>OCAV01000015.1_pt1 | contig 172014 bp, 117 predicted proteins | sample 1538331 | NCBI WGS metagenome assembly OCAV01 (sample SAMEA2580297, study PRJEB22360) | human gut metagenome | biome: human gut; feature: human-associated habitat; material: faeces | place: Denmark | collected 2008/2010
TAAAAAAATAGATATTAATTTATAGAATAAAAAAAGTAAATAATTTAATGAGTTAAAAAACAGAATAGGCATCTTTCTTTTAATCATATTTCTATATATTTGTAGCATATGCTATCAAGTAGTGCTTCTTAATTAATAGATTTTTTAATTATGGTTTTAATACAATGAAAAACAAACTTATTTTATTCTTCAGCTTAATTTTAACCTTAAATTTATTCGCCTCGACGGATACGAAATTTTATAATATTAATTCTATGTATGGAATTTCTATGAGAAAAATCACTTCGATCAGTAAAGATGATAAGGGGTTCATCTGGGGGGCATCCAAAATGGGAATTTTACGAGTTACAGAGGGAGATTGCCGGATATACCAACTTCCATATATAGCAACAGATATTATCTCAGTCAATTTAACATATTCCTATTCAGGCTTGTATGCTTATACCAATAATGGACAATTGTTTCGCTATGATAAATTGCATGATCAATTTACTCTATTCACAAGTTTGCGAGAATATATTGACGATAAATATTTGAATGTCCATAAAATAATAGCTTCTGATAATGGTTGCTTATGGATAGCATGTACTCAAGGATTGTACAAATTAAAAAACGATACTTTGGCTATTGCTGTAGAAACAGGAAATCAGGTACGGAATATTCTGTTTTCTGATAATGAGTCTCTTATTTATACTACAGACGCCGAGATAAAACAGATAAATATTAAAACTAAAAAAACATGCGTTATTTATAATAATAGCAAAGCCGGAATGGACATGAATATATCTTCACTCTTATATGATAAAAAAAACAATCGTTTATGGATAGGAACTTTCTCTAGCGGTTTACATTTTATTGACCTCGAAACGAAAAAGCAACATAAAATAGCTATACCAAACTTCCCCAGACAACCTATATTAGCACTTGAGGCAAATACAGATTCGACTTATTTGGTTGGAATTGATGGTAAAGGTGTCTGGGAATTAAACAGGGAAGGCGATGCTGTCTTGAATGTTTATAAGGAAAACATAGATAATCCTTCATCCCTCCAGGGAGATGGAGTGTATGACATCTTATGTGATGAAAATAACCGAGTATGGATATCAACTTATAGCGGAGGACTGTCATTCTTTGAACAGAAACCAATTGTTTTACATCATATTACTCATCAGATAAATCAACTGAATTCATTGGTTAATAACAATGTTAATAGGGTAATTGAAGACAGGAACGGTAATATATGGTTTGCAACCAACAACGGAATAAGTCGATGGGACAGGGAGAATAATAAATGGGATACCTTCCTGCATAATAAGCTTGATGATGCACAAGCTTTTTTATCATTGTGTGAGGATAATGATGGAAATATCTGGGCTGGAACTTACTCGTCCGGGATATATATTCTTAATGGAAAAACAGGTAGGCAAATGAATCATTTCAATCCGGAAGAAACTTCTTCTGGATCTCCTTGTAAATTTATCTTTGATATTTTTAAGGATGGCCAGGGAGATATCTGGATAGGAGGAATAGAAAGCAATGTATTGTGTTACCTAACCAAAGAAAAACGATTCCAGAGTTATCCTAAACTACCAGTTAATTCTTTCCATGAATTAACATCAGGTAAAGTATTAGGTACATGTAGTCATGGATTGCTATTGTTTGATAAAAATAGCGGAAAGGTTAAAAAAATGCTGGACGGATATATTGTTCTGGATTGTGCTATTTTGAATAATGAAATTTGGATTGCAACAGCGGGAGACGGATTATTGAAGTATAATATTGAAACCAATGAAATAAAGCAATATACTACTAAATCAGGAATCCTTTCCAATTATATTAATAGTATTATTTACTCGAACGGTAATTTGATTTTAGGTACAGAAAACGGTCTATGCAAGTATAATATAGCTGATAACTCAGTATATACCTACCCCTCGATATTTTCATTTTCCAAACTTTCTTATAATACATCGGCTCGTTGTGGACTGAAAAGTGGCGAATTTGTATGGGGGACCAATAATGGAGCTATTATATTTGACCCGACTACCTTTTTCAATACCAAACTTAAAGGTAAGATATACTTTCAAGATATTAATATTTCCGGGCGTTCAATTCGTGAGATTCCTGAAATGATGACAGAACCTATAGATGAACTGGATAGTATTAAACTAAACTATGACCAAAATGTTTTTTCGCTTGAACTGCTTCCGATCGGTATATCAGTCTCCCGATGTAAATTCTCCTGGAAAATGGAAGGAATTGATTTGGATTGGAGTATTCCGACCAGTCTTCGAACTGTAACGTATACCAATCTCCCGGATGGACAGTTTACATTTAAAGTGAGGATGTATGACAACTCGTTTACACAGATTATAGACGAACGTTTTATTCATATCCATATTGTACCTCCTTTTTGGCGTACATGGTGGTTTCTGCTTATTACAATTGTTGGAATAGTTTTAATCGTCTTAGTGCTAATAAATTTCTACATCAAACATCTGAAGCAGATCCATGCAGAAGACAAAATACGCTTCTTTACCAATATGGCACATGATATACGTACTTCTCTTACCTTAATAAATGCACCAATCGAGGAATTGAATAAAGAAAGAAATCTATCCGAGAGTGGACATTACTATCTAAACCTTGCTACGGAGCAATCGGACAGATTAACATTTGTTGCTACCCAATTGCTGGATATACAAAAAGTAGATATTGGAAAGGGGCAGTTATTTCTTACCATGACCGATATTGTGAAATTGGTACGCTTACGAATAATGATGTTTGAAACGTCTGCCAGGAAGAATCAGATAGAATTAGTCTTTTCCACAGATCAAGAATCATACTCAACTGCAATCGATGAAATAAAGATGGAAAAGGTGGTGGACAATCTTCTTTCCAATGCAATCAAATATTCATTAAGTGGTGGGAAAGTAGAAGTACGGTTGAACTGCATGGAAAAAGAATGGATTTTATGTGTGAAAGATTATGGCTTGGGAATATCGGAAAATGCTCAGAAGAAGCTATTTCGCGAATTCTATAGGGGTGACAATGCCGTCAATTCCAGAATGGTTGGCTCAGGTATAGGGTTGTTATTAACAAAAAATTATGTTTCAATGCATCAGGGGCAAATCTCCATTGAAAGTAAGGAACATGTAGGATCACTCTTTAAAATTGTGGTACCTTATAAAATAGTAGATCAATCAGATTGCATTATTGCTGATGAGACACCAACTGAGGCACAAGAAACACTTGCTACACCAACAATTGTAGTGGAAGATCCCAACGCAGAAACACAGGATCAACAGAAGAAGAAATGGCACCTTATGTTAGTTGAAGACAACTCCGACCTTCAAGGATTTATGAAACATGCTTTCCAGAAACAGTATATAATCTCTACTGCCTCTAACGGAAAAGAGGCGTGGGAGATGATTGAAAAAGGAGCACCAGACTTAGTGATATCGGATATTATGATGCCCGTTATGGATGGTTTCGAATTCTGCCGCTTGATGAAATCTACTTTCACAACCTCTCATATCCCCATCATCTTGTTGACATCTCTCTCTGAAAAAACACATGAGTTAGAAGGGTTAGGATTGGGAGCGGATGATTATATAACCAAGCCTTTCGATATGAAGCTATTAGAACAACGTATCTTATCTATTGTGAGAAATCGTGAGGTTGTTAAAAATAGGATTCTGAAGTTTTCGGGGAAAGCCATTGAAAGCTATGAACCCATACTGACTAATGAACAGAATGATCAATTTGTAAAAAGGGCAATTGAGGTTGTACAGAAAAATATGGATAATAGTGAATTTGGTAAAGATGATTTTGCCAAAGAAATGTTTGTAAGCACATCCTTGCTTTATAAAAAGTTGAAATCACTTACCGGACAGTCACCTGTTGATTTCATTAGAACCATGCGTATTAACCACGGCATGGAATTGCTAAGAACGGGTAAATACTCAATAACTGAGATTAGTGAAGCTTGTGGATTTTCCAGTGCTACTTATTTTGGTACTGTATTTAAAAAGCATTTTGGCAAGGCGCCTAGCGATATGTTTGATAAATAACGGCCATATATATCTAAAATAAAGACTCATTTATCTAAAATTGATAATGAATAAATGAACAGGAAGCTACTTTTGCACTATTCAATATTAACCAATAAATCAATAATATAATGAATGTGATAAAAGTTATTCTTGTTGTGGTATTCTTGAATCTATGTGCATGCTATGGATATGCATCTAGCCGAATAAAGTTAAATTTTGATTTCGACTGGAAATTCTCTCTAACTGATCATCCAGGATATGCTGCCATTGATTATAGCGATGCTAACTGGGAACAAGTGCAATTACCTCATGATTGGAATATAAAACAAAAGTTTGACAGAAAAGGCATAGGTTCAGCTGCATATCTGCCCGAAGGTATTGGGTGGTATCGCAAAACTTTCTTCGTGCCTCAATCCTATAAAGGAAGAACTGTTTCCATTCTCTTTGATGGAATCTTCCAGCAAAGCGATGTTTATATAAACGGAAAACACCTCGGTCATAGACCTTATGGCTTTTGTAGCATAGAATATGATCTTACACCTTATCTCCATACAGGGAAAGAAAACGTCATAGCAGTTAGAGTCAATACTACCGGAGGGCGTCCACGCTGGTATGCTGGAGCCGGTATTTATCGGCACGTTTGGCTTACAGCTGCAAATCCTGTGCATGTAGCTACTTACGGAACGTATATTACGACGCCAGAGGCAACTGAGGATCATGCTGATGTAAAAATTGTCACCACCGTATCCAACCAGTCTGATAAGGAACAAGCCATAACCGTTACACAACGGTTGATTGACGACTCCGGGAAAGAAGTAGCTCGCGGTAAGAAAGGGCATTTATTGATAAAAGCTGGAAACACAGCTGATGTGGAACAAATTGTACCTGTAGCATCGCCCCGACTCTGGACACTGGAAAATCCTGTTATGTACACTATGGAGACTACGGTGAAAGTGAACAACCGTGTTACCGATGTGTATGCCACTCCTATAGGGATTCGCACAATCCATTTTGATAAAGACAAAGGTTTTTTTCTTAATGGCAAGCACCATAAGCTAAAAGGAGTCTGTCTGCATCAAGATGCCGGATGTTTAGGAGTTGCCGTACCGGATCGTTCATACGAACGCCGCCTGGAAATCTTAAAAGAATATGGCTGCAATGCCATTCGTTGCTCTCACAACCAACCTTCCGCTGAGTTTCTGGACATGTGCGACCGCATGGGATTCCTTGTAATAGATGAAGCTTTCGACAAATGGAAAGGTGGATACTACAAGCAACATTTTGATGAATGGTGGCAGAAAGACATGGCAAATATGATATTGCGTGATCGTAACCACCCCAGTATTATATTATGGAGTATCGGTAACGAAGTGGGCGAAGCCAGTAGAAAAGACAACGAGGGAATAGAACGGGCTACAATGTTACGAGATTTTGTTCATAAGCTGGAACCTTCACGTCTTGTAACCTTGGCTGCCCAAAACAATCATCGGGAGGAATTCGCCAGTGTACCTGATGTTATTGGATATAATTATCTTGAGGCACGTATGTTGTCCGACAAAAAGAAACTTCCCGAACGCATCTGCCTTGTTTCCGAAGAATTACCTTATTACCGTGGTGAAGAAGGCAGACTTCGTAGTTATACTCCTTTGAATCCATGGCAGATTGTTGCCGGTAACGATTTTGTTGCCGGTGGCTTTATCTGGCCAGGTGTTGATTATCTTGGTGAAGCCGGCTGGCCCAGTAAAGGCTGGCCCAACGGACTATTTGATGTATGTATGTTCGAAAAACCTCGTGCCGCATACCATCGTGCCATGTGGAATCCGAAACCTATGGTACATATTGCTGTATTAGATCAAGCATTGGATATTGATCATGGCAGGGACCTCTGGCAGTGGCCTCCAATAGCATCACATTGGAATTTCCCAGACAAATATCGTGGAATGGTAATGGAAATAAGAACAACGACCAATTGCGAGAGTGTTGAACTTTTCCTTAATGGCAATTCCATGGGAAGACATAAAACAGCCAATTTTACCAACAATACTATCGTATGGTATTTACCCTATAATCCAGGTAAATTGGAAGCTAAAGGGTATAATGGAGAAACAGAAGTGGCAAGCTACAGGTTGATAACTTCCGGAGAAACAGACGCTGCCATTGTTACTGCCGATCGAACAGAGTTGAAAGCTGATGGACAGGATCTTTCCCATATTGCCATTCATCTGCTTGATAAAGACGGAAATCGCGTACAAACTGATGATCGGAAAGTAACCGTTACAGTAAAAGGAGAAGGAAAGTTTTTAGGAATGGACAATGGTGACCTGCGTCGCGAATCGTTTACAGGTAACACACAGAAAACTTATTTTGGTAATATGTTGGCCATTGTACAATCTACCAAAAAAATGGGCAAGATATCGGTGCACATTGTAGTAGAAGGAGTTGATAAAGAATATGTAGTTGATCTTCAAAGCCAATCATTAAAAAATAAATAAATGGTGCGTAATTTAGTATACTTACTCATTACTGTATTAGTCGCAATTTCGGCAACAGCCCAAACAAAGAAAGAGAATGTCCTCTTGCTTTCTGGTGAATGGAACTTTCGTTTCGACCCTCAAAATGTTGGTATCAATCAAAGATGGTATAAAACATTGCCTTTTGATGACACCATTATATTACCGGGCACTACTGATGAACAAGCGAAAGGAAATCCCGAACCACCAGAATTAGGGCGTTTCACACGCATACATGCTTATCGAGGAGCTGCATGGTATCAGACTGAAGTTGAAATACCAAAGCATTTCGAAGGAAAGAGACTTGTGCTTTCGATGGAACGCACTAAAGTAACAAAAGTATGGTTTGATGGTGAATTTGTTGGGGAAGATAACTCGCTTATTACCATGCAACGCTTTGAACTTACATCAGCTGCTATTCCGGGAAAGCACACCATTACGGTAAGAGTGCACAATGGAAAGGAAGAGAATCCTCCTATTGGAGGAAATCATCAGGTAAACGATGGCACACAAACCAACTGGAATGGCATTTTGGGCGATATCCAAATAAGTGCTACCGACAAAATTTGGATAGAACAAGTTAAAGTATATCCGGATATAGACAAGAAGAGTGCCAGAGTAAATATCATATTCGGAAATAGTGATAATACAACCTTTTCAGGTAAGGTAACCTTATCTGCACAGAGTTGGAACAGTTCCCATGTACATACGGTAAATCCTCTTGTGTGCAACATCGAAGGAAACGGGATTAATAATATGTTTGAGTTTACTTTACCTATGGGAGATGCTGTGCAGCTATGGAGTGAATTTAATCCAACTTTGTATCGCTTGGCAGTCAATTTTGAAGGGAAAAGTAAAAAAACTAAGATAACCGGAAGAAAAGATGTCAATTTTGGCATGCGTAAGTTTCATACCATTGGGACCAGTTTTGCCATTAACGGACAACGTACTTTTTTGCGAGGGAAACACGATGGTGCCGTATTTCCCCATGCCGGATATCCTCCGATGGATGTAACAGAATGGATTAGAATACTTACTATTATCAAATCATACGGGATCAATCATATCCGTTGCCATAGTTGGTGTCCTCCACAAGCGGCATTTGAAGCTTGTGATATAATGGGCATGTATTTGTTGCCCGAACTCCCTCATTGGGGAGGTGTAGGTAGGCGTCCTAAAGCTGTAGAGGGAGATGTTGAACAAAAAAGGGATGTGTACGACAACACAACAGAATACCTCATAAAAGAAGGATATCGTTTGTTTGACGAATTTGGGAACCATGCGTCTTTTGTTATGTTCGAAATAGGTAACGAACTTTCAGGAGACCGAGATGAGATTGCTAAAATTATTGGAAATTTCCGTAAATATGATCCTCGGCACCTATTTACCGGAGGTGCAAATAATTTTCTGACCAAGCCAAGGCTCACGCCTACTGATGATTTCTGGACCACTACCTTAACCGGTGGTTTATATGGATCAGGAGTCTTTAACGGTACAAGAGGAAAAGAAGTACGTTCTTCATACCCCAGTCACAAAGAGGGACATGTGAATAATATACTTAAAGGAACAGATTATGACTATAGTACCGGAATTGCAGAAGTTCCAGTGCCTGTTGTTAGCCACGAAAACGGACAATATCAAATGTATCCGGACTACCGTGAAATTGAGAAATTTACTGGAGTTACCCGTGCTTATAATTTTGAAACTTATCGCAAACGATTGAAGGATGCCGGAATGCTTGATTTGGCTGACAGTTTTTTCCGTGCTTCTGGGGCTTTGGCAGTTATTTGTTATCGTGAAGATATCGAAAGTGCCATTCGTACACGTGGGTTTGGTGGTTTCCAACTTCTTGATCTCCAGGACTTCCCAGGACAAGGCACTGCTTTAGTGGGCATACTCGATGCTTTCCTCGATTCCAAAGGCCTTGTTACACCTGAGAAATGGCGGGAGTTTTGTAATGACGTTGTACCTTTGCTCCGTCACAATAGCTTTACATGGACTACCAACCAAACTTTTGTAACCAAAGCGCAGGTTGCAAATTATGGGCCTGTCAATATTAATAAAGCGGCAAAATGGGTAATGAAAGATGCTGAAGGCAAAGATATAGCAAAAGGAGTACTCCCTTTGGTAGAAATACACCAAGGAGAGATTACTGATTTGGGAAATATAACAGTTGATATTTCATCAGTACAAGTTCCTCAAAAGCTTGAAATTACACTATCCATTCCAGGAACAGAATACAAAAATTCCTATCCTCTATGGGTATATCCTACAGACCTGGAACTAAATCCAGCATCATCTGTTAGAGTATTTACATCATTAAATCAGGAAGCCAAATCTGCTCTTGATAACGGTGATAAAGTGTTGTTACTACCTACAAAAGAAGTACTTCCTACTAGTATTGACGGTGCCTTCCAAACTGACTTTTGGTGCTATGCCATGTTTAACAAGTACAATCCTCCTGGCACTTTAGGAATCCTTTGTGATCCAAAGCATCCTGCATTAGCTCATTTCCCTACAGAGTTCCATAGCAACTGGCAATGGTGGCGGTTGTTGAAATACGGGCGTCCTATTGACCTGAAAACTCTTCCGATCGATTATCGCCCCATTGTTCATGTAATCGACAATGTCACGCTTAATAGGAAATTAGGTGTGCTTTTAGAAGCGAAAGTAGGGAAAGGACGTTTACTTATTTGTAGCATGGATTTACAAAACCTGCAAGACTATCCTGAAGGTCGGCAAATGTATTACAGTTTACTGAAGTATATGGATTCTTCAGACTTCAATCCAGAACAAGTTATTGATATAACACATATTGAATCTATTGTAACAGGCGCAAAGTAGCCTTTTCTTGATGTATAATCATTAAAAATAAATCATGATGTCAAAAATAAAAATATGCTATTTAATTATAGCTTTACTGTTAATAGATACTTCTGTTTTTTCAAATGTAAGCCAGAAAAACGGATATGATTTTCTTCCACAATATATCCTTAAATCCGGTTCAAAAGAAACGTTTAGTATTGTGGAAAACGGAAAAGCTGCCAAAATATATGTAGACCCATCTGACTGGAAAGGTGTCATTCGAGCCGCTAAAGATTTGGGTGATGACATAAAAAAGGTTACAACTGTTTCTGCTTCAGTTGTTGAAGAATCAAATTTTAACCCAAAATCAATCCTTATCGGAACAATCGGGAAAAGTGCGATAATTGATAAATTGATAGCGGAGAAAAAAATAGATGTATCACCTATTTTGAATAAATGGGAATCGTTTATTATTCAAACGGTAGAAGATAATTTGGTTATTGTTGGTAGTGATAAAAGAGCCACTATTTTTGGAATTTATGATATCTCGGAAAAGATTGGAGTATCACCTTGGTATTGGTGGGCTGACGTCCCGGTAAAAACCAGTAAAGAACTTTTTGTTAAAAACGGAACGTACCTTCAGGAGTCCCCCAAAGTTAAATATCGTGGAATTTTTATTAATGACGAATGGCCTTCATTTGGAGACTGGACTCATCGTAAATTTGGAGGCTTTAACAGTAAAATGTATACTCATATGTTTGAACTGTTACTGCGCTTAAAAGCTAATTATTTATGGCCAGCTATGTGGAATGCAGCTTTCAATGAGGACGATCCGATGAATCCGGTTCTGGCAGACGAGTATGGCATTGTAATGGGAACTTCACATCATGAACCTATGATGCGTGCTCATAAGGAGTATACCAAACGTCGTAAGGAGATAGGCCCTTGGGACTATATCAATAATAAAGAAAATATAAATGAATTCTTCAAAGAAGGGCTGGAACGGAACAAATATTTTGATAACATCATTACTATAGGTATGCGTGGCGACGGTGATTCTCCTATGGGAAAAGGTAATGACGAAGAAAATATAGGTACACTCAAAGATGTTATTAAGGGACAACGAAAAATTATATCGGAGGTTTATGGACGGAATCCTTCTGAGATACCTCAACTTTGGGCCATCTTTACCGAAGTTCAGCGTTATTATGATGCTGGCTTGACAGTACCAGATGATGTAACATTATTATTTTGCGACAATAACTGGGGACAAATCCGGCGTACGGGACCGACAAAGGAGAAAAAACGTAAAGGTGGCTTGGGATTGTACTATCACATTGATATGAATGGAGGACCTGCCAGTGACAGATGGGTAAATACTACAACTATTCCCAAATTACGGGAGCAACTTAATCTGGCTTATCAAACAGGGATAGATCAGATTTGGATCATTAATGTAGGTGATTTAAAACCTAAAGAACTTCCAATAGATTTTATTATGCGTTATGCTTGGAATCCGGACGCAATTTCTGCACGGGATGTCAGTAACTATACAGTAGAATGGGCAAAGCAGATTTTTGGAGAGGAGCATGCGGTAGAAATAGCTGATATTGTTTCCAAATATTCAAAATATAATTTAATGCGTAAAGCAGAAGTACAGCACCCGATGGTTTTCAGCCATGTCAATTATCATGAGTCTGATCGCATGCTTCAGTTGTGGCATGATGTTGTGAATAAAGCTGAAATTTTGGAACATAAGATATCTCCTGAAGCTAAAGACGCTTATTATCAGTTAGTACTTTATCCTACCAAAGCATCGGCTGGAGTTGCTGAAATGTACATTGCTGCAGGAAAGAACAATATTTATGCCAAGCAAGGTCGTATATCGGCTAATGACTTTACAGATAGAGCCGGCGTATTGTTTGAACTTGACAAGAAACTCAGTGATTATTATAACCAATGCATGTCCAAGGGTAAATGGTGCAATATGATGAGCGATAACCATATCGGCTATGTTAGCTGGCCTATCCCTAAAGTAAATCAACTTCCTCCATTTGAAGCTATTACTCCTCTCTCTACCCCTACCATGGGAGTGGCAGTTGAAGGAAGTGAACTTTCTTGGCCTGATGCTGGTTCAGTACTCACCTTGCCAACTTTTGAAGTGCTTGAAAATAATAGTTATTACATAGATGTCTACAACAAAGGTAGAGGACGTTTCGAATTTAGGGCGGTTGCCAATAAACCATGGATTAAGATTAATCAGAGTGAGGGATATGTAGACAAAGAAATGCGCTTGAATGTCACCGTGGACTGGAATCAACTTTCACAAGGAAGTCACCAAGGCGAGGTGACTGTTTCGGCAGGAAACGATCGGGCGATTATTAAAATAAATGCAAAAAAATATGCTATTCCTTCGGTGAAAGGCCACTATTTTGGTGGGGCTGGAGAATTTTCTATTCCTGCTTATCAATACAATCGTATTAGTGCGGGAAAAAATGCTCAATGGAAATTTGCACCGGATCTTGGTCGCGAGGAAGGTTGCATGCTCATTGAACCTGTTACCGCTCCCAGTGCGAAAATTACTGATGCTCCGTGTTTGGAATATGATATCTATCTGCCGGAAGATGGTGATTTAACGGTAGCACTTGGTATTCTTCCTACACAAGACATTAATCCGGCTCGTGGATTGCGAATGGCAATAGCGGTGGATGATGAGATGCCTCATGTCGTGGATATGCGTAAGGGGATGCACAATGAGTTTCGTGAATATACCCCTCAAAATATAGCTCGTTCCAAGTTCCTGAAGCCATTGCCTCCTATTAATAAAAACTTCGCATTAGCTGCGTATGGCAAGAAAAGACGTTCAGATACTTTTGATGGATTACGTTGGGTGGATGAAACAATGGAAAGTCGGAAAGCAGGCATGCATACTATAAAAATATATATGGTGGACCCAGAATTAGTACTCGAAAAAATCGTAGTTAATCCGGATAATAGTCATTATAGCTATATGGGAAAGCCATCTAAATGCTTTTGATTATCGATATATGTTAACTTTAAAGATAAAAGCCTATGATACTTACAAAAAAGAAATCAATCAAAAGCATATTATTAATCTAAAATATAAATATTGTATGACAAAGAATTTTATAGTTATATTATCAGTACTACTTTTCATGGTATTTATATCGACCAGTGGAGAAAGCTTTGCCCAAAAGCGTGATGGATACTATCTTAATCCTATTCTTCAGGGTGATTATGCCGATCCCTCAATTATGCGTGACGGCTCGGACTACTACATGACACATTCTTCATTCGATTATATGCCCGGTCTGACGGTTCTTCACTCCAAAGACCAGGTAAATTGGGAACCTGTCAGCTTTGTTCTGAAAGAGTATTTAGGCTCGGTTTGGGCGCCTGACATATTGAAGCATGGTGACAAGTATTACATTTACTTCACTGTGGCTGGTGCGCCAAAGGGAGGCAATTATGTTGTTTGGGCTGATTCCCCTTACGGTCCGTGGAGCGAACCTATTAATTTGAATGTAAAACATATTGATCCGGGGCACGCCGTAGGTGAAGATGGTACGCGGTGGCTTTTCTTGAGTGGAGGGCATAGGGTGAGACTTGCTGATGACGGGCTTTCAACCAAAGGTGATGTGGAAAAGGTCTATGACGGTTGGCGCTTTCCCAAAGAATGGATTACCACCGGGTTTGGTCTGGAAGCTCCAAAGGTGAGATATATCAATGGGTATTATTATCTGATGTGTGCCGAAGGTGGTACACTTGGACCTCCCACCGCTCACATGGCTGTATTAGCTCGTTCTAAGTCTATCAACGGTCCTTGGGAGAATTCTCCATACAATCCGGTAGTCCACACATCTGGCAATGATGAAAAATGGTGGAACAAAGGTCATGGTTCATTAATTGATACACCTGATGGTAATTGGTACATCGTGTATCATGCATACGAGAATGGTTATCTAAATCTTGGACGCCAGACTCTTATCGAACCGCTTGAATGGACAAATGACGGCTGGCTTCGTCTAAAGAAAGGAGTTACATGCGATAAACCAATAAAGAAGCCCATAGCCTCACAGGGGCAGATCGGCATGCTCCAGCACTTAAGTGAATTCCGTATCGGGAAAGAGTGGCGTTTTTACAGAGAATATTCTCCGAACAGATATTCTGTTGATGCCAATGCCATAACGATTCAAGGCAAAGGAGACACACCTCATAACTCTTCTCCGTTGCTATTTGTCGGTGGATGCCATGCCTATGAGCTTGAGGTTGAGATAGAGTTTGAAGGGGATGCCAAAGCTGGATTAGTATTGTGGTATAACAATCAGTATATGGTAGGAACAGGTGCCAGTTCGAAAGCTCGTTATTCCTACCGCCGTGGAAGCACTTCAGGAAGAGGCTCGCACAAAGAAACTTCCCGGATTTGGCTCCGCTTGAAGAATGACCATCACGTGGTATCCGGCACATATAGTCTGGACGGTAAAACATGGTTGAAAGATGATTGGGGTATGGAAATATCCGGATTCAACAATAATACCCTTGGTGGATTCATGAGTATGCTGCCGGGTATATTTGTCTGTGGCAATGGTAAAGCTCGTTTTAGTAATTTCAAATTCACACCTATCAATCATGATTAAAAGAATATTTTTAGCTCTTTGCTTATTACTCGGTATCAGTGATATCTATGCTCAAACTGCCGATTTTAATACGGTCAATCCGCTTGACCTTAAGTTTCATCGTTTGGCGGTGAGGCGTTTCATATTCTCCAACAATATTCCTCTCTCTGAGTTTGTTCCGGCGGAGATAGTGTCTTTCCCATCTATGCATCCGGCCTTTCTACCTTCTCAATCGGGTAGTCAGGAATGTGATTCTACATTCAATGGCACAATCGTGGATGGACGATTGTTACTGAACGAGAAGTGTGGCAGTGGTGATGCCAGTTTCTATGTTGGTGCCGTTAATCCATTTGCTACTTATGAAATAGATATTCACTCCATCAATCACGATGGAGATAAGTCCACCGAAGTAGGGTTTGAATTGGCCCGTTTGGGCTTGAAAGACCGTGTCCAGCTTTTTGTACGGAGTTCTTCATCAGAGAAGGGAGTTTATCTCAGGGTTTATAAGAATGGAGAAGTGGAGCGTGAGGAGAAGTATACCGACACCTTACCCGAAAACGATTTCAAGCTTAGGGCGCAGCTATACGGTCATTCTCTCGCAGCTTTTGTGGAAAAACAAGGCCATACTACATTTCTGGGATACGTATCTGTAAAGACGAATTTCAGCAGTGTGATAGATTTTCGTTCGGTAAAGGATGCGAGGGAATCCACATTCAATGTAATCTCCAACCTTAAGGGAAGTACATTGATCTCTGGAGCCCGTTCCTATCTTTCTACGGGTATAGGTCAAGCTGATATCAGGCTCATTTCCTATGAGGATTTGAGTCCATATATGGATGACAATCGTCTTTGGTTCACTTTCAGCTGCCGTGGCGTTGATATCTTTCAATCGGCACAGGGAGTACTGAGTGTAGACCCTTCGGTATTCGACGTTAAGTTTGAAGGAATGATCGTGTTTGACCACGGTGATGGATTGCTCCGCAACGATTACGCGTCACATCTCTTTTATGACCGGGAAGCCAAGGAATGGCGGGCTTATGCCTGCGATTTTGGTGGGACAAAGAACAGGGATGGACGTTCGGGCACAGGGCTGGTTACAGCAACATCGAAGCGGGACCCTCGTCGCGGATTCTCGGTAATGAAGGCGCAGCGCATAGAGACGACACATGTAAATGGACATAATGAAGATCCCTGCATATTCTTTGACTCCAATGCTAAAAAATGGCGACTGTTGACTAGTGTATTTGCCAATAACTCTATCGTATCGGGTACTTTTGAGAGCGACAGTTGGAATGGTAAATTTACTCCTGTTGCAACACCTATAAAAATGAATTCTACAGGTACTTCAATGCAAAAGATTGGAGGAAAATATTATGCTTTCATGGGAGGTCTAGGCAATCTTCGTTGCCATTCCTATCCCGATCTGAATTACCTTGGTGACTTGAATCTCGACCTTCAGCCGCATTGGCCAAAACCTGCTAAACGTGTATGGGCTAGTCTTGTCCCCCTTCCCGAAGGATTCCCCTACCGTTTTGTCATACTGACTATGGATAGACCTAACTTTCCAGGTATTAAAGGAGCCAACTGGAGTTATGGAGCATTATATTTTTATGGAGCGAATCTCGAATGATGGAAAAAGTAGTTGACTAAATATGAATATTCTAAAATTGAGAAACAATGGGAAGTGGCTGGCATTTGCAATAGCCCTTCTTCTTATAGTTGTACCCGAAGTCTTTGGCAAGTCTGAAGAAATCGCACCAGGTTCTCCGAAACGTTCGTTTCGTACACAGGGAAATCCCTATTTACCTTTATGGGAACATGTGCCGGATGGTGAACCTCGTGTTTTTGAGGATCCGGATAATCCGGGTAAATATCGTATTTATATCATAGGTTCTCATGACGTCAGAGGTAATAGCTATTGTGGATTAGACATAAGGGCTTGGTCAGCTCCGGTAGAAGACTTGTCTGATTGGCGTGACGAAGGACCCATATTTACTTATGCCGTAGACGGGCAGTGGGATGTGATGTTTGCTCCGGATTTGGTTGAAATAAAGAAAAAAGACGGAACAAAAGAATACTATCTATACCCTCATAGTCGCGGACGAAAAAGAGAAGCAATGGTGGCTAAAGGAAATCGACCGGATGGTCCTTTTACCGCAATAAACCTCAGTGTCGATGGCAAAAGTACACTACCAGGAAGCATTATGGGCTTTGACCCATCTGTCTATGTAGAGAGTATCACAGAACCTACTGATCCTGACTATGAAATAGGATTTCGAGCTTATGGGTTCTGGGGATTTCAAAAATCGTCTGCCGCTGAGTTAGATCAACAGACAATGTACTCATTAAAGCCGGGAAAGCAGATTATTAAGTCTTTTATACCTGCCAGTCATAGCTATGGTGTACTTAAAGATGCCGAAGGTACACAGTTTCCTTATATTTATCCGGGCGAGGACCTTAAATCATTTAACTTTTTTGAGGCCTCTTCCATACGGAAAGTAGGGAACAAGTATGTGTGGATATATAGCGGATATTCGGGTCCTGATTATGGATTAAGCAGTACTAATTCTTCGTTGCGCTATGCTTTTGGTGATACCCCTTTGGGACCGTGGAAAAGTGGAGGCGTTCTGGTAGATTCGCGTGCACCGGAGCTTAATCAAGACGGAACAGCGCTTCAGACAACGAATTCCGGACACAATACACATGGTAGTATTGAGCAAATCAACGACCAGTGGTATGTGTTTTATCACCGGCCTCCGCGTGGAGGTGGTTTCGCACGTCAGTCCATGGTTGCTCCAATTAAAATAGAATATGACGAAAAGCCGGTTGCGAAAGGGGGAAAAGTGGTTATAAGAGCCTATGATCCTTATCGTAAAGACCATGAATGGACTGCGAGAAGTTCTAACGGAGAGGAATATACAGGTGCTGAGGTAACTTCAGAAGGATTTCACATCTATGGACTCGATCCTTACCAATATTATTCTGCCGGATATGCGTGTTATCTTTCAGATGTAAATACTATGCAGGATTCATGGGATATATGGGATAATCACATGTCTATTGCCAATGTAAAGAATGGTCAGATTATTGGCTATAAATATTTTGGTTTTGGTGGACTTGATCGAGATAAAAACGGCGTGAAATCTTTTGAGGGAACCAAACGGGGCAATCAAACATCATTAAGCCTGTTTCTCAGACCTAAGACACCTAAGTCATTCAAGATCAACATTTGGTTAGATGGACCTTGGGACAATAAAGCATGGAAAGGAAAGAAAATTGGTGAAATAATTATTCCTGCGAATTCAGTACAAGCTATATCTGAGTTCACTGTGGATGTGTCGGAAACAGTTGACAAACTCAATAAAAAGCATGCCATTTACTTAGTTGCTGATGGAGATGAGAAGAAAGAACTTTTTGATTTTATAGGGCTTGGCTTTAGCTCGAAGGACAAAACCATTACTCGTCCTACTATTCCTTCGGTGACGATTTACGTTGATGGAAAAGCTATCGAGTTACCTGAATTACCGGTAAGGGCTACTAATTCCAATGGTATTTTAGGCTATGATCAGTATGAAACTATAGTGGAACTTCAGCCTGGCAGGACTAAGACTCCAATTATATCAGCATTGTCGAACAATCCAGATATGAAGGTACAGGTAATCCAGCCTAATACTGTTTTAGGAAAAGGTATTGTGAAGTTTAACTATAAAGGTATGGTTAAAACATATAATGTAATTTTTGTTTCTAAATAAAATTATCCATATTATTTAAAACGAACGATGAAAATAAAAACATTATTTATTTTGCTGATCACTTTCTCAATTGTGCAACAAGGATATGCGCAGAAAAATAACAAAGTGGAGAATGTTGTACTGCAACTAAGCATCAATGAAAAGATAGATTTATTATGTGCTAAATTTCCCGGTGTGCAGAAACAGGGATTGGTAAAGTATGATTGGTGGAGTGAGTGTCTACATGGAGTGGCTCGTGCAGGAAAAGCGACTGTTTTTCCTAAGCCGATTGCCATGGGAGCAACTTGGGACTCAGACTTGATAAAACGTATAGCTGATGCCATTTCAGATGAAGCACGTGCTAAACATCAACGAGAGGTGGAACAGAATGGCTTTTCCGATCGTCATTTCGGACTCACTTTCTTCTCGCCTACACTCAACATAGCACGGGATCCTCGTTGGGGGCGTACTTCAGAATGTTTCAGTGAAGATCCCTTGCTTACTTCCGACATGGGAGTTGCTTTTATCAAAGGAATGCAAGGAGATGATCCTTATTATCTGAAGACGGTTGCAACAGCCAAGCATTTTGTAGCTAATAATGAAGAAGACAGACGGTTAGGAGGTTCTGCGGAGGTCGATGAAATGTCATTACGCGAATATTATTTTCCTGCATTTCAAGCTGCCGTTACTCAAGGGCGGGTTACCTCCATTATGGGAGCGTACAATGCGTTGAATGGAATCCCTTGTTGTGCCAACTCTTTCTTATTGAATGATGTGTTAAGAAATGAGTGGGGATTTGACGGAGTCGTTATCTCTGACGGTTCTGCTATTGATAAACTTTACACACATCACAAATACGTTCCATCATTAGAAAATGGTGCAGCTATGGCTTTAAAGGCGGGCTGCGATATGTCTCTTCGTGATGAATATCGAAAAGGATTATATTTGGCATATCAGCAAGGAATGATTAACGAGGAAGATCTTAATTGTGCAGTAAGGCGGGTATTGAACTTGCGTGCGCGTCTAGGCCTTGATGAAGGGACTTCGCGTGGTAATCCATATACGGCTGTTCCCTATTCGGTAGTAGAGAGTGAAGCACATCAGGCACTGGCACTTGAGGCTGCGCAGAAAAGCATGGTACTCTTAAAAAATGAAGGAATACTACCTTTGGAATTGAAAGATAAAACTATAAAGATAGGATTAATAGGAGAAGCTTTCAAGACTGTCTATTATGGAGATTATAGTGGCACGCCGGAAAATAATGTTACCTTATTTGACTGCCTGACCAGAGAAGTTGGTAAATATGCTCAGTTATCATGGATAAAAGAGCGTAGTAAAGAAGAACTTATACCATACAATTATCTCAAGCGCTCTGATGACCAGGCTTATGACGGTATATTAGGTTTCTCTGGAGAATACTATGAATCGGATAAGTTACAAGGTGATGTAATACTATCCCGTCAGGACTTGATGCTGGATTTTACACCTATTACTGATACACAATTACGTCCTTATAAACAGTTGTCTGCCCGGTGGACATCGCAACTTAAAGTACCGCAATCAGGAAGATATATTCTTAGCTTGATGGCTTCAGGAAATACACGAATGTATATTAATGGAAAGAAAGTTGCCCAGAAATCGAACAGCCAAAAAGTTCAGGCTTCCTTCGAAATTCTTTTGGAGCAGAGCAAGGAATATAATATTAAGATAGAATGTGAAGGTGTGAATGTGAAATCGCCTGTACGATTAACTTGGACTCCTCCTTTCAGTGAAGATGAAGATACACCAGCTAAATTGGCTTCACGTTCAGATGTTGTCGTGCTGTTCATACGTGATGATAATTCATCTGAAGGGCGAGACCGCAAAAATTTGAATCTAGGTGATGCTCAAATAGAATTGATTAAGCAAGTAACTACAGCTAACCCCAATACTATTTTATTGTTGGGTAGTGGATCTGTTCTGGCGTTAGATAAAATTGTCAAGTTACCCAAAGCTTTACTGAATGTTTGGATTGGTGGACAAGGTGAATCACAAGCCATTTGCGACTTATTGCTAGGCAGAGTTAATCCTTCTGGAAAAACCGCCGTCACTTTTTTTACTGACGAAACACAGTTACCTCCTATTGATGACTACAATGTAAAGAATGGACGTAGCTACCAGTATTTTAAGGGAGATATATTATTCCCGTTTGGTTATGGGTTAAGCTATACTGATTATTTGTATGGAACTCCTAAAATGAAAAAGAACAAGATCAAGGATGGAGAGCCGATTATTGTAACAACAGAAATAACCAATACAGGAGAACGTGATGGTGAAGAGATTGTCCAGTGCTACTTATCTTCTCCCGATTGGGAAAAACATGGGTTGAAACAGAAATTAGTAGGCTACAAGCGTATATTCTTAAAAAGCGGTGAAACAAAGCGTGTTGAATTCCGCTTGACGAAAGAAAAACTACTTCGATGGGATATGAAATCAAATCGATGGGGAGTTTCAACACATCAATATGAAGTATCTATTGCACCCCATTCTGGAATAAGAAATTTAGTTAGTTTTACTTATAACTAAATGACAAATTAGATCTGATATTTTATGATTTGTCTTGTCATGTTGTTTAATATAATATGGAATCAGTAAAGGGATAGGCAGGAAATGTTTGATGTTACTAGGAGTTTTTATAAATCTTCACCAAGTTATGGTGGAATGCTTTATGCTTGGTTTCCATCAATGCATACACGTACTGATATTATACTGTGTGGTAAGCAAACTAAAAAAGAGCTTTTGCTCGTAGTTGATGCGATTTATGAGCGGTTAAGCTATATAGAAAAGCTGGGCAATTGTTATGATGCTGACAGCGAACTGGCACGATTAAATCGGGTTGCTGCCCTAAGGCCACAGCCTGTCAGCTGTGAGCTCTATGATATGCTGGCTTTTTGTATGGATTGTCATACTCGTACCGATGGTTTCTTTGATATCACTGTTCATTCAGAGAATTATACGCCGAGTACAATTTCAGGTATTCAGTTGTCTTCCGAAGCTCATACTCTTTTTTTTCAACACTCGGGAATCAACATCAATCTTTCTGGCTTTTTGAAAGGATATGCATTGGAAAGTATACGTGAATTGCTACAACTCTATGGAATAGAGGATGCACTGGTAAATATGGGAAATAGTTCTATATTGGCTTTAGGACATCATCCTTTAGCTACGGGGTGGAGGATTGGCTTTGAGCAAGGGTTCGTTTCTAACAAAGGAGAAAAACAGGAAGTATTGCTTAAAAATGAATGTCTGACTGTTTCCGGAAATGACTCTTTGGAACGGAAACATATTATTGCCCCTTATTCCGGTAAATTGATAGAAGGGAAGTGGATGGTTGCTGTAGTTACAGAAAGTGGAGCAGTGGGTGAGATATTGTCTACTGCGTGGTTCGCAGCTGATACCTATCAACAGAAACTTCTGGAAATGGAATTTCACCCTCGCTTAATTTTAAAATTGTGCTAATGATGAGTTCTTGCAAAAAGTGAACTTATTTTGTTTCGTACCCGAGAGGCACTTGCTCCGTACATTCTTCGTTCAGAGCTACTTCTGACCGAAGAATGTACGGCTCAGATACGGTTCGGGTATGGTTCAGATATTAGCTTGTTACAAATAAATTTCCTCTTTTCTTTTGGAATCTTCCCGAATTTCATGTTACTTTGTTATCAGTTGAACTTTAATACTAAGAACACATTATGGGAAAGAGTAAGAAAAAGGTTATGCATAGCCGTAAGGAAGAAGAACAAGCTAAGAAAGTGTTGTTGATTATTGGTGTATCTGCATTGATACTGGTGCTGGTGATGCTGATAGGATACTCGTTCTTAGGGAAATAACTGATAGATGTCGCAAGAAATAGAACGGAAATTCCTCGTGACGGGGGAGTACAAATCGAGGGCGTATGAACAAAGCCGTATTGTACAAGGTTATATCAGTAGTGCAAGAGGCCGGACTGTGCGGGTGCGCATCCGTAACGGAAAGGGATATCTTACGATAAAAGGTGCTTCCGATGCCTCGGGACTCAGCCGATATGAGTGGGAAAAAGAGATTCCATTGAATGAAGCGGAGGAACTGATGAAACTTTGTGAACCGGGTGTTATTGATAAAACTCGTTATCTGGTGCGCAGCGGACGGCATACGTTTGAGGTGGATGAGTTCTACGGTGAAAATGAAGGTTTGGTAGTTGCTGAAGTGGAATTGACTTCGGAAGACGAGGCTTTTGAAAAACCGGATTTCATAGGGCGGGAAGTAACAGACGACGTCCGTTACTATAACTCGCAACTGATGAAGCATCCATACACCGTTTGGTAAGACCTTAATACCCTGTCAACAAGAAGTTAACTTCTTGTTGACAAACTCTTAACTTCTTGTTGACAGGAAGTTAACTCCTTGCAAATGGTTGCTAATCATGTATATTCAGAGGACGAAATGGAGAAACTTTATGAATACCTGCCTAGAGAACTGGTGACCTTTGTATTGGTGACTTTGTTTTCTTTATTAATAGGGCTTTCACAGCGGAAAATCAGTTTGAAGCGCGAAGGGGAGACAACGTTGTTCGGTACGGACCGCACATTCACTTTTATAGGTATTTTGGGGTATCTGCTTTATATTCTTGATCCGGTGGATTACCGCTTGTTTATGGGCGGTGGCGCTATATTGGGACTGCTGCTGGGATTGAACTATTACGTTAAACAATCTCAGTTCCATGTATTCGGGGTTACTACCATTATTATCGCACTCATCACTTATTGTATTGCTCCTATTGTGGCCACACAACCCTCCTGGTTTTACGTGATGGTGGTTGTGACGGTATTGCTCTTTACCGAATTGAAGCATACTTTTACAGAACTTGCACAGCGCATGAAGAATGACGAGATGATTACTCTCGCCAAGTTCCTTGCTATCAGTGGCATTATCTTACCGATGTTGCCGAATGAAAATCTGATACCCGACATTAATTTGACCCCTTATACCGTTTGGTTGGCTACGGTAGTTGTATCCGGTATCTCTTATTTGTCTTATCTGCTGAGGCGATATGTATTTCATGAGTCCGGCATTCTGGTATCTGGTATTATAGGTGGTTTGTATAGCAGTACGGCAACTATTTCTGTTCTGGCACGTAAGAGTCGCAAGGCACCTGCACAGGAGGCGCCGGAATATGCCGCAGCAATGTTGTTGGCAGTGAGTATGATGTTTCTTCGTTTCCTTATACTAATAGGTATATTCAGTAAGGCGATTCTTGCGGAAATTTATCCATACCTCCTTATAATGTCCTTCGTTACGGCGGGAGTGGCCTGGTATCTGCATCGGAAGCGTAAGCCGATTCCGGTGACGGGCGAAGAAGCTGAAGAAGAAGATAGCAGTAACCCGTTGGAATTTAAAGTTGCACTGATTTTTGCCGTTCTGTTTGTGATATTCACCATTGTGACACATTATACTTTGATTTATACCGGTACGGGTGGATTGAATGTCTTGTCGTTCATTGCCGGGTTGAGTGATATCACTCCATTTATTCTGAACCTGCTGCAAGGTTCGGGTGTTGCCGTTGTGGTGGTGACAGCTTGTTGTATGCAGGCTATCGTGAGCAATATTGCCGTGAATATGTGCTATGCGTTGTTCTTTGCCGGTGGGAAGAGTCCGTTGCGCCGGTGGGTACTGCGTGGGTTTGGTGGTGTGATTGCAGTGAATGTCTGCCTGCTACTTTTTTTCTATTTGCTATAAATTCCGCAAGAACGCTTACAAATATTCTCTCTAATCCCTTTTCTTTGTGCTTTTTTAACTCCGAAAATCTCGTAGGTAAAGAAAAAGAGGCTATTTTTGCCGCACTCGTGTGACAAAAAGGCAACAATGTACGTCTAATACAAAAACAGTCAACTAATATTCATCAAACAAACTAAAACAGAAATGAAAATTAAATGCCCTTTGCTGCTTATAATGTTGGTAATATCCTCATTGGTAGCGGCACAGAATGCGGCACCTCCATTTCAGATTAAAGGAGTCTTACTGGATTCTTTGACTCAAGAGGGAGAACCTTATGCCACAATCAAAATCGTAAAAAAAGAAGCGCCTGCCCATGCATTGAAAATGCTGGTAACAGACATGAAAGGTAAGTTTCAGGAAAAGGTTCCGGGGACGGGTGATTTCGTGATGACGATTTCTTCTATCGGTAGAAATACCATTGTGAAGGATTTCAGCGTGAAAGCAGGAGAGAAAATTGTTGATTTCGGTACGCTGTATATTACAGATGCGTCCAATGAGCTTGGACAAGTAGAGGTGGTAGCTCAAAAACCACTGGTGAAAGCTGATATTGACAAGATAGAATATAATGTACAGGATGATCCTGATTCAAAGTCAAACTCTGTATTGGAAATGCTTCGTAAAGTGCCTTTGGTTACTGTAGATGGCGAAGATAATATTAAGGTGAACGGTAGTAGCAGCTTTAAGGTGTATGTGAATGGTAAACCTAACAATATGATGAGTAATAATCCGACGGAAGTACTGAAAAGTATGCCCGCCAATTCCATCAAACATATCGAGGTTATTACTAATCCCGGTCCTAAATATGATGCTGAAGGTGTAGGGGGAATCCTGAATATTGTCACTGTAGGTAGCGGACTGGAAGGGTATACGGCTACATTTAGTGGAAACGTTAGTAACATGGGGGCTGGTGGCGGCCTGTTCGGTACAATTAAGAGTGGTAAGTTGACGGTAAGTGCTCGTTATAATTATAATTATAACGATCGTCCGCGTAGCTATTCTGGTGGTACTCGTCGTACAGTAGGCGACATAACCGACGGTTCTTCAGATTTAGATTATAGTGGCGATAGTAAAGGGCATGGTAATTTCCAGTCCGGCAGCATGGAAGCCAGTTATGAAATTGATACTTTGCGTTTGATAACCATGTCGTTCGGACTTTGGGGTGGTGGAAATAACAGCAATGGACTGAGTAATACTTTTGCAACGATGCCCGGTACCGGTGATGATCTGTATCAATATGTATCGAACAATAGAAGCAAAAGTTCCTGGTATTCTATTGATGGTGGCATTGACTACCAACGTATGTTTCATGTAAAAGATCGTATGTTGACCTTCTCTTATAAAATCAATACCAGACCGGAAAGTTCGGATTCATACTCCACTTATGATTATGATATGGAGGATGTAGCTCCGGATTGGCAGGATTTTATGAAACGTATGAAAAATCAGCATAATGATGGATCCCAGAATACTACTGAACATACTTTCCAGGCTGATTATACGACGCCTATCGGCAAGATACATACTCTTGAAGCCGGTGCGAAATATATTCTCCGTGATAATTCTTCGGAAGATGATCGTTATGAACAAGCGTCAGCAACTCAAGCTGATTATGAGTTTGACAATGATCACAGTTCGCATTATAAACACCAGAATGACATTTTGGCTGCATACCTTGGATATGGACTGAAAGTGAAGAAGATATCCGGAAGACTTGGTGTGCGTTATGAGCATACGAAGCAGGAGGTGAAATATCTGTTGGGTAAGGGAGATAACTTTGATAAGAACTTTGATGATTTAGTTCCTTCTGCAAGTATTGGCTATAAGCTGACAGATATGTCTAATCTTCGTTTTGGTTATAATATGCGTATTTACCGTCCGGGGATCTGGTATTTGAATCCTTATCTGGACGATAGTAATCCTACAAATATAAGCCAGGGTAACTCTCATTTGGATAGTGAGAAGAGTCATTCATTTAACTTGAGTTACAGTAACTTCACGCAGAAGTTTAATATCAATCTTTCAGCCCGCTATAGCTTTACCAATAATAGTATTGAACGGGTAACAGAACAGGTGAAGGATACAGAAATTTTTGGTCTGCAAAATCCTACTGGTAAAGAAGTGCTTTATTCTACTTATCAGAATATAGGTAAGAGCAGGAATGCCAGCCTAAGTGGTTATATCAACTGGAATGCTACCTCCAATACACGTATCTATGCAAACCTTTATGGTAACTATACTTATTTGGAAGGCGCCAATGGATTGAAGAATGACGGTTGGAATTTGTTTGCTTATGGTGGCGCTCAGCAGTCTTTGCCTCACGATTGGCGTATTAGTCTGAATATTTATGGTCAGACGCCTTGGATCATGTTGCAGGGAAAGGGGAGCAGTTTCTTTGACTACGGATTGAGTGTAAACAAATCATTCTTGAAGAAGCGTCTGACCTTGTCAGCATTTGCTAGCAATTTCTTTAAGAAATATCAGCATCCGACTTCAAGTATAGAAGGTGTAGGCTTTATACAGGATAGTTGGAATAAATATACTCGTCAGCGTTTTGGTGTAAGTGTTAGCTATCGCATCGGTGAGTTGAAAGCCAGTGTGAAGAAAGCCGCGCGTACCATCAGCAATGATGATGTGAAGAGTAGCGGTGGTGAAGGTGGCGGTGGCGGAGAATAATCTGCCCGTACTTTCCTGAATTATTTTTCATCCGCAGATGGCGCGGATAATGCAGATTTACGATTGAAGAAATCTGCGTTATTCGTGACGTCTGCGGATGACTGTTTTCTATAAGGGATATTCCAGACAAGTCACCGTACCATCCATTGTCATGACAATGATTTTCCCTTTTCCTGCATTCTTTAGTGAAGTTATAGCCGAATGGGAGATTTTGTGTGACCAGGCAATGCCGCTTCCGTCTGTCCGCACGGCATGGAGAACACCAAATTCAGTAGGAATGAACACCAATTGTTCGGTTGTTTCCATACGGGTGGGGATGAAGTTGCTTTCGTAGGGCATTGATGTATTCCAAAGACTGGTATAGGTGCCGTGAGATATATCCGCAGCGGTGATGTTGTTCTTGATTCCTTTCACATACATTGTTTTTCCATCCGGTGAGAAGCCGAGGGACTCGCGTCCTTTCGCTTCATCGGAAGCCCAAAAGATTTCTCCCGTCCTGGGATGGAATGAGCGGACGAAATAGTCGGAGCTGAGAACTATGACTTGTTCATTCGGCTTTCCTTGCCGCGTATACGGCAGTACTACCGGCCAGCAGGCACCCGGTGAGAAATATCTGCCTCGTTTGGTGTCGAACTCCCAGATTTTCTCCCCACTCCTGCGGTCGATGGCATAGAACATCGCTCCCCAGGTGCCTATATATACACGCTCCTTATCCACAGCCGGGCGTGATTCGATGTAGCCTTTCAGACCATTACAAGTCCAGTTCAGTGTTCCGTCCGTCAGCTTTAAAGAGTAGAATTTACCGTTGCTGCTGCCGATGTAGACTGTACCTTCGGTTACGACAGGGCACGCTACAATGGGGTAATTAGTATTGTATTTCCATCGCACTGTGCCCTGCTTCCTGTCAAGGGCATAGATGGAACCATCACAGGAAGAGACTATGACAAGTTTTGGGGTGATAAATGGGGCTGAAAATATCTTGTTTCCGGTGGTATAGGTCCACTGGGTTTTGCCGTTCTTGGCATTAAGGGCACGGACAACACCGGCTGTATTGGTGTAAACGTACAGGTTACCGTCTATGCTTCCCTGCGAAGCGATATCGGTCACATCCTTCAATTTCCAGGTTTCGCGTACCGAAGGATAAGTAGCATTGATGGCGAAATCCGGACGATAGTAAGTGGTATCCTTTTTCTCCTGCAAAGGTGCCAGATGAATCGTATTCCATACAGGGCGGGTTTTTGTTTTGATGATGCGTTCATGGAACTCTAATGTATTGCCGCGAAGTGTGACCAGGTTATATCCGCCTATCGGATCTTTCCTGCGCAGGGACGAACGGCCGATTACGGCGGGAATACCTTCGGCATCATAAGCACGGTTCACGTGTAGGTGTCCGCCGAGTATTGCCTGGATATTGCGCGTTTTAAGGATGTCGACAACTTCGTACCAGTTACTCAGACCCTGATCGATAGGGAAGTGATTGATGAAAATAATGGGTTGTTCTGCCGGAGTGGCGCGAACGATAGAATCGAGCCACAGAATTTCTTCGCGGGGAATGTGAGGTGGTCCCATACGCAGACTTGGTCCGGCGCCACAGCCGATGAAACGTACTCCCTGCCAGTCGTAACAGAAATGGGAGGCTTGGAAAATCTTGTCGAACATAGTGCATCCGTTTTCGCTCCAGTTTACATCATGGTTGCCGGGGATGAGAAAATAAGGTTTCCGGAAGTTCTTCAGAATGTCTTGCAGCAGATAAAATTCCTTGGTGTCACCGAATTCAGTGACATCGCCGCTGAGGATGGTGAAGGCAACGTCAGGATTGGCATTGATGTCTTCAATGGATTGTCGCAGGTCGTCTTCGGCATAGGCGAAAGAATTGAGATGTACATCACTGAGCCATGCGAAAGTGAAGGCTCGTTCGTTGCTGCCTTGTCCGTAGGAAAGGAGAGACAGCGCTATCACATAGATAGCCAATAAAATTCTTTTCATGATTCTTTGGGGGTATTAGTAAGTGTTATACCCCCAAAGATAAAGAGTTTTAGTGGAATAACCAGCGCTCATAGTCCACCTTTTCGTAAAGTGGCGCAATGGTTACTTCTGTATTCGCATCTTTCTTTCCAAGCAGGAACTTGTCGACAAACGCTTCTACTTCAGGATACTGGCTTTCGGGCAGCTGGCAGTGCCCATGTCCGCCTACGATGGAGAAGCCCATTCTGTCGGCAATGCCGAAGGTTTCCCATACTTTACGGGCAGCACGGCAGGAGACATAACCCGATTCATCAGCCAGCCATACATAGTCCGGGTTTCCGAGTACCAGCAGCGCACGCGGTGCTACCATGGCACACAGTTCGTGGTGGTCATACGGCAATTTCGATACATTATCTTCTTTATACTGGAACATACTTTCTTTAAACCAGGCATGACTGGTTCTTCCCAAAGTTTCCACTTCACCCAGCGTTTCCGAAACACGCCATGCTGCCGCACCGCCACCACCCGGTTCCTGAGCAATGGTCAGTGCAATACGCTCATCGAATGCTCCGGCAAAAAGAGCCATTTTCCCGGCGAAGGAACAACCGGATATGGCCAGTCGTTTGGTATCTATCTTGCTCTTTTTACCTGCGATTTCCAATCCGTCAATGATACGGCTCACTCCCCAGGACCAGGCGCAATAGGCTCCCATGTCTGTACGGTCAGGATAAAGTTTGTTGATAGGCTCGTTGCCGCGCTTTTGTGTATGCGACATGACTTGTGTGAAGTTGAATGCGATTTGTGCTATATTGCGGCTCGTGAAGATGGTGGGAGGAAGACTACCCGTGCCTCTGCCTATTCCAATGATGGCTGGGAAAGGGCCTTTACCTGCCGGATAGGTAATTTTTGCTTTCAGGGTGAGCGTTTGTCCGTTCACTGTTACATTTACTCTAAGGGTATCATCCACGATATCCGCTGTAATGTCTTTTTTCGACACTATGGGTTTCTCGCCGATTTCGTAGTGTTCTATTTCGCGGGCTATCTCTGCACGCCGTCGGCTCCAGTCCTTGAAGTTGGTTGAACGGCCACTGCCATCGGACCATTGGAAGGGATCAGTCAGTGTTTTTACTACCGGCAGTTCGTTGATACCCGGCAACACGGGTGCAGGATTCTTTATTCCCGTATTTTCCACAGTGTAGACTAAGGGGATTTTCTGTGCAAATGTGGAAATGCCCATACCCATGTTCAGCAGAACAATCAGTACCCATAAACGTGTTTTCCAGTTTTTCATGTTTCTATCTTTTAAGAGGTTTACATCTGTTGGCAAAGATAGACGATGTTTTTTTTAACCGGTTAGTAGGATGTTACAGATACTTTTCATGGTGTTACATAATTAGAGAAATAGACTTCGTTTTTATTAATCTATATTCAAAAAGTACTCATTCAGGTTCTGTGTAGGTTTCAGATCGAGCTTCTTTCGCAATCGGTACCGGTTATTTTCTACTGCACGGACCGAAAGGTTCATTAATGAGGCAATATCCTTAGTCTCCATATTCAGCTTGAGGCAGGCACAGAGACGCAAGTCATTGTTGGTCAGCTGCGGATGCGCCTCTTTCAACCGTTTGAAGAAGTTGCGGTGCTTCTGTTCGAACTTGATAAGGAACATTTTCCAGTCATCTTCCGTATCGAGGTTATTGGCAAGCAACGTATTTATTTTCTGATAAAGAGGTAATAAGGCTTTCTGTGTATTACGGGAACAAATCTCATCTACCATCTCTTTCAGTTTCAGGATAAGTTCGTTCTTGTGGATGATGAAAGAGGTCTGGGTAAAGATCTCGGCATCTTTTTCCTCGATTTCATTTTGCAGTTGCTCGTTCATCAAACGCAGGCGTGTAGCTTCCTGAGATTTCATTCTACGCAAGTGCTTGGTTTGCAGACGTCGTTTCATCAGGTAGAAGGTGCCGAACAGAGTGGCGATAATGAGTAAGCAGCAGGTAAGATACCACCAGACAGTATTGTACCAGGGAGGGAGTACGTCGAATTCCAGAAGAGTGTCTGGTGAGTAATTGTTTAAGCCGTCCGTGGTACGCAGGCGAAGTGTGTATTTGCCTTGCGGCAAGCGGGCGTAGGAAATGCTGTTCAGTCGCTTCGGGGCACTCCAGGTACTGTCCATTTCTTCCAGTTGGTATTGAACGAAAAGGTTTCCGGCAAAGGCGGCATTGACAGAGAAGCCGACAGTTACCGTATTGTCTTTATAGGGGATATGAATAGTTTTGTTGAGGTCAATGAAACCTGCATTCTGTTCTTTTCCGGCATGAATAAATTCCAGGTTAGGGGCGGAAAGTTCCACGGTTTGCCGTTTGCTGCGATGAGAGTCATGGAGGATAAAACCTGCATCCAGGCAAATGAGTGAGAGGGAGTCGTTGAGAACGGAAATATTCTCATAAGCCGTGATGAGTGAAAGATTGTCAGCTTCTACCTTATATGCTTCGCGGATGCGGGCAATGTATCCGTCATAGAAGAAACGGTAGACAGATGAGCCGGTGATGGCCCAGCTTTCTTCACTGTCGATGGGAACGATACGTTTCAGATCGTGTATCGTTTCGAAGCACCGGTTCAGATGCTGCTCAAGCTGCAAGTTGTCGTTGACCTCATCATAGATATAAAATTGATCATTGCCTAAGAATAGGATGCGTCCGCCCGATTTGAATAATTGCAGGCGGGCAGGGAGTGAGCTGTCCTTCTCATTGCCGTAATACGTATAGTATCGGAAAGCGCTCTGTTCGTCATTCAGACGGCATTTGTAGACGCCGCGACTGCTGGTTTCCAACCAGATATTTCCCAAATGATCTACTTCGGCATTATATATCGGGTCGGCGATCTGGCGCATGGAGTTTAGCTCTCCGGTAGTTCTGTTTAATATCAGGAGTTCATCATAGGTAATGATAATCTGTATTTGTTTTCCATTGATGGTTGCCTCCAGGGTGCGGAAGACTCCTGTATTGATGCGATACGGGTGACGGATATGGAGATCGGGAAGAATTTCCAGCAGTCCGTTAGTATGTGCGCAAAACAACCGTCCGTCTATTTTACGGAAGGACCATACCTGCCCCTGAGTGCCCTCTATCAATTTGAGGGAAGAAAACATATCCAGATCATTGAGCTTGTCATGGCGGGTGTAGTAAATTCCCTGATTCGTTCCGATGAGCAGATTGTCGTGCCAGATAGTAGCATCGTATATGCCGCCGAAGCCACCGTCTGTGGAACGGTAGTAACTTAAACCATCGGTATACCGGATGTAAGCGAGCCCACGGTCAAGGGCTACCCAGATGTTATTTTGATTATCTTCGTAAAGGGATAGAACGGTGTTATTCTGAAGAATGTTAGCAGTGGAGAAGTGATTGAGGATATTTCCATGGGTATCTACTTCATATATGCCACTGAGCTGTGTACCCAGATAATAGGTGTTCCGCTTGGCGGAATAGATAGCGCAGTTCAGTTCCTGCCCTCTCAATTGCCGCGAGAGGGAGAGGTTCCAAGGGATAAAGTTCTTTTGATCGTAGATATAGATTGCACCGGTGGAAGTGCCTACCAGATAACGGTCGGTATCGTAGGGTAGGATGACACGGGTAGTGGTGCCGTTCAGGAATTCGCTCCCGGGGATTTTGTTGAGTATGCCGTTGTGCAACTGATAAAGTGCACCATACATTTCTTGTACCCAGTATTCATTACGTACCTTCAGAAGAAGTAAAAAGGCGTTTGGCCCATCAACGGGAGTGATGGTATGGTGATCGTATACGTAGATATGACTGAAAGACTGGAAATACACTTTGTCGCCTTCTATCCAGATACGCCAGAAACTTTGGTTGTCGAGTGGGTTATCTCCATTGATTAATCCTTTCAGTGAAGTGTATTTCAGTTCTCCTGATTGGTCTCGATCCCAGCGTCCCAAGTCTTCGGAGCCCCCACTGTAAATGGTGTGGTGGGATTCTACGGCTATGGCACGTACGAGGCTGGCATCAGGTGTTTGAAAGAGTTTCCATTCCATGCCGTCGGATGCCAGCAGGCCGATGCTGTTACCGAAGTACATGATACCTTTCTCATCTTGCCCGATAGACCAATTCTTGTTGGCAGCGTGGTATTTGTCACGTGAGAGGTTGGTGACATAAGGCTTCTGGTTGGCGAGTATGGTGGCACATACAAAAAGGGACACACAGGTTATGATAATGTTTTTTCGGATGTCCATAATAGGTTGAATAAAGGTTAGAAAAGGTCATGACCTTATTGTTATTCTTGGGACAAAGATAATTAATTTAAGGTTAGAGTAAAAATATAGGGGATTTTCTTTATTCACCACAGAGTGACACAGAGTCTCACAGAGTTCAATCTATAAAAAACAAAAAATGAAACTCGGCGAAACTCTGTGTCACTCTGTGGTGAGCTTATTTAAACCCCAGCTTCTTCAGTCCGGTTTGCACATCGGGATGGCTCATGAATAGTTTCCACAGCAGGCCGGTACGGTAATTTTCTATCATTACAGCGATAGGTCCTTGGTCGATGGCAAGATAGCGTTTAGGATACCAATCTTCCGTTTCGCTGAAAGCGTCATAGAAGCCATAAGGTCCCAATACCTTGTCTCCCATTCCATAGAGATAGCGCATCACTTCCAGTGAGTATTCCGGAGTATATACAATGGAAGAAAGAGCGGCAGTGGGAGAGATGACTCCGTGATCTGCCGACTCGTTCGGAGCATGGGCAGAGTAGCCGTTGACAGAGTAACTGGCGGTCAGTCCCCAACAATCAGGACCAAAACCTTTCCACTGCTTCGGGTTGCGGATGCAATAGGCGCGGTTGATCAGAGTAAGATTGCGCATTTCATTGAAATAACCGGGACAATACTTATCAGATAAATTTGTCGGGTCCAGTCCGAGGAAAGAATAGTGTGCCCAAAAGAGGGGACCGGCTTCACAACCTTGATAGCGCAGGTGAAGTTCGATATCTTCTACCTTGTGGGGATCGACAATGGCGCCTTTTTCTGCCCAACCTTCATGATAGACAGTTGCGGGAATGCTGTGCGTGGGGGAGGCAGCAGCAAGAATGTACATGATGAGACACTCATTGTAACCGTGTACGGGGAAATTCATTTCCCAGCCGTATTCGGGACTCCAGTGCCAATAGAGTACATTCTGATCGTTCCGGCGATAGAAATTCCAGTCAACTTCACGCCACAGTGTGTCGATGCGCCCGGCAAGGGCTTGTTCTGCGGGGGAGCCGTTGATGTAATATTGGTGTACGGCAAGCAGACCCTGCATCAGGAAAGCGGTTTCCACGAGGTCACCGCCGTTATCTTTCTGTCCGAAAGGTTTTACCTGTCCGGTATCTCCGAACCACCAGTGCGGGTAGGCACCGTGGAAACGGTCGGCTGTTTCAAGAAAAGAGACGATGCGCTCCATGCGTGCCAGCCCTTCTTCACGGGTGACGTAACCGCGGTCGATGCCTGCCAACACAGCCATGATTCCGAAGCCACTGCCACCGGTGGTCACTACATTCTGGTCATCTTCGGGATAGATGCCATCTATATGGATACGTTCGCATGCCAGTCCGCTATTAGGTTCGGCTCCTTCCCAAAAGTAATTGAAGGTACGGCGTTGCAGGGTGTCCATCAGGGCTTCGTCGCTTATCCGGTCTGGTTTTGCTGCCGGGCTTTTACATTGTGTAAAGCCCAGCAACAACAGGAGCAATAATAAGCTATATTGTGTCTTCATACCTATTTCTATTGAAGGATTACATCAACAAGTACGGGATCGTGATCAGAAAGGAAGCCATTCTCCGGCCTATCCTGGATGACACGATAACGGTTCGTTTTCATGCCGCCGCTCACGAACACATAATCCAGCAAGACACGTTCTTCCAGCGGCAGTCGACCGAAATCATGGAAAGACCAGGATGGACCGTACGTAATGGCTGCCACCTTTGACGCATTTTCCATTCCTCCTTTTTCAAGAGTCTGCAGAGGTGTCTCGTCGGGAGTACAATTGAAGTCGCCGGTGATGATGGCTGGCATGTGCGGGGCAATCTCTTTAATCTTGTTCAGAATGAGTTGTACGCCTTCTTTACGCGCTATCTCTCCGTTGTTGTCCAAATGGGTGTTGAAGAATACCAACTTCTTCCCGTTACTCTTTTCTTGCAGTATGGCCCAGGTAGTAATACGGTTGTAGGAGGCGTCCCAGCCTTTGATGCCGATGGTTTCGGGCTGTTCACTAAGAGAGAAATTACCGTATTCCACCAATGTGAACCGGTGGCTGTTGAAGAATATCGGGCAGTATTCGCCTGCTTCCTTGCCATCGTCACGTCCTACGCCTAAAGCGGTGTATTGGGGAAGACCTTGTTTCAGGTCTTCCATTTGATTGTGACGTACTTCCTGCATACCCAGCAGGTCGGGCTGATAGTAGGTAATCATTTGGCAGACGTTATCTTTGCGATATTTCCAGTTATTGGCACTGTCCGAAGGAGCATCCAGGCGAACATTAAAAGTCATCACCTCCAGTGGCTGTTCATTCTGTGCAGACTGTTTTTTGCAACTGCCGAGAAGCATCAGGCCACACACGCAGGTCAGTAAAGCTATGTGTTTCATGTTTCCTTTGTTTTTATTCTGAATTATCACTTTAAGCTCAAACGGGCTGTTTTTACATGCTGGCTGTTACCGCCGATCATTACATCAAAGTCTCCCGGTTCGGCTACATAGTTGAGATCATAGTCGTAGAAGTGCAACAATTCCGGGGTGATTTTGAAAGAGACCGTCTTACTCTCACCTGCTTTGAGGAAGATTTTTTCGAAGCCTTTCAACTCTTTCACCGGGCGGGTAATGCTTCCCACCAAGTCGCGGATATACAGTTGTACCACTTCCGCACCATCCCGCTTACCGGTATTGGTCACTGTAACTACAGCGGTTACAGAACCGTCCTGGTCCATTGCAGGAGCGCTCAAAGTAATGTCCCCGTATTGGAATGTGGTGTATGACAAACCGTAACCGAACGGATACAGTGGATCATTGTCAACATCCAGATAGTTACTGCGGAACTTCTCAAACCATTTACCTTCTTTCAAAGGGCGGCCGGTGTTTTTATGATTATAGAACAAAGGGATCTGCCCTACATTCTTCGGGAATGTCATGGTCAGTTTGCCACTTGGATTTACATCACCGAACAGTACATCGCCGATAGCATAGGCAGCTTCGCTTCCGCCGAACCATACATTCAGGATAGCAGGTACATTTTCCTGTTCCCAGGTCAGTGTCAATGGACGGCCAGTGAAGAGGGTCAATACAACCGGTTTTCCGGTCTTCAACAATGCTTCCAGTAATGTGCGTTGTACATCGGGAATATTCAGATCTGTCCGGCTTGAACTTTCTCCGCTCATTTCAGAAGATTCACCTAAAGCGGCAACGATGACATCTGCGTTTGCCGCTACCTTCAACGCTTCTTCCAGCATTTCCTTGTCTGTGCGGTTGTCACGGTTCAGCGAACGTCCGAACATGGTGGCGCGTTCTTCGTAAGCGGCGTCACTACTGAGGTTGCTGCCCTTGGCATAAGTGATGTTCACCTTACCTGCCATCATTTCTTTCAACCCTTCATATACAGAAGGGTAATCGTTGAGGCGTGCAGCTACACTCCATGTTCCCGGCATGTTGCTACGGGTATTTGCCAATGGACCTATAACGGCAACCGTACCTTTCTTTGCCAATGGCAATACAGGAGCCTGACCGGTTTTTGCCGGTTGATTCTTTAAAAGTACAAAGCTTTCACTCGCAATCTTGCGGGCAACATCACGGTGTTCTTTGGTGAAGATATCTCGTTCCGGGCGCTTCAGGTCACAATATTTGTAAGGGTTGTCAAACAATCCCAGCTTATACTTGGCCTCAAGGATACGGCGACAAGCCTTGTCCAGTGTTTCCATGTCAATCTTTCCTTCGGCTATAGACTTTTTAATGGTACCAATGAAGCCTTCGCTCACCATATCCATATCTACGCCTGCGTTGAGCGCACGTGCCGAAACTGTCTGTAAGTCACCGATACCATGCGCAACCATTTCAGAAATTCCAGTGAAGTCCGTCACTACAAAACCGTCGAATCCCCATTGTTTACGCAGTACATCGGTCATCAACCATTTGTTGGCTGTGGCGGGCACGCCGTCTATTTCATTGAAAGAAGCCATAACGCTACCTACACCAGCCTCTACAGCAGCCTGGTAAGGGTATAGGTATTCGTTGAACATGCGGTTGCGGCTCATATCCACAGTGTTGTAATCGCGTCCGGCTTCTCCGGCTCCGTACAGAGCGAAGTGCTTTACGCATGCCATGATCTCATCGTTTCGTTTCAACTGATTGTTGAGGTCCACTCCCTGATATCCCGACACCATTGCTTTAGCGATGGCGCCTCCCAGGAACGGGTCTTCACCGTTACCCTCGCTGACACGTCCCCAGCGCGGATCACGGCTGATATCTACCATCGGGCTGAATGTCCATGAGATGCCATCGGCACTGGCTTCGGTAGCAGCAATGCGGGCGGACTTTCTGATAGCGTCCATATCCCATGAGCAAGAGAGCCCCAATGGAATAGGGAAGATTGTTTCGTAGCCATGCACCACATCCATACCGAATATCAGGGGGATACCCAGGCGTGATTTCTCTATGGCAAGTTTCTGTACATCGCGGATTTTCTCTACTCCTTTCAGGTTGAGAAGTCCGCCTACCCATCCTTGCTCAATCTTTTTGGCTACATCGCTGTTCTGTGCTTGTCCGGTAACGATTTCACCGGAAACGGGCAGGTTTAGCTGACCGATTTTCTCTTCTACAGTCATCTTCTTCATCAGCGCGTCGATGAAGCGATCCATGTCCTGCGGAGCTTTTTGTGCCTGCATACCGGTAACACCCATCAGGGCAGTAGCCAGTAACAAGCTTGTTTTTCTGAAAACTTTCTTCATGATATGTTTTGTTTGGGCATTTATTTAAGTTTCGCAAGTTAATGATAATCCGGTGCAATCTGTATGTTGTTATCATTAACTTGCGAAAACTAAATTAATTCATAAGGTTACTCATCCTTCGGTTCTTTCAGCAAATCAGGAATCTGAGTATACTGGTTGAAAGGAAGCGGCAAAAGTGCCTTATCTTCAGACCAGCCTTTCAATTCTGTTTTTGCCAGACCGGTGCGTACAAGGTCGTTATAACGTTCGCCCCATTCGCACACCAACTCCATACGGCGTTCGTCGATAACTTGTTGGAAAGTTACATTGGTAAGTTCCGGCATCTTGGCACGTCTTCTTACTTCATTGAATGGAGCGTCACCATTCTTGCCATTTTTGATTTTCGCCTCGGCATTCATCAAGAGAACATCAGCATAGCGGAAAATACGTGCATTATTGTTTGTACCGTATTTCGTACGTCCCGGTGTTAATTGGTTCAGCGGGGTATACGCTTTACCATTCCAACAATCGGTCTTTTTCTCATCTACTTGTGGCTGTATGTAGTCACCGTCCGGTGTTGTTTCTCCTGCCAACAGGAAGGAAGTGGTGGCACGTATCGTTTCTCCGCGTTCGTAAGCCCAGTCGCGGAAAGATTTCAGGATGCCGCAGTCTCCCCAACCACTGATGTCACTGCCGGCATTGTTGGGCCCTTGACAAACAAACCACTGGTCACCGTCAATCAGATCACCGGAACCATTACCGAAGTCAGTCATCTGACATTCGAACATAGACTCGTCACAGAGCTTTCCGGGAATCTTCCATAACTGGTAGAAGTCGGGGTAGAGTGAGAAATTACCATGCTCAATAATATCGTTTGTCAGCTCTTCTACCTCTGCATAGTTACCCATGTTCAGATGAAACTTGGCAGCCAGCATCTCGGCAGAGAACGCTGTAACGGCTCCCTTGTGTTCACTTTGGTTCGGACGGATACGCGGCATATTATCAATGCCGTACTGCAAATCTTCCAATGCATATTTGTTTACCGCATTGGCAGTGGAGCGGCTCAAATCAACCTGATTATTGTCGCGGAGGATAGTAACCGGACCAAATGCCTGCACCAGACGATAGTAGGCATAAGCACGCATAAACATCACTTCACCACGATATGCCTTATAGTTTTTCATATCGCTATCGTTGGTGATATTCTCAGCATACAGGTCTAACGATTCAATAGCTGCATTGGCAGTTTTGATTATATTGTAATATTGCATCCACAGTTCGTTGAAGCCCCAGAAAGAATCATTATACTTGTATTCGCTTAGCTTATAGTATTCGCTGTCATTCCACTGACCACTGAATACGTCCTGGTCGCGAATGGTAGTAATTTCCCAGATCACCCAGTGCAAACCACTGGTACGAATCTTTGCATACACGCCTGATACCGGTTGGTACATATTGCTGATATTGGTATAATCCACCTTCTCTTCCGGAACCTTACCTTCGGGCTCTTTATCCAGAAAATCATTGCAGGATGCGAATGATAACACCATCAAGGCGGACACTATAAATATAAAAGGTTTTATTAATGCTTTCATTAGTTCTAAATTATTAGTGGGTTATTTCTTAGAAATCGATTCTCAAACCTAATGTATAAGTTGATGTCAAAGGATATACTTCTGTATCCCACCCTTGGCTGTCGGACAATTCGGGAGTGAATGCGTTGGCCTTGAAGGTGGTGAACGGACGGTCGGCGGTCAGGCTGAGACGCAAGCCCGGCATGGTGTAGTTGCCCAATTTGAGGTTGCGGAATGTGTAGCCGAGCGTAACGTTTTGAATACGGAAGTAGTCGGCGCTTTCTACAAAGTAAGAACTGTACTTCTGGTCGCTTACATTCCAGAGGCTTAGCAGTGCGGCAGCCGATGGGTCAGAGTTTGTGGAGCCTGGTCCTGTCCAGCGGTTTTTGTATTGGGCGCGGTCGAAATTATAGTTCTGGGTAGAATAACGAAGAGCACGTTTGCGGTTGAACATCTGGGCACCGGCTTGTCCGTAGGTAGTCAGCTGGAAGTCGAGGTTCTTGTAGTTAAGACCGAGGTTGATACCGTAAGTAAAATTAGGAATATAAGAACCTAATGTAGTACGGTCGTTTCCGTCAAGGACATTGTTTCCATCGAGGTCGGCATACTTTAAGTCACCCGGTACACAACCGTTGGCCACTGCAATAGGATCGGCGGCAATTTCTTCCTCTGTCTGATAAACGCCTATCATTTTGAAGCCGTAGAATGAGTTCATTTCTTTACCTACAATATTAACGGTCTTACCGCCTCTGATGATACTGTTACCGTTCAGGTCTTTCACGCGGTTTCTCAAAGTAGAGATGTTTACACCGATATTGTATGAGAAGTCTCTACCGATTTTATCGTTCCAGTTGGCACTTACATCGATACCGGAGTTGAGAATCTTACCATAGTTTCCGGCAAGGGTGGTGGTGCTGAATGGGAGTAGCGGAGCGATCACAGCATTATTAGTCATACGGTGATAATAGTCAACGTCGATATTCAGACGGTTGTTGAGGGTAATAAAGTTTATACCTGCATTCCATTCTTCAACAACTTCCCACTTCAACCAACTGAAGTATGTACTGTTCTGATAACCTGCAATGGTAGAATTACCAAATACACCGGATGCAGCGTTACCGGTCGCGATAGAAGCGAAACCGTCGCTTGCTGCTACTTGGTCGTTACCCAGCTTACCCCAGCTTGCACGCAGTTTCAGGAAGTCAATCCATTTCTGGTCTTTCAAGAATGATTCTTCGGACAGAACCCAGGCTGCACCTACTGAAGGGAAGTAACCCCAATGTTCCTGATATTTGCTGGAACCATCGGCACGCATTGTGAACATCAACAGATATTTGTCATCATAGTTGTAGTTCAGACGGGCGAAGTAAGAAACACCTCTATAGCAGTAACCGTCGTCTTTTACGGTAGCACCTGCTGCGTCACCGTTCTTGATGTACCAGTATTCGTCTGCTCCATCGGGAACGTTGCTTGCTTTACCTTCGAACATACGCCATTGTTCCTGACGCATGGAGTAGCCTGCCATGGCGCCGAATCTGTGTTTGCCCCATTGGTCATTATAAGTCAGGGTATTATCCCAGATATAGTTGTAATACTTGTTTTCGTTCTTTGTAAGCTGAGTGGTGGCTGATTGTTGCCAGCTGCTTACGTAGTATTTCGGAGTAAACTCACGACCTTGGGTAGAGAGGAAACTATAGGAATAGTTCGTCTTGAAATTCAATTTGCTGGGAATAAAATCAATCTGAGCGTAGAAGTTGCTCAATACCTGATAGTTTTCTTTGCTTGAATCGAAATACTTGGCAGTTGCAATCGGATTAAGGAAGTTTGTTGATGTATAACCGATTGCATCCGGAGAACCAAATTTGTCAGGGAAAGACTTTTCATTGTACTTGTCATCATAAAGAGCTACGATAGGAGGACAGTTGAACGCTTTCTGCCATGCCTGATTGTTAGGCACTTGCTGCGTGGAGTTACTGAACACACCGTTGAAACCGACTTTCAGCCAGTTCGTAGCATCATAATCGACAGAACCACGGAAGTTCAGACGTTTGTAGTTGTTGTCAACATCCATAACACCGTCTTGATACAAATAGCTTACGCCGACAGCATACACCGCTTTTTCGGAACCACCGTTAATGTTTAAACTGTGGTTTGTGATAGCGGCAGTGCGCAGAAGTAGATCGTACCAATCGTTGTCTGCTCCAAAGGTCCAATTGTGGAAGTCGGGGTCATCATGACTACCGCCGTATTTGTCAATGGACTGTATGAAGTGGGTCTTATAGGAGTCGAAGTTACCTTCGAGAAGCATAGTTGCATATTCGTGTGCATTACAGAGTTCGAGCACATTGGATGCTTTCTGGATACCTACATAACCGTCATAAGTGATCTTTGCTTTCTGGTTACGCGAACCTTTTTTGGTGGTGATGAGAACTACACCGTTTGCAGCGCGTACACCATAGATAGCGGCAGCCGAAGCATCTTTCAGGATAGACATTTCCTGAATATCCGCGTTGTTCAGGAAGTTGATGTTGTCGTAGAACATACCATCTACAACGAACAACGGCTTACTGTTGGAGAATGAACCGATACCACGGATCTGTACGGTAGGACCTTCACCCGGAGCACCATTATTTACGATATTGACACCGGGAACTTTTCCTTGGAGGGCTGCCATAGGGGTGGTAGAAGGTACGGCAGTCAGGGCCTCACCTTTAACTACGGTAATGGGAGCCGTCAGGTCTTTGGCCTTTGCAGCACCATAACCGATTACGATAATTTCTTCCAACTGCTGTGAATCCTCTTTCAATGTCACATTGATAGCCGAACGTCCGTTCACTTTTATATCTTGCGGTAACATACCTATATAACTAAAAGTGAGTGTTCCGTTTTCCGGAACGTTCGTTAATGTATATTTACCGTCTAAATCGGTAACTACACCGTTGCTGGTACCTTGCACGAGGATGGATACACCAATCAGTGCGTCACCCGATGTGTCGGTTACGGTACCTGTTACTGTTCTTGTCTGGGAGAGTACGGGCATTGCTACCAATATGAGGCACGCCGTCAAGAATAGATTCTTTAGCCATAAGGCTTTTTTCAGAAGATGTGTTTTACTCTTCATCGCATTAAATTTTTTTAGGTGGATAACTCTTTTTGTTTTCTTCTTAGCTCTGCGCAGTGCTCGAATTAAACTTCATCGCAAATGTAGAAATTTCGATGTGCGAACTGCAAAAAAGATATTCACCACCAATACATATCCCTGATTTTTAACAAATCGGGAACTACTCATTTACTACTCAAATCAATTTAATGCATTGTTTATGAGATGGATAAAGAATAAGGACGGTGTGAGCGATCTTGTGGGAAAATAAAAGTAGGGTTGTCGGAAGTCACCACAGATTACACGGATTAACGCAGGTGAAAAGTGAATAGATAATTATTCAAAACTGATAATCTGTGAGAATCCGTGTAATCTGTGGTGAAAAAACTTTTGCCGTATAGACTTTTCTTATTTATTTATCTGTTGAGAATCCCAGTTTCTGCAATCCGTTTTGCACATCCGGATGGCTCATAAATAGTTTCCATAACAGACCGGTACGATAGTTCTCTATCATGACGGCAATAGGTCCCTGATCGATAGCAAGATATCGTTTGGGATACCAGTTCTCTGTTTCGGAGAAAGCATCGTAGAAACCATAAGGACCGAATAGCTTATCGCCCATGTCGTAGAGATGGCGCATCACAGCGAGCGAATAGTCCGGGGTATAGACAATGGACGAAAGAGCGGCTGTAGGAGAGATGACTCCCTGGTCATCCCGCTCGTTCGGCATGTGGGCGGCGTATCCGTTGACGGAGTAGCTGGCAGTCAGTCCCCAACAGTCCGGGCCGAAACCTTTGTAGTGCTTCGGATTTCGGATGCAATAAGCACGGTTCACGAGAGTCAGATTACGCATTTCATCGAAATAGCTGGCGCAGTATTCATCTTTTAGATGCGTCGGATCTAATCCGAGGAAGGAATAATGTGCCCAGAAGAGGGGACCAGCTTCACAACCCTGATAGCGCAAATGAAGTTCGATATCTTCTACTTTATGGGGTTCGACGATGGCGCCGTTCTGTGCCCATCCCTCATGATAGACGGAGGCAGGAACGCCGTGCGTGGGTGAGGCAGCGGCAAGCAGGTACATGATGAGACATTCGTTGTAACCATGTACGGGGAAGTCCATTGCCCAACCGTATTCGGGACTCCAATGCCAGTAGAGTACATTCTGGTTGCCCTGGCGATAGAAATTCCAGTCGACATCACGCCAAAGGGTATCGATACGTTTGGCAAGCGCCTGTTCTTGGGGAGAACCGTTGACGTAATATTGGTGTACGGCAAGCAGTCCTTGTATAAGGAAAGCTGTTTCTACGAGGTCGCCACCGTTGTCTTTCTGTCCGAAAGGCTTTACCTTGCCGGTGTCTCCATACCACCAGTGAGGATAGGCACCGTGGAAGCGGTCGGCTTTTTCAAGGAAAGAGACTATCTTTTCCATACGCGCCAGACCTTCTTCACGAGTGATGTAGTTGCGGTCGATACCTGAAAGTATCGCCATAATGCCGAAGCCGCTACCGCCGGAAGTAATGACGTTCTGGTCTTTTTCGGGGTAGATACCATCCATGTGGATACGCTCGGGGGCAAGACCGCTGTTAGGCTCCGCGCCTTCCCAGAAGTAATTGAAGGTTCGCCGTTGAACGGTGTCCATGAGGGCATCATCAGTAAGTTGGGCGGCACTTCCGGTCTTGGCATTCTTGCAGGCTCCGAGGAGAAGTAAAAAGAGGAGGGGAAGATAGGTTGTTAATTGTTTCATAATTAATAAGGGGTTAAAGTTTAGTGATTAGGGTTTAGTGATAAGTGATTAGTGCCATGCGGAATAATAGCGTAGCCCACTAATCACTTATCACTAAACCCTAATCACTTTATTTCAGTGTCAACTTCGCCGTCTTCACAGCCTGGCTGTTTCCACCGATCATGATGTCAAAGTCACCCGGTTCGGCTACGTAGTTCAGGTCGTAATCATAGAAGCGAAGCAGATCACGCGTGATAGTGAATGATACCGTTTTGCTTTCTCCGGCGCGAAGGAAGATTTTATTGAAACCTTTCAACTCGCGTACAGGGCGGGTGATACTTCCTACGAGGTCGCGGATATAGAGTTGAACTACTTCCGCACCGTCATGTTTACCAGTATTGGTGACGGTGACTACGGCTGTAACAGAACCATCTTTTCCCAATGTCGGTGTGCTCAATGCAATGTCACTGTACTGGAAAGTGGTATACGACAATCCATAACCGAAGGGATACAGCGGTTCGTTATCCACATCCAGATAGTTTGAACGGAACTTTTCGAACCATTTGCCTGCCGCCAGTGGGCGACCGGTATTCTTATGATTGTAGAACAAAGGTATCTGGCCTACATTCTTCGGGAAAGTCATGGTTAGTTTTCCACTCGGATTGACGTCACCGAACAGAACATCGCCAATGGCATAAGCCGCTTCACTGCCTCCGAACCATACATTCAGGATGGCAGGTACATGCTCCTGTTCCCAGTTCAGCGTCAATGGCCGACCGGTAAAGAGGGTCAGTACTACGGGTTTACCCGTTTTCAGTAAGGCTTCCAATAGGGTATGTTGTACATCGGGCAAGCCGAGTTCGGTACGGCTTGAACTTTCACCGCTCATTTCAGAGGATTCTCCCAAGGCAGCTACGATAACATCGGCACCGGCTGCAACTTTCAGTGCTTCGTCCAGTAACTCCTGGTCCGTGCGATTATCGCGGTTCAATGAACGGCCGAACATGGTGGCACGTTCTTCGTAAGCTGCATCGCCGATGAGGTTACTACCTTTGGCATAGGTGATGTTAACCTTGCCTGCCATCATTTCTTTCAAGCCTTCGTATAAAGAAGGATAATCGTTGAGGCGTGCGGCTACGCTCCAGGTGCCCGGCATGTTGCTGCGGGTATTTCCGAGAGGGCCGATGACGGCAACTGTACCTTGTTTCTTCAACGGAAGCACGGGGGAAGCAGTTACGGGTGACGAGCTATGAGCTGCGAGTGGCTGTGCGGTGGCGGGGGCATTCTTCAGGAGAACAAAACTTTCGCCGGCAATTTTGCGGGCGGCGTCACGATGCTCTTTTGTGAAGATATCCCGCTTCGGACGGTTCACGTCGCAGTATTTATAAGGATTGTCAAACAGTCCCAGCTTGTATTTCGCTTCCAATATCCGACGGCAGGCTGTATTCAACGTGCCCATTCTTACTTTTCCTTCTTTAATGGATTTCATCAGTGTACCGACGAAGCCCTCACTTACCATATCCATGTCCACCCCTGCATTAAGAGCGAGTGCACTGACGGTTTGCAAGTCGCCGACACCATGCTCTATCATCTCTGAAATGCCTGTGAAGTCTGTTACCACAAACCCTTCGAAGCCCCACTGACCACGCAGCAAATCGCTCAGCAGCCATTTGTTTCCGGTGGCGGGAATACCGTCTATTTCATTGAATGACGCCATCACACTACCCACTCCGGCCTCTACGGCAGCCTCATACGGGTACATGAATTCATTGAACATCCGGTTGCGGCTCATGTCTACTGTATTATAGTCGCGTCCGGCTTCTCCGGCTCCATACAGTGCAAAGTGTTTTACGCAAGCCATGATTTCATCGTTGCGGTGCAATTGGTCTTGCAGATTGGCACCCTGGTATCCGTATACCATTGCCTGTGCGATAGCTCCACCCAGGAACGGATCTTCTCCCGAGCCCTCGCTGACACGTCCCCAACGTGGGTCGCGACTGATGTCTACCATCGGACTGAATGTCCAGGAAATGCCGTCGGCACTTGCTTCGATGGCTGCAATACGGGCGGATTTCTCGATAGCCGCCATATCCCAGGTGCAGGACAATCCCAATGGAATGGGGAAGATGGTTTCGTAGCCATGTATCACATCCATGCCGAACAGCAGGGGAATGCCGAGGCGTGATTTCTCTACTGCCAGCTTTTGCACTTCAAGAATACGGTCTACACCTTTTAGGTTGAAGAGTCCGCCCACCAATCCTTTTTCAATCTTTTGTGCCACGTCGCTACTTTTGGCCTGTCCCGTGGTGATGTCTCCCGTGACGGGTAGGTTCAATTGTCCGATTTTCTCTTCCACGGTCATCTTCTTCATCAGTGCGTCGATGAAGCGATCCATGTCTTGCGGTGACTTTTGAGCCTGTGCCGCCGCTATGCTCATTAAAGCGCTGATCAGCAACAGGCTTGTTCTTTTGAGTATTTTCTTCATATCTTTTTATTTATATAAGTTAGAGTCCGGTAAGGAGATACTTTGCATTTGTTTGTTTCTCCAGTTGGAACTACCAGTTTCAAGCGATGAAACTGCCGGTTTCTCGGTGTGAAACTGAGAGTTTCAAGGCATGAAACCAATGGTTTCACACCGAGAAACTTTTAGTCACCTGCCGGCATCTTTCTGATATCCCCTATTTAATTCCTAATTGATTAATAATCGGGGTTTTGTATCAATACACCGTTTGATTTATCTATCTCTGTTTGCGGCAATGGCAGCAGTGCGTTTTTAGGCTGATAGTTCTTTCCGGCAGCCTGAAGCACTTCTTGTGCGATACCCCAACGTACGAGGTCATAGAAACGGTCGGGCTCTAATCCCAACTCTACGCGGCGTTCGTGACGGATAGCTTCACGCAATACACTCTGATCCAGAGACTCTACTTTAGGAAGTACATTGGTCAGTGTGCCGCGGGCATGTGCGCGTACTTGTTCCAGATAACCGCTTGCTTCGCCCATCAAACCTTTTTCGTTGGCAGACTCGGCAGCCATCAACAGCACGTCCGGGTAACGGATCAGGCGGATATTTACCCAGAAGCCCATGCGGGTATACTTGCGGCGCAAGGCTGGGTCGGTGTATGCTTTCTTGTTGAAGTAAGCGCCCATGGCGGTAGAAACGGGAGATTCGCCATAAGGTGTATTGGTATTCTCCGGTGTGATGGGGTCGTCATTACTGTGGCGGAAGTAAAGCAGTGTAGCATTCTTACGCGGATCGCCCGGTTCGTAAGCTTTACCCATCAGGGTGGTGGCCATGTGCCAGCCCCATCCCAAATCCCAATCGCCTGCTCCGCGCACACCCTGTACCTGGCAGAATTGGCTGCCGATACTACCATCTTCTTTCATGGCATCGGTGGCTTCACATTGCAGTTCGAAGATACTTTCACCACAGTTCTCACCTTCTACGGTGAAAACTTTATCTACCGGAGTATTCAGGTTATAAATGCCGGAGTTGATTACTTCGGTAGAGGCTGTATACATATTGTCCCAATCGTTACGCATCATGTAGGTGCGTGCGTGCAGGGAACGTGCGGCACCCCAGGTGACGCGTCCGGTGTAGTCACTGTTCCATCGCAGTGGCAAGCAATCCTCGGCTGTGGTCAGGTCCTTGTCAATCTGTTCGTATATCTTCTCAGCAGTGGTTTGGGGGACATTGGCATCGGAAGCCTCGACTACTTTAATGGTTACCAAGGGAACTTCACCGAAGGCACGCACCAAGTTGAAGTAACAGTAAGCACGGAAGAAGAGGGCTTCGCCCTTGGTACGGATATTTTCGGTATCGTCCTTGTTTTCGCTCTTCTCTATATCGTCCAGGATTTCATTGCACTGGTAGATGATTTTATAGTTCTGGCTCCAGTATGCGCCCAGAGGACCGTTGGAAGCAGTATACTCGAAGTCATCGTACATTGCAGCCTGCTCGCCACCGTCACCGGCATCACTGCCTTTCTCAGAATCTTCACTGCGTACCATGTGTATCATGAAAGCGGGGATACCTGCGGTGATATCATAACCACGCATCAAGTAGTAGACATTGTACATCTTTCCGCCTACAAGGGCGTTGGGAGCGTCGTCTTCCGTGAACTGTCCCAGTGGGTCGCGGTCCAGGAAGTCATTACAAGCACTGAATGAGAGGGCGGTTGCACCAATCAACAGGGATAGGATATATTTCTTTATCTTCATATTCTTTGTTGTTAGATGGTTTATGATACTGCTTTAGAACGTTAAGTTGAATCCAAACGTATAAATCGCCGGCATCGGATAACTTCCGTCGTCTACCCCGAAGGCGATGGCCGAGCCACCAAGTTCAGGCGTATATCCGGTGTTATGCTTCCATGTTTTCAGGTTTTGGATATTCACATAAAGTTTCAATGCCTGCATACCGATCTTGGAAATCAGCGCCTTATCAAAGTTGTAAGCTAATGATACGTTGCGGATGCGGAAGAATGAGCCGTCTTCTATATAATATTCGGAATTCATATTGTTGATGGTATGCTTCGTGTTCAGCAACGGCTGGGTATTGCTGGTACCCTCTCCATGCCAACGGTCCATGCGTTGTGCCATGAAGTTGAACTGGCTCCAGTTGTAGTTATCCCAGGTACGGTAAATTTGGTTACCGCCTTGTCCCATCATATCTACTGCCAACTCCCAGTTTTTATAACCTACTCCGAGAGTGATGCCATAAGTAACATTAGGAGTCGGGTCACCAATCATGGTACGGTCGGCGGTGGTGATTTCACCGTCACCGTTCACATCTTTAAACTTCAAGTCACCCGGAGTGACGGTTGCAAGCGTATTTTTCGGTGAACTGTTAATCTCTTCCTGAGTCTGGTAAACACCTTCTACTTTGTAACCATAGAAGTAGCCGATAGGATAACCTGCCATTGTATAACTTTGGCTCTTATCTCCGGCAATGATGGAGTATCCATCCTGTACAAGGCTTAATACCTTGTTCTTAATTGTAGTCAGGTTGGCCCCGACGTTATAATTCCAGTCGCCGATCTGGTCGCGCCAGCTCAGTGCAAGTTCCACACCCAGGTTTTCGATAGATCCCAGGTTACCGATGCCCGGCACGGTTCCTGAGATACCGGGAACTTCTGCCAGCAGGTCCTTAGTTTTCTTCTTGTAATATACACCCTCAAAGTGCAGACGGTTGCGGAAGAAGTTGGCTTCGGCACCTACTTCCCATGCTTCTACTTTTTCCCAACGCAGGTTCGGGTTAGGCAGATAGGCAAGCTGATAGCCCGGATAAATGGCGGACGGAGTACCGAATACTGCGGAATAGGCATTGCTCAGCAAAGGCTCTGCCGGATAGGCTCTATCCAGGTTTTGGTTACCCAGGGTACCCCATGATCCTTTCAGTTTCAACATATCCAGCCATTCGATACCTTTCATCCATTCCTCTTCGCTCATCAACCAACCCAGACCTACGGAGTAGAAATTCTGCCATTGGTTTCCTGTATAAGAGAAAGCGGAAGAACCGTCGCGGCGGTAGGAGCCGTTGAACAGGTATTTGCCTTTATAGTTATAGAGAATACGTGCCAGTACAGATACTGTAGAACGTTCCCATTGTGTACTACCGTTGGTTGCAGTGGCGGCATCGCCGATACTTACATACCATTTGTCCGGATTGTCCGGAATGACCAGTCCTACGCCTTGTGTGCGTCCGGCATTCAGATTTTCGAGTTTATTATAATAGGTGGTAAAACCGGCGGTGGCTGTCAGACTATGGTCGCCCCAGGAGTTGGTATAAGTCAACAGATAGTCGCTCTGCACTTTCATCTCGGTCTCTTTAGCCTGAGTCACTCCGGTCTTGCCGGTGCCCAATGTAGCTATGTCATCCTCGGCACTGGCATCATACACTTTAATAATCGGTGTGTAAGTCCGTGTGCTGTTCGATGCATAATCCAGCGAGAACATGGCTTTGAACTGAAAGTGTTGCAGGAAGTCCCATTGCCCGTATATGTTGCCCGAACCGCGGTAGTTCTCCGCCTTTGTGGTATTTGCCTTCAGTTCAACGTCCACCATCGGGTTATTCATCTGCGCTTTCTGGAAGCCGGGGAGGGAGGTATACAATCCATATTCTTTGTTATACACCTCTGCTACCGGAGCTGCCCGCAAAGCGGTGGCAACACTTTTTGAATCAGCTGGCAGCATACGTGCACCGTTAAACTGGAAACCTACTTTGAAGTTGTCCGTCACTTTATAATCATTGCTGATGTTTAGTGTGATTTTGCTGTACTTCTCGTGCTTGATGTTCCCTTGTTCGTAGGCATAACCTGCGCCGAGGTAGAAACTGTGCCTGTCGGAAGCACCTGTAATGCTGATGTTGTTGTTCGTAATGAATCCGGTCTGGAAGATTTCGTCCTGCCAGTTGGTGTTACCTGTCCAGTCCGAGAAATTATATTCCGGATTGCCTTCATTTTTCAACTGTTCGTTATACAGCAGTTTGAAACCATCGGCATCTACCATTGCAATTTTATTGGTAATGGCTTTGAAGCCGAACGAACCGTTGATGTTTACCCGTGTCTGTCCTTCTTTGGCTTTCTTGGTGGTGATGATGATTACACCATTGGCACCACGCACCCCGAAGATGGCAAGTGAGGAAGGGTCTTTCAGGATTTCCATTGACTCGATATCCTGCGGGTTCAGGAAGTTGATGTTGTCATTGAACAGTCCGTCCACTACATACAAGGGCTTGTAACCATTGATAGAGTTTGTACCGCGTACGCGGATTTCCGGGTCGGCACCTGCCTTACCGGAGTTGATGATTTGTACACCGGCCACTTTACCTTGCAGGGCAGACAGTGGGTTGGCAACAGGTTTGTTGGCAATTTCGTCACCTTTAATGTTGGTGATAGATCCTGTCAGGTCACGCTTTTTGGCGCTACCGTAACCGATGACCACTGTTTCGGCAAGCATTTGCGAGTCTTCTTTCATCTGTACATTGATGACGCTTTGGTTGCCTACTTTAATGCTTTGCTTCTCCATGCCTACGTATGAGAAGTCAAGGGTGGCATTTGGCGGAACTTGGATTGAATAATCACCATCCAGTCCGGTCACTACACCGGTATTGGTGCCTTGTACCACAATGGATACACCAATCAACGGTTCTTTAAACGAGTCGGTAACGACACCGGTTATGGTCCGTTCCTGAGAAAATGCGGCAGTGCCTATCAGCAGGAAACATACCGTCAAGAATAGATTTTTAAGCCTTAGGGCTCTCTTCATAGGAGGGTTCAGGTTTCTCTTCATTGCATTAAATTTTTATGTGAATGATATATTGCATCAGAACAATGCAAATGAAAAAAAGATTTCGAGGTCATTCAAATCCCGGTTTTTTAACACAATTCCTTTAGCCTACTATGAATTAAGCAGGTTAGAAAGATACCTGCATTTCTTTTGGGTGTAAGTACAAAAAATAATATCTTTGTATTATCGTAATGGATGTTACCGTAATGACTGTTGCGATAATGATGATTTATTTATTAAAAGCATAGTTTATTATGAAATTCTATGATCGTGAAGAAGAACAAGAATTATTAGAGAATATCCGTGAAGCTTCCCTGCAAGAGTCGCAAATGACTGTTCTATTCGGTCGGAGGCGTATTGGAAAAACCCAATTGGCGCTACAGTGTACCGCAGGAAGTCTGACTCTTTATTTCTTTGTTGCGCGTAAGGCGGAAACTTTGCTTTGCCAGGACTTCGTAGAGGAAGCTGAAAATAAGTTAGGATTGCCTATTGGCAGTTATGTTTCTTTTGCCAAGTTATTCCGTCACTTGCTTATTATCTCCCGGGAACGTCCCTTTAATCTTATTATTGATGAATTTCAAGACTTTCAGCGTACTAACCCCTCTATTTTCAGTGAAATACAAAGAGAGTGGGACTTGAATAAGGGGACTTCAAGAATGAACCTTATTGTTAGTGGTTCTATCTATTCGTTGATGCACCAGATTTTTGAAGATCGGAAAGAGCCTCTTTTCTCCCGTGCCGGGCAGATGATACATTTGAAACCATTCAAGGTGGAGGTGTTGAAGGAGATATTGGCCGATCACAATCCATCCTACCATCCCGATGATCTTTTGGCGCTTTATTCATTTACAGGAGGGGTAGCGTGGTACGTCAATCTGTTTATGACAAATAAGGCATATACCAAGGATAAAATGATTGGTTTGTTGGCACGTCCCAACTCTCCTTTTTTGAATGAAGGGAAGAATTTGCTTATTGAAGAGTTTGGACCGGATTACTCCATTTACTTCTCTATCTTAGAATGTATAGCCGGCGGAGACTATACTCGTGGAGAAATTGAAAATCGTTTGGGAAAGGCAGAGATTGGCGGCTATTTGGCTAAGTTGGAGAAATATTATTCTTTGATAAGTAAGAAACGCCCTATTTTCTCTAAGGAGAACTCTAAACAAGTACGCTATTGCATAGCTGATAACTTCCTTACTTTTTGGTTTCGCTTTATTTATCGTTATCAAGGGTATATTGAATCCGGTGCATTGAAACTGGTGGAAAATATAATCCGTCGGGATTATGATGTCTTTTCAGGAAGTATGCTGGAGCGCTATTTCCGTGATAAATTTATGCAATCTGGTTTATATACTGATATTGGTATGTACTGGAATCGAAAAGGAGAAAATGAAATCGATCTTATTACATTGAATGATTTGGATAAGACGGCTGCCATTTACGAGATAAAAAGAGATGAATCTCGGTATAGCATTACCAAACTGGAAGAGAAAGTGACAAGTCTATTGGAGGCGGAAAAGGAATTGAAAAAATATAGTCTTGATTTAGGGAAGCTCTCATTGCGGGATATGTAGAAAAGTTAGTTGCCGGAAGAAAAGATGTCACCGAATTAATATCTGTATTTCTTGAAGTATTGAATTGTAAACAAAGAAAAAGCCTTCGGAAACTAATTCCAAAGGCTTTCTCTTCTTACATTTTAACCGTATTTTAAATACTGTGCGGGTGATAGGACTCGAACCTACACGCCTCTCGGCACCAGATCCTAAGTCTGGCGCGGCTGCCAATTACGCCACACCCGCAGTGGCTTTCTTGTTAAGCGGTGGCAAAGATAGAAAGTTTTTTCTTTCTGGCAAATAGTTTGGCATAGAAAGTGTTTATTGAACTACTTTTAAGAGTTCCCGTGCCCGTTCTATAATGGCATCACTTTTGGTATCATCCTCATCCATATCTACTTTCTCGTCCGGATCAATGCCGAATTCGATATGTTGTTTGTCTGCATCCAGGTGGGGGCTGGCGGAGAAACGTACACCCCAACCATTCGGAAGCTCTGAAGAAAAAGGTAATCCCGAACCGCCACCGGTCTTGTCACCTACCAGAGTAACGTTAGGAAAATAGCGCATCGCATTTACGAAATCATTTGTTGCGCTATAAGAGTGACGGTTGATGAGAAGCATTACTGGTTTTTGCCAACGGATGCTATTGGAGGGCTCCAAATAAATGGGTTTGGGATCAGAGAAGTCACTGTGTCCCTTTCCGGTCTTATGCTGGATATATCCCGTCAACACTTTCTCATTAGTGAAGCGGGCCGCTATACGCTCTGAATTGGTCAGATTTCCGCCACCATTGTTGCGAACATCCAGAATCAGGCCACTACATGGAGCAAGGTAAGAAAGTACCTCATCCAGATTGCCGTTACCGACACCACTGGAGAATGATTCATAATAGATATATCCGATATTGTCATCCAGAATCTTATATTTCATGCCGGCAGCGATGCGGTACGTCTTTCCGAGATATTGCCGTTCGATAATACCTTCGTTGAAGTTTCGGGGATAATCCAGATACCAGTCCCAGTAACGGGCCACATTTGAAGAATTGTACAGATTCACATGACCGTCTTTCAGTTCCGCCAGCATACTGTCAAGCACTTGGAACAATCCGTCATTACCCATGTTGGACGTAATGAGAGGTTGGTATTTATCATGGATGGCATCCCAGTCTATTTGTTTGTAATCCAGGAAACAGTATTGCTCGTCAATGATCTTCCACAAAGCTTCGAAGTTTCCCTGTGGTGAATTGTTGAACTCTTCCTCCCGGATACAGCTGGATAGCAAAGGCAGTATCATGAGCGCTACTCCCAGCCACCTAAACTTACTATGATATATTTCTTTTATTCCCATTATTCTATCCCCTTATCACGATGTTATCGCTTTATCACTTTATTTTTTCTTCTTGTCACGAATGAGAAACAATTCTTTTACGAAACCTACCATAAACACATGCGAATAGGTATGCGTCTTTATATCATTTACCTTGGACTGTTGCGCATCCCAGAGATAGGCTAAACGCATTTTGGCTCTTCCTACCGGGAAATCAACAGTCAGCATCTGCCGCAGGGATGGCTGGTTGTGTAGGGAAGTGAAATTAATCACCCCGTTCCAGTTGCCCAACGTAAATATTTCGTAGTACGACTGTCCGTAGTTGGGTGAGAACATAATACCTGCAAAAGGCAAGTTAACCTGATAGCGCAGGCTAATCGGATAGTTCTTGATTCTTAAATCCCATATTGCCATTCCCGATGCATCCAGATTGATGTAAGCGCGTGCCTGTGCCGGGTTGTTGCCATTACGCAGATTGTAGACAAAGCCACCATTTAAGTCGATAAGTCCTCCGGCAAGTAATTTGAAGTTAGAAGTAATCGGAAAATTATAATGCAATCCGTAATTCCAGTTTGCCAGACCGGAGAACGTATTGTTGTTGTCCACCCGGTTGTGTGTATAGCCTAAGTCTGCCTGGAAGAAACTTTGCAGAGATACATTACCGTTCATCCACTTCGTCATGCGCATACTTTCGCGGGAAATACGGAAGTCAACGCCTTTGTATTCCTGCGGTGACAGGTAGGTGTCGAATACGTTCGTGAAACCGACACCATACATTGTGGCGCGGGCTATAAAGCGTGTCCTTGCAGAAGAGTCCGCCCTCAGCTCTTGCAGCGCCTTGTCTTCAACACTTTGCGCTTTTATACTTCCACCTGCCAAAAGCAGGCATCCCACTATTACACCAATCTTATATAACTTCATTGATATAGTTGCTTATCACTAATCACTAATCATTAATCACTTAGAACAGCTTCATCTGCCCCGTTATTTCATCCCGGATATCATCTTCACTCTTTCCATGATCGGGGTCTAAAATTTCCGGCTCTTCTTCCTCCCGATCTTCTGTGTCCTGCGAAACCTCCGGCTGTCGTGTAGGTTCCAGTTCGTTGACAGTTTCCATTGTGAACGTAGTGATACGTTTACCTTTTGCTTTGAAACCTTTTACGGCGATAAATTCATCAGCCTCTATAATCATGGGTTCACGGAAACTGTCGTGTCCGCCGAATATGATTTCCAGGCGGGGATAACATTCGTCCGTCAGTAAGATGAGGCGATTGTTCTTGTTCTCTCCCAGATAGTTCTGCTTGCGGTTGGTTGCTTCCATACAGAAACGTTTGATATATGGGAAATTCTGTTGATCCGCGTCATAAAGTACGGCTGTCCATACCTTGTTCGGGTCAAACTTCTCTAATATACGAATATTGGCTTCATAGTGGTTGCTGAGATCGAAGTTGGTGATGTAGAACTCTCCGTTATCATGCACCACCAAGATACTGTCGTCGCTCTGGAATTCTCCCAGGTATTCACCTCGTCCGTCATAATTAAGGCGAAGTATGTCACGGTCGAACCAAACTTTTCGTCCGCCCAGAGTAGAACCTCCACGCTGCTTCAAGGCGATCTTGTGCACCGGAAGCTTGGTTAGAATGTTTCCCCTTGCCTGGCGTCCCTTAATGCCGATGGCACTAAAGTCTTCTTCGAAGATAATGCGTCGTACCCGTGGATTGGGTTTCAAGGTTACTTTGATGACTTCCGCTTCCCCGTTGGGGTTGGCAGTGAAGTACATGATGCGTGAATCGGGTGTGCCTTGCGTCACATCATATTCGCGATCACGGATAATGCTTGTCACTGCAAAACGCTTGATATAATGTGTACCCTCTTTTCCGTCACGGTAAACCACATTGTAGATGGTGCGCTTATCGTTTTTCTTGAATACATTGGCATAAAGAATATTCTTGCCCACAAATTTCTTGTCGGAAACAGGAGTAACCAGATATCGTCCGTCCCGGAAGAAGATAATGACATCGTCGAGGCTGGAACAATTTGAGAGAAATTCATCTTTCTTCAGACCTGTGCCGATGAAGCCTTCTTCGCGATTGATGTATAATTTTTCGTTGGCTTCCACTACCTTGCTTGCCTCGATGGTATCGAAGTTGCGCAATTCTGTACGGCGCGGGAAATTCTTGCCATATTTGTTTTTCAGCATCAAATACCAGTCTACCGTATATTCCACGATATTAGCCAGGTGATGGTCTATTTCCTCTATGTCCGCTTTCATGCGGGCAATGAGTTCTTCCGCTTTGTCGGAGTTGAACTTGAGGATGCGCCCCATCTTTATTTCCATCAATTTGAGGATATCTTCCTTGGTTACTTCGCGTACGAATTGTGGATAATAAGGCGTCAGACGTTCGTCGATGTGTTCGCAAGCAGCATCCATATTTTTGGCCTGCTCAAATTCCTTGTCTTTATAAATGCGTTCTTCAATGAAGATCTTTTCCAGTGAGGCAAAGTGCAGGCTTTCCAGTATTTCGTCTTTGCGTATTTCCAACTCCTGGCGCAGCAGGGATAAGGTGTTATCTACTGATTTTCTCAGTATATTGCTCACGGTGAGGAAGTGAGGTTTCTGATCGTCGATGACGCAACAATTGGGCGAAATGCTTACTTCGCAATCAGTGAAAGCATACAAGGCATCTATCGTCTTGTCCGAGGAAACACCAGGCGCCAGGTGAACCAATATCTCTACGTTGCCAGATGTCAGGTCTTCTACCTTCTTTATCTTGATTTTGCCTTTTTCGCTTGCCTTTACAATAGAGTCGCAAACACTGGCTACCGTTTTCCCGTAAGGAATTTCTTTGATAGCAAGTGTCTTATTATCAATCTTTTCAATTTTAGCGCGTATGCGTACCGCACCGCCACGTTCTCCGTCATTGTATTTAGAAACGTCGATGCTGCCGCCTGTCTGGAAATCCGGATACAGTTTGAATTCCTCTTCATGCAGATAGTGGATGGATGCATCGCAAAGTTCATTGAAGTTATGGGGAAGTATTTTGGATGAAAGACCTACCGCAATACCCTCTACTCCTTGTGCCAGCAGCAAAGGAAATTTAACAGGCAGGGTTACCGGTTCTTTGTTTCGTCCGTCATAGGAAAGTTTCCATTCGGTAGTTTTGGGATTGAACACTACATCGAGGGCGAATTTCGACAGGCGTGCTTCAATGTAACGGGGAGCAGCAGCGCCGTCACCGGTGAGTATATTACCCCAGTTTCCCTGACAGTCTACGAGTAAATCCTTCTGTCCCAATTGTACCAAGGCATCACCGATAGAAGCGTCACCGTGCGGGTGAAACTGCATGGTATGTCCTACGATGTTCGCTACTTTGTTGTAACGTCCATCTTCCAAACGCCTCATGGAGTGCAGGATGCGTCTCTGCACAGGCTTCAAACCATCATTGATGTGGGGCACGGCACGCTCCAGAATAACGTATGAAGCATAGTCCAGAAACCAATTCTGGTACATACCGCTTAGTTGGTATTTTGCTTTTACGTCTTTCGTGTCAGCGGGTTTATAATCCGAATGTCCTTCGCTCCCTTCCGGGAGTCCGTTTTCCAAGTCGTCTTTTGGTGCTTCAAAGTCTTCGCTCATATCTGTTCCGGGAATATCTATTCTGAATAATCACTGAATTTTTCAGTCGAACGCAAAATTACTAAATTTCTCGGGAAAACCTGCAAATGAAGGTTTTTTAATTATTTGTAGTGATGACTATTAAGAGGAATGATGTCAGTAACGGGTGAACATTCAGTTTTTTTCCACTGCGTGTAAACTTCCTTAACACCATTATAAGTACTTCCCTTAGACAATCGGCTGACTATTAGCTTTATATTACTTTGGCACAGAATTGGATATATAATTGGTGGAGAAGAACAATTATGTTGGGGTGACTTTTCATAATATAGTTCACTTTGGAGTGCCCTCTCTTGTGACTGACCACAATTTCTTCTCGTTTTTTGGTTTTCCGTTGAAAGAAGGAGATATTGAAACGGCATTTTCCGGAACTAATAATGCGATTATTACGGAGTCGGCTGCCAGGAAATATTTTCCGGATGAAGATCCTATCGGACAGATTGTGACGGAAGTGCAAAGTGAGAGTTTGTTACGATAAGATAAATTAATACCCCACCTGCCCGACTTATGATATAAATCCCTATCTTTGTGGCGCTTTTTAATAAAGAACAGGATTAAAATTAATAGATATAACAAAAAAATGGCACAAGAAGACGTTTTTAAGAAACTCGTATCACACTGTAAGGAATACGGTTTCGTATTCCCCTCCAGCGACATCTACGACGGATTGGGAGCAGTGTATGACTACGGTCAGATGGGTGTGGAACTGAAAAACAACATTAAACAATACTGGTGGCAGAGCATGGTGTTGCTGCACGAAAACATTGTCGGCATCGACTCCGCTATCTTTATGCACCCCACCATCTGGAAGGCTTCCGGACACGTAGACGCATTCAATGACCCTTTGATTGACAACCGTGATTCCAAGAAACGTTATCGTGCTGATGTGCTGATTGAAGACCAACTTGCAAAGTACGACGATAAAATCAATAAAGAAGTTGCCAAAGCTGCCAAGCGTTTCGGAGAGGCTTTTGATGAAGCGCAGTTCCGTAGCACAAATGGTCGCGTATTGGAACACCAGGCTAAACGTGACGCATTGCACGAACGTTTTGCAAAGGCTCTGAATGATAATAACCTTGACGAGCTTCGCCAGATTATTCTGGATGAAGAAATCGTTTGCCCCATCAGCGGTACAAAGAACTGGACGGAAGTTCGTCAGTTCAACCTGATGTTCTCTACAGAGATGGGTTCTACTTCGGATGGTGCCATGAAGATTTACCTGCGTCCTGAAACAGCCCAGGGTATCTTTGTGAATTACCTGAATGTACAGAAGACCGGTCGCATGAAGATACCTTTCGGTATTGCACAGATTGGTAAGGCATTCCGTAACGAGATTGTTGCCCGTCAGTTCATTTTCCGTATGCGTGAGTTCGAACAGATGGAAATGCAGTTCTTTGTGAAGCCGGGTACTGAGCTGGAATGGTTCAAGAAATGGAAAGAAATCCGTTTGAAATGGCATAAGGCATTGGGATTCGGTGATGACCACTATCGTTATCATGATCATGATAAGTTGGCTCATTATGCGAATGCAGCTACAGATATCGAGTTCCTGATGCCGTTTGGCTTCAAGGAAGTAGAAGGTATCCATAGCCGTACGAATTTTGATTTGTCGCAGCATGAGAAGTTCTCAGGTAAGAATATTAAGTACTTCGATCCCGAAACGAATGAAAGTTATACTCCGTTTGTTGTGGAAACTTCTATTGGTGTGGACCGTATGTTCCTCAGTATCATGTCTGCTTCTTATTGCGAAGAACAACTGGAGAGCGGAGAAAGCCGTGTAGTACTGAGATTGCCTGCCGCACTTGCTCCTGTGAAGTTGGCTGTAATGCCGTTGGTGAAGAAAGACGGTCTGCCTGAAAAGGCTCGTGAGATCATCGACTCATTGAAGTTCCATTTCCACTGCCAATATGATGAAAAAGATAGTATCGGTAAACGTTATCGTCGTCAGGATGCCATTGGTACTCCGTACTGCGTGACTGTTGACCACCAAACTCTGGAAGATAACTGCGTGACGCTGCGTAATCGTGATACGATGCAACAGGAACGCGTGGCTATTGCTGAACTGAATAACATCATTGCAGACCGTGTTAGCATCACTTCATTGCTGAAGGGGTTGCAATAAGTAATACAATAAATTAATAGAATGAATAAAAGACTCTTAATATTTCTACCTTTCCTGTTACTCTTGGCAGGTGTATTTACTTCTTGTGAAGAAGTAGAGGAAGTAGGTAAGTATGATAACTGGCGAGAACGGAATGAAGCTTATATTGATTCATTGAATCTGATCATAGGTGGTCGGGCTGATAGAATTATAGAAGGGGCGAAATATGAAGGTGATAACGGTGACTCTGTTAAGCTTAGTAAGATTCCTGTAGGTGAATTATTTGCTATTAAGGATAACTACAAGAGTACAACAGAGAATTCTTTGTATATTTATTGTAAGAAAATATCGCCAGACAATCCCGATGGAGAGCGTCCGCTTTATACGCAGTCAGTTACGACATACTATTATGGTACAATAATACTGGGGGATAGATTCGATGGTAATTTTGTTGGTTACAGCGCAATAGACCGCGGCGTACTGCTTTCTGAAGGCGAGGGCGCCAAGGTGCCTACGGACTTTGATTCTCCATCTTCTTTTAGTGTGACAGGTGTCGTTTCTGGATGGACTACAGTATTGCAATATATGCATACGAAAGAACGCTGGATATTGTATATTCCTTACCAATGTGGATATGGAGAAAGCGGATATGGCTCAATTCTTGGTTATTCAACTTTGACATTTGATATGCAATTAGAGGCAGTAAAGTAGAGGCTCTTTATAAAATAGATAGAGAGGCTGCTCTTAGTTGAGCAGCCTCTTGTGTTTATAGGGGAGTCTACATCTTCTTTTTCAACGCTTTCACCCAAATTTTATATCCTTCTTCATTCAGGTGTAAGCCGTCACTGGTCAATTCTTTGCGAAGCACATTCGTGCCTTTCTCTGTAAATAACGGGAAGAGGTTGATGAATGTAATTTTGTGATCTTTAGCTAAAACTTCCAGTTGTGCATTGATTTCGGGAACCATGTCGGTTTTCCCGGTTAGCTTTTTGTAACGTCTGAAGCTCTCATCGAAAGGCAGGAGACTTTGCAGGTAGAGTTTCGTATCAGGAGATTCACGCTGAATGCGCTCTACGGTCATGCGTATCATACTGACGATGCTGTCCGCTGTGAGGTCGTGTGAGATGTCATTGACACCGGCAAGGAGGAATAATTTCTCTGGGTGTCCCGGAAGTATCTGGTGCAGGCGGTCGTAAATACCCATAACTTCGTCACCGATGATACCACGGTTACGGATGTTTTTCTTGTTGAGGCGGGTGTTCCAGTTGCCGCCACCTTCTGTAAGGCTGTTGCCCACCATGACGATGTCTTTGGAGGTAATGGCAGGTTCATCCATGAATTGGAGGAAGCGCTTATAATAATGATCCGTATAAATACGTGGGGTGGGATAGATAGAAGCTGCAACGACATTGGCTATCAGAGAGCGCAGACGAACCATGCTGTGACCGTCTTCGGGATGCACGGCATTGACGAGCAGGATGACGGAAGTATTGTTGTCCGGATCTATGATGATGGAAGTACCGGTGTATCCGGTGTGCCCGTAGGTGTTCGGACTAAAATAATCTCCGTTATTGGAAGCGTAGGCGGTGAAATTATCCCATCCTAAAGTGCGTCCTAATGTAGCAGTGGCACGGGGGACGGTATGCATAGCTTTTACTCCCAATGGGCTGAGGATGCGGTGCCCGTTCCATTCTCCGCCGTTTTGCAGGGCGGCGCAGAGGACAGCTATGTCTTCGGCACAAGAGAATACGCCGGCATTGCCGGAAATACCACCATTCATGACACGGGCGAGTGGATCGTGTACTTGTCCGCAGAGGACGCTGCCATCGGATTGCTTCTCGGTAGGAGCGATGAGGCTATGCCAGTCACCTTCGGTAGAGGTTGCCCAATGGGCATCTGCTGTATTGATCCATTTCCCATCCTTATCGCGCTTGCAGGGGAGATAGTCGGTATGGGTCATACCTAATACATCAAATAGATTTTCGCGGGCGAAGTCACGTAAGGATTGTCTGCTGACGGTTTCGATGATGCGTTGCAGGGTAATGTAGTTAAGGCAACTGTATTGGAAGTCGGTCTGCGGCTTGAAGTCGCGGCGGCAGTTGGCTATGTACTCTATCATTCCGTCGGGACTGGGGGAACCATATTGTTTTTCCAATTCACTGGTTGGGGCATAAGGGGGGAGACCGGAAGTATGTGTCAACAGGTCGGCGATGCGGATGATTTTCTTATCTTTTCCGTCTTCGCTCACCCAGGACTTAAATTCAGGTATGTAGAGGCTGACGGGATCCAAGAGACGGAGCTTACCACGTTCTGCCAGGATATGGGTACAGATGGCAGTGGACATGGATTTACTACATGAAGCCATATCGAAAATAGTGTTTACAGTCATAGGCTCGGTGTTAGGGTACACACGCTTGTTGCCGTATGCTTTGAGGTAGGCCATCTTCCCGTTGCGTACTACAGCGAGTACGGCACCGGGAATGTCTTTATTGGCGATGGCGGTTTCTATCGCTTCGTCAGCGTACAACAAATGACGGGAATCCATGCCGACTTGTTCGGGGGCAACACGTTGCAAGGATTGTGCATTGGCTTGCAGGGCAAGCAATACAATGAAGAAAAAGGAAGAGAGGAGTTTCATAATGTTACCCCCCTATAAGCATCTACTGCCTTTTTCACTGAACCATGCATTAGCAACAGTGCCTTTGCCTTTCCATAGTCCAATCCCAGTTCTTCTACGATCATGCGGGTACCACGGTCTACCAATTTCTGGTTACTCAGCTGCATGTTCACCATCTTATTACCTTTCACGCGGCCCAGTTGTATCATGACGGAAGTGGTAATCATGTTCAGTATCATTTTCTGTCCCGTACCCGATTTCATGCGTGAGCTTCCTGTTACATATTCTGGTCCTACAATCATTTCGATGGGAACATCTGCTTCAGCCGCCATCGGAGAGTCGGGGTTGCTGGTGATGCAGCCTGTAAGAATGCCGTGCTCACGTGCTTTCTGCATGGCGCCGATAACGTAAGGAGTCGTGCCGGAAGCAGCAATGCCGATGACGGTATCTTTATCCGTAATGTTACGTTCAACTAACTCTTCCCAACCGCGACGCATATCGTCCTCCGCATTTTCCACCGGGTTACGCAAAGCTGTATCACCGCCTGCTATCAGTCCGATGACGAGTGTAGGAGGCATACCGAATGTTGGAGGAATTTCTGATGCATCCAGCACACCCAGGCGACCACTGGTGCCAGCTCCCATATAAAAGATGCGTCCGCCTTGCTTCATGCGCGGAACGATTTGTGTCACCAGTTTCTCAATCTGTGGGATGGCTTTTTGAACAGCCAATGCTACTTTCTGGTCTTCTGTGTTGATGTCCTCCAATATTTCGCGGACAGATTTCTTTTCCAAGTCGTTGTAGAGCGAAGGTTGCTCTGATATTTTTACGAATGCCATGATGATGATGAGATTTATGATTTATAATTTATGATTTATGGGGGCTGGGGTGATTAGCTATGGTAGCTAATCAGGCCTTCCATGGGGCTTTGGAGAATGGTGCCTACTTGAACGCCCATTTCCTGTGCTGCTTCGGCAAGTATCTCCTTATAATGGAATGCTACGGAGCCGATGAAGTGTACCTTGCTATGCTGATAATCATATTGCATGACGTTCCTTTTCAGGAAAGCCTTGAAACTGTTCAGCACCAGCGTGCGCACACAAGGCTCGTCCAGATTCTGAGCGAGGAATGGAGACAGGCTTGCCAGGAAGCGGTTCGGGAATGGTTTACGATATACACGGTCGATGATGTCTGCCGGTTCCAGATTGAACTGCTTGAGGAACTTCTCTTTCAGTTCCGGAGTCATCTGATTTTTCAGAATATCACCTACCAGCAACTTACCCAGGCAAGCACCGCTACCTTCGTCGCCAAGAATGAAACCCAGGGGAGAGACGTTGGCACCAATGTGTTTGCCGTCGTAGTAACACGAGTTGGAACCTGTGCCCATGATGCAGGCTATGCCCGGTTCGTGTCCACAAAGTCCGCGGGCAGCGGCAAGCATGTCCGTATTTACTTCTACTTCGTCGCCCGAAACCTGGAGATGTTGGATAATGGCACGGTGTACCATGGCAATTTTGTCGGGGAAGCCACAGCCGGCACCATAAAAGTACACAGCGTCGAAGGCATTGGTCGTTAACTGGGGCAGCAGCGCTGTCGCAATTTCATTACTGATCTCCTCTTCCGACTGAAAGAAAGGGTTGGTACCTTTCGTAGAAATCTGCTGGATGAGTTTACCTTTCTCTACAACACACCAATCGGTTTTTGTAGAGCCACTGTCTGCTATTAATATCATATCGTTTTAAGTTTAATTATTTACTTGTTGTTTTAAGGAGTTAGAGGAGTTATCGCTTCGCTGGGAGTTAGAGCCGATAGTCTTTTTATTATAAGCAGAAGTATCGGCTTTAACTTCTATAACTCCTTTATCTCTTATATCTTGATATATATCTTCCGTTTATACAATTGATAGCCGATGCACCAGTTGATGGCTACAAAGAGCAGTGCGTAGGCCAGTGAACCGCCTGTCTCACCGAATATCGGCATAAGAACGATCTTGTATAAGAATCCGTGTATGCTGATGCTGCCATCGCCCCAAGGGAAGCTGATGCTGCCGAACAGGATACTTAGTACTCCACCCAGAACGTACATGAACAGGGGGTTGACACCGAAAGCCTCGAAGAAAGTGCACCATTTCTTGTATCCTTTTACGTCGATGATCCAGATGAGCAGTGCCAGGAAACTGGAGGCCAGTCCGCAAGTGGTGAGAACGAAGGTGGGAGACCAGATTTTCTTGTTGATAGGACAACCGTAGCTCAGTAGGAAGCCTGCAAAAGTAAGGATGGCACCAACCAGAAATAATTTGATCAGGTGAGAATTCAGTAAGGCTTCGCGGCTCTCGGCTCTATTGCTGTCTAGCATCATGCGACCCACGCAGAAGCCCAGCAATACATGGGCAATGGATGGGATGGTGCTTAAAAGACCTTCGGGATCAATGCCGTTGTCCTTGTACATGTGTGCGGGGGTGAGGATGGCACGATCCACTATGGAGAGGATATTGGTTTCGTTGTAAGCAAATCCGTTGCCACACATCAGCAGGATGAAGTAGCCTACCAGCAATGTGGCAATGAGATAAGGGATGTGACGGTGTTTCATGGTCAGCGCAATAATAGCAGTAGCACCGTAGCAAAGGGCCAGGCGCTGCATGACACCCAGGATACGGATGCGGTCGAAAGTCCAGACGGATGCCCAGAGCTGTTCGCCGAAGCTGAGACCTTCATGGGAGCCTGCCCAGTAGTAACAGAATCTGGAGAGCCAGCCGATGGCAAGTCCGATCAGGAAGATGATAATAGTACGCTTCAATATCTTCATGGCGGCTGCATGACTGAACTCGAAATTGTACTTCTTCAGGGAGATATAGGTAGAGATACCCATGATGAACATGAAGAAGGGGAAGACGAGATCGGTGGGGGTGAGGCCATTCCACTCAGCGTGGCGTAAGGGGGCATATATATGTCCCCAAGTGCCGGGGTTGTTCACCATAATCATGCCCGCAATGGTGACACCGCGAAGGATGTCGAGGGCAAGAATGCGCTTGTTTGTCTTGGTTTGACTGTTCATTGTAATAAGTGTGTTAAGTTATTTATTCAATTGTCAATTCCCTTCGTACATTGGTCTACGAGATAGGCGATAGAGACGTAGGGGATACCTGAGTTGGTAGTCAGTCCTATTTCGCAAGTACGACTGTTAGAGTAGCCGATAGTGATGCCGGATGCTTCTATCTGCGGACGGAGTTTGCGCAAGGCATAGGAATTCAGTTCGGGATAGGTGAATCCGCGGTCGCCGGCAAAACCACAGCAGCCTACTTCTTCGGGTACGAAGACATGCGTAGAACAGAGTTTTGCCAGGGAAACAATTGTATCTGCCAGTCCCATTTTGCGCATGGAGCAGGTGATGTGTACTGCTACGGGGCGGTCGGTCTGCGTGAAGACCAGTTTGTCTCGCAGGAAAGTGTAGATGAATTCTGCAGGTTCGTAGAGCTTCATCTTTTGAATGGTTTCGCGCATGCGATGCAGGCAGGGGCTTTGATCGCAGAGGACAGGATATTTGCCTTGCTCGCTGGCTTCCCAAAGGGCGGCTTCGAGTTCTGCGGCTTTGCGATCGGCAATGTCGAGCATACCTTTACTTTCCCAGATGGTGCCACAACAGAGCTTATCCATGTCCTTGGGGAAGATGACTTCGTAACCGCCTTTTTGCAGGAGGGAGATCATCTTGTTTACCAAAGGTTGCTCCACGGGGGATTTTTTCGGGAGTCCCATGGTTTGGTTGATGCAGCTGGGGAAATAAACTACTTTGTCAGCTGTGGAGTTACGAGCTACAGAGCTACAAGCTACCAGTGTTGCGCTATCATTCTGCATAGTACTCGTAGCTTGTAGCTCGTAACTCATATCTATTGTAGCTTGTAGCTTGTAGCTTGTCACTTTATAGCTCTTCGGCATGGCAGGCGTCCACAAAGGTATGCCCAATACATTGTGCATACCTTTCGTAATGCTGCTCATGGCTTTGGTTCCTAATACGGAGTGTCCGAAATTGGCTAATGATAAAACGGGGCGCAGACTACTCTTGACACCGGCGAAGTGATTGGCTACGAAATCTCCTGCTTTATATCCGAGGCTACCTTTCGGTAGTGTTTCCTGGCGGATGATATGGGTCAGGTCGCCTGTATTGATATTCATCGGGCAAGACATGGAGCACAGTCCGTCTCCTGCGCAAGTTTGATTGCCCGGGTAGCGGTATTGTTTTTCGAGTAGAGACAGACGTTCCGGGTCTGTACCGCTTTGTTTCAGACGTGATATTTCCCGTTGCAGTACAATGCGCTGGCGCGAAGAAAGGGTAAAGCCGCACGACAGGCAGTTCACTTCGCAGAAGCCACATTCGATGCACTTGTTTACTTTTTCGGCAGGACTGGCTTCGTCGATAGGAATCAACGGCAGCGGTTTGAAGTTTTTGATGTGACATTGCGGGTCATCATTGAAGATAACTCCCGGATTGAGCAACCCTTTCGGGTCGAACAACTGCTTGACTGCCTTCATGGCTTCAAAAGCTGCCTCTCCCCATTCATATTTCACGAAGGGGGCCATGTTACGTCCGGTGCCATGTTCTGCTTTCAGCGAACCGTCGTATTTATCGACTACCAGAGTCTTTACGTCATTCATCAGGTCCTCGTAGCGCTTTACATCGGCGTCGGTACTGAAGGACTGGTTCAGGATAAAATGGTAGTTGCCTTCCAAGGCATGACCGTAGATGCAGGCATCATCGTAGCCGTGGCGGGCGATGAGCTGTTGCAGGTCGGCAGTGGCTTCGGGCAGGTCTTCGATGTGGAAGGCTACGTCCTCGATGAGGCAGGTAGTGCCGGGTTGGCGTGTACCGCCTACGGATGGGAATATACCTGAGCGGATAGCCCAATACTTAGAATATTCTTCCGGCCGGTCGGTGAAGTGCACGGGGATGTAGGTGCTGAAAGGTTTCAGACACTCTTCGATCACTGAGATATTCTGTTCCAGTTCCTCGCGGGTGCGGGCTTTGGTCTCGGTCAGCACGGCTGTGAGGCCGGAGGCATCGGCAACTTCTTGCTTATACTTTAAGTAGACAGGGTCTTCTACCGAAGAGAGGCTCTTGTAGTCCAGCAGTTCGGCGCCTTTTACTAATTTTTCATCCGCAGATGACACGGATGAAGAATTACGATTTGTCAACTCCTTCATCGCCACCACTGCCCGACAGGCATCCTTGATACTGGTAAAATAGAGCATGGCGCTTGCCTTGTGCGGATAGTCGTACTCTGTGCGCATGGTAATCTGGGAAAGGAACGCAAGCGTGCCTTCCGAGCCTACCATCAGGTGGGCAATAATATCGAACGGGTCATCGAAGCGAATGAATGGCAGAAGATTCAATCCGGTTACGTTCTTGATGGAATATTTGTAGCGGATGCGTGCAGCGAGTTCTTCGTTGGCACGTATCTGGTCCCGCAGTTCGCAGATGCGATTGTAGAAATCGGGGTGGGTGGCTTCGAAGGAAGCACGCGAAATATCATCCCCTGTATCCAGCACGGTGCCGTCCGCTAATACAATGCGGGCGGAAAGAAGCACTTTGTCACTATTGGCATGTGTGCCGCAATTCATACCCGAGGCGTTGTTCATGACGATGCCGCCTACCATAGCACTTTTCACGCTTGCCGGGTCCGGAGCAAACTTACGTCCGTAGGGGGCAAGAATCTCGTTAACCCGCTGACCGATGATGCCTGGTTGCAAGGTAATCTGTTCATGATCGGGAGAAATGCTGTACTTCTCCCAATGTTTTCCGGCTACTATCAGGATAGAGTCACTAATGGCTTGTCCCGACAAACTGGTTCCTGCGGCACGAAACGTTACTGGCAGACCGTAACGGTCGGCAAGTCTCAACAGGTCGGAGATTTCCTCTTCGCTATTGGAACGAATCACGATTTGTGGGATAAGGCGGTAGAAACCCGCATCTGTTCCCCATGCCAACCGGCGTAGTTCGTCGGTATATATCCTATCTTGCGGAATAAGTCCCCTTATTTCCTGCAAAAACGAAGTGTAGCTACTTTTTACCATAGTGTTTTCGCCTTTCTTTTCCTTATCATTCTTTTCTTCTTTCACCGGCACCCCCGTCAGAATGTGCTGTAGGATTGTTTTAATGACATCCCGGTCTCTCCTGTGATGAGAAGCGTATCTCACCTCTCATGATATGGGCTTCTCATGACCCATGACATACGTATCTCATGAGGGGTGACATACATATGTCTTTATGACTTTTTCAGTGTAAGAAGCGTTTATTGTTCCTTACTTGTATAGGTAGTACTTCTTAGACAATCGTCGGAAGTCTTCAGCATCCTTATACCAATAGTCGCGCACGTCTTCCCAGCGGTTGCGCTGTGAGAATCGCTTGCGTATCTCTTCCGAGCCGCTTACCATGTCGAACATACGAAAACGTCCCTTGTCGGCATGCTCAAATACGGCACGGTCAGGATAGAGCGCTGCGATCTCCTGCATCACCAGGAACTGGATGTCGCTCAGCGGAGCTTTCTGCACATCCATGATGTGTACCTGTACGCCTTGCAGCAATTCACCTTTACCTACGGAGTAGAAGGGTTTCAGATACATCGGCCTGAATACAACACCCGGCACATTCAATGCGTTCAGGTTTCCCGCCAGTTTTTCTGCTTCTACCCATTGTGCGGCAAACATCTGGAACGGTATCGTATAGCCTACCCCGATGGACATGTATCCCAGTTCACCCAGAATACCGCTTACCGGATAGAATATAGCCGAGTGCGGATGGGGGATATGTGGAGAAGAGGGTACCCATTGCAACCCTGTCTGTACATAGTCCATCTTGCGTTTCCAGCCTTTCATCTTCACAACGTGCAGGTTACATTGTGCTGCCATCATCTTCTCTCCGTTTAGCATCAATGCCAGCTCACCGCAAGTCAGTCCGTAAAGGTACGGAATCTTGAACTGACTGACAAAAGAAATGCAATCATCTTCTACCAGATTGCCTTCTATCTTGAGTCCGCCTACCGGATTGGGACGATCCAATACAATAAATTCTTTACCGTTTTCGGCCGCAGCTTCCATAGCTAGCCCCATTGTACTGATATAGGTGAATGAGCGGCAACCGATATCCTGGATATCGTAGACCAATACGTCAATGTCTTTCAGCATCTCTGGCGTAGCCTTGCGGGTTTTGCCGTATAGGGAATATACGGGCAATCCTGTGGTGGCGTCTTTGATGTCCGTCACGTGGTCGCCGGCATGTACGTCGCCACGAACCCCGTGCTCCGGACCGAAGAGGGCAACCAGATTTACGTTCGGTGCTTCATGCAGAATGTCAATGGTGGATTTCATCTGATTATCCACTCCGGTGGGGTTGGTAATCAGACCTATGCGTTTGCCTTCCAGGCACTTGAAATTCTGGTCTTTCAGGACTTCGATGCCTGTCTTTATTCTTATCTTTTGTGCCTGCGATGTACCACAGAGCACACAGAGCAGGCAAAGGAGAATGTATTTCTTCATGATTTATAATTTATGATTTCTTGCTTATCACTTACCGCTTATCACTTTTTATCACTCTTCTTTCTTCCTTCCGAAGCTCGGATCTATCTTGATGAACGCACATACTCCGATGGTAGCGGCGCAACAGATAATGGTCCATACGAAGAAGTGTCGGTAACCGATGGTTTCCTGTAACCATCCGGCAGCCATTCCGGGTAACATCATTCCCAGTGCCATGAATCCTGTGCAGATGGCGTAATGGGCAGTTTTGTGCTCGCCTTCCGAGAAATAAATCAGATACAGCATATAAGCTGTGAAGCCGAAACCATAGCCGAACTGTTCGATGAAGATACAGATGTTGACTGTCAGCAACGAGTGATCCTGTGCATAACTCAGATAGATGAATGTCAGACAGGTGAGGGACATACTCCATGCCATTGGCCATAACCACTTCTTCAATCCGCCCCGTGCAGCAACAAGACCGCCAATGATACCGCCAATTGTCAGTCCGATGATACCGATAGTACCATAGACGAAACCAACTTGTCCGGTAGTCAGCCCCAGTCCGCCTTTGTCTATTGGGTCCAGAAGGAAAGGATTGATGAGCTTCACGAGCTGTGCTTCTGGCAGACGGTAGAGCAACATAAAGAGGATAGCGACTCCTGCCTGTGGTTTGGTGAAAAAGCTCTTGAAAGTATCGAAGAATTCCTTCATCAGATTCTGAGCGGTAACGTCTTTCGACGGACGGTCGGATGCGGGTTTCGGCAATATCCAGTTGTGGTAAATACTCACCGCGAAGAAGAATCCGGACAGTACGATGAATACTATCAACCAGGCAAACGGAATGTTACCGGATGCACCTTCGAAGGTAGCGGAAGTCTCGTTCTTAATCTTATGATCTATTCTGAACAGTAGGTAAGCAGGCTTGTCCCAGTTCTCGGCAGTGAATTCGAACCGGGTGGAAAGGCTGTTCTGTTCCAGTTTGATACTTTGGTCACCGTCTTTGAAGGTGACATTCAATATCTTGGTTTCATCGGCAGATGGTTGCTTGGACAGACGTACGCCTACTATGGCAACGTTATCAACAGCACCTTCGGCTACTTCGCGCTTCTCGCCGAAAGTTTCACGTACCCATGCGGTGAAAGTGCTCTCCTTTTTCTCTGCTTTTACGGTGGCATCGCCTTCTTTGGCTTTCTCGGCCGGAACGAAGTGGTTGGCTATGTTGGATGCTTTGACCGCTTTTTCCAATTCGGCAATCCGTGTCTTTATATCTACCGAATCATTATCAGCGGTAGCGGTGACACCCGCTTGTACTATCGGAGAGGTATATACGAAATAGGCTTCTTTTTGTGTGTCGATATTCGTATCCTCAAAGTCGGGTAAGGTCAGGGTGTTAGTGTAAGAGGGTGAGGCTTGAACTTGCAACATGGCAGGTTCGAGACCGGTTCCGGTTTCAATCAATCCCGCAATGATGACCAGCAAGCCTTGTCCGGCTACTGTGGCAATACGGTAGAATGTGCTTCGGATGCCCACATAGAGTGATTGCTCATGCTCCGTCAGGGCGTGCATATAGAATCCATCCGCCGCAATGTCATGAGTTGCGGAGGTGAAGCCCACTATCCAGAATACTGCCAGTGTCAATTGGAAGAAGAAGGGAGTGGGGATGGAAAATGCAATGCCTGCCAATGCAAAGGCAAGGATGTATTGCATGACGACGGTCCACCACCGTTTAGTCTTGATCAAGTCGACAAATGGACTCCAGAAAGGCTTGATTACCCATGGCAGGTAGAGCCAACCGGTGTAGAGAGCGATATCCGTGTTGGATATTCCCAAACGCTTGTACATGATGACGGAAATGGTCATCACGGCTACGTAGGGCAAACCTTGTGCAAAGTACAGGGTAGGTATCCATGCCCACGGACTGGTTTTCTTGGTAGATTGTTTCATGGTATTTTCTTATTTCTGTTTACTCATATAGCTTCTCGATATTTGCGCCTATGTAATAGTGCAGCAGTATCGCGTCATACTTATAGCCTTGTTCGCCCATAACGGCAGCACCGATCTGGCATAGTCCTACACCGTGCCCCCAGCCTGCTCCGGTGAGGATGAAACGGGCGGGGATACCTTCGGGAGAGACGCCTTCCTTATCTACTACGAATGCGGAACTGTACAGGTGGGAAGTGGACAGCGTGCGACGTATTTCCAGCTCTTTACCGATGGTGAGCGTCTTCTTGGTTCCTATGATTTTCAGTTTCCAGAGGCGACCTGAAGTTCCACGGGCAATAGGAACAAGGTCAATGATTTGCCCGTAATCGATGCCGGAACGTTTCAGAATCAGTGCAGAAAGTTCTTCCTGGGTGTAAACTACTTTCCAGCGATAGAAGTCGGTGGTTTCCTGGTCATAGTTATTCAATACCTGTGAGAGGACTTTCTTGTCTGTGGTGTTGCAGAAAGCGGGTGGAGAAGTACGTATCCATGTCTCGGCTTCTTGCTCGTCGGTCAGATCTGGTAATCCGCTACCGGATAAGGTGTTTTCGAAACTCAAGTCATTGAATTTGGAACTGAAGATACGGAAATCCCGTTGTTTCAGGAGATAGGGATACTTCACATCTTCCCAGCAATACTGGAATTCTTCGAATGCACCGCCACAGCATTTAGAGAAGCGGGCATCGCATATCTTACCGTCGGATGTCAATACTTGTCCGCGGGTGGCAGCAATGGCTTGCTTTACGATTTCGGTGGAGGCGCGGGTAATGCCTTGGTAACGCTGGCAATGGTCGTCTGCACAGACGTCGAAACGGGTGTGGTCTTCACGGTCGTACCAACGGATTAACTCTTCATCTGTTTGGGTGAAAGCGGAATACTCTGTCTGGGTTTCCGTAATCTCCTTGTTCTTATGAATCTGAGCCAAAAGCCAGCTTCGTGAAATTACTGCATGTGCCTCCAACAGCTCTAACGAAGCCGTTGCGCTCATCTCACTGGAGATTACGCTGGTCAGGTAATCTTCTACGTGAATGACGTTGATGCCTGTCAGCTTCTTGTTCTCCACAATAATCTTCAGAGAACCCAGGAAGCGCTGGTCTTCTTTACGCTCCCAGTGGAAGTTGATGCCGATGGTGACATCGAGCAGTTCGAAAGCGTCGGTGGTTTCGTTTACAGGTTCAAATAGAAGTTCGTCATAAAGGCGTCCGTTCCAGAGTATCCTGCCTTCGTTGTAGGTCACAACCTGCTTACCACTGATTTCCATATCGTTGATGCGGTACGGATTCAGCAGGATAAACTCTATTTGTGGCTCGAACAATATGCCTACGTGTACTTTGGGCTCTTTCATACTTATTTAAGTGTTATATTGCATTACTATCTCAAATTCCCCTCCTCTTGGGAGGAGGGGTGCCCTTTAGGGTGGGGTGGTAGGAGGATAATAGTATTCTTTATTATATGAGAAATAGGAATTTTGTAATTTTACCTACCACCTCCCCCTTTCAGGGTACTCCACCCCCTCCGGCTCCCCCGTTATCGGGGGAGAGCAATTCCCAAGAGAAGGAGAGCTCAAATAGTATCATTAACTATATCTTCTCTTTAATACGCTGACGCACCCGATGGAAGTCTTCGGCAGAAAGTGATACCTCACTCAGGATCTGGGCTATATCTTCGGCTGTGATCTTGAGAAAGTCTTTTTCGACCGGTGTAATAAACACTCCACCGAGATCTACGGATGCCGGACTGCTCAATAAATTGGCATCTCCTTCGGCTGTATAGCAAGCTGGACGGTGCTTCTCACGTGGAAATACGCATACGATCCATTTCTCATCTTCGTACCATGCCAATACATTCATCATTGGTTCGTCATCTCCCGGTTTGATGTCCAGTGAGTGGTAAATGATATCGAACAGGGCGGCAGCGTGTTTCTTATTGGCTGCTTCGATGACCAATGTTGCACGGGGAGCGTCATTCAAGTACCAGAGGGTGGCTTCACCGTGATCTGCCACTTTGCCTGCTACCTGTCCGTGCCAGTCCTTTTCAATAGGCATGAAACCTTTGTTGCCTGCCTGGAAGTGAGCATGGTCGGGGGCGGATGCACCGCATTTGGGACCATTATAGAATATTGTGTAATCCGTCAACGCCTGTGCCAATGCCAGCATATCCTTGAAACGGACGGCTATGCGCTGGTTCACGTGTGCTACTTCCGGTATCGTCAGATGGCGAGGAAAGATAGGGAACGGATTGACCAGGATATTATAATGTCCTTCGAACGGAATTCCTTTCTGCGCCGGCGGTAAATTGGCCGGGCAGAGAAAACATTTGCGTTCCTTGATGGACTGGGCATCTACTTTAGCTCCCGAAGAAACGATACGTGCAGGATTGAACTGTACCTTATACGGAATACCGTTTACATCGAGTTCCTTCACCTGCACACCCGAAAGGGCGGCGTAGTTGTTACGAGCCGTTTCCCAGGAGGCAAGTTGCTCGGTAAGCAGATTGTTTATGGTTTGGTTCATATTGAATGCTGTAACTGGTTACTTATTAGTGTGTTGCATAACACTTGCGTTTCATGTGAGGGACACTTGCGTTACATTTGTAGCACACAAGCATTTCATCTGAGAAACACTTGTGTGGTACAAGTGCGGAAAACGCATGGAGTGTTTATCTTCTCTTATTCTTCGCCACGCGTGCCTGGAGTTCCCAGGTACGGATGCGGTCTTTATACAGATTATGACCATTCATTTTCACGATATCCAGTGAAGCATCCGAGTTGTCATCCCATCGGCGGCACAAGTAAACTACGTCATACACACGGCCGATCTGGTATTGGCGGGAGAAGTTTAATCCCAGTGCATAGTCTTCACCATAGCTGGTATTCGGAACTTTCACTTCACGCAGCACCGGTGTATAGAAAGCACGAGGAGCCCCCAAACCATTGATGCGGAGTGCATTGTTGCGTCCGTTTTCGGGTGTCCATTCTTTGTGGTCGATAATACCCGGAGCAATCATATTCATATTGAAGTCCGTCATCATATAAGTACCTACCACCATGGCGCAATTCTGTTCATAGAAAGCACGAACCATAGTGGTCAGTGTATTTTCATCGCTGTACACGTCGTCACTGTCCAATTGTACAGCGAACTTACCACATTTGGGATGATGCACACCCATGTTCCAGCAACCGCCAATACCCAGGTCATTGCGTTCGGGGATGATATGGATGAGGCGTTCGTCGTTCTTGAATTCGTCAATAGCTTCTGTGGTCCCATCCGTAGAGTGGTTGTCGATGATAATCAGGTTGAACTTAAAGTCGGTCTTCTGCTTCAATACCGAATGAATAGCATCACGGATGGTGCGGATACGGTTGCGTACGGGGATGATAACCGAAGCTTCATATTCGAAGTTGCCTGCTGAAAATTCTATTTGTTTGAATTCTGGTGCCAAATAGCCACCGATTTCTTTCAGATGCTCGGTACAAGCCTGTTCCATTTCAATCTGGCGGTCACGGTTTCTGGGATCCACGTAATCGAATATCTTCTCACCGCTCTTGCGGGTATCGTCTTCAATTTCGCTGTACAGATACTCATTGATGTGTACCAGACTTTCGTTCTGGCTTACTTTCAGGCGAAGGTCATAAAGCCCGGCAAATTTATATTCGTCTTCATTCATGCGGGCAGCAGCCTCCTTGAATGCATCTGTACGGAATAACAGCACGGAACCGAAGTCGAAATCATCGCGCAATGAGCCGAATTGATAATCGATCACCGGGGCATTGGTTTGCTTGCCTTCCTTTACCTGGTAGCGGTCAGCATATACCATGCCTGCACCGCTGTCTTCAGCAATGTGTATCATACGCTCCAGGGCGAATAAACCCAGTTCGAGCGTCGTATATTTTGTATAGATCAGCGTATATTCTGCATCGCTATGTCCGGCTATGTCTCTTATGGCCGCACTGGACTGGATGGATTGCATGTGCAGGGTACTACATCCGGGCAGGTTTTCTGTAACGTCCGGTAGGGCGAGCAGATAAATGTTATTCACTAAGCCGGTTTCTTGCAGGCCTTTTACTGTCTTTTCCGCTTGTGCAGCTCCTGAAAAAGGAACGAAGCAATTGATTTTATTCATAATGTCCTATATTGCTTTTAATTATTAATTCTTTAATTCTTAACTCGTAGCAGTCCCACTTCGCCACTGGTAGCAGTGAACAAAACCTGTCGTCCGTTCAGCGGTACTACGGTACTGATCAGTGAGTTACCTATCTTATGTTTCCACAAGACTTTACCGGTTTGGGCTTCCAAAGCAAAGATCAGTCCTTCCTTGGTACTGCCGAACATTACGCCTCCTTTTTCCACTTGCATGGAGGGTGCATGTTCGTATCCGAAGCCGACGTTGCTTGCCCATAATTCGCGGGGGTGATCTCCCTGTGTGGCATAGCAGACAATACTGTCGTTCATGGTCTTGCTGAATACACGCGTTCCATCTTCCGACAGGCCAATCGTTTCACGTACCATAGACTGGAAAGTGCGCCACACTGTTTCTCCGTTTTCTATATTGATAGCCGTCATGGCACGTTGCGGGTCGGTGATAAATACTTTGCCTTCTGCGGCTACCGGCCATACGGCTGCGGGTGAGAAGTGCATGCGCGTTAAACCGCCTGTCCACTTCCATAATTCTTTGCCGTCTGCCTTATTCAATGCATAGAGGGTATTGTCCCAGGCACCGAAGATCACCTTGTCGGCTGTTACCAATGGTTTGGTTTCAATGTATCCTTTCACACCGGTATATGCCCAGAGCACTTTACCTGTGTGGATATCAATAGCACGGAAAGTAGAATCGCTGGCACCAATGTAGGCAATTCCATTTTCAATGGTTACCGCACCCAGTACCGGGGCTTTTGTTTTTACAGTCCACAGCAGTTTTCCGTCTTTACTGTTCAGACCGTAGATGTTACGGTCGGCAGAACCGAATACGACTATACCATCTGCCGCAGCCGGAGTGCCTACAATGCGCTTACCGGACTGGAAATTCCACAGTTTCTTGCCATTCTTCAAGGCATAGCAAGTCAGGTACCCCATATCGTCTCCGATGAACACTTTGTCTTTTTCTATTGCAGGCGAACAATAGATACCTGCACCGGTTTGCACTACCCACTGTTCTTTCACATTCGGGTATTCTGTGTTGACTGAAAAGTCGGGGTATTTCTCTGCTTTTCCATTACGATCATAATAGGGCTGAGTCAGCGAGAAAGCAGCCCATTGCTTTTTCGGTTCGCCGATGCGTTGCGTGTAGACGAGGATCGAATCTTTCGTTATATCATAGATGCCATATCCCGGTTTTCCATCTTTATCACGCAGGTTGCTGCGCATCAAAATACCCGGAATGCCATCATAACGCAAATCCCGGTTACGGTGATAGTGCCCGCCGATGAACAAACGAATGTTATAGGGGCGCACTGCATCTGTTACTTCATACCAGTTATCGACATCTCCATCCAGTAACGGATAGTGTGTGACAAGTATAACCGGTTTATCTTTTCCAAACTTATCCATTTCTTCCGTCATCCAACGGATGTCCTGCGGAACGACATGTCCGTAAGCCATACGCATCAACGGGCCGGAGTTGAAACCCAGAAACAGAATGCCTTTATGCTCGAATTCAAAGCGTTCGCCGCCGAAAATCTCACCGAAGGCAGTACAACCGGAGTCGCTCCATTTGGTTTCATGGTTACCGAGGATCACGTAATACTTCGCTTTCAGTAAATCCAATGTCTCTTTGACTTTCAGCATAGTGGCACGGTCGCCCTCTTCGGTGATGTCGCCCGTAACCAAAACAAAGTCGATACTGTCTATCGCATTTATTTGCGCGACGGAACGTAGTAAGTCTTCCGTCGGGTTGGGGTTGTTGGGGCTGAAATGGATGTCCGTTATTTGCGCAAAACGGAATGTGCCATGTTGTGCCTGCACCGCGAACGGTAGCAGGCACCCCAACAGGAACGTTATTAAAAGTCTTCGCTTCATAAATGATGATTGATTTTAGTATATTATTGCTTGAGTGAATCTGTTTTTTCATTGAAGAATGTAAGGATGGCATTCATCAACGCTTCTCTTTCAGAGGCGGTGCGCAATGCTTCGAACGGGAAGCCCAGTATGCAGGTCTTGTAGGCGCCTTTGTAAACTACTCCGGCACTCAGATTGTTTTCCGAATAGCGCATTACGGTGTATGCATCTTTTGTTGCCGGTTCGATGGCATCCGGTGATTCTACCACATAGCTGTCTGCATTCAGTTCATTATGGTATGTATAGTTGCCTGAAAGGGCGGGGAACGGTGAAGCTACACATTTCACCTTACCCTCTGTAGCTGCCTGCCCCACGCGCCATTTATATTTCAGGACTTCTGTTGCAAATTTCTTATCGGATTCCTGAGCCGGGGCAAGGCGATTGTCCCAAAGGTCGGTTCCTACATAAGCACCCGAGACGAAGATGTTTCCGCCTTGTCCGCAATATGCGGTGATAGCTTCCTGCATGGGTTGGCTGAATGTTTTGAACTCTAACGGCTTCACACCGCCACGTCCCATTTTGGTCTGACATTCTTTACCTAATATCAGGTCTACATACTTATAGTCGTTCAGGTTCATTGTTTTATTTTCTACACTTTCATCGCTGCAAGATATGAAAGAATATCCGGCTTTCAAAATGGCGGCTCCATGAATAGCGGGATAATCGAATGTGTTTCCGGCGATTACTTTATCTTCGTAATTGCTATAGCTGTCGCCGAAGCCGGAAGCATCGTCGTCCATCCATGGAATGGAACGGCGGTATTCTTTCATCTTACCAATGTAGCTGATATCTTTCAGATAAGGTACGCCGTGGTCCAGATCATCTAAGAAACCGGCAAGTAAAGTATCTCCGGGAACAGGTGCGACAAAATCTGCCGGAGCACTGATGCGGTCGAAGCCGTTTACTATCAGCACGATATCTGAGTGATTAGCGTTTGTCTGCTTATCACTCATCGCTAATCGCTTATAACTATTAAACGCACGTCCTGCTGAGAGTATTTCGGACGGGAAACTTTCTCCGCCCTTGTTGACGGCAGTTACTTTATAACTGCATACCATGCCGGCAGGGAGGGCGGTGCGATAGGTATTCTTATCTACCAACACGCCATTATCGAAATCGCCATCTCCGATACGGGTATAAACTATATATTTTTCAGCATTTGCCGTTGGCTCCAGTGGGTCGGCTACGGGTTGCCAGGTCAGTTCTATTTCATTCTCGCCTACCATTTTCAATGCCATATTGTCGACAGGCAACGGCTGAACGATATAGTCCATGTGGTATTGCGAGCAAATGAATTGCAGCATACCTTTATAGATTGCACGGCTTACCGTAAAACGGAAGCGTGGATCTAAACCATAACGCATGTCTGCAAAGTTCTGGTGAGAAAGTAATTCCAGTAACATAGTGGGGACACGGGGTACACGTGCTTCGTAGTAGGATTGGTTCCACATACCGCGGCGTGTCCAATCCGGTTCGTATAGGCTGCGGATATCCCGTACGATATTTGACTGAATTAGGTCTGTCATGTCGTGTGCCAGATAGCGGGATGCTCCGTTGGCGTATTCTTCATTGTAAACGTTGGTATAGTAGATACCCAGTGTTCCGATGATGGAATCGTTTAGCGTAGTTCCTGCATCTGAATGGAAGGCGAAAGCCATATCTACCGGGATATTCAGTCCTTGTTCTGTCGGGTTAACCGTAGAACCACCGGCAAGGTAATTCACCCAGATACCACGACATTTGTAATCATCCGTATAGTCATTCTTACCTTGGCTGTCGGAATAAACACTGTCCGGAATACCTGCCCATTGAAGCCAGTAGCGTGCTGCCTCGCAGAAACGGGGATAACCGCTTATCTCATACGGGTAATCTATCTTCGGCATTTCTTTATGCACTATGGCAGCATTGCCATCCGAACTTTTAATATTCTCTGTGGCACCTGCATCAGAGATACGGCGGGCCATATTTCCCATACCACCTCCGATTTTTACGGCATCAGCGGTAACGATACGTCCGGTTTTCTCAGAACGATTGCTTAAAACAACTTTGCCGGCATTGCTTTTTCCGGCATCAAAACCAAATGTACCCAGATAAATCCAAGTGCCGCCACCCATCTGTTGGTTCACTTTGAATTGGGAGACTCCTCCTTTGTGATAAACGGTGTAAAGGGCATCATCCGTACTGTTTGGCAATGATTTATAGGATACATAAACGGCGTACTGTCCGGTTGACGGGAGTTCAGGAATCCATTCGGCAGTACTTTCTTTCTCCTTCTTACCTTTCACCGTCTCGACAGTGCGGAAAGTTCCTTCACGGAATGGGTTTTCAAAATTGATATATTGATCGCGCAGATGGGCGAAACCTTCACCGGTACCTTGCATCCAGTTCTTATCGCCTATCTTTTCTGTATAAACGGAACGGGAGTGAAGGCAACCGTCATTGTCTACGACAACTTCTGCTATTTGGCTATCCCGTTCACGGGGCATCAGCACATTAGCTCCTGCATTCTCCAACATGGGAACCAGGAAAGGCAGTACATAACTTTGCGTATATAAATCCTCCACCGTCTGGAAGATGCGGGCGCGTTGCCATTCCCAGCGTGTCAGTTTGGGCTCATAATAGAAGCCATGACTCTGCCACAAAGCAATGTGACGGTTCTTTAGTCCATTTGTAGGGGTATAGGGGGTGGAAAGGGCCGTTACTAAAGGTTTTGTCCCGGCAGGATTGAATGTTTTGGCTTTTTTGTCCTTTTTGCTGCGTAGTGCTTGGGGGATTAATTCTTCAATGCTACGCTTATTCGTGCGGATTTGCAGGTTGTATTTTGAAAACTCTGCCGGAAGCAGTGCCTGCACACCTTGATAAATCTCTGTCACATTATCTTCCCGGAAAGGAATATATGCACAGTTCATGTTAGCGAATAATTGCAACGTGTTTTCTTCAATGGCGACAGAGTCAATCCGGATGCGCCCTACGGAAACCTCTTTCCGTGCGGTTGCGTCCAGAAACTTACCGATTTCCTGGCGGACATCCGTCGGAAGCTCTTGCGCGCCTCCCGTTTGGGGGATCAGGGAGGCGGTGAGCAAAGTGAACAAAAAATGAAGTCTTACATTCATGGATGATGTATTAAGTTAATTATTAGTTCTTATCTTTTCTGATCAACAGGCAGAGTCCGATAAACGTGAACAGAGCGTTAAATATCAGCAGTTCGTAGCTAAACTGATACCCATTGAACCAGGCTTCCGAATTCTTTTGCAGGATGAAGCAAAGGATAGGGGAGAGGATGGCTACCAATGGGATATATTTGTCGCGAACCTGTTGTTTCATGAATATACCGAATGCGAATAATCCGAGAATGGGGCCGTATGTGTAACTTGCCAGTATATATACGGCATCGATTACACTTGTGTTATTCAATAGGTTGAATACGAATATCGTGATACCCATAATTACAGCCATACCGATATGTACCCGCTTGCGTATCTTTACGATTTCTTCTTCCGTCCTGCCTTTTGTCCCGAGGATATCCACTGTAAAGGAAGTTGTTAAAGCTGTCAGTGCTGAGCCGGCAGCGGAATAAGCCGAAGAAATAAGTCCAATGATAAACAAGATACCTACAATTGCAGGGAAGTAGTTACCGGTGGCTATCAATGGGAAGAGTTCATCGCTCTTTTCTACCTGAATGCCTTGGTTACCAGCGAAGATGTAAAGCAATACTCCAAGCATCAGGAACAACAGAATTACGAAGAACTGTGATATAACACTCGTAATCATATTTTTCTGTGAATCTTTGAAGTTCTTGCAGCTGAGGTTACGTTGCATCATGTCCTGATCCAGCCCTGTCATGGCAATCATAGTGAATGCCCCGGCAAAGAATTGTTTGAAGAAATATTGTTTACTGTTTACATCGTCAAAGAAGAAAATGCGTGACATGTCACTATCGGCTATTGTACTGATCATGCTGCTAAGCGACAGATTGAGATCGGAAGCAATATAACTGATGCAGAGAACTACGGATACCACCAGACAGAATGTTTTGAGTGAATCTGTCCAGATCAGAGATTTTACTCCACCCCGGAACGTATAGAGCCATACTAATGCTACGGTAATGGCCACATTCAAAATAAATGGTAATCCAAACGGTTCGAATACCAGCAGTTGAAGTGTCAGACATACGAGGAACAAACGTACCGCGGCTCCCAGCATCTTAGAGATGAAGAAGAACCATGCGCCTGTCCGATAGGAAGACATACCAAAACGATTTTCCAGATATTCATAGATGGATATCAGGTTCATCCGGTAGAACAGTGGCGTCAATACGAATGCTATGATGAACTGTCCCGCAACAAATCCCAATACCATTTGCAGGTAACCGAAACTACTGGCAGCCACCATACCCGGTACTGATACATACGTCACTCCGGAGATGCTGGACCCAATCATGGCAAATGCCACAACATACCAGGCCGATTTACGGTTACCGACGAAGAAACCTTCATTGTCGGCTTTTCTGCCGGCTATATAAGATATAGTGAACAAGATCACGAAATAAGCGGCAATAGTAATGATGACAGATATCGGGCTCATAGGGTTGATTTATGATTTATAATAGTACATGAACTTATTCTTCGTAAAGCAGATATGGTTTACGTTGCACCTTGAATTTCTCAACGTCATCTTTCCACATAGCTCTAATTTCATCGGCACTTTTTCCTTCTTTTATCATTTTCCGTACATAATCCCTTCCTACCAGCAATTCAAAGAATGGACGGAAGAAATGATCATCCAGGTTCAGATTACGATATGCATCGATGACATAAGATAAATCTACACCTCGTTTCCAGATTTCTTCATCACTCATATTGCTTAGGTCTACTCCATGGCACAGTTTATTCAGCTGCGGCGGATTCTTTGCTCCGGGAATACTTCTTGGGGTGAAACTGTAGCTATATCCGGTCATATTGGGATGTCCATAAACCTGAAATGGGAGTGAAGTTCCTCTACCCAAGCTGACGGGAGTTGCCTCAAAAAAGCATGTAGCCGGATATAGATATATCGACTTCATGTTCGGTAAGTTAGGAGATGGGGGAATTGGCAGCTGATATTTAGTCTGATGTGTATAATTCTTGCATTTGATCACTGCCAGATCACATTTGCGTGAACCAGGCAACCAACCTTCTCCATTAATCATTAATGCAAGTTCCCCTAATGTCATTCCGTGTACAATAGGAATCGGCAACCATCCCACACCTGATTTATATTTCATATCCAGAATCGGTCCATCTACATAATGCCCATTCGGATTAGGACGGTCTAATAACAAAACTTTCTTGTTATATTCCGCACAGACATCCATTAGCCGGCACATCGTTATGTAATAGGTGTAAAAACGTAATCCTACGTCCTGTATATCTACTATCAGAATATCAAATTTTTGCATTGAAGCCTTACTTGGCTTTTTGTCCTTCCCTTCATAAAGAGAAAGAATTGGCACCCCTGTTTTAGAGTCTACTGAACTGGATACGTGCTCGCCTGCATCTGCATTTCCACGGAAACCATGTTCGGGCGAGAAGATGGCAACTACATTGAATTTGTTTTCTAAAAGAACATCCAATAGATGTTTATCCCCTATCATTCCTGTATGATTAGAGAAAATGGCAATCCGTTTATCCTTTAGGATGGGAAAATACTCGGAAGTTTGTTCGTCACCCAAAATAATCCGGTCTGTTTGTGCCTGACACCAGAAGGTACTACACAATAAAAAGATCAGTAGCAGAAGTTTCTTCATAATAGTATTATTGTTAAGGGGGATATTCGTAGCAACAAAGATAGATTTTATTTTAATATCAAAAACACTTATTTTATTATTTTTAGCATTATAATTAATAATTTGCAAATAATCAGATATTCACCTTATTTATATAGAAGATATATTATCTTTGCTGTGAACCAAAAAAAATCATCATCATGAAATTTACTTATTTATGTGCAGCATTTGCGTGCATTTTCAGTTTGGCTGTTCAGCCGTTATCAGCCGGTAAAAAAAAGAAAGTTCAAAACCAGGAACAAAAGGTTGCTTTGGGAGTCTGGGACGATGTGGATAAAGGTGCCACGGTGGAGTCTCTGATTCTCTGGATGAAGCCTTTCGATGAGGCCGGTATCAAGAATTATTATATGTGTGGCTCACCGGAAGAAGTGGCGCGTTATATTGAGGCTGCCAAGTCCTATCAGGGTGCAAAAGTGCATGCGTGGATGTTCACTGTGAATGCTCCCGGGGATTCTGCGGCGTTGGTGCATCCCGAATGGTTTGATGTGAACCGGATAGGTTATAACAGTCATGAATATGACCCTTATGTAAAGCATTATAAATGGCTGAGTCCTTCTGTGCCTGAGGCCCGACAGTATATGAAAGATAAAGCGGCTTCTTATGCAGCTTTGGAAGGACTGACTTCTGTACATCTGGATTTTATTCGCTATAATGATGCGGTACTGGGGCGACGTCTGCAACAGCATAAGTTTAAGATTCAGCAAGATACCTATCGTGCTGAATATGATTTTGGCTATCATCCGGTGGCAATAGAAAAATTTAAGAAACTGTTCGGTTACTCCCCGTTAGATTTGCAGGCTCCGTGGATGAGTCCGGAATGGTTGCAGTTCCGTTTGAATGAGGTCACTTCTTTGGTAAATGAGATTGTAGAAGCGACTCATTCTGAAGGCAAACTGGTTTCAGCGGCTGTTTTTCCTTATCCTACCCGTGCCCGCATGACAGTTTATCAGGACTGGCCTACCTGGAAAATAGATATTGTATGCCCGATGAATTATCAGTCGTTTTATTCGGAAAGCCTTGAATGGATACCGTTTAGTATAGAAAACGGTTTGCGCGAAACTTTCCATAAGAATAAGTATGTATCCGGTTTATTTGTTCCCGATATTACGGCTGAAGAGCTATATACAGCTGCAAAACTATCTATCGAAGCAGGAGCGGACGGCGTAAATTTCTTTAATGCACGTTCTTTGCTGAAGGATGGAAAGTTGCAAGTGGTCAGCAGGATTAATCAGGAATATAACTTGTAATTACCATTGGAACTGATTTATCACTAAACAATTTTATAGTACGGGGTCCTGTAGTAAGGCGTTCAAAGAATATAGTTTACTGTCTACCAGGACCCTGAATCTTGCCGATACATGTCATAAATCTTTCTACCCATGAACTGATATCCCATTCCCTCGTATTTCGTACCGGAGAATACTGACTGGATATAGCCATTTCGCTCTACCAGTATTGTATGGTAAATCTTCTGCTCCGGATTCTTTCGGGAATAAAACTGAATCCGACGGTTGTCTGCCGTGAAATAAATAATACTGTCATTTTCGGTTTTATTCCATGACAGACGTTTCATTTTCTTTTTCAGATATCGTTGCATTAAATAGGTTCTGTGCCAGGTTCCTCCTGTCTTTGAGACAAATGGCTTTCCATCCAGCAGAGCATTAGCATCATCATAACAAGCTACAAATAAGCGATTGTCGGAAGAAGCTTCCAGCCATTTTTGTAATTTATCTCCGTAACGTTCATTATCCCAGTTGTAATTGCTGTCAATGAAAGAGATTCTTTTCACATAATCCGGAATTTCAGAAACTGCATCCATAAAACCGAAAATGAAGTTGCCTCCTCCACTGTGGCTGTTCAGTTCGATATGTGGATTATACTTGGAAAAAAGAGAAAGAATATACTCTACTGTTTCTTTAATCTTTTGATCTCGTGTAGGTTCAGCTTTTCTCCAACTTCCCCAGCTTTTGGTGTCTGCTTCCAGGTAAACCGTAATAAAGTTACATTCCGGATCAGAAGCTCTGATATACCGTGTTTGAGCTCCTATGTGTTGTATATGATAATGCCAGTCATCACCTTCTGCCGGCATTTTCCCGATGGTCCAGTCTGTACTGTTGCCATTCGGTAGTGCATATAGTACAAGTTTTGTGGGTTTATCCTTTCCGAATTTAGTTTCTGCGGGAGCATTTATATGAACTTTGATTCCTGGAGTATGGATAAAGCTGATAACTTGTTCCTCAAAATAAGGACTGGTTACAAATCCGGGTAATTTGATTGCTTTACCGGATATTCTTGATGAAGGATTCATCTGTTCTTGTGCCCGATTGGACAGAGAAAGACAACATATAAGAATTAAGAGAAGAATATTTTTCATATTGTTTCAGATAAGAGGTTATATGTATAACAAAATGCGTAGCTGAATTACTCAACTACGCATTTCATAAGAATCAATTTTTAGTTAACATCCCACCATAGGTTATTTTGTATGCTGTTGCTTCCACCCATGCGCTTTTCGGCTTCTTTCACGTTAGCTTCGTTAACGGTGTATTCCGAAGAAGGATAATAGATACGCTTGATATAAGCGTTTGGAGTATTATTAGCCTGATCAGAAGGATTCATGTTGAAGACACTTGAACTTACGTTTGCGAATGGCATAAGCGTAGGTTTGTGGAACTGGCGATGATCAGCCCAAGTTTCAAAAGAACATTCCTGGAACTGAGCAATGTATTTCTGGGTAAGAATCTTATCCATAGGTGTATTGTTAGTTCCTGTAACATCGTCATACTTGGCTGTGGTTCCATAATAGTTTGGAGAAGTTGAAGCCAGATAATTTGCGATTTTGCTTTCCGGAACTCCCAGTTCTGTCATACTTGAGCGTACGCCGGCTTCGTATTCTGTTTTGGCATCTCCACTTGTAAGACCAAGTTGGATGGCAATAGCTTTCAGGAAGCACAGTTCGCTGTACTTGAACAAAGGATACTTTCTGTCAATGGTTTCATAATACCAGGGACCGATTTTTGAGAAGTCGCTAACAAACTGTCCATTGTCCATTGCAGCACCTACACCCGAAGCTACATGTCCCGGATCTGTGCCGTCCCAATTGCCGTTCATGCTTGGAGTTGCAGGGCTTTCGATGATACCTGCGGGTTCAAAGTGGATCGGAGCGCGAGGATCGACAACTGCAGGAGCATTCTTGGCAGTAAGAATAACTTCGGTGATATTCTTATTGGCTTCGCGGTCGGCTGCGGTAGGCCATGCTTGTCCACCGATACCTTCTACAAGACGTTTGTAAGCCGTTGACATATGCAACACCGAAGAACCTTTATGATAATAAATCGGGTTCTGGGCAAATTTATCTTCTCCTTGCGTCAGGAAGGCGGCATCAGCGTCACTGCTGAATACACCTGCTGAAATGGCAGCTGCGGCTTCTGTTTTAGCCTTGGCGGCATCTACGTCGGAGATACGGACAGCCATGCGCAGGCGGATAGAGTTGGCGAATTTCTTCCATTTGGTGGCATCACCCCCATAAATAAGGTCATAAGAACCGACATTATTGGCTGCCGACTCATCCAGTTTACTTACGGCATCTTTTAATTCTTCGAATATGGTATAATATATGTCCTTCTGAGTGTCATACTTAGGCTGATCAATGTCGTTGGCAGCTTCAGAGTAAGGTACATCTCCCATACAATTCGTTAAACGCAACATAGCATACGCTTTCCAGATACGTGCCATCTGAACGACGTTATTGTGAACAGGGTTGCTCTCATTGGCACGGATTAATGAATTGGCATTGGTAAGCACGGTGTAAGTCAACTCCCAAATGTTGTCCACATAGCGTGCGTCTATGTTATAGTCGGAAGCCGAGAGTCCGTCGTTAGCCGAATATTCACAGAAAGTACTGATCATCAGCTGGTCTATCTGTTGCCACTGATTGGCATACGGAATACCACGTCCCTGTATGAATATCAGCTGGAACTTAGGATCTACTGAACCCGGTGTCGGGTTGTTGGGATCGGTATTCATATCGTCAAAATCGCCTACACAGCCCGCGAAGGCCATTGAAAGACCAATAATGCTTATAATGGATTTAAATAACTTATTCATTTTATCTTCATTTTTAGAATGTAACATTAAGATTGAAACCAAATGAACGGGTAGACGGTAGAGCAGCGGTTTCTACACCCTGTCCGTTGCCAGTAGAGTATGTACATTCAGGGTCGAATCCCGGAAGGTTATTGTACAGGAAGCATACGTTGTTGGCTACAGCACTGACTTTAATACCACTGATGATTGTCTTGTTGAACCATTTGTCCGGCAATATCCAAGAGAAATTAAGTTCGCGAAGGCGTACGTTGGTAGCATCATAAACGTAGTTTCCGATGTTGCCATAGAACTGTCCCCAATAAGCGGTAGGATTCAGTTCAACGGTGTTGGGAGCTCCTGTGTTTACATTAACACCCTGAGAAATCAAGCCCTTACCGGTTGAATAGAATTCTTCACGTCCGGCAACTGTTTCTTTGGTCTGACCATTAGATTGCAGACGCATCATAGATTGCAGATATACATCGCCACCATAGCGGACATCAATCAGGAATCCGAAAGAGAAGTTTTTCCATCTTAATGAAGAACCGATACCTGCTGTCCAATCCGGGTTCATATTACCGGAAACGCGGAGGGTAGGATCTACTATGTATTTGCCGTCATCACCCACAAGGCGGTTTCCTTTCTCATCATATTTGAAACCATTCGTGTAAATCTGCCCGTAAGGTTCGCCTGTTTTAGCCATGACATAACAGTTTTGTCCCATCGGGCGAGCTAATGTAATGGATTCCACTCCTTCGTAAAGTTCTACGACTTCAGAAGAGTTTTTGGCGAAGTTCACCCAAAGATTCCAGTTCCAGTCGCGTGTGCGAACCGGCGTGGCATTCATCTGAAGTTCCCATCCCCAGTTGTCTACACGTCCTGCATTGATATATTTGGCGCTATATCCCGAAGTGATGGATGAAGGCATGGATATGATCTGGTTGTATGCACGTTTGTTGTAGTATGTAACGTCGAATCCTAAACGGTTATCAAAGAAGCGGATATCAGCACCGAACTCGGTAGATTTGATAATCTCCGGTTTAAGGTTAGAGTTTGCTTTCGTAGAAGGTTCTGCCACGCCCATCTGACCACCTGCCATGTTAGAAACTGTAGATAATACAGACAACAGCTGATATGGATCGGTGTCATTTCCTGCTTCAGCATAAGATGCGCGTACTTTAGCGAAAGAAAGCCAGCTGGGAACATCTACTTTGAACTTGGTCAACATATCCGTCACTACCCAACCCAGAGAGAATGAGGGATAGAAGAATGAACGGTTATCCTTCGGTAATGTGGAAGACCAGTCATTACGTACAGTTATATCGAGGAACAGGTAGTTATCCCATGACAATTGTCCCAGTGCATAGAGGGATTGAACTTCTTTTTCTGATTTGGAAGTCGAAGTAGTCTTGGATTGACCATTCTGAATGGTATACAGTTCAGGAATGTTCAAACCTTCGGCTGTGGCATAGAAACTATTGTACTGGCGGTTCATCAGGTTACCACCAACAGAAAGCATTCCGGAGATTTTGGAGTCTGCAATCTTATCCTTTTGTGCTGTAACCAGGAAATCTGCATTGTATTCAGCCATATTGTATTGACCGGTTGAGAAACGACCATCCTTATAACCTGCACTTGAAATCAAGTCATGGCGTATCCACTTTTCGGTCTTCTTGCCATAAGTGTCACCGCCGAAGCGAACCATAGCTTTCAGCCAGCTGCTAACCTCGTATGTCAATGAAGCGAAACCATTGATACGATTGGTTACGTCCTTGTTACCGCTGAGAGAAGTCAGTGCATACGGGTTATTTACCACCGTAAGCATACTGGGATACCAGTCGATAATCTTTCCGTCTTTATCAAAAACATCTTTCATTTCGTGCAGGTTGATGCTGCGCGGAGTATAAATAAGAGCGAATATCGGGTTGAAACCTGAAGCAGAGAATTCAGGACGTCCCTGACCTTTCTGATAAGTATAGTTCAATTTGGCATCGAGAGTCAGGTTCTTGATGATTTCGCCACCTGCGCGAATAGAGAAGTTTGTCTTGTTCAACTCATTCTTCGGGATAACACCCTTACGCATTGTGTTTGACATACCTACACGGTAGTTCATCTTACCGGCGGAACTTGTGATATCAAGAGAATTGGTCCATGATGTACCGGTGTCCATGAAATCGGAAAAATCATTATTTTTTGCTTCCAAAGGACGGGTTTGTCCTGTCCAGTCTGTAACAACCGTACCCATTTTAGGACCCCAGGAGTTACGCGAGGTAGCCACAAATGCTCCGTCTGTACCCTGACCGTATTCATTCTGGAATTCCGGTTGAATCATTACATTTTCAAAAGTAAAGTTGCTATTGTATGACACTTTGGTTCTGCCACCCTGGCCTTGTTTGGTTGTAACCAGAATCACACCGTTACCACCGCGTGAACCGTAAAGAGCTGTAGCCGAAGGACCCTTCAGTACAGAAATTGATTCAACATCATCAGGATTCAGCATGGATAGTCCGTCACCGGTATCCGAATAACCTGCACCCCAAGAGTTTGTATTTACGTCGTCAACGCCTTGAGAGTTGTCGAACGGAACCCCGTCCACTACCACCAACGGCATATTATTACCCGATATAGAGTTGTTACCACGGATGACGATACGGTTTGAACCACCGGGAATAGAAGTTGAAGAAATATTCATACCGGCAATCTTACCATTCAGTGATGTGGCAATGTTTGCAGTCCGGTTTTCAATAAGAGCGTCCCCTTTTACGTCTTGCACTGAATAACCGAGCGCCTTCTTTTCACGCTTCATACCTAAAGCCGTCACCACTACCTCGTCCAGAGCATAGTCTGTTCCGCTTAACTGTATTTTGTACGTAGCATTATTTGTAACAGGAATTTCCTGTGCGTCGAATCCAATGAAAGATACTACCAAGGTTTTTCCATTGGATGGAATATCCAGAGAGAACTTGCCGTCGATATCTGTTGCTGTACCGATGCCTGTTCCTTTTACAAGTACAGTTGCTCCGATAATCGGTTCGCCCTGAGTGTCTGTCACTACTCCGGAAATCCTTCTTGAGTTCTGTGTACTAGACGAAGTGGTATTTTGTGCACTTACACTCATTCCAGGAATGTAACCGCCACATATAAGCATTAGGCCGGTTACTGATAGAATTAAAAGTTTTTGCATTAACATAGATTTAATAAACAATAATGGTTAATAGTCCAGAATTATATCATCATATATGATTGGCTTGCTTTGAATATTTGTAACTTAACTTGAAAATAATGTCATTATTTTCTCATACTCAAAGAATTACCAGAGGCTGTTGGGCAGCTGTCACATTACCAATGTCTATGAACAGTACACTTATAGTTACTGCTGAGAGGAGTTTGCTGTTTGCGAATCCTTTTCTTTTGCGATCTTCATTCATAAAAAGTTGATGATTTTGTTGTTAACTAAAATAGTCTTCTCTGAAAGAGTAAGAATGGGCAATTGAGAATAGCTTTGAGGCTATTTCTGCTGTCAGGTGGGGTCTTGTTCCATAGGCTCTTTTTTATTTTTAGGTTTAACTTATATTATATCTCTATTACCATAATTATATATCGGCTAAGTTCCAAGAGAACTTGGTAAATACATTGTCGGTTAAAAATTAAAATACACTAAATACTGTTACTATTTAGTTGGTTGTTTTAAGAGATAAACTCGTTATTAACAAAGGTGATGAAACGCCATTTCTTCGTTTCTTCTTAGCAAAGATATATTATAATTTAATATCAAGAACATTCCTTTGCATTTATTTAACTTTATATTTATATATTTGCTCTTCGAGAAGGTTTGCAACTTCTACGATATGCTTTATATACAAATATTAAGGTTCTTCAATATTTAATGAGTGGAAGTCAATCAGTCCATTCATGGGAGTTTCTTCAATCACGTCCAACTCAATGCCAAAGTCACCGGCGACTTCTCTTAGAATCGGGGCATAGCTATAGGCTAACGAACCTACAAAGCGGATTGGATAGTTCTTATAATCATATTGGCATACATTCCTTGTGAAAAAGTTGCGCAAATTGGTGATTATTAGTTCGTAAACATAATCATCACTCGTATAATCCGCCAGGAAATAAGAAATAGTGGATAGAAAACGATTAGGAAACGGGCGATTATAAACAGACTCCATTACTTCATTAGGGCTAATACGGAATTTCTCAAAGAAATCAGCCATTACCTCTTTGGGAGCCAAGCCCTTTAGTACATCCGAAAGAAAATGCTTGCCTAATACAGCACCACTACCTTCATCTCCCAATATATATCCGCCTGCTCTGACATTTTTTACAATAATCTTTCCGTTGTAAAAGCAAGAATTAGATCCGGTGCCTAAAATGCAGGCAATTCCTGCTTCACATTTAAACAGACCACGGGCGGCGGCAAGTAAGTCACTCTCTACTTGGATCGGAGTTTTGAACTGTGCTACTAATGAGGCACCCAATACATTCTTTTTCTCATAAGAAGTACAACCGGCTCCATAATAATATACTTGCTCCAGTTTTCTTTTGAAAAAAGTTTCGGGTAAACCTAAACGCACACTCCGGCTGATCTCTCTTCGGGTTTGGAAGAAAGGATTAAGTCCCTCTGTAAAAACACGTTGTATCAGGTGATTGTCTTCAACCAAAGCCCATTCAGTTCTTGTCGAACCACTCTCTGCAATCAGTTTCATACGCAGTTAGATTTAGAATTGGATACAAATATATAGTTTTTTTTAATATACCAAGACAAAAACTTCCAAAACTTCACTTAATCGTTTGGTTTTCGTGCTTTGCATTACTTACTGAAAAGAATATCTGAGGAATACATGGTTAAAGTGTAAAAAAGAGGTGAACTACTGCATATCTCCTTAAATTTATATGGAAGAATTGTAACCCGTTTTCTTGTGGGTTAAGTACCCCTTTTGCAGGGCTACACCTTTTGCTATAAAGGGTGTAGCTATCACGTCAAAAGGGTGTAGCCATCCGAAGTAAAGGGTGTAGCCATCTGAAATTGCCCTCACAGCTACTTCCTGAAGGGAGGAAAGACTCTATTCCTGGAAGTTCATTCCTATAAGGACTCAACTTTTATGAATCGGAATAGACCATCCCTTTATCATTCTGGCTATACCCGAGACGTACCTGAGTCGTGGTTGCTCCATACTTTCTCCACTCAGAGGTACTTCTGACCGAAGAAAGTATGACTTTGGTACGGAGCAACTACGTCCCGGGTACGCTCCTGGTAGGCATCGAAAAATAAATTTAGAGCAAAGCTATCCTTCTAATACATATTTACCAAGTTCTCTTGGAACCGTTGGACTGTAATATAAATAAGGAGAGATAATATATAAGTTAAACCTATAAAATAGAAGAACGCCTATGGAGAAGAAATCTATCTGACAGGAGAAATAGTCAAAGCTATTTCTATACAGACTATCCTTACCCTAATTATTTTAGAGAAAACTATTTTAATTAACAACAAAATCATCAATCATTTATGAATGAAGAACGCAAAAAACGAGGATTGGCATATAGCAAATTCCTCACGGCAGTAGCAATCAGTGCACTGCTATTAGGCAGCGATAATGTGATGGCTACCCAAACTGTTTCAGGCAATGTTCCGGATATAAAAGAGCTGCTACAAACTATCGCTGTTACAGGTGTAGTCTTGGATGCTTCTGATGAACCGATTATTGGCGCCAGCGTGGTCGAAAAAGGCACTACCAACGGTGGTATTACAGATATTAATGGAAGGTTTACATTGAATGTAAAGCCAGGGGCTATATTGAAAATCTCTTATGTCGGTTACCAACCTCAAGAAGTAAAAGCTACCCGAACTATGAAAATAGTTTTGGTGGAAGATAGTGAAATTCTATCAGAGGTGGTAGTAGTAGGTTATGGCTCTCAAAAGAGAGAGAACCTGACAGGAGCAATTGCGACGGTAGATGTAAGCAAGACTTTAGAGGGACGCCAGATTCCTGATATCGGCCGGGGGTTACAAGGCACTACGCCGGGGTTGTCTGTCGTTATTCCAAGTGGCGAAATAGGTTCGGATCCGACTATAAAAGTACGTGGACAAATCGGCTCCATCGATGGTAGCTCTACACCGCTGATTTTGTTAGACAACGTGGAGATTCCTTCTATTCAGATGGTGAACCCTGATGATGTTGAATCTATCACCGTATTGAAAGATGCAGCTTCTGCTTCTATTTATGGTGCAAAGGCGGCTTTTGGTGTAGTATTGATCACTTCAAAAAAGGGTGCTAAAAGTGAGAAAGTAGAAGTAAGCTATTCCGGTAATTTCTCTTGGCAAAATATTTCCAAAAAGATGGAAATGGCAAGAGTTGATGGTATTCAGTATCGCATTGATGCGCTGAAACGTGCCAAAGGCACTCTATATGGAGCATTCTGGTATGTAGATGAAACCAGTCTTGAAAGAGCTAAGGAATGGGACAAAACCTGGGGTGGTAAGTTAGGAGTCAATGATCCGTTCGTATACGGCCGCGACTGGTACGTAGATGCTTCCAATCGTAAGTTTTCCATACGTACTTTCGATCCTTATGATTACATGATTCGTGAATGGGCTCCTTCGCAAACACATAATATCTCGTTGAGCGGCAGGAGTGGTAAGACTGTGTTCAATGTCGGTTTAGGCTATTTGGATCAAAATGGTTTGATGAAATTGGCTAAACATGATGATTTCCGCAGATGGAACGGTTCTATACGTTTAAGTACCGAAATCAACAAGTATATTACAGCCCGTGCCGGAGCTAATTATTCGAAACGTAACAAACGCTATGCTTACGCGACAAACTCTACAACGGCTGACCCATGGCTCTATCTCTATCGTTGGGATAGTACTTATCCGATAGGATATGATGAGAACGGAAATGAAATGCGCAGTCCGGCTTCTGAAATTCATCAGGCGAACACTGCAAACAAAGAGAATAATTACTTGAGTTTCAATGTAGGCGCAACTCTGCAAATAACGAAGGACTGGAAGTTTGACATCGATTATACTTATGCAGGCGAAGACCAGATATGGAAAAAAAACGGTACTAAATTTACAGCCGCTGATACATGGACGTCTCCCGTCAAGAGATTGGATGGTAACGGTAACCAAATATACGTTAATAATATGGGAGAAGTGGTATCAGCAGGTACTGAAGGTGCTATGCCTGCATACGGCTTGAGCTATCGGCAGTATACTGCAGACGGTGCTAATCCTGACCATATTCGTCGTGAAGTGACTAACGCTAAAAGACATACGCTCAATATTACAACTGATTATAATTGGCAGATCAACGAAAAAAACAATTTGAAGGTATTGGTTGGAATGAACCGGACTGACTGGGAATCTGAAGATAACTGGTCGCAGATCACTAACCTTACAGATATTAATAACCTCAGTTGGGATAAAACCATCGGCACGCAGACTTCCAGCGGTAACCTCTACTGGGATGGTCAGCTCGGTTTCTTCGGACGTGTCAATTACAATCTGATGGACAAATATTTGCTGGAAGCGAACATCCGCTATGATGGTTCTTCTAAATTTCCCAGCAATCTGCAATGGCGCGCATTCCCTTCTTTCTCTTTAGGCTGGCGCCTCAGTGAAGAGAAATTCATGGACTGGTCCAAAACGTTCCTCTCTTCTTTGAAACTCCGAGGTTCTTGGGGTATGATTGGTGATCAGACTGTATCCAGTTCATTGTATGTGCCCACTATCAGCCAGGGACAGGCAAGTTGGCTTGATCCGAGTGGTAATAAGATTATTTATGCCGGAACTCCAGCGGCAGTAGATCCTAGAATCACTTGGCAAGATATAGCCACATTGGATTTTGGTTTCGATGCGCGATTCTTTAACGGTGAATTAGGGGTAACATTCGACTGGTATCAACGCGACACCAAGAACATGATTGTTCCGGGTGAAGGTGTTACATGGACTTTTGGTGCCGGTTCTCCGAAAGGGAATTTCGGCTCTTTAAGAACACGAGGCTGGGAACTTTCTATCGACTATAATCATCGATTTGAAAACGGATTAGGGATCAACGCTATGGTTTCTTTGTCGGATGCCCAGACTGAAATCACTGCTTATGGTGATACAAAGAGCATTGACAGTTGGTATATAGGGAAAAAATATGGTGAAATATGGGGCTATCGCACAGATCGCCTTTATCAAAAAGACGATTTCGTATATGCCGATGGTAAATTAGTTACCGTTTGGGCCTTGAATGGTAAAGAAGTGCCCGCTAACACTCCCGGCGCTAAAGAAATGAACAAACTGAAAGATCCGAATGGGGTATATCAAGATTATTTCCAAACGGGAACAATAAAGTTTGGCCCCGGCGATGTGAAATATAAAGATGTGAATGGTGATGGGAAAATTGATGGCGGTTCCCGATCAGTAGGTACGGTAACTGATGAAAATGATCCGAATTACGGTAAACGTGATACGGGGGACTTGGAAGTTATTGGTAATTCTACACCGCGTTACGAATATGGTATCCGTTTGGGTGCTGACTATAAAGGCTTTGACTTCTCTATCTTTATGCAGGGTGTAGGTAAACGCGATATTTGGGGTGCCGGTTTTCTTGCTATCCCTGGCTTTAATACAGGTGACGGTGCTATGCCGCAGGCTATTGCAGGTAATTATTGGAGAGAAGATCGTACAGATGCTTTTTATCCGGCCGCTTATAATCTGGCAGGTTCCAATACTGGTTTCAACATGCAAACACAGGATCGATACTTGCTCAATATGTCTTATTTCCGTATCAAAAACATCACGCTAGGTTATACACTGCCTGCCGTATGGACTAAGAAAGTATTGATTAACAAGGCTCGTATTTATGTGGCCTGCGAAAATTTCTTTACGTTTGACAAACTGGGAGGTTTGCCGATTGATGCGGAAGAAATCTCTGGTTTCTCTATGTTCAACTCTACAAACTATAATTCCGGCCGTACAGGTGTTGGTACACCAACCATGAAGAATATGTCTGTAGGTATTCAGTTAAACTTCTAAAAATATATCAATATGAAAAAATATATATTAATCATACTCTCTGCGGTAGTTCTAGCTACTACATCTTGTGATGACATTTTGGACCGCCCGCAACTAAACACTCCGACTGATGGCACCTTTTGGAAAACCGAGATGGATGCCCGTCTGTATGCCAACGGGTTTTATAGGAACTATTTTGTAGGCTATGCTGATGGATGGACAACTAATTATGCTCCTTTGCGTGGTTACTCCTTTTCGGATGATTTAGCTTCTACAGGTCAGCAGTCATCGTTTAGCAATTCGATTCCCAGTACCCTTGGCAGTTCAAATACAGGTGATTTGGCTACCTATCAGACCCAGTACGTTGGTCCGACTTGGAATTTTACCTGGATTCGTAAAGCGAACGTTTTTATGGAACGTCTGGAAGCTAATATGAAAGGGAATGTAACGGAAGAAGCGTATAATCACTGGCATGCTGTAGCAGCTTTCTTTAAATGCTTCTCTTACTCCCGGTTGGTAGCTGTATTTGGTGACGTACCCTACTATGAAACCTCATTTGCCAATAGCGACCTGGAAGCCATGTATAAAGACCGCGACAGCCGTGTATTTGTAATGGATAAAGTTTATGATATGTTAAAGAATGAAGTGTTGGTCAATATACGCACTAACGATGGCGATAACACTTTGAACCGGTATGTTGCAGCAGCGTTTGCCTCTCGCTGGATGCTTTTTGAGGGGACATGGCAGAAGTATCATGGCGGAGACCAGACTGTGGCAAACAAATATTTGCAGTTGGCAAAGGAAGCTGCCGAAATAGTAATCAATAGCGGTAAATATGCTATCGATACTCCATTCCGTGATGTGTTCGGTTCGCAGGACTTGAAAGGTAATAAAGAGGCTATTATGTATCGTCATTATACATTCGAAATGCTTAAACACCATATTGCATCTTATTCTAATGGTGTAGAAAGCCAGGCGCCAGCCCCCAATCTTGCGCTAGCAAAGTCTTTCATTTGCCAGGATGGTAAAGTTTATCAGCATTCTGATCTTGAGAATGCAAAGTTGTTGAGTGTAGCAAACTTGGCAAAAACTCGCGATCCGCGTTTTGAGGCAACATTTATTGATCATGTGAATATCAATTCTGTCACACTGCTGTATGCTTCCAAATTCATCGATCGTGAAGCATTGACGATGGATAATCCCAAGAACAATCCTATTTATGATTCTAATACCAATACAAATGATGCTCCGGTAATCCGTTACGCGGAAGTGCTGTTAAATTGGATTGAAGCTAAAGCTGAATTGGGTGGGGTAACTCAAGAAGATATCAACGCGTCTATTAATCAGTTAAGACGCCGTCCGCTGGATGCTACTGCACAGGCTAAAGGACTGAAAAACACTGCCGATATGGTATTAGCCGATATAACAGAAAATTTTGATCCTGCCAGGGATAAGGATGTCACCCCATTGATTTGGGAAATCCGCCGTGAACGCCGCATGGAGTTGTTTTATGAGCACTGCCGTTTGCATGACATCAAGCGTTGGAAGAAATTGGAGTATATGGACAACAACAAGTACCCGGATACAATGATAGGCCCTTGGGTAGATATGGTAAAAGAAGTTCCGGCTTACTTGGATGAACAGTATATTGGCAAGAGACAGGTCAAGAAGGAAGACGGTACAGTCATTACTTTCGATGGGAGCAATGCCTCCGAAATGGTAGGTTATTATATGCCTACTAATGTTCAGCCGCGTAATACTTTCAGTGACCGGAGTTATTGTTCTCCTGTAGGAGAGCAAGAAATCAATGCTTATGCGGAGAAAGGTTTCAAACTGACACAGACAACAGGGTGGTAACTTTGTATAATAGTTTCTGAATCATTCTGGTTAAGAATATAATGCCCGCCCATTTGTGTTTTCAGCATAAATGAGTCGGGCATTATTGTTTATTCATTTATAATATAATGTAAATATGAAAAAATGTTTGCTTTTATTCTATTGGGCATGCACTGTATGTATGCTATATGCACAAGACAAGAACACTTCTTCTTTTCTTTTTGATGATTTTCAAGAAGCGGTTGTCTATTTCAAGAACGGTTCGCAATTTCGCGAAAAAATGAATTACAACATACTGGCAAACAAATTTTATTTTGTTGATCGTGTTGATAATAAGGTGAAAGCATTAAGTAACCCGCAAGATATACAGGTTATAAAATTCAGTAACCGGGTGTTCTATACGGAAGGGAATAATGGTATCGAGATTTTGCCGACGAATCCTGTACTGTATGTACAATACAAAGGGAATATGCGCAAAGAAGCCTCAAAAGGTGCGTTCGGTCAACCTACAGAAACAACTTCTGTAAAAACATACGGAGGAACGTATGCAGGACGCGGAGAACGTTATGATTTCGATCCGGAGAAGTTAATACTCGGGAGCCGATATAACATTTATTGGATAGAGCAAAAAGGAAAGAAAAAGCCTTTCAAGAATTTCAACCAGTTTTTGAAACTATATCCTAAACAGAAAGAAGAACTAAAGAGGTTTATCAAAGAAAACAATGTAGATTTCAATAATGTACAGCAAATCTCTATTTTGTGTATGCACGCTGAGTCTATTTATAACATTACCGACTAAAGTTACATTATTAAATGGTCATTAAATTAATGACCATTTAATAATGCAACGATAAAGACCAAGGGATAATGAGCGGATGATTATGAGATGAAAGATACAATCTTTTTTGTCCAATCCGCTAAATATAAAGGGATATTAATCAGTGTCCCGTCTTGCTTCAGATTGTTTAATGAATAGCGCAACTTGCATACCGGATGATAGGTTGCATCATAAACAGATAAGCTTTTACCTCCCAAACGGGTTTGAGCTTTTACTTCAACAGGGATAATGTCACTATCGGATTGAATGATAAAATCGACTTCCGCTTTTCCTAAAGAAGTCCAATAGCGTGGAAGGATGTCATATTGAGGCGCTAAACTTTGCAAAACGTAGTTTTCGGCAACAGCACCTTTAAATTCTGTATAAGTTTCATTTCCTAAAAAGATAGCTTCCGGCGGAAGACCTGACAATTCGCGTAATAATCCGACATCAGATAAATAAACTTTAAATGCAGACAAATCATCGTAAGCTTTTAAAGGAAGAAAGGGCTTGGTGGTACAAAACACCCGATAAATCAAACCTGCGCTTTCCAACCAAAGCAGAGCGTCTTCATAATCACGGGCACGAGCGCCGGGTTTGACCATTTTGTAAACAAACTTCCGGTTCTCTTTGGCTAACTGGCTTGGGATAGAATTCCATATATGGATAATACGGGGAATATCCTTGTTTTCAGCATGCTTTGAAAAATCTAAAATATAGGCGTTAAGTATTGCCTGTTGTTCCTTTTTGACTTTTTCCATGCCTTTGTTTTCAAGGAAACTGTTGATGACAGCAGGCATGCCACCTATTACCAAATACTGCTGGTACAACTCGCTAAGGCGGTCTGTAATAAATTGAGGTAAAGCTGATATCTCGGACAATTCTTCCACGTAATTATATAGTTTCTCATTGGCTGTTTTCAGAAACTCTTTGAATGTGAGGGGATATAAATCGAGAAAATCAACTTTGCCTACCGGAAATGACTCCCCTTTAGTCAAAGCTACGCCTAATAATGAACCGGCAGCTACTACAACATATTCGGGTGAATCTTCGTAAAAATACTTTAATGAGTTTAAGGCAGAATTACATTCTTGAATTTCATCGAAAATGAGCAATGTCTCATTCGGTAAGATAGGGTAATCGGTCAGTAAGGACAATTGCGAGATAATCCGCGAAGGCTCTTTGGTCATTTTAAAGATTTCATGGATAGAATGATCCTTATCAAAATTGAATTTGACGGTGTATTTGAATTCTGTTCGTCCAAAATACTCAAGAATCCATGTCTTGCCAGTTTGACGAGCCCCTTTTAAAATAAGAGGTTTTCTCCCTGGATTGCGTTTCCACGTTTTCAATTCTTCGATTATACTACGATATAATTCCATAATAACTACTTTTATGTTCCGATTATTGGCAAAATATCACAAAACAGGTTCCGTTTATTGGCAAATATACCATAAATCGGAATATAAACAAATAATAAAGAGCTAAATAACATTTCTAATAAGAAAAACACAAAGAATAATTTGGCGTTAGCTAATTAAATGGGCTTTAATTAAATAATCCTCTATTTAATACAAAAACAAGACATAAAAGATAAGTATATCGGACATGTGGCATCTATATATCGGACGCGTCACATCTATATATCGGATGCGCAGTATCTATATATCCAACGTCACCGATATATAGACGCTAAAGGAACAGGCTGCAATCAGACTTGCCTGAAATTACATTGCTTGTTGTGAATAAGAACAAGCAATGTAATCATTCTCAACATTACTTGTTCCAGATCACAACATTACTTGCTTTCAGGTCAATCTTTCTTCTTTCAGGTTTCAGTTTTCCCCGAACGCCCTGTTCATCGGCATTCCGGCTGAAAGATACCTGAAACAGTCATAAGGTTGGAAGTTTCAGCTGTAACACCGATGAACAGGGCGTTCGGGGAAAACTGAAGGACCTGAAAGAGTATTTTCAGATTAAATAATAGGTATAAGATGATACTCCATTTAATTCATAATCTGAAAGAAAGATATTAATTCTGCCAACAGGTGTTCTTGTATTCTTTTTACCATAAAAATCGGGATAAGGCGCAAAGAAAAGCAAAGTTTAGCTTAAAAATAAGCAGGTCAGCATCTTAGTAGCAAAGCGGAAAGGAACAGGGTCAGGCATAAAAAGCCCCAAAAAGTAGGGTTAAGTCAGAGTTCAGCTACTAAGTCATTACCAACTCTATGACTGCCGACAGTAACGGTAACACGTTCTTTTTCATTATTTTGCGTAATTCTTCATAACTCGTGGTAACGGGAAAGTAATTACCTTTACAAACGAATATTCAGAGTTATGAAAACAAAGAGAAGCACCTTTAAAGTCCTGTTCTACGTGAAGAGAACAGCAGTGAGAGTAAGTGACGGGAAAGCCCCTGTAATGGCACGTATTACCATTGACGGCGATATAGCCACGTTCAGCGCAAAGCTGTTCGTCACCCCTTCCTTGTGGAACGCCGAAGCCGGAAAAGTAAACGGCAAGTCCGCCGAAGCCATAGAGATCAACCCACAGTTGGAGGAAATTAAAACCCGTATCAACAACCACTACTACCAGATATTACGGGCGGATGATTTTGTCACTTCCGAGAAAGTGCGCAACGCCTTTTTAGGTATCGGCGTGATGGAGAACTGCATCCTGAAGGATTTTGCGCAGTCAAACAAGGAGTTCGGCGATATGGTGGAAAAGAAACTCCGTGCCAAGTCCACCTATAATAAATACCTGACCGTTTACAAGCACCTCGAAGCCTTCATGTGGGAGAAAAGGAAGCGCACCGATATGGCTTACAAAGAACTGGCGAAAGACTTCATAGACGATTTCGACAGCTACCTGCGCAACGAAAAGGGATTGAGCGCAAACACCCTCTGGATTTACACCATGCCCGTACTCAGCCTGACGGACAAGGCTTGGCGCAGGGGAATTATCCGCACCGACCCGTTCAGCGAGTACAAGCTCGAAATGGAAGAGACAGACCGGGGCTACCTTACGGAAGAGGAACTGAAAACCGTTGCCAATACCGTGTTTGTTGATAAGCAGACAAGCCTTGTCCGTGACATGTTCCTTTTCGGCTGTTTCACCGGATTGAGCTACATAGATATAAAGACACTCACCTATGACAAAATCCAGCGCATGGATTTCGACGGTGAGGAGTGGATCATCACCCGCCGTACCAAGACCAAGGTATCGAGCAACGTCCCGTTGATGGATATAGCCAAAGAACTGATCGAACGCTACAAGGGGCTTGCGGAAGATGATTTCGTGTTTCCTATGCCAAGCAACGGTACTTGCAACGACCACTTGAAAAAGATTGCCGCAGCTTGCGGGATAAACAAGGAAGTCACCTTCCATCTTTCGCGTCATAGCTTCGCAACGACGGTCTATCTCTGCAACGGCGGTACGATTGAGGCACTTTCAAAGATACTCGGACACAAGCATATCAGCACCACCCAGATCTATGCGGTGGTAACGAACAAAATGGTTAGCTCCGATTTCCGTTCCATTTCCGCCAATCTCAAAACCATGCAGAAAAACGTCCTCGACAAGCAACAGAAAAAAGTCAAGAAGCAGCAGACGGTCGCCATGCGTGAAACCGCCTGACCTCTTCCGGGGGCGCAAAACGCAGCAAAGGCAGGAACTCCAATTCGGAATTCCTGCCTTTGCTACATTTATCCATGCACCGCTTTCAAAAGTTAAGTAGGACTTTTCCCACGTTTGCTTTTTCGCTTCATCTGCACATAGTTTTCTTCCAGCATACGCAACAAGTCCGACTGCCGGTACAGCGTTTTTCCCGGCAACGCAATGAACGGGATAATCCTTTGCGCCCGGTAATCCTGCAAGGTGCGGGTGGTGATATGCAATATCCTGCATACCTCTTCCCCCGTCAGGTACACCTCGCCGTTCATTGCCGGATGAAAATTCGCCGTCACGTTATCCACGTACTTTATCCCACGTTCCAGCGCTTCAAAGTACGCCTGTACCTCTTCCATGTCCTTTGTTATCACTTCCATCTTATTCTTCCTCTATCAGTTCCCTGCTCATTGCCGTTATAAACGCTTCCACATCTTCCAGCCTGTAATATATCTTGTGGTTGATCTGGCTGTATGCCAACAGCCCGCCGTCACGGTACGTTTGCAACGTCCGTTTGCTCACGTTCAGCTTCTCGCACACGTCCGCATTATCCAGCCAGTTCATTTTCTCCGTCGGTCTGTACCGGGAACACAACTGCTGTACATGCTCGCTGAACCGGTTGAACCTCTCTTTCATTTCCTCAAATGTTTTCTTCTCGATAGTCACTATTTCCATATCCGTTAATTTACTGTTTCCCGCAAATATACAGACTGTTGCAGGTGTGTCCGTGCGTTTATGTACCGCTTGTCCGTGCTTTGCTTCATGCTTGTAACTTTGTCGTGTCCCATGCGGTGCAAACCTAAGCAGACGGCAACATATTTTTTTGCGGGCAGCATATTTTCCCCGTTTTTAATTGCCCGGTTCTCCGATAATCCATTCTTTGCAACAGAACAATACCATGATATGCGATACGGATATTTTTTTTGCGTTCCCGTAAACGGTCGTGCTTTCCGTTACAAGTCCTCGCCGAAACTGTGGGCTTTCCCCTGCAATCCCTAACGTGTAAATGCGCCTTTGCCTACATTACATTCTTTTTATTCCATTTACTCCCGCCCACCCGTCAGCGGTATAGGTCTGTCCCTGCTTCCCGTTCCCCTTCAAGCACTCCGGCAGGCTACATGCCCGAAGGGAAACGCCAAACCGGGCAGGACAAACGGAACACATTCGCCCGTGCTGTCACCCGGAGCTTCGCCTGCCGTCGAAACTTTCCGTGCGCCATCCCGTCCAAATAAGTTCCCTTGATGTTTGTCCCGGCAGCCCCTTATTGTCTTACCCGTTTTTCCAACCGTTATTTTCCTCTTTTGGGGCTTTGCCGTGGCTAACAGGATAATCCTTTGTCTGCGGAACTTTCCGAAAACGGAAAGCACCTCGCCAACCCGCCCGGCACATTGCCACGCAAGCATTCTTCTTTCTAACCCGATAAATCGGCAAAAGAAGAATGCTTGCCTGTCAAAGAGCCGTATTCCCCTCCCGCAATTATCAACCCGTATTTCTTTCTTTTCCGGAAACCGGAGTTCCCGGTTTTCCAACAGAACTTTCCCGCCTTGTACCGATAAGTAATCTATCATTCATTCCATTTACTAAAGGGCTGAATTTTTTCCTTAGCTGATTGGAAAAACATTGACGAAGGTAGGCGGGGTCGAAAGCAAATCCGCAAAAAATGCCAAATCTCCACCCTGCGGGTAGTATTTACCATTTTTTCAGATGGTTGCAATTCGCCCTTCCCGCTTCAATTATTGTCAATGTTCTTCCCAATCAGCCAAGGGAAAAAATTGGTTGGGGCGGCAGGCGATGATAACAAAAACAGTAGTAACAATTTAATTCTTTGAGTTATGGCAGCAGATTTTTCACAAGCAGCGATTTATGTAGGTACTTATGGCAAGTACAATGCAGGTTCACTTTTCGGCAAATGGTTCGACCTTTCCGATTTTGCGGACAAAGACGAGTTTTTGGAAGCGTGTGCAGAACTTCACAAAGACGAGAGCGACCCCGAATTTATGTTTCAAGACAGGGAAAACATTCCCGAAGAACTTGTCAGCGAAAGTTGGATTTCAGACATATTTTTCGAGCTACGAGACAAGGTGGAAAATATGGACGAGGATACACAGGAAGCTTTTTCCGCCTGGTTGGATTACGAAAGCAGGGATTTAAGCAAAGTAGATGCGGATGACCTTGTACGCAAATTTAGTGATGAATATATCGGGAAATATGACGAGGAAGAAGATTATGCCCGTGAAGTAATAGAACAATGTTACGACCTATCGGATTTTGTTCTGAATTATTTCGATTATGCAGCTTTCGCCCATGACTTGTTCTGTAGTGATTACAAGCATTGTGACGGTTTTGTATTCCGTGGCTAAATACTAACAAGGGCGGAGCAATCCGCCCGTAACACCCCATATAATGAAAACGATACTCATTACAAAACTGATTTCTCGCCTTATCCTTTGGTCTGTGGTGATTTACTTTTTCACCACGGCAGCAGGGCAGTTTTTCGCCTTATTGTTTGCCGTACTCCTGTTTTACTTCGTGGCACGGTTTATTCTCGCACTTGTATGGCGGTTGTTCGTGGGGGGTGTTTTTATCTTGATAATCATTTATTTAATATTCTGAATTATGGAAGGAAAGAAATTTAAACACAAGTATTTGTCATATCTCACCTGTGAAATCGTGGAGAGAACCCGTAAAGGGTACAAGGTTTTGGAAACCCAAACTTTCAGCGGACGGAAGAAGCCCAAGACAAAGACCGCCTACTATTTCTCTATTGATTTCGACAAAGAGCGTGGTTCGTGGGAAGAGACAACCAAGTAACAACAAGGGCGGAGCAGTCCGCCCGGCTACTTTCTTTCGGTGAGCCGTAGCGGACAAAGAAAGGTAGCAAAGAAACCGATTTTATCAAACAGAATTTTTAATCAACTAAAAAATAACAGAATTATGAAAGCAACAGTAAATCAAACAGCAGCAGAGAGAAACATCACATTGGCATCATTGGCAGACATCCAGCCGAATGTAAACAACCCCCGAAAGTTTTTCAACGAAACCGCACTCGGCGAGTTGGCGGAAAGTATCAGACAACAAGGCATATTGCAGCCTATCACCGTGCGCCCCATTGCCGGAACAGACCGTTACGAGATTGTTTTCGGTGAGCGCAGATACCGTGCTTCCCTCATTGCAGGAATGGAAGAAATACCCGTCATAGTGCAGGAACTCACGGATGATGAAGCCGAAGATATTGCTATAACCGAGAACTTGCAGCGTGAGGACATTACGCCGATGGAAGAAGCAAACGCCTACAAACGCCTGATAGATACACAACGGTACGATGCGGCAACACTGGCGGCACGTTTCGGAAAGTCCGAAAGCTACATTTATACCCGTTTGCGCTTTACCGCCCTAATTCCCGAAATTGCCACACTGTTAGACAAGGAAGAAATAACCGTCAGCGTGGCAGCCGAAATCTGCAAATACGATGAAGATATACAACGTGAAGTATATAGCAAACATTTGGAGAACGAGAACGACAATTATAACTGTTGGCGCGAACTGAAAGCCACCGAAGTAGCTAAACGGATAAAAGACACCTATACCACTGCATTGTCACAGTACAAATTCGATTTGTCCTCTTGTTCTATCTGTCGGCACAATACCAACACACAACGCCTGTTCGTGGATAGTGGCGATTGTGGCAGTTGCATGGACAAGGCTTGTCTGTGCGAGAAGAACAAACTCTTCCTTGTCGGCAAAGCGGTAAGAACCATACAGCAGCAACCCGACATACAACTTTGCGCCAGTGAATACAACACCGATGGCGAAGCCGTGCAAATGCTTGTCAATGCAGGGTACGAAGTAGAACGCATCAACTATACCAAACCGTTCCCACGTTCACCCAAACAACCCGATAGGGAGCAGTTTACCAACGACAAAACTTACGAGGAAGCCAAACGGAACTACGAAAGCGAGTGGGCGGACTATAACGGGAAGATAGAGAACATACAGGAACGGAAAGAGAAAGGAGAAGTAACCGTTTACGCAGAAATAGGCATCCGTGATGTAACATTCTGCTATGTGGTACGCACCGCAGAGCAACAAGCGCAGGAAAAAACAACCCCGTTGCAGGCTTTGGAGCAGAAAGACGTTAAGAACAAGGAGATAGCACACCGCAAGACGGTAGAGGACACCAAACAGCTAATCCACAAAGCCGACCTTACAAAAGGCAGGTTTACCACAGAAGAAGAAAAGATGTTGTATTTCTTCATGCTGTCAAATCTCCAAAGTTCACATTACACCCTTGCAGGATTTCCGGACGATACGCACTACCTCACGGACGAACTCAAATTGCAGGTCGTGCAAAATCTGACAAAGGAAGCAAAGAACATCATCCGCAGGGACTTCATTGTAGCTCATTTCGGCAACGCCAACGGAGAAAGCACCATTTCGGAACTATTGCTGAACTTTACCCGTCACCATTTGCCCGACCAACTCCGAGCCATTGAAGAAACCCACAACGAGGTGTACGAAAAGCGTCATTTGCGCCTTGAAGAACGCAAAGCCGTTATATTGGTACAGGAACAAGCCAGGCAAAAGGCGGAAAAGGCAGCAGCAGCCGAAGCTCCCGTACAAGTACCCGAACATGAAGAAGTAGCAGCCTGAAAGGGTGGCAAGGGCGGAGCAATCCGCCCGGCTACTTTCTTCCGTGAGCCTTAGCGGAAAAGAAAGGTAGCAAAGAAACCCGTTTATCAACCTATAAATATTTGAATTTATGCGGACTATACAACAAATATACCGACTTTATAACATAGAGGAATTAAAGGACAAGGCAAAAGAAAAGGCATACGGTAATTGGCTATGCAATGCACTCGAATATTTTTCCGCATTCGAGAACCGTCATACGTTGAATAAATTCTGTGAACTTTTCAACATCCATTGCATCAACTATTTCTACGATAGCTGTAATTATAACTATTCGTTCCGTTCTGATTTGGACGGAAACGTAGAGAACCTTTCGGGTATTCGTTTAGCTACATATCTGTATAATAACTATTATTCCGATATTTTCCAGCCTAAAACCTATTATTCAAAAGGATACAAGAAGGAACGCAGAAGCCGTATCTTTTTCCATTCCGATTGTCCGCTGACCGGTTATTATATGGATTGTTCCATATTATCCCCCCTTTATGGTTTTCTGAAAGCTCCCAAAACTGACAAGAACTATACTTTTTACAATTTATTGGATGATTGCTTGAGAGCCTTTTTCCTTGCTTGCCGTGACGATTACAAATATTGCAGCAGTGAAGAATATTTCAAGGAAGAGAGTACACGCAACAATTGGGAATATCTTGCAGACGGCACATTTTTCAAAGAAACGGTATGAAACAGGAAATCAGACAAAATAATAGAACCATACTCCACAGCGAAGACGGTTGCAGTATTCCCGTCATTTTTAACAACCTCACGGGAAAGAACCTCAAAGGAAAGGAATATTCCGACTATATCCGTTATGTAGCCATTCCCGATATGGGATTTACTTATGGGAAGATAGAATATTATTCAGACGGGATTTTAATCACAACGGGAGAAGTCAAGCCATAACATTCTCCTTTTGTTTTATCGCCGGATGTCCGGGACGGGTAGCGATCCGCCCGGGCTTCTTTCTTTACCGCCCCTTGTCTTTCACCGGATATTTTGCCGGACTTCTTTCTTTCGTGAGCCGTGGCGGAAAAGACAAGAAGCAAAGAAACCACTTTTTGAACCGGATTTTTGAACTACTTTCTTCCGTGACGGAACGGAAAAGCAAAGTAGCAAAGAACCTCTGTAATCACTTTAAACCGCACAAAAAAGGCTATATCTTTTCGACATAGCCCCTTTTACCATGATAGTACAATTGAATTTACGTTTTACACTATTCCAACTCTTCCCCCCACAATTCTTTATCGGTGGGAGCGTGTGCCAGTTCATACCAACCCCATCCCAAAGAAAGGAGCAGAACCGCGCCATACCCGAATAACCATCCGTCCATCACATCCTCAATCCCTTTTTCCGTTCCTGCCGGATAGCCGAGAAAGAAAAGTCCTGTTTTTCCTTGTCGAACCGCACCGCCTTATCCTTCTGCACCCCGTCCGGCGTTTCCATCCGTTTCACGTCCAGCGGTTTGCCGTTATAGAAATCCGTCATTTGTTGGTACGTGAACTTTTCCCCTGTCCGTACTTCCATCATCTTGCAGAGCGAATACACGTTACACCCGTTTTTCACGCTTTCCGGTATCAAGTCCGGACGTTTGGCAGTTTGTTCGGGATAGAGTTTTTTCGCCAGCAGGCAGATTTCCGGCGAACGCTCCGCCCACGGGATCATAGCGAACGACTGCCAGCTATGGGCGGTGCATCCTACATAGATTTCCGGCGTGCGCAGGCTTTCCTTCACGCCCCCTCTGTCTATTGCCGATATACCGGACGTCTCCACCGCCACGTTCATCCTCTCCGGCGTTTGCAGGTGTACAGGCAAAAGACTCAGGCACTTTCCGTCTATCGGCAACAGGTAATCCGCTATCGCATCGTTCATCACTTCCGGGCGGATAGCCGTTGCCACCCCATAAATTTCTTCCATATTATTCTCGTGGCAATCTTTCAGTACTTCCATGCAAACGTCCGGAAACGGGATATGGTGAACCAGTCCCCGATAAAATTCGTTCCCGAAGCCCGCTTCCGTTTCCAGTGCCCGGCGGCACAGTTCAGGGGTTTTCACCTCTTCCGGCACATGCTCCAACTGCCAGCCGTCCTCTTCAACGGCGGCACGGCATACCTCTGCCGTGCGCTCATACCTGCATATCATTTCCAAAGAAACCTGATACATTTTTTCCTCTTTCATTCTGCGTCCCCTTTCTCTTCCGAATTATCATTATTAAAACTTAGCTCCAATTCTACCGTTTGGGAAAATGAATCCTCAAAATAGATTTTCAAACCGCTCTGGTCGTCCGACAGCGAGGTATAATACAGCCGGAACGTTTCTTTCGTGAGCGGATAACGGTCATTGGGTAACAGCACCGTGCCATCATCCGTTTTCAACGTCCCTTTTCCGTCATAGAGGAACCAGCGTATCGTGTACTTCGTATCTTCCCAGCGTCCATCCCGTTTGAGTTCACAGCGGATTTCCGCCGTCTCGTTCACCTTCAGTTTTTTCGGAACGGGCATCGTCTCGACGGTGAACGGGTATTTCGTTTGAATATCCAACTTGTCATTACAGGCAGCGACAAGCACGAGGGCGGCCACTATATAGCAGCCCACGAGCATTTGATAAAATCTTTTCTTCATATACATTATTATATTATAGTAGTTATCGAATCATAAAGCGAACGCCCATGCCTATCTGCGAGTGGAATCTTCCGCAATCGCCCCCGAACAGCATCCTTTGCCGTCCGTTTACCAGCAATACAATCTTATCCGTCACGTATGCGGACAATTCCAGCGTCAGCGCACCCCCATAGATGAAATTATCTCCATCCGTGAGTAGCGATCCATCCGGCAGCAGGCTTTCGCCCCAGTTCACCGTCTCATACCCGGCAAGGGCGGACAAGCCCAACGCCGTAAAGAATATCTTTTTCCGGTCGGAAAGGAAGTTCAGGTAATATCCGCCTTCCCCCGTGAACTGGCTCACCGGATAAAGGCTACCCCGGTAGTCATACCGCTTTTCCAGATACTCCGCGCCGATCACCCAATGGTGGGCGTTTTTCGTATAGGTACTCACCGCTATCCCGGCGTGATAGCCGAAACCGTCACCGCTTTTCCAGCGCATATCATCGGACAATCCGCCCGTGAGTTGTATTCCCCTCATTCCGGGCAGGCATCTTTGTGCGTGTGCCTGGTTGAAATGCAGGCACAGCGCAAAAAGGAATATCATACAGAATATCCGTTTCATGCTTATTTTATTTTCAGTTCGTTAATCTGTTTTGCCGCCACAAGGTCGGCGTTCTCCACCCGTATAGTCTGATGCCTGCCGCCGTTCTTCTCGAAAAGTTCGATTACCAGAACCTTATCGTCTGGGATGGTGAACTGCGGCACGACATACACCGTGCGCACGCTGTTTTTCCCGTTTGTCACCAGTACTTCGTTATAGCTGCGTACCGGATCAATCACCCGTTCCTGAATGGCGGTACGCTTCGGCACTTTCTTATCCACGATCTTAAACTTGATAAAATCCGTTTGGAAAGGCACGTTCGACTTGTTCCGTGTCTCCGTGTGGAAATAGAACAGCCCGTTATGCGAATAGATAGACTTCAAAAGGAACTGCACCCCGAACCGCTTGCATCCCAGATGTTTGATTTCCCGTTTGTCCGCTTTGTAGACGGATTGCATAATCAGCTTCACCAATAGCGGGCTTTCACTGCCCAGTTCACGGAAATAGATATTCATACGGGTATGGCTGAAATCCGTCGTGTCCTCATTTTCCAGAAAGTCCTTCATTTCGATGTTCAGCATTTCGGGCTCATGGGCGTAACGGGCGTTGAAACTGTAAAAACTTCCGTCTTCACAAATCACCGAGAAATTCGTTTCCCCCGGAAACCCTTCGGTGGTCGCCTTGACCCGGATCACGTTCTCCGCACCGTCCGCTTTCCCGGCGATAATCCAATTACTTCCCAAGTCCACATACTTCACGGCAGACGGGAAAATGATGTGTACCGTTTTGGCGAAAGTCACCTGTACCCCGAACGGCGTAACCATCTGCCGGTACGGTAGCTTCTGCGTAATCCCCCGGTACAGGTCGTTTCCGGCAACCCTTTGTATCGTATCGCTCACCTGTGCGTTCGCACCCATCACCACGCCCATCACAAGGGCAATCACTCCTAAAATCTTTTTCATTGTCTTTACTTTTTTAATTTGGTTCATATTCAGTTTTCCGTTATTGTTGTTTGGCATACAACATCAGTTCATAGCCCGCTTTCAGATGCACTTTCACCGTGCGGAACTTCTTGGCGAGGTATTGGCTGCCGCCCTGCATCACGCCCCTTGTCAAGTCCATAGCAATCTGCTGTCCGGCAGACTGCGCAAACGATATGCTTGTCCCCAGCCCGCCGCCGATATTGGCAAGTGCTTCCTTTGCCGCTTCCTGTTCCAGTGACGAGGGCACGGACAATCCCTTTATCCCGTCGCTGTCATACACCGCCAGTTCCACGGGCAGCAGGTTACCCCGGTACTCAATGGACGACACCGCAATATCCAGCCGTTCGCCCTGTACCTTCCCCGTTCCCGAAACAAGGGTATTCTGCGGGATCACAAGGTTTCCCGCTTGCAGCGGTTCGAGCAGCCGGAGCTTCACCGTCTGACCGTCCATAATGGTCTGATCCTCGTGGATGCACGCCCGGATGGTATTTTTCCCGATGGCGTACCCGTCACCCACCGCCGTATTGAACCCGTAATTTCTCGGTCGGCTGTACGCCCGCATGAACTCCGCATCGCTTAGGGGCTGTTGCAGCCCCGACACCGTTTGCAGCCGGGCGGCTTGTACCGCTACGGCAGCTTTTCCCGTGCCGTTCTGCCCGGCTATGGGAACCTGCACGATTGCGCCGTTTTGTCCCATGTACTTGGCGGCAAGCTCATAGCTCTTTTCCATCAGGGCGACTTGCTCGTCCATGCCACCCGCCTGTCCCTGCTGCGCTTCCAGCTTGGCGGTCAGTTCTTCCACCCGCTTTTTCAGTTCCTCTTTTTCCTTATCTTCTTTCGGCGTTTCGTAGAACGTGCCTAACTGCCGGTTGATGTCCCGGTAAGCAGCCGTCGAGGAACTTGCGCCGTTCCTCCGTGAAGAACCGGAGTAATCCTTGAACGGCTCCCGTTCCGGCTCGCTGTCCGGCATATCCATTTCCACGGCGTCCGTCCCGTCGCCGCCGGTGGCGATAGCGAAGTCTTGCAGCGAACGCACCTTGTCCGCCTGCTTCTTTTCCAGCCCGGCTTGCTCGTAGGCTTTCCGCTTGTCACCGATAATCCCGTCGTTCTCCGGAAGGGGAATATCGGCATTGAACGCCCCCACATTCTCCCGGCTGCCGTCCTTTTTGTCCGAAGGTGCGAAAATCAGCCACATCGAGCCGAGGAACAACAGCCCCATCAACGGGTAAACCAGCAGTTTCTTTCGTTGTTGCACCTGTTTGGGCGTAAGTTCCCTGCGGGCTTTCGCCTGATTATCCGTTTTCTTTCCAGCCTGTCCGTTTTCCTGTCCGCCACTGACGGTTTCCGCCCGTGCTTCCACCGAAGGAATACCTGACTTGTTTTCTTTTTCTTCCATACTTCTATTCTTGATTAAAAGGATTGATTACACTGTCATTCTTTAATTGCAGGCGGTTGATATGACCTGTCTCCAGTTCCCGCCCGTCACTCCTGCCGATGTTGTAGATCGCTGTGACGGTCATGTACACCGACAACCCGCCGAACACCACGAACATCACAAGGATAATCACCACACGCAGGTCCGGCGTGATACGCCCGGTGAGACGGCGGAGCTTTTCGTCCGCCCAGTCCTGCACCTTCACGATAAATTTCCCGATCATAGCCGTTAGCGTTTAATGGTTTGCAAATCCTTGTTCTCCGTTATCTCAAAGCCCTCGATAATGAACCCCTGCGGGTTGTTGTCGCTCCTTACGGCATCCAACAACCGGCAACGGGTGACAAGGCTTCTTTCGGTCACCGAGCTTTCCCTCAGGATAATCTGCCGGGCGAACGTCTGCACGTTGTACGGGTACTTGTCAAAGTCGCACCTCACGCTGTCGATCTGCACCATCTGGTTGATGTTCCCCGAAATCACCCGGTTGTAGTACCCCTTTTCCGAGAGGTCTTTGTAGTAGTTGAAGGCACTCTTGTCCGCCAGCATCAGCGAGCGTTTGATATTGCTCTCGATGGCCGACTTGTCCGGCGAGAGCGTGAAAAACAGTTCGTGAAACCTGCGGACGTGTTCCCGTGCTTCTACCGGGCGGTTCTGCTGAACGTCCTGCGAGAGTGCCAGCATCAGCGACTTCCCGTTATCCAGCACGTAAATTTTCTGCCGTTGCGCTTCGGCGAAGCTGTACGATTTCCAGACGGAGAACCCCGTCACCACCGCACACAGGCAGATGAACACCAGCGCGAACAAACGTATCTGCCGGAAACTCGTCTCTATATTCTTCAAACTTTTAAATTCCATTTTCTTGATTATTTTTGATTACTTGATAAGTTTTCCACCGATATTGCCGACGACGGCGCCCGCCCCTGCGGCGGCAACATTCCCCGCTTTGGCGGCGGTCTGGTTCATCGCACGGTTCGCACCGCTTACGCCGCCCGCCATGATAATCCAGTTGGCAACAGTCGGTATGGTGAAATACCCGAATATCCCGATAATCAGGAATATGGTGTACACCGTATTGCTGCTGTCCGGTATGAACGTGGGATCACTCATCGCCTCTATGTCCTTGGTAAGCATCAGCACTTGGATGCGTGCCAGCACCGTACTGAACAGGTCGCTCACGGGCAGCCACATATAAATGGAGATATACCGGGTTATCCACTGCGTCAGGGTACTTTGGAATCCGTCATAGACGCTTATCGCAAAAGCGATAGGCCCCAAAATAGAGAGGACGATCAGGAAAAATGTCCGTATCGTGTCTATCACAAGGGCGGCGGCTTGGAACAGCAGTTCCAGCAATTCCTGGAACCACAACCGGATAGACCGTTTCATGTTATAGGCGGCACGATCCATATACATTCCCGTCATGGTGATAAGGTCGCCCGGCGACCATCCGAGTTCATCCAGTTTCTTGTCGAACTCCTCATTGCTTGCCAGATACGCCGTTTCGGGATTGCGTTTCAGGGCTTCCGCTTCCAGCTTGTCCTTCTGCTCCCGGTACTTGTTCATATCGAAGGTCTGTGTTTCCAGCATCCCGTGGCAACCCTTCACCACCGGAGAGAGCACCGTGTTGATCGTCCCCAGCACGAAGGTGGGGAAGAACAGGATGCACAACCCGATGGCGAACGGGCGCAGCAGGGGGTACACGTCGATAGGTTCGGCACGGGCGAGGGCTTGCCACACTTTGGCGGCGACGTAGAACAGTGCGCCCAGTCCGGCAATCCCCTTGGCTACACCCGTCAGGTTCGAGCATAGCGGTGTCATTTCCTGATACAGCGTATGTAATATCTCGTGCAGGTTCGTAAAGTCTATTGATAGCAACATAATCTTACTTTATTATATATTATGTATAGGGATTGCTTCTCACCAATAGCGGTCTTCCGCCGAGCCGTACAGAGCCATCACCCTGTCCGTATCGTTCTTTTTCTTTGCCCGCAGGTAACTCACCGAGATATTCTTGTTCGTGTAGTAACTCACCAGATTACGGTATTCCAGCAGCCTTTTATAGCTTTGGTCGATAATCGCCAGCCGTTCCGCATCCGAGAGCGACATCCCCGTCACGTTCACCACGTTTTTCAGATCCTGCAACACGTCCGCACTCTCGTTCAGCAGCTTTGCGTAACCGAAGGAGATCGTGCTTAGTTCGTTCGGCGTATAGTTCGGATCACCCAGCATCTTTTGGTAGTTCCGTACATAGATTTCCGAAATATCCGCCACCAGTTCGATGCTCTTCTTTACCTTCACGCCGCCCTTAATCACGTCATGCACAGCCTTTAACGCATCATAATACTTTTTACCTTGTTCAAATACTTTGGCGGTTTCCTGAAACCCGTCCAATGTGTTTTTCGCCGTTGTAGAGGTCTGCGCAATCTGTTTGACAGTATTGATAATCCCTTGCGCCAAGTTTCCCGGATCGCTCACAACCCACTGTGCGTTAGCCGTACCCGCTGCCAGCAGGCACGCCAATCCCATGACTATTACTTTTATCTGTTTCATACTCTTACTTGTTTAATTGATGGTTACTCCGTTTGTATTCTCCGCCGGGCGACAGGTGTATGCGGTCTTTCTCCTTGTCGTAGGTCAGCATCACCGCCAGCCCCGTCTCGATGAACAGGTAGCCATCCGTTTCACGTATCAGGTACGTTTCCGTCCGGGAACTTCCCGCATGGCTTTTCTTTATCACTGTTACCCGGTATTGCCCGTTTTCTTCCGAAAGGCTGAAGGGCGGTTTGTTTCCCGTGCTTACCCAGTCGCCCCGCATCTTTTCCAGCCGTCCGGCGTTCGTTTCCTTGCAGGAAGCAAGCACCGCTATCGCTACCACTACCAGCAGTAGCAGTAAAATCAGTTTCAATCGTTTCATAATGATTTCGTTTTTTAATTACACATTCTTTTACGTCACTTCGCCGTATAGCCGTTTGGCTGTTTAGTTAATCAACCGTTTAGCCAGCCAATCAATTTGTCATTCAGTCATTCACTCATTCAGTCAATTACTCGGCTAACCATTCAATCAACCGGCCGTCCGGCTATCCGTCCATTGGCACATTGGCATATTGTAACATCAGCGCATTATTTGTACTTCGTTTCCGCCAGCCGCTTGATCGCCAGTTCCAAGTCGCCGCCTAACTCTTCCGCAAGGTTGAAAACTTCCGTTTTCTCGCTCTCTTCGGTGGTGTAAGTCAGGTACTCGGCAGGCGATACTTCCGTCGCGTACACCGCCGACTGCACCCCGTTCAGTCCGATCCATACCTCTTTGTATTTCCGTCCCGGATGGTTGGCAAGGTTGATGGACAAGATTTGTGCTTTCTCCTTCTCCGTCAGTCCGAGCATCGACTGTATGCCATCGAACTTGTTCATGTACTTCTTCTGGTCGAGCAGTATCTTGCAATCCGAATTGTTGATGATAGCCTCTTTCACGATGGGCGACGAGATTATATCGTCTACCTCCTGCGTAACTACCACTGCCTCACCGTAATACTTGCGGACGGTTTTGTATAAATATTTTAAATATTCTGACATGCTCGGCGAGGAAAGGGCTTTCCACGCTTCCTCGCATATCAGCATCTTCCGCACCCCTTTCAACCGGCGCATCTTGTTCAGGAAGGCTTCCATGATGATAATCGTTACCACGGGGAAAAGCTCGGAATTATCCTTCACGGCATCAATCTCAAAGACGATAAACCGCTTGTTCAGCAGGTCGATGTTCTCTTTCGAGTTCAGCAGGAAATCGTAACGACCGCCTTTGTAATATTGCCGCAGCGTGGTGAGGAAGTTGTCGATATTGAAGTCCTCCCGGCTTACCTTGATGTCCCTTTTCGCCAGTTCCGCCCGGTAATCGTCCAACATATATTCGTAGAAGGTATCGAAGCAAGGGACGATACTCCGGTCTTGCTGTATCTTGCGGATATACGCCGACACCGCACTACCCAGCTCGCCGCTTTCCGTCTTCGTGATTTTCTCGTCCTCGCTCTTCCAGAGGGTGAGCAACAGCGTCTTTATACTGTCTTTTTTCTCCACGCTGAACTTGTAATCGTCGGTGAAAAAAGGATTGAAGCTGATGGGCTTTTCTTCCGAATACGTGTAATATATCCCGTCCTCGCCCTTTGTCTTGCGGTGTATCAGTTCGCACAACCCCTGATACGAGTTACCCGTGTCGATCAGCACCACATGGCTGTTCTGCTCGTAGTACTGCCGGACTAAATGGTTCATGAAGAACGATTTTCCCGAACCCGAAGGCCCCAAGACAAACTTGTTGCGGTTCGTGATTACGCCTTTCTTCATCGGCAGGTCTGAAATATCCAGATGCAGCGGTCTGCCCGTCACCCTGTCCACCATCTTGATACCGAAGGGCGATAATGAATCTTTGTAGTTCGTCTCTTCCGTGAAGAAACAAAGGGCTTGCGGGATGAACGTGTAGAAACTTTCCTCAAAAGGGAAATCCCCCTCGTTCCCCGGTATGCCCGCCCAGAACAGCGTCGGCACGTCCGTCGTGTTATGCCGGGGCTTGCACTCCATAAGGGCAAGCTGGCTGCCCACGTCATTCTTGATGTGTTTCAGTTCTTCCCGGTCGTCCGACCATGCCATCACGTTACAGTGGCAGCGTACCGAGGTCAGCCCCTTGCTGTGCGCTTCGTTCAGGTATTCCTCTATCCATTCCCGGTTAATCTGGTTCGAACGGGAGTAGCGGGATAGCGACTGCATATTGCGGGCGGTCTGCTCGAACCGTTTCAGGTTCTCCGTTGCATCGTCTATAAAGATATACTGGTTGTAACAATGGTTACAGGAGAGCAGCACGCCCACCGGGGCGGCGAAACTCAGCCTGCAATCGCTCCGGTCGGTGGACAACCGTTCATAACGGCTGTCCGTACCCACCTTGCCCGGCAAGTCCTCTGCGTCCGAAAGGGTGTGCAGGCAAAGGATGCCGTCGCCGATCCGCATTTCTTCCGGGTTCAACTGGATGTCTTTCAATACCGTTGTCCCGTTTTGTGAGAGGGCGAAATATTTCTCCACGATACCCGCCGACGTTTCCGTCCCGGTAATCTCGTCCGTTGTCAGGCGGCGGAGCGTAATAAACCCGCTGTCGTTCATGATCCGCTCGAACTGCCCGACCGCTTCGAGGAATTTCGTTACCGTCTCCTTGTCCTCGATTTCCTTCGGGATAATCTTTCCCTTGCACAGCGTGCTGAACGTGCTTTCCTGACGGCTGCGCATCTTGGTTGTCTTGGTAAGGAACAGGTAGCAGAAGTGGTTCAGGAACGGGCGTTCGTTGAAGTGCCTCTCAAAGCTCCGGCTAAGGAAGCTAAGGTCGTCCTTGTCCGTTTCCGGCTGGTACTTCTCCTCAATAAAAAAATCCTGCTTATGCACGATGGAGTAGTCCGGCAGTACCTTCACCGCCTTGTGCCATGCCGAATGTATCGCCTCGTACTCCGTTTGGGTTACGGTGAACAGTTCCGGCAGTTCCACCCGGAAGGCTACCGTCACGTCCGCATCCTTGCTCACGATGCAGCCGTTCTCTACGGCAAGCAGCGGGAACTTGCTTTCCAGCGTCGCCGCTTTCATTACGTTTCTCATTCTTTCTTGTTTTTGGTGGTGAATAATCGGGGAATTTTCAGGCGGTTCAGCACGTACCTCGGATGCCGCTTGCGGGCGGCGGCTTTCATCAGCCCGTGCGTGCCGTACTTGGCGTTCAGCCGGAAGGTGAGCCATACCAGCAGCGTAGCCGTAACCACGCCGAAGCCGATGCACACCCACTGGTTCACGCCCGCCATGTATAGAATCACGAAGACCACGAACACGGCTAACAGCCCGGCGGCGAACACGAAAAGGTACTGGCTTTCCAAGCCCTTGAACTCCACGTTCCTGCCAATCCCCTTGTTGATTTCAAAATTCATAATCCGCTTGTTTACAAGAAGAAAGAACGCAGGATCGTGGCGGCTACAATCAGGAAGATACAAGCCCCGAACCACGATGCGGCGGTCTTGCTCGTATCGGGATCACCGCTGCTGAACTTCCCAATCGAGTAGGCAAAGGGAATTTCACCCTAAGCCTCTCACAGAACCGTACGTGAAAGTCTCCTCTCATACGGCTCTTCTTATTCGGTCAAACTGCATAGTGTGTTACTTTCGTTTCCGATTTCTCTCACTGGCAGTAGGTTTGACACCCCAAGCCCAGTGCGCAAACAGATTAGGTTTCTGCAAAGCAATATCACCTAACCGATGTACAGTCGCTGTCTTGCGTTTTCTCAAACCTTTGAATTTCCTGCGACCCCAACGAACAAGCCTATCATTGACATGCTGAAGAACTTCTTTCAATATTCTGGGATTATGTTGCCCATAATAATTTATCCACCCTTGAATAACGGGGTTGATTTCTTTCGCAATATCCTCCAGTTCCATTGGAACCCAATGGTTGGAGTTCCAATTCTGAATGGCTTCCCATATCTTCGTCCTCGCTTTCTTACTGATTGCGGGAGAGAAGTTCAGGAAAACTTCACCGTTGGCATCTATCGAACGTCTTGGTCTGAATGTGTAGCCAAGAAAGTCGAATTGAATGCACTCATAGGGAATATCACGATGGTTCTTCTTGCAATAGACAATTTTCGTCTTGTCTTCGTTAAGTTCCAACTTGCATTCAGCAAACCGTTTCCTTATGGCACGTAGTATAAACTCTGCCTGTTTCAGACTTACGCAGTGGCATATCGTATCATCAGCATATCTTTCAAATGAAATGTTTGAGTGATTTCTCCTCATCCATTCATCGAAAACATAATGCAAGAACAAATTCGCCAAAATTGGACCGACTACCGAGCCTTGCGGCACGCCCTTAGTCCTTTCTTTCTGCGTTCCGTCCTTTAACTGATAAGGAACGGACAACCAACGTTTGATATAAAGGATTGCCCACTTGCATTTTACATGCCGTTCAAGTGCCTTTATCAGAAGCTCATGGTCGATGTTATCAAAGAAACCTTTGATATCCAAATCCAACACCCAATGGAATGTATAAGAGCGTTCTTTCGCTTTTCTCACCGCATCAAGTGCAGACCTGTTCGGTCGATAAGCATAGGAATCCTCATGGAAATAAGGTTCTATGCCCGGCTCGATAGTCATTACGACTACCATTTGAGCCACACGGTCTCCTACCGTTGGTATGCCAAGAGGACGTTTACCACCATTGGATTTGGGTATTTCCACCAGCTTTACAGCAGGCGGAAGATAGCTGCCCGAACTCATGCGATTCCATATCTTATACAGATTGCTTTTGAGGTTATTCTCAAAATCTGCAATGGATACCTCATCCACACCAGCCGCTCCTTTGTTGGCTTTTACCCTCTTGTATGCTTCCATGACAAGATGTCTGGAAATTTCAAATGACTTTGCGTCTTTCATTAAATCCTCCTACTTTTAATAGTTGTTCAATTTAATTCGCTGAATAAGCTAACCCCTTTGCTCCACTCTCATTACAAGAGCTTCATCACTACTACGGGTTAGTCTGTCCCTATACAGAACATCGGTACTTTCATCCTAACAGGGTCTCTGCTTGGATTTTTCCCTTAACATTTCTGTACAGGTTCCCACGTTCCTCGTAAGAGCCACCATGTAAATCGTGCCGCCTCTATACCGGATGCCGCCAAAGCAGTAAGCAGGTTTCCCTTTGGCTTGTCCCGAACCAAGTATAGGAGTTCGGTTTTGACATCGTCTTGTGTATTTCGGTACCTCATCAACGGTTCATTTGCATTCACCTTTTACATGGACACCTGCCTGCCTTCTGACAGACTTTTCGAACATCGCTCACGACCATAGCTCTTTACTACAGCCGCATGTCGTGGTTTGAAACCTCCTCCTGTAAGGCGGTTCCGAGGGACCTCCCCTCATCTCTTACGAAGCACCGAACTATCGTTATTCAGGCGATAGTTCGCTCGTGGCACACTACACTTTCACGCCTCCGATCAACCCGACCACGGCGCCGATGGCGTAAATTAATTTCGTCCCCGGGTCGAAATACGAAGTCACCATCTGCGTGGCTTCGGTGATGCCCGCTTGTCCGTTTCCCTGTGCCATCGCACCGGCGGCGGCCATTATACAGGCTGTCATCAAAAAGAATCTCTTTTTTGTCATTGTCTTAAAAGATTTAATTAAACATTACTACTATTCATCAGTCGGGCGACACGCTGCCGTGCGCCTTCAAATTCATCCAGCATCTCGTCCCATACGTCCGAACCCATCACGGCGGGCAGCACCTCACGGGCTTGCCGTTTCTCCCGTTCGTCCGCGTCGTCCGTTGTCATGATCCGGTGTACCTTCTTCAAGTCCTCGAAGGTGTACCCGGTGGCAAAGCCGGGGTTGCCGTCAGGGTAATAGGCTCCCAGTTCTTCTTCCTCTTCCATCTCTTCCGGCGTGGGTACATATTCCTCTTCGTGCGTTTCGTCCTCGTCAGCGTCTACCTCGATGTCGGAGTAGTCCGCATCGTCATCCTCTGCGACGGCTTCTTCCGGCTTGTTTTTCGGTGTTCCGGCTGCGAATTTATCCGTTTTATCCGCTTGATTTTCAGCGTGTCCCCGCTTGTCTTCCGGCTCGTCCCTTTGTCGTTTCCGGTAGGTGCTTTTCCCGATGACCGTGTACGGCCCGTCCGGTTTTTCCGCTTCCTCGCCCGGCTCGTTATCGGTATCTCCCATATCCGTTTTCCAGAAAGACCGCATCACGTCGTGACGGAAATATTGCCACAGCACGGCGATGTAGTACAGCAGGATCACGGAAATTATTGCTTTGAGTATCATGGCGGTTTCTCCCTGCATTAGAATAGCTTTTCCATTTTCCCGGCATAAGCCGCCTCGATTTCTTCCCGGTATTGCTCGAAGTGCTGTGCCAGCACATTATCTATGTAGGCGGATAACGACACCTTGCCGCCTGTCAGCATGATGGAGATTTTGGCGATCCGTTCGTGGTACTCACGCCGCACATATACGGGCTTGCCGTAACGCGCCGGAATATCCATCCCTTTGAGAAAGGTACTGTCGTAGTCCGCCGCCTGCCTTGCCTTGCGCCGTTTCCCGTCCGTGGTTTTCCCGTCCTGCACCTTTTCCGCAGGCACGGCGTTTTCCCTTTTTCCGGTTTCCGGTTCTTCTGTTTCCACCGTTTCCGTTCCGGCAGCACCGCCGTTTCCTTCCGGCTTTGCCGTTTCGCCCGCCATCATCCGCATCAGCAGTTCTTCGTCGATGGGCTTACCTGTTTGTTGTTTTTTCATAGGTAGGTAGTTTAAGGATGGATAGAATCTCTTCGGTCAGTTCCGGCAGTCCGCTGCCTGCAACCAGCCGTCTGTCGGGGGCGAACAGCGTGGAGCGGAACACCGCCCGGTTTTCCGCGTCCAATTCCTTGCGGAAGCGTTTCGTGTCGGGTATCTGTGCGGCGAGCATCGGCAGCCCCATTCCGGCGATCACCTTCCCGTAGCGTTCGTACACGCTGCTTTTTTCCCGCTTGTCCACTTGGTTCCAGAAGAGGTAAATCCCTTTCAGGCGGCTTGTTTCCTTACCCAGCATCATCCGCTGCAACACGTCCAGAAAGGCGAGCGTACTTTCCAGCACCGTTTGGTCGGCGCTCACCGGAGCGAAAATGTAATCCATCCGTGCGATGGTGCGCAGTATGCCCGAAGAGTTCACCGTGCCCGGCAGGTCAAAGAACAGCAAGTCGTAATCTCCGTTCGCTGTCAGTTCTCTTGCCATGTCCGGGGCTTGTTCCACCCGGCACTTCTGTACCGGATAGGCGGCACGCCCCGGCTCACGCATCTGCTCGTATGCCATCCGTTTCAGGTACTCGTTTTCCAGTACCGCCCGGCTGTCCCTCTCCCGCATCTCGTACAGGCTGTATTGCGGAAAGTCGCAGTCGATCACCGCCAGCGGACACCCGTAGTTGTAGTGCAGGTAGCTTGCTACCAGTACCGTAAAGGCGGACTTTCCACTGCCGCCCTTCTGTGTGGCGAAAGCCACGTTCAATGTCTGTTTATCCATATCGTCAATCAATTAGTTAATTATCCGGTTGCCCGGGCAACCGGTTATCTGTTCGTTCATCCGGTCATTCAATCGGTCAGCCGTGCAGTCGTTTATCCGGCTGTCTGCCCGTCCGGCAGATTTATCATCCGCTCTTTCGGTCAGTCATTTATGCATCCGACCATTCATCCGGCTGTTTAGCCGTTTGAACGTTTAGCCGTTTAGTTAATCATCCGGCGAAACGAATAGTCATTCGTCCGTCCGTTCATCCGGTAAAATCATCATCCGTCCGGCTATTCATTCAGCCAATCATCCACTCGTTTAACCGTCCGCCTGTTCGTCCGGTCAGATAACCGTTTCACCGCTTCCACGGCGCAAAGGAATATCAAAATATCGGTAGTTTATCCAATTGATTATCAGTGTGTCACGCATTGTCTTTCCACTCGTATAGTTGTCGTATTCAGGCATAATGACCGGACGGGAAAAGGGCTGTTACTTTGCAGCCGTGAACCAAAATTCAGAGAAGATGAACAAGAATAGTAACCGCCCGAAGGACTGCCCCCGCAGTCGGCAACAGACAAGGGCATCCCCAATCTGTCCGATAGGACGGATTTTAATTTCAACCGAAATTAGCAAGTTGTGTGCTGCGGCACTCGCTTCGCTTTCCGTGCCACACCACCACCTTGCCCCGCTGGTGTAAAATCCTCCGAAGTCGGATTTTCCTTATGCGGGGAAGAGCCGTAAGCATACGGCGTTTTTTTATGATGTATCACTTAAAATGTATTGGACGATGGATAGTCAAAAATCATATCCCAACAACCACGGGCGCAAACCCAAAACCGGCAAGATGCGCCACCGCTACGTGTTCCGTCTGGACGACGGGGACAACGCCCGTTTCCTTGCGCTCTTCGATGAATCCGGCAAGGCAACCCGTGCGGAATTTATCGTTTCCGCACTCTTCGGCAGGGAGATAAAGGTCGTGAAACTGGATAAGGGCACGCAGGATTTCTACATGCGCCTGACCTCTTTTCACTCGCAATTCCGCAGCATCGGCGTGAATTACAACCAATGCGTGCGTGCGCTCAAATCCAATTTCTCGGAGAAGAAAGCACTCGCTTTCCTTTATAAACTGGAGCAGCACACCCTCGAACTGGTGGAACTTAGCAAACGGATTTCCGCACTGGTGGAAGAGTTTCAGACCAAATACCCGGTGCGATGATAGCCAAGATTTCACACGGAAGCAGTCTGTACGGCGTGCTTTCGTACAACCAGTTGAAGGTGGACGAGCTTCACGCCGATGTGCTTTTCGGCAATCGGATTATCGAACCGCCCGGCGATACCCCCTACACGATAGAACATCTTTCCCGTTCGTTCGAGGATTACCTGACCGCCAACCGCAAGACCGAGAAGCCCATCCTGCATATCTCGCTCAATCCCGACCCGAAGGACAACCTGACCGGAGAACAGTTCACCCGTTTGGCAGAAGAATATATGCGGCGTATGGGCTTCGGCGACCAGCCCTATATCGTTTATCGCCATAACGACATCGGCAGGGAACACCTGCACATCGTTTCCGTCCGGGTGGACGAAAACGGGCGGGCGATTTCTGACAGTTACGAACACGAGCGTTCGATGAAGGTCTGCCGGGAACTGGAACAGCAGTTCAGCCTTATCCCGGCGACCAAGAAAGATTGGAAGGAAGGACTGCCCTTGTCACCCGTCGATTACGGGGGCGGCAACCTCAAAGGGCAGTTGGCGGGCGTGATCCGACCGATAGCCCGTGAATGGCGTTTCCAGTCGCTCGGCGAGTACCGTGCGGTACTTTCGCTTTACGGCATTACGGTGGATGAAGTCAAGGGGGAATATGGCGGACGGGAGTATCACGGCTTGTCCTATTCGGCGACGGACAAGGAAGGGAACAAGGTCGGCAAACCGTTCAAATCTTCCATCTTCGGGAAAGAGCCGGGCATTGCCGCACTGGAAAAGCGCATGCTCTCTTCCGGCGCATGGATGAAGAGCCACAAGGATGTTGCCACCGATACCGCCGCCCGCATAGCATCCGCCATGCAGACCGCCGGAGGTGACCGGACACTTTTCGAGCGTGAACTGCTCCGGCAGGGTATCGGCGTGGTGTTCCGCCGGAACGAAGCCGGGCGCATCTATGGAGCGACCTTCATCGACCATGCCGACAAGACCGTTTTCAACGGTTCCCGTCTGGGGAAGGAGTTTTCAGCAGGCGTGTTCAACGACCTTTTCGCCGGGCAGGATGGTATTCACCCGCCGCAGCAGACAGACGAAAGGGAATTTCCGGCAGGTGTCAGCCACGAGCCGGAAGAATCACCGGGCGAATATCCGGCGCAGCAACCGGGACATTCCGGTGCATCCCCGTGGAACGGGCATGATACCGGGTATCAGCCCGACCACAAGGACACCCCCCAAAAAAACGTGGCAGACGCTTTCAGCCTGTTCGCACCCGTACCCGGTGGAGCGTCCGGCGACCAGCCAGCACCGCAGCAACGGAAAAAGAAAAAGAAACGGAAATACGGCAGGCAACAGTAGCCTTCCGCAGTATTCACCATTTAAAATTTAGATTTATGCAAAACGAAGACGATTTGCGTGGACTTGCCAAAGTAATGGAGTTCATGCGTGCGATAAGTATTTTATTTGTAGTCATCAATATTTACTGGTTCTGTTACCAGTCGTTTCGGGAGTGGGGCATCCATATCGGCGTGGTCGATAGAATCCTGCTCGGCTTCCAGCATACCGCCGGGCTGTTCTCCAATATCCTTTGGACGAAATTCTTTGCCGTGGTGTTCCTCGCCTTGTCCTGTTTGGGGACAAAGGGTGTGAAAGAGCAAAAGATAACGTGGCGCAAGATTATTCTTTCCGGTGTAGCCGGCTTGTTGCTGTACTTTTTCAACTGGTGGCTGCTCGCACTCCCGTTGCCGTTATCGGCAAACACGGTGTTCTACATCGCCACCCTCACAGCCGGATATATCCTGTTGCTTATGGCAGGACTGTGGATGTCCCGCTTGCTCAAAACCAACCTGCTCGAAGACGTGTTCAATCTGGAAAACGAGAGCTTTATGCAGGAGGTCGAACTCAAAGAGAACGAGTATTCCGTCAATCTCCGCACCCGCTTCTGGTTCAGGGGAAAGACGTATGACGGGTGGATTAACCTTGTTAATATTTTTCGTGCGACAATGGTATTGGGAACTCCGGGGAGCGGAAAATCATACGCTATTATCAATCAATACATTAAACAGGTCATTGAAAAAGGTTTTGCCGTATTCCTATACGATTTCAAATACCCGGACTTGTCCGAAATTGCCTACAATCATTTACTTACACATTTGGACGGTTACAAGGTCAAACCGAAATTCTACGTGATAAATTTCGACGATCCGGCGGGCAGCCACCGGTGTAATCCCATCCATCCCGATTTTATGACGGACATTTCCGATGCGTATGAAAGTGCGTACACGATTATGTTAAATTTGAACCGCACGTGGATCAGCAAGCAGGGTGATTTTTTCGTGGAATCCCCGATCATCCTGCTGGCGGCAATCATCTGGTTTTTGAAGCTGTTCAAAGGGGGAAGGTATTGCACCTTCCCCCATGCCATCGAGTTCCTGAACCGGAAGTATGCCGATATTTTCCCCATCCTGACAAGTTACCCCGAACTGGAGAACTATCTTTCCCCGTTCATGGACGCTTGGGAATCCTCTGCGGTCGAGCAGTTGCAGGGGCAGATAGCCAGTGCCAAAATTCCGCTTTCCCGCATGATTTCCCCGGCTCTCTATTGGGTAATGACGGCGGATGATTTCACCCTCGACATCAACAACCCCGAAGAACCGAAAGTGTTGGTTGTCGGCAACAATCCCGACAGGCAAGGCATTTACGGTGCGGCTCTCGGTCTGTATAACTCCCGTATCGTGAAGTTAATCAACAAGAAGAAACGGCTCAAATCCGCCGTTATCATAGACGAGTTACCCACCATTTACATGCGTGGGCTGGATAACCTGATTGCCACCGCCCGAAGCAACAAGGTAGCCGTCATGCTCGGCTTTCAGGATTTCAGCCAGTTGAAGCGTGACTACGGCGACAAGGAAAGCGCCGTGATCTGCAATACGGTCGGCAACGTCTTCGCCGGGCAGGTCGTCGCCGAAACCGCCAAAACCTTGTCGGAGCGTTTCGGAAAGGTATTGCAGAAACGGCAGAACATGACGATCAACCGGGGCGATACGTCCGTTTCCATCAATACCCAGATGGACAGCCTTATCCCGGCTTCCAAAATCAGTAATTTGACACAGGGAATGTTTGTCGGTGCGGTGGCGGACAACTTCGACGAGCGCATCGAGCAGAAGATTTTCCACGCCGAGATTGTAGTGGATAACGAGCAGGTCAAACGGGAAACCGCCCGCTACGTGAAGATACCGCAGATTATCGACTTCACCGACAAGGACGGCAACGACACCATGCAGCAACAGATTGAACAGAACTACTACCGCATCAAGAACGAGGTCAAGCAGATTGTCGCCGATGAAATCGGGCGCATCAAGGCTGATCCCGAACTATCGCACCTGATTAAGAACGTGTGAGATATGAAAGGCGGCTGTTCAGACGGTAATGTTCCGTTCCGGACAGACGTTCCGTATTTTCTGTATATACATTGCCAAAACAGCCGGCAGGAGCGAAAGAGATAAACCCTAATTTTACCTTGCGGCTGCACTTTTACCCAAAAGGATTTCGCAGAATGGACGTAAAAATCGTTTTTGTCCATAGAAAAGTAAAAAAAATGCTTGATTATTTGCGGAAATAACATAATTTTGTCCATCCTTTATTTGGGGATGATATTTTTTATTGGTAATTTTAGGCGTTTGGCTGATTTTAGTGTTAGAGAAAAGTCGAAAAAGTATCTATTGAACACTGCGAAACAGTTACGCGCCCTTCCGTATATATCTGCGGGGGGCGTTTCCTGTTTGTGTTCAAGGGCTTCGACTCCCTCTCTAACAATAGGAATGCCCTACCGCTTTTTTATTGTTTCACCTAAAATAAATTCTAAAATGGATAAACATCTTATCGGGGAAAACGCAGGTATATTATGGCGGTTGTTAAGTACGGACCCACAACGCAGATGGGAGTTTTCAGAAATAATAAGTATAACAGGCTTCGATGCCGTTGAATTAGCCTGTGCCATTGGTTGGTTGGCTCGTGAGGATAAAATCCAACTTGAATTGGAACACCACAAAAGCAAAGATAAAAAAGGGTGCATCTATCTTATTTTGAATGTTTACTTTTAAAACAAGTCTTTGAATAAACTTTCAGTAAGGTGTTTCATATTTTTTATAAAGGTCAGATTTCACGATACTACCTTTATAATCCCCCCATGTATATAACTTTGAATAGCTTGAATTATGGTTTCTCGTGTTGCAAATGTAATCCGTTTGCGGTATGCTTGTATTATTGGGTGAACTAATTTACAAGCCTATTGTATGAAACAATACGAGAAATAAGCGAATGGGTGCAGGCGTGCCCTCATGTATAGCCTTGACATGCCGGTTCCCTTGTGCGACAAACCTACCACCCCGGCGACAACTGACGACAGCCCACCCGAAACTTGCTAATTATCAATATTTTCCCCTCTATATTTACGTCCGGTTTCCACCGAAGCCACTAATATTCACCATTAAAATTTAAGTTTATGGACGAAAGACCGGACAACAGCCAGCAGTTGATGGACATCCTTCTTGTCATGGATAAGGAAGAAAAGACCATCCAAGCCGTCAGCGGAGTGCAGGACGGCAAGTTACAAACCAAGAACCCGTTGGAGGACAACAACGACCTTCTCCGGGTGGATCGCCACGGCGATATGTTCTCCAACTTCTTTTCCAACCTCTGGAACCAGTTGAAAGACCCCACCCGTTTCCATTTCTTCCGTGTGCCGGAGGAAGACATCAAACGGGTAGCCGAAGATTTCAAGCAGACCGCACAGAACCCTACGCCGGAAGGACAGGCACGGATGGCACAGTACGAGGTACAGCCGCCGCAGCAGACGCAGCAACAGGCACAGCCAGCCGCCGGAAAGCAACAGACCGATGCACCGCAACAGCAACCACAATCGCAGGAACAGCAACCACAACCGCAGTACAAGTACGACGTGAACAAGATCGACTGGGAAACCGCCGCGTCCATCGGCATCAAAAGGGAACAGCTTGAACGGAACGGTATGCTCGACCAGATGCTCCGGGGCTTCCAGACCGACAAGACCGCCCGTGTGTATTTCAACCTCGGCTCTCTTTCCCACAGCAACGACAGCCAGCTTTCCTTGCGTGAATCTCCCGACGGCAGGCTGATTGTTTGCAGCCACGGCATTCTCGACCTTGACAAGATACAGAAGCAGTTTTTCGGGTACGAACTTTCCGACAAGGATATGACCGCCGTCAAGATGTCCGGCAATGTCGGGCATCCCGCCGAGGTTACCAACCGGGCGGGTGAGCAAGTCCCGTCCCTTATCAGCCGTAACCAGAAAACGAACGAACTGGTGTCCTTCCCGTTGGACAAGGTGCGCATACCGACCGAAAAGAACGGACACCCCTTCACACCCGACGAAACGAAACGTTTAGCCAATGGCGAAGCCGTAGTCTGTAAATTCCAGACCAGGCCCAAAGAGGGACAACAGCCCAAAACCTACGAAGCCCCCGTCCAGTTCAGCGCGGCCAAGATGCAGCTTGAACTACTCTTCGGCGAACGGGCTAAACTGGCGATGGACGCACACCGGGAGTTGCAGAAGCAGACCGCCAACCAGGAAGTCCCCAAGAACTTCCGCAAGCAGGAACTCACCGAAAAGTCACAGCTTGAACTCTCCGGCGGCGGAACAGTTAAAATTTCCGGTCTGGTGGATAAAAAAGGTAAAGCCTACCACGGTTATATCACTTGGCAGCCCGGACAGAAAACGCCCGATTTCATGTTCCCGAAGGATTACAAGGCCGCACTCGAAGAGGGGCGTGTCAAACCCGCCGTCGAGAACGAGGTACAGGTGGCAGTCAATTCCGAGGGAAAAACCACCGAAGCCACCAAAAACCTCAAAGAAGCCTTGCAGTCCGCCCAGACCAAACCCACCGGGGAACAGCAGGAACAGCAGAAAGACCGCAGGCAGGAGCGGAAAGAGGACAAGCAGCAAGAGCAGAAGCAGGACAAGGAGCAGAAGCCCGACAAACCCAAGCGCACCCGTGGCGTCCGCCGCTGACACTCTTTTCCATCCAACAACCATTCAGGTGTCCCGTCCCCAAATGACGGGACGCTTTTTGTCAAACCGTAAAAAAATAATAAAATATGATTACAGTAATAATCACCGAGAAGCCTTCCGTGGCGAAGGATATAGCAAACGTATTGGGAGTTCGTGAACGTCACGACGGCTACCTCTCAGGCAACGGCTACCTCGTTACCTGGGCGTTCGGCCATCTTATCCAGTTGGCAATGCCCGAAGCCTACGGCTATACGGGCTTCCGCCGGGAAAACCTGCCTATTCTGCCGCAAGAGTTTAAGTTCATTCCCCGGCAGATACGGGAAGGAAAAGAATACAAGTCCGACCCCGGCGTACTCAAACAGCTAAACGTGATCCGGGAAGTTTTTGAGCAGTCCGACCGCATCATCGTAGCCACTGACGCCGGAAGGGAAGGCGAAGCGATCCACCGATATATTTACAACTACCTCGGTTGTACCAAACCTTGCCTTCGTTTGTGGATTTCCTCGCTGACCGACCGTGCCATCCGTCAAGGGCTGGAAAACCTCAAACCCGGCAGCGATTACGATAACCTCTACCGTGCCGCCCAAGCCCGTGCCATCGCAGATTGGGAAATCGGACTAAATGCCACGCAAGCACTCTCCATCGCCGCCGGACAAGGTATCTACTCCCTCGGACGGGTGCAGACACCCACCTTGATGATGATTTGTTCCCGTTACTTGGAGAACAAGGATTTCAAGCCGCAGACCTATTACCAGATCCGGGTAACGGCGGAAAAGGACGGCACGCCCTTCTCCGCCTTGTCCGAATACAAGTACGAAACCCTTCCGGCGGTCAATACCGCCCTTAGTGCCGTAACTGCTATAGGAACGGTCACGGTTGCCGACGTGCAGCGCAAGGAGGTAAACCAGGAGCCGCCGTTATTGTACGACCTTACCGCCTTGCAGAAAGAGGCGAACGGCAAACTCGGCTTTTCAGCCGACAAGACACTCAACATCGCACAATCGCTATACGAGAGACACAAGGTTTTAAGCTACCCCCGTACCGGTTCCCGTTATATCTCCGATGATGTCTTCGACGAAATCCCGTCCCGCATCGCCTTGCTGGAACAATACCCGGCTTTCGCCGCCTGTGCCGCCACCCTGAAAGGGGCAACGCTTAACCGCCGCAGCGTGGACGGTGGAAAAATCACCGATCACCATGCGCTCATTATCACCGAATGCCTGCCCGGCACACTTTCCGACGACGAACGCAAGGTTTACGATATGGTCGTCGCACGCCTGCTCGAATCCTTCTCCGCCCGTTGCATAAAAGACGTTACAACGGTTCGTTTCACCGCAGGTAACAGCGACTTTACCACGAAAGGGACAGTTGTCAAGTCCGCCGGATGGCGTGCCGTCCGTGGCGAGAAGGACGAAGGGGACGAAGCCGCCGCCCTTCCCGTTTTGCAGCCCGGCGAAACCTTCCCCCTCGAATCCGCCGAACCGTTGGAGAAACAGACCAAACCCAAGCCCCTGCATACCGAAGGCAGCCTGCTTTCGGCAATGGAGAGCTGTGGCAGGAATCTGGACGAAGCCGAACTCCGGGACAGCCTGAAAGACATAGGCATCGGCACGCCCGCCACCCGTGCGTCCATTATCGAAACCTTGTTCTCACGTGACTACGTGCGCCGGGAGAACAAGAACCTCGTACCTACCGCAAAGGGACTGGCGGTGTACAACATAGTCAGGGACAAGAAGATTGCCGATGTCGAAATGACCGGGCAGTGGGAAAACGCCCTCGCCCGTATCGAGACGGGCGAGATGGACGCCGACACTTTCCGCAAGGGTATCGGGGTCTATGCCGCCCAGATGACCGGCGAGCTTTTACAAGTGCAGATGTCCACCCCGGACGGCGAACGAATCCCTTGCCCCAAATGCCGGTCGGGGCGCATCCTTTTCTACCCGAAAGTCGCCAAGTGCAGCAACGTCGATTGTTCCCTTACCGTATTTCGCGGCAAGGGGGAAAAGACGCTTACCGACAGCCAGATAACCGACCTTGTTACCAAAGGCAAAACATCCCTTATCAAAGGTTTCAGGAGCAAGGACGGTAAACCCTTCGATGCGCACGTCACCTTTGACAAGGATTTCCGCACCGTGTACGAGTTTCCGCCCAAACCCAAAGGAAAGGGAGGTAAACGATGAACGGCTGGTTATCCGTGGAAGAAGCCGCCCGCCTTTGCGGAACGGACGTGCAGCGCATCACCCTCTGGATGGACGGCAACCACATCGCTTTTGCCCGTTTCGATACCGTCCTGATGATTGACTCTATTTCCCTTTTCGCCCTCTTTGAGCGCAACCGGGTAGACACCATCTACGACGATGCGCAACAGCGCAAGAAAAGGGGCAGGCCGGGCAAGCACAGCGAGCTACTGAATACCCCGCTGGACAGGCTCGGCTTCTCGCACCGGGTCATCAAGGCTTGCCGGGAACTTGGCTTTTTCACCACCGAACACTTGCTCATGCACCTGAAAAGGTATCGCCTTACCCGTCTGTACTGCGTCCGCAACTTCGGTGCACAGTCCGGTACTGAAATTCTCCGCTGGCTTCACCGGAACGAACTCATAGACGACGGAAGCCCACGGGATTTTCAGGTTTTATTCCCGTAATCCCGTTATTATCATTATATTTGCCAGTCGGTCACTCACAAAAGCTATTTCGCTTTTTCATGACCGGGTGGCGGGTGTCTGGGAAGAGAAAACCCTTACACCTTTAACCAACCCATAAAAATAATACAATATGAATTTTGAACAATTAGCGACAATTATAACCAGTACGCACCAGCAATTACAACAAAGTGCGGTCAAGGCGGTAAACCAATACCAAACAGTACGTAATTGGTTAATGGGATTTTATATCGTGGAGTTTGAGCAGAATGGTGAAGACCGGGCGCAATATGGTGAAGAACTTTTAAAGAAACTGGAACAAAAGGTAAATCAAAAGGGACTGAACGTTACCCTATTCCAACGTTCAAGAATGTTTTACGGGACATACCCCCGGTTTTGTACCCTGATTGAAAAAATGTTCACTTCCTCAATTTATGCATCAGCGATGCATAAATTGGACGGCAACTCAAATTCTCCAATTTATGCATCACTGATGCATAAATTACAAATAACAGATAATCAATCTGATAGCAGGGACGAAATAGAACCGATTAAACTGATAAACTCTATCTCTTTTACTCATTTTATCGAACTGATGAAGATAGACAATCCCGTCAAACGTATGTATTACGAGATGCTGACTATCCAGACCGGGCTTTCCGTCCGGGAACTCAAACGGCAAATAGGAGCGTTAAGTTACGAACGTGTCGGCTTGTCCGGTAATATGGAATATGCGCTGGAAACTATCCGGCAAAAGATACATCCGCAGACCGTAACCGATGCAGTCAAGGACGATTATTTCTTTGAGTTCCTGAATATCCCACAGCAACGGGCATCACTGCTTAAAGAGAACGAACTCGAAACCCGGTTGCTCGACCATTTGCGGGATTTTATCGTCGAGCTTGGGAATGGCTTTTGCTTTGAAGCCAGACAAAAGCGCATCCTGATCGGTGACGAGTATTTTTTCATTGATATGGTCTTTTACCACCGTATTCTTAAGGCTCATATTTTGCTGGAAGTCAAAATTTCTCCATTCAACCACGCCCACATATCGCAGCTATATTCCTACCTGAACTACTACAAAGCCGAAGTAATGGAACCGGACGATAACCCGCCTGTCGGTATTTTGTTGGTAACGGACAAGAACGACGCACTGGTGCAATACACCACCGCCGGACTGGACGAGCAGATATTTGTTTCCAAATACAAGCTCCAACTCCCGACCGAACAGCAACTCAAAGACTTGATCCTGAAAACCATCCGGCAATAACAGTAAAAGCGCAACAGGTTGTTGCGCTTTTGTTTTTCCAATTTGGCAACCGCCAGTTGCCAAATTACGAAACAGCCTGTTTCGTAATTGCTTTCCGTGTGTAGTAACCGTCTCCCTCCATCACTTCTTCTTCCTCTCCGCCACCGCATCGAACCGGTTACGGATGAACTCCTGCACGTCCTTCACCCGGTAGAACACCTTCCCGCTGATCGTGAAGTAGGGCAGCGCACCGATGGCGCGATACCGTTGCAGCGTGCGGATGCCTACTTTCAGTAGCAGGCACAAGTCCTGATTATCCAGCAGTTCCTCGCCGTCCAGCGTGCCGTTCTTTTTCAGCACCCGTTCCAGCAGCTTTTCCGAACGGTCGAACCGCTCCATGATCCGCAGCATCCAGCCCTCAAACTCTTCCCGGTCGGTGTACATAGCAATCCCCTTCCTTTTCGATGATCTCTTTCTCACGCATATAGCGGATATACCCCTTTGCCGTGCGTTCCTTCACCTCCAGCATTTCCTGTATCAGTTCGCACAGTTCGATGTAGCCGTACTTCTCCTGCCGGGTGAACGCCTCCCGTGCCATTTCCGCCAGTTCCTTCTCCTTGCGTTTCTCCTTCTCGGCTCTCGGTTTCTCGCCCACGTACACGGGCATCCCGGCTTGTTTGTCCCACTTGAATTGCATCAGGGGAATATCCAGCGGGCTGCCGTCACGCACTTTCAACGCTTTCACCACCGATATTTCCGGGTTCTCGTCCTTCTCTATCGAAAGGATAGCCGCCGACTTGCGCTGCAACTCGCTGCCCAGGTGTCCCCGCAGTTTCAGCCCGTTCGGGACGAAATGCACCACGGCGGCGATGCACGTGCGGTAAATCCCCGCCAACCGGTAAATCTCGTCTACGAGCGCCACGCTTTCCCCCTCGTCGTTGGCGCAGCGTATCAAGTCCGCCACCCCGTCGATCACCACCAGATGGATGCCCCCGTGCAGGTAATGGTACTTGTCCATGCTCTGCATGATGGCCGTCAGCCGTTCGCTTCTTGACATACCCGTCAGGCAATACACGTGCAGGTAGGGCGGCATCTTCTCCCGCCCGGCACGCCGCAGCAACCGCCCCGTGTTCTTGTACAGTTGTTGTTCGCTCTGCTCCGTGTCATACAGCAGTACCGCACGCCCTTTGCGGTTCGGTTCCACCCGTACCCCCAGCAGGTCGGCATCCGTCCCCGTTTCCTGTATCGCCCCGGCTACCAGCGCGGCCGTGTAGTTGCTTTTTCCCGTGCCTTCGCCGCCCGTGATACAGAGTATATTTTCTTCCGAGCCGAGCGGTACGTCCCCGGCGGTCACGATGGCAACCGCCCGCTGTGGCGGATGGTCGTAGTCGATCTCGCAGGATTTCAGCACCGCCATCGTGTCACCGTACAGGCTGTCCAGCAGTTTGAGGAACAGCCTTACGAACTCGTCCCGTGTCCGCCCGGCTTTGAAGTAGTCCGACACGTCCTTGTCCGTCTTTTCTCCCGTCAGGGGTAGCACCAGCCTTTTCACCCCGTACTCCGTCAGTTGTCGCCGGTGCTTCTCGGAGCTTTCCAGCCCCGTCTTGTCCACGTCGTACAACAGCACGATGTGTTTGAACCGGTACACCAGCTTGCGGATGATTTTCGTAGGTATCACCGACGTTTCCGAGTTGAAACAGATGGCGTGGAAACCGTGCGCCGCCAGCGTCAGCACGTCTTTTTCTCCGCCCGTCAGGAACAGCGTGTCGCCTTTGGGCGGCAGTTCTTCCAGCCCGAAACAATAGTTCTCGCCCGTATGACCGCCATAGACAAAACGGATTTCCGATTTCGGGCGGTAAATCTTCACCCCCCATTTACCCATATATCCGAATACCGGTTCCACGGGCGTGGACGTGAAGCCGAACGCTTTCCCTTCCGCCGTTTCGCTCCGGTATTCCTTTAGCGATACCGCCCCGTAGCGGTTCAGTACTTCTTCCGTAATCCCGTATGCCGTCCAGTATTCCAGTTCCTTCTCCGTGAACGCCTGCTGCACCGTCCGGTACGGACGTGGCTTGCGTTCCGGTTCCGTCGCCTGTCCTTCCGTCCCGGTCGGCTCCGTCTCCCCGTTTTCTTCCACCGCCGGGACAATCCGTATCTTTGCCCGGCGTTCCGGCGTCACGTCGGACGGCGGTTCTTCACCGACACCCAGGCACAGTTCCCGGTCTATCGTTTCCAGCACTTCCACGAAGTCGGCGGCGTTCTTGCAGTCCAGCCCCTTGATCTTCGCCACGAGGAAGAAACAGTCCCCCGAAAAGTCCCCGTTCCCGAAGTCCTTCATCCTGTACGTCCCGCTTCGGCGGTCATAGTACACGTTACACGACGCCTTGCTGTCCTCGTACAGCGGGTTCAGGAAATTCCTGCCTACCCGCCATTTCACGGGCAGGTAGTGGCGGAACACGTCCAGCCCGTTACTCGTTCGTGCCAGTATTTCCTCTTTTCTTACCATACAGCTTGTTTTTCCGTTTATGCAAAGGGTGTTGTTCCGCCATCCGGTCAATCAGCGTGTCGGGAGTCTCACGCATCCAGCGTTCCCGGAACTGCTCCACGTCCGTGCGGCGGTAGCGAATCTTCTTGCCGCAGATGGAGAACGGGAGAATCCGGTTCGTGCGGTAGCGTTGCAGCGTTCGGGGGCTGATTTCGAGATATTCGCACACCTGCGCGTTCTGCATCCACTTGTCCGCTTTCCGGCGGTCTTTTTCTTCCTGTCCCTGTTGGTCTTCCCTTTGCCGGGACGCTTCCACGTATGCCATTATCCCGTCTAACTTTTCTGTCAGGGCGGCAAAGGCTTTGCTCTCGATCGTTATCACTTCCATAAATTGTTTATTTTTAATTGTTTGCCGCAAATGTCCGGGTATTCGACGGTTTTTCTTGTCAGGTTCGTATCAGGCTGGCAAAGATTTTTTTCGGGCACAAAAAAGCCGTCCGAAGGTCATTTCCTAACCTTTGGACGGCTTTTTACCGCTCGTATCCCTTGCTCCCCGGTAGTTTGTCAGCTTGCTGCCACCTTGATAAGACGGTTTCCGGTTTACAGTGTTTTATCGTCCGTCTCGTCCATCCGTTTTTGAATTTTCTCCTTCATGTAATCCAGATAGACCGTCCGGCTGTTCTTCCGTTCCCTCATGTTGATAAACAGGCGGTACACGTCTCCCAAATCTATGTGGAACACGATTTCAAACAGGTTCGCCAGTTCGATAATGCCTATCTGCCCGTTGTCGATGCTTCCGGCGGCATGGATGGCGTAAATCAGTTCCACCGCCGCCGTTTTCTTGTCCGTCCAGCGGTGTTCCGCCAGCAGGGACGGGAGTTGCGTCTCCCCGGTTTCCTGCGTGAGCGCGCGCCTCCGGGTAGTCAGGAAGGCGTACAGCATTTCCATGGCGATAATCCGGGCGACAAGGTAGTCATACCCCGTCGAGAACTCCGGATCATCGTCTTGGTGGCATATATCTATATCGACTGTATTCCCCTGCTTCCCGCGCAGGAAAAAATACCTGTCCATATAGGTGGCTCCGCTACGGTAATACTGGAAAAACGCCACGTGGCAGTCGAAGAACAGCTTTTGCTTCTCCTGCCATTTCTCATAATAGCCGTCCAGTTCGTCCTCTCCGATGGGACGCTGGCTCTCGATACGCAGTATCTCGTGAAAATAGATCAGCCGTCCGAGCAAGGCAGGTTTCTTATACTTGAAGAAATCAATTTCTTCCGTCTCGTCACAGAAAGGGACGGTTTGCACATGCGCTTTCAGGCCGGTTAATTGTTCTTTCAGGAAAACGATGATCGCCTTGCAATCCTCTATGATATGCTTTCCGTTCAGGTCGATGGCGGACACCCGTCTGTCCGTTTCCCGCTTCATTTCTTGGTACTTGTTCTGCATCCGAATTCTTTTTTATTGGTTTAGGGCGCAAAGTTACAAACACTTATTACAAAGGCCTTTACAATATATTGGCATAAATTTACAGATAGTGATAGCATCCGTTTTATTCATGGGTATCCCTTTTCACGAGCCTGTTTCTAAGATTGCTCGGCGTATCTCCCAGGTATTGTTTGCAGAAGTTACAGAAATGTGCCGGGGAAGAAAACCTGAACTCGTCGATAATGTCCGCAAAGGGTATATATCCCTGCGACAGCCTGTATCTGATATGCTCCGAACGTTTCATCATCAGCCATTTGTAAGGCGACATTCCGAACTCTTTCTTGAATATCCGCCGGAAGTTATGCAGCCCGTAGCCGCACATTTCCGCCAGTTTGTCCGTAAACTCCGCTTTGCGGTAATGCGTCAGCACAAGGCTTCGGAAGGGCACTTGCTCGTTCGTCATCGGCTGGAAGAACGAGAGGAGTTCCGCCGCGTCGAAGTAGCGGGTGAATACCCAGATAAGTTCCTTATGTTTCAGATGCCACAGGTCAGGGTCGTGCGTCCCGTCCGTGACAAACGAGACGATGCCGCCCATCAGGTTTTGCAGGGCATGGGGGGCGGAGAGCTTGCAGCAATAGATTTTATTGTCGATGTGACGGTTGGAATAGAGGTAAGAGAAGATGCACTGCCCGGAGTGGCAGACCGTGTTGTTGAACCGGTGGACGATGAATGTCGTGTCGCTTAGCGCCACACCGCTCCATTCGCTCGTCCGGGGTACGAACATGACTTCTCCGGCACACAGGATTTCATCGTAGAACAGGGTGCTGGTAATCCGCACGTGCCCCGACTGGCAGAATATCAGGTAGTTGCTGTTCCTGTCGTCGCTGTGTAGCGTGACTCCTGCCGGATAGCTTTTCACTTCAAAGTGGCAGTCGGTGGGAATTTCGTTGCATAACGGTGGCTTTTGCCTGCTCGGATGGGGCATGGATAACTATTTTTTTCTTATCCCCGCCTTAAATATAAGTATCTATTCCCAGCCGGGAAGCGATTTCGGGATTGTCGGAAAGGATGAAAGCGCCTTCGGAGCGGATTACATTCGGTTTTATCCCGACTTCCATGTCGGCGGGGAATAGCATATCGGAGAGTTCGAGCAGGATGCGCCTGCTTTTCCCTTCGCCGATAAATTCGGGGATGCGCTTGCGGGGAATTTCATCGACAATGACAAGCATGTCGTGTCTCTTGATGCCGGAACCCAATACAAATGTTTCACCCATGATTGCTTTCCCTAATCCCGGAAGGTTTTCACATTTCACTGTTTTAACTACGTGTTGCAGGCGCACGGGTAGCCCTATCATGGACGAGAGGGTTTCGGTTATTTTACTTTCGTCCCCGCGTATCGCGTGGATAACAGGGAGAAGGCGCAAAAACAAGGCGGACTGTTCCGGCGTTAGCAAGCTGGTAAAAGACTGGTAGGAAGCGAATACGTTCATCAGGATATGATTGTTGTCCGTTCCGCATTCCGGCAGTTGGGGGTGTGCCTGCGTCTGTTCTTCCGCAGTTAGTTGTTTATTTTCCATAAGTCTCAAACGTTTTAAGTATGAATGAAATCGTTTTTTATTCTGTCTCTTCTTCTGTCTTTTCTTTCATGTTCAGCAACGCATAATCATCCCCTATCAACTCGCAGTATCTCGGCAACGCATACCGTTCGGTCAATTCCACATTGAGACTAACACGCGCCAGAATGACTTCCGCCTCGCTGAACAACTCGTCGGTAAGCGTGTCTTTTGTTTCCGGGACAAGTTGTTGCAGATTGTCGGCAGACCGGCAATAGGCATACCATTCGCTTGTTTCCCTGTGAAAGAACAAGTGTATTTGATTGGTGTTTTCCACCTCGTTCCTGAGTACGGTTTCTAAAAAATCAAGTTGTGTCATGGTACTATTATTTTATCATATATTATAATGGTTTGTCTGAAATGTGGTAAGTTATTATCCTACCCATTTTCCATACCGTACCTTCGGGGATGGTGGCATGGAAGGTCAGTTCGCCGGAAGTTTCACCGTTACGGAAGCTGATTATAATCTCCCCGCTGTCCCCGATTTCCTGCGGTATCATCAGAAAAGCGTCCCCGGTTGCGATGGATGTTGCCGTGGAAGTTACGGCAGAAGTCGCTGTATAGGTCGCCGTGTAGCTTTCCTTGCCGCAGGGGTCTTTCCATCCTCCGTTTTCACCGGATGGCTTATATTTACCGCACGGGCACAGCCGATAAGTGGCTTCATTGTCTATCCCTTTGATTTGGATTTGTTTGATTTCTCCGGGCAGGCCACTATCGTCCGTGGTGAATTTTATGCTTGTCAGGATATGTTGGAACGGCAGGGAGAAGGGCAGGTTGTAGTCGCCGGGCAGTTCACCGGAGATAGCGACCATGACATCCTGCTGGGCGGTAACTTCGGGTGGAACCGTATAATGTAATCCGGGCATATTCCCGAAGATAATATCCCTGTCGAACATGATGTTTTCGGTATCATAGGGCGCATAGGCGGTGAAACGGATGTTCCGGTTCGCACCGGGCCAATAGTAAATGCCGTCGGGGAAATACATGCCTTCTTTTTGTTTCTTCACTTTGACATTATTCAGATAACCGGGTTGGTGCGAGCTGTCCCATTTTTCATGTATGTTGTAGACATGGGCGTATATTCCGAATACCTGAATGTTGCCTGCGGCGGGAGCGGATTTGTCTTCCCAGTCGCTCACAGTGGGATGCAGGTAGAGGCATTCCGGGGTCTGGTCGCATTGCAGGACGAGCACATCCTTGTTTACGGACGGGGATTGTTTCCAACCGCCCACCGCCGTTGCCGAAGGTAAGGCTCCGGGAGCGCTTTGCGGAACTTGTTGCGTCACACGAACGTCAAAGCTGATGCGGTTGTCCACATCATCGGCGTTAGTATCATCCGTACAGGAGATGACGGGTAAGAATACAAGTGTTAGCAATAAGGACGTACAAAGCCCTGATAGAGAAGATAGAGAATGGATGTCGTTTTTAATTTCCATAAATTCGTAACTTGTTTGTTTCATTAAGTTGTGCCTTCTGCACGGATACCGGTTATCAGGATCGGGCGCCGGGATATTATATCGCCGGGTCGGGCGTTTCACCGCCGCCGATGATGTCCGGGCGGTCATCTTCGGTGTCGGCAGGCTTTCTGCCCCATTCTTCCCAGAAGATGTCGTCGTTTATAAGGGAACGGGTCGTCACCTGGTTGTTGGCGGTGCGGCGCGTTTCGGGGAGGAAGCGGACACGGACGCCGGTAATTTGGCGGGCGGTCACTTCGTCGGCGGAATCCATGCCGTTGCCGGTGGAGACGGCAGTGTAGTAGAATGTGCCGAGCCCGTCGAGTTTCACCGTGCGACCGTTTGCCATGAACCCGGAGAGTACACCGCCGAGCGATTTAAGTACGGCGAACGTGTCGGCAGGGCTGACGGTGGACTCGATGGCGAGTTGTTTGGCTACTTCGTCCGTGGTGACGGGCTTGCCTACCGTGATGGATTGCGGATGCCATTTTCCGTCAATTATCTGTTTTACTTTCTTAAAGAATGCCATAATATAAATGTTTTTATTTTCTTTCGTTGCGCTCCGGGGGAGGTGTCCTACCTAAGTGTCGGGGTTAGCCTACCTAAGTGTCGGGCTAAGGGTATCTAAGTGTCGGACTTAGCCTGACCCGTCTTAGGACTGTTCCCGGCAGAGGGCAACAGAAAGAAAAGGTGAATGAATTATGTTGAAAAATATCATATACTTACTCTGGTAACTCTGGTTCTTTTCTGGTGATGTAGTAGGTATTAATTACACTCTGTTCCCATATATCATCTCTAAATTTACCTGTAAGAACTTCTCCGGAGGTAAGTTTAATTTCAATTACTCCACCTTCACTCGGAACCTGTGGCATTACCATAAAAGTCGCAACCCATATTGACTCTTCGCCATTAGGGGTATCGAATTTATCATAACCAAATTTACTCGAAAGAGTGATTAAATCTGTATAAGCAGGAATCCAAAGGGACTTCTTGTTGTTAATTATGTAACGTCCGCTTCCGACTATCTGCGTAATCTTAACACTGTCAAGCAGCTCAGGTGACATGCCATCACCTGCGACAAATCTCACTGCCGTAAGGATATGTTCAAATTTAAATTCAAACGGCTGGTTGTAGTCTCCGGGCTGTTCGTCGGAAAGAGAATACATCACATCTGTCTGCTTTTCGGCATCTTCGGGAGTTTTATACTTTATATTATACGTATTGTTTTCATCAAACGTAACACCATCCGCTTTATAAGGCGCATAAGCAAGCATACGAATATTCCAACCCTTACCGGGCCAGTAAATAGTATAATCCGATGTCCAGACATTCTCCCCCCGGTCCTTTATCTCTATATCATCCAGATAATTGGGTAATCGATCCGGGTCTGGGTCTGTTCCCCGGTATATACGGGCGAGTAATCCGAATGAAGGGTAAAACTGAGACTTATCCCTGACTATTTTGCCACGGGTTAAAACTTGCTGTTGCGAACCGGGAAACACATCTTCCCAATCGCTGACTATCCGGCTCATGTAAAGACGTTCCAAAGTTTTTTTGCCTCGCAGCGTAAGGGTTTGTTCGGGAATGGCGTTCGCCGCGCGAGTCCCGTCTTCGGGGGCGGAGTTGGCGGTGTTCCACCCCGGCCCTGGCGTGTTCCATTTTATCCCGGTTGTTACCTCGAAATTCATAGGTTCCCCGTGTTCGTCACCCGTAGTATTCTCCATTTCATCGCCCGTGCAGGACACGGCGATGAACGCAAGGGCGCAAAGCCCCCAAACTGAACATATAACCTTTCTTGTTTTCATGCCTTTTGTTCTTTTTTTGTGGATAGCAACGGTACTATCCCTATTAGTAGCCGGGAGGGGACATTCAACCCCACCCGGCTTGTTGGGTCCGGCTTACGAATGTGATTTACATTCGTAATGCCGGAAAATGATTAGGGATTTACAGGACCCATTGGAATGTCTGCCGGTTCATCCGCCCATTCCATAACGTCAATATTAAGTTTGATAGGACCGCCAAGGATAGGCTCGCCGGGTTTTTTTCCAGGGTCATCCGGGTCCGGGTCTTCGGGGTCTATCTGACCGCCACCTTTGAATTCCAGCGTATAGATGTATTTGTAGCCCGGTAACCATTTAGTATTGGCGGGAATAGGTACGGCAGCATAGCCGAATTCTCCATCTTTTACAGGGAACAACTGTATAGTAGGGCTACCGGCTACACCGGGCTTGACTACATTCAATATGCGGCAATACACTGACAGGTAAGCACCATCGGGTTGTTCACCACCACTCCAACTTGTCAGTTCTTGCGGAATAAGCATGGCGTTATATTCACCGAACATAAGAGGTGTCGCAGCATCGCCCAGCACCACGGGAGCAGTTTTCTTCTCGAGAACGTAGTAGCTGACAGGAGTTTCAGGAGTAGACCATTTGCCGTCAAGCGAAAAATCACCGCCAGTTATGACCGTGGGAAATGTAAAGGTCGAGGTGGATGGGATATGGCCAATTTTGTAGCCTGCCGCTTCGACTTGTATAGAAGAATTTCCGGGACATTTGGCACGTACCTCAATCTGGGCAAGGGCGTGCTTGAAGTTCATGTCTACGCCGGGGCCCTCATTAACGGATTTAGTACCATTGTTGTAAGCAATCACCACGTCTTTCTGTTGTGCAACATCTTTATTAGGAGTAAAGTCCACGATTTGTTGGGTTGTGGCATCAATAGTGGCGCCAAGGTCTTCTGGGGAATAGGCATAGAAGTCCACCGGTTTATCGTTGGGCCAATAGCGGACGTAGGGCGATGTCCAAGTATTTCCAGCGTCTACCGAGGTGTAATTATCAGAGAAGTACAACTCTTTACCACTGTTGTCATTTTTGGTGGAAATGGCAGTCACGTTGAACGAACCCATATTCTCAAGAGAAGTCACATTGTGTGCCCAATTTGGATGTGTAGCAGCACGTGTAGACTTGCCAACCGACGCACGGAAATCAATGGCGTTTCCGTTGTTAATGCCCGTAATCTCGTCTTGCGAGCACGACGCAAGGGCAGCCAATGCCGCCACTGCGATAAATAGCAATGTTTTTTGTTTCATAATACAATTGTTTAAAAATTAGTAATTAAATTGACTTATTAGGTGCGGAGTCGTGTCTGAAAACTACTCCGCATTCTTTTTTACATCGGTAATGTGATATGCACATCGTTCCAGTCGTCCACATCGGGGTGGAAGCCATTGCCATTCGTGATAGGCTTCGGCAGGGGCAGTCCGCTAACGATAATATCCACACGGAGCGGGTACTTGGCGGTGCGCACCTGTTTCGTCACATCATAGGTATAAATCCACCCGCTACCGTCAGCCAGCACGGCATAGATAACCAGTTGGTGCGTAGCCAACGAGCATTCGCCAAAGGTGTGAAACTCACCCGTGAGGGTGGAAATACCATCGGAATTGAGTGGAAAGGGAACGATGCACTGTTCGCAACCGGAAGGTTCGCCCAATCCCGGCAGGTAACCGCTCGACATGCCCGACAGTGTTCCGCTCAGACTCTTGGCGTATTGCAGGTTCTCGGCGTTGAGGACGGTGACCGTATAGGTGCAGACCGATTGGCCGGGAGTGAGAACGAAGGTCTGTTCCGTCTCGCTGGCGGCGTGTCCGGCATTGACGGTAAGGGTGAATGCGCCGTCATAGTTCGCCTTGTCGCTCCACACCATTTCGGGAGAGAGCATGACCCGTTCGGTTTCCGTCCCTTCGGCACGGGGAGGTTCACGGGTGGAACGGAAGCCGCCGTCCATCGTTGCCAGCAGGCTGGCTTCACGGGTGTAGACCTCGAACGTCTCGAACTCTCCCACGCCCCGGTACAGGCTCGTCTCGGTGTCGCTGTTCAGGCAGATGGCACGGTATGTACCGGGAGGAAGGGAAATCGTGCCGCCCTTGCAGCCTGCGAACTGGTAGCGCAAAGGCGTACCGCCTTTCTCCGAAAAGAGATAGAGGTCCATGCTTTCGGGCGATGCGTCCGGGGCTTTCTTCCAGTCGAACACTACGTTTACTTTTGCCGTATGCGTGTGGCCGTAGCACAGCTCTTTGTGCTCGCACGAACTGAGCAGGAAAGCCATAACAACCGGTAATAATATATATACCGGTACTAACAGATATATAGGTATACTCTTTTTCATTTTGCGCCTCCTTTCTTTTCATTGTAGTTGCCCCAGCCTATCAGCCATACGAGGGAGATTTCCGCTTTCGTGGGCCCGAACCAGTGGCGTTGCCGGGTTTCTCGCCATACGTAGCAACCCTCGATGGGGTCGTACACCTTGTACTCGCCGCCCAGATAGCCCACGCCGATGCCGAAGTCGAGGTTCAGCCGCCGGGCGATAGGCAGGGAATAGCCGTATTCGATGCCTACGCCGTAACTGAGATAGCTCAGGTAGCCCGTGCCGCCCAACTCGAAGTCGTAGGTCAGCCCTTGCAGGTAAAGCCCGAGGTGATGCCCCGTAAGGGGTTTCGCTGCGGCACGGTTGCCGAAGTATTTGCGCACGTCCAGTTCGCCGCCGTAGTTACGCCAGTAGTTGTGCGCCCGGTCGCTTTTCCACCAGGCATACATCCACGTGCCGCCTATCGCCCATCCACGCCCCAGGTAGAATTCTGCGCCTATGTTCGGCACGAGTGCGGCATCATACAGCAGGTTGGTTTTCGCCGACATGTAAAAGGGGGTGCGTTGCCGGACGACGCTGTAAATCGTATCCGTTTGCCGTATCAGGATGGTATCTCGTACCATCACCGTGTCCCGAAGGATAATCGTGTCCCGTAGGCGTTCCTGTATGGGTTTACGCTTGGGTTGCCGGGTGGCGAAGATAATCCGTGCGTCCGCCCGGCGCAGGTCGGGAAAGAAATGTTCAAGCATATAGTCCCATGCCTTGCCGCCCTGCAACATGCCGAGTCGCCGCTTGCGTCCGTCCACCACCGCACCGCCACGGGAAATCCATTCGGGGGTATTATGGAGGATGTCGAGTACTTCCGTGCGGCAGGGCATGGACGGGTCGGCTTCGGCAAGTTCTGTCAGACCTTGCCAGTCTGTTCCTTTGGGGTTGATTTCGACCGTCGAGTGGTCGCTCATGGGAAGGTATTGCTTGATAAATGCGCAGATTTCGAGGGCGCGGCTTTCGGCAAGTAGCTTATTAAGGTTCGTGCTGCCTTCGGGCGAGGCTCCCGAAGTGACGTGGATACTTTGGACACGGCAGGATTTGTCATGCCGCAGGTTGTCCAGTTCCCGGATAAAGGCTTGCTGATGCGTTCCGTTGCCACGGAACAGGGCATCAGAGGTTGAAACGTTCTGCTGGAAATAGAGAGTCACATTTACAGTGTCTATTCTTTCCGGTTCCGGGTCAGGGTCGGGCTCTGACTCCTGCGCCCTTGCGTGCGCTGCGCACATCGCAAGCAGAAATAATACTAAACCGTGTCTGAAACGTGTATTCATATCTATCGATTTAATTGTTTGACTTCACTTTTTTATCTATCTTTCCTTGCGAGAAATGGACAAAAGTAAAATCAAAAGCATATACCACTGTAAAACAGCGCATTATAGATACGATACTCGCTAAAGCATCGGCTTTTATAGGGAGTTCAATAAAAAAATGGTGAAATATAATGTTTAAAAGTGAAATAAAACGATTGCCATATAAAACAAATGCTTTATCTTTGTGCCATATAAAGCCATGTGCGGCAACAGCTTAGCTGGCTTTGTATCTTTCTCGCAAGGAAAGACAGAAATTGTTTGTATTCCTTTCTCGCAAGGAAAACTACCTACCTCTTTGGGCATGATAGCCTCTGTTTTCTCTTCTGTAGGCTTCAACGCAGGTTTCACAAGTTCTTTTTTCGGCTCATTTTCTTTTTTACCGGCAGCATTTTCAGGGATACTTTCTTTCTTTATTTCCTTGTTTTTCTTTTTTGTCGTTCCCGTCTTTGTCGCTCTTTTTTTTCCGCTTTCTTTTTTACTTTCTTTTTCCGGTCGCAACATCTGGTCGAACATGTCGCTCACTTCCTTGTCTACTTTGGTAACGGATATTTGGGAAAGATAGTAGAGCGTGGTACGGATAGAGGTATGTCCCAGACATTGGCTGATTATCTCTATCGACTTGCCCCCTTCCAGCATCAGAGTGGCGAAGGTATGGCGCATCACGTAGGTGGTAAGCGGGATAGGCAACCCTGCGAGTTTACCTATCTGCAAGGCTTGTTGGTTGATGCGGTGCAGGGCGGACTTTTCACAAAGATGTTTACCGACCGTCCTTTCATTCAAATCTATCTTTCCTTTCGGGTCACTCTTTTCTTTCGGGTTCACCTTTCCCCTCTTGCTTCGGTGTAGGAAAGGAAAAACATAGGAACAGCCCGCTTCCCGGTATCGTTCCATGATCCTGCGTGCTTCGGGCGGTATTTCCGTAACGATAGGCATGCCCGTTTTGTTCCTGAGGTAACGCACGTGATTATCACCGGTCACCATATCCCACATCAAGCAATACACATCCTGAAACACCATCCCACGCATATACAGTATAAAGAGCAGCACGTCCAGGCACTCCCGGAGTAGTTCCGGCACACGTTCCCGGAACGACGTGTCGGTGAGTTTCCGCACCTGTTCCGCGGCAATGGCACGCTTCATCGCCGGAGTTTTTTTGAAAAACACATTACGGAACGGGTTCAGTCCGCCGGGAGGGTCGAAACGATGTTCCCGGCACGCCTTGTTGTACAGCGCACGCACGATGCGGAAGTAGAAGTCAGCCGTCTGTAGCTTGCCGGGGTGCTTCTTTTCGAGCCATGTAGCGAAATCTCCCACCCATTCCGAAGTAATATCCTGCAAGGCAAAAGTTTCCATCGTTTCGGTGGGTGCGGTCGTTTCAGGTTTTGCAGGAATACCGGAACAGGTGGAACCGTCCGGACTTTCCCCCTCGGATTTACAAGTATTCCCATCCCTTGTCTTTTCAGTCAGGTACACCTTCAACTTGTTCAATGCGCTGCGATAGTTAGCCGCCGTGTTCGGATTGCCGTGTTTGGATGTCCGGTCGATCAATGCCTCAAACGCTTCCGGTAACGGAATGCGTTGCGCTGTAACCTCATGTTTATTCTTATTGCCCATATTACATCATTCTGTTAGATTTAAAATAAGGGCGCTAAATAAAAGAAATTAAAATCTTGAAGTATAGCTCATTAGTTGTTTTTTTGTTTTTTTTAGTTCTCCGTCGAACAGGGCGAACCTTCTTCTTCACTTCCCCTTTTCCTCTTTTCATTCCCCTTCCTTTTCCGGCTGCCAGAAATTCTTTCAAGGACATGAACACAGATAATCCGTAAGGTTATTTTAGGACAAGACATAGGGCAGGTGCAGGGTGCACGTATATCTATATATATACGTGCACCCTGCACCTGTAAAATACACCCTGAATATCAACGACTTACAAACACCGAAAAATCACTCTGCACCATCCATTTTTGCACCTCACATCACCAGTTCTCCTTACCACCCTTAAAAATCGCCCCCAACAAAAAATCTTCTAATTTATTTCCTGTTTTCAGTCTATTTTCGTACATTTGTACCAAGTTATCAGAGCAGACCGAAGAAACGCAAAGCAACCCGCACCGCTACCAAATCGTTACCTGTTACCTAACTTTCTACTCTTTACGTCCTGACAATTAGTTAATTAAACTTTCCCCGTAGTTTTTTAAATAAAAAACTCGGCAATGTTCTCTTGGAACTTAGCCGATATATAATTATGGTAATAGAGATATAATATAAGTTAAACCTATAAATAGAGAAAGAGCCTATGAAACAGAAACTTATCTGACAGGAGAAATAGCCTTAGCTATTTCTAACTGACTATCCTTACCCCAACTTTTTAGAGAGAACTATTTAATTAATAACAAAATCATCAATCTTTTTATGAATGAAGATCGCAAAAAACGAGGATTGGCACATAGCAAATTCCTCACAGTAGTAGCAATGAGCGCACTGTTTTTAAGTAGCGGTAATGTGATGGCTACTCAAGTTGCTTCGGATAATGTATTGGAAGTAACTGAGCAGTTACAATCTATTAATGTTACAGGTTTGGTCGTAGATGCGACGGGCGAGCCGATTATCGGTGCCAGTGTGGTAGAAAAGGGAACGACGAATGGTATTGTAACTGATATCGATGGTAAGTTTATTTTGAGTGTAAAGACTGGAGCTATATTAAAAATATCATTCGTAGGTTATCAGCCTCAGGAAGTAAAAGCTACACCTACTATGAAAATCGTGTTGAAGGAAGATACGGAATTACTGGATGAAGTTGTAGTTGTAGGTTATGGTGTACAGAAGAAAGCTAATCTAACAGGTGCGGTAACTACTGTAGACTTGAATAAGACTATGGCGGGACGCCCTCAGCAAGATGTATCCAAGGCATTGCAAGGTGCGGTTCCTGGTTTGAGCATTACTACAGAAAATGGCGATATCAACGGGAATGCTTCAATGCGTATTCGTGGTGTCGGTACGTTAAGCAACTCTGAAAAGAGTAATCCACTGATTGTGGTGGATGGAGTTCCGATGGACGATATCTCTTTCTTGAATACGCAGGATATTGAAAGTATCTCTGTACTGAAAGACGCCGCTTCTACCTCTATTTATGGTACGCGTGCTGCCTTTGGTGTTATTTTGATCAATACAAAGAGTGCTAAACCGACGGAAAAGGTTACTATAAATTATAGCAATAACTTTGCTTGGGATCAAGCAACCTACCTTCCGAATTTCTCGGATGTTCCCACACAACTTCGTTCTGCGTTGGAGGCTAAGGCAAATGCCAACCAATATGAAGTCGAACTTTTTGGTATGTATTTCGATAAGTTGTTGCCTTATGCTGAAAAGTGGGCACAACAGAATGGAGGAAGAAAACTGAAATACGGTGAAATGAGACCGTATCAGAGCGATAGCAATGTCGGTGATTATACCATCATTGACGGAACTCCTTATTACTATGCCGATTGGGATGTTCAGGATATTTATTATAGCAAAGCTGCTCCTTCGCAGAGTCACAACTTATCCGTTCAGGGAAGTTCAGGTAAAACTAACTACTACCTTTCTTTTGGCTATGATGAGAAAGAAGGTATTATGAAGGTGCGTCCGGATGAGTTGAAGAAGTACAACGTTTCAGTAAATGTGACTACGAATTTATATGATTGGTTGCAAGTAGGTGCACGTGTCAATTACTCCCGCAAGGCTTATCAACGCCCTGATATTTACAGTAGTACTTATCAGACCCTTTGGCGCTGGGGTTCTTTCTTCATTCCATCAGGCACCATTGATGGTTATGATACTCGCCTCATGGCTATGCGTAAACAAGCATCTGATCGTAAGGAAATAACAGACCTTACTCGTATGAATGCATTCTTGAAAGCTGAAATTATCAAGGGGCTTACTTTAAATGCCGATTTTACTTATGCAATTCAGAACTTGAACAGTGGTTCTGAGGACTTTTCGGTCTATGGTATCAACTGGTCAGGAATGCCTGTTCCCAGCTATATCGTTACCAAAAGTAATTCAGCTATTTGGCGTGATAATTCCAAGCAGAATACTTGGACTCTGAATGCGTATGCCAACTATGCCAAGACTTTTGCAAAGAGTCATAACTTGAATGTAATGGTTGGAGCCAATGCGGAAGAAGTGGATTACACTTATTTATATGGATATCGCAAAGGACTGTATGATGAAGCATATCCCGAATTGAATTTGGCGAGCCAAGATGGACAGCAAATAAACTGGTCACATACTTCCCGCGCATCAGCCGGTTATTTCGGTCGTATTAACTACGATTATAAGGGTATCTATCTGTTGGAAGTGAATGGACGTTATGACGGTTCTTCCAGATTCCCGCACAATGATAAATGGGCATTCTTCCCTTCTGCCTCTATAGGATATCGATTCTCGGAAGAAGCTTATTTTGCACCGTTGAAGAAAGTTATCAGCAATGCTAAATTCCGTGCATCCTATGGTGAAATTGGAAATGAAGCTATCGGAAACTATATGTTTGAAGAATTGATCAGCCAACGTGAAAATACATCGGCTACGGGATATATTTATTGGGTAGATGGCAATGGGGCCAATGCTAACAGATTGACTCAATACAATATGCCTAAACTGGTATCGAAGTCTCTTACCTGGGAACGTATCCGCACTACTGACATTGGTTTGGACTTAGGTTTCCTGAATAATGAACTAACCGTAGGTTTTGACTGGTATCAACGTGAAAACCGTGATATGCTTGCTCCAGCTCAAGTTTTGCCGAACAGTGTAGGTGCCACTGCTCCTTACGATAACGCAGGTACACTGCGTACTCGTGGATGGGAGTTGAACCTCGACTGGCATCATAAATTCGGTGAATTTAATGTTTATGCCAATTTCAATCTTAGCGATTCTAAAACGAAAGTAACAAAGTGGAATAATGATACTAAGTTGCTTAGCTCTTATTTTTCGGGCAAGACTTATGGTGACATTTGGGGCTTCGAAACAGATCGTTATTTTGAAGAATCAGACTTTACAGGTCAGAATGCAGATGGTTCATGGATCTATAAGTCAGGCGTTGCCAGCCAGTCCGCACTTGAACGGGCTCCGTTCCACTATGGTCCTGGTGATATTAAGTTCAAAGATTTGGATGGCAGTGGTGCGATTGACGGTGGAAAAGGAACAGCTGATGATCATGGTGACTTGAAAGTTATCGGTAATTCACTTCCTCGTTACGAATATAGCTTCCACTTAGGTGGTAGTTGGAAAGGCATTGACCTGGATTTGTTCTTCCAAGGCGTAGGCAAACGTTCTGATTGGACTATTGCTTCTCTGAATTTCCCGATGATGCGTTCTGCCGACTTAGCAGTTTACGAACATCAATCAAGTTACAACAGAGTGTTCTATAGCGATGACTGGAAAACAATTACCGGCTATGATATCAACCAAGGCAATACTTATCCTCGTTTATATCCGGGAAATGAAGCCAAAGGTACTGTATCGGGTATTGCGAACGGTTCCAACAACTACTATCCGCAAAGCCGTTACTTGACTGATATGTCTTATCTCCGTTTAAAGAACGTAACTGTCGGTTATACTTTACCGAAGGAATGGACCCGCAAAGCTTTCATCGAAAAGGCGCGCATCTACTTTAGCGGTAGCAACCTCTTCTTGCTTTACAAGGGTAGCGATCTCCCCGTTGATCCGGAAATCAGTACAGGCGACGGGCTTACTTCAGCAGGTTGGGGACGTACGGCACCTATTACCCGTACTTTCTCGTTCGGTATTCAGGTAACCTTATAATAATGATTAAAACAATAAGAATGATGAAAAAGCTATTCATATACGGAACAATGGCACTGATGGCCTTGACAAGTTGTAATGACTTTCTCGACAAAGCACCTTTGGATGCCTTTACCAATACTCCTGCATATTGGAGTAATACGAGTAATCTTGACAACCAATGCAATACGTTCTATAACAACTATTCAGGTTATGGAAACGGCAGTGGTAGCGGATGGTACTATTTTAAGACATTGAGTGATGATCAGGTAGACTATCAGTCGACAGTCTGGACTTATACAAGTGTAGTAGCTACTTCTACAAATTGGTCCGACCCTTTCACCGAAATCCGTCGTGCTAATTATATTATCGAAGGATTGAAAACATCTTCTCTTGATGACGCTGTTAAAGCTAATTATGAAGGTCTGGCACGTTTGAACCGGGCATGGGAATATTATCAATTGGTTCGCATGTATGGTGACGTACAGTGGATAACTACGGTTGTAGACCCGGCAGAAAAAGATGTGGTTTACGGACCACGTACGGATCGCGACATTGTAATGGACAATGTCCTTGAAGATCTGAACTATGCTACGACTACAATTACGGGAACCAACAAGCAACGCTTCAGTGCTGACATGGCACTGGCTATGAAAGCTGACATCACGTTGTACGAAGGTACCTACTGTAAGTATCGCAATGCAAATGACAATGCTGGTAAGGCTGCCGACAACGCTCGTGCTGAGAAGTACTTGCGTGAATGTGTGTCTGCTTGTGAAACTTTGATGGGGAAGGGATATTCATTGAATCCGAGCTATCAAGGAAATTATAATTCAATATCGCTCAGCTCCAATCCGGAAATGATATTCTATAAGCCTTATTCGCAGAATACATTTATGCATTCTACTATTGACTACACTATAAATACCAGTGGTACCAGCGGTATGACTAAAAATGCTTTCGACAGTTACCTGTTCCTTGATGGTAAGCCCAAAGCAACCACTACAATGGATACCAATGATGCCGCAGTAAAAGATGCAAATGGAAAGTATAACCTTGAGTCTGTGCTTGCTGTTCGCGATAAGCGATTGGCGATTACTCTCGATCCTGTATTATGCTTTAAGGGTAGTGCTTATAGCCGTGCCGGAGTTGCTGCATTTACTTCTACTACCGGTTATGGCATAGCTAAATATGATAATACGGCGGAATTGTCGGTAAGTGACCGTAACAGTATTGGCAAGCAATATACAGATTGTCCGCTTTTCTGGTTGTCTGTTGTCTATCTGAACTTTGCTGAAGCCAAGGCAGAGCTTGGAACATTGACGCAAGCCGATCTTGATAATTCCATCAATAAATTGCAGGAACGTGCCGGTCTGCCCGCTATGACTACCAGTCCGGAAGCCGATCCGGCTAATAATATGGGTGTCAGTAATTTGCTTTGGGAAATCCGCCGTTGCCGTCGTTGTGAGTTGATGTGCGATAACTGGACACGTTATTGGGATTTAATTCGTTGGCATAAGCTTGATTTACTTGACTCTTCCAAGAATCCTACGATCTATCTTGGGGCTAACATGAAGAATGTAGAAAATCCGGAAGTGGATGTTAATAGTGATGGATACATGATTGGTTCCAATACCATCAACCAACCGCGTACCTACGAGGCTAAGCATTATTTCTATCCTATACCTACTACTCAGCTGACTCTGAACTCGAATATGGAACAGAATCCGTTCTGGAAATAAGGTGAGATTGTTAATGGCGTAACTGAAAGAGGTTGGATTCTATTTGTTAGAGTCCAACCTCTTTCTTGTTGGGATATAGGGGCGTTGTTGGATATCACAAAATATTCTCTATCTTTGTAAAAAGCTGTCCGATACTAAAATCATAATTTTATCATTTGAACCATGCTTAAACTAAGAATGTTGTCACAGGGTATTGCAGGACCACGGTTTGAAAAGCCGGAGGAAGTTGTTGAATGGATGGGTGCCATGCAGGCACAGGACATCAGGGCGGCGAAGTGGGCTGTAGGGTTGCGTATTGCAAGTCCCTCGCTGACGGCTGTGCAAGAGGCGCTGGATACGGGCCGGATTTTGCGTCTTCATGTGATGCGTCCCACGTGGCATTACATTCCCGGTAGAGACATCAAATGGATGACGGGGTTATCCACTAAAGGTCTGCTGTCTAAATTTCGTTTTTATGCCAAGCATTTCAGTCTGACTGAAGAAGACTTCCTCCGCAGTAAGCCCCAGATAGAAGAAGTGTTGAGCGGACAACACCTGACGAGCCAGGAAGTTCTTGAACAACTCCACTCAAAGGGCATTGCTCTCGATGAACCCATCGTGAAAATGTATCTGAGTTTTGGCGAGGCAGACGGTACCGTGTGCAGCGGCATCGAGAAGAACGGAAAGCATACCTACGCACTGACCTGTGAAAGAATTCCGGATGCCATCGAGCTCTCCCATGAGGAGGCTCTTGCAGAACTTACACGGCGATATTTCAGGAGCCACGGTCCGGCCACACTGGAAGATTTTGTTTGGTGGTCTGCATTGAATATAGGCGAAGCGCGTAATGCCATCGCTTCACTTGGCACTGAAATGATAACAGAGCGGTATAATGACCGTGAAATGCTGATACATGCTTCTTCGCCCGGGCTTGTAGGAGAGGTGGAGATTGATGAAAGAAATGTATTCCAGTTCCTTCCACCGTTTGATGAATACCTGGTAAGTTACAAAAATCGTTTAGACTGTATAAAGGAAGCGCATACGAAGTATGCTTATAATAATTTTGGTATATTTCAATCTGTAATTCTCCATCAAGGCCGTATCACCGGGAATTGGCGTAAAACTTCAAAGAAAGGGGTTTTTGATACATCTTTTTTCCCTGGGTGCAGGCCTGCTGCGAAGAAACTTATCGAAAAAGCTATAAAGGAATGTGTATTGTTCCATGAAAGTTGATTCCCTTTTTTATTGTAATATTATGTATTTCTTCATTTGAGAAACAAATAATTTATAAAAATCATCTGCTATATAGAATATCTCTGTAATTTTGTCATAGATGAACACTGTTATATTGGTTTGTAAATACTCAATCGAATATAATTTATTGAACGTATGCTAAATATGAAGATACTATGAGAATGTTTTTATTTTTATTACTGGTACAATTCGTTTCTACGGCTTCTGCATCTCGGACAGACTCTATTCTTACTATATTGGATTCTGAATTGGGCAAAAAGATGGAATACCGGATGGAAAAGGAAAAACAGATAAGTACATTGAAGCAAAGTTTATTCGTTGCAAGTAGTGTTTATGAGCAATATTTCATCTGCGATAAATTATACAATGAGTACAGTTCTTACCAGTTTGATTCTGCCTATGTCTATGCGCAAAAATCAATTGAAAAGGCGGAGCTATTGAAGAATGATGAGTTGATGGAATCTGCTAAATCTAATTTATTGTTTTGCTTTATATCTGCCGGATTATTTAAGGATGCCATTGATGTTATGCAAGAGATAAATACTTCCCGAATGTCAATCAGACAGAAGCAAATATTTTATGATCAGATGAGCAGGTTATATTCCGAGCTAGCCAGGGAGAATATGAAAGAACCGTACCATAGGAAGTATGTAAATCTTTGTCAGGCATATTGTGATTCTGCACTATTGATTCTGCCTGAAGGTTCTTATGAATACAATAATGTATTGGCACTGAAAACTTATACAAACCCTGATATACCGTCTGAGAAAAAGATTGCTTTTTATGAAAGAATAACTGACCCGAAAGACCGTAATTTACATCAATTGGCTATAAATAGTTCGATTTTGGGGGCGTTGTATATGGGGGATAGGAATAGCGAACCGGCTCTTTATAACCTTGCATTATCCGCTATATCAGATATTCGGCTCGGAATAACAGAAACCGCTTCTAAAACAACATTAGCTATTTGGTGCTATGAACTGGGTAATATAGAAAAGGCGAGCAAATATATTCATGCCTCACTTGAAGATGCTAATTTCTATAATGCCCGGCATCGGAAAGTAGATATCAATGCCGTATTACCTATTATCGATAAGGAAAATATGGAGATTGTAGCGCGGCAGAATAACAAACTTATAATTCTGTTAGTTTTGGTTTGTATTTTTGCCACCCTTTTATCGGTTTGTTTGTGGTTCTATTATAAGATAAACAAAAAGTTGGGAAAGAAAGAAAAGATAATCCGCGAACAATTTAACCAGCTACAGACAGTGAGCGACCAACTGAATACAGCTTATGAAAATCTGAAGGAAGCTGATGCTATTAAAGACCAGTATATTTTAGAATCTTTATATAGTAAATCCGACTATTATAATAAGATAGAATCCATTCTCAAGAAAATAGATCATAAACTTTCTGTCCGCCAGTATGACTCTATTAAAGGACTTCATACAGAGTTTGACTTGAAGAGAGAACGGGAGAACATGTTTCAGTCATTTGATAAGACTTTCCTGATGCTTTTCCCGGATTTTGTCAGCGAGTATAATAAGCTTTTTCCCGAAGACAAACAAGTTGAGTTGGACGAAGAAAATGCGCTGACTCTGGAACTTCGTATATTTGCTTTGATAAGATTAGGGATTACAAACAGCGAAAAAGTATCTCAGTTCCTCAATCTTTCCGTCAATACCATTTATGCATATAAAACTCGCATAAAAGCCAAATCACTTGTTCCGAAAGAAGAGTTTGAATACTATATTATGCGGATAAAGAGAGTTTATAACTGATATTTATATCTGTATATAATCTCTTTTGAAATGATGTATATTGTTGATATATAGAGATATATCGTTTTTAACTATTTGTATCATGCATTGATTGCTTCTTTGCTGTTCTGTAACATACTAATTTTGCCATCAGTAAATTTTGCTGTTAAATTTTAAATTTAGTATTATGCGGAAAGAGCAGGTTTTTTCTCGAAAGCTACTATGCTTTCTTTTTATGATCGTCTTTTCTTCTTCGGCAGTACTATATGCGCAAGGAGGAGGAAAAGTAAGAGTGAAGGGACACGTTTCTGACGTGAATCAGGAACTCCTGATTGGTGTCTCTATCCAGGAAAAGGGAACATCGAACGGTATTATTACTGATGTTAACGGTGGATTCTCTTTGGAGGTAAGCCCTAAGGCAACGTTGGTTGTCAGTTATGTAGGCTATGCTACTCAGGAGTTTCCAATCAAAAATCAAACGGACTTCGATATTGTGCTTCAGGAAGATGCACAATTATTGAATGAAGTAGTGGTGGTGGGTTACGGCACACAAAAAAAAGGAAATCTGACCGGTGCTATTGCCAGTATTAAATCAGATGAGATTCTCACGACGACACATTCCAGTCTGGCACAGAATCTGCAAGGTAAAGTTGCAGGATTGCAAATCAGGCAACAGTCCGGTGAGCCTGGATCTTTTGATAATATGATTAGTATCCGTGGATTTGGTACACCTTTGTATGTTATCGATGGTATTCCCCGTGACGGTTCAGGTGAATTTCAACGATTGAATCCGACAGATATTGAAAGTATCTCCATCCTGAAAGATGCCTCGGCAGCCATTTATGGTCTGAATGCTGCAAACGGTGTTATTCTTGTGACAACTAAAAAAGGACAGAAAGGAAAGCCACGTTTCAACTATAGTGGTGTGTTCGGTTGGCAGAAACCTACGGATGTACCCGAAATGATGAATGCCGGACAATTTATGGATATTAAGAATGAGGCAAGTATCAATGCAGGTGGCGAACCTATCCTTACGAAAGAAGAGTTGATGAAATGGAAAGAGGGAGCACCCGGATACGAAAGCACCGATTGGTATGACGAAGCTATGAAAGGCAGCGCTTTTCAACAGCAACACAATTTCTCGGTGACCGGTGGGAGCGAAAACGTGGACTTTTTCTTTAGTCTGGGCTATCTGACCGATAATGGTATTGTGAAGAACGATGGTTTCGATTATGAAAAGTATACATTCCGAAGTAACTTGAGTGCTAAATTGAGTAAACACCTGACAGCCGAAGTGTTGATTGGCGGACGTTACGATACAAAGAAAACACCAAGATTTACTTTCTTTGATATCTTTAAAGCTACGCGTGCAGCTTGGCCCACTGAACGCCCTTTTGCCAACAACAATCCGGATTATCCTTCCAAAGTATTTCTGGACAATAATCCGGTAGCCATGTCCGACCCGGATATCGTAGGGTATAGTCAGACCAATAACAAGGCACTTCAGACAACCGCTTCTGTAAAGTATGACGTACCTTTCGTGCAAGGACTGCAAATCAAGGCTACCGGTGCTTATGACAGTAATATGTATATGGGAAAGAATGCACATCGTTCGTATGATGTATTTACCTATGCCAGCGAAACAGATACATATCTGAAACAGACAATTGGTGCTCCGGCTTATATTAACAATAGCTATGACGATCATAATAAATTGGTATTGCAGGCACAAGTGTCCTACCAACGATTGTTCAACAAACGTCATAATGTAGGGGTTACATTGGTTTATGAGCAGAGTAAGTATTGGTATCGTAATTCCAGTTTGCATCGTGATTATGATTTCTACACTAATGATCAGGTAGATCAGGGAAGTGTCAACAACATGAAGAATGGCGGTTACGAAACAGAAGAAGCCAGTATGTCCTATATAGGGCGTTTTACTTACGATTATATGAGCCGCTATTTGGTGGAGTTTGCCTTCAGGGAAGATGGTTCTTACCGCTATGCTCCAGGTGCAAGATGGGGATTCTTTCCGGTAGTGTCAGTGGGTTATCGTATTTCAGAAGAAAAGTTCATTAAGGATAATCTGACGTTTATCGATAACTTGAAATTGAGAGCATCTTATGGTACGGTGGGTGAAAATACGGGTGAGCCGTTCCAGTATGTACAAGGATTTTCTACTACTGGTGGAGGCGGATATTCATTTGTAGATGGCGTTTATACCGGTGGAGCAGCTTCGCCCGGCATTATTAATCCGAATCTGACGTGGTTGAAATCGAAAACACTGAATATAGGTATTGATGTAGGCTTGTTCAAAGGCTTGCTCAATTTTGAGATGGACTTATATCAACGCGACCGTAAAGGATTATTGGCCAAACGTAATCTTTCACTTCCCAATACATTTGGAGGTTCATTGCCTGATGAGAATATCAACAGTGACCGGGTGAGAGGTATAGACCTTTCTGTCTCTCATAATAACAGTATCGGTAGTTTTCATTATGGTGTAAAGTTTAATATGAACTTTGCCCGTACAATGAATCGCTATGTAGAACGTGCCCCTTTCAGAAGCAGTATGGAGAAGTGGAGAAATGGAAGTTCCAATCGTTGGAATGATATGAGTTGGGGCTTTGTACCGGTAGGACAATTCCAGGATATGGATGATGTCAACAGTTATATTCTGCAGAATGGAGACCAGGGAAATATTCAGGAATTGCCGGGTAGCTTCAAATATGAGGATGTCAATGGAGACGGTTTGCTCGATGATAACGATTTGCAACCTTTATTCTGGACCGGACAACCTAAGATGCACTATGGTATTACATTGAATGCTTCCTATAAAGGGTTTGACTTCAATGCCTTGTTACAAGGTTCAGGTAAATATTCAGTGCGCTTTACGGAAATTTATAGTGAAATCATGGCTTTGAACGGAGCCAATATGCCGACCTATTTCTACGACAGATGGCATCGTGCTGACCCTTATGATCCGAACAGTGAGTGGATTCCGGGCAAATGGCCCGCAAGCAAAGCCAGCAGTTCGGGGCAGGTGGGTAGTATGTACAAAGAAAGTAAGATATGGAGAAGAGATGCTTCTTATTTACGCCTGAAGAATATAGAAATCGGATATACTATACCAAAGCGTCTGTTGGCAAAGACCGGATTGGCTGATGTACGCGTTTATGTAGATGCATATAACCTGTTTACTTTTGCCGATTCATTTGTGAAGCCTTTCGACCCGGAAAAAATAGAAGGTGCCTATGGTTGTGGCTTCAGTTATCCGGTAATGAAGAGTTATAACATTGGAGTGAATGTGTCATTTTAAAGAATAGAATTTATGAAACTAAAAATAACGATATTACTGGCTCTGACGGTTCTCCTGAATTGTAGTTGTTCGGACTTCCTGGATTTGGAGCCCAAAAATAAGGTAACAGCCGACCGCCTGTTTAGTGACCCGAAAGGTGTTCAGGCTTATATGGCAAATCTCTATTATCAGCTACCGATTGAGGACTTTACGTTCGACCAGGATAAAGGCTTTAATTACAATTACAATGGTGCCCAGAATTTTGGAATCAACCCTTCTGTCTACACGGATGAGGCCGTAAGCTCCGAGTACTGGATGTTTATTGGCTGGGATATCAATATGTATCAGTGGTGGACCGGTGGCTATAAGCTGAACCGTGATGTGAATGTACTGGAAGCTGCTATTCCGACTTTGGATATTACGGATGTGGAGAAGAAGTCACTGATTGGTGAGTGTGCTTTTATCAAAGCTTATAATTACTTTGCATTGGTGAGAAGATATGGTGGAGTACCTTTGGTGAAAGAGTTGCAGGAGTATGAAGGTGATGTGGAAATACTGAAAGTGCCTCGCTCTACAGAGAAAGAGAGTTGGGATTATGTGCTCGAACTATTTGATAAAGCTATCGAAAATCTTCCTCAATCATGGTCTGATAATCAGCGTCGGGCAACAGTATGGGCGGCTTATGCCTATAAATCAAGAGCAGCTCTGCATGCTGCATCCATAGCTAAATATTGGAATGAATATCCATTTTCGGGAGAGGCAGTAGACAAAGGGTATGTAGGCGGTATGACAGCGGATGATGCCAATCGGTATTACGAAGCCTGTATCAAGGCATCCGAAGCTCTGATGAATGATAGTCCCTATTCACTGCACAAACCTAATCCAGCCAATCCGGAAGAGGCTGCTCGTAACTATCAGGAAATATTTGAAGATCCGTCTACAGCTCCTGAAGAGGTGATCTTTGCAAAAGGGTATGCACAACCCGGTGCTGAGAGAGGGCACAGTACAGACTTTTGGAATAATCCGAACCAAACAGCTAACGGTGCTTCTTATCCGGGACGTACGAACCCCACTCTCGATTTGGCAGATCTTTATGAAAACTATGATAATCCGGGGCATAGTGCACCGATAGTAACAACTGAAGATGGAGACCTTAGTGATGTTTCAGGCTATAATCCTGCTAGAAAATATTTGCACTTCGACAATCCGATGGATATATTCAAAGGAAAGGATGCCCGCTTGTTCGGAACATTGATTGTACCTTCAAGTCAGTGGAAGAATACCACCATCATTATTCAAGGTGGTATGATAAAACCAGATGGAAGTTATGTTACAGAGACTGAAGATTCATACACCATGCCCAACGGAAAGAAGTACTATACCTTCGGAGCATCGGTTCGTAGCGAATATTCAGGTTTTGAGAATCATCCGAATATGACGCGTACCGGTTTCCTGAGAAAGAAGTTCCTGAATGAAAAATCGGATGTTGCTCCCCGATTCTTTGAGTCGACTACCAGTTACATTGATATACGCTATGCTGAAATCCTGCTAAATTATGCCGAAGCTGTAGTAGAAAGTAATTATTCGGCAAATGGAGCGCAAACCAGAGCAGCAGAAGCTATCAATGCACTGAGAAAACGTGCCGGACATACGAAGGATATACCGTTGACACTGGACAATGTGCTGCGTGAGCGGAGGGTAGAACTTGCCTTTGAGAACCGTAGACACTGGGATTTGATGCGCCGTCGTGAATATCAGAAGGAGTTTAATGGTAGGGAAAGGCTTGCTCTGATGCCGGTGATTGACCTCCGTGGGGAGAAACCTCAGTATATATTTGTTCGTAAATTGATTTCCCGGGATGGGATGAAGTTCTTCGAACCGAAAGCTTATTATGTATGGATTCCTGGTACTGAAACTACAGGTATCACCCAGAATCCCCTCTATTAAGATCTAAAATTATTAAGCAGAAATTATGAAAAAGATATTTGTAAAAACTTTGTTTATAGCAATGAGTGCTTTGATATTGCACTCATGTGAACTGGATAATTACGACGGACCGGACGCTACCCTTTCGGGTAGAATCATCGATAAAGAAACCGGTGAGTTGGTGGAACAGGATATTATCCGTGGTACGCAAATTGAATTCATCGAGCACGGATATGACAATCCGTTGACGCAATATATGGTGATAAAGAATGATGGTACGTATGCTAACAAAATGATGTTTGCAAATGACTACACGATACAGATTAGGAGTGCTAACTTCCCTGCGACAGAACCTGTGGAAATTACCATTAAAGGAAATACTACTTATGATTTCGAAGTAATCCCTTACTTGAGGATCAAAGATGTACAGATTAAGATAGAAGGGGATGAAGTGGTGGCTACCGCAAAAGTAGAGAAAACCACAGGGCATAAAATTACCAGAATTGGTCTGTACGCACATCAAAACCAACAGGTGGGAGAGCAGATGCGCCAATTGTATGCTGAGTGGCCCAATCCGGAAGACGGTGGATATGTGGCAGGCAATGAATGCAGATTGTCAATTCCCATTTCTACAAACAAACATCTTCTGAAGCCGGGAACTAAATTTTATTTCCGAGTAGGTGCACAGGTCGATGCTTCTGAAGCAAAACTGAACTATGCTCCTGCCATACAAGTCGCTTTTTAAATGATATGATTATGGGAATAGGTAAAAAGATTATAGCGTTATTCATTTTAAGTTTAACCCTGCCCTCACTTTGGGGGCAGGTTATTGACTCACCGGATGGAAACTTGAAATTGTCATTCGATGTCAATAATAATGGTACACCGATTTATAGTCTTGACTATAAGAATAAGGTGGTTTTGAAAAAGGGTGGGATGGGATTCGTTATCAACGATTCTCAAGCGATGGATGCTGGTTTCAAGGTTGATAATATTCAGTATGATACAAAAGAAGAGTATTGGACACCCGTTTGGGGAGAAAACAACCGGATCCAAAGTCATTATAAGGAAATGCTGGTGCAACTCATACAGAAAGAGAGCAGGTTAAAATTGAATATCCGTTTTCGTTTGTTCAATGATGGACTGGGATTTAGGTATGAGTTCCCTGTGCAGCCGGGTTTGAGGTGCTTTGTGATTCAGGATGAAAAGACAGAGTTCCGTCTGGCGGGAGACCATACGGCTTTCTGGATTCCGGCTGACTATGATTCGAACGAGTATCCGATTTCCACCTCTTCACTCTCTCAGATATCTACTTTGATGGATGATGTAAGGAAGGAGGGTTTAGCAGCAAAAGCTCCCGCACTGGGACTGGTCATCCAGACTCCGTTGATGCTGAAATCGATTGACGGACTTTATATTAATATTCATGAAGCGGCGTTGGTGAATTATGCTGCCATGTGTTTGAATGTGGATGATAAAACCTTCACACTCACTTCGCATTTGACACCAGATAAAGCGGGAGTAAAAGGATATATTCAAACCGGTAGTGTGACTCCATGGCGAACCATTGTGGTCAGTGATGATGCCCGTGATATATTGGCATCTAACTTGATACTGAATCTGAATGAACCGTGCAAACTGACGGATACTTCATGGATTAAACCTTGCAAGTATGTGGGGGTATGGTGGGAGTATTTCACGGGAGGAGGTTCTACTTGGACTTATACAGATGCTCAAGATGTTGTAATCGGTGAAACGGATTATACAAAGCTGACACCACACGGGCATCATGGTGCCAATACAACCCATGTGAAGGAATATATCGACTTTGCTGCTGAAAATGGTTTTGATGCTGTATTAGTGGAGGGCTGGAATGAAGGTTGGGAGAATGGAGGAGGGTACTTGAAAGAACGTGTGTTCAGTTTTACCAAAGCATATCCTGATTTTGATGTGGAGGGTTTGCACCGTTATGCCTCAAGCAAAGGAGTAAAGATAATAATGCATCACGAAACCTATTCCACAGCTTCCGATTATGAAAGGCAATTACATGATGCTTTCCATTTTATGGTAGATAATGGTTATGATGCTGTGAAAACAGGATATGTAGGCCGGCTTATTCCACGTAGCGAGTATCACGATAGCCAGTGGATGGTGAATCACTACCTGCATGTGGTAAAGACTGCTGCCGATTATAAAATCATGGTGAATTCTCATGAAGCAGTGCGGCCTACAGGAGTGTACAGAACTTATCCTAACTGGATAGCTCAGGAATCTGCACGGGGCACTGAATTTGAGTCTTTCAACGATGGTATTCGTCCGGACCACACGACTATTCTGCCATTTACCCGTCTGATGGGAGGACCTATGGATTATACCCCCGGAATCTTTGAGGGTGATCTTTCGACTTACGGTTCGAATAAGCGTAAGCGTAGTTCAACATTGGTGAAACAGTTAGCACTGTATGTTACCATATACAGCCCCATACAGATGGCTGCTGACTTGATAGAGAATTATAAACGTTATCCTGAACCGTTCCAATTCATTAAGGATGTTGCAGTAGACTGGGATAAAACGGATATTCTGGAAGCTGAACCGGGAGACTATATCACGATTGCCCGTAAAGCAAAAGGGAAGAATGAATGGTTTGTTGGTGCTATTACTGATGAGAATGCACGTACAGCAACTATTCCTTTCGATTTCTTGCCTGATGGAAAAAAGTACATTGCAACTATATATGAAGATGGAAAAGATGCTGATTGGGAAAAGAATCCACAGAGTTATCATATTTTCAAAGCAGTAGTTACCAATAAGAGTGTACTCAAACAGAAACTGGCACGAAGTGGCGGAGCAGCTATCAGTATTGTTGAGGCCACTGGTGAAGAAGGGTTACGTGGGTTGAAAAAGATTAAATAAACATGATTAAAGCAGGAATATATGAATAAACACTTATTATTGACAGGTTGCTTGGCTTTAGGTTTCCTTTTCTGTCGATGTGAAGATGGTAGTTTGGTAGATGGTAGTTCTCCTTCCATGAATGAAGTGATGCCCACCCGTGCATCTGCTTTCTTTAACTCGATAGGAGTGAATACTCACATTGGTTTCTATGATACAAATTATGCAGATTTCCAAGGCATGCTCAAACCACGTTTATTGGAACTGGGCGTCAAACATATTCGTGATGGTAATATCTGGGGTGGAAACTCAGGTGATACTCCGTTAACCAGATGTAAAGAGTTGGAACAGTATGGAATTAATCTATTACTGATCTGTTTTGGTGGTGATCCGGTAGTGGATGATCCAGTGGAACGTGCCGGGGCTTTTGGACAGATGCTTTGGGGGATAGAACCGGTCAACGAACCGGACCTCAATAAGAAACCTGGTGAGTGGGAGCAGCATGCCCGCAATGAACAGCAACGAGTGTTCACTGCCGCACGCTCTATTCCGGGAAAACAGGTTCCTGTATTGGGGATTGCTTTAGCGGAGAACGTTGACAACCCTTCGCGATTAGGCAATCTTTCTTCGCAGTTGGATTTTGGTAATCTACATTTGTATGCTTCGGGGTTACATCCTACGAATCAGGATTTTGGTAATTACTGGGGGACACGTATGGAAGTGGCAATCAGTAAGGCAAGACTCATTTGCGGTGAGAAACCGTTGATTATAACAGAAGCTGGTTATCATAATTATGAGAATAGCAATCAGTTTAGAGGATGTTCGGAAAAGGCCGCTGCTATTTATCATGTTCATCTGCCGTTTGTATATTATAATGCAGGGGTTTCCCGGACTTATATTTATGAACTTCTGGATTGGAATAAGGCCGGTGTAGTGGATGATATGAATATGCATTATGGCTTGATACGTGCAGATGGTAGTGCTAAGCCATCTTTCCGGGCACTGAAGAATCTGCTGTCGATAGTCAAGGAGGAAGAAGTATCTTACGAATTGTCTCCACTAAAGTTTGGAATTGATCCAACGGTTAAGGATATTGAATATACATTGCTTCAAAAGCAAGATGGCAGTCATTGGTTGGCATTGTTCCGCAAAGTGAATGTGTATGATGTGAAAACTCATAAGGATATTGAAGTAGCTCCGGTAAATGTGAATGTGGAGTTTGCTGAAATACCTTCCTCTATCGATATGTATATTCCTAATCAGTCAGACCAGATAATACAAAGCCTTAAAACCGGTGACAAAATAAGCTTGCAGTTGGGGGCTGAATTGGTACTTTTGAAAATAAAGTAGATTGGTTTGTAAAATTTATATAAAGATGTACCAAATCCGTACTTAATACAGAGAAGGCTATTCGGTTCCGTTAATAAATTGAGCGATGTGTAGCGCTGAGGAGCTTGAATAGAATATAAATATAGAATAAAATATTAAAGTTGAAAGTTTTTCATGAATAATACCCGAAAATTAGTGCAACTGGCATTACTGTCGTTTGTCTTTATATTCAATGCGAACGGTAGAGGTATCAGACTGGAGTTTGGACAACGTTTCCCATTACCTGTTCGGACAGAATATTCATTACTATCGCAATGGGAACGGAAGCCAGTCTTGGATTCACTCTTGATTGAAGATATGGAGCAAGACAGCGAATGGCAGGCAACCGGTATTGCCGAGTGCTATTACACCGAAGAACATGCTGTAGACGGGCGCCGCTCTCTTCGTTTCCGTACTTCTCTGGTAGATACTGCTTACTATCGGCTTCCTATGAATCGTACTCCTTGGAATTCTTTCAAAGGGGAGCAAGGCGGATATGCCAGTGTAGGGCGGACATTTGAAAAAACTCAGGATTGGTCCCAATTCAATCGTTTGTCTTTCTGGGTGTATATACATCCCACTTCCAATCCTATTTATTGTTTTTTTCTGGAACTGGAGAACGAAGGTACTGATTATAATTCTACTACATCGCGTAAGCACCATTTTGTCCAAGACCTTGTTCCGGGACAATGGAATCATGTATTATGGGAGATACCACATCTTGAGAGGGATAAAGTAAAGAAGTTCAATATCATCCAGACATTAATCGGACATACTCCTGAGGGAGAATCGGTCATTACTTATGATTTTGATAGGTTCCAGCTCCAGAAAGTAGAGACGGATAATTTTGAAGGGTGGGATCTTCCTTCAGGCAAATTCTCTTTTTCACATATCGGATATAGACCGGAAGATAAAAAGATTGCTATGATTGGACATCCGGATTGTCAGGATTTCCAGTTGCTGGATGTTGATGGAAAAATAGCTTTTCAGGGTTCGGTTGTTGCAGATACTACTAAGAACGGAATATTTCATTTGTTGGACTTTTCCAATTTCAGAGAAGAGGGAACCTACCGTTTACAATGTGGTACGAATGAGTCTCTTCCTTTTCCAATTGAAGAGAATATCTGGCTGTCCCCATTGTTTAGTGGCTTGAATTTCTATTTTTGCCAGCGTTGTGGCTATGATGTACCGGGTATTCATCAGGCATGTCATAAGGATTGGTTCGGCTTTCATGGTAATGAACGGAAGGTTATTAATGGAGGTTGGCACGATGCAGCTGACTTATCGCAAGGGTATTGGCGTACGGCCATGGGAGTGTATGCTCTGCTTAGTAATTTAGAACTGATTCGAAAAGATAAAGCTTTAGCTGAATTGTCAGAAAGAATGCATTCTGAAATTAAGTGGGGTATAGATTGGTTACTGAATACTCGCTTCGAAGATGGTTATCACATGAGTTGGAGTGTTATGAGGATTTATACAGATAATCTGGCAGGCACTCTGGATGACAATGTGAGCCAGGCACAAAAAGTACCTTGGGAGAACTTCCTGGGAGCTGCGGTTGAATGTAAGGCGGCCGGGATACTGGTTGATTCGGACCCTGAATTATCAAAGAAGCTGTTGGCGTGCGCTACAGAAGATTGGGAGTTTGCTTTTGCATCCCAAGATGATTGGAATCGTACTGGATATCAGGAAGCTTCATGGGGTGCGATTGCTTCTGTATTATTGTATCGGGCAACCGGTGAAGAACGTTATAAAGCACAAGCACTTCATTTCGGGAAATTATTGGTGCAATGTCAGGAACAAAGTTTTATCAATGACATGCCTGTCACCGGATTCTTTTATTACGACACATCCCGCAGGAATATAATTCATAATACACATGCAGCATTTGAAGAAGCCGCAATGATAGCTTTCAGGGAACTGTGCGACGAATTCAAAGAGGATGAAAATTGGATGAACTGGTATGCTTCGGCTGTATTGTATAGTGACTATTTCATGAAATGGGGTAGCAGGGTTGCCGCCCCTTATGATTTATTACCAAATTCTGTATATTCAAAATCTTCTATACTTGCAGAAAAAGATTCTTGCCAACGCAGGCAACTTTTAAAGCAATATAATGAAGGTACGGTCCTGAATGAAGAATATGCTTTGCGGACATTTCCTATCTGGGAAAATGAACTATTTCATGGTAGTACCAATGCCCACCTGTCTGCTACATGGGCGTTAGCAGAAGCTTCTTTGCTTAGGAACGATACTTTGGGGATGCAGTTGGTAACTAAACAATTGCAATGGATATTTGGCAATAATCCTTTCGGACAAAGTCTGATGTATGGAGTTGGGTACGATTATGCTCCTCTTTATGCCTATTGTACCAAGAATATTGTAGGAGCGCTACCTGTAGGTATGGATTGTATGACAGGGGATGCTCCGTATTGGTCTTCATCTAATTATGCCACTTACAAAGAACTTTGGATTGAACCAGTCAATAGATTCATGGGAGGAATGGCTGCTTATTTAAGAATGAATCAACTTAAGCCTGATGTTATAAATAATATTCAGATTAATGTGGAGAAGCGATATTCAGGAGTTGATGGATATAGAACAGTGTTGACGATGAAAGGAGTTGGATGCCATAAGATAGAAGTGAAAGCGTTTAATGCGAAAGTTGGCTTTAAATCGCAAAACGTAGATTTTCGGGAAACTGAACTCCTTGAATTAAACTTTTCTCTTATAGACAACAATAAACCATATGTTCTTTTGATTATTGTGGACGATAAGTTCGGTAAAGAAATTGTGGGAGTGAATCCTTTGGTGTAATCTTCCTCTATCATAAAAGAAGAGGTTATCCTCATTTTCTGGATAACCTCTTTTTTGTTTACAACCATTTCTCCAATGGTTCTATTTTTATCAGTAATGCTTAGAGAGCATTCTCTTTTACCAAATATTCTGCAATCTGTACTGCGTTCAGTGCAGCACCTTTCTTGATCTGGTCACCCACAATCCAGAAAGTCAGGCCGTTTTCATTAGTCAGATCCTTACGGATACGACCTACATAAACGGGGTCTTTACCTGCAAGGAACAAAGGCATTGGATATTCCTTTTCGGCAGGGTTATCCTGCAATACCAAACCGTTGCCTTTTGCAAAAGCTTCACGAGCTTCTTCCACTGAAATAGGACGTTCTGTTTCTACCCAAATACTTTCAGAGTGAGAACGAAGAGCAGGAACGCGTACGCAAGTTGCGCTTACTTTTATGTCAGAATGCATAATCTTGCGGGTTTCGTGGAACATCTTCATTTCTTCTTTGGTGTATCCATTATCAGTGAATACATCAATCTGAGGAATGAGGTTGAATGCCAACTGGTATGCAAACTTTTCAACAGTAACAGATTCACCTGCTAACACCTGGCGGTATTGTGTGTACAATTCATCCATAGCGGCAGCACCTGCACCGCTGGCGGCCTGATACGTAGAAACGTGTACAGTCTTTATGTGAGAAAGCTGTTCGATGGCTTTCAGTGCCACTACCATCTGTATAGTGGTACAGTTAGGGTTGGCGATGATGCCGCGTGGACGATCTTTTGCGTCGGCAGCATTTACCTCGGGAACTACCAAAGGTATGTCATTATCCATACGGAAAGCACTGGAGTTATCGATCATCACGGCACCATGTTTGGTGATGGTCTTGGCATACTCTTTAGAGGTACCAGCGCCTGCGGAAGTGAAAGCGATATCAACCCCTTTAAAGTCATCGTTGTGTTGCAAGAGTTTTACCTCGATCTGTTTACCGCGGAATGTGTATTTTGTTCCGGCACTGCGTTTAGAACCGAACAACACTAACTCATCCAACGGGAAATTTCTTTCATCGAGCACACGCAGGAACTCCTGTCCCACGGCTCCGCTTGCTCCAACAATAGCTACTTTCATTTTCTTTTGTTTTTTATTAAGTTTATAAAAATGTTCTTCTATGCTTAAAAACGATAGAATTGGCTGCAAATTTATAACAATTTGCTGTATGACAACGTATAAAATGAAAACTTTTTTGTTATTTTGCAACGTAAAACCTAAAACTTGAAGCCCATGGACTTATTTGACTTCAGTCTGAAACTTCCGATTACTGATCCTACATGGATATTCCTCCTTGTACTGCTTATCATATTGTTTGCTCCCATTTTGTTGAATAGATTACGTATTCCACATATCATCGGTATGATATTGGCGGGATTGGTAATTGGTGAGCATGGATTTAATATTCTGGCGCGGGATAGTAGTTTTGAACTGTTTGGTAAAGTGGGTTTATACTATATAATGTTTCTGGCTGGTCTGGAAATGAATATGGCGGATTTCAAGCAGAATCGGGGGAAGGCCGTAATGCTGGGATTATTGGCTTTTATTATTCCAATCATGATCGGTTTGGTGGTGAACATGACCTTCTTGAAGTATAGTTTGATCACTTCAGTCCTGTTGGCAAGTATGTATGCTTCACATACTCTGGTAGCATATCCCATTGTTATCCGGTATGGTGTATCCCGACATCGAAGTGTCAGTATTGCCGTAGGAGGTACAGCGGTGACTGATACACTTACGTTGCTGGTCCTGGCTGTAGTGGGTGGTATGTTTAAGGGAGAATCCGGTGGACTGTTTTGGGTATGGCTGGTAGTTAAAGTCGTTTTCCTTGGTGGATTGATCATGTATTTTTTCCCCCGTATCGGTCGTTGGTTCTTCCGTAGGTACGATGATAATGTAATGCAGTTCATCTTTGTACTTGCTATGGTATTCTTAGGGGCAGGATTGATGGAATTTGTAGGAATGGAGGGTATCCTTGGTGCATTCCTTGCGGGGCTGGTGTTGAACCGGTTGATACCCCATGTTTCTCCGTTGATGAATCATTTGGAATTTGTAGGTAATGCGCTTTTCATTCCTTACTTCCTGATTGGTGTGGGAATGATGATTGATATACATGTGATTTTTGGTCATGGTGATGCTCTGAAGGTGGCAGGAGTAATGATAGCGGTTGCTTTGACCGGTAAATGGATTGCCTGTTGGTTGACACAGAAAATCTATAAGATGGGAGCCATTGAGCGGGAATTGATGTACGGTTTGAGTAATGCCCAGGCTGCCGCTACGCTGGCTGGCGGCTTGGGCGGGTATAAAATCATCTTTAGGGTCACGT
>OCAV01000043.1_pt1 | contig 110370 bp, 94 predicted proteins | sample 1538331 | NCBI WGS metagenome assembly OCAV01 (sample SAMEA2580297, study PRJEB22360) | human gut metagenome | biome: human gut; feature: human-associated habitat; material: faeces | place: Denmark | collected 2008/2010
GCCAAAGACAGCTCCCAAAGAGAGACCATACCCTATATTTGTGGCCTCGGAGCAAGGTTTGGATACGAGCGTGTATAAGCGAGTATTCAAACCGCAGCGACTAAAGTCACAAATATAGGTTCTTTTATTTACTGTGAGCGTCTCCTTTGCCTGCGGCAAATCAGAATTTCGCTATCTTAAAGCGAAGGGCTTCCTCACTTGTTTGTGCCAGTATTTTTATCGCTTCTTCAGGATAAGCCCCAACAGCAGTTTCTCCCGTTAACATGAGAGAAGAAGCCCCATCTAAGACTGCCTGAAAGATATCCGTTACTTCTGCTCTGGTTGGTACAGGATTTTGCTCCATCGAGGCGAGCATCTGGGTTACGACCATGAATGGTTTCTTTGCACGCAGACAGGTCATGGCGATTCGTTTCTGGATGGCGGGAAGTTTTGGCAGAGGAATGGCATTTCCGAGATCCCCTCTTGCTATAACAATTTCATCACAGAAAGGCAGGAGAGAAGGCAGATTTTCTACACCTTCTAACGACTCTATCTTTGCAAAGATGCGTATATAATCCATACCGTCGGCACACAGTTCCTTTCGGAGAGTGATTAAATCATCAGCATTTCTTACAAAAGGAAGCATAACGCCGGTAACGTGATATTTTCTGAGTAATTTCAGATTTTGTTTATCTGTTTCGGTGAGTACAGGCAGAGGAACGGTAACATCCTTTATTGCAATACTTTTTCTTGAAGTCAGTTCACCGCCTTTTTTGACTTTGGCACAGAAAATATCTTCTTCTAAAGGTGCCGATAATTCTAATACAATTTTTCCATCGTTTAATTTTACTTCCTGTCCTTCATCGAAATAAGAAAAAAGAATATCAGGACATGGAATAATAGAAAGTTCATCTTCTCCAGCTATGATTCGTGAAAATATAGCGGAGTTTTCTTTTCTTTTATCAAATGATTTTTCTGATACAAGAAAAATAAGATCATTCTCGGAAAGGGAGAGTGGAATATCCAGAGTTCCGATGCGAAGTTCAGGACCCTGTAAATCAACAAGAAGTTCAGGAACGATGTGCAGACGTTCGGAAACTTCGTAATATTGCTGCAGCCAGTCTTTACAGTCATCAAGATTGCTGTGGGAAAGGTTAAGGCGCATTCCGGTCATGCCAGATAAAAACATTGTGCGGATTTTTTCTTTTGTGGCACAGGCAGGACCAAGAGTTCCGTATAAATGAAGAGAATGTTTCATAATAAAACCTCCAGAAATAATTTATTGTAATTATAGATGTAACTACTGCTTCATCCATTTGGTTTCTAAAAGTATTATTGAATATAATTTTGCCAGTTTACCTTGTACATCTTTTATTGTGAACTGTCAAATCATTATTCATAAACTGTTATTACTGAATGAATATTACACTACGGACACTTAAAAAAGAGGAAAGTATTGAGATATAGTGTAGTTGTATAGCGTAGTAATTGCATTTTATAATGATGGGTTTTTTATAGTAATTGTGGAATTACTATAGTCACAGCTTAACTTTAAAAAAACTTCTCAAAAATCTAAATCTATTGTATCATGATTTATAGAGAATGGAGGAACTTTTTATGAGATGGAAGCTGACTACATTGATTGAAAATCATGTGGATAAAGAAGAAAGATATATGTGTGAGCATGGTCTTGCTATTTTGATTGAAAGTGAGAATCAAGAGGAACAGGTTTGCCTGTTAATGGACACAGGGAAGAGTGGAATATTTTATGAAAATGCAGCGAAAATGGGGATTTCTCTTGAAAATTTAGGTGCATTATTAATTAGCCATGCCCATTATGATCATGCTGGTGGTGTGAAAAGACTCATAGAAGAAGAGACAATCAGAAAAATATATGTGGGAAAAGATTTTTTTCAGGGAAAATATTATGAGAAAAACGATGGAACGATGAAAGATATTGGGATTGCATTTTCCAAGGAAGAATTAGAGAAAAAAGGAATAACCGTTTGTGAGGTAAAAGAAGATATGCAAATGATTTTTCCGGGAGTAACATTATATCGTAACTTTGAGCGCATTGTAGGATATGAACAGTTAAATCCTCGTTTTTTTGTAAAAAAAGAAGACAAGGAAATTGTTGCTGATTGCTTTGCAGAAAGCTTTTTTCAAACACACTCTGGAACAGAGGAAGGAATGACTGCGTACAGTACCGATTGTTCTTCTGATGAATTGAGCGTGAAGCCGACAATAGAAAAAGTAATATCTGAATATACGAAGGATTCTTTCACAGACGAAATTGCCGTAGCATTAGATACCGAGCAAGGCATTGTCGTTATAGTGGGATGTTCTCATCCGGGCATTATGAATATTCTTAGAACAATTGAAAAGAGAAGTGGTAAAAAGATTTGCGGAGTTGTCGGAGGAACCCATTTGATGGAAGCTGACGGAGAGCGGCTTAGAAAGACAATAGATGACTTAAAAGAAATGAATATAAATTTTATTGCCGTTTCCCATTGTACGGGAGAGGACAATTTAGAAACGATAAAAAATAACTTTGGAGAAAAATTTATTTTTAACTGCACAGGAAATGTAATCAGGTTTTAATAAAATTTCAGAAAAAAGGTTTCTTTGACTTAGTAAGGGTTACCATGTGATTTACAATAGAAATTTATTTAAAATTTATATCATACTGAAAAAGTAGAAAAAATTTAAAAATACCTATTGACAATTGAGCGCTCGTTCAACTATAATAAGGACAGTTGAACAAGTATTCAATTATTTGTTTGATGAAGGAGGAAGTTATGGGAACGAAAAAGAGCGATTGTGTGGCAATGTTTCCTGAAAGTATTGAAAAGGTACAGAAGAGTATGCCGAAAGACTGCGAGATTGATAAGGTAGTATCCTTTTTTAAAGTTTTAGCAGATGACACAAGAATACGGATTCTGTATGCACTAAAGGAGCAGGAGATGTGTGCCGGTGATATTGCAGTTTTCCTTGACATGACTAAGTCTGCAGTTTCCCACCAGCTTGCCGTAATGCGTAAGATGCATCAGGTAAGAGCAAGACGGGAAGGAAAAAATGTTTTTTATTCACTGGATGACCAGCATATTGTAGATATTATGGAAGAAGCATTAATACATATGACACATACCGATTCCTAGAGAGTGTTTCAAACACGCTCTAGAGCGTGTAGATTACTTGTTGTTTTTCAACATGTACTGGGGTAATTCTATAATATCAAAAAGAGAGGTATCACAATGCAGAGAAAAGTATATATTCTTGAGAACCTTGATTGTGCAAACTGTGCAGCCAAGATTGAGAGAAAGCTTAGTAAGCTGCCGGAGCTTAGCGATGTATCCGTTACATTTGCAACCAAGCAGCTTCGATTTGCAGCAGAAGATCCGGAAGCGGTTCTGCCAAAAATCAGAGAGACAATTCAGTCTATGGAACCAGATGTAGAAGTTGTTGAGAGAACCCGCAGCAGACGTAAAGCAGCAGAAACTCACAATCATGAGCATCATTATCACCATCATGAACATGGAGAAGAGTGTGGATGTGGCCATGACCACCACGACCATGATCATGACCATGAGGAACACGAGCATCATCATCACCATCATGAGCATGGAGAAGAGTGTGGATGCGGCCATGACCACCATGACCATGATCATGACCATGAGGAACACGAGCATCATTATCACCATCATGAACATGGAGAAGAGTGTGGATGCGGCCATGACCACCACGACCATGATCATGACCATGAGGAACACGAGCATGAGCATCATCACCATCATGAGCATGGAGAAGAGTGTGGATGCGGCCATGACCACCACGACCATGATCATGACCATGAGGACCATGATCATCATCACCATCATGAACATGGAGAAGAGTGCGGATGCGGCCATGACCACCACGACCATGATCATGACCACGAGGAACACGAGCATCATCACCACCATCATGAACATGGAGAAGAGTGTGGATGTGGCCATGACCATCACAATCATGAGCATCACCATCATCACGATCACGGTCCGGCAAAACCACAGGCAACTCGTTCACACACACATTTTCAGGTAGATCATCATCAGGTAGAAGGACATCCGGAAGGCTGTCAGTGTGAGCAGTGTAATTCCTATGTAGAATATTGTGATGTTTGTGGAGAGAGCCTTGCAAAATGTAACTGTCATATGCCAGATGAAGATTTGGAGAAGAAAGTATATATTTTAGAGGGAATCGACTGTGCGAATTGTGCAGCAAAGATTGAGGCGAAGATTCGTCAGATGCCGGAAGTTGGATTCGCATCAGTGGCATTTGCAACAAAGCAGCTTCGAGTTTCAGCAAATAATCAGGCAGAGTTACTTCCAAAGATGCAGGCAGTTGTAGATTCTATTGAAGATGGAGTAACAATTGTTCCAAGACAGCGTAAGAAGCTAAGCGGCATTTCTAATACAAAGGTATATATTTTAGAAGGTCTTGACTGTGCAAACTGTGCAGCAAAGATAGAAGCAAAGTTAAGAACATTAAATGGTGTGGATGATCTGACAATTACTTATGCAACGAAGCAGATGAAACTTTCTGCTAAGAATCCAGACCAGATGATTCCGATGATTAAAGAGACAATTGATGCAATGGAAGATGGAATCACAATTGTTCCAAAAGAAAATAAAGTGATAAAATCTGAAGAAGCAGGAGAGAAGAAGTTCTCTTTTAACAATCCTCTTGTAAGCATCGGCGTGGGAGCAGTTATTTTCATCATTGGTGAAATTCTTGAACATGTGGGAAATGTACCAACCATTCCAATGTTTGCCCTGTTCCTGATTGCTTATTTAGTTCTTGGCGGCAAGGTATTAATCACAGCTGGAAAGAATATCATGAAAGGTCAGGTATTTGATGAGAACTTCCTTATGTGTATTGCAACAATTGGTGCGTTCTGTATTCAGGAATTCCCAGAAGCAGTAGGCGTAATGCTTTTCTATCGTATCGGTGAGTATTTTGAAGAAAAAGCAACCGAGCAGAGCCGTACTCAGATTATGGAAGCGGTTGACTTAAGACCAGAAGTTGTTAATCTTGTCATTGGAAATGATGTCCGTATTATTGATGCGGAAGAAGCAAATGTAGGAGATATCCTTTTAGTCCGTCCGGGTGACCGTATTCCATTAGATGGTGTTATCATTGATGGAGAGAGCCGTATTGATACTTCACCAGTTACCGGTGAGCCAGTACCTGTTATGGCAAAGGCAGGAGACAACATCGTTTCCGGATGTGTGAATACATCTGGACAGTTAAAGATTCGTGTAGAAAAAATTCTTGAAGAATCTATGGTAACAAGAATTCTTGACTCTGTGGAAAATGCAGCGGCAAGTAAACCAAACATTGATAAATTTATTACTCGTTTTGCAAGAGTATACACACCATTCGTTGTATTATTCGCATTATTTGTAGCAGTAGTACTTCCATTTATTTTACCAGATTCCCTGAATTGGCATTTCTTCGTAGACAGTGCCTATACAGGAACAGTAAATACGATTCATGGAACAAGCGGAACCGCATCTATTTACACAGCGCTGACATTCTTAGTTATCAGTTGTCCATGTGCGTTAGTATTAAGTGTACCGCTGGCATTCTTCTCTGGAATCGGAGCAGGCTCTAAGAAAGGTATCCTTTTCAAAGGTGGAATTGCAATTGAAAGTCTGAAAAATGTAAAAGCAATCGTAATGGATAAGACGGGAACGATCACAAAGGGTAACTTTGTTGTTCAGAAAGCCAATCCAGCAGGAAATGCAATGACTGCCAATGATTTATTAGCAATCAGTGCAAGTTGTGAATTGTCTTCTACACATCCAATTGGAAATAGCATCGTAGAAGCAGCTGAAGAAAAGGGACTTTCTATCGAAAGACCATCGAAAGTAGAAGAAATTGCCGGACATGGTATTCGTGCCGAACTTAGCAGAGGTGTTGTTCTCTGTGGTAACAGAAAGCTTATGGATGCACAGAACGTAGACTTAAGTGTATACCAGAAAGAAAACTTTGGTACAGAAGTACTCGTTGCCTTAAATGGCAAATTTGTTGGAAATATCGTCATTTCCGATACAGTAAAAGACGATGCCAAAGATGCAATCGCCGATGTAAAGAAACAGGGAATTATTACAGCAATGCTTACGGGTGATGCACAGGAAAGTGCAGATGCTGTAGCAAAAGAAACTGGAATTGATGAAGTACACGCAAAACTGCTTCCGCAGGATAAATTATCTGAATTGAAGAAAATCAGAGAAAATCATGGAGCGGTTATGTTTGTCGGAGACGGTATCAACGATGCACCGGTACTTGCCGGAGCTGATGTTGGAGCAGCTATGGGAAGCGGCGCGGACGCAGCAATCGAAGCAGCAGATGTCGTATTCATGAACTCCGAAATGAAAGCCATCCCAGAAGCCGTCGGCATTGCCAAAATGACAAATAGTATTTCATGGCAGAACGTTGTATTTGCACTTGCAATCAAAATCATCGTTATGATTATGGGTCTGTTTGGATTCGCAAATATGTGGATTGCGGTATTTGCTGATACAGGAGTATCGGTATTGTGCCTGCTCAACTCCATCAGAATCCTGCATAGAAAATAGGAATTTGCCGGGGTGAGTAAACAGACGAAGTCCGAGAATCAAATCACAAATATAGATGATTTGATTCTCGGACTTCTGTTTTCTGGCTACCCGGGCAAATTTGTGGAAAGATTTGGGGAAGAAGTCAGGAGAGATAGAAGTAATTCGAATCAATTCTTCAAAAAACAGTTATAACGAAAGCTATAACCTTCTGGAGCGTCCTCAAATCCCTCCAACAATAAAAAGCAATTCCATCCCCAGTCAAAACACAGCCCTCTGGAAGATAAATAAAGCATATTTGTGACCTCGGAGCAAAGGTTGGATGCGAGCACTTAAAGCGAGCATTCAACCTGCAGCGACTAAAGTCACAAATATGCTTTATTTATCTTCCAGAGGGCGTCTCCTTTGCCTGCGGCAAATTCCTATTTTATTGTATAAATTTCTGTACAAAAATCTGGCTGTATAGTATAATTAAATGAAGAAACATGTGGAAATGCAAACGATAAAGGGGGAACTTATGCAGAAATAAGTTGTATTACAGGTAACATTAAAGGAGAAGTTAATCGGAACAGCATCTAAAAACCTAAGCGAGTTAGAAGATGTAATTAACAAACAGGCAGATAAAGGATATCGTTTACATACCATCAGCACAACATCTGGTGGAAGTAAAGGACTTGGAGGCGGTGACCGCATCCAGGCAACAATGGTGTTTGAAAGAATCGAATAGGTGGCATTTATCCCTATTTGCTCCCAGGCCACAAATAGGGATATTTTATCTTCCTGGATTCGTCTGTTTTTGAATTTTTTGTCTATCCTCTGTCATTCCCGAATAAAAATCGAATCCCCCGGATGAGGAACTTTCCGGGGGATTCTTTATATTAAGTAATGAAGATATGATAAAAAATAGGAAAGAATTAGTTGTTACCTAAAACATCTTTCACTGTATCTTCTACCATTTTCTTAGTAACGATTTCAACTGTATCGCGGCAAATTGCAAGCTCTTCGTTTGTTGGGATACAGATGACTTTTACTTTTGATTCTGGAGTGGAGATAATACGTTCTTCTCCATGCATCTTGTTTGCTTTCTGATCTAAAGTTGTATCAAGGTAATCGAAATGTTCGATAATTCTTGAACGGATGATATCGTCGTTCTCACCGATACCAGCTGTAAATACGATGGCGTCAACACCGTTCATAACGGCGATGAAACTTCCGATGTATTTAACTACGGAATGAGAAAATACTCTTAAAGCCAAGTCAGCACGTTTGTTACCAGCTTTTGCAGCCTCGTCAAGATCACGGAAGTCAGAAGAAACACCGGAAATACCAAGAACACCGGATTTCTTATTTATGATATCCATAACCTGCTCAAGAGAAAGGTTCTCTTTGTGAGCGATGAATTCGATACAAGTAGGGTCGATATCACCAGAACGTGTACCCATTACAAGACCCTCTAATGGAGTAAGACCCATAGAAGTATCTACACATTTTCCACCATCAACAGCGGAGATGGAAGAACCATTACCAAGGTGACATACAACAATCTTTAAGTCTTCAGGTTTTTTACCAAGAATCTCAGCAGCTCTTAAAGAAACATATTTATGAGATGTTCCGTGGAAGCCGTAACGACGAACAGCGTATTTCTCATAGTACTCATATGGAAGACCATAGATGTAAGCTTCTGGTGGCATAGTCTGATGGAAAGCTGTATCAAATACACCAACCATTGGAGTTGTAGGAAGAAGCTCTTTACAAGCAGCAACACCAACTAATGTAGGAGGGTTGTGAAGAGGAGCTAAGTCGTTACAAGATTCTACTGTCTTTAATACTTCTTCTGTAAGTAATGTGGAACAAGCAAACTTCTCACCACCATGTACCATACGATGTCCAACAGCATCAATTTCATCGATGGATTTTAATACACCATTTTCAGGGTCTGTTAACTGTTTTAATACAAGTTCAACAGCCTGACGATGTGCAGGCATTGCAGCTTCGTACTTAATCTTATCCTGGCCGGCTGGCTGATAAGTTAAAACACCATCGATACCGATTCTTTCACATAAACCTTTTGCGAGAACGTGTTCTGTCTCAGAATCAATAACCTGATATTTCAGGGAAGAGCTACCGCAGTTAATTACTAAAACCTTCATTTCATATCTCCTTTTTGTATAATTATTTATTACGAAACGCCAAATTTCGCTTATTTTATTTTGCTAGGCATATTATAGCTTGTTTTTTTTATCTTGAAAATGTACTTATTCAGCTTATGATGGAGTTTTTTTGTTATTTCGGCACTTTTTTTTGAGTTTTGATAGGTAATTGTATTTCATAGTAAACAATAAATGATTTTGTTTGAAAGTTAACATGATTAGACAAAAATATAAAAATGTCCAAAAAAATCGAAAAAATTCATCAAAAAACGATAAAAAATAGTAAGAAATACAAAAAATAGGAAGATTGCTGTTTCGTTTGTTTTCGGTTATAATATGGACAAAGATAAGCAGATTTATCCGCTTACAGCAAGAATACTCCGATCTCTAAGGTGGGAGATGAATTGCATTCAGGTAGAAATAAAAGGAGAAAGGAGTTCATTTATGAAAGTAGCGGGAATTATCGCAGAGTATAATCCATTTCACAAAGGGCACCAATATCATATAGAAGAAACACGGAAAAAAACAGGGGCAGATTATGTTGTTGTAGTTATGAGCGGGGACTATGTACAGCGTGGAGAACCAGCAATTGCAGATAAATATATGCGAACCCGGATGGCGCTTTCTGGCGGAGCAGACTTGATTATTGAAATGCCGGCAATCTATGCGACAGCCAGTGCCGAATATTTTGCGACAGCAGGGATTGGGATTCTTGATCAATTAGGCTGTGTCGATTATCTTTCCTTTGGAAGCGAATGGGCAGAAGTAGAAGATTTTTCGGCATATGCGACTTTATTTCTTGAAGAACCGGAAGAATATAAACAGATTTTGCAGGAAAAATTAAAATCAGGAAAAAGTTTTCCAGAAGCGAGAGCTTTCGCAGCGGGAAATTTATTATTCGATTCGAAACCAGAAAAAGCAATAGAATTTTTAAAAGAGCCAAATCATATTTTAGGCTTGGAATATATCAAAGCATTAAAAAGAAGAAATTCTTTGATCAGGCCAGTTATTATTAAAAGAAAAGGAAATCATTATCATGAAAATAAACTGACAGAAAACTATTCCTCCGCAACAGCAATCCGCCAGGAAATGTACCATTTTTATAGAAACTTCAGTAGAAAAAATCCGTATAATACAGAAATTTGTAATAGCGGAAAATATGGAAATACGGGAAAAAATACCAATAACAGAGTCAGCAACATCTATAATAATACTTATAACAAAGAAAAAGAAGCACCCCAGGCATTTGAAAAAGCACTTTGTGGAGAATATCTTCCTTTTATAGAAGGATTTTTACAGAATAACTTTGTGACCTGGGAAGATTTAATGCCCTATCTTGACTATACGTTTCTTCTGAAAAATAAAGTAATTGGCAAATACTTTGGAATGAATCTTGATTTAGCAAGAAGATTTCAAAATATTTATGAGCCAGGTCTTTCTTTCGAAGATTTGATAGAAAGCCTTCACGCCAGACAGATTACGGATGCGGCATTGAGAAGAGTTCTTTTGCATATCGTACTTCACATGAAATATTATCCATTCTTAGAAGAAGCCAAAGACATTCCGGTACCATATGCAAGAATATTAGGCTTTTCCAAAACCGCTTCTCCCCTGCTAAAAGAAATACGTCAAAACGCCACTTTAGATATCATCCAACGTCCTGCAGAGGGTAAAAAACTTTATTCCAACAGTTCGGCACAGGCACAGATTTACAGTATAGATATACGAACTGCAGACTTGTACGAACAGATTGCTGCCAGAAAAGCAGGAAGAAAACCAATCAGCGAATATAAACGCCAGCAGGTGATACGGTGAAATTTGGTTTGCCGCAGGCAAGGAGATGCCCGCAGCAATTACTATAAAAAATAACTGTGGAGAATTTACCGAAATCGAGTTATACTATGTTCTATATAAAAAGACAGCAAAGAAAATGCAAAATAGAAAGCGAGGTCGATTATGTATAATGCAGGATTGATTTTAGAAGGCGGTGGAATGCGCGGTGTATATACAGCCGGTGTATTAGATGCCTTTTTAGATGCAGGAATTGAATTTTCCAGTGTATATGGAGTATCTGCCGGAAGCTGCCATGCATGCAGCTACCTTTCTAAACAGAGAGGAAGGGCATTTCGAGTAAATGTAGATTATCTTGATGACCCGAATTACTGTGGAGCAAAAACATTTTTGAAAACAGGAAATGTTTTTGGGCCAGAGATGCTTTATGAGCAGATTCCAGATGTGTTAGATCCATTTGATCATCAGGCATTTTTGAATTATCCAGGTAAGTTTTATGCAGTAGTTACTGATGTGGAAACAGGAGCTGCAAGATATTTAAGAGTGCGCGATCTTAGAAAGCAGATGTGGATGATTCGTTCATCAAGTTCGCTGCCATTAGTTTCTAAGACAATCGTTGTAAAAGGACATAAGCTTCTTGATGGAGGAATTGCTGACAGTATTCCAATTCGTAAATCAATAGAAGATGGCAATGAGAAGAATGTTGTCATTCTCACAAGAGACCACGGATATCGTAAGGCGCCGAATAAGCTGATGCCGATCATGCGTCTTCGTTATCCAAAGTATAAAGAATTTCTTCATGCTATGGAGACAAGACATGTCCGTTATAATGAGACAATAGATTTCTTAGAAGAACAGGAAAAAGAGGGAAAGGTCTTTATCATTCGTCCAGAAGCAAAAGTGGAAGTAGGAAGAATTGAAAAGGATAAGGCCAAACTTACGGTCCTTTATAAACAGGGACTTCATGACGGAGAAAAGGCAATAGAGGCGATGAAAGAATATTTGGAGAAATAGTCGGCGTGTTTTAAATGTTTTTTACATCTTGTAATCTTTTACAGGAAACTAATTTTATAAACACGCTCTGGAAATTCTTTTTATTTTCTGGTAGACTAAAAGACAAATATAACTCAAGTATAACTGTAGAAAGGATTGGGAATTATGAGCAAGAAAAAAGTAGTAATAGCCCTCGGACACCGAGCATTAGGAACAACAATGCCAGAACAGTACAAAGCAACAAGAAATACAGCCAAGGCAATTGCAGATTTAGTAGAAGCAGGGGCAGACGTTGTTATATCCCACAGTAATGCACCACAGGTTGGAATGATTCATACAGCGATGAACGAATTCAGTAAGGATAGAGAAGACTATACACAGGCGCCTATGTCCGTATGTTCTGCTATGAGTCAGGGATATGTTGGATACGATTTACAGAATGCGATTCGTGCCGAACTCTTAAAAAGAGGAGTGTATCGCCCAGTATGTACAATTATCACACAGGTAATGGTAGACCCTTATGATGATGCATTTAATGAGCCAGTTAAAGTTATCGGAAGACTTCTTTCGAAAGAAGAAGCAGAGCAGGAAGAAAAACATGGAAACTATGTTACAGAAGTAGAGGGCGGCTATCGAAGAATTGTAGCAGCTCCAAAGCCACAGGGAATTATCGAGATTGATTCTATCAAAGCGCTTTCTGACCAGGGGCAGGTAGTTATCGCCTGCGGCGGTGGCGGAATTCCAGTGTTAGCACAGGGAGTAGAACTTCATGGTGCCAGCGCAGTTATCGAGAAAGACTATGCCAGTGGAAGAATGGCAGAACTGTTGAACGCAGACGTATTCATGGTTTTAACAAGTGTAGAGAATGTCTGTGTTGGTTACAATACAGAACAGGAATCTCCATTAGAGCATATTACTGTAGCAGAAGCACAGAAATACATCGATGAAGGTCAGTTCGAGCCAAATACAATGCTTCCAAAGATTGAAGCAGGTGTTTCTTTCCTTGAAAAAGGCAATGGAAGAAAGGTAATTATTACATCAATTGATAAAGCTTTAGAAGGCTATCTGGAGAAAACCGGAACAATTATTGAATAACTTCTGGTTTGCGTAGCAGGAGAGACGCCCACAGGGAATATTATATTCTCTGTGGGCTTTATTTCGCTTCAGGAGTTCGTCTGCCTTGCAGTCTCACAAATCAGAATTCAGGACATAATTTTTTCATATTTCTTTTTGCCTCAGGCAAGAAAGATGCCCGCTGGGAATAAAAATAAGCCATATGTGTGATTTTTGCCGTTGTGAGAAGTAATATCATAGTATACCCTTGCAACTCCGAAACCACATATATGGTTTATTTTATTTCCAGCGGGCTGTCTTTGGCTGTTGAAGTAAAAAATCATGCTAGAGCATTTTTCAAACACGCTCTGGAGGATTGGAAAATTTTCCAGAAGACTGTGGTTTTCAGAAAATGAGATATGAAACAGAAAAATAAGGAAAATTTCCAAGAAATCTGTGAGTAGTAATTGAATTTATAAAAAGCTATAATAAAAAAGAGTATATTAAAAAACAATAAAATATTCTCCGGCTGGTGAACTCGTAAAAATGTCAGAAAACTATAAAAAAGATATGGATAGACATTTTCTGTCTGCCTGAATCCGTATAATAACGGAAAGAAAGGTGGAAGAGAATGTTCATGTGGCATGTGGGAGATATAGCTGAAAAGAAAAAATGTAAAACAGGACAACACGAAAAAATGGCAATATTTAACGAGAGCAACCCAGACAGTTACCGTTCTATATACGGTTCCTTATTTTCTGAATTTGGGGAAGAAATAACAACAAAAATACATAGAGCATATGCAGGACGGCAGATTTCCTTTCCGAAAAAGTTGTACACAGAAGAATATATCAATTATTATGTGCAGAAAAATAAAACGGAAAAGTCTCCAGCAGTAATGGCAGATGAACTCGAATGCACCGAACGTATCGTAAGACGGCACATGAAAGAAAGCCGTGATATGGAGTCGGAACAGTTTGAAGAATCTGTCAAAACTATCAGCAGATACCGTCCGGTATATAATGAGCTTTATTTAGAATTTGGGGAAAAAATAATGAAAGAAATCTATGCCCTATACAGAGGACATCAGATTTCCTTTCCGAAAAAGCTCTATACCGAAAACTACATTATGCATTATGTAAAAGAACACATGTGGGATATGACCGGTTCCGAGCTGGCAAAAGAACTGGGATATACCGAACGAAGAATCAGCCAGCTCATAAAAAGTATCATGGACAGGCAGGAAAAAAGCTGATAACCAGCAGGCACATTTTGATACTATCAATATGAAAGGTGATATTAATAGTATCCGATATTATAAATAATATGAATGGTACCTGATGCCATATAATATTATTCATGTGGATAGAATATTAAACGGATATTATATCACAAATGAATTTCTAAAAACTTCTTAATAGGAAATGGAATCTTTTTCACGCTCCTGCTGTTCAAGAAGAACATCAATAATCTTATTCACAGACAACAGTGTGGAAGGGGAACATTGAGAAAGCTTATTCGCAATTTCTGAATCAATCATGCGATCCTTTTCAACATAAGGGGTATCCATCAGAAAAAAGTTCAGATCCATATCAAGAGCATAAGCAAGCTTTAAAAGAAGAGACAGAGAAACCTTAGTCTGGCCAGTCTCGATATGACTCATATGATTATTGGAACAGCCGATAACCTCACCGAGTTCTGCTTGCGTATATCCTTTATCAATCCTAGCCTGTTTCACACGTTGTCCAATTCTTTCAAAATCAATTTCCGGCAGCATGATAGACATTCTGTTCTCCCTTTCTATATTTCAAATAATTCAAAAAAATTAACCATATGATTCACAATTGAATAATGGTAAAATATTTCATTTTTAATTATATCTTAAGCAGAAAAACTGAAAAACAAACTATAAAAGCAGATTGCACTAAAAAATCCAATATGGTATAATTTTTTTGGAGAAATAAATTGAAAAATAAGTATTAGAGGGGAAATTATCAGAAAATGGTCACAAAACGAACCGAAGAGATAAAAAACGACAAAATCCAGAGAATTCTGGGGATTTATACAAAACTTATGGATGGAAAAACAGTGAACAAACAGGAAATAGCAGCACGTTATAACGTCCATCCACGAAGCATTCAGCGAGACATTAAAGACATCACCGACTTTTTAGAACGAGACGAACTAAATACCGGTGTCTTCAACTCTGTCATATACGATAAAAATGCCGATGGTTACCGGCTTCAATATGAAAACGTCTATAAACTATCCCCACAGCAAATATTAGCAATATGCAAAATTCTCTTAGATAGCAGAGCCTTTGTCAAAGAAGAAATGTCAGAAATCATCGATAAGCTCATCCACGCCGCTGTCGATAAAAACGACCAGCCACAAGTAGAACAACTCATCAAAAACGAAGAAGCGAACTACGTTGAGCTCCAGCACAAAACACGCTTCCTAGACAAAATGTGGGACATCGGCCAGGCAATCCAGAACCATTACTATATCGAAATCGAATACAGACGAAGCGACAACGAGATAAAAAAACGGAGACTGAAACCCGTAGCAATCATGTTCTCCGAATTCTATTTCTACCTCACCGCCTTCATCGACGACGAAGAACTACGTGCGAACTTCGAGGTGGCCAACGATTCATACCCGACCATCTACCGAATCGACCGCATCAAAAGCCTGAAAGTCTTTGACGACAGCCGCTTCCGCATCCCTTACGGCAGCCGTTTTGAAGAAGGCGAGTTCCGCAAACGCGTCCAGTTCATGTACGGCGGCAAGCTCCAGACCGTCCGCTTTAAATACAAAGGATCATCCATCGAAGCAGTAAAAGATCGTCTGCCTACCGCGGAGATTGAAAAATATGAGGATGGCGTGTATACGGTAAGAGCGGAGGTGTTTGGGAAGGGGATTGAGAGATGGATTCGAGGACAGGGGGATGCTGTGGAGGTGTTAAAATGAACCAGCAATTAAATAGATTTAGTTTAACCGTAGAAGAAGTTTATAAGATAGCGGCAAGTCTTAACCTTATTGTTATAGGACAAATTGATTCTGGACAGATTAATGTTGGCGAGGAAGTTTATTGTTATAGAAGTACCGCAGATAAAAAATATATGAAGGTTACTGAAATAAAAAGGAAAGGTTTATCAGTTTCCTGGGCACAGTCAGGCGATAAAATTATAATATGTCTGGAAGGCAGTAACCTAACAAAAGAAGATGTACATAATGGAGATATTTTATTCAAACGACAAAAATGGGATGAGAAACAAAAAGTAGAAGAAACAGTGGAATTATTAGTAGTTGCACCGATGAGTAGTGGGAAATCTACAGTAATTAATGCTATTTTAGGAATGAATATCTTGCCATCCAGTAATTTTGCCTGTACAGCTCATAAATATAAAATAACAATAAATGATAAAAATGAACAGGTAGAAGTATCTGTTCGTGTTAGAAATGGGAAAATGGAGAAAGTTACTGATGTCAATGGAGAAACATTGGAGAAAATTAATGAAGATGAAATATCTAAAGAAATAAATATAGAAGCACCATCCTATGGAAGATTAGCTCAAACAAGAAAAATTGTATTAATAGATACGCCAGGAGCGAATTATTCAGGAAATTCAAGCCATCGTGCAGTAACAGATAGTATAATAAGTGAATTTTCAGGAAATGCGGTGCTTTACATTTTAAATGCTTCTCAGATAGGAACAGAAGATGATGAGAAAATCCTTAAAAAAATTAAAGGCTTGTTAGATAAGAATAAAGATATGGAAATTATCTTTGCTCTAAACAAGGCGGATGTCATTAATCGAGATAAAGAAAGTTTAGACACATTAATAAGAAAGCAAATCGTGCCTTATATAAAAAAAGTTGGAATTAGTAGATTTTCAATTTATCCTTGTTCAGCAGAAGCAGCTCTTTTATTTAGAAGGGCTTTGGCAGAAGATGAAATGGCAGAGAGTGAAGCAGATAATTTTTATAAATATTTTAAATACTTCTATAGAGATACGATATCTTTATATCAATATATTTATGACAGTGACAGAGAGGCGGAGTATGAGACAATAGAAGTAGATGGAGAACCGTATTCAAGAAAGTCTGTTGAAATAGCTTTATATAACACTGGGCTACAAGAATTGGAAAATAAGTTAGTGAAGCTAGGTAAAAGCGAGGAAAAAGGTAAAACAGAAACTCCTAAGGATGAAATTGCAAAAATGAATGAGCTTTTTGGAGACGTCAGTATTGTTTAATAGATCAGATAAAAGATTATTTAAATATGCGTCTATTTCGGCAGAATATAGAATAAAATTGGACAATAAGGTAAGACAGCTTACTACGATAAAAAAGGTTCATCGTTAGAAGTTGTAGAAATAAATTCGGTGATACCGACACTAGAAAATACACTAGAAAAATTTTATGCTAATAAATAAGAAACAATGGATAAAGGAGAAGAAAGATGACAGAAGTATTTATTAAGTACAATCCGTACACCGTAACGACAGTATTTGAAATTAATGGGGAGGAGATGGATAAAAATTCGGAGTTCTACTTAAAACAGGATAATGTTCGACTGCAGGAATGGATTGAACCAATGGGACAGCAGTGGGAAGGTTTTTATAAGGAATTATATGATTACTTGAATTCTTCAGAGCCAATAAGAATTATATTTAAAGGAACCATAATGGATTTTGAAGATTTGAAAGATGCTTATAATAAAGATAAAGAAAATATCAAATTTAAATCAGTAGATTTTGAATATATAGAGAATCAGAATAAGAATAATAAATTAGAAGTTTTAAAAGATAAATTTCAGGAATTGGAAAATGGTCCAATTGATGATTTGAGAGACCCTAAGATTAGGGAATCATTTGAAAAAGCATTATCATCTGAGTTTGAAGTAGTAGTAATGGCACCGATGAGCAGTGGAAAATCTACTCTGATTAACGCAATATTAGGTACAGATTTACTTCCGGCATATAATGAGGCAACAACAGCGACAATAACAAGAATAAAGGATATTGATGGAAGTGATGGATTTACAGTTTCCTGTGCATTTTCAGATGGACAACAATTTGTGGATAATGAACCAGCGACAACACAATTAATTGATGAATTAAATAAAACTGCGGATAAAGAAAAAAATATTGATTGTATTAATATTCAGGGAGATATCCCTAATATTCCATCCGATAAAGTAAATATCGTATTTGTAGATACTCCAGGTGGAAATAACTCACAGGATAGAAAGCATAAAGAAGTAATGAAGAGAGCAATTAATGACGAGAATAAAGGCATGATTCTCTTTGTATTTAACTATACACAGTTGGGAACAGATGATTGTGATGCTATTTTATCTATGGCTGCAAGTGCGATTCGAAACTCGACAACAGGAAAACAGGCAAGAGACCGTTTTATTTTTGTATGTAATAAGATGGATGCACAAGACCCAGAAAAGGAACCTTATGAAAATGCATTAGAGAGTGTAAAAAAACATTTAAAGGAAAAAGGAATTGAAGAACCTAACTTATTCTTAACCTGTGCAGATTTATGTAAGTTAATTCGTATGGAAAGATCAGGGGAAGAAATGAGTGAGTCTGATGAAGATAGATTAGATGGATATTTAAGACCGTTTAATAGAAAAACCAGAAGACTATTCCAATATGCATCTATTCCAGAGACCAAAAAGGCAGAATATGAACAAATTATAGAAGAGATTGCGGAGACTGGGGAAAAGAGAAGTCATGAAGTGGCAGAAATTAACTCTGGCATTCCGGCATTAGAAGATGCGATTAAGTTATATATAGAAAAGTACGCAGAAGCAATAAAGATTAAGACTCTTCACGATGCCTTTATGAAACGTGTAGAAGAACTTGACATGAAAGCAAAGAGCGAGCAAAAATGGGCAAGTTCAACACAAGAATATGAAAATATGCGAAAGGAATTAGAAGAGAAAAAGATTGCGTTTGAGGAGGATAAAAACAGGCAGATATTTAAGAAAAAGATAGATGCTATTGAGGCAGATTATAGTAAAGTTTATGAAGTAGTGGATGAAATGACTCAAAGGTTAACGGATATAACTGCTCAATATGATTTGAAGGAAGAATTAGAATATGAAGACGCAAAAGAACAATATGACTCACTTGCGAAAGAAGTTATGGAACTAGGAAAGAAAACGCAAGATAAATTGGAGCTTGCTTTTGATGAAGGTGTTTATAAAGAATGTAAAGCTATTTTTGAGAAATATCAGCAATATATTAAAGAAATTGATAGAAAAGGACTTTTAAATATTGGTGATTATAACTTTAAAAAAACAGAAGAATTCAGCACTTTAAATAAATTTGAATCACAGGTAGGACATATAATAAATACTGATAATACATATAGTGAAAATGAATCATATATACATGAACGGGAAGAACATTATAAAGTTAAAAAGTCCGGAATTTTTTCAGCCATAAAAAGATTTTTTGGATTTTCAGGTGGCTGGCTTGAAAAGACAAAAAAGAAAACTATGGTTGAAATAAAATCTCTGATAAAAGATGCTATAGCAAATACTATACTGGCAATACAAGAGAATGTTGATGAAGAAGTAAAATGTGCTAAAACTAGGGAAAGAAGACTTAAAGATGATGCAAGAGCAAAACTTGACAACATTGATGACATGGTCAGAAATGAATATGAAAAAATACAGGAGACTACAAAAAATCAAGAAGAATTAAAGGCAAAAGTAGAGAAAAATAAGAAGGATATGGAATGGCTAAGACAGTTTATTGATGAGATGGCAACATTATTAGAAGTATAGGAGGAGTAAATATGCCTGAAAAATTAGACTCATATTTAATGAATAAAGATATTGGAAATGTCAGAAGAGAATTAATTAAAATATTAATGGTAAATCCAAAGGTTTCAGATGGGGTATTTAAAAATGCCCTTCGTAAAGCAGAACGAGAATTAGGAACAGATTTATATGAACAGAGTAGTAATACTTTTGAAAAAAAAGTAAATAGAAAAGAATGGACAGCAGACTATTTATCAAAGATTATTAGAAATTTAAGGTCGGAATTTTCAAAAGATTTGGTAAAACATGCGATAGAAGTTGCAGATGCGGCATATCCAAGTGTAACTGTGGGTAAGGACTTGGACCAACACCAGCCGGTTCGCATAAGCAGCAAAGAGGAAAAACCTGTGGGAAAAATGGTGCTTCTGGGAGTCGGTGTGATAGCTATATTGATAATACTCATACTGTTGACTCGTTAGCAACTATATGTAAAAATGCTCAAAATGCTGAAGAAAATGGAAAAATATGCTTAGCAATTCTTGAGAAAAAATGTAAAAAAGGAAAAAAATACAAATACAGGGAGTTATGTATATATATTTATGATAAAAGTATATTTGTTTTACAACAAAGTAAAATTTATGAGGAACTCTGGAAAATAAACGCAGATGAATGGGAGGAAATTAAAGTAAAAAACATAGAAAATGTTTATAAAAAAATAAAGAATAAGACGGGAATTAAATTTGTAATATTAAATCCAAAAACGATGTATAAAGACAATAAAGGAACAATTAAATATAAAATTAAGTTGAAATTACCGGAAGAAATAGAAAAATAGCCAATAAGGAAGTTAAGATGGAGAGAAGAGATACATTAGATGTAAGAGATACCAATGACTTATTATCAGCTTTCGAATTAGCCGATAATATTGTCCAGAAGAATTATATTAGTGAGATACAGAAACTTGATATAGAGGAGCCAACGAAAGAATTTTTAAAGAAAAAAGTTGGCTCTGGAATGCGTATGTTTAAAATTGATAAGATTATTTACGACAAAAACGAAAATAATCTTCAGAAACTTACGAATGTTTACAATATGGCGCATTCACAGGATTTAAGTATATTTTTACTGCTGAATTCTGATGGAGCGGAAGTGCAGATGTATCTAGGTATCTGTGAAGAAGATAGTCCAAGTAGACAGAAGATGGGATTAGAGACTTTATATAATGGATTTATGGGGAATTTTCCGGGAAGTCTGGATTCTTTTGATAAGGTTAAATTGGAGAAAGAAGAAAGCGAACAGGTACTTCAGGAATGTTTTGCACAGGATAGAGGTGCGATTTCTGTGGTGTCTGGGGTTGCCTCAGTGCGGAATGAAAAAATTCAGGAAAATGAAAAATTCATTCAGGGAGTAGAGAAGTTAGTGGATGCCATGAAAGGCAATCCTTTTACAACGCTTATTATAGCGAATCCTATTTCAAAAGATGAATTAATTGAAATGCAGAATGAATTAGAAATTTTGTATTCAACATTAAAACCATTTGAAAAGACAGTAAAGACTTTTTCAGAGAGTCAGGCACATGGGGTTGCAGACTCGGTTAGTAAAGGAATGTCAGATACCATTGGAAATAGTCAGTCAAAATCTTTATCATTAGGGACCACAGAAAGTACCAGTAAAACGAAAGGCGTGAGTATAGGTGGTGAAGTAAGTCTTGGAAAAGCACTAGAAATGGGAGCATCAATTGTTGCAGGTCCCGCATTTGCAAAGATTGCAGGTAGTATAGCAAAAACGGTTAGTGGAAGCTTAGGTTTAAATGCTTCCGTACAGAAATCTACAACGCACACCATTGGAACGTCTACAACCAATACAACTACAGATACAACATCAAAGTCTCAGACAAAAACAACCACCAATACAAGTACGGTAAACGATACAGACACCACTGGAAGCACTTTGCAAATTGAATATATGAGTAAAAAAGTAAAACAACTTTTAGATAAAATCGATTTGCAATTAAAACGTTTAAAAGAATGTGAGAGTTTTGGTGTATTTGCTGTTGCATCTTATTTCCTTTCCAGAAATACGGGATATTCCAGTATGGCTGCAAGTACATATAAATCGCTTATAAGTGGTGAAAAAACCTCGGTCGAATCATCAGGAATCTCATCGTGGCAGAATGAACAGGATGTGAAGTTGTTGAAAGAGTATCTTAAAAGATTATATCATCCAGTATTCAGACTTGCATGTGGAAGTAATATCAATGATGTAACACCGGTTTCTATTGTCAGTGGAAATGAACTGGCAGTTCAATTAGGTTTACCAAAGAAATCTGTACCGGGAGTTGCTGTTACTGAATGTGCAGCATTTGGAAGAAATCTTTATATGCTATCTGGCAATAAGGACAATAAAACAATTGATATTGGAAATATTTATCATATGCATGCAGATGAAGATACCAAGGTAAAATTAAAAGTACGGGATCTTTCAATGCATACATTTATTACAGGAGCTACAGGTTCAGGAAAGTCTAATGCTGTTTACACCTTATTAAAAAGATTAGATGAAGAAGATATCAGCTTCCTTGTAGTAGAGCCGGCAAAGGGTGAATATAAGCATATATTTGGAAATCGAAAAGATGTCAGTGTATATGGAACCAATCCGAAAAAGAATAAGATGCTGCGAATTAATCCTTTTAGTTTTCCGGAAGATATTCATGTATTAGAACATATTGATAAATTAATAGAGATATTTAATGTATGCTGGCCAATGTATGCTGCAATGCCTGCTGTGTTAAAGGAAGCAGTAGAAAAGTCATATATAGAAACAGGCTGGGATTTGGATGAGTCAGTAAATACAACAGGGATGAACATCTATCCGACTTTTGCAGATGTACTACAGCAATTAGAAGAAGTAATTGAAGCATCAACATTTTCAGAAGAAGTAAAGAGTAATTATTCTGGTTCATTGCTTACGAGAGTAAAATCATTAACAAATGGAATTAATGGACGAGTTTTTACAAGTGATGAAATAAAGCCAGAAAAATTATTTGATGAAAATGTTATTGTTGATATCAGCAGAGTGGGTTCAATGGACACCAAATCTCTTATCATGGGTATGCTTGTACTGAAAATGCATGAGTATAGAATGGCAGAAGGCGGAATGAATCAGGCATTAAAGCATGTGACAGTTCTTGAAGAAGCACATAACTTATTAAAGGGAAATGCTTCTTCTGCAACAGCCAGCGAAGGTGCGGACTTGATTGGAAAATCTGTAGAAATGCTTTCTAATATTATTGCAGAAATCAGAACTTATGGAGAGGGATTTATTATAGCAGATCAGGCGCCTGGTTTATTAGATCCATCTGTAATAAGAAATACAAATACTAAAATCATTCTCAGACTGCCAGATTACGAAGATAGAAAGTTAGTAGGAAAAGCGGCTAATTTATCTGATGACCAGATTGATGAACTGGCAAAACTTCCAGTGGGAGTTGCAGCAGTATATCATAATGACTGGATTGAACCGGTATTGTGTCATTTTAGCAAATATGAGGTTAAAAATATAAAAGATCTATATGAAGATGTGCAGGATATATTGCCTCGGAATAATCGTACAGAATTAGTGAAATATCTAGTAGATTACAATGCAGGAAGAGAAAATGCAGATTATAATATTGAAAAGGTAGAACATCTTTTGAAAACTTCCAATTTGACCTCTTCTTTAAAAGTAAAGTTAATAGACAAAATACAAGGAAGAGGCGAGTTAGAAGAGGAAACAGTTGCTCGGTGTATTTGTGATCTGTTTCAGTCAGAAGGAGCCTTAGTAAGTGCTTCGAGAGCAGAAAACATAGAGGAATGGAACAAGCTCTTTGTAGAGCATCTTGACCCAGAACTGAAATTACTCGATAGAATATATCAAAATGCAATAGTTGGAGCTATTTTAGAAGAAAAGTCTGAGGGTAATATAGAATTTCAGGACTTGAACTTAAAATGGTGTAATTGGATAAGACATGGCGGTATTATTTAACTATAGGAGGAAATATGAGTCTTGAAAAGTTATCTGAAAAAGATAAACCAATGGAACAAATAAAATCAAGTATTTTTCCTAGATTTTCCTTAAAAGATATAGGAAGAAAATTAGACAAGCTTGATTCAGATAAACCCAATGTTGTGCAGAATAAACTGGATGGATGCAGAAGGGAAGAACAGGTGGGCAGAGAATTGAAAAAAATGTATCCAGAAAGAAAAGGATATACAGTTTTGAGGGAAAGAGAATTATGTGACCGAGATGGAAATCCGGTTAAAGATAGTGAAACAGGTCAAAAAAGAAGAATAGATTTCGTTGTGGTAAAAGATGGAAAAGTAGTAGATATGGTTGAAGTAACTTCTGAAACAGCACCAAAACGAAATCAGTTACAAAAGGAATACAGAATTAGAAGTGTGGGAGGGAATTATGTCCAATATGAAGGCAGAATTTATCGCATACCTGATAATGTAGAGACCAGGGTTAGGAGACTTTAAGTATGATTATTTATGATAAAGCACATTGGCAAATTGATGCAGGTGAAGATGTTAATCTGGTAATAGCACATTTTCAATTTATGTTTGAATGGCTGAATGAATATAATCTTTTAAGTGATTATGGAAAAGAAATTCTGGAAGATGGAATTGATGAAGACGTAATTTTAAATGATGAAATGCTTAATTCCAGTGGACAGAGATTTTTGAATAAGTATTATGATAAATATATCAGTGAAATTGAGTATGGTAAGAAGGAGAATAGAAAATATCTAGAAGATTTGTACTATAAATTGTAGATGTTTTTATAATATGACTCCTTATTTTGAAAAATAAGGAGCTATATTGATGAGGGAATAGTATGGCTGAAGAAAAAAGTTTTGAAATGACAGTAAGTAAAGTGTTACAGATACAGGGAGGACGAATCGTTGCCTGTGGAAAAATTTCAAAAGGAAGTTTAGCAAAAGGAGATGAAGTTTATCTTGATAAAGCAGATGGTTCTGCATGGAAAATATGCATTGCTGGAATTGAAAATAATAGAAAATTAGTTGAGAAGATATCAGAAGGAAATGAAGTTGGTTTATTATTAAGTGCCACAGGATTTTCTAAAGAAAATGTAAATGTTGGAGATGTATTATATAAAGAAACAACCAATGCAAATGATTCAGAAAGTGATTTTTTTTCAGAAATTTTTGGAATCAATGATGCAGAAGAAAAAACAGAGACTTCAAAAGAAAGTTTTGTAGATGATATTTCAGCCGATTTTATAAAGAAGGCAAAAGAGGCAGAGCAAAAGAAAGATTATAAATTAGCCTTAGAGCATTATTTAAAAGCATCTGATTATGGGGATAGTGCAGAAGCACAATGTCAAATTGGAGAGTATTATTATAATGTTTTTCAGGAAGAAGAAGGATATGAAGCTGACGGGTTATCAGATGAACAATGTCTTGATAAGGCGATTGAATATTATCAAAAAGCAGCAGAAAAAGGAAATAAGCATGCAGAATATAAACTGTATGAAACTTTTTTTGATAAAGGAGAAAAAGAAAAAGCATTTAAAATGCTGGAAGAATCTGCTGAATCAGGAAATCTGGAGTCGCAAAATATGCTGGGAACCTGTAAAACATTTGAACGATTTGGTATGGAAATAAATGAAGAGGAAGGGGTAAAGTGGTATAGAATGGCCGCCGAACAAGGATATGCAGAGGCACAGTGCAATTTAGCCTTTTGTTATAAAAGGGGAATTGGTGTAGAACCTGATATGGAAGAAGCTTATAAATGGTATAAGATAGCTGCCGAACAGGGATATCCAGAAGGTCAGGATGAATTAGGAAATTGTTATGAGCTGGGAATTGGCGTAGAAGAAAACCCAGAAGAAGCTTATAAATGGTATAGAAAAGCAGCAGAACAGGGTGATGCAGATGCACAATGCGATGTTGGAGATTGTTATAAAGATGGTATAGGTGTAGAAGTAGATTTTTATCAGACGATAGAATGGTATACAAAAGCACTTGAACAAGGAGAAGCCAGAGCTCAATATTTTATAGGATACTGTTATGAAATGGGCGATGGCATGGAAGAAAATAAAGAAATGGCCTATAATTTGTATCAAAAGGCAGCAGAGCAGGGATATGCGAATGCCCAATATAGATTAGGATTGTGCTATGAACATGGAAGAGGAACGGAAATAGATGTAGAGAAAGCATATGCATATTATAAAATAGCAGCAGATAATATGGTTCCTGCACCTTTGGCATGCATGAAAATAGCCAATGCTTATTATTCTCAGATTGATTCCGGGCTTGATGCAATAGGGAGAACCAGTGCAATGGTAGCTGCATCAGTTTTAATACCTATTACTAGTTTCATAACAATACCAGCTGCACTTTTTGGCAGTTCTGCAGTAAGGGCCAGTAAAAAGAAAAAGTTTTTGGCTACAGAGGCTGGAAAAGATATGATGAAATATTATTATATAGCAGCAGATAGAGGAAATGAGGAGGCAAAAGAAAAGATAGAAGAATTGAGTCAATACTTATAGAATTAAAAAACGTATAGGTGCATTAATGTAGTAAATTATATAGAATCTCGAAAAAGTTCCGGAATAAAATCAGGAACTTTTTTCTTGCTTGGTAAGCAAGTAATCCATTTTCAATATGTTCTGCGAGAACACCAATATTATCACTATATTATTGATTTATATTTTGAAACCTATCAACTTATCATGAAATCAGCATAGTTCGTCAGAAAAACAACAAAAATAGGAAAATGTGTGATAATATAATCGGAATGCCATTTCTTTGTTTCGAGACTATCTTAGAAATGCAGTCTTTCTTTATAAATAAAGTGATAGCATGAGAAGCAAGAAGGGAATTAACTCGATTCAGGAACATACGATATATTATGATATCCGTCTTCCAGCCTTTCTGCCAGAGAGCAACGAACGGGTTCGTTTGATTCTTAATCTTGAAATACAGTTAGATGATACACCGGGATATCCGATTGTAAAAAGAGGATTTTATTATTGCGGAAGAATGATTTCGGAGTAATATGGAACTGTGTTTGTAGATGAACATTATGAGAAGGTAGAAAAAGTCTACAGCATATGGATTTGTCCAGATCCGGCGAAAAAACGAAAGAATGGAATTTTTAAATATCACACGATAGAAGATATAAGGAAAATCAATTCTATAGAATGTATAAGAAGGATGTGATAAAATATATAAAAATAAGGAGGAGGAAAAGCAATGAAAAAAACAATGCACAATTACAGGAAACTTTTAAAGAAAAACCTAATGCTGGCTCTTATGTTTTGCCTGACTTTAGGAATAGGAATTTTTACAAATTCTGTACAGGTTAAGGCGGCAAATTCATTGAAGATTGGAAATATTCAGGCATATGGTGGAAGTCAGGTAGCTTTTGAGGCAACATTTAAAATGAATGGTTATCAGAAGATTGAAATTTACCGTTCGACTTCAGGCGGAGCATTTCAGTTAGTTGATAATTTCACAGAAGAAGGGGAGTTATGGAATACTTACAGTGAAGGCTGGTATACTGTAGGTAATAAGAAAAAGGTAACTTGCTATGCAGATAATACAAAGGTAGCTGGACAAGTAGTATTTGAAGATGATTCTGTTACTGTGGGAAATCGTTATTCTTATAAAGTAGTTCTCACCTGTTACGATGGAAGTAAAATTACGTCTGGAACGGTATCTGTTGCAGTAACATTAGATACAGCAGAGATTTTAAATATTTATTCTGCTGATGCGAAGAAAGTAAAGATAAAATGGCGTCGTGTTAGCAAAGCGCAAGGATATCAGATTTATCGTACAGAAGGTAAGAAATGGAAAGTAATTAAGACAATCAAAAGCGGTAAAAAGGTTACATTTGTAGATAAAAAGGTAAAGAAGAATAAGGTATACCGCTATAAAGTACGTGCTTACGGAACTGTGAAAGGTAAAAAGGTTTATGGCAATTTTGGATATGTATGTAAAGCATCATTGAAAAAGCCTACTGTAAAAGGAGCCTACAAAAAGGGCAGTATTTATGGCCCGGCACTTAATAACAATCAGTTAATGCAGGTTCGAAGAGTTGTTCAGAGTTTTAAAACAAACTATATCAAAAAAGGTATGAGCAACTATGAGAAAGCATTTATTGCATTTAATTATCTTAACCAGAATTGTAAGTATGCGACAAGAGGCTGGCAGTATAATGGAGCAAATACAGCTTGGGGAGCATTGGTATATGGTGAAGCACAGTGCTCTGGATATGCAAGAGGGATGAAAGCTTTATGCGATGCCATTGGAGTACCATGTTATTATGTTCATGCCAATAAAAAGGCATTAAATCCAAGCCATCAATGGAACCAGGTGAAAGTGGATGGAAAATGGTATATTGTCGATGCTCAGAGCGGATATTTTCTGGCAGGCAGCAAAACCTGGAGAAATGAAATTGGAATGTCATGGGATACAAAGGGACTTCCTAAATGTAGTGGAAGTAATCATAAACGAGGAGGATTTTACGGTATTTAGTTATTATTTAATTAAATAGAGCAGTATTCTATATCAGCAGGATGATTTCCTCACAGAAGGGTAGAGAATTTGTGAATTCCAATTATAATGATATAAAACGAGTATATTCCATATGGGTTTGTATGAATATGTCACAAAACTGTATGAATTATATTCATTTTACACAGGAAAGTGTAGTCGGTACTTATCAGTGGAAAGTGATATTAGAAAGGATGTGGGGCAGAACAGATAAGTGATTTATTAGATATGGAAGTTGAGCAGGTACGGGAAATTATAGAGAATGAGTAATCCAATCTAATAGATAAAAAAGAAACCGACATAACGCCGGCTTCAAAAGAGAGGAAAGTATGAAAAAATCTATCAAAAATCTGTTGTTGTTTTTGATGGTTTTATGATACTGGAAATTTGTGAACAGGTTGTGAGCAAAAAATGAAGATAATATGACGAAAAAGAAATTGCTGACATTTTTCTGTAAGAAATAGAATAGGTCAGTAGTATCAAAAGAAACCTATAACTGAATAGTGTCAAAAGTAGACCGTTAGGTTTGACAAATCATATAAAATGGAGTGTCAAATCTAACGGTCGTTTTTTGTGATATGGAAAGGAAAAGAATCATGGGAAAGATTTATGGGTATGTGCGAATTTCAACTAAGAAACAAAACATGGAGAGACAGATTCGGAATATTCAAAAAGAGTATCCCGAAGCGGTCATTATAAAAGAAGTGTATACAGGAACAAAGTTTCAAGGCAGAAAGGAATTAAATAAACTGATAAAGCAATTAAAGGCGGGGGATACCGTAGTGTTTGACTCAGTATCAAGAATGAGTCGTGATGCAGAAGAAGGGTTTCAAGTATATCAAGATTTATATAAGAAAGGAATAGAGCTTATTTTCTTAAAAGAGCATCACATTGATACAATGACATATAAAGCGGCTCTGCATAATGGGATTCCGCTTACAGGAACAAATGTGGATTATATTTTAGAAGGAGTTAATAAATACCTATTGTCATTAGCAAAAGAACAGATAAGGCTTGCGTTCTTACAGTCACAAAAGGAAGTTACGGATTTGCGGCAAAGAACAAAGGAAGGAATTGAGACAGCCCGGATAAATGGAAAACAGATTGGTTTAGTGCGAGGAACAAAGCTTGTTACAAAGAAATCTATTGAATGTAAGGAAAAGATTCAGAAATACAGTCGAGATTTTGATGGGATGTTGAGTGACAAGGAGTGTATACAACTTGTCGGAATTGCACGAGGAACGTACTATAAATATAAGAGACAAATAAAAGACGGAATTTGTTAAAAGTAGATTATGCAATTAAAATTATCATAGCAGGTTGGACAGATGATAGCATAAGAAAACTGATTTTCAATTACATTACAGGGAAGGATGAGGATTGATTCATCCTTCCCTTTTTTCGACTTTTTTTATTTTCCATAGCAACTCCATTAAAGTTGGATTTTAATTATTTAACTTTCTACCGTAAATTCTCAAATCATAATGATACACCATCTTCCTGTAACAAGAGTAACATTCCATTACCATAAGGAGGATATATCCAATGGGAATTATTAAATCAATCGTAACTATCATTATTGTCATTACAGGAAGAAAGGGAGGAAAGTAAGATGGCAGCAAATGTAGAAAGTATGTTTTATACAAGAAAGGCTCCATGGCATGGATTAGGAGTCAGAGTGGAAGAAGCACCAGAGTCTAAAGAAGCATTGATTCAGGCAGGACTCGACTGGAAAGTAGAGCAGACCGATGTATATGCGGCATCAGGAGAAAGAATTCTAGGATATAAAGCCAATATCCGAGATATTGACCGTAGCGTATTAGGAATCGTAGGTGACAGATATAAGATTGTCCAGAATGAAGAAGCTTTCGCTTTTACAGATGGATTGCTGGGAGAAGGGGTAAAGTACGAAACTGCCGGAAGTCTTGCCGGAGGGAAAATCGTCTGGATGCTTGCAAAAATTCCAGAGAAATACATTATATCTGGAGATGCTATTGAACCGTATTTGGTGTTTTGCAATTCTCACGATGGTTCAGGTGCAATCCGTGTCGCTATGACACCTGTGCGTGTCGTATGTCAGAACACGTTAAATCTCGCATTAAAAGGCGCAAGCCGTGTATGGTCCGCAAGACATACAGAAAATGTAATGAGTCGGATGGATGAAGCAAGAGAAACCCTGCAGCTTGCCAATGCCTATATGTCACAATTAGGACGCTCTATTAATGAATTACAGGCGAAGAAGCTTACGGATAAGAAAGTACTCGCTATGATCGATTCTCTGTATCCAGTCAGTGAGGATTTAAGCGAGATGCAGAAGAAAAATAATTTAAAACAGCAAGAGACATTAAAAGCCTGCTACTTTGATGCACCTGATCTGCAGGGAGTAGGAAAGAACGGATATCGTTTCATTAATGCGGTATCCGATATGGCTTATCACGGAAAACCTTTACGTCAGACAAAGAACTATAATGAGAATTTATTCAGGAAAACGATTGACGGTCTGCCAGTCTTAGATAAGACATATCAGATGTTGTTATCGGTATAAAGGAGGGGATACAGTTGAATCCAGTAAAAGACGTAGTTGAAGGGAAAATTCTTTCAGAAATGAAGAAGTACAGACAATCAAATAGTTTTGCAGCCACTACAACCGGCTGTGATACTGGAGATACAGAAAACACAGGACATCCGGTCTATGAGATTTTCTGTATCATTTTAAAGAAATTTGACCCAGTACTCTTAGAAAAGTTATTAGGGGTAGCCGATTTATTTGAATACTTAAAGCAGTTATGGAACAAGACAGAGAAAACAGAAGAAAAGAAAGGGGAGGAAAGATAATGAAAACATTAGAACAGGAAGTATTAAAGAAAATTGCAAAAAAGAGTTTATTTGTAAAGCTGGTTAATACAGAAAGAAATGAGTCATTAGTAGAGCAGTCCATATCAAAAGAATTTTTAGATCTTTCCGCAGTCGTAAGAGTTGTTCTGAAAATGGATAAAGAAGGAATGGCTTCAATGGCATTATCAAAAGGGGATGCTGAAATCTTAGGTATGACCGAAGAAGAAATTTATGCTGCGGCATTGGCAAATACATTAAGACTTTTCCCACCTAAATTAATGAATTTAGGGCGATATATAGAAATGAGTATTGGAGCAAAGCTTCCACTGGGAGAAGATGAAGTAACAACATATATCCTTACCAATCAAAAGGAAGTGGATGGAGCGATCTATTTTATGAGTCCAGAAGTAGTTGGAGCCATTGCCGAGGCATTAGAAGATGATTTATATATCCTTCCATCTTCCGTAAATGAGGTTCTTCTTGTAAGAGCAAGTGAACTGGAAGATGGAGTCGATGAACTGAAAGAAATGGTTCGAGATGCCAATGAAACCGTTGTGGCTGAAAAAGATATTTTAAGTTATAACGTATATCATTATGACAAAGAACATGGCATTACCATTGCAGCATAAAGAAAGGGGCAGTTAAAAATGAAATACGATATTGTGTGTTCCACGAAAAATTTATCAACAGAAGAATGGCTGAAAATAAGAACGCTTGGAATCGGCGGCAGTGATGCAGGTATCATTGCCGGATGTAATCCTTACCGCAGCATCTTTGAGTTATGGCAGGAGAAACGCGGGGAGATTCCAGTAAGAGAAGAAGAATCCGAAGTGATACATTTTGGTAAGGTTCTTGAAGATGTCGTAAGAAAGGAGTTCATCCAGCGTACAGGCTTAATGGTAAGAAAGAAAAATTCCATTCTTAGAAGCAAAGAATATCCTTTTATGATTGCAGATTTAGATGGTGTCGTCAGTGAGTTTGACGGCACTTATTCTATTTTTGAAGCAAAGACCGCTATTGAATTTAAAAATAATGACTGGAAGAATGGAGAGATTCCTAAAGCCTATCAGTTACAGGTTCAGCACTATCTGGCAGTCACAGGCTTTCAGAAAGCCTACATTGCTGTATTGGTAGGCGGCAATAAATTCTATTGGACGGAAATATACCGGGATGAACAGCTTATCAAGATGCTGGTAAGCATAGAATCCCACTTTTGGCATTGTGTTAAGACTGGGGAAGAACCGGATGTGGATGCATCTAAAGCCACAAGTCTTTATTTGGGAGCAAAATATAGTAATCCAAAGGTTGGTTCTATCATTGATTTGGATGAGCAGATGCTTTCAGCCATCGAAAAATATGAGCAGATAAAAATAGAGTTAGATTCATTAACAGAGCAGAAACAGCTTATTGAGAATCAGTTGAAATCTGCATTGGCAGAAAATGAAGCAGGCAGAGTAGGAGGACACATCATAAAGTGGAAACCAATAGTGCAGACTAGAATTGATTCTAATAAACTCAAAAAAGAACACAAAGAGATTTACGATGCCTGTAAAAAGGAAGTAAGCTATCGTAAGTTTTCAGTAGCATAATAATAAAAATATGGTGAGAGGGTATCTATAATGGTATCCTCTCTTTTTTGGAGGTATAAAATGAAGAAGATTCGGGAATTAAGAGCAGATGAGATTGAAGTTCGTGTTGGTATTGTTAAGAAAAACGGTATATCGTTATTACTGTACAAGGACGCACGCTGTGATATGAATATATTAGATGAAACATTTGGGATCACAGGCTGGCAACGGAAACATGAATTGATAAATGGTGCATTATTTTGTACAGTCAGCATTAAAGGAGAAAACGGAGAATGGATTTCTAAATAGGATGTAGGAGTGGAGTCTTACACAGAAGCAGTAAAAGGAGCAGCATCCGATTCTTTTAAACGTGCCTGTTTTAATATCGGCATAGGCAGGGAACTTTATACTGCCCCGTTTATCTGGATTCCATCAGACAAAGTAAGTATTGCAGAGGGCGATGGAAAGTTAAAAGTAAGAGATTCTTTTAATGTGTCATACATTTCTTATGATGAAAATGGAAAAGTCATTAAAAGTCTGGAAATCCGCAATCAAAAGAATGAGATTGTATGTCAGTTTAACATGGGGAATAAAGTTTCTAAACAGGCTTCTCAAACGGCAAATAAAAACCAGATTTCCGATTACCGTATGGGAAAACTGTATGATGAAATGAAACGTACAGGTGTGACAGAACAGCAGATTGTAGAACGCTTTCATGTATTTTTGGCGAATTTAACAGAGAGAGATTATAAGAGGATAATGAGTGCGTTAAAGAATACAGATACAAGAGCAGCATAAGAAAGGAGATTGTCATGGAGAAAAACAAGTTTATTGAAGAATTATTCTATGAATTATCGTGTCAGTTAGGTAAAGAATTTGAGATGAAACAGAAGCGTGTCTGGAAAAATAACGGTGTATCTTATGAAGGCTTAGTTATTGAAAAGTTGGAAGAAGAGTTGTCACAAGTTGTTTCTTTGGATAACTGTTATGAAGATTTTAGAGCAGGAATCAGTGTACAGGAGATTAGCGAGTAGATTTTAAAGGAATACCGCAAGGCAGCGGGAAATGTTTCTTTATTAAGTCAACAGGATATATGGAGTTATGAACGTATTAAAGACAGACTCTATGTAGAGATGGTAAATAGGAAGTGGAATGAGCAGTATTTGGAGCATAAATACTATGTTCCATTTCTCGATTTGGCAGTTGTATATTACATAGATACACAGTTGGATTATAAAAATGCTCCAGAACATAGAGGAACTGCCGTAACAAAGGATATTTTCAAAATCTGGTCGGTAGAGCCAGAAGTAATATGGAAACAGGTTTTAGAGAATATGGGAAAGGAAAGTCTATTTTTGATGCTGGTTGTAACAGAGGAAGAAAATTCGCTTATGACTTTTGAGGATGCCTTTCAAAAGAATCAAGGAGCATTAGCTTTATTACAAAAGAGTATCTTAGATGAAGCTAAGAAAAAGCTGGAAGAACCATTTTATATATTACCTGTTTCGATTTTTGAGCTAATGATAGTTCCCGAAAGTCAGGCAGATGAAGTGGAGGAGATGAAAAAAGCGATTATTGAATCTAATCATGAAATGCCAGTGGAGTATCTGCTTTCAAATAATGTATATTATTATGGAGAAAAGGAAGAGGTAGAGATAGCAGGTTAGGCATTAGGTATACAATAAAAACAGGAAGAAGCATGATGTTTCTTCCTGTTTTTTTATTTAGAATCTTTTTTTGAAGAGTAGATTTTATGGAACATCTGTATATATTGCTTAAATAAATCTAATTCTGCATCTGTTCCAGACTGCAAAGACTGGATCAAAGAATCTGGAAACAAATCAATATATTTATTGGAAGAACGGCGACCAAGAATAAGATAGTCAAGGGTGACATGGAATAAATCGGCAACTTCAATAAGCTTTTCGATAGATAAGCGGGCATTACCACATTCAATTGCACTACAATGTCTGACGGAAATATTTAATTTTTCTGCAAGCATTGCCTGAGTCATATGATTTTCTTTACGAAGTTTAGCGATTCTCTCACCTATTAACTTGTTTAAATTTTCCATTCTCTCATCCTCCGTTTCTTTTTGAAATTTATATAACTATTATATCGACTTGATAGAATAGAGAAAATGAATTAATGCAAGGTGTAATATAGAAGTAATATATCTATAAAATTAAAAAAATAATGATTAGATAGAATTAATAGTTCTTGCATATAGAAGTGAAAGGTGTATAATGTGAAGTATAATAGATGAAAGGAAGCGATAGATATGAATTCGGACTTAAAAAGTGCTTTAGATTTTGCGATTGGATATGGTTCCGTAGAAAACTTAGAGAAAGATTATAAGTTTCAACGCCGGATTTATAGAGTTATCACTTTAATTGAACTTGTTATTTGTGGAGTGATTCTGGCGATTAAATTTCATTAATCAAATCTGGGAGGAAAAGAAACATGGGTTTATTAGAAGATTTATTGGAAGGAACCTCTGCGGTAGCTGATACCTTGGATAAAGGCAGTCAGGCTCTCAGACAGGGGCAGGAAGGACTTGAATATACAAAAGAACGCTTAGATTGGGCGAAATCAGACCGGCCTAAAAAGGACAGAGCAGCCTGTGCAGATATTCGAAGGAAAATGGATTCTATGAGAAGAAGATACATTTTTCTGTGGATATTGATTATTGTCAGTACCGTAGCAGCGATGCATTTCCTGTAGGAGAAGTTTTCTATGAGAGTAGATTCCAGAGAAGATAATTTATGTGTTTTTTGTAAGTATTGGCTTGGGAAGAAAGCAGATGTCAGTCTGATTACAGGCAAAGGGAAAATGGAAGTTACACAAGGTTTGTGTGCGGCTTCTGGCAGTAATAAGCAAATTAAAAGTAACAGTCTATGTTATCGCTTTGATAGAGATATTATATACTGTTGATTTTACATTTTTACAAATAAGGAGGATATAGAAATGGTAAAAAAAATTGAATGGATGTGTAGAAACTGTGGAAAAACAGAGAGAAGAACTGAAAGTATGGGTAGACCGTTACCAGGTCACTGTATAAGAATGGACGGAAAACCTCATAGTTGGGTAAAGAATAGAATAGTAAAGTAATCTGTTATTGATATAATAAAGATTTATTTTAAGCAAAGAAGGGATTTTTAGATGATAGGATGGGGAACAGCGACACTGGGAAATCCATCAATGAAAAAATGTGCTTTTTGCAAGTATTGGTATGACCCGACTTGTGAAATGATTGCACCATCTACAGCTGGACGATGGAAATATAAGATGGGGGTTAAAAGACCTTGTCGATTAAAGAAAAATGTAGAGATGAAATCTTCTATAAGTTGTTCTAATTTTGAATGCAAATTGTAGAAGCAAGATAAGTACCAGTGGTATGATATTATATCGCTGGTATTTTTGATAGGGGAAAAGTTTTATGAAAACAAGTATGAAATTTTTTATGGCACTAGCTATAGTTTCAATATGCCTTTCTAAATGTGGTGGTTCAAGTGGAGAGAAGTCTGCTAAACATAGTACACAGTCAGAAGAAATGAGAATTAAACAAAAAATAGCAGAGATGGCAGGAGAAGATGATGATTTGGATGAAGAGGAAACTTCGGAACTCTTAGCTGGTGTTAATTCAGGGTATGCTACAGAAGAAAGTACAGAATTTTCGGTTGATAGTGATTCAGAATATAATATGGAGGAAGAAGAAACATCGACTTCTTCGGTTAATAATGATTCAGAATATATTTCAGACGAAGAACAAGATTCTTCCAAGGATGGCGATTACATATTAGAGGGTAGTGATTCCAGATACATTACAGAAAAAGAAGTAGAAAATCTTAGTGAGGCAGAACGTAGACTGGCTAAAAATGAAATATATGCACGACATGGGAGAATGTTTGATAGTGCAGATTTACAAGATTACTTTGAATCAAAAAGCTGGTATAAAGGAACGGTAAAGCCAAGTGATTTTGATGAAAGTGTTCTTAACAAATATGAAAAAGCTAATATTGATTTAATAAGCAGCATGGAATAAAGTACAATGGGAAGAATCTTTATAAGGGTTCTTCCTGTTTTTATGTGCAAAAATATTTATTGTACAGAATTTAAAATTAATCTGTAAAGGAGAGAATGAAACTGTTTTAAACAGTAGTAAACACATTTTTAAAAATAAAATGAGCGAGGTGTTAATTTATGTATGAGTACATTCCAGAGGTAATGACATTCAAAGAATGCAAAGGATTGTTAAAAGTTGGAAAAAAATACTTTGCTTGATTTGATACACACAGGACAGATACAGGCTTTTAAAGTGGGAAGTCGATGGAAGATAACAAAGCAGGCAGTAATTGAGTTTATCCAGTACAGATAAGTCCATATTGAGGATTATTTTTCGCTATGGTAATATAATAATAACAGAAAAACTATACAGAATTATATAGATGCAGGAAGGAGGGTAATGTGGATACAGATATTAAAATGTCAGTAAAAGCAACAGATACAAAAGCTCAGTACGATAATAAAGCCAAGCAGCTTTTAGGTCATAAAATCATATTAGCGTATATATTGGTAAATACTGTGGCAGAGTTTAAAGGCATGAAGCCGGCGGATGTAGTGCAGTATATTGAAGGTGAACCATATATTGGTTCTGTTCCGGTAGATGCTGGAGTGACAAATATAGAAAATCAAGATAAAGTGGTTGGACTAAATACAGAGAATAGCGAAATTAATGAGGGAATGATACGTTTTGATATTATCTTCTATGTGCGGATGAGAGATGGACTTTCTCAGATTATTGTAAATGTAGAAGCACAAAAGGCAGAGCCATCGGGTTATGATATATTAAATAGAGCGATTTTCTATGTGAGCCGCATGATTTCTTCTCAGAAAGGCAGGGACTTTGTAAAATCTAATTATAATGATATCAAACGTGTATATTCCATATGGATTTGTATGAATATGGATGAACATAGTATGAGTCATATTTATCTTACACGGGATGATATAATTGGCTCTCATTACTGGAAAGGTGATATTGACTTATTAAACATTGTGTTGTTGGGGCTTGCGGAAGATTTACCCGAAAAGGTTGAGAAATATGAATTACATCGTCTATTAGGAGCTTTATTATCCGCAAATTTAAAGGTGAATGAAAAGCTCGATATTATAGGAAATGAGTTTCAAATTCCTTTGGAAAGTGATATTAGGAAGGATGTGAGTGAAATGTGTAATTTAAGTCAGGGAATAGAAGATAGAGCTTATGAAAGAGGTACTGCAAACGGCTTGGCTGAAGCTGTGATTAGAATGCACAAGAAAGGATATTCTATAGAGCAGATTGGTGATATGCTTGATATGGATATTGAAAAGGTAAAGGCTATTGTAGATAATGAGTAATATGTGAGAAAATCATTAAGAAGATTTTGAAAAAAATAATAAGAATACCACTAGAGTTACAATTCTAGTGGTATTCTTAATATCTATATTTGTCGATTTATAACCAAAAGTGGCATAAATATGACCATTTAGGCAAAATACGTAGATAATCTTTTTAAAATTTGTTAAAATAAAAATCCAGAAAGGAGAAATTACATATGCAATTGAATTATCAAGATTTAAAAAAATATATGACAATTGTATATGAATTAGAAGAAGAAATTTGTTTTCAAAATGAATTAATGGCAAAATTGCAACAGAAAATAAGTTCTCTCGGTATTTCACGGAATATTAATCCACCTAAAAAACCACCAACCAAAAAAATTACAATACCAATATTTTTATCTGCACCAATTGCTATTTTAGCGGGTATAGGCTTGGTGATTTCATTGATTAGTTTTGTTCAAATTTTTTGGGAATTCGATTTAAAACATATGTTTGCAGGTTGGATTGCATTGGTAATATTTTGTTATATTGCTGGTTGGGCATTAGAGCAATGGGATAAGACATCAAAATATAATTCACAATATAAGAGAGAGATGGATAAATATAATAGAGATTTAGAACATTATCAAGAAGAAATTCGTAAAAATAAATATAATCAGCAAAATGAAGAAAAACTTAAAAATAAATTAATTAATAATCTGATGGGGCTGCAAGCTGTGAATAAAGGAACTAAAGAATGTTTAGTTCGCTTTTATAATATGGAGATTATTATGCCAAAATATCGAAATCTTATTGCTGTTAGTTCTTTTAAGGATTATCTGGATGAAGGTCGTTGCTATGAACTTTCTGGGCATGAAGGAGCTTATAATTTATATAATATCGAAGCAAGATTAGATAAAATAGTAACACAGCTTGATGCTGTTATTTCGAATTTGTCGGAGATAAAATATAATCAATATTCTCTTTATCAGGCAGTTAAAGAATCAGGAGAACGAACAAATTTGTATTATAGACAATGGGTGAGGTCTACTAATGATTTTGTGGATTCTTACAATAACAATACAAATATTACCAATTATCGCTTGCAACGTATGAATAAAGAATTAGAATATCAAAACAAATTATTGCGCTCTAGGTACAGCTACTTATAATAATAATTTTGCCGTGGTAATGGAGAGCGGGTGTTGTGAATGAAATATAGCAGCATTTTTAAGTGATTATGATATAATAAACTAAAATGGGGAGAATAGGAAAAATGAGTTTTAGAGATGAACTAAATAGTATAAGACCAGATATGAAAATGATTTCTGAGCAGGAAATGTATGAGACAATTCTTTATGAGACATATGAGGAAATGAAAAATTGGATTAAAGAAGATGCAAAAACAAAGGTATATAAAAATTAATGGGAAAAGTGTCCATGGTACATCACTCCCGAAGGATAACAACTAAAGAGTATAATCGAGTACAGGAGAAAGAATCTTCACTATATGAAGTACATAGAGATAGTGAGGGTGATATTTTCGTGGCGTTAAAAAATGAAACAACAGAATGTGTTGTTAAAAAATGTCTTTTTTCAAACTATGCAAATATAAGTGTATCGCTTACCTCTATTGGGAAAAAGTATGTAAATGATTTGATGGAATTAGCAAAAAGGGATGATATTTCTTTCAATTTTAGACCAAGGATAGGTTATAGAGAATGGATTTCTTTATCTAAATTTGATGTTACTGAAAAAATAAACTTAGAAGACGTAACATATATAATGAAGGGTACTAAGCCGATTATAAGTGCGCAAATTGATATTTATTATGAAATTGAATTATAGATATCTACAATGCGATTTTTAGATTAGTCTTAATAAAAATTTTTATATGGTTTAAAATATATCTTTAATTACAATATTTGTCGGTGTTCTTGGCTAAGAGCATCGGCATTTCCTTTTTTAAATAATCTATTTTGGATAATTTTGCCTGTTGACAGGGGAAATTAGAAAATAAATAGATTGTGCTATTTGTGCGGAGTAACCTTGAACGTCCTATGGCTTGTTCCAATTCTGTTGATATGAAGTAAAGCTGGATGTTACGTAGTAATTTATCTTCATATGACATCATTGGGAAACAGTACCCATTAAAAGAGACTGTCCTGCATCGTAGAATTTGTTTGTGCAAATTTTTTCCAGTTCCATGTATGTAACAGGCAGCTAGTTTATATACACTTTCGGGAAGATGATATGTTCCAACAATAATTCCATCTTTTCCTGCGTAATAATCAATTCCTGCTACATTTCCAAAATGTAATAAACTTGTTAAGAAAGGCTATGCGCGTGTTTACTATGTATATGGCAAATATAAGTATACTAATAAGTTAAGAGCTTCTGAAAAGGTTGCAAAGCGAAAAAAACTGGGTGTTTGAAAAAATTACAAGGCAGCCTTTCCAGATAGTAAAAGTTCTTCTAATAAGAATACTACAAAGAAAACTACAACAAAAAAAGTTTCTAATACAAAGAAGAATAGCAGTAAACAGACATCTTCATCTTCTTATGTGTGGATTCCACGCACAGGAAGTAAATATCATTCTCGTTCTTCATGCAGTAATATGAGAAGTCCGAGCAAGGTGAAGAAATCGGAAGCCATTAGCAGAGGGTATACACCTTGCAGTAAATGTTATTAAGATATTTTATAAAAGGAATACCATCATAACATAAAAATCTGACGGTATTCCTTTTATTTAAAAGAACATAGTATTAATCAAGTAATTGTCGATGTTCCCTTCTGGGTCATCGGCATCTTTTAAATAATCAATATTACAAAATGTAGCTTGATTGCAAGGGAAGTTAGAAAACACATAGACAGTACTGTTTGTACGCAATAATCGTGAGCGACCAACAGCCTGTTCTAATTCAGACGAAATTAGATATAGTTGAATTTTTTGTAAAATCTTATTTTTGTAAGACATCATTATAAAATCATATCCCTTATAGCTAACTTGTCTATTTTTATATGAATTTTTGCTTTTTTCCGATATGCCAACAGAATAAGCAATCAATTCATAAAGATATGTAGGAAAATGGGGTGTTCCAATAATTATCCCATTTTTCCCAGATAAATAATCAGTACCCGTAAGATTTCCAAAATGGAGTGTATACCCTAAGGGAAGTGCTTCTTCATATCTTTTAAAAGTAATGCCATAAACTACGTTATTTGTGTGAGATATAATTTTCTCAAATAGCATAGAAAGTGTTGGATAATCGGAGTTCTCATCCAATACAATGTTTTTAATTGCAGTTCTACTCATAGAGTATGCAGGATATTGAATTAAATTTCCAGTATAAGCAGCTTGCTTAACTTCATGATAAATAATATTTCTTGTAGGAAAGAAAATCTCATAAATTGTTTGGTCTAATGTCGCAGATAATATAATCATCTTGCATTTGGGAAGTTTGATAGGAGGAAGATATTTAATACAATCATCCAACTTCATATAACATCCGGCTTTTAGAAATTCAGCAATATTATCATTTGTTTTACATCTTTTTATTATACGAGTATCAATTTCGTTAGGAATATAATCACGATTAATACAACATTTCTTTTCTTTTAATGCCAATAAGTCTTGAATCATTTCTCTTTTTGCGTATGATAGATAATTTTTTTCCAGAATTTTTTTGAGAGTAGAAATTTTAATTGACCCAACCCGTACAAGAATACTATTATATAAAATATCTTCATCTATTATTATTTCAAATCTTTTTAAAATCTTATCTGGAAGTGAAAGAAGTCGAGCATGAGTCATGATAACACAAGAGGATGTTTGTTCCAAATAAATCTGGGGATTTAAGTATACTCTGAATTTGTTGAGTTCTTCTGGTTCACAAACATCGCGTGCACATTCAATGATACATTGTCTAGCTTTTTCAAAATCTCCCTGATTATAATATTGCTGAATATCAAATCTCCTTCCTATCAATGGTAAATCATCAAAAGATGGAATATCAAATATATTTTCTTTTCCTATTCTTTGTATAAGTTCTGATTTTAAATCACTTGTAGGAACGGCGATTAATAATGGCTTTTTATATTTTCTTGAATTGATTGCATCAATATATAGTGAGGTTTTCCCAATTCCTGTTTGACCGGAAATTAGATGAATTTGATCTTTTTTTGATTTTAATGCTTCTTTTAATTCATAAGATATTTGCTTAAAACTTTCATCTACAGAAACAAAATCATGATTTCCATTGAATGTGATTAGTTTTTTCCCTTTTAGTGTTTCGACAATATTACTTCTATGATTACATGAATTACAATATTTACAATTAGAGCAGCTTGCTGGTTTATATTCTCGGTCTCTCATCCAGTTAAGATTATAACGCCATTTATTTCTGTCTGAGTCAGGATAATTTCTTTTTAATGCATCTAAAAAATCTTTTTCAAAGCCAACTATGTATAGGATGTTTGTGGCTAATAAAAATTTATCCCGATGAGATAAAATATTACCATCACCAGATACAAACTCTTTCCATAATCTGCAAGAGCACATTTTTTCGTAAGAGACTTTTTCAAGTCTCTTAGGTCTACTCTTTTTGCATACATACTTTTCAGACTTTTCTTCCTCTTCATTGGGTTCATAAAAAATAATTTTTGAAGATATGATTGGAATATCTAATTTATATTTAATATTACTTCCAATAATTTCTTCATTTTTGATTGGGGGGTGGATAGGAACACCCTCCTTGTGGGGGTGTGCGGGATTTTTATATAAAAAAATATTAAAACGATTATTACTCAATCCAATTTGATATTTGTGAGCAAATACTCTTATATTTCTTGAAAAATTTTTTTTATCATTTGTATATAAAAATTTTTCAAATTGCATTACTAGATTATATACATTAAATGTATTTTCCCCTGTCTCCGCTACAACATCATTGAAGTCGATTAATCCTTTTCCACCGTAAAATAATCTAGCAGTTTCAAAACAGTGACTATCTGCCTCTGGAAACATTTTTTTTAACATTTTTAAAATCATATCAGCTAACCATCTTTCTGTAATTGGAACGATATGACATAAGATAATTCTATATTTTGGGTGTTCTGGAGTAGAACTAAACGTATGATAAGAAAATACAATCGGCAAATGATAGTCTGCAAATTTTCTTTTAATTTTTTCATAGTCTGGTTCTTCATCAAAATCTATACCAAATAATTGGCATTGCTCAAAATTTTCTTGTTTACTTGCCATTCCTTTAAAGGTTGCAGGGAGAAAAGCTTGACCTTGTTCGCCTACGCAATCTGCGATAGTTTTTATATCATAATAATTTTCTTCTTGTGGTAAACGCATTCTCATTTTTTTTGCATCACTGTCTGTTGGCTTGCTTGTATAGCAGTACTTATCAACTGTTGCTTTAATTTTCATTTTTCTTGCCTTCTTTCTTTTTAATATTTAAAAAGTGTTATAGATTTAATTATTTTTTATTAGAAATGGGAGAAAAGGCTTGTTTTATGTATTTTTTCAACATGGGAAAAGGATGTAGATGGTTATACGGGGCTCTTGTATAACCATCTACATCACAACAATTAATAGAATTTATGGATGTAATGGGAATTGTAATTTGCGGATTCTAATTTTTATTTTTATATTTTCTTTGGAGTATGGGCGATTTTCCCATATTGTAGAAAAAAATTAGACAGAATAAATTTTATGTGATTTAATAAAAGGGGAGGCATAAAAATGACATTTACAGAATGGATAAATACACAAGAGGATATATGTAGTAAACTAAGAGAGCAAGGATACGAAGAAAAGAATGACATTCGTAAATTTTTTAATGATAGAATTAGATGTATTTTAAACACACGTGATATACCTCTCAAAAATTTGTCACCTAAAAGAAGTTACGAACGAATATTTCAAATTAATAGGGATAACGAGAGAAAATGGTTTTTTCCAGAACTATTCAAAGAAGACGATGAAGAAGATAATACAGAAGCAGAAGAGAAAGAAAAAAATTGAACAAAAAGTGAAACACATTGAAAAATATAGATACATATAGCCTAAAAAAGAGATTTTAAGGAAATCTTTAAGAAAATTTTTCTGGAAAATGGAATAAAATAAGAGGAGGAGACAGCCATGGGTGTTGTAATCGGAAGAATGGACGGGCAGGTTGAAAAGATATTTTTGGGTAACAATTTAACAAGAAGTACAAAAAATTATGCTAAAATCTTGAAAGATGAGAGCTTGTCAGAAGAGGAAAAACAGCGTATTCTAGCAGCAGAGAAGAAAAAACAGGAAGAGGATATCATTTTATGAAGATTTCAGTAGCAATGGCATATTATAATGGCGGTACATATATAGAAGAACAGATGGACTCTATCTTATCACAGCTTGGAAATCAGGATGAGGTGATTGTATCTGTAGATGGGGCGAGTGATGGTTCAGAGCCCATTCTATTGAATATGGAAAAAAAGGATTGCCGAATTCAAGTTATAAAGGGTCCAGGTAAAGGAGTAGTGAAGAATTTTGAAAATGCGATTCGGCATTGTACAGGGGATATTATTTATTTATCCGATCAGGATGATATATGGAAGCCCGATAAGGTGAAAAAGGTGAATGCAGCCTTTGATAATTTAGAAGTAAAAGCAATTCTTCATGATGCAGAGATTACAGATGAGAATGGAAAGGCAACAGGAGCAGAAAGTCTTTTTGCTTTAAGGAAAAGTAAGCCAGGTATTTTAAAAAATCTTATCAAAAACAGTTACGTTGGGTGTTGTATGGCATTTCGAAAAGAGCTTATTCCAGTTATTTGCCCGATTCCTAAAGAAATGTATATGCATGACTACTGGATTGGAACAGCGGCAGATTATATGGGACAGGTTTGCTTTTTAAAAGACAAGCTCATTGGATATCGTAGGCATTCTTCTAATGTGACACAGATGACACATGGAAGTATTGACTTTATGGTAAAAAAGAGGATTGATATTATACGTTGCCTTGGTTTATTGAAAAAGCGTGTAAGGGAAATAGGATAATAAATATTAGAGATAAAAACAGTAAAAAGCAAGGAGAAAAGGCAGGTAAATAAATATATGAACATAAAAGAAGAGGGAAAGAAGATATGGCAGATAAGAAAGAAAATAAATAGAAAACATATTATTATTCTTTCTTTTTTCATGCCATTAATCGTTATGATTGGCTGCTGTATTGCATTTGGAGTACAGCCATTTGGAGATAATTCACTTTTAATTATTGATGGGTTGCATCAGTATATGCCATTTTATTCTATTTTATATGATAAATTAAAAAGTGGAGGAAGTCTTTTCTATAGTTTCCGTGCTGGACTTGGAATTAATTTTTTATCATTATATGCGTACTATTTATCCAGCCCTTTGAACCTTTTAATTTTATTTTTTAAAAAGAGTCAGTTAAATATGGCAGTTAGTTTGATTATTGTGTTAAAGGTTGCAATCAGCGGACTGACAGCAGGAATTTACTTTTCGTCAAAGAGCAAGAAACCAGGGCTCCCTGTTTTAATGATTTCTATGGCATATGCTTTATCGAGTTATATGGTTGGTTACTGTTGGAATGTTATGTGGCTTGATGCGATTATGATTTTTCCGATTGTCATGATGGGCTTAGAAGATCTGATAGATAGGAAAGATGGGAGATTATACTGCTTTGCCTTATTCTACGCTTTATATTGCAATTACTATATTGCTTTTATGATTTGTATTTTTGTAGTAATCTGGTATATTTTATACTCATTTAAAAGTGTAAAGCAGTTCTTCTTCCGGGGAATAGCATTTACATTCTATTCATTTCTGGCAGCAGGAATGGCGGCGATTATGCTTATTCCGGCATATCTTGGAATTAAGCAAACAGCATCCGGGGAATCCATGAGTTTGCCAGAGCATAGCTTTTTAACGAACGCAGCAGATTTACTTAATCGGCAGTTTGCAATGTGGACACCAATCACTCATGATAACTTCGATGGAAATGTGAATCTTTATATTGGTATTTTTACAGTTTTAGCAGTGGTGCTGTATCTACTAAATAGTAAGATTAAAATTAGTGAAAAAATAAAAAAAGTATTGTTGATTGGATTTTTCTATTTAAGCTTCAGTGAGATGATTTTGAATTTTATCTGGCACGGATTCCATGATCAGTATGGAATACCAAATCGTTTTTCATTTTTATTTGGATTTGTGCTGCTGTATATGCTTTGGGAAGTCTTTGAAAACTTAGAGGGGACAAAAGGATGGCATATCGCCTTAGCCTGTATGGCAGGAGTCGGACTTTTAGTATATGCCAGAGCGAAAGGAACGAATCCACTTGATGATGAAGTCTATGGTGTGGCAGGAATGCTTTTTATCTTATATGGAATGTTATTATTCTTGTATACATTGTCTCGTAAGAGAAAAGGCTGGTATAAAAATGCTTTTTGCATAGTAGCACTTATTGAAATTGTAGCGACAGCATTTATGGGATTTAATGAAAATGGACAGATTGCTGTTCCGAAGTTTTTCTATGGTGTAAATGATATGGAAAAGGCGGTAGCTTCACTAGGAGATAAAACATTTTATAGAAGTGAACTTGCCAGCTCTCTGATTGTTGATGAAAATGCATTATATCCAATCAATGGTGTAGGGTTATTTGGTTCTACCGCTTCAGACAGCATGGTTAATCTGATGGACAATCTGGGATTTTATACAGGTTGTAATGAATATCTCTATAAAGGCGCGACTCCGGTAACGAATCTTCTTTTAAATGTAAAATATCTTTATTACCATCAGGAAGATACTCTGAATACGGACTTTGAATATGTAAAGAGGGAAGGCGCGTTTAATATTTATAAGAACCCGGCAAGAGAAATGTCAATGGGATATCTTATGAATCTTTCTGTAGAAGACTGGGATTCTGAAAGTGCTTATCCATTCCGTGTACAGAACAGTCTTGGAAAGCAGGCATTTGGTGTTTCGGAGCTATTTCATAATGTTGAGATTGCTGATCCGGCAACGAATGGCTGTACGGCATCGAAAACGAATGATGGAGAATATTATTTTGAATACAAAAGCACACAGGCAGATAATATGGTCTTTACGATTCCTGTCACAAAAACAATAGATGATTTGTATCTTTTTTATGATGGAACACAGGTAGAAAATGCACAGATTACAATAGATGGAACAAACGTAAAGTCTGGAGACTTAGATGGATATATGCTACCAATAGGAAAAGTATCTGCTGGATCTGAAGTAAAAGTAACTTTCCAGCTAAAGGGAGAGACAGAGACAGGATATGTGCGTCTTTCAGCAGCAGATTTTGACCAGAAGGAATACAATAACCTTAAAGAAGAAACAGCAGACAGAGCATTTATAGTCAGAGATTATTCAAGCAATTATATAGAAGGTAATGTAAATGCTAAAACAGACCAAACTTTATTTTTCTCAATCCCATATGATGAGGGATGGTACGTAGAGGTAGATGGAAAACCAGCAGATATGTGGGCGGTAGGAAATGCTTTTCTTGGAATAGATGTTTCTGCCGGCGAACATACCGTTTCGTTAAGTTATACGTCACCAGGAGCCTCTGCAGGATGGAAGATCAGTTCTTTAGCAATAGTAATCTTTTTGGGTAGCTGTTTTGTAAAATCTCGATATAAATCTGATATAAAAAAGAAAGAATAAAGATAGATTTTGGAAATATTTTTCACCTAAAGATATAGTAAACTAGAACATGTTTGAAAAATGCTTTCTGCAAAATTTCCCACGAGTGTGTAGATTGCAGGAATGATTTTTCAAACACACTCTGGAAAAAGAAAAGGAGGAAATGATGATGTTTAGAAAGAAATTGATTGCTTTATCCGCTATGCTGATAGCGGGTTTACTGGTATTTCAGGCCAATGTATCAGCAGATGCTATAGAGGAGAAGCCATATCTGTCACTTGGAGCAGATTTAACGGCTACTCAAAAGAGAAAAGTGTTGGAACTTCTGGATGTTAAGGAAGACGAATTTGATCAGTATAAAGTTGTAAAAGTAACAAATAAAGATGAGCATGCCATCATTAAAAATTGGTATCCTTTATAACTAACTTTTCGATTTTTTAGGGAACCGTGTTCTGATATACCGATAGAAAAGGCAATCAACTGATATAGATAGGAAGGAAAATGTGGAGTTCCAATAATTACTCCATTTTTTCCAGAATAATAATCTGTACCAGTAAGGTTTCCAAAATGTAAGGTGTGTTCCAGAGGAATATCATTTTCATATTTCTTGAAAGTGATACCATAATATACATTGTCTGTGTTGGTTATTATTTTTTTGAATAACGCAGAAACAGTAGGACAATGTAGCGTGTTTTTTTCTATAAAGTCGTTTATCGTTTTTCTGCTCATAGAATAACAAGGATATTGAATTAAGTTTCCTTTATAGGCAGCTTGTTCAATTTCATGATAAACTATTTTTCTTTCAGGAAAAAACAAGTTATAGATTGTTTCATCTAATGTTGCGGATAGAATAATCATCTTACATTTAGGAAGTTGAACCGGAGCAAGATATTTAATACAATCTTTCTGTTTTATATAGCAGTCAGCTTTTGCAAAATCAATGAGGTTATCTGTGGTTTTACAATTCTTGAGTGTTCCCATATCAAGTTTTAGTGAATAGCGATTTCTGTTACGGCAGCATTTATTATCTTTTAATTTTAATAGTTCTTCAATCTCTATTTGTTTTTCTGGAGAAAATACGTTTGCTTTTAAAGCTTTTTTGAGAGAAGAAATTTGAACAGAGCCAGTACGAGTAAGCATAGTATATAAAATATCTTCATCTATTAATACTTCAAAATTTTTTAATACTCGATTAGGGAGTGTTAAAAAACGGGCATGGGTCATAATAACGTATTTTGAAGAATGAGCTAATGCTGTCTCTGGATGGAGATAATTCATAAATATGGAATTATCTTTTGAATTATGAGCATATGTTTTTATGCTTTCTAAGGCATCATTAATGAATCCCATACTATAGTTCTTTTCAATAGTTTGACGAAGTTCTGGTGGTAAAGGTAAATCCTCAAAAGAGGGAATTTCAAGTACTTTATCTCGACCAATTTTTTGTACGAGTTCGCTCTTTAGATTGTTTGTAGGTACTGCAATCAAAAATGGCTTTTTGCGGGGTCTTGATTTTATTAACTTAACATAGATTGTCGTTTTGCCTATTCCGGTTTGCCCCGGAATTAAATGTATATTTGTGGTATTTTTTTGAGTGCAGCATTTAGTTCAGAAGATACCTGTGCTACGCTTTCATCTACAGAAATAAAGCTTTGTTTATTGAAATATGTAATTTGTTTTCTTCCACACAATGTTTCTAATAAATTTGTTTTATGATTACAGGTATCCTTATATTTACAATCGTTACATCCAGTGGGATTATAATTTTGTCTTTTCATATAATTAAAATAGCCTTTCCATTTGGATATACCGGTATCAGGATAATACTTGTTCAACGTATCAAAGAATTTCTTTTGGTATCCAGTTAAAAAGCGAATATTTGTAGCTAATGAAAATCGTGTATTGTGGTCCAGTGGTTCCCCATTAATAAAATCTCTCCATAGTCTACAGCAATTACAAATTTTATCATTGGATACTTTTTTCATTATAGTAATGGCTGATTTTTTGCGTATACGCTGTGAAGAAGACTCTTTTTTTACTGCTTCTTCTTGTAATTCATAAAATATGATTTTTGAAGAAGTATTTGGAATGTATAATTCATATTTAATATTGCTTCCTATTTTTTCTTCATTTGTATTAGGGTCTGTTGAAATACACCCTCTTTGAGTATTGTATTCGTAAATATCAAAATGATTGTTATGTATATTAAGTTTATAATTACGAGCAAATAATTTTAAGTTTCTGGAAAAATTCCTTGAATCATGTATATAAAGGAACTTTTCAAATTCTTGTATTAAATTATACACATTGAATGTATTTTCTCCAGTTTCTTCTATGACTTCGTGAAATTCTATTAATCCTTTTCCACCGTAAAATAATCTAGCAGTTTCAAAACAGTGTTTATCTGCTTCCGGAAACATCTTTTTCAACATTTTTAAAATCATATCGGCTAACCATTTTTCTGTAATTGGAACGATATGACATAAGATAATCCTATACTTTGGATGTTCTGGAGTAGAACTGAATGTATGATAAGAGAAAACGATAGGAAGATGATATTCCATTAATTTCTTTTTAATTTTTTCATAATCTGGTTCGTCGTCAAAATCTATTCCGAATAATTGACATTGTTCAAAATTTTCTTGTTTACTTGCTAGTCCTTCAAATGTTGCAGGGAGAAATGAGTGTCCATGATTCCCTATGCGTTCAGCAATGGTTTTAATATCGTAATAATCTTCTTCTTTGGGCAACCTTTTTTTCATAAAAGCGGTTTGCCTATTGGTTGGTTTACATTGAAATGCTGTTTTATCGAAAGATATTTTAATATCCATAAATAAAAACTCCTTCCTTTAAATTAATTAGGAAGGTGTTTGGAGAATAATTTGTTTTTATTAAAATGCAAAAAGAATTTTTTTATTTTGTTCGGAATATGGGCGATTCTCCCATGTTGCAAAAAAAATTAGACATGATTAGGATTATGTGATTTAATAAAGAAAAGTAATGGGGGTACATGAGAATGACATTTGCAGAATGGATAAGAGAACAGAAGGATATATGTGACAAACTAAAGGAACAAAATTATGAAGATCAAAAGGAAATTCGTAACTTTTTTAACGATAGGATTAAACGGATTTTTGAAATAGATTTACCTAAAAATAAAAGTTATGAAAGAATTTGGGGAGACAATAGGGACAAAAATAAAAGAATGTACAAAGCCTTATACGGAGAGTTAAAAGAAGACGATATAAAATTTGGAGAAGGAGAACAGAGATTTTTTAGAGCAATATTTGAAATATTTTCTCAAAGTGAAGATATAAATAATCTGAAAAATAATAAGTGGGAACTGTATGATTTACAACAAAGAGAGAAATTATGGAATATAATAGAGGATATGTTAGAAGCTAATGATTCTTGGTTTGTAAAAGAGCTAGGATGGTGGGGACGACATTGGGATGTTGAAAATTATTTGATGGAAAAAATATTTGTTCCACATTTGTATAGAATTAGAAAAAATTTATCAAAATTAAAAGAAGAAATAGACTTGTATCCAGAAATTAAAGATGAGGAATATATAAATAAAGCAATATCCTTTGAACAAAGTTTGGATAGATACTTGTCTATATTATTTGAAAGAGCGGGAGAAAATATATTTGAGAGAATAAATACAAAAATTAGGAAATTACAACAGTTGATTTATGGAATTAATATACAAAGCATAGAAGGGGTTGTGGAGAAAAATGAAATTACACAAGAAGATGTAAATTTCGAAGCAGCAATAGACAGATATTTGAATTTCTGGGATATGCGAAGAAATGAAAATGACTGTATTAATAGAATTTTAAATAAAATAGAGGAAATTGAAAACATATGGAGTATTTATGAAGTAAAAACAACTTATGTGCCGATAAAAGGACTTTCAGATGAGGGAGAAGGAATACCAAGTTATGAAAAGATAGAGTTTGTAGAGAATAAGAAATTTGAGGAAAGATATAAAAAGATTGTTAAAGAAACAGAATTAAACTGTGAGGAAGACGAGATTTTTGAAAAGAAGTTAAAAGGCTATGCAAATTTTGTTCATAGAAAAATAAATAAATATTATAAGGAGAATGTGTTCAGAGAGCCAAAAAATGATGGCGGTAAAATTAATTTTTTGGAATAAAAGGATAATTGATTTTGAGGATAGAGATGTAAAAACTAGATTATTTATAGAAAATAAACTAGATGCATTTTAGAGAATGTCATTGTAATAAACTTATGGTTTGATATATTTATTAAAATCGTGTTAAAGAGAGAAACCTCTTTTTTAACACGATTTTTTTTGTTATAAAATTTATATTATATCATTAAAATAATTAATTGAAAAGGGTAAAAATGTAGAAAATACAAGTTGAATATTTTAGAGGTACTCAAGCTTTCTAAGAGATATTAAGATGAAAACAGCTCTAAAAATACAGAGGAGCGGTATCGGATACCTTGGACTGACGAGTTCAAAAGAGGTTAGTTTTAGGAGGATTTTAAAATGTTAAAGAGAGTATTAAATGCAGAGTTGGAGAAAAAAGTGTTTGAGGATGAAATGATGGAGAAACTTAGTGTTGTTCCAGCGGAGTATGAGGTTTACGAAGAATATGCTTCACGGCAAGAGGACTTTGATAGAGATTTCTTCACTTATTGCAACAAAACTCCGTTGCTAGTAGATGCAGATGTAGCATCGTATGACGAGTCAGAGGAAAATGTGGGCGTGCCAAATTGTAAGGAAAAGAGTTTAGAAACATTTATGGCAGAAAGCCAGGAGGAGATTAATAAGAAAAAGCTGGAGGAGGCAAGAATTAAATACCATTATAAATGGAGTACACAGTATATCAGAAAGCTAGAGGAGGAGAATCACAGAATAAGACAAAATAATTGCCGCTTGGCTAAAAGAAACGAACGGTTGGAAGAGAAGAACCAAAATTTGTTAAGCGAGTGCAAAGATTTAAGGAAAGAGAATAAGTCTAAAAAAGAAAAATTGAAAAGACAAAAGCAGGTCTTAAAAAAATACAGGAAGACAGTCTTCAAGAATATTAAGAACGGCAAGTGGGATAACAAAAGAAGCCGTAGACTGATAAGTAAGCAGGATGTGGATGATTTGTTACTGTTATTGTGATTTTTATTGTTACATAAAAGAGGCTGCGGGCTATTAGTCCGCAGCATTGAGAGTCGCGTGAAAGAAAAAATAAAAGGAGAATAATCATAATGAATTTTAGTTTTGTACCGAACCAGGGTTTAATGGTAGATGGAAGATATATAACAGAATTTGATGTAAAGGTGAATCGAATCTTCTATTATATAGAGGAGGATGAGAGTAAAAAGAACCGTATGGAGTATGAGTTAGTGGCAAAAATGTTTGATGGGACAGAATTACCTCCTCGTAGAGTAAAAAAGCTTAATAACCTATCATATTTTACTTTGTGGACGGAGATTATGGATGCCGGATTAGATAGATGGGAAAGGCAGATGCTTTTATTACGTTTACAGACATCTTGTGAGGACGCAAAGCAGGTTAAGATGTATCACATAACTTCCAATGGGTATCAGACATTAGAAGTTGGTAAAGAGATATTTGTTGCCGGTGATTATACATATATGTCAAATCAGGATGGGATACAGCTTGAAGTTGACGAAAATGTTAAACAAATGAAATGGAAAAATAAGGTACGATTAGCAGATAAGAAAAATGCTGATAGAAAAGAAGAAGATTACCTGATGGCATCACCAGGAGCCAGTGAAATCTTATTTACAGCAGTTTTGTTATCAGCTATAAAATTCGTGTTTATAAAAGCTGGTTTTAATCCGGCAGTGTGTATCAATCTTTATGGAAAAACAGGAAGTTATAAGACTGCTTTAACGCAGGCGATGATGTACATGGAAAATCCTTCGCAGTTTATGTGCAGTTTGGTAAATGACCAAAAGAAGATGGCAGTGAAGAAAGTGCAACAGTGTTATGGATTTCCTATGATATTGGAAGATTATCACCCTGCGGCGACCGGTTACGATTATAAGCGGCAGATCTCTATGATGGATGCAGTGGTACGTCACATAGAGAGTAATCCTCAAAGTGCAGTTGTGTTTATTACATCAGAATTTCTCGATGGGGTAGAAAGTTTACAGTCAAGAACCCTTCAGATAGAGGCTCAAAATGTGGATTTGAAAACTCTTACTAAAATTCAGCAGGAGCAGACGATGGCAACTATTGTAATGAATTTTTTGGATAAATTATTAGGGAATATGAAAGATGTAATAGAAACCATTCAGACTCAGTATGAGGCGTTAAGCAGGCATGGAGAGCAGTCTATGCGAATTGAGGAAAGCATAGTCTTTCTTAAAATAACAGCTATTTTATATGGAAAATATGTGGATAACAGTGATAAATTGAAGCTTAAATCTAAGTTGGATAAAGCACTTACACTTCAAAAGGAGAAACAGAAGTTACATTTAGAGCAGCTCAGTATGTCAGAGGAAGACAGGGTCATCAAAGTTGTTTGCGAATTAGTAGATGATAAGGATCTATATAGAAGATGTTCTTATAAAGATAAAGCATTATATAGAGGAGAAGCAAATGAAATGTTGGTTAGTAATAGAGGTGTATTTCTTAGTAGAAAAGCATTAGTTTATGGTCTTAAAAGGTATAATTGTACAGGTATTAGTGTAAAGAAGATTATTTTAGCATTATCGCAGATGGAGCTTTTAGATGAGGACCGTGGAGGAACACATACTACAAAAATACAAAATGTGCGGGCATATTGCATTTTATATAATGAGTTGAAAGAACGGTATGAGGAATTAAGAGGTACAGAGGAATAAGACCGCTGTAGGTAAAATAAGGAGCGGTAATTATATATTATCCTTCTGAAAGATTTATAGGAGACTATGTACCTTCTGATATATGGTTACCTATGAATCTATCATTTATCGAAATCAAGTGTCTGTATAGCTTAAAACGATACAGTCATAAGACAACTCATGATTTCAATACGATGTATAGGAGGTTTTTGTATGAATCAGACAACAAAGCGAAGTAAAGAATTAAAAGAAGTCCATGTAGGCAGAAATGAAGTAGGTAAGTCAGTTACAGGTATTTCTTTAGAAGCCCCAAAGTATTCCTGTATAGAAACAAAACAGGATGGTGTAAAAGTTATTTTGGAGTTTCCAGAATTTGATGAGACAAGGGAGCGGACAGAGGCAGGATACCATCAACTGGAGATTCAAAAAGAAGTAAATAATGTGCTATCTCATACATTAAGGGAGCAGATTAAAAATCATCAGATTTATCATGTAGAAAGGATTTCCTAAGATGGGCGAGAAAAAGAGGGTGCGGATGTTGCTTCGTGTAAGCTCTAATCAACAGTTGGAGGAAGATGGAGACTTAGGTATCCAGAGACAGTTGGTGAAAGAATTTATCGCACAACATGAGGAATGGCATCTGGATTCAAAGGAATACTTTGAGGGAAGTAATAGTGGATACAGTAATGCCGTAGAGAATCGTGATATTTTACAGCAGGCATTGCGAGATGCACAAAGAAACGAGTATGATATTCTTGCAGTCTATAAGGATGACCGAATCGGTAGAAGAATGTGGGAGATTGGTGCATATGTTATGCAGCTTAAAAGCTATGGTGTGGATATATACACGGTAAAAGATGGCTGTATCTCACCAGAGAGTGATGACATTATGGGGCAGATGATGTTAGCTCTGCGTTATGGCAATGCACAAAAGAGCAGTTCTGATACGGGAATGCGTGTCAAAGATACGGCACAAAAGCTAGTACAGCAGGGGAAGTTTGTCGGGGGGAAGGCTCCGTATGGATATAAATTGGAGCTGTCTGGAGAAATCAGTAAGCATGGCAGAGCATTACACCATCTTGTGATTATTCCCGAAAGGGCAAAGGCAGTAAAACATATATACGAGCTTTCTCTTGATAAAGAGTATGGTTCTTCAAAGATTGCCAGAGAACTGAATCTGGATGAGGAATATAAAGAACTTGCTCCATCTGAGGTATGGAGAGGTGGAACGGTAACCAGCATTTTAACGAATCCGATTTATGCAGGTTATACAGCTTATAAACGTAGAGAAAAGAAAGAAAACGGAAAAAGTAAGCGGTTAGATAGTTCTGAATGGATTCTCTCGGAAGAACCAAATCCAGAGCTACAGATTATTAGTCCTGATGATTGGAATTTGGTTCAGATAAAGAGAAAGCAGAGGGGGATGAAGTATCGTACCGCTCCGCAGAATAAAGGTGTAAAGGTTATCGCAAGAAATGAGGGGATGCTTCCCCTCATTGATGTTATTTACTGTGGATACTGTGGCTGCAAATGTACCAATGGGAGCAAATATAACTATTGGACAATTAAAGATACTGGAGAAAGGAGGGCAAGCAGACAGGCAATATATAAGTGCCAGGATGCATGGCAGGGAGTTCCACATTATAAAGTCTATCAATTTAAAGCAGAAAAAATTGAGAAGATAGTGTTTCAGGCGATTGCTGAGTACATAGATAAGCTTCAGGAAAACGAGGATATTTTCGAGCAGATTTCCGAGAATGGACGGAAGGCAAAAAAGGAGAAAGCGAAAGAACTTTCAAGAGAACAGGAAAGACTCAAGCATATTCAGCAAAAGATTTCTGTCATGGAAGATAAGATTCCAGAAGCAATGCTTGGAGAGTACCCTGTACCTGTAGATAAGCTGGTAGACCTGATTGAAAAGCAAAGGCAGGAAAAGGAACAGCAGGAAAAAGTGATTGCAGAGAAACAAAAGGAACTTGACGGAGCAGATGTCTCTTTTAATGAGTGGGATAGTCTGCGTATGCAGATTCCAACATGGAAGGATGTATTTCTGAATGCCGACAATCCTACAAAGCGTGTCCTTGTGAATAAGCTTATTGAAAAAATATCTGTAAAAGAGGATGAAGTTGTGATAAGATTTAAGATAAATATAAACGAGATACGGTCAAAAGCTTTAAAGAAATCCGGAAGTATGGTGCCGGAGAATAAGCTGGAAGATAAGTCAGTTATCTTAGATAGTCTCAAGATTTATCCAAACCCTGAATGAACGATGGTTTCGACGTATCGGGGAAAGGGAAAAGACTTCACCATCACATCATCCACCGCTTTTGACCAAAAGTGGATTAACGGCAAAAACACCTATGATTCCATCAGCAATGTAGTAGATGAAATTTTCAATTCCTACCTTTCAAGACCAGAAGTGACACAGCCAATACTCACACAGTACTGTGACGGCAAGCGGGTAAGCTGTCCGGAGTTTATGAGCCAGTGGGGTTCGAAGGCATTAGGGGATGACGGGCTTTCTGCGATTGAGATTTTAAGATACTATTATGGGGATGATATGTATATTAATGAAGCGGAGACGATTTCAGGAATTCCGGCGTCATATCCGGGATATGAGCTGACAATTGGAGCTTCGGGACAAAAAGTGAGACAAATACAGGAACAGCTCAATGTAATTGCAGGGGACTATCCATTGATTCCTAAAATCAGGGTGGACGGCATTTATGGACCGGCAACGGCAAATTCTGTAAAGATTTTTCAGAAGATTTTCCATTTGCCGGAAACGGGAGTTGTGGACTTTGCAACGTGGTATAAAATTAGCCAGATTTATGTCGCAGTAAGTCGAATTGCGGAGCTGAAATAATTTCTTGCTGACAGAAAATTAGTTATCGGAATTATGCACAAAGCAACATGGTAATAAGGGGGGGAATGGGCGGCGAAAGATAGAAATTGTAGTTTTTCGCTGTTCCTCTCTTGTAATTGCATTCGATGTATGCTAGAATTTGTACAATTTAAGTATTTATGCAAAGAGCGGCAACGTAGATGTCAGTTTTTTTCGCAAGTCTGAAAAGACACGTTCCCGGCCGATTTGTTTGATAAGCATAGTTTTCGCACAATGAGCCGGGGGAACCCGTCTTTTTTTTTGCAAAGAACTGTAATTAGGGGTGACTTACTCCAGTGCTGTTTTTGCATTTTCCTTAATATGCAGTTGCAAATGATTGAATATAGAAAGGAACGTGAATCATGAAGGCATTTCTAATCTTAGAAGACGGAACTGTGCTGACCGGCGAAAGCTTTGGAGCAGCCAGAGAGGTAATCAGCGAGGTAGTTTTTAATACTTCCATGACAGGATATCTGGAGATATTGACAGACCCATCCTACGCAGGACAGTCCGTTGTTATGACTTACCCATTAATTGGTAATTACGGAATCTGTATGGAAGACATGGAGTCCATTCATCCGTGGCCAAAAGCTCTTATTGTAAGAGAATGTGCAAAACTGGCAAGCAACTTCCGTAACGAGATGACATTAGATGAATTCTTAAAGAAATATGATGTTCCGGGAATTTCAGGAATTGACACCAGACATCTGACACGTATCTTAAGAGAGTACGGTGTTATGAACGGAATGATTACAACAAGAGAAGATTTCGACCTGGACGAAGTAGTAAAGCAGTTAAAAGAATATAAAGTACAAGGTGTTGTTCGTGAAGTTAGCTGTAAGGAAAAGAGAGTGCTTCCAGGAGATGGTTTTAAAGTTGCCCTCATGGATTTTGGAGCAAAGAAGAATATTGAGAAGTCTTTAAATAAGCGTGGATGCGAAGTTACGGTTTACCCTGCTTACACAAAGGCAGAAGAGATTATCGCAGCAAATCCAGATGGAATCATGCTTTCGAACGGTCCTGGAGATCCAAAGGAATGTGTGGAGATTATCGAGGAGCTTAAGAAGTTATTTGCTACGAATATTCCAATTTTTGGTATTTGCCTTGGACATCAGCTCATGGCACTTGCCAACGGCGCAGATACAAAGAAGATGAAATACGGACATCGTGGAGCCAACCACCCGGTAAAAGATTTAAAAACAGGAAAGGTTTATATTTCCTCACAGAACCATGGATACATGGTAATGGAAGATTCTCTGAACAGAGATATTGCAGAAGTAAGCTTTATTAATGTAAATGATGGTACATTAGAGGGAGTTCACTATCTTGGAAAGAACGTTATGACAGTACAGTTCCATCCGGAAGCTTGTCCTGGGCCAAACGATTCCGAATTTTTATTTGAAGAGTTTATCAATATGATGGAGGTTGCAAAAGATGCCTAAGAATACCAGTATTAAAAAAGTCCTTGTAATTGGTTCCGGTCCTATTGTTATCGGACAGGCTGCAGAGTTTGACTACGCGGGAACACAGGCATGTCGTTCCTTAAAAGAGGAAGGAATTCATGTTGTCCTTGTTAACTCTAACCCTGCAACAATCATGACAGATAAAGATATCGCAGATGAAGTATACATTGAGCCATTAACACCAGAAGTTATCAAGAAGCTCATTTTAAAAGTTTCTCCGGACAGTCTTCTTCCAACATTAGGTGGACAGGCAGCGTTAAATATCGCTATGGAGTTAGATGAGTGTGGTTTCTTAAAAGAGCACAAAGTAAAGCTTATCGGTACAACAGGTAAAACAATCCGTAAGGCTGAGGACAGAGAAGAATTTAAAGAAACAATGGAAAAGATTGGAGAGCCAATCGCACCAAGCCAGATTGTTACGAATGTAGAAGATGGTCTGGAATATGCGCAGAAGATTGGATATCCGGTTGTTCTTCGTCCGGCATACACTCTTGGAGGAAGCGGCGGCGGAATCGCAGATAATGAGGAAGAATTCGTGGAAATCATCCAGAACGGTCTTCGTTTGAGCCGTGTAGGCCAGGTATTAGTAGAGAAGTCCATCGCAGGATGGAAGGAAATCGAGTACGAAGTAATGCGTGACGGAAATGGAACATGTATTACCGTATGTAATATGGAGAACCTTGACCCGGTTGGTGTTCATACCGGTGACAGTATCGTAGTTGCTCCTTCTCAGACTTTAGGAGATAAAGAGTACCAGATGCTCCGTAATTCCGCATTAAATATCATTGACGAACTTGGTGTAGAAGGTGGATGTAACGTACAGTTCGCTTTAAATCCAGATACATTTGATTATTGTGTAATCGAGGTTAACCCTCGTGTAAGCCGTTCTTCTGCATTAGCTTCTAAGGCAACTGGTTATCCGATTGCCAAAGTTACTGCAAAGATTGCGCTTGGTTACCACTTAGATGAGATTAAGAATGCCGTAACAGGTAAGACATTCGCAAGTTTTGAGCCAGCACTTGACTATTGTGTAGTAAAGGTTCCAAGACTTCCATTTGATAAGTTCATTTCTGCCTCCCGTCATCTGACAACACAGATGAAGGCAACTGGTGAGGTAATGAGTATCTGCACTAACTTTGAAGGTGGTCTCATGAAGGCTCTCCGTTCCTTAGAGCAGCATGTAGACAGCCTGATGCATGGCGATTTTGACAAGTTAAGCGACAAAGAATTAGAAGAACATCTTCATATTGTAGATGACCTTCGTATTTACTGTATCGCAGAGGCACTCCGCCGTAAAGTGAATCCACAGAAGATTCATGACATTACAAAAATTGATTTATGGTTCATCGATAAGTTAAATAACATCGTTGAGATGGAAGCAAAACTTAAGAACGCAGAAGAATTAGACCGTGACCTTTTACTTAAAGCAAAAGAAATGGAATTCCCTGATAAAGTTATCGGAGAGCTTATCGGTCAGAGTGAAGAATATGTAAAGAACTTAAGAAGACAGATGGATATCGTTCCTGCCTACAAAGTTGTTGATACTTGTGCGGCTGAGTTTGCAGCAGAAACACCATATTATTACTCTTGTTTTGGAAGCTTTAATGAAGTAGAAGAAACTTCTGATAAGAAGAAGATTATGGTACTGGGTTCTGGTCCGATCCGTATCGGACAGGGTATTGAGTTTGACTACTGTTCTGTACACAGTGTATGGGCATTTAAAGAAATGGGTTATGAGACGATTATCGTAAATAATAACCCTGAAACAGTAAGTACTGACTTCGATATCGCAGATAAGCTTTACTTCGAGCCTTTAACAGAGGAAGATGTAGAACATATCGTAGAATTAGAGAAACCGGACGGAGCAGTTGTACAGTTTGGTGGACAGACAGCTATCAAGTTAACAGAAAAGTTAAATAAAATCGGTGTTCCAATTCTTGGTACAAGTGCTGAGAACGTAGATGCAGCCGAAGACAGAGAACTTTTTGATGAGATTCTTGAGCAGTGCTGTATCCCAAGACCAAAGGGAGGTACTGTATTTACAAAAGAAGAGGCAATCAAGACAGCCAACGAGATTGGTTATCCAGTATTAATCCGTCCTTCCTACGTACTTGGTGGACAGGGTATGCAGATTGCTATTTCAGATGAGGATATTTCAGAATTTATGGATGTTATCCAGAGATATGCACAGGAACATCCAATCCTTATCGATAAATACCTGATGGGTGTTGAGGTAGAGGTTGATGCCGTATGTGATGGTGAAGAAATCGTTATCCCAGGTATCATGCAGCATGTAGAGAGAGCCGGAATCCATTCTGGAGACAGTATTTCCGTATATCCTGCAAGAGACCTTTCTCCTAAGATTAAAAAGGTTATCGGACATTATACAAAGTTACTGGCAAAGGCTTTACACGTTATCGGTCTTATCAATATCCAGTTCATTGTATATCAGGATGAAGTATATGTCATTGAGGTTAACCCTCGTTCTTCAAGAACCGTTCCTTATATCAGTAAGGTAACAGGTATTCCTATCGTTGACCTTGCAACAAAGGTTATGACAGGAATGAAGTTAAAAGACTTAGGTTACGAGCCAGGACTTCAGCCAGAATCTCCATACTGGGCAATCAAGATGCCAGTATTCTCATTCGAGAAGATTCGTGGTGCGGATATCAGCCTTGGACCAGAAATGAAGTCTACAGGTGAGTGTCTCGGTATTTCCAAGAACTTTGAGGAAGCGTTATTCAAAGCATTCTTAGGTTCTGGTGTAGATTTACCAAAGCATAAGAAGATGATCATGACTGTAAAGGATTCTGATAAGTTAGATGCAGTAGAAGTTGGTAAGAGATTTACAGCACTTGGCTACGAAATCTATGCGACAAGAAATACATGCAAGACATTACAGGAAAGCGGTGTGCCGGCGAAGAGAGTCAATAAGATTGAGGAGTCACATCCAAACCTGCTGGATTTAATTTTAGGACATCAGATTGATCTTATCATCGATACACCTTCACAGGGTATTGAAAGAAGCAAAGATGGTTTTGTTATCCGTCGTCATGCGGTAGAAACAGGTGTGAACTGTCTGACTTCTCTTGATACAGCAAACGCCTTACTTACCAGCTTGGAGTCTTCCTGCCGAGAAGATTTATCTTTAGTGGATATCGCAGAAATTGATAAAGAGATTGAGAGCAAGATTAACGAGGCATAAAAAGGGGAGTGAATCCCTGATATAAATAAATATGTACTCATGGAGTCTTTTATGCATTTACCCTTGCAAAAGATTTCATGAGTACATAGCATAATTGGGAGGATACCAATGGGAAATTATACAAAGCAGGATATTATTCAGCTTGTGGAAGAAAAAGATGTACAGTTTATAAGACTTCAGTTTACAGATGTATCTGGTACCTTAAAGAATGTGGCAATCACAGCCAGCCAGCTTGAAAAAGCATTAGATAATAAGTGTATGTTTGATGGCTCATCTATTGAGGGATTTGTCCGCATTGAGGAATCCGATATGTACTTATATCCAGATCTTAATACATTTGAGATTCTTCCGTGGCGTCCACAGCATGGCAAAGTTGCCCGTTTCATGTGCGATGTATATCGACCAGAGGGCGTGCCTTTCGAGGGAGACAGCCGTTATGTATTGAAAAAAGTATTAAAAAAAGCGGCAAAGATGGGATATACTTTTGATGTAGGACCAGAATGTGAATTCTTCCTTTTCCATACGGATGATAATGGACAGCCGACAAATATCACACATGAAAAGGCAAGTTATTTTGATGTTACTCCATTAGATTTAGGAGAGAATGCACGAAGAGATATCGTTCTTACATTAGAGAGTATGGGCTTCGAGATTGAGGCTTCTCATCATGAAGTAGCTCCGGCACAGCATGAGATTGACTTTAAGTATGATAATGCATTAGTAACAGCAGATAATATCATGACATTTAAGATGGTTGTAAAGACCATTGCAAAAAGACATGGATTGTATGCGACCTTTATGCCAAAGCCAATTACAGATGTAGACGGTTCTGGAATGCATATCAATATGTCCCTTGAAAAAGATGGAAAGAACATTTTCTTTGATAAGAGCAATCCGATGGGACTGAGCAAAGAATGTTATCATTTCATTGCAGGTCTTATTAAGCATGCTAAAGGTATGTCCTGTATTTGTAATCCTCTTGTAAACTCCTACAAAAGACTGGTTCCGGGTTATGAAGCACCGGTAGCAATCTGCTGGTCTTCCATTAACCGAAGTCCATTAATCCGTATTCCGGCATCGAGAGGTGCAGGAACAAGAATCGAATTCAGAAGTCCTGACCCGGCAGCAAACCCATATCTTGTTATGGCACTTTGTCTTGCAGCAGGTCTTGATGGAATTGAGAATGAATTAGAAGCGCCAGAACCAATCGGTAAAAATATGTATTTACTTACAGAAGAACAGATTGCTGATATGAATATTGATGTCCTTCCGGCAACACTTGGAGAAGCCTGTGATGCCTTTGAAGAGGATAAATATATTCAGGAAGTTTTGGGAGAGCATATCAGTAAAAAATATTTGGAAGCAAAGAGAAAAGAATGGCATGAATATTGCAGACAGGTTTCTGATTGGGAAACAGAAGCATATCTTTATAAATACTAACAGCTCAGCTGCCTAAAATATCGACTGTAGATTGAAAAACTGGAATCCTTATGAGGGTGAGTGGAAAGTGCTGAATATTGTTGTTGTGTTTCCGAAAAAGGAAATTGTACTAAAAATGAAAAATGTTCTAATAAAGAATGGCTTTGATGTGTCAGCTGTCTGTGTTACCGGAGCACAGGCGATTCAGGCAGTGGAAAGACTGGAAGCGGGTGTTGTTGTCTGCGGCATCCGCTTTGCTGATATGATATATGATGAATTAAAAGAGTGTATTCCAGATACTTTTGAGATGGTCGTTATTGCCAGCAATGCCCAGTGGCAGGAATATGGAGATGATGATGTCATTTATCTGCCATTGCCGTTAAAAGCATATGATCTGGTAGATACCGTATCGGATCTGCTGACAGATATACATAGAAGATTAAAGCGGGAAAGGGAAAAGCCGAATAAGAGATCTTCTGCTGATCAGGGAGTTATTAATCAGGCAAAGTCTTTATTAATGGAGAAAAATGAATTGACAGAAGAAGAGGCGCACCGTTACCTTCAGAAGAGAAGTATGGATAATGGAACGAATATGGTAGAAACGGCCTATATGGTTTTGCAGGTTTTTTGATCCGGCATTTTTGAAACTGTATAGAATGAAAGTAGATTTTTGCGCTTTTTAATAAGTTGTTTTGGAAATCTTTGCTTAATTTCATAAGTAAAACACACTTTATAAATGAAATCTTGCAGGTGAAATCTAAATAATTGTAAGAATTTTATTGAAAAATGAGGATAACTCTTGTTAAATAACGAAGATTATCGTATATTTTAAGTTGCTTATATGTGCAAAAGAAGGGAGCAGCCTATGAAGTTTACAAAGATGCATGGAATAGGAAATGATTACGTTTATGTAAATTGTTTCGAAGAATCAATAAAGAATCCTGCAGAAGTATCAAAGTTTGTCAGTGACCGTCATTTTGGAATCGGTTCAGATGGATTAATTCTTATCAGTCCGTCTGCAAAAGCAGATTTTCGTATGAATATCTATAATGCAGATGGTTCTCAGGCAGAAATGTGCGGAAACGGTATCCGTTGTGTGGCAAAATATGTGTATGATTATGGTCTGACAGATAAGACAGAGATTTCTGTCGAAACTTTAGCGGGAATCAAATATTTAAAACTTCAGGTGGAAAATGGCAAAGTAGCAACCGTAGAAGTAAATATGGGTGCACCAATCCTTGAACCAAAGAAAATTCCAGTTGCAGTAGAGAATAATCCAGTAGTGGATGTCCCTGTTGAAGTAAAGGGAAAAACTTACCATATGACATGCGTATCTATGGGGAATCCTCATGCGATTATCTTTATGGATAACGTAAAGGAATTAGATATCGAAGCTATTGGGCCATATTTCGAAAATCATCCGGTATTTCCGAAAAGAACAAACACAGAGTTTGTGGAAGTGTTAGACAAAAACACAGTAAATATGAGAGTATGGGAGCGCGGCAGTGATGAGACACTCGCCTGTGGAACAGGTGCCTGTGCAACTACCGTTGCCTGTATATTAAATAACAAGACAGAAGACGAAGTTACAGTACACTTACTTGGAGGAGATTTAAAAATTCGCTGGGACCGCAAAGAAAACTTAGTTTATATGACCGGTCCGGCAACCGTTGTATTTGATGGGGAAATTACTCTTCCGGAAGGAATACTGTAATAGACAGCAGTAGGCGAAAGCCAGTTAGGAGCAGCTATGTTTAAAGTAAACGAGAATTATTTAAAACTGCCAGGAAGCTATCTTTTTTCTAATATTGGGAAAAAAGTAGCAGCATACAAAGAGGCAAATCCAGACAAATCTATTATCAGTTTAGGAATTGGTGACGTAACACAGCCATTAGCACCAGAGATCATCAAAAGTCTTCACAGTGCAGTAGATGAAATGGGAAAAGCAGAAACTTTCCGCGGATATGCACCAGACCTTGGATATGAATTCTTAAGAAATGCAATCGTAGATGGTGACTACAAGAGCCGTGGATGTGATATCAGTGCCGATGAAATCTTTGTCAGCGATGGTGCAAAATGTGATTCCGGAAACATTCAGGAAATTTTCAGTGTAGATAACAAAATTGCTGTATGTGACCCTGTATACCCAGTTTATGTTGACACAAATGTTATGGCAGGAAGAACAGGAACATATAATCCGACAACAGAAACATGGAGCGATGTAATCTACATGCCATGTACAGCAGAGAACGATTTCGTACCAGACTTCCCAAAAGAAGAACCAGATATCATTTATCTTTGCTTCCCAAATAATCCAACAGGAACGACAATCACAAAAGCACAGCTTCAGGAATGGGTTGACTATGCAAACAAAATCGGTGCAGTAATCATCTATGATGCCGCTTATGAAGCATATATCAGCGAAGATGATGTAGCACATAGCATCTACGAATGTGAAGGAGCAAGAACTTGTGCAATCGAGCTTCGAAGCTTCTCCAAAAATGCAGGATTCACAGGAACAAGACTTGGTTTCACCGTTGTCCCTAAAGACTTAAAAGCAGGAGACGTTGCTTTACATTCCTTATGGGCAAGACGTCACGGAACAAAGTATAATGGTGCTCCATATATCATCCAGAGAGCCGGCGAAGCTTGCTACAGCGAAGCTGGAAAAGCACAGTTAAAAGAGCAGGTTGCGTTCTACATGAACAATGCCAAAATCATCAAAGAAGGCTTAAAAGACGCGGGATATACTGTATTTGGCGGAGTAAACGCACCATACATCTGGTTGCAGACTCCAGACAAAATGCCATCCTGGGATTTCTTTGACTTCTTATTAAATAAAGCAAACGTAGTAGGAACACCAGGTTCAGGATTTGGACCAAGCGGAGAGGGATACTTCCGACTCACAGCATTTGGCTCCTATGAGAATACATTAGAAGCTATCGAGAGAATTAAGGCTCTCTAAATTCTGGTTTGCGTAGCAAAACAAACAGACGGCGCTACAGAAGCATAGCAATCGGATTGCCAGAAGAATTATTAAGAAGAAGCCCTAAAAAATTTATTGATTTTGTTCCGTTGTGCTAAACGCTCCATTTTGCCCAATAAAGCAGAAACTTCGGAAAAAGCAGTCCGAAGTTTCTATGGTCAAAATTCCGCAGCACAAAGTCACAAAATTCAATAAATTTTTTAGGGCTTCTTTTTCATATTTTTTGAGCAATCCGATAGAATATCTACAGAGGCTGTCTATTTCTAATCCGCAAATCTTTTAAAACATAAATTCTGACTTTACTGAGAGCGTCTCCTTTGCTGCGCAAATCAGAATTGTTTTCTTCTCGCTGTCGTGTTATTATGGACAAGACAATTATGAAGAATTTATACAGGAGATGATTACAATGGAATTTTGGGATATTTATGATGAGAATAAACAGTTAACTGGACGAATGATGAAGCGCAATGACTGGTGCTTAAAAGATGGAGAGTACCATCTGACCGTTCTTGGTGTTATCGCAAGACCAGATGGAACTTTTTTAATTACAAAACGTGTTATGACAAAAGCATGGGCACCTGGCTGGTGGGAAGTTTCCGGTGGCGGTGTGCAGGCTGGAGAGTCTTCTGAAGAAGCGGTACAAAGAGAAGTGAAGGAAGAGACGGGTCTTGATGTGCGTAATGCGGAAGGCGGATATTTGTTTACTTATAAGAGAGAGAATCCTGGTGAGGGAGATAACTATTTTGTAGATGTATATCGCTTTGTAATGGATATTGATGAGAATGATGTATCATTTCAGGAAGCAGAGATTGATGGATATATGTTTGCAACAAAGGAGCAGATTGAAGGATTTGCTGCGGAAGGTAAGTTTCTTCATTATGATAGTATTAAGCAGGCATTTTCGTTTGAAAAATAATGTTGTAGAGTGCATTTGAAAAAACAAAAGGCGAATTTTTTTGAGACATTTTATAGAATTTTTTGTTATAGAAAAATAGCGTGTTTTTAGATTTTGTTGAGAAAACGATTTGTCATATTAAGAATTTTATAAAGATATCCTGTTAATGATATTTATGTAAAAATATAATTAAAAGTTACTTTGTAAAGCAGCGTATAATTAGCGTAAAAATGAAGAGATATCTTTGTAATTAAGGCAAAAAGACTTGATTTTACGGATGCATTATAGTAGAATGGCAAACGGTTTTAAGATTGATTTAAGATTAGATTCAGGAAAGGAAGTGAAATACATGGACAGTTGTGATAGTGCGGGGCGAAGTATGATTTGCGGTGGCAGTAAAAAGATTTTGACATGGCTGAACGTGGATTTCATTTTTAGCTGTGCCTGATTTTGGATGTCTCTATATGATATTTTTTAAATATTTCTTTTTTCTCCACCGCGTGGATGGATTCCTGTACAGTTCGCACACAAATTCAGTATGTGAGAGAATCGCATACAGTGAATAGCTGGCTGATGAACTGCCGAATGGTTTTTGAACCGGTGTACCTGTAGTAGTGATATTTTTGAATAACTTATTTTCTTTTTATGAAAATTATGTTGTTGGCTATAAGGCGAGAGACAGTACACAGAAAGCGGTGGACTTTTTATGCCCTTTTTGGGGAAGAAAGGAGAGATATGATGGAGAAAATGTTAAAGAAACCGGATTATGCAAAAGAGATTCTTGCGATTATGCATGGCTCTTTTTCAAAAGAGGAAATGCTTGACCGAATTGCTGATTACCATGAAAATGATATTGCGGAGGCTTTTGAGCTTCTGTCAGAGTCCGAGAGAAAAAGCTGGTACCAGATGTTTGGGCCGGAACAGATTGCGGAGATTTTTTCGTATATTGATGACCCGGATTCTTATTTGAAGGAACTGCCTTTAGATGAGGCGGCGAAAGTACTTTCTTTCATGGATTCCGATGATGCAGTTGATATTTTAGATGAGATGGATCATTCCACGCAGGAAAAACTGGTCGGATTGCTCGATGAGGAATCGGGACATGACATTAAGATGATTCTCTCTTACGAGGATGATGAGATGGGTAGCAAAATGACTACCAATTTCATTGTGATTCATAATAATCTGACGATTCGCCAGGCGATGCGTGAATTAGTACAGCAGGCAGGGGAAAACGATAACATTTCCACAGTGTATGTTTTAGATGAAAATGATAAATTTTATGGTGCGATTGATTTAAAAGATTTAATCGTGGCAAGACAGGAAGACAATTTAGAAGACATTATCAGTACCTCTTATCCTTATGTAAATGACCACGAAATGATAGATGATTGTATTGAGAGAATCAAGGATTACGCAGAGGATTCTATCCCTGTTCTGACAGAAGATAATTTATTAATCGGTGTTATCACAGCAATGGATATCATTGAGGCCGTTGATGAAGAAATGGGAGAAGACTATGCAAAGTTAGCCGGTCTTACTGCAGAAGAAGATTTAAAAGAAACAACAATTGAAAGTATGAAAAAACGACTTCCGTGGTTGATTATTCTCTTATTCCTCGGAATGGGAGTTTCCTCTGTTGTCGGTGTCTTTGAGACTGTTGTTGCCGTACTTCCTGTTGTTATGTGTTTTCAGTCATTAATTCTTGACATGGCAGGAAATGTCGGAACCCAGTCATTAGCTGTAACGATCCGTGTATTAATGGACGAGACATTAAGCACAAAACAGAAACTTGGTCTTGTAGTAAAAGAAATGAGAATCGGTTTATGCAATGGCCTTTTCCTTGGCGTTTTAGCATTTGTATTTATCGGATTCTATATCTGGCTGCTCAAGCATAATCCAGTTGCACATGCCTTTGTAATTTCCGGCTGCGTTGGATTCTCACTTATGACAGCAATGGTCATTTCAAGCATGGTAGGAACCCTCGTGCCAATGTTTTTTCACAAAATTAAGATTGATCCAGCAGTTGCATCAGGTCCACTGATTACGACAATCAATGACTTGGTTGCTGTTGTTACCTATTATGGATTAGCATGGCTGTTACTGATTCATGTACTGCATATGGTTTGATTTATTAAAAAGACAGACGAACGAGACGAACCCCAAAAGACAATATCCCCCATATCTGTGGTCTCGGAGTTGCGAGGTCACAGATATGGGGGATATTGTCTTTTGGGGTTCTAAGTTTGCGTCTGCTATAGCTTTGAATTTTAATCATTTTGTAAGTTGTAAAATACAGGAAGGTAATGTATACTAAAGTTTGTTCGAAAATGAAGAAATCTGTTTCATCTGCTTTTTATATGGGAACTTTAAAAATGCAGGGGGATTTACGAAAGCATTATGTGAAACATCGGAAGAAAGGAAGCGCGTAGCAGGTGAAGGATGACGAGATGAAAAGATATTTAAAAATAGGAATTACCGGAGCAGCGATATTGGCATCGGGGATTTTATGTGCATTTGTATTATTTAAAATGCCAGTTATTATTTCCGTTTTAAAGGGGATTACCGAGATTTTGAAACCATTTTTATATGGAGTGGTATTCGCATATCTTCTGGCTCCTTTGTGTAATAAAATAGAAGAAAAACTATTTCAGTTTTTCCCGAAAGCAAAGGCAAAAGCAAGAAGATTTATCTGTTTTATAGCAATCGTAATATCATTATGCGTAGCAATTGCGGTTATATGGCTCATTATCATGATGATTATTCCGCAGGTATGGGATAGTGTTATGAAGATTATCCAGATGGTGCCGCAGAAACTTATTGTAGTAAATAACTGGATTGAACATATGCTTGAAAATCAGCCAGAATTACAGGCATATTTTGAAGAATTTTCAAGTCAGGCAGAAAGCAATATCGACAGTCTTTTAAATGTAGACACGATACAGAAAGTGCAGAGTATTATCAACAGCCTCAGCGTACAGTTATTTGGAGTACTTGGCGTTGTTAAAAATATTTTCCTGGGATTATTGATTTCGGCCTATCTTCTTGGAAGCAGAAAGCTTTTTGGGGCGCAGGCTGGACTCATTTTACACGGAGTATTTTCTGACAAGTGGGCAAAAATTATTGAGGAAGAAATCCGCTACACAGACAAAATGTTCAATGGATTTTTAGTAGGAAAAATTATTGATTCTGCAATTATCGGACTTTTGTGCTTTGCAGGAACATCCATCATGGGATTTGAAGCACCGGCATTTATCAGTGTGATTATCGGAATTACAAACATTATTCCGTTTTTTGGTCCATTTATCGGAGCAATTCCATGCGGTTTATTACTTCTTTTAGAAAATCCAATGCACTGTCTTTACTTTATTATTTTTATTTTCGTATTGCAGCAGCTTGATGGTAATGTTATCGGACCGAAGATTCTTGGAAATACAACTGGTGTCTCAAGTTTCTGGGTATTATTTGCCATTTTATTATTTGGCGGAATGTGGGGAGTTGTCGGTATGGTTATCGGAGTTCCACTGTTTGCGGTTATTTATGACATCATAAGGAAACTGGTTTACCGCGGACTTCGCAAACATAAGAGAGAATCCATGATAACGGATTACGAGGAAAAATATCATAAATCTTGATTTGCCGAGCGAAACGGACGCTAGCAAAGAGAGCCTATTCCCTATATTTGTGACTTTAGTCGCGGCGGTTTGAATACTCGCTTCATATTCTTGTATCCAAACCTTGTTCCGAGGCCACAAATATAGGGAATAGGCTCTCTTTGCTGGCTGACTGTGGATGCTGGCACAAAATCAGAAATTGCATTTTTATTTCCGAGGGTGTATAAATAACCTATACTATGCGATTTGAATTAGGAGGTAGTGGTATGACATATGAAGAGGTAATGAAAAAAGCAAAATCAGAGATTGGACCATACTGTAAAGTTTGTCCACAGTGTAACGGAAAAGCCTGCAAAAACCAGATGCCAGGCCCAGGTGCTAAAGGGGTAGGCGACGTTGCTATAAGAAACTATGACGCATGGAAAGATATCCGAATTAATATGGATACTATTTGCGAGAATGTAACACCAGATACAAGCATTGAGTTGTTTGGAGAGAAGTTTGATTATCCATTTTTTGCAGGACCTGTTGGAGCAATGAAGCTTCACTACGGGGATAAATATGATGATTTGACCTATAATGATATTTTAGTTTCTGCCTGTGCAGCAAATGGAATTGCAGCATTTACAGGAGATGGTACAAATCCAGATGTATTTAAGGCAGCAACGGCAGCGATTAAGAAGAATCACGGACAGGGGATTCCAACAGTTAAGCCTTGGAATATCGAGACAATCCGTGAAAAGATGGATATGGTGCAGGATTGTGGAGCGAAAATGGTTGCCATGGATATTGATGCAGCAGGACTTCCATTTCTTAAGAATCTTAATCCACCGGCAGGAAGTAAGACAGTAGAGCAGCTTGGTGAGATTGTCAATGCGGCAGGAATTCCGTTCATTGTAAAAGGGATTATGACAGTATCAGGAGCAAAAAAAGCATTTGATGCCGGAGCAAGTGCAATCGTAGTATCTAATCATGGTGGAAGAGTTCTTGACCAGACACCAGCAACTGCAGAAGTATTGGAGAGAATCGTAGAGTGGAATCAGGGACGTATGAAGATATTTGTTGATGGCGGTATCCGTCAGGGAACCGACATTTTCAAAGCATTAGCAATGGGAGCTGATGCCGTACTTATTGCCCGTCCATTTGTACAGGCAGTTTACGGCGGCGCAGAAGAAGGTGTCAAACTATACATCGAAAAACTTGCCGCAGAACTTTCTGACACAATGGCAATGTGCGGAGCCGCATCCATTAAAGACATCAACCGCAGTATGCTGTATCGTCCAATGTAGATATAGTTAGATAAGATTTTTGATTTCGGGCAAATGACATATGTGGTTTGTCCGAAACTACAGTGTGCGCAGATATTTTTGATTTCTCAAGCACACTCTGGAAATAGAATAAATATATATCTGAAGTTTATAATAATAAACTAACGAATTGAGTTATGATTAGATGCGAACATATAAAAAGATATATTAAGAGGATAAGGAATACAAAACATGAATAAAAAAGACACCGTAGTATTTGACCTTGATGGAACCTTACTTGATACATTAGAAGATTTAAAAAACAGTGTGAATTATGCAATGACACAGTGTGGCTATCCAGAGCATACTTTAGATGAAGTGCGAAGATATGTAGGAAATGGGATTCTTTTGCTAATGCAGAGAGCCATTCCAGGAGGAAAAGACGATCCAAACTTTGATAAGGCATTTACTTTGTTCAAAGAACATTATGGAAAGCACTGTAACGATACAACAAAGCCTTATGCTGGCATTATGGAGTTGCTTCACACTTTAAAAGAAAATAATATCAAGATTGCAATTGTTTCCAATAAGGCAGACTTTGCAGTAAAAGAATTAAACGCAATCTATTTTAAAGATTTAATTCTTGTTGCAATTGGAGAAAAAGAAAGCGAAGGCATCCGAAAGAAGCCAGCACCAGATACGGTAATCGAAGCATTGAAACAGCTCGGAAGCACTGCAGAAAACTCCGTTTATATCGGAGACTCCGATGTGGATATTGAAACAGCAAGAAACAGCGGCATGGATGAAATTCTATGCGACTGGGGCTTCCGGGGTGAAGAATTCTTAAAACAACACGGAGCCAAAATCATAATCAAAAAGCCGGATGAAATTCTATCCCTCATAGGAATTGAGTAGTCCCCTCCTCAGGGAAACAGACGCCTCCTGAGAGGAATAAATCTGTGGTTTTCTGCTGACTCTACTGGGGCGGCCATGATGTATTTTTTTTGAGTTGGGCTCTTGAAAAATATTTGGGGAATAATTTGCAGGAGTCTATTTATACGATAGTTATAAGATGTGGTATTATAATTTTTCGTGAAAAAGTAGGCTGCTTCTAATAAAAACTTTTCATTTGTTTTTTCAATAATAAAAACTTTGAAAAACATCGGAACTTTACTCCAAATAATATCAAAAAAGCAAATGTGGAAAATACACAGCAAAATGTACCCATAATTTGGATGAATGATTTTTGTTTCAATCCCAAAACTAAAATTATTGAAATGTTGTCACAACCTTCAACATTAAAATATCTGCGATTATCCTTAATTTTCGAGTATTTGCACATATTGCCACAACACAGCGGAGTAGAAGCCTTGGGATGGCAACGACACGAAAATTAAGGATAATCGCAAATATTTTAATCATAAAGCTTCGACAACATTTCAATAGAAGACAATCCAGAATATTGAAACAAAAATCACCTCAAAAACTTGCCTACATTTACCATCATATTTTCTCCCCATTTGCACACAATAGGATTACGGTATTCAAATCGAAGATTCATTACGGAGGTAGAGACAATGGCAAGTAATAAAAATTCTTCATCTAACAGAGTAGAAGTACCGGAAGCAAGAGACGCAATGGACCGTTTTAAAATGGAAGTAGCCAACGAACTTGGTGTGAATTTAAAACAGGGATATAACGGAGATATTACTGCAAGAGATGCCGGCTCCATCGGAGGAGAAATGGTTCGTAAGATGATCAAGAGACAGGAAGAGGAAATGGCTGGTCAGAGCCGCTAAATTTTCGCTGGTTCTTTAGAAGAGTCCCTTACTGAAATCAGAATACCGTAAGAATGAGCTGTCTGCCCTTGAAAATGAGGACAGACGGCTTATTTTGATGTTTTTTCGGTGATTTTCTGCAAGTTTTCTATCAGTTTTTCGTCAAATAGTTATAGACAGTGAATATTTCTCATGCTATAATGTTTAAATGTGTTTTCATATAATTAAAATACAAAATGAGTTTACTATGAATAAACTTTAAATAAGGAACATATTAAGGAGGATACTAAAAATGAGCGTACAGGTTGAAAAATTAGAGCATAATATGGCCAAGCTTACTATCGAGGTAGAGGCATCTAAATTTGATGCAGCAATGAAGAAGGCTTATAATAAGAAGAAAGGCTCTTTTAATCTGCCAGGTTTCCGTAAAGGAAAAGTACCTATGTATATCATTGAGAAAGAATATGGCGCAGGAGTTTTCTACGAAGATGCAGCTAACGAACTTATGCCAGAAGCTTATGCAGCAGCATTAGAAGAGAGCGGTCTTGAAGTAGTTTCCCGTCCAGAAGTAGACGTAACTCAGATTGGAAAAGGACAGAACTTCATCTTTACAGCAGAAGTAGCTGTAAAACCAGAAGTGAAATTAGGAGAATATAAAGGCTTAGACGTACAGATGGATTCTGTAGAAGTAGCTGATGAAGAAGTAGAAGCTAAATTAAAAGAGGCTCAGGAACAGAATGCCAGAGAAATCACTGTAGAAGACAGAGCTGTACAGGATGGAGATATCATTACTCTTAACTATGCAGGTACTGTTGATGGTGTTGCATTTGACGGTGGTACAGCAGAGAACCAGCAGTTAGTAATCGGTTCCCACACATTTATCGATAATTTCGAAGAGCAGTTGATCGGCGTTGAAATCGGTGGAGAAAAAGACGTAGAGGTTACTTTCCCAGAAGAATACCATGCACCAGATTTAGCTGGTAAGGCTGCAGTATTCCATGTAGAAGTTCTTGGAATCAAGGAAAAACAGCTCCCAGAAATCGATGACGATTTCGCACAGGATACAACAGAGTTCGATACTCTTGAAGAGTACAAGAACGATATCAAAGAAAAACTTGCTACAGCAAAAAAAGAGCAGGCTAAATCTGCAGCAGAGAACGCTCTTATCGAGCAGATCGTAGAGTCTTCTGAGATGGATATCCCAGATGCTATGGTTGACTTCCAGGTAGACCAGATGGTAGATGAGTTCAAACAGAGACTTTCTTACCAGGGACTTTCTCTTGAACAGTATGTTCAGTTCTCCGGACAGAACATGGATGCTTTAAGAGAAAACATGAAGGGCGACGCATTAAAGAGAGTACAGGGAAGCCTTGTTCTTGAAGCAATTGTTGCAGCAGAGAATATTGAAGCAAACGAAGAAGACTTAAAGAAAGAATTTGAAAAGATGGCTCAGATGTATCAGATGGAAGCAAGTCAGATCGAAGGCATGATTCCAGAAGAACAGAAAGAGAACATGAAGAAAGATATCGCAGTCCAGAAAGCAGTTGAATTTGTACTGGATCAGGCAAATGTAACAGAAGCTACTGAAGAGCTTGATTTTGAAGAAAAATAGGAGTAACTTAAAGATAGTTACACATAATTAAAATTTCTGGTTGCTGTTTATGTAGAAACAGGAGGAATTATGAGTTTAGTACCTTATGTCATTGAACAGACAAGTCATGGGGAGAGATCTTATGACATCTATTCCCGTCTTTTAAAAGAGAGAATTATTTTTCTTGGTGAAGAAGTGAACGATACCACAGCGAGTTTAATCGTATCTCAGCTCCTTTTCTTAGAGTCTGAAGACCCTGAGAAGGATATCAGCTTATACATTATGAGTCCGGGTGGTTCTGTGACTGCTGGAATGGCGATTTATGACACCATGCAGTTTGTAAAGTGCGACGTATCCACAATTTGTATGGGTATGGCAGCCAGTATGGGAGCATTCCTTCTGGCCGGCGGCGCAAAAGGAAAACGTCTGGCTCTTCCAAATTCTGAGATTATGATTCACCAGCCATCCGGCGGTGCTCAGGGACAGGCTACAGAGATTGAGATTGTGGCAGAACACATTCTGCATACAAAAGAAAAATTAAACAGAATTCTTGCAGAGAATACTGGTCAGCCATACGAGAAAATCGTTCAGGATACGGAAAGAGATAACTATATGACAGCCGAGCAGGCAAAAGCATATGGTCTTATTGATGCCGTGGTTGAGAAAAGACAGTAAGATGTATTTTTGAAATTTCAGTATATCTGCTTCTAGTGCGTGTTTGGAAAATGCTTTCATAAAGATGCGTGTTATACAAACGTTTTAGGGCGGGCTGAAAGATTTCGGAAATACATGAAATAATAGGGTTACCACAGCTATCAATTATAGTTGTGGTAACTTTTCTATGAGACAGATTGCAAGCAGGAGTGAGGTGACAATATGGCAACACGATCCGATAACAACAAGCAATTCAGATGTTCATTTTGTAATAAAACGCAGGATCAGGTAAGAAAGCTCGTAGCTGGTCCAAAGGGCGTTTATATCTGTGACGAGTGTATTGAAGTATGCACAGAAATCATGGAAGACGAGTTTGAAAATTTTAATGAAGACACACAGGAAATCAATCTGATGAAGCCAAAAGAAATGAAGGCTTTCTTAGATGATTACGTTATCGGTCAGGATGAGGCGAAAAAGGTTTTATCCGTAGCAGTATATAACCATTATAAGCGTATACTGGCAGGTGGAAGCTATGATGTAGAACTTCAGAAGAGTAACATCATCATGCTTGGACCTACTGGTTCTGGTAAGACACTTCTTGCACAGACATTAGCAAGACAGTTAAATGTACCATTTGCCATTGCAGATGCGACAGCATTGACAGAAGCAGGTTATGTAGGAGAAGACGTAGAGAATATCTTACTGAAGCTGATTCAGGCAGCAGATTACGATATCGAGCGTGCACAGACTGGTATCATTTACATTGATGAGATTGATAAGATTACAAGAAAGTCAGAGAATACTTCTATCACAAGAGATGTTTCTGGTGAGGGAGTACAGCAGGCTTTATTAAAGATTTTAGAGGGAACTGTAGCTTCTGTTCCGCCACAGGGTGGAAGAAAGCATCCACATCAGGAATTCCTTCAGATTGACACGACAAATATTTTATTTATTTGTGGTGGAGCCTTTGATGGCCTTGAAAAGATTATTGAGAACCGTATTGGAAAGAAATCTATCGGTTTCCAGGCAGAGATTATGGAACAGCGCAAGAAGGACGTAGGTGTTTTATTAAAACAGGTTCTTCCAGAAGACTTTGTAAAGTTTGGATTAATTCCAGAATTCATTGGCCGTGTTCCTGTCAATGTATCTCTGAATCCATTAGACAAAGATGCTCTCGTAAAGATTCTTACAGAGCCAAAGAGCGCATTGGTAAAACAGTACCAGAAGTTATTTGAGATGGATGGTGTAGAGCTTAAGTTTACTGATGATGCCTTAGAAGCAATCGCAGAAAAGGCAATTGCGAGAAATACAGGAGCCAGAGGACTTCGTTCTATCATGGAATCTGTAGTAATGGATTTAATGTACACGATTCCATCGGATGATTTAGTAGAATCCTGTACAATTACAAAAGAGACAGTGGATGGAAGCGGTGAGCCGGAGCTGACTTATCATGACCAGCCAGTAACCAAAAAGACGGTTACAAGAAAGCGTCAAAAGAAAAATAACAACGAAATCGCTTAACATGTACTGTTAAGAGGCACAGGCTGACACAGGAGGGAGTTTTTTGTTACCTTTGTGCCAGCCTTTTTATATAATAGTACGATTTTCATATAAATAATGTAGACTGCTTTTTGTCAATAAAATGGTTAAATGAGACAATAGACAGTATTGCTCGCTGAAGATAACATAGTTTGATGAAAAGTTAATTATTTAGAAAAATATCATTAAGATAGTATATTACTAATTTATTATAAAAAATAAACATAAAAATACTCCGAAAAAGGAGGAACAAATGGAGAAACAAATATTACCTTTGCTTGCATTGCGGGGCAAGATGGTTTACCCAAATACTTCTGTGTATTTTGAAGTATCAAGGCCAAAGTCAATGGCAGCTTTAGAACAGGCGGTAAATCATGAACAACGGATTTTTCTGGTGAATCAGATTGACCCATCTTTAGATAAGCCGGAGGAAGAGGATTTATATACTGTAGGAACAGTTGCGAAGATTCTTCAGATGGTAAAAGCCGGACAGGGCGTATTGAGAGTATTTGTAGAGGGTGAGGCAAGAGCCAGAATCACATCTTATATAGAATTTGATGGATGTGTGAAGGCAGAAGTCGAAGAGATTCCTGATACAAATTACCCGGAAAATCCAGTGGAAGAGGAAGCATTTTTTAGAATGTTAGAAGAGGAAGCGCAAGAATTTTCCGAGAAGAATCCGGGATTTTTTGCACCACAGCTTCAAAAAGCCATTGATGAAAAAGAATTACTTCTACTGATTAACGAACTGGCATCCCAGCTTCCATTTGAACTTGGAAAGAAGCAGCAGATTTTAGAAGAGTCTGATGTGAAAAAACAGGTAGAGATGCTCCTTGCCATTTTAAAAGAAGAAGTGGAAATCAGTATCATCCGTAATGAACTTGCAGAAAAAGTAAAGAAAAATGTAGATAAAAACCAGAAAGATTATCTTTTAAGAGAGCAGCAGAAGGTAATCAGAGAGGAACTTGGCGAGGATGACATTGTCTCAGAAGCAGACGAATACCTCGAAAAATGTGAGGCATTAAAAGCCTCTAAAGAAGTAAAAGATAAAATCAAAAAAGAAATCAAGCGTTACAAAAAGATGCCTCCTGTTGCGGCAGAGAGTACAATGACGAAGAACTACATCGAGACAATGCTTGAAATGCCGTGGAACAAGGTTTCAAGAGATAGCAAGAGCCTTGAAAAAGCAATGGAAATCTTAGAGGAAGATCATTACGGACTTAAAAAAGTCAAAGAACGAATCCTTGACTATCTTGCTGTTCGTTTCCTTACGAAAAAGGGAGAGACACCGATTCTTTGTCTCGTAGGTCCTCCGGGAACGGGAAAAACTTCGATTGCAAAGTCCATAGCCAGAGCACTTCATAAGAAGTATGTTCGTATTTCTTTAGGTGGTGTGCGAGATGAGGCAGAAATCCGTGGACACAGAAAGACATATGTCGGAGCAATGCCAGGAAGAATTGCTGAGGGAATCCGTCAGGCAGGTGTAAAGAATCCCCTCATGCTTTTGGATGAAGTAGACAAGGTAAGCAGCGATTATAAAGGAGATACAGCATCTGCACTTCTTGAAGTGTTAGATGGAGAGCAGAATGTAAACTTCCGTGATCACTATCTTGAAGTACCTTTAGATTTAAGCGAAGTATTCTTTATCGCAACAGCTAATGATCTTACACCAATTCCAAAACCTTTGCGTGACCGTATGGAAATCATCGAGCTTTCCAGTTACACAGAGAATGAAAAGTTCCACATCGCAGAAAATTATCTTGTAAAGAAGCAGAGAAAGTTAAGCGGACTTACAAAAAAACAGGTAAGCATTTCTGATGAAGTTATCCGTGAGGTTATTCATTTTTATACAAGAGAAGCCGGAGTACGTAATCTTGAGCGTACTATTGGACAGCTTATGCACAAAGCCGCCCGCAAAATCGTTGAAGGTGAAGAAAAGGTCGATATTAAGAAAAAGTCTTTAAAAGAACTTCTTGGGCCAGCGCCATTTGAGGATGAAGATGAGAACTTAAAACCGCAGATTGGTGTTGTGAGAGGACTTGCATGGACCAGTGTTGGTGGAGATACGCTTTCCATTGAAGTAAATGTCATGCCAGGAAAAGGAAAGATGGAGCTTACCGGATGTATGGGCGATGTCATGAAAGAGTCTGCACAGATTGGTCTTAGTTATGTCCGCTCTATTGCTGAAAACTATGGAATTGACAGCGGTTATTTTGAAAAACATGATATTCATCTGCATATTCCAGAAGGAGCCGTACCAAAAGACGGTCCATCTGCAGGAATCACAATGGCACTTGCCATCCTTTCTGCAATTACAGGCATCCCAGTTCGAGGGGATATTGCTATGACAGGAGAAATCACTCTTCGAGGAAAAGTTCTTCCAATCGGCGGCTTAAAAGAAAAACTCTTAGCAGCTAAAACCGTTGGTGTAAAAGAAGTCCTTGTTCCAGCAAGAAATAAACGAAACGTTGTAGAACTTGATGAAGAAATTACAGATGGCATGAAGATTACTTATGTTGAGGATATGAATGAAGTGATTGAACATGCTATGAAAAAGTAACTACGATGTTTGAATAATTAAGTCATTGATTTCTATCAAAGATAATAGCTAAATAATCAATACATATTAAAATTTATGATTTAGATTAACTGATATATATATATTGAACCATGGTTTAAAAAGTTAGAGAAAGGAGGAAAAACATGGTTATAAAAAATGTAAACTTAGAAACTGTATGCGGAATTACAAGTAAGCTTCCTAAAAACACATTACCAGAAGTTGCATTTGCCGGTAAATCAAACGTAGGGAAATCATCCCTCATTAATGCCCTTGTAAACAGAAAGTCTTTAGCAAGAACTTCAGGACAGCCAGGAAAAACACAGACCATTAACTTCTACAACGTAAATGAAGAAATGTATATTGTAGACCTTCCAGGATATGGTTATGCCAAAGTATCTAAAGAAGTCGCAGCAAAATGGGGACCGATGATAGAAAACTATCTTCATACTTCTGAACAGCTTCGTATGGTATTCTTACTCATTGACCTTCGCCATAAGCCAACCAATAATGATGTACAGATGTACCGCTGGATCTTAAGCAACGGTTTCTCTCCGGTAATTGTAGCAACCAAAGCCGATAAAATCAAACGAAGCCAGCTTCAAAAACAGTTAAAACTGTTAAAAGATACTTTAAAAGTAATCGAAGGTGTTCCAATCGTACCATTTTCTGCTGTCACAAAAGCAGGAAGAGATGAAATCTGGGAACTGATCGAGGAATATGCATTAGCTGAAGAATAAACAAACGGACGAACCCCAAGAGAGAATAGAACCTATATCTGTGGCTGGATAAAGTTTGTCTGTTTTAGTTGACGAAGACATAGATGGGTTCTATACTATGGTATGGTTTTGTCCGAGTTGTCACTGCCTGCGGCAACTCGGTATTTTCAAAACCCTGATTAATTGATATAATAGAAGCGGTTTTTTACAAAAATTTATGAGGTGATAAACATGCGGATAAAATCAGTAGCAGTTCTCGGAGCCGGAGCAGTAGGCTCATATATTATCTGGGGACTTTCAAATCGTAAGGATATTAAGCTTGGCGTAATTGCGGAGGGAGAGAGAAAAGAACGTCTTGAGAAAAATGGATGTTTGATTAATGAAAAAGTGTATCATCCAGAAGTGTGGACTCCAAGCGAAGCTAATGGAGTTGACCTTTTGATTGTTTCTCTGAAGTATGGAGCTTTACCGGGGGCTGTTGACAGTATTAAAGAAGCAGTTGGAGATAATACAATTATCATGAGCCTTATGAACGGAGTAGACAGTGAAGAGATTATATCTGAGAAAGTAGATGCATCTCATATTTTGCACTCGCTTATTAAGGTAGCTTCTCATAAAGAAGGAACAGGTTATTGTTTTGATCCGGAGACTACGATTGGAATAATCTTCGGAGAGATTTCTGCGCCATTTGAGAGTGAGAGAGTAGAGGAGATTAAGGAGATTTTTGCAGATACAGGCTTACATTTTCGTGCGACAGAATATATTCGTGAGGAGATGTGGAGTAAATATCGCTTAAATATCTGTAATAATCTTCCGCAGGCGATTCTTGGAGCGGGAGTTGGCTGTTATAGCGACAGTACACATATGAAGGCGATCAGTGACGGACTTAAGAAGGAAGTCGAGGCTGTTGCAGCGGCAAAAGGAATTGATATGAGCAAGGTAGATATAAAGTCCGCCCGGGGAAGTGCGGTTCCTCCAACAGCACGTTATTCTACATTGCAGGATATTGATGCCGGACGTCATACGGAGATAGATATGTTTTCCGGAGCGTTAGTGCGAATGGGAAAAGAACTTGGCGTTCCAACACCATATAATGAATATACATATCATATGATAAAGGCATTGGAAGAGAAGAATGATGGGTTTTTTGATTATGATGGGAAAAATGCAGAAACGACCTGTGCGAAATAACTTCTGATTTGTAGAATTTGAAAAATAAACAGACGAACCCTCCTCCTCTGTAATCTATAAAAATGCTTCGTTTCACTGCGTCCAAGCTGCTCATCCGCAACTTGAACTTGCTCTAAGGCGCATTTTTATAGATTACAGAGGAGGAGGGTTCTGTGTATTTCAGTCCTACAAATCAGTTGAAAAAAATTTGGGGATGGGGACAGAAGAAATAGTCTCTCTTTGGGAGCGTCTCCTTTGCCTGCGGCAAATCAGAAATTAATTTTCTGGGGTGGGAGAATATTTTCAGTGTATTAGTACATACTTAGTATACTATATGAAAATTTTGAAGGAGAGTGAAATGTATGAAAAAAGAATTTAGTAATCAGGAATACGCAGAGAAGGTAAAAAAGCTGACCCCTAAATTCAGCTCATTTTCAAACTGCTGGCATGCGTTTGTATCTGGAGGAGCGATATGTGTTTTGGGAGAGTTGATCCGTCAGATCGCGTATAATAGAGTTGGTGTGAGTGAGGAAAATTCATACATTGTAGTAAGCGTTTGCCTTGTATTGATCAGTGTTGTGTTGACGGGTTTTCAGCTTTATGAACCTTTGGCAAAGTGGTGTGGTGCGGGAACTCTCGTTCCAATTACTGGTTTTGCAAATTCTGTTGCATCACCAGCAATTGAATATCAAAAAGAGGGACAGGTTTTTGGAATTGGAGTGAAAATTTTTACGATAGCAGGTCCGGTTATTTTATATGGAGTATTTACAAGCTGGGTAATTGGATGTGTTTATTGGATATTTTTTTTATAGTATGTTGCATATAGTAGATGGTTATAAATTATTGTTATGGAAAAATCACTTCAAAAGTTGTGCCGGAGTTCGCATTATTTTTAACTAAAATGCTGCCGTTATGCACCCTTACAATCTCACGGACAAGTGCAAGACCGAGTCCCACGCCGCCAAGTTCCCGGCTTCTGGATTTATCCAGACGGAAAAAAGGTTCAAATATCCGTTCTTTAAGTTCTTCGGGGATACCGTTTCCAGTATCTTCAACTGTAAGATGAAGCTGACTGTTTTGCTGTGTGGCGTTTACTGTGACTGTTCCACCGGAAAAGTTATATTTTATGGCATTTTCGACAAGATTATATACAAGTCGATAGATGAGAATATCACTTCCCATTAAGAGTACATTGTCGCATTTTTCGATAAGGTTGATTCCTTTTTCCTGTGCAAGAGGTTCTAAATCAGCAAGAACCTCTTCAACAAGAGCAGATATTGCGATTTCTTCATCTCGTGCTATTGTTTGAAGCTCGCTCATATCAAGAAGCGTTCTTACCATTTTGCTGAGCCGTTCTGTTTGTTCGGTAATCATGCTTATAGTTTGTTGTGCAGATGTATCATTATTCGGATGCTTTGAGGAATTGTACAAATCTATCTGAAGCTGCATCACAGCAAGCGGTGTACGAAGCTCATGGGCAGCATTAGCGGTAAATTGCCTTTGCAGCTTAAATGCTTCTGACAGTCGTTCAAGCATTTTATTGTATGAAACACTAAGCTGGTTCAGTTCAGAGAATTTATTTTCTTCTATTCGGGAATCCGACAGGTTTTGTGCCTGCACTTCTTCAATTTTCTTTGAGAAATCACATAGTGGTTTTAGTGCATGGCCACTTATAAAAAATGTAATCACACCTCCAAGAAGAGATAACAGTGTTGAAAATAGCAGACTGCTTTTTTTGTAGTCAGCTTTATTATTATATACCTGAATGGAAAAATTCTTTGCAAAATTGTTCCACTCTTCATCTGGAATACTGATATAGATTTCATCTGGATTCTTCTCATTATTATCTTCGCTTTTAGCATCTACAGTATTTTGCAGAGAATCGATATAGTAGACTCCGTTTTTGTAGATAAATATAGTAAGGCTTCCGCATATCATTGCGATTAGTAAAGTAGTTATAATAGTGAGTCTCCACTGAAGCGACATTTTTTTCATGACACACCCTCCACAAGCTTATAACCTTCGCCAATCTTGTTTACGATGGGATCATAACCGAGCACTGATTTAAATTTTTTCCTGAGAGATGACATGTGTACCCGGATAGAGCCGCTAAAACTGTCTATGGAAGCATCCCAAACATGTTCAATCAGTTCTTCCTGACTTACAGGCCTGCCTTGATTAAGAAGTAAATATTCTAAAATACCATTTTCCTTTCTGGTTAAAGGTACGAGTATTCCTTTGGCATATGCTTCCCGCTTTTTCGTATCAAACTTTATGTCTTTGCAATGCAAGCATATATCTTTTTGTACAAATTTACGTCTTGTAAGACTTCGGATACGGGCTTCTAGTTCTTGTATATGAAAAGGTTTTTCCATGTAATCATTAGCTCCGGCATCTAATCCTTCCACCTTATCTATAATCTGACTTCGTGCGGATAAGATAAGAACCTTCGTTTCTTCGTTTTCTTTTCTTAGTTCTCTTAGAATATCCATTCCGTCCATGCCGGGAAGATTAAGATCAAGCACAATTAGATCATAGTCTTCCGTCAAAATATAATCAAGAGCCTCATATCCATCATAACAGGTATCTACTTCATAGCCTGATTCGTACAAGCTTTTTGAAATGGTATCACATAATTCTTTTTCATCTTCAACAATTAATAATCTCAAAATAATCTCTCCATTCGCTTAACAGAAATTTTACACCACTTATTGTATAATACGAGAGTCACAAGGTCAACAAAGACAATAATAACAGTATACTTAAAAGTTTGTATAGAAACAATTTTAAGTATCTAATGAGTAAGGGGGTAATAAATATTTTGAAATGCAGGAAAATATCACAGTTTATTTTACTTATCGCCGGTGTGAGTATGATGAGCTATGGCGCTGTTAGAGGCGAAGCTGCTGTTGTGCTTGGTAAAGCAATAAAATTATGTTTGGAGTGTGTAGGAATTGGATAAAAAAACAAGTTTAATATCAAAAAAAATAGCCAGCCTGCGTGGCGGGATACAGGCGGCTGCCACATTGATTACCAATATACATCTTCCTAATTTGTTTAAGGGAAAAATATATCAGGGAAATGCAAAAACAGTATGTGTGCCGGGATTGAATTGTTATTCCTGCCCTGCAGCGACAGGAGCCTGTCCGATCGGAGCTTTTCAGGCAGTAGTTGGTTCATCGCAGTTTAAATTTACATATTATATAACCGGATTTTTTATTTTACTTGGTGTAATGTTAGGAAGATTTATATGTGGCTTTTTGTGTCCGTTTGGATGGTTTCAGGATTTACTTCATAAAATCCCGGGGAAAAAGTTTTCCACAGAAAAATTAAGATTATTAAGGTATCTTAAATATATGATTCTTTTCGTTTTTGTTATATTTCTTCCAATATTTATAACAAATTCGATTGGAATGGGAGATCCGTTCTTCTGTAAATATATTTGTCCTCAGGGAGTTTTGGAAGGGGCAATACCGTTATCACTTGGCAATACGGCTATTCGGTCGGCACTTGGTAAGCTGTTTTCTTTTAAACTTATCATTTTAATTATGGTAATTCTTTTAAGTATCCTGTTTTACAGACCATTTTGCAAATGGATCTGTCCACTTGGAGCGATTTATTCACTATTTAATAAGATTTCATTTCTCAGCATAAAGGTTGAAGATGATAAATGCGTTGGATGTCATCAGTGCACAAAAGTATGTAAAATGGATGTTGATGTTATAAAGAGTCCAAATCATCCGGAATGTATACGATGCGGTGCCTGTATGAAAGCTTGTCCAAAAGATGCAATCCACTATCAGTTTATAAAATTTAATGACAAATAAAAGGAGGTTTTTTATTATGAAAACAAGAAGAACTATTATCATGATTCTTACACTTTGCGTAGCGTTATCATTTACTGCATGTACAGGAAAGGGAGATGTTGGAAAAGCAGACTCTTCATCTGTATCAGAGGGAACGGAAAAGACAGAAGATTTGCAGGCGAAACTGGATGATTTATACCAGCAGGAAAATGAGATTTTTGAAAAACATAAAGATGTCTGGGAAAAAGTATTTAGTAAGATGTCCAAAGCAGATGCCGGCTCGGATAATTATGCCGAATACCTTGCTTCCACAGTGGAATCAAACAAAAACTCTTTTACGGATGATGAATTAAAAACATTAAAAGAAGATATTGAGACAATCCGTGGAATTGAAGAGCAGATAACAGAAGTCGACAACAAATTAGATACATCAGGTGCTTCTGATTCCAAAGATGATGATACCATTGCTTTTAATAATGTTTCAGGAAAAGATTTTGATGGAAATGACGTTGAGGAAAATCTTTTTTCTAAAAATGCAGTAACGGTTATGAATTTCTGGTTTACAGGCTGCAAGCCTTGCGTTGCCGAATTATCAAAGCTTAATGAATTAAATGATGCGATAAAGTCGATGGGAGGAGAAGTTGTAGGGGTTAATACCGATACATTCGATGGAAAAGAAGCTACAATTAAGGAAGCAAAGAAAATACTTGAAAGTCAGGGAGCAAAATACCGAAATTTCGCATTGGATGCTAATTCAGATGCAGGAAAATATGCCTCTGAGATCATGGCATTTCCGACAACAATTCTTGTAGACAGAAAAGGTAATATTGTAGGAGAGCCAATGGTTGGCGGAATTGATAATCAGGAGAATTATGATACTCTTATGAAGCAGATTAAGTCCGTAATAGAAGCAGATAGTGCAAATAAATAATTAAGTTATCCTATACTGTTTGTTTAAAAAAGAATAAAAATATTTTACAAAGTCATTCACAGTAATATATAATACAAAAGAAATGTAAAAGAGAAATCCAAAAAAGGTAATTGATTGGGAGTACAAAATAATGGAAGATAGAAATCAGTCAGATAGGATATTTTCTTATATCGACGAACAGAAGAATATGGGGAAGACGGTTGCCGAGGAAGATATAGAAGAGAAGAATCATAAGGCACAGGAATTGTGGAAGGAGAAAGTCTGGAGGGGATATGCTGAGCTGAAGAAAGCTGGTTTTAAAGGAGGAGATAGCCTTTTTTTGATAGCGGCTTATTTTGCAGGTAAGCCAGATAAGACGATAACTCCACTTTTAAGAAGACTTCAGATGGTTATGAAAGAGAGAGAAGATTTAATTAGTGGAGGAATGCTGGCAGCTTCTTATTATGGTATGGAGGAACTTTCTATGCGTATTCCTGTTTTAGAAGAGGGAGTCAGGAATTTGTATACAGACCAAAAAGATATAGAAGCTCTTACTGGAAGTATAATGATTGCAGATGGAGGACCTGCCGAAGTTGCCAAGGCGATACAGTGGTATATGTTTTTCGCCAAGAATGGATTTGATGTGAAGAAACGCCAGATGGCAAGGGTGATTGGACTTTTGGCAGTAATTTCTTCTTCCCCTGTGATGGTCGGTAGAGAATTAATGAATAGAACCAATGAGAGTATAGGAAGATATGAGAATGAACAGAAAGATAAAAACTATATGCAAGATACTTTTTGTGAACAAGTATGTACTTATATCAAGCAATTACAGAGAAAAGAGCAGGAAAAAGCAAGAAAACTTGGAAAGACAAGTTATAGGATGCTTACTGGGGAGAAGAATGTTACAGTAGTAGATTATACACAAGAGGAAGAAGTGAGCTTGAATGGAAGCAATATGCTTGTAGGTATGGAACAGGAAGTAGGATTAATTCTTTCAGCAATACATATGGGAGTATAGTGCTAAGAGAAAGAGAGAATATACAATGAAGAAAAATTATAAAATGACGATTTGTTATGATGGAAGCCGATATTATGGGTGGGAGCATCAGCCAGACAGAGATACGATACAGGGAAAGCTTGAGAATGTTCTTACAAGAATGTGTGGAGAGTTTATTGATGTTCTTGGTGCAGGCAGGACAGATGCCGGGGTACATGCCAGAGGGATGGTTGCAAATGCAGTTTTTGATGCTACAGATAAAGAAAGAGGCGGGAGAGAGAGGACTCCTGATGAGATTCGGGATTATATGAATCGATATCTTCCTGATGACATTGCAGTAAAAGAAGTGAGAGAAGCTTCTGAACGTTTTCATGCCAGATATAAAGCTGTAGGGAAACTGTATCGTTATACCTGTTATGATGGACCAGTTAAGCCTGTATTTCAGAGAAAATATGTGGCTGTATTAGAAAAACGTCCAGATGTGGAAAAAATGCAGCAGGCAGCCGCATATCTGGAAGGCAAGCATGATTATAAAAGTTTTTGTGGAAATCCTCGTATGAAAAAGTCTACAGTACGTGTTGTAGACAAGATTGAAATTACGAGAAAGGGAAGTTTTATTTATTTTGATTTCCATGGAACAGGCTTCCTTCAGAATATGGTGCGAATACTTGTGGGAACACTTCTGGAAGTTGGTAAAGGGAAGATAAAACCAGAACAGATCCCAGAAATTCTTGAAGCAAAGAACCGCCAGATGGCAGGACCAACAGCACCGGCACAGGGGTTGTGTCTTATTAAAGTGGATTATTGATTTCGGGGATTAGACAAATAGGTGTTGGCTAAATAGACGAATACTGGAAGAAAAATAATCTCTATCTGTGACTTTAGTCGCGGCGCGTTGAATGTTCGCTTATGCGCTCGCATTCAACGCTTGCTCCGAGGCCACAGATAGGGATTATTTCCCTTCCTTCGTCTGTTTTACCTGTTTTCGTCTGTTTATTCATCGAATGAATTAAATCATAATACATAAATTTTTCTGATTAGGAAAATACTATCTTTCAGTAAGATGATGAATCAAAGTGAAAGAAAGGTGGTATTTTATGAAGCAAATGCAGGGAAAGCAGAGTATTTTATTTCAAAATCCAGTAAAGATACTAAGCCATGCCTGTGTGGGTGGTAAAAAAGAGGGTGAGGGACCGATAGGGAAACATCTGGATTTGATTGTAGAAGACCCGATGTTTGGTAAAGAAAACTGGGAAGAGAGTGAAAGTTGTTTTTTGAAAACTGCTGGAGAGATTGCGCTGCGAAAGGGAAAAAAGAAGAAGAAAGATGTGAGAATGGCTTTTTGTGGTGATTTGTTAGGGCAGCTTATTGCTTCTTCTTTTGGAATTGCAGAACTTGAAATTCCTTATTACGGTGTATATGGAGCCTGTTCTAGTATAGGGGCTGCTTTGTCTATAGGGGCGATGGCAGTGAATGGAGGGTTTGCGGATTTGGTGTTATCAGGGTGTTCGAGTCATTTTGCGAGTGCAGAAAAGGAGTTTCGTTTTCCTCTTGGCTATGGAAGTCAGCGTCCATACAGTGCGACGTGGACGGTAACTGGAGCGGGAGCCTTTTTATTAAATGAGGATAAAGGCGATGTGCAGATTCGGGGAATTACAACGGGGAAAATAAAGGATTATGGTGTGCAGGACCCGTTTAACATGGGAGCGTGTATGGCTCCGGCAGCCGCCGATACGATTTATCAAAGTCTTGTGGACTTTGAGAGAGAACCAAAAGATTTTGATAGAATTATTACTGGGGATTTAGGGGCAGTAGGACAGAAATTGCTTTTTGAACTTCTCGATGAGAATCATAAGGATATTAAGAAAAATCATATGGATTGCGGAATGCAGATATTTGATGAAGAAAGTCAGGATACCCATGCAGGAGGAAGTGGGTGTGCCTGTTCTGCATTAATGCTTTCAGCAGTGATATTGCCGAAACTTGCCAGTGGAGAATGGAAAAGAGTGTTGTTTGTACCGACAGGGGCATTATTATCGCAAGTGTCAGCAAATGAGGGAAGAACGATTCCGGCAATTGCACATGCAGTCTGGTTAGAATCTGGAAGGGAGTAGGGGAGAAGGATGATATATTTAAAAGCATTTGTTGTAGGTGGCCTTATTTGTACTTTAGTACAGATTTTTCTTGATAATACGAAGTTAATGCCCGGAAGAGTGATGGTGTTATTAGTAATAGCAGGAGTCATTCTTGGAGCTGCAGGATTATATGAACCTCTTATAAAATGGGCAGGCTGTGGTGCAAGTGTCCCGCTGTCTGGATTTGGATATAACCTGTCAAAAGGAGTGATAGAAGCAGTAAAGGAAGAAGGGGCAATCGGTTTATTTAAAGGCGGGTTAAAAGCTGCTGCTGCCGGAACAAGTTCTGCACTTATCTTTTCTTATATAGCCTCACTTATTTTCCAGCCAAAAATGAAAAGATAATGCTTTGCTTCATTTTAGCCGTTTTTTAAATTCTTGAATAGAGATTCCTTCTATTTTCTGAAATACTTTCTGAAGATAACTGCTCTCGTTAAAGCCAAGCATAAAGGCAACGTCAGAAGTGTTGTGTGTGGTAAAGATAAAGTTAATCTTGACCATTTGAATCTTGCGAAGACGGATATATTCCATTGTGCTGATGCCGAACTGGTCACGAAAAATACGACTTAAATATCCCTGGCTAATCATGCTGCCTTCTGTAATCTGGCCTAAAGAAATTTTTTCTTTGATATGTTGCTCGATAAAGAAGAAAACGCCCTCTAAAATACTATAACGCCGTATGCTTTTTTGTTGGTAGATATAATCCATTATTTTAAAAAGCCAAATTTTCATGATTTCGCCATTAACAAGCCAGGTATCAGGTAAAGGAAATAAATCCGTGATTTCGTTACGCTGATTCGCATACTCAAGAGAATCTAAAAGGCCCTGTCCAATCTCGATAAAAGTCTTTTTTAAAGATTCGATACTTGCATTCTGGCTGGAGAAAATCTCATTAATGATAGAAGAAAGGCCAGCATAGGTTTCTGAAAAACTCTGAGAATTAGCTAATTCCAAAGCCTGAGAAAGCTGAGGGCAGACACTTTTATAAGTAGAAGGAGAAAAATTCTCCAGATAGGTGCTTATATCAAGAAAAGATACTGGCTTGGAAAAGTATTTTTTGATATGTAATTCCATTGCTTCTTTGGCAAAATGAAAGTCGGAGTAGGCAGAGAGGATGCATATTTCTGTCTGAGGGGAGTCTTCTTTTATCTTTTTGCCAGCTTCAATGCCGGTCATGCCAGGCATAATGATATCCATAAAAATAAGATGTACAGGATAGAGGCGGCAGATGGCAATCGCTTCAGCGCCATTTGCTGCTTCCCCGATAATCTGAAAGTTTTTAAAGCGTGAAATCATGGCACGCAGTGCATTTCGCATTAATGTGTCATCGTCTACAATTAATACATTGTACATTACATAATCCTTTCCTCATGAGAGATTGGTAACTTGATTATATCATGGATTTTAGAATTGCTCTGGTAACTCTCTTTGATTTCATAATTATTGCCAAAAATGCTGTAGAGTCTCTGTCGGATATTGCTGATAAGAGAGCGAAACGTATCATTATCCGGAAAGTTTTTGAAAGAAGAAGCAGGATTACTTTCTTCATTATCCGGGTTATAATCCGATACTATATCGATCGTGGTATATCCATTTTCACAGAAAATAGAAATGGCAATATCAAGGTGTCCAGTATTTACTGTGATCAGTGAGGCTGCCCGGTCTAAAAATGGAAAAAGAATATGCGAAGGTATTCTAAGCATATCTATTTCTTTTTTCGCAGTAATAGAGTAGGTAAAGGCATCTTCATATTTGATTTTTAGCATGTTAAAATAGGATTCAATCTGCTTTAACTCATCGGAAAGTAAGATATTATCTCCTGTAGTGCACAAACTGTATTTCAAATACTGAGCCAGAGCGACAGCCATCTGGTTTGTTTTTGGTGCATTTTCTAAGACAGAAAGATTTGCAATGTCAGTGAGCAGGGACAAAATAAAATGAGGGGTCAATTTTGCCTGCATATAATTTAATTCTTTCGTCAGGGAAGAATTTTCATATTCTAGTTCATTAATCTTAGAAGTCAGCTTTTGTTCCTGTATTTTGTGGGAATCATATTGCTGCTGGCGAAGCATTTCATTTTCGGCAAGCTGGTTTACCATCAGGTAGATAAGTTCAGCAATATCTGAAAATTTTTGGTATTCATAAGTTGGTACTTGCGCAAAGTATTCATCAACCTGAGCCTGATCTTCCTCAAGATATTCTGGCTGAATAAGACCAGAGAAGCGTGGAATATCATCCGGGGCATCGTTACATCTGACCTGGCCGGAAAGAAAGCCGCCTAAGAACTTTCCATGAACGATGATTGGAATAGCAACTTCCATCAATCCACAAGGACAAAAATAGATGCAGTATTTACGGGTGATAGCAGAACGGACAATACCAAATGCATCAGAGAGATTGCACAATTTTCCATTATTTCCACGCTCTCTGGTAAATTTGCAAAAAGGGGTAAATTCGGTCATGCAAGTAAGTGGTTCCCCGCGAAAATCGGCAGTAACAAAACCGAGTCCGGTAACTTTTGAAATGATAGACTGCAGATTTTCTAAAGGTTCTTTACCAAATAATTCAAGGATACCGACATCTGTATCGAAATTTCCTCTATTTTGTTCGTCATTATTAGAAAATAAATCTTTTTCAGTGTACATTGTGCTCTCCCTTCTATAGTAATTTCATAAAATACTGTAAAAAGATGATGTGGCATAGCGCAGTAATTTACGTTATAGAGTGCTTAGTTTTTGTAGTATTTTATAGAATTGCTGTAAAACCCTCAAAGGGGTTGCCACAGTAAGAGGGTAGGATAAGGTCCTCCTGTGGCAGCCCCGGAAATTTTATGATGCAAAAGGATTATAAATATTAAAAATCAATAAGTTTCTAAAATAATTTTTGAAATAAATTTCTATTCTCGTTTATTTACTCAGTTAGTGCCAATTAAAATTTAGAAATGCTGCTCTGTTCTGCTGATGATGTCATCCTGAACTTCTTTTGCAAGTTCAGTAAACATTGCACTGTATCCAGCAACACGAACAACTAAATCTTTATAATTTTCTGGATGTGCCTGTGCGTCAAGAAGTGTTTCTTTATCAACAACGTTAAACTGCACATGCATACCTTTCTTCTCAAAGTAGCTTCGGATAACAGCGGCAAAGTTCATAAGACCCTGATCTCCGGCGACTGCGGAAGGAAGGAATTTCTGGTTGTAAAGAGTACCGTTAGAAGCAACTTCATGGTCAAGTTTGGCAACAGAAGCGGCTGCGGCTGTAGGGCCTTTTACGTCCTTACCAGCTCTTGGGGAACATCCATCAGCAAGAGGTTTCTTAGCAAGACGTCCATCAGGAAGTGCTCCAACATCTTTACCGAATAATACGTTAGCAGATACAGGATAAATACCAGCCTGGAACTGTCCACCACGAGGGTTTCTGTATTTTTCAACTTCGTAGCAATACATCTGTGCACAACGTCTTGCAATCATATCAACTTCGTCAATATCATTACCGAAGCAGTCTGTAGCATCCATCATAGCACGAATACGCTCATATTTTTCATTGTTGCTTCCACAAGCAGGAGCGGCAGTAGCAGCGCTCTTATTGATATTAATGCCTTCCTTACCAAGAATCTTGCAGATCTGGTCATATAAATCTTTTTCGATTTCTGTTTCTGCAGATGCAGCACAAGGAGCAACTTCACCATCAACAGGGTAACCGAAGTTTGCATCCATAGCTTCTTTTAACTCAGCAAAAGTGATATCTTTGTCATCAAAGACATGTTTCTTGATTGCGTATACAGAGTCACCACTGTCGGCAACACCGAATGCCTGAGGACCAGTAAAGTTGTATTTAGCACCACCAGCACAGATTCCCTTCGCATCGGAGATACAGTCAGCAACAAAGCTTGACAGGAATGGAAGTTCTCCACGTTCCATATGAGCGTAATCTACACAGTTATCTGCTTCTGCTACATAGTATACAAAGTATTCAATCTGTTTCTGGAATGCCTGCATAAAGTCTTCTAAAGTCTTAAATGTATCAACTTCTCCAGTCTTAGGTCCGATCTGAAGGTCGCCGATTCTACCATTGTTGATAGTGATTTCAAGAATCTTAGCAACGTTTACGAAAGCAGCATCATGCCAGCCCTGTTCTTTTCCTGGTACAGATGGTTCTACACAGCCGATAAGACCGTAACCACGGGCATCATGAAGAGAAATTCCACGGTTTGTAAGAGCTGGGATAATAACTTCATCGTTGTACATAGCAGGAAGACCATAACCAAGTCTTGCAAGCTCACATGCACGATAAAGGAATTCATCAGGTGTTCCCTGCCATACACGGATGGAGAAGGAAGGTGCGCTAAGACGAAGGTGAGCAACGGTTTCCATCATCATATAAGATAATTGATTTGTTGCGTCCATACCATCTTCTGTCTGTCCGCCGGCACCGATGTTCTGGAATACCTGGAATCCTGCGAATGCCTGAGCAGAAATCTGATCACGAACTTTGTTAAGGTCATTTAATTTTACAAATACACAGTCTAATAATTCCTGAGCGAAATCTTTTGTGATAGCACCGCTTGCTAAATCTTTTTCAAGATATGGGTACATATACTGGTCGAAACGTCCTGGAGATTCAGAATGTCCGCTGGACTCTACCTGAAGAATCATCTGTGTGATAATGAAAGACTGACAAGCTTCATAGAAGTTTGTAGCACCATTTGCAGGAACCTTTTCACAGTTTGCGGCAATCTGAAGTAATTCAGCCTTTCTTGTTGGGTTTGTCTCAACAGCAGCCATCTCTTTTGCTTTGTCAGAGTAACGTTTTGCAAAGTTGATAGCAGCAGACAATACGGTGATAATAGCCTTGCAGAACTGTGTTTTCTGAATGAAGTCAGGGTCGTTGCAGTCGAAGCTTTCGAGTGCTTCTACAGCATCCTGAATAATTGCCTTGTAACCACGACGGATAGCTTTATCATAATCAATGATAATATGTCCAACACCACCAAAGAAGTAGTTACCTACAGTAAATACACCGTTAGCGATACATTCTTTTGTTTTTTCGGACATATAGCTAGAAGCAAGGTCACTGATTGTCTTATCTTCCCAGTAAGGAAGAACTTTTCTTAAAGTAGCCTTATCTTCTTCAGAAATCTTAAATGGGTCAGCCATTCTGGTTTCGATGGTATCGAACTCGTCCATAACCCATTTGTAAGAGTTTTCAGGGAAAAGCTGACAGGAACGAACAGCTTTTGTAAGGGTACCAACTACAAGCTCATCGTCTCGGATTGTAACAGTAAGATTGTTTAAAATGTTCTCGAGAGCTTTAGCACGACGCATAATCATTGGAAGTCCTTCTGTTGCCTGATAGGACTCGGTAATAAGTACGGCACGTTCAGCCTCGATACATGGAACTGCATCAACAATCATACTTCTAAGACGCTCAACTCGATCAGTTGGTTTTGAAAAACCTTTTGCTAACATAAAATTCATCCTCCTTTAAACTTTGTTCTCATGGTTTTCCGGTATCTATGTATCCGTCGCACGAAATACATAATATAATTATATTTTTAACAGAAGGAAAATACCAATAAGGAACAAACCAAAAAAAGGATTTTCAAAACTAATTTAAGTTTAACTTTTTGCAGGAAAAACAGAGTAGTAATAAAAAGTATATTTTATTGGAAAATATGAAAGTGAAAGAGAAAAGAAAATGAAAATATCCCATGTTAGAGGAAAAAATATATCTAACATGGGATATTCTTGTAGGTTTAACTTTGGTAAGTTCCTTTTAGTTTAGCAGTTTTTTGATTTGCTTTTCAATGTTATTGATAGAAGTGTCTGTAGTATCATTCCCTGACTGCTGTTGTTTCTGCTGTTTTTTTAATTTCTCTTCCTGTTTTTTCTTTTTCTTCTCTAATTTTTTCTGATGCCATTCTTCCGTGTGAATATTGCACTTATTGTTGATATCAATATTCAGGAAGTAAGGTTCATCATCCGTCTTATGAGAAGAGTGTTTTGGACGAACACGGAAAATCTTTGTGTAGCGGAACTTATCTGGGCAGAACTTCTGTGCAACTAAATGAGATTTTAAACAGAAAGTAACTGCGATATGCGCATCACAACTATCTTTCGGAACGGTTCCCGATGCAAAATATTCTGTGCGGACCATTGACTTTTCAGGATCTTTTGAACAAACATTAGGAAGAGCTTTCTTGCCGGATTTGATACAGATCTCCGCTTTTTTAATATTTTTATTGGAAGGAAAACTTTTCACTTTTTGTTTCTTTTCGCTGATAATGCGATCCATAATCTTTTTCCAGATTACTTTATGGTAATCTTCATCATTATCAAAAGAAGTGTTATAGTCATAACCTGTCCAGACAGATGCCGTGTAGTATGGCGTATATCCGCAGAACCAGTAGTCATAGTTGTTAGAAGTAGTACCTGTTTTGGCGGCAACGGCCATATCTGAATCAAGCTGCGCAGCCCGGCCGGTTCCTTTTTTAACAACATCCTCCATCGCATTTGTAAGAAGCCAGGCGGTTGATTTCTTTATTACTTTGCGAGATTTCTTTTTGTTACTTAACAGAACATTGCCATTACTGTCTTTTACAGTCGTATAAAGAACAGGGGTGTTATAAGTTCCCTGATTGGCAATGGCCGCATAGGCGGCGGTCAATTCCACATTGGTTACACCATCTGTAATTCCACCAAGAGCCAGAGACTGGTTTACATCACTTTCATAAGTACCATTTGTACTTACCCGATTATTTACTAAAGTTGTAAAACCAAGTTTTTGCAGAAAGTCAAAACCGACCTGAGGAGTCAGGTCTGTGAGGGCTTTTACTGCAACAATATTGTTAGAATCTATGATGGCATCACGGACAGTTGTAAGTCCCTTATAACTTGTTGAAACATAGTTTGTAACTTTTTGTCCATTCTCATACTGATATGGGGCGTCATCAAATACCGTTGCCAGTGTCATACTTCCTGTATCAATAGCGGGAGCATAAGTAGATAAAATCTTAAATGTTGAACCCGGCTGCCGCTTTACAGATGTTGCGCGGTTTAAGGCGAGATCGTCCTGCTTTTGTCCGCGTCCGCCTACTAGAACTTTAACCTGGCCTGTTTTTTGATCAATGAGAGAGTAAGATAGCTGGGGTTCCATAGAATAATGTATGGATTCGGCCTTCTTTTTGTCTCCCTTTTTCATTACAGACTTTCGAAATGCTTTTACAGCGGCTTTCATTTCCTTTTTTGAATTATAAATCGTTTTATAAGTTGGATCTTTTTTCTTTTTGCGGAAATAGGAAGCAACATTTATTTCTGTATAAGTACTGGATGAAGAGTCAGCATGCGTTACCTGAAGTTTATATTCTAAGGAAAACTTGGTAGCTACCGGATAATTATCTGGATTATTAATAACAGAATCTGCAATCTTTTGTAGCTTTGTGTTTTGTGTAGAATAAATTTTCAGGCCACCGCGATAAACAAGCTGGTAAGCCTGCGATTGCGTATATCCCTTTTGTTCCTGAAGATCAGCGACAATCTGGGTGATAAGCGCATCTGTAAAATAGGAATATACAGAATTTTTGTTTCCCTTGGCGGTATGGCTCTTAATCTTTGCGTAAACGTTATCCTCAGAAGCCTGCTGGTATTCTTTCGCAGAAATATAATTTAATTGATACATCTTTTTTAGAATTAGTTTACGACGTGCATCATTCGCCTCAGGATAATCTACCGGATTTAAGTAAGTCGGATTTTTTGTGATTCCAGCTAAAACGGCACATTCTGATAAGGTGAGGTTCTTTGCTGACTTGCCAAAATAATATTTGGAAGCGGTTTCCACCCCAAGGTTACCTTTACCTAAATTAATGGTATTTAGGTAGTCGGTAAGAATCTCTTCTTTCGGCTTTGTTTTTTCTGCATTAATTGCAAGATACTGTTCCTGAATCTTTCGTTTAATCTTTGCAATGATATTACTTTCACCGCCAGCTTCAAATACATTATTCTTAATAAGCTGCTGTGTCAGTGTGCTGGCTCCCTGTGAGGTGGAACCATTGCGCAGATCTGTCCACAAAGCACGCAAAATCCCCTTAAAATCAACACCGTCATGTTCATAAAAACGTTCATCTTCAATAGCAATAAAAGCATTTTTCAGATTATCCGGAAGCTCCTCAGACTTTACCTTAATCCGATTAGAGGAATAATCATGAAGAGGCTGCACTGCTTTATTATTATCGTCATAGATAATCGTAGAAGAATATTTTGGTGAAAGAGAGACATTTTTAGGTGCACTGGCGATAATACCTTTAAAGGAGCCGTAAGCTAATCCGGCTCCACTGACACATATCGCACAAATAAGAAATAAAATAACACGAAAAGCAACTGCCGAAGCGGTTGTTCGTCTTCTTTTCTTTGGGGATGAAAGTTCTTCTCGTTTCTTTTTTATAGATGGTTCATTATAATTCATAAGTATATCCTGTCATATGGATGAAAAAGTTATCTTACCGGAACGATTTCAATCCAATATCCGTCTGGATCATTGATAAAATAGATTCCCATAGAAGGATTTTCGTAGCAAATGCATCCCATCTCTTCATGTTTCTTATGAAAAGCATCATACTCATCTGTCTTGAATGCAAGATGGAATTCTTCATCTCCAAGGTTATAAGGCTCTTTTCTGTCGCGCATCCAGGTCAATTCAAGAGTAAAGCCGGTACGTCCGTCTCCAAGATATACAATCTTGAAGCTTCCGTCACTGGAATCCTTTTCGCGGACAACAGAAAGACCAATTGCTTCTTTATAAAAAGCGATACTCTTTTCTAAATTAAGAACATTAAAGTTAAAATGGTTAAATTCAATCATGGTAAACCTCCTTTGTACATGTCAACTATAAATTTGCCTGTAACTATTGGAAAATGATTCACAAAAAGACCTTCCGAATATATATACTGTTTGTGAATGGAGTCACTATAGTTACGATTGCTATGATTTGTATTATAACATAGAAGCACGGGCAGGGCAAATTTGCAAATTTACAAACTTCTGCTTTACAAAAACGAGAAAAATTATATAATAAAAATGGAGTTTTGCGTAATTACCAGAAAGTGTTTGAAAAATGCTTACAGCAAGATGTATGTTACATTTGCAGGAGAGTGTCAGAATGATTTTTCAAGAATGCTTCAAGATGCAATATTTCAGAAGAGAGAAAGGAGAGGAAAGATGAAGAAAAAGAGAATGCTACTACTAGCTGCAATGTTTGTTTTTACATTTGCCTTTATCCGTTTTAATACAGTGGATGTACAGGCTGCCAGCAAGTATACGATTTATGTGAACCGCAGAACAAATCTTGTTAACGTAATCAATTCAAAAACCGGCAAGCTTGTAAAAGCAATGTATTGTTCTACTGGAAGAAATTATAGAACAATAAGAGGTACATATAATACAACAGCAAAGTATAAATGGAGACCATTGATTCACGGGGTTTACGGACAGTATAGTACAAGAATCCACGGAGCATACCTGTTCCATTCTGTACCTTATTATAGTATCAATAAAAGTCAGGTATCCACAAAGGAATATAATAAGTTAGGACAGCAGGCTTCTGCAGGCTGTATCCGTCTGGCTGTGACAGATGCCAAGTGGATTTATGATCATTGCCGTCTTGGAACAAAGGTAGTAATTGGAGAAGGACGTACATTAAAGAAGCCGACTCGCCCAAAAGTAAGGGTATCTACTAAAAAGAGAGCTGGATGGGATCCTACAGATCCAGATTCCCGTAATCCGTACCGTCCAAAACTTACTTTAAAGAAAAAGGCAACAAAGACGATTGTTTATGGAAGTACATTTAATATAAAAAATATGGTAAATGTCAGTTCTTCCTATGCTTCATCCGATGCATTGTTAAAGTCGATGAAGGTAAAGGGAAAGGTAAACACAAAGAAGGCAGGTACTTATAAAGTACAGTGTACCATTACTGATCCATATACAGCAGTAAGCGTAACAAAAACATTTACCTTTAAAGTTGGAAAGAAGCCAAAGCAGACGACAACAGAAAAGAAAGCTCCAACAGAGTTAACTACAGAAGAAAAAACAGCAGAATAATTTATGCTAACTATCATCCACCCGTCAGTTAAGAACTGAAGGAATTGGATATAATTATATTATATTTTATGATACAGGAGGAAAAACCTATGGCAGAACCTTATAACCATAGAGCCATTGAGCAGAAATGGCGTGACAAATGGGAAGCAACCCCAATCAACGTAAACGATGGAAAGAAACCAAAATATTATTGTCTTGATATGTTCCCGTATCCATCAGGAAGCGGACTTCATGTAGGACACTGGAGAGGGTATGTAATCAGTGATGTATGGAGCCGTTACAAGATGCTTCAGGGATATTACCTGATTCATCCAATGGGATGGGATGCATTTGGCCTTCCAGCAGAGAACTATGCGATTAAGATGGGAACACACCCTAAAATTACTACAGCTTCTAATATTAAGAATATTAAGAGACAGATTAATGAAATCGCAGCTATCTATGACTGGGATATGGAAGTAAATACAACAGATCCAAACTTCTACAAGTGGACACAGTGGATTTTCGTAAAAATGTTTAAAGCAGGTCTTGCTTACGAAAAAGAAATGCCAATCAACTGGTGCCCTTCCTGTAAGACAGGTCTTGCTAATGAGGAAGTAGTAGACGGATGCTGCGAGCGTTGTGGTTCTCCTGTAACAAAGAAGAACTTAAAACAGTGGATGCTTCGTATCACAAAATATGCAGACCGTCTGTTAAATGACCTTGATAAGCTTGACTGGCCTGAAAAGGTTAAAAAGATGCAGACAGACTGGATCGGTAAGAGTTACGGTGCAGAAGTTGACTTCCCTGTAGAAGGAAAAGACGAGAAAATCACTGTATATACAACAAGACCAGATACACTCCACGGAGCAACATTTATGGTATTAGCTCCGGAACACGCAATGGCAAAAGAACTTGCTACAGATGAAACAAGAGAAGCTGTAGAAAAGTATATCTTCAACGCTTCCATGAAGTCTAACGTAGATCGTCTTCAGGACAAAGAAAAGACTGGTGTATTCACAGGTTCTTATGCAATCAACCCATTAAATGGAGCAAAAGTTCCAATCTGGTTATCTGACTATGTACTTGCTGACTACGGTACAGGTGCGATCATGTGTGTACCTGCGCATGATGACCGTGACTTTGAGTTCGCTACAAAGTTCAACATCCCAATCATTCAGGTAATTGCTAAAGATGGAAAAGAAATCGAGAACATGACAGAAGCGTACACAGAAGCTGCCGGAACAATGATTAACTCTGGTGAGTGGAATGGTATGGAATCTTCTGTACTGAAAAAAGAAGCGCCTCTCATGATCGAAAAGATGGGCATCGGAAGAAAAACTGTAAACTACAAGCTTCGTGACTGGGTATTCAGCCGTCAGCGTTACTGGGGTGAGCCGATTCCTATCGTACACTGTCCAAAATGTGGTGCAGTACCAGTTCCAGAAGAAGAGCTTCCATTACTGTTACCAGAGGTAGAAAAATACCAGCCAACAGGAACAGGAGAATCTCCACTTGCTGACATTACAGAATGGGTGAACACAACATGTCCATGCTGTGGCGCTCCAGCAAAGAGAGAGACAAACACAATGCCTCAGTGGGCAGGTTCTTCCTGGTACTTCTTACGTTACGTTGATAACAAGAACGATAAAGAATTAGTAAACAGAGAAAAAGCAGATAAGTACCTTCCAGTAGATATGTACATTGGTGGTGTGGAACATGCCGTATTACATCTGTTATACTCCAGATTCTATACAAAGTTCCTCAACGATATTGGGGTAATCGACTTTGATGAGCCATTCAAGAAGCTCTTTAACCAGGGTATGATTACTGGTAAGAACGGTATCAAGATGAGTAAATCCAAAGGAAATGTCGTATCTCCAGATGATCTTGTAAGGGACTACGGATGTGACTCCTTAAGAATTTACGAACTCTTTGTAGGACCACCAGAACTTGATTCTGAATGGGATGATAAGGGAATCGAAGGTGTAAACCGTTTCCTCAAACGTTTCTGGAAGCTTGCTCTTGACAATAAGGATAACGATGTAAAGGCAACACCAGAATTAATCAAAGTACGTCATAAACTGGTTCATGACATCACAAACCGTCTGAACAGCTTCAGCTTAAATACAGTAATCAGTGGATTCATGGAATACAACAATAAACTGATGGAACTGTCTAAAAAAGGCGGCGTAGATAAAGAAACATTGGAAACATATATCATCTTATTAGCTCCATTTGCTCCACATGTTTCCGAAGAACTTTGGGAACAGTTTGGACATACCGATTCTGTATTCCACGCAACATGGCCAGAATACGATGAGGAAGCTATGAAAGACGATGAAATCGAAATTCCAGTACAGATTAACGGAAAGACCAAATGCACAATCGCCATCAATCCAGATGGAGATAAGGACGAGATTCTTGCAAAGGCGAAAGAGGCACTTGGGGATAAAGTCAATGGAACAATCCGTAAAGAAATCTATGTACCGGGAAGAATCGTAAACTTGGTTGTTAAATAGTAATTTGCCGTTAGGCAAGACGGACGCTCCCACCGGGAGACGATATCCTATATTTGTGACTCTATCACTGCGGGTTGAATGTTCGCTTAAGCGCTCGCATTCAATCCTCGCTCTAAGGCCACAAATATAGGATATCGTCTCCCGGTGGGAGCTGTTTTTTGTTGGACGGAAATTACTATTTAATGTTGAGATGCTTTGGGGAATAGCCAGAAGGATTATTAAGAAGAACCCCTAGAAAATTTATTGATTTTGTTCCGTTGTGCTAAACGCTCCATTTTGCCCAATAAAGCAGAAACTTGCTCTCAAAACCTCCACTGGAGCTTTTTTCTTTGAGGGCATCTATTTTGCCTGCGGCAAATTCTTATTTAACATAATATAGCAAGAATTCTCCTTCCTCTGCAGGTGGGAGATGAATTGCGTAAAAATAAAAAGAGAACACTTGTTCAATAATGCAATCCATGGTATAATAGAGTCAGTAGAAAAGGAAAAATAAATCATAATGCGCATTCAGTATATATGATGTACTATCATCTGATCATGGTAGTGAGATATCGAAGAAAAGTCATTGATAATCCAATTTCAGAAAGAGCAAAAGGGATATGGGAACATATTGCTCCAAGGTATGGGATTGTTCTGGAAGAATGGAATCATGACATTGATCATGTGTATGTAATGTTCCATGCACAGTCGAGAATGGAACTTAGTAAATTTATCAATGCCTGAAAAAGTGCCAGTAGCAGACTATTGAAAAAGGAGTATCCGGAAATCAGGGAAAAGCTTTGGAAAGAAGCCTTTTGGAGTCAGAGTTTCTGCCCTGCTGACAGAAGGAGGGGTTCGGGTATAAGTAATCCATCAAGACATTGAAACCCAAGGAGGGAAAAAGTATTGAACATAGCATGTCGTTTCCGAATTTATCCGACAGAAGAACAGAAGATACTTCTTGGCAAAACATTTGGCTGTTGTCGTTTTCTGTATAATCAGATGCTCAATGATAAGATCCGGGAGTATGAAAAGACGAAGAAAATGTTAAAAAACACACCGGCCATGTATAAAAAGGAATATCCATTTCTGAAGGAAATAGATTCGCTGGCGCTGGCAAATGTCCAGCTTCATTTGGAAAAGGCCTATAAGAATTTTTTTCGGAATCCCAAGATTGGATTTCCAAGGTTTAAGTCAAAACATCATTCCAAAAACAGCTATACAACGAATGTGGTCAATGGAAATATCCTGGTGGAAAGTAAGCGGATTCGGCTTCCTAAATTAAAATGGATCGCCATGAAAAAACACAGGGAGCCAGCAGAAGGCCTTCGCCTGAAATCAGTGACGGTCAGTATGGAACTATCCGGAAAATACTTTGCAAGCTTACTTTATGAAGGATACAGCTGTGAAAACCAAGCTGCTGAACCGGATTACAGTACTGCAAAGATACTTGGGATTGATTATGCAATGCAGGGGATGGCAGTGTTTTCAGAAAAGGTTGAGACAGAAGAAGCAGGATTTTTCAGAAAAAATGAAAAAAGACTGGCAAGGGAGCAGCGAAAGTTATCAAGATGCGTACGAGGAAGTCATAATTATGAACTGCAGAAAAAGAAAGTTGCCAGATGTCATGAAAAGATACGAAATCAGCGAAGAGATCATCTACACAAACTTAGCCGAAAGATTGCAGACGGTTATGATGCGGCTGCAGTGGAAGATATCGATATGAAAGCAATGGGTCAGTGCCTGCATTTCGGAAAAAGCGTACAGGATAATGGATATGGAATGTTTAGGGAAATGTTAGACTATAAGCTGGCATGGAAAGGAAAGAAAATGATAAAGGTAGACCGTTTCTTTCCTTCTAGTAAAAAATGCTGTAAATGTGGAAGGATAAAGAAAGAGCTGAAATTATCCGAAAGAGTCTATCACTGTGCGTGTGGAAATAAGATGGACAGAGATTGTAATGCGGCAATCAACATACGTGAAGAAGCAAGAAGGATGTTGACAGCATAAACTGTCCGTATCCGGACAAGCTGATAATAAGAAATATGCCCGTATCCGGGCAAAAGAATCGCGGGGCACGCGAGGATAGCTTGTAGATACTTGGCTCAGTAGAGCCATTGAGCAAGAAGCCCCCACTTCAAAATCTATGATTTAAGTGGTGGGAGCATGTCACAGAATTCCCCCTTGATTTTGGTTGGAAATAGTAGTAAAGTTTTACTTGAATAACGATTATACTATTTGAAAGAAGGGTTTAAGTTGAGTAAAATCGAAGAAGTCCGTACTGCAATGTACGCAGCAATGAAAGCAAAAGATAAAGAAAGAAAAGATGCATTATCCATGCTTCTTGGCGCTTTAAAGGCGAAGGCAATCGATAAGAGAGAAGATTTAACAGAGGCAGAGGAGAACAGTATCATTGCAAAAGAAATCAAACAGTGCAAAGATACGATTGAGATGTCACCTGCTGACCGTACAGATATTATCGACCAGTGCAAACTGAGAATCGCTGTTTATGAAGAATTTGCGCCAAAGCAGATGAGTGAAGATGAAATCAAAGCAACAATTCAGTCCGTACTTGACGAACTTGGAATTACAGAACCAACAGGTAAGGATAGAGGTAAAATCATGAAGGACCTTATGCCAAAGGTAAAAGGTAAGGCTGATGGTAAGCTCGTAAACCAGATGGTTGCCTCGATGTTGAAGTAATTGCCGCAGGCAAAAGAGACGCCCCCGAAGAGAGTCTAACCCCTATATTTGTGGCCTCAGAGCAAGGTTTGGATGCGAGCATTCAAAACGCCGCGACTAAAGTCACAAATATAGGGGTTAGACTCTCTTCGGGGGCGTCTCTTTGCCTGCGGCAATCCTTATTTAGCTTTTGCCAGTAATTCTTCCCATTTTCTATCAACCTCTGCCTGGATTCTTGCGATTAATTCTTCTTTTCCGGGTTTGAATAAATGTTTGAATCTTCTCTGTGGGCGTAAGAAGTCTTCGATTGGCAGTTTTTTCTTAGGAACATAGTTTACGATCCATTCGCCGTCAATGACCTCAAATAATGGCCAGAAGCAGGTATCTACTGCAAGCTGACAGATTTCTAAAATGTCTGGTGTGTTGTAACGCCATCCTCTTGGGCATGGAGCCATGACATTTAAGAAAGCAGCCCCTTCTGTGTAGATTGCTTTTTCTGCTTTTGTGTGCAGGTCTTTGAAGTTCTGCACAAAGGTAGTCTGTGCAACATAAGGAATATTATGTGCAGCGATTACCTGTGTTAAGTCTTTTCGATTCTGTGCTTTTCCGTCAGATTCGGAACCGACAGGAGTAGTTGTTGTGTCAGCATACATTGGAGTTGCGGAGGAACGCTGGATACCGGTGTTCATGTAAGCGCCATTATCGTAACAGACGTAAACCATATCATGATTTCGTTCCATTGCACCGGATAAAGACTGGAATCCGATATCGTATGTACCGCCATCACCACCGAAAGTGATGAATTTATGAGTGCTTTTTTACTTTTCCTTTTTTCTTTAAAGCACGATAGGCAGCTTCTACTCCACTGCAGGTTGCTCCGGCATTTTCGAAAGCATTATGAATAAAAGAATCTTTCCATGCAGTGTATGGATACATGAAGGAGGATACTTCAAGGCACCCGGTTGCACAGGTGATAACCGCTTCGTCTTCTTCGTGAAGTCCACGCAGTACATTTCTTACAGCGATAGTTGCACCACATCCGGCACACATTCTATGGCCCGGGGATAAACGTTCTTCTGTGCGAAACACTTCTGCAGTACAGCTTCCGACGATGGTGCATCCCGGAGTAAGATTCTGCCATTTTACATCAAGTTCGAGTTTGTTGATATCTGATATCATTATTGTACCTCCTGTAAAGCAAGGGAGAGAGCCTTCATATTACCCTCGATCACCTCTGGTTTTGAAGCAAATTTATGTGCGTACGACTTCTGCATCTCTGCAAGGAAAGCTTCGTCATCCATAACACCGGATACTTTTACGATAGCAGCAAGCATCGGTGAATTTGGAAAATACTTTCCAAGTGCTTCTAAGGAAATCTTTCTGGCATCAATTGTGTATACGCGGCCTTTATAGCCATTTAATTTTGGTAAAAGTTCTTCTTTTGCATGTTTTGTATTGATGATGATTGCCCCTTCTTCTTTCAGGCCTTCTGTTACATCGACAGAATCTAAAAGCGTTTCATCCACAACAACCACATAATCAGGGTCATAAATATTAGAATGGACGCGAATCTGCTTATTGCTCAGACGATTGTATGCAGTAATCGGCGCACCCATTCGCTCTGGACCATATTCAGGGAATCCTTGCACATACATTCCAGTACTGAAAGCTACATCAGCAAGCAGAAGTGCCGCGACCATGCCAGCGGATTTCAATTAAATCTTTCATGTTATCCTCCAATTTGTATTCTGTGTACTCTCAAAATGTTAAGTAATCGCAATTATATATCCGTTTTAGATTGTGTTTGAAAAATAAAAAAGCATTTTCAAATACGTTCAGATAGTAGAAATTCTGAGAGTACATTTCTTCCTAAGTAAAAGGAAATGTGTTTCTATAAAAAACTCATGTCCGTACTACACGGAAAAAAGACGTAAAAAATATAAACAATGGTAATCGTATAAAAAATCATTGTTTAAAATAGCCTTATATATGAATTTTGTTAAACCTATGTACTACCATAAATCCGACAAAAAGAAAATGAAATAAAAGTTGAGAAAAATGTCGATTTATGATAGAAACGAATCGATTATAACAGACAAACTTTCATTTGTGAAGTCTAAAAGAGAAAAAAATTCAAAAATTAAGTTACCAGCCTTCCGGCAAGAAGATGCATGCCTTTAAGGATACCACTGAAAAGTTCCACAGAAGGGAAGGATGTTACTCTTTGATAACACTACTTCCCCTGCGGTTATTTTTAAAATAAACATTTAAAGTATTCTGTTGATTCCCTGTTGCAAGAAATATGTCAGACAGGCGTTTACAGCCATGTGCAGAAAGCTGTTTTCTGAGCCATTCCTCATCTTTTCCGGAATGTAAGAGATTCTCATAAAGAATTTTCCCATCCATGATATAGGTTGGAAGCAGCCATTCTTTGTGCGGCGATAAATTCAAATCCGACGGTGAGACAGGACGATGCTCCGATTTTGCAAGAAAACTGATGCGACCATTCTCTTCAAGAATCGCCGTCTGTAATTCCTTCAAATCAAAAAATCCATTTAAACGGCATTGCACAAGAAATTCGGACAGATCAATATGTCCTTTCTTAAAATTTCCTTCATATAAATGCCCATCATTAAACAAAATATAAGGCGAACCAGAAATAAAATGCCGTATCTTCATATTTTTTCCCGTAATAAAAGCAAGAAAAGCCGTTAGTAGCCCATAAACAATCATAGCTGTAAGCGGTTCTAAAAAACTCGAATCAGGAGCTGTAGCCATTTCAGCAGCAATCGAACCAATTGTGATACCACTAATATAGTCAAACATGCTCATCTCTGACATTTGTCGATAACCGATTAATTTTGTCAGAAGAAAAAGGACAACTAGAGAAAAAACAGACAGAAAAATAACATATAAAATATCCATAAAACCTCCTTGGAGAATTTGTGCTTTGGGGCTGGCTAAAGAGACGAACCTTCCAGCATACTATATGGCATTTACTCTGTAGTCGCTGCGCGCAAAATGCCTTTAGGGCATCTTGCACTTGCTCCGAAACCGTAAATGCCATATAGTATGCCAAAAAGTTCTGACTTTGGCATGTTGCAAAGCAGAAATTCTAGTTGTGTGAAATGCAACAGCAAATTTGAGTACTACTTAAGTTCTAATTAAGATGTGAAATTGAGGTAAAAAATATACATTTTACGGTAGAAAATTTTCGTGGTAAAATGTTTATCAAATGAAAGAAAATATGTCTTTTTAAAAATAGTCTATTTATTTTATTACTGTAGGAAAATGTGGATAATACGAAATTTAAGATGCCATTACCTTCAGAATACAATTACAAATAGCGAAAAAATTTTTGATACCAATAGTATAAATCACTTTACTAATATTGCAAAAGTGTTGAGAGGAGGAGTTTCAGAGCTAATAGGTAATTACGAATATTTGCGCATATTGCCACAGCCTAGTGAAGTCAAAACCTTTGGGATGGTAATGATTCGCAATTGCTTTACTAATGTTATAAAAGTATTTAAGGGAGGAGTTTCATACCAAACAGGCAAATACGAATATTTGCACATATTGCCACAGCCTGGTGAAGTTAAAAACTTTGGGATGGCAACGATTCGTAATTGCCTGTTTGGTATGAAACTCCGGTCTAAATATTTTAGAAAGGAGTATATTTTGAGCAAAAATTACAGAGCAGAACTCGTTGGTCTTTTTGGTAACCCAGTAGATGAAAATCCTACCGGCCCCATGATGGAGGCAGGTTTTGCAGCACAAGGATTAAATTACAGATACATTACCATGAAGGTAGAAAAGGAAAACTTAAAAGATGCAATTGCAGGAATACGTGCCATTGGCATGAGAGGATTGAATCTTACGATTCCACACAAGATTGCAGTCATTCCATTTCTGGATGAACTTTCTCCAGCGGCAAAGATTATTGGAGCAGTAAACTCCATTCGTGTACAGGATGGGCAACTCATTGGGGAAAATACTGATGGAAAAGGCTTTGTCACATCATTAATGGAGACAGGGATAGAACTAAATGGACGGATAATAACTGTACTTGGAAGCGGCGGCGCAGCAAGAGCAGTAGCTGTAGAATGTGCGATTTCAGGAGCGGAAACAGTTAATATTGTTGCTCGCAATGAAGAAAGAGGTAAAGAACTTGCCGATTTAATTTCTGAAAAAACAGAAGCGCAGGGAGTTTATTTTACATGGAAAGGAAGCGTACCTATTCCAGAAGGCACAGAAGTTCTCGTGAACTGTACTAATGTGGGGCTTTATCCTGATGAAAATAAACCAGATATAACATATGAAGATATCAGGAAGAACATGACGGTATGCGATGTTGTATTTAATCCACCAGAAACAAAGTTCTTAAAAGAGGCGAAAGCTCGCGGAGCAGCTACCGTCAACGGACTTGGTATGTTAGTAAACCAGGCAGCATTAAATTATTGTCTCTGGACAGAAAATATGGCACCGAAAGATATGATGAAAGAAGCACTTTTACGAGAGTTTAATTTGGAAAATGAAACTGTACAGGAAGAGAAAACTATACAGAAAAATATAGCGATACAGGAAAAGGTAACAAAAGATACAGTAAAAAATATGAAAACAGATATAACAGATACAGTCAATATAATGGAAAATACTAGGAGAACCCCAGGGCGTTTTCAGGCAACACAAGGAGAAGAGAATATCATGGATGAACAAGACAGAAAACTAATAGAAAAAATGATGGAATATTACGCCGGAGACCCCAAAAGAGTACAGCATTTTCTCAAAGTCTACGAATTTGCAAAATTAATTGGTGAGTCAGAATCCCTTGATACGGAAACAATGCATATCCTCCGAACCGCAGCGATTGTTCATGACATCGGAATAAAAATAAGCGAAGAAAAATACGGAAGTTCCAATGGAAAATATCAGGAAAAAGAAGGCCCTGCAGTAGCAGAACCGATGTTGCTTGCACTGGGATATGATGAAGCGGTCATCGACCGGGTACTTTTCCTTATTGCCCACCACCATACATATAACGAGATAGAAGGACTAGACTACCAAATCCTTGTGGAAGCTGATTTCTTAGTAAATCTCTTTGAAGACGGAAGCAGCAGGGAAGCAGCCCAAAAAGTACAGAAAAATATTTTTAAAACCAACACTGGAACGAAATATCTTTCTGACTTATTCCTTAATTAAAGAGCAGGATTTACTATTTAATTCATTAAGCAAACTACAGACGAAGCCATTGCCCTCAATAAGGCATATTTGTGCTTTTAGTCGCGGCGTGTTGAATGTTCGCTCCACGCGCTCGCATCCAACACTTGCTCCGAGACCACAAATATGCCTTATTG
>OCAV01000046.1_pt1 | contig 106628 bp, 110 predicted proteins | sample 1538331 | NCBI WGS metagenome assembly OCAV01 (sample SAMEA2580297, study PRJEB22360) | human gut metagenome | biome: human gut; feature: human-associated habitat; material: faeces | place: Denmark | collected 2008/2010
GGGTAGCCGAGCCAAGCCACGGGGGGGGGGGGGGGGCCGCCAGCCGCTTCTGCGGCGTGTTGCGCCTGCGTGACGGGAGCGAGAAACGCTTCTCAATGCGCTGCGAGATGTTGCGACGCAGCCGCAAGGGAAAGACGCTGCGGACGTGGAGCTGGGCGGATTTCCGCAGGGGACGTAACGCAACGCTTACCTGCGACTTGCTCGCCGGCGGACGAATTGCCTGGCTCGACATTCGGGGATTCGACGAGAAGGACATCCCCCAGTTGGAGCGGATGCTTGACAGCCTGTGCGAGCGAGCCGAAGGGCTGGTCATCGACCTGCGCTACTGCCCGGGCGGCTCGTCGCTCGTGGGTGACATATTGCTTCGGCGGCTAGTCGACGCGGACAACATAGCTGCCTATAAGGCGCTCACACGCACGGGCAACGCCTACGGCCGTTCGCAGGGCAACTGGCAGCCGGAGTACGAGGCCTACTATACCGACCGTGCGTTCGACACGCTTCCCGCCGAGATGCTCCGCATCGACCGCAGTCGGGTGCTTCGAATGCCCACGGTGATTCTGACCGGCAAGCACACGATGTCCGCAGCCGAGACGTTCCTCATCCAACTCTACGAACGCCCCGGCCGGCCGGCTATAATCGGGCAGCGCACGGCGGGCACGACCGGTTCGCCGCTCGTCGTGGAACTGCCCCACGACGCCTGGGTGCGCATCTGCACGATAAAATACCTCTACCCCGAGAGCGGCCGCCCCTTCGGTGCGGAAGGCATCGTCCCCGACGAGGAGCTTGCGCCGACGCTCGAAGACTATATCGAAGGACGCGACCGCGTGCTGGAACGCGCTGTGGAGATTATACTGGAAAAACTATAGTGGCCGCTATGGGTATTTGTTTAACTTAAAATTACAGAACAATGAAAGCAATTGAGAAATTGAACCTGCTTGCCGATGAGCAGTTGAATCAAGTGAAGGGTGGAATGGAATCCCTCGATCTACCAACTCTTTACGGGATAGATCGCAATAGTAAAAAGAACTGTACGTGTTCTGGATCTGGAGACAACCTGAACAATGCAACAGGTTGTCATTGCACAGATAACTTAAGTCCGATAAAAGAATTTGATACTATTTAATTGGGCTGATCTTAATCGGGGGAGAGAAGCTCTCTCCCCCTTTATTCTCCCTTATAATCTTAAAATTATGAAGCTAAGCTGCTATAATATATTCCACCAGTATAAGAATCTGTACAGCGGGATCAATTTAATGTCTGGAATGAAGATATATCTTCAAGCAACGGACTATGAACGTTACATCCAAAATGGATTAACTGACGATTCTTCGTTGTATGCGGATTTGGTTACTGGAGGATTCCTTGTGGAGGATAATGTCGACGAATATGCAAGATTGCTTCATCGGAGACACTATGAGGTGTTCTACAACAACAATTCGTTTCAATTAACAGTTTTACCAACTCTATTGTGCAATTTCAAATGCTGGTATTGTTATGAAAAACACATCGACAGCATCATGTCCCAGGATACGATGGAACGGGTAAGGCAATATGTAAATCATATCATAAAGACGCACCCCATTTTCAACTTACATTTGGACTGGTTCGGAGGAGAACCGCTTATGTATTTCAATGAAGTGGTCAAGCCGATTTCATTGTATATCAAAGAGATTTGCCGGGAGCACGGACTGTCGTTTGTCAATACGATAACAACTAACGGATATCTGATAGATGCGGATGTAATAGCAGGCTTCAATGAGATAGAACTCAGCAGATTTCAAATTACGCTGGACGGTTATCGGGAGGTACATAACAAAGTTCGTTTTGAAAAAAGAGGCGAGGATAGTTATACACGTATTATCGACAATATAAATAACATTTGCTGTAATGTAACCGATGTTTCTATCAATATCCGGATTAACTACACTAATAAAAACATTGCAGGGATCGGGCAAATCGTGAATGATATATTTCCGGAGAATCGTTCGAAGATCTACTTTACATTTCAGCGTGTCTGGCAGACTCGGGATATCGAGGACGAAGCATCGATAGAAAGAGAACTGGAACAACAAATAGAGTATATCAGGCAACAAGGGGTTCAAGTTAATTATAACAAAACACAATATTGCGCCGGCGTACGATGCTATGCAGATGTCGTCAATCAGATCGTAGTCAATTTTGACGGAACTCTTTTCAAATGTACAGCACGAGATTTCGCAACGCACAAGGCTTCTGTCGGGTATTTGAACGAAAAAGGCGAACCGGTATGGAACGAGAATTATTATAAATATACGCGGCAACCGATCTTCGATAATTCGAAATGCCGGGAATGTAAATATGTGCCGGTATGTTTGGGAACTTGTTCCCAAAAGTTCGTTGAGAACGGAACCGATGCAATAATGGCCGAATGCAATCCCGAAGAGTGGGAAGAAAGTATGCAAGAGGAACTTTTACAGAACTTATATGACTATATAACGCAAAGACAGAACCCATGATATGTGCTGATTGGAAGATATTATTTTTTTACAATAAGTACCATATAAATCACATTGATTCACTCTTTCAATGTGAAGGTTAATCATAGCGGATTTTTTGAAGGTGCATTTGCAACTCAAAAAGCAGGGCTTGATAATAATTTATAAGAGAAATCTTATGCCGCAGAGAATAGACAACTTTTACAGCGAAGAAGCCCAATCGATTCTGGGTCGTGCGCCGTCGTGGGTGGTGCGATGGGGCGTAACGGTGGTTTTCTGCATCTTCGGCGGAATCCTGCTGGGGTGCTACTTCATCAAATACCCCGATACGATCGAGGCTCCGGCGGTCATCACGACCGTCAATCCTCCCTCCGATCTGGTGGCGCGCTACGACGGGCTGATCGACACGCTCTGCGTAAAGGACAAAGAGCTCGTCGAACGGGGAGCGCTCATCGCCGTGCTGCACAATGCCGCGGAGCGACGGGACGTGGAGCGCCTCTCGGAGCATCTTCTCGCCGCCGATACGCTCGCGCCCGCCGCCCTCGCAGCCAGTCCGTGGCTCGACGGGGAATATGCGCTCGGGGAGCTGCAATCCGCCTTCGCCGAGTTTCAAAGCCGCTGCCGCGACTACCGCCACTACCTTGCGACGGACAATATCGCCCGCAAAAAAGAGCTTCTGCGCGAACAGATCGCCAAGAACCGTGAGTATTACGCCAAACTCGAACGGCAACGTTCGCTGCTGTTGCAGGATCTCGACTACGGCCGCCGCACGCTGGAGCGGGATTCGCTGCTTCTGGCCGAAGCCGTGATCTCCGCCGCCGACTACGAAACCACGGCCCAGAACTACCTCTCGAAGCAGAACACGAAGGCAGGGTTCGACGCCACGCTCACCTCGACCGAGCTGCAAATCATCCAGTCGGAGCAGCAGCTCGTGGAACTGACGCTCCAACAGGAAAACGAAACGGCGGAATACGAGCGGACGCTGGAGCAGAGCCGCCAGCAGCTCGCGGCCCAGATCGCCCAATGGCGGCAGCAGTATGTGCTGGAGGCCCCGGTCGCCGGCCGCGTAACGCTCGTGAACTATTGGAGCGGGAATCAGCATGTCGCCGTCGGCGACAAACTGGCGAGCATCGTTCCGGACGGTGCGACGGAGGTCATCGGGCGCCTGCAGGTTCCCTCGGCGGGCTTCGGCAAAGTGAAGGTCGGCCAAGGGGTGAACGTGAAGCTCAACGGCTATCCCTACATGGAGTTCGGCGTGCTGCGGGGCCGGATACGTTCGCTGTCGGCCGTGCCGGAACAGATACAGACCCAGAGCGGTACGACCATCGCCTACACCGCCGAGGTCGTCTTCCCCGACGGAATGACAACTTCGTACAAGCGCGAGCTGCCGATGATTCAGCGGATGGACGGCACGGCCGAGATCGTAACCGAGGACATGCGGCTGATCGAACGCTTCATCCAGCCCGTCGTGTCGCTTTTCAAAAACCGATGAGCCGTATGAAACGAACGTACATCGTACCGCTCGGACTGCTGCTGTTCTTCGGCACCTCCGGCTTCGCACAGGAGCGGCGCTGGACGCTGGAAGAGTGCATCACTCATGCCTACGAGCACAACATCGAAATCAAAACAGAGGAACTCACGGCCGCGGAAAAACGCATTGCGTTGTCCGAATCGAAATGGAACTATGCTCCCGATCTCTCCGCCTCGACCGGCGTATCGTTCTCGACAGGGCGCGTGCTCGACGAGACGACCTATGAGTTCGTGGAGAACGAGACCGTGGCGGGCAACAACGCCTCGCTCGGGGCGAATATCCTGCTCTTCGGAGGGCTGAAGAACTACTACAACCTCAAACGCGCGCAGCTCGATCTGCGGTCGTCGCTGCTCGCCGTGGAGAAGATGCGCAACGACGTGCGGATGAACGTTACGGCCTATTATCTGGAGATCCTGTGTGCCGAGGAGACGATCCGCGACGCCGAACAGGTCGTGGCGGAACTGAGGATACAGGAAGAGAAGACGGCCAAGAAGGTCGAGGCACGCAAGGTTACGACGGCCGACCTGCTGCAAATCCGATCGCAACTGGCCGATGCGGAGAACGACGTGCTGACGGCACGGAACACCTACGACATCGCGCGGCTGAACCTCTGCCAGCTGCTCGAAATCGACGACTATACGACCTTCCGGACCGTTGCGCCCGATGTCGGGGAGCTGACTCGTTACGACATCGCGGACAGCCCGGCAGAAGTGCTCGACGCCGCCCGGGGATTGCCCGAGCTGGAGGCGGCACGCGTGGGGATCGATCTGGCCCGCCGCAACCTGCAAATCGCACGCACGGCCTATTGGCCGACGCTCTCACTCTCGGTCGGGTACGGGTCGAGCTATTCGGACGCCCGGCAGAAAATGTTCCAGAATCCCGACGGCACCTATCGCTACGACGCCTATCCGTTTTTCGAACAATACAAGGACAATGCGAGCAGCTATGTGTCGCTGTCGCTCAATATTCCGATTTTCGGCAAATTCACGACCCGCAAGAACGTGCAGCGGCAGAAACTCGCCATACGGCAGGCCGAATACGCCCTGCGTACCACCGAAAAACAGGTGGAGAAGGAGGTTACGCAGGCGCTCATCGATGCCCGCACGGCATGGGAGCGATACCTCGGAGCGCAGAAATACGTCGCCTCGGCCGAGGAGGCTGCCCGGCAGATCTCCCGCAAGTACGACCTCGGTGCCGCGACCGTAACGGATTATAATACCGCCATCAGTACGCAGGTCAAGGCCCGATCGCAGCTCTTGCAGACGAAATACGAATATCTATTCAAGATAAAGACTTTAACCTATTATACGAACTACTACTATGGAGAATGAAGGACAGCAAACTAAAAAGCAAGTCATTTTAGGATGGGCGCCTCCCGCAAATGTTTATATGCCTTCGCCGGCTATGTCGGTGTTAAAAGCCTATCTCCAAAATTTCGGATACAACGTCTGCATCGAATATTGGAACCTTTATTTGCGGAAGCTCCAGAACGAATTTATGTGGAGTGACGGTACTTTGGCAGATGAAGGAGCCGAACATCTATTGCTGTACTACAATTATTTGGCGATCAAACATAAAGACACTTGTGCATATAATCGCTTGAAAGTTTTGCTGAAGGCTATCAAACCTCAGTATATCAATATGTCTCCTAATTTTTGGGATGAACATATGCATCAATATGCCCAAAAGTTCGAAGAACTGTTGAATGAAATCATAGATAAATACGATTTCGACAATATCCTGTATTTCGGGCTGGAGGTAAATTTGTATCAATGGGTTTGTTCGAGTATTATCGCAGAAAAAATCAAAGAGAAAAATCCATCTGCAGTAATCGTTGTCGGAGGCATCGGCACCAAAGAAGCGGCGATTGCCCATTTGCAAAATTTCGCACAATTCGATATCGCTATGTGGGGCGAAGGCGAGATTCCTCTGCTTCATTTGACTGAGAAAATTTCCGAGGATAAAACGGATGAATTATCCTCGATCGGCAACATAGCATACAGAGTAAATGGCGAAATTCTGACATCCCGAGTACCTAATATGGAGTTCGCCGATTTATCGTCTAAAGCTCTCCGGCCGGATTATTCCGATTTTTTCGATAAGATGGACTGCTATGGTGTTCCCAAGCAATATGCATTGTTATCTTTTGAAAACAGTAGAAGCTGCCATTGGAAGAAATGTCATTTCTGCTACTTAAACATGGGTTATAAATTCCGGAAAAAGGATATAGCCGTCACATTGGATGAGATCGCCGATTCGGTTAAGAAGTACGGAATCTACAGAATTCAGTTTTTGGATAATGATCTTATCGACAATGACTTTGCTCGCTTCGACGCTTTCCTTGACGGACTGATGGAAATCAGAGAGCAGTATCCTCGATTATCCATCGATTTAGGTGAAATCATATCGCACGGAGTCAATGCACGGATTGTAAAGAAGATGGCTTTGGCTGGATTCAATCATGTGCAAATCGGATATGAATCTCCTTCAGACAATCTTTTACGAAAGATCGACAAGAAAAATACATTTTCCAGTAATCTCTTATTCATCAAGTTCGCTTATAAGTACAGAATTCATGTCAACGGAGCGAACGTTTTACGGGGCTTGATAGAAGAAACGGAAGACGATATAATCGAGAGCATTGACAATCTGCATTTTTTAAGGTTCTTTTATGCCGAAAACTTTTTCAAGCATAACATATCTCAATTAGCTGTAATCAAGTCCAGTCCATATTATAACAAGATAAAGGACGAATTGCCATACCGATGGGCCGAAAATCCGATGGCTATGCTTCTGCCACGAAATTACTTGCAGGACGAGACCAAGATCATCCTTCTCGAACATCTGAAATTATCTCAGAATCTATTGTGGGACAAATTTATAGAAATCGAACATTATTATAAAAGCCAGCATTATTCCTACCTTTTCGTTGTCTACGATGATAAGGCTGTATACAAAGAATACTGCAATGGAACACTGATAAATGAGTTGGAATTCGATACGCATTCTACGGAGTGGAACGTATTGCAAAAAGCCAATGAGGAAGTCATCTCTCTCGTTGAATTGGCCAAAGAATGTCATATCGAGGAAAAGAGTCTCATTCCCATTATAGATGGGTTGTTTGCGGAAAGGCTGATTTTCCATAACCGCGATTATTCGGAGATTGTTTCCGTCGTCGATATATCCACTTCAAAATGACAAAACCATGATTATTCGTAAAATCATTTGTCTGCTGTTCGCAGTCCTTCTGGTGCGGAGCGGAATCGCCCAAGAAAACCCGTATGACAATGCAATCGGAGGGGCTATCTCCCGAAGCGACTGGTTCGAAACGAGAGTCCGTTATGAGCGGACCGCCGACAGTCTGAGTGATTACATGCGGCTGTTCTCGGGAGCGCTGCTCGATCATAATTTCAACAATCCGGCGGGCGCCGTCGAGAAAATCCAGCGCATGTACGATGAGTACAACGCCCAAATGGGTGGCAACTTTTTCTCATTGTTCTGGATGATGTCCGACAATCTGGCAAAACTCGGACACTTCAAAGCAGCTCACGATATTTGTACGAGCCTGCTTGCGCAAGGCCGTGACTATATGGACGAGGGGACGCGGACTGCCTTCGAGACCAATGCCGTCCTTTTCGGGCTGAAATCTCAGTGGCCCCGAATGGGAATATCGGATGCCGACACGAACTACGACATACCGTTCGACGTCGAGGACGAACAAATCAAGTTCACGGCTGTCCACAGCACACAACGTATCAGCGCAATGCTTGATTCCGGAGGGCAAATGACGGTTATCGACAAGCAATTGACGGAGAGATTGGGGTTACCGCTGTCGGCGGATTCGATCCGGTTCAACGAAATGCGGTGCCCTCTCGCATTGCTCGACACCCTGCGATTGGGCGCGGCCGTGTTCGTCAATATTCCGTGTGTGGTCTTGCCCCTCGGAGAGACGGGAGTTACGGATTGCAGCCTTATTCTCGGAAACGATGTGTTGCAACTCTTTCCTGAGATCGAATTGGACTACGGAGTTCGGGAGTTGCGCTTAAAGTCGCATACGACACCGCTGCCCGATGCTCCTCGGAATTTGATGCTCCATAAAATACCTTATATTCTGGTGAAACTGAACGGAATCCCCGCAACGATGGTTTGGGATACGGGAGCCTCGAAATCGTCCGTCGAACCGGAATTCCATGAGGCGCATCGCAACCGGCTTCCGCCGTTGCAGGCACACGGACGCAAACGCGGAAAAACCGCGACCGGATATAATCCGGTACTCGAATACGCCATACTGCCGCAGATGGAACTGACGATCGGGGATAAAACGGGTGTGATGACTAACCTGTATGTAATCGAAGATATGCCCCATTCCCAGTTGATGGGAATACCCTTCGACGGAACATTGGGTGTGCTGCCTCCCGCTGAATTCAAACGATTGACGATCAACTTTCAGGAAATGTATTTTGTCGTAAATTGATATACGGGGTGGGCTCCCGTATATTAAAGCTATAATTTTTTATAACTAAAAATTTAAGGAGCCTTAATAGTTCAGACAGTATTCAAATAAACTAAAACTTAAACTGCTATGAAAAAGAAATTCAATTTATCGCTACAAGATCAGCAGAACCTTTTTGATCGAATTTCAAGAAGGGAAAGCGGGGAGATTTCAGGCGGTGATATCGATCAACAGCAAAGCACCATCGTCAACAAACCGCCGGAAGGAAATTATTCATTCAATTATGATCCTCCTCCCAACAATTTTAATAATAAGATAAGCCCGGGGACGGTGGGGCATACTCACAGATTCTAATTTCCCAAAATGCAATTCATCCCCGCCAAAAATACTTTTGACGGGGATGATTTCATAAAACAATCGGGTTCGAAACATGGGCTGTCTCAGCAGATGAAGACGGGGCGTATCAGGTAGCGTCCCGCAATGTCTTGTCCGCATGGAGAATACGTTCAGGGTGAACTACGACCGTATCAAGGCCGAAGCCGTGAAGATCGCGGCGAAGGAACTCCGACGTCTGCGCGACGCCCCCGTGCCGTGCAAGCTGCTGCCACTGGAACCGCTCCGAAAGTGCAACCCTTTTTCATGGAAAGTCAGTCCCGTCGGATGCGGAAGCGAGGCTGCCGTATGAATCCATCTTTTTTGCATGGGAATTGCATTATACATCGTGCAATTTTGTTATCTTTGTGCAAAACGGACAAAGCAAGTAAGTATGGATACTTTGATAAGAACCTTCCGGACGCGGCTTCAGAACACGCCGACCGAATATGTGCGCGACATTCACGACAAGATTTTGTGGGAGAGCCGCCTTGTGGCTATCCTCGGAGCGCGGGGCGTCGGCAAATCGACGCTCGTATTGCAGCACATCAAGCTGCACGAAGATGCGGCGGCCACGCTTTACGTGTCGGCCGACGACCTCTATTTCTCGACGCATACGCTCGTGGAGCTGGCCGGACAGTTCTATCGAGAGGGCGGCAAGGCGCTCTATATCGACGAGATACACAAATATAAGAACTGGTCCACCGAGATCAAGAACATCTATGACACCTATGCGACGCTGCGCGTGGGCTATACGGGTTCGTCCATCCTCGATCTGGAGAAGGGCGGGGCCGACCTGAGCCGCCGCAAGCTGGAATACCGCCTGCCGGGGCTCTCGTTCCGGGAATACCTGGCTATCGGCAAGGGCATCCGTATTCCCGCCCATACGCTCGAACAGGTCGTACAGAACAAGATCGACTTCCCCTATGCGGAACACCGTCCCGTGGCGCTGTTCAAGGAGTACCTGAAGGAGGGTTACTATCCCTATTTTCAGGAGAGCGGTTACTACCTCCGGTTGCTAAGCGTCATCAATCAGGTTGTAGATAACGACATTCCTGCATTCGCCGAGATGACGACCTCCACGGCCCAGAAGCTCAAAAAGCTGCTCTATATCGTCGCGCAAAGCGTTCCTTTCAAACCCAATTATTCGAAGCTGGCCCGCGACCTGAACATCAACCGCAACATGGTGGCCGATCTGATGGTTTATCTGGAAAAGGCGCAACTTATCAATATTTTGCGCGACGACACGCATGGGATCAGCGCGCTGGGCAAGGTGGACAAGATATACCTGAACAACACCAACCTTGCCTACGCCCTCTCGGACACGACGCCCGACGTGGGCAACGTCCGCGAAACGGTATTCCTTTCGTTGTTGGCTCCGGCGCAGACCGTAACTTCGTCTTCGGTGGCCGACTTCCGGATCGGCGGGCTCACGTTCGAGGTGGGCGGCCGCAACAAGACGCAGAAGCAGATCCGCGACATCGGGAACGCCTACCTCGTGAAGGATGACATCGAGTACGGGCACCGCAACACGATACCCCTCTGGGCATTCGGACTGACCTACTGACCCTATACGCAAGGAATTGCGGTTACGACTGATCCGGATAACAGTCAGGGCAAAATTTTCCGGGACGAAGTCGGGTCGGCATATAAATACGACGGAGCGCAGCGCGAGAGATATATGCACGGATGCGGGTTTCGATGCCAGCGTCCCCTACCGCTGTATCGACAGAAACGGTCTGCCCTGCCGCAGTGCGATAGCGGCCGATTCCGCACTCGTGCCGTTCCGGAACGGGCATCCGACGTGCAGGTATGCTTACCGGAGATGCTGCCGACAGAGCAGGCCGCAGCCCTGCCCGGCGGCAGACGAAGATGCTCCCCGCAATCGTCTCCTACTACGAACATCTGAACTATTTCAAGGCGTACAGGCTACCGAACAATCAGTTCTGAAAATCGCTGCAGAAAAAGTACTTATCCGATGGAAACAACGAGGATAATACGCGGCTCTACCCAAGAACTCCAGACTATTTACAGGATGAAAAATGAACCGATCATATCGACCGGAGGCTCCAGCACTCCGAATCCCCGACCGAAGACGGCGGAGCGATACCGCGAGGCCGTCGAACTCTATCGCTCGACCCGACTTTCCTGCCGTGAAATCAGCCGGACATGCAGCGTGAGTCTTTCCGGGCTGAAGGGACATATCTGCAAATACCACCGGCACCTGATGCTGGCGCGATACGATATTTCATGCGACAAGGAGGAGGCCGGAACTATCCGGCTCGGCCAGCTTCGAGGGCAGCAGCCTGCCACCCGTGCCGAATACAAGGAGGCGGTCGAGGCGCGCAGCAGCAGCATGGATTACATCGAATACAACGTCTCGCAGATCGCCCGCCACTTCGGGCTGGACGGCACGAGGAAGCACAGAAGCGGCGCAGGCGGGTACGAATCTGAAGCCGGCTTTCGGGCCTGAGAAAAACAAGGCAGCCATACCTTGCTTTACACTCCGTCGGTTTTCCGAGTCGCTGCACACGACCGGCTGCCGGAGCGTTCGCGGCAGAGCCGCGTTTACAGATCGGAGCCCCCCCCCAAAAAAAACCGCCTTGACGGAGGCTTCGGACAAGACCCGCTTCGGCAGTCGGGTTTCGGAGGTACGGCGGTGTAAGGCGGGATATAGTTGCCAAACACAGATATAAAAGGCAGGCAGCGTACACAGATTCCGTACCGATCCCTTGCGGACGACGGCTCCGCAGCCAATGGCAGCGGGGATCGTTCCTGTATGTCCATACCATAGAAAGCCTTCGAGCGTATGTTCCGGAGGCTTTTTCGGTTCGCAGGGTGGCGGCGCTTCCGGAGCGCGGAGGGTTGCCGGAAGGAGCGGATTTCGGAGTGCGGACAACCATTGCGGAGTTTTCCGTACCGTCCGTCCGAATATTTGCCGTTGCAATTCATCGCCGCATGCGACCTCCGTTCGTCCGACGAGGCGGGCGGATATGCGGGCGAGACCGCAGACATGTCACCGCCGCACGGCAGGCCGGAAGCCGCACGTCCCGATTTTCCCGGCAGGAGGGCTTCGATGCGTTTACGCATCGAAGCCCTCCTGCGTTTTTACCCGCCGGAACGAAGAACACCCGCGACACCTGCCGCGCGGCGATCCGTGCCATGCACCAGTAACGAAAGCACTACGAATCATTACGAATCAAAAAAATCAAAGATCATGTTACTGGAAAAAGAATATTTCGATATATGGATGCGCCGCATCATGGAGCGGCTCGAAGCGATAGAGAGACGCCAGAAGCCGCCCAAAGCGCAGGAGTATCCGACGCTGGAGAACGGCGAGAAACTCTTCGACAACTATGACCTGTGCCGGATGCTGCACGTAAGCAAGCGCACGCTGCAACGCTACCGCTCGAAGTGCGGCCTAAAGTACCGGATGCTGAACCAGAAGGCTTTCTACAAGGAGTCGGACGTGCAGGAGTTCATCCGCGACAATTTCGCTATGTTCGCCCGGCGCCGTGAAGACCAGCGTCCGTAGCGACTGAAAACCCTCACGCCGGATGAGCCGCGCTCATTCGGAAACAAAAACCTCCTGAGGGGTCGCCGGACTTCCGGCGGCCCCTTTTCGATGCGAGGCTATTTCCGGCGCGAGGGATGTGTCTTCCGAATTTGCGGCCTGCGCCGCGACTGCCGCAGCTGTTCGGGCTCCGTTTTCCGGCCGGCGGCGAACCGTTCATGCAGCGCATTGGCCGAGAACGCTTTGCCCAGCCGCGAGCCGTTGAGTACGCAGCGGGTTTCATGGTCGATGAAGGTGACGCCCGTGATCCGTCCCGTGTCGTTGCGCCGCAGGTAGAGGTCGATATGCCGCTTCCGAAGCCGTTCGCGCAGCTCCGTTTCGTCCGTCGTATCCAGCAGGGCTTCCCCGACGCGGTGCCGTGTCAGAGCGAGCAATTTCTTTCCTCCGATCTGTTCCCCGGAAAAGGCCATGACACGTTCGATCTTCGCCAGCGAGGCGTCGTCACCCAGTCGGGAGGCTTTCAGCGGCGCAGCCTGCGTTTTCTTTCCGTCGGCGTCCAGCACCGTATAGAGCACTCCCCGGTACGACCGTCCGCCCCGCGTACCCCCGACCTCCTCCACGCCGATACGATACAGCGCGAGCAGAGCCCGCAGTTCGCCGAGGGTCTGAAAGCGGTACATCGAGAGGGCAGGTTTCACCACCGAGGCGATCTGCCGCTTCAGGTCGCCTTTTTCAGGTTCCACAGGCGCGAGCCGCCACAGTTCGCCCCGCTTCCGCCCTTTGGCGCGGTGCAGGCCGTATTTACGCTCGATCTTCTCCGTTTCGGCCACGCTCCGCTCGTTGCGCCGGCTGTCGCCGATCTTGCGTCCGGAACTATCCACCTGCACCGTGACGATATGGATGTGTGGGCGGTCGATGTCGGTATGTTTATAGACGACGTAGGGCTGGCCGCCCCAGCCCATACCCTCCATATATTCGGCGGCGATGTCGGTCAGTTCATCGTCCGAAAGCCGGTCTTCGGGGTCGGGGTTGAGCGAGATATGGACGACCGGTTTCTCGGTGCGAACGTGCGAGGGCATCCAGCGGAGCAGCTCGTCGGCGAGAGCCGCGACACGGAAGCGTCCGTCGGCCGGAAAGCGGATATTACTCGTCGCAAGCACCGCCCCTTTACCTTTATCGACCTTACGCTGATTGTAAGCGAGCGCCCCGTAAATGTCCTTTCCGGTGGTAATATTGGCTACCATCGCTGCCGAAATTCCTCGGTGAGAGCCGCTATTTTCGCCCCCACAGCGACCAGTTCGCGCGTTTCGCTCTCCAATTTATAGAGCAGAGCGAGCGCCTTTTTGGGCGAAAAATGCGTGTGCAATTCCTTTACGATCTGGTTGTAATTCACGCCTATTTTTCTGAATTGGGCGTTGAAAGCGGTCAGCCGCGCGGCGAATTCCATCGTCCCCCGGTCGGATCGTATGACCCGAAACTCGTCGCCGAAGACCCGTGCTTTGACGAAAGCGGCCTTCGAGAGCGTGCCCGACTGCTCGAATAACGCGAGGAACCGGGCATATTCCCCGTCCGTGAAGCGCACCATCACGCAATTTTTCGCCGTGTCCGTTTTGGGCGGCCTGCCGCCCCTGCCCCGGACGGGGGCTTCGGTCTTTTCCATGCCTTTCGATTTTTACCGAAGGCCGCAAGGCCCCCGGTGCGGTAAAAATTCCGTTCCGGCGCACGGCGGCGCCCCGTAAAAAGCGACGACTTCGGAGGAGCTTTCTCCCCCTTGCGGGCAAGCTGTTTTCCGTTACCGAAATCGTTTCGGGTAACGGAAAACACAGCTTGCTGTGTCCCCCGAACATGAAATGTTCTCCGGACACAAGGGACTGCCCTTTGCGGAGGCAGTCCCGCCACGGTCGCCGGCCAGCACGAAGAGGCGTAACCGTAAAGACCGGAATCGGTTCACGGGACAAAGATACCGGCCTATGCAATCCGTTGTATGCCAGCAGGCAGCGCAGACCTATGCCAAACCTGCGCCAAGCGGTGCCACGAACGTTCGCAGCCGCACGCTCCGGGTGCCGGAGGGTGTTTCTTTGCCGTTGCGGACAATCGGCAATGATGCGCTGCGACGATTCATTACCGACGTACGGAAAGCGTATCGGCGCGTATGTGCAGACACATGATACCTATGGCCAATCCATATATCCATATCGAAAGATATACGGACAATCCATAGCGGTTCATGCACGGACGTATGGACGGACGATACCGATGCAGGCATTGCCGTACGGAGATGCAGGAATGCAGACATGGAGGTATGCAGGCATACGGCCGCATTTCCGCAAAGCGTCGTTCCCGTACAGAAACGGGGCGTCGCAGCCATAAAGGAACGAACCCGCAAGGGTTTACATACACGGTCAAACGCTTTAATATTTCAATGCTTATGGAAAAAGAACCTGTTTATCTGGCCTTTTCCACCCAGAAGGGCGGAGCGGGCAAAACCACGCTCACGGTGCTGGTCGCCTCGTACCTGCACTATGTGAAGGGCTACGACGTGGCGGTCGTGGACTGCGACTACCCGCAGCACTCCATCGCAGGGATGCGGCAGCGCGACCTGAAGCTGGCCATGGAGGACAACCATTACAAGGCGCTGGCCTACGAACAGTTCACGCGCCTCGGCAAGAAAGCCTATCCGGTCGTGGAGAGCAGCACGGAACGGGCCATAGACGATGCCGAGCGCATCACGGAGCAGGCCGCGTTCGACCTCGTATTCTTCGACCTGCCCGGCACGGTCAACAATCCGTCGGTGATCCGCGCCCTCTCCAACATGGACTACATCATCGCCCCGATCAGCGCCGACCGCGTGGTGCTGGAGAGCACGCTGCGCTACATGACGGTCGTGAACGACGTGATCCGCAAAACGGGGGTTTCGAACATCAAAGGAACCTATCTGGTGTGGAACATGGTGGACGGGCGCGAGAAGTCGGAGTTGTACGAAGTGTACGAGCAGGTGATCGCCGAGCTGGGCCTGCAAGTGCTGAAGACCTTCATTCCCGACAGCAAACGTTTCCGGCGCGAGCTGTCCGCAGGCCACCGCCCGCTGTTCCGCTCGACGCTGTTCCCGGCCGACCGTTCGCTGCTCAGAGGAAGCAACATCGATGCGCTGACGGACGAGGTACTGACCCTGCTCAACCTCCGCGACAATGGCTAAGCGCATGAAAGCCGGGCCGCTGGACGAATCGCTCATCATCCAGTCCTTCAAGGATGCCGACCTGCTGGCCGATCCCGCAAATGCCGTGTTGCAGGAGGCCGGAGAGCGTCCGGCGGCATCGCGCAGGGACGGAGAGGAGCCGGTGGCGGACGAGGTCGCCGTACCGGCGGACGGCACCGCGAAGGGCAAGTCCCGCCGCCGCAAGGGAAGCTACGACGAGGTGTATCTCAAACGCAGGGAACTCAAGACGCGGCAGCCCGTTTACATCAGTCAGGAGATACACCGCTCCGTCATCAAGCTGGTACACCTGCTGGCGCTCGCGGGCAAGGAGATCAGCGTAGGGGGATATATCGACAACGTACTGGCCGAGCATCTGCGCCAGCACAAGGACGAGATCGCCGAGCTGTACCGCAGCGGAATAGACGATATCCTGCAAACCGATCATTAAAACCTTTTCAGTTATGACACACTACACGACGACGGCCTGTATCCTGCTGGCCGCAACGGCCGCAGCAGCGGCCCTCTTTATCCGCCGCGCGGCGATTTGCCGCCGGCGTTCGCACAGGGCGGGAACCGCTCCGCAGTCGCAGCCCCGTCCCGATACGGCGCAGGACGACGGCTACCGAAGACGTTATGTCCTGAACCGATGGGACGGCGCTTTCCGTTCCGGCAAGACGGTACGCATCCGTCCGGAGCATTACGAACGACTGCGGCAGATCACGGCCCGGAGCGGAGCGGTGTCGATGATAGCCTATGTGGACAACGTGCTGCATGCCCACTTCGAAGACTACGCAGAGAGCATCGACCGCTACTGCCGCAGTCGCAAACCCTCACGAGGCAGAAAGCAATGGACGCGCTGAGAACCGCCGTGTTGGTCGCCCTCGCGCTCTTCGCCGCAGGCTATGCGCTATGGGTCGCCCGCTGGTTCCTGCGCGGGCAGCGGACAGCGGGCACGAAGCAGGCGTCGCCCCCGAAAGCGGAGGCGCGGCCCGCGATCATCGGCAAAAGCCGCTTTACGATGCCACACCGAAGCCAAGCGACGCCAACCGCTGCCACAGGTTCGGAAAACGTAAAAGAGGCCGAAAAAGCCGGTATATTTGCCGGAGCAAGTGTGCATGAACACCCCCGGCAGATCCCGCCGGAGAAATTGGACGAAGTGTTCGGCGTCCCGCCCGCAGGCGAGAACAACGATCCGGAACCCTACGAGGCCCCGCTCTACGAAGAAGAACCTTTCCCGGACTTCGAAGCGGAGATAGAGAGGGAGATGGACGAGGAGGAACACGACGATACGCAGCCCCCTGCGGGCCGTTCGTTAGCCAAGGGTGTACGTTTCGAACAGATCGGCGAAGCCTACCGCACCGTAGCACACGACAATCCCCTTACAGACGAGCAGCAGCAGGAGACAGGACGAACCCTGCTGGGGCTGAAACAGACCGATATGTTCGAGGCCATCGTTTCGGCCGCTCCCGACGGGAACGACAAAGTGAGTCGCCTGATCGACGCCTACCTCACGGCATTCCAACGGAGGATCGCCGCGGAGGATGCGGGAGGCCCATCCCCGCAGGCGCCGGTTCCCGAAGGGTTCGATGTCCGCGATTTCGCATGAACCGACACCAAGACAATATGAAAGAGAGAGATTACGGATAGGTACGCCCTGTCCTCCGAGCCACTGAAACATCCATGTCGAACCCCGGCGCAGGGGCTTATCCGCCCCCTGCGCCACAAAACAAAAAAGCTATCCGAAGTCTATGAGAAACAAGAAAGTTCTGCTGTCGGCAGCCATCGTCGTGTCTGCCGTTTCCTCGGCTCTGGCCCAAGGCAACGGCCTTGCCGGCATCAACGACGCGACCAACATGGTCACCTCCTATTTCGACCCGGGCACGAAGCTCATCTACGCCATCGGAGCCGTGGTCGGGCTGATCGGCGGAATCAAGGTCTATAACAAATTTTCGTCGGGCGACCCGGACACCAGCAAGACCGCCGCGAGCTGGTTCGGGGCGTGCATCTTCCTGATCGTAAGCGCCACGGTGCTGCGTTCATTCTTCCTGTAAGCGTGTCCGCCATGAAGTACACGATCAATAAGGGCATCGGGCGCAGCGTGGAGTTCAAAGGGCTCAAGGCGCAGTACCTCTTCCTCTTCGCAGGAGGACTGCTCGCCGTATTCGTGCTGCTGGTCATCTTCTACACGGCGGGCGCCGATCAGTGGGCGTGCATCGGCTTCGGCGCAGGGGCCGCCTCGGCGCTGGTGTTCTACACCTTCCGTATGAACGCCAAGTACGGCGAGCACGGACTGATGAAACTCGCCGCCGCACGCCGCCGTCCCCGCTACCTGATAAACCGCAAAGGCGCATGCCGCTTCCTAAACCGCAGGAAGGAGGTGCGTCATGCGTAACGTGATGAAAGCCTCCACCATAGAGAGCAAGTTCCCGCTGCTGGCGGTCGAGGGCGGCTGTATTATCAGCAAGGACGCCGACATCACGGCAGCCTTCCGCGTCGAGCTGCCCGAACTCTTTACCGTGACGGGTGCCGAGTACGAGGCGATGCACGCGGCCTGGTGCAAGGCCGTGAAGGTGCTGCCCGAATACAGCGTTGTGCTGAAGCAGGATTGGTTCATCCGCGAGCGATACCGTCCGGAGGTGACGAACGAAGCAGAAGCAGGCGCATCCGGCTCCGTCCGGCAAGAAGGAAGAAGGAGCAGCCAAATCGGCGGCGAGCAGGCGAGCTTCCTTTCGCGCAGCTACGAGCGCCACTTCAACGAGCGTCCTTTTCTGAACCACGCATGTTTCCTCTACCTGACCAAGACGACCAAGGAGCGGGCCCGCATGCAGTCCGACTTCTCGACCCTCTGCCGGGGCAACATCATTCCCAAAGAGGTAAATCCGGACACAGCCCGCGCGTTCCTCGAATCGGTGGATCAGTTCGAGCGCATTATCAACGATTCGGGACTGGTGACCCTCACACGCCTGACGGACGAGGAGATCACCGGCACACCCGACAGTCCGGGGCTGATCGAGAAATACTTCTCCCTCTCGCTCGACGATACGACCGTGTTGCAGGATATGGAACTGAAAGCCGAAGGGTTCCGCGTGGGCAACAAGCACGTCTGCCTGCACACGCTCTCCGACACGGACGATCTGCCGGGGCGCGTGAGTACGGAGAGCCGCTACGAGCGTCTCTCGACAGACCGTTCGGACTGCCTGCTCTCGTTCGCGGCACCGGTGGGCCTGCTGCTCGCGTGCGACCATATCTACAACCAGTGGCTCTTTCTGGACGACAGCGCCGAGAACCTGCGCCGCTTCGAGAAGAGCGCCCGCAACATGCACTCGCTCGCACGCTACTCGCGCTCGAACCAGATCAACAAGGAGTGGATAGACCGATATCTGAACGAGGCGCACTCGTTCGGGCTGACCTCGATCCGGGCGCACTTCGACGTCATGGCGTGGAGCGACGACGCGGAGGAGCTGCGCCGCATCCGCAACGACGCGGGCAGCCAGCTCGCCAAGATGGAGTGCCGCCCCCGCCACAACACCGTGGACGCCGCGACGCTCTACTGGGCGGCCATGCCGGGCAACGCAGGGGATTTCCCCGCCGAGGAGTCGTTCTACACCTTTATCGAGCCGGCCCTGTGCTTCTTTACGGGCGAGACGAACTACCGCTCGTCGAGCAGCCCCTTCGGGATCAAGATGTGCGACCGCATAAGCGGCAAGCCGCTGCATCTGGACATCTCGGACGAGCCGATGCGCCGGGGCTGGATCACCAACCGCAACAAATTCGTACTGGGGCCTTCGGGGTCGGGCAAATCGTTCTTTATGAACCACCTCGTGCGCCAATATTACGAGCAGGGAACGCATATCGTACTCGTGGATACGGGCAATTCGTACCAAGGTTTGTGCGAGCTGATACACAACAAGACCAAGGGCGGCGACGGGATTTACTTCACCTACACCGAAGAGCATCCGATCAGCTTCAACCCTTTCTACACGGACGACTACGTGTTCGAGACGGAAAAGCTGGACAGCATCGCCACGCTGCTTTTGACCCTGTGGAAGAGCGCCGACGAGAAAGTGTCGAAAACCGAGCTGACGGAGATCGGCAACGCCGTATCAGGCTACATCGGCCGCATCAGGGCCGACCGTTCGATACGCCCCTCGTTCGACACCTTCTACCAGTACCTCAAGGGGGAGTTCCGCGAAGAGCTCGAAAGCCGCGAGATCGAGGTGCGGCGCGAGGAGTTCGACATCCGCAACCTGCTGACCACGCTGCGGCCCTACTACCGGGGCGGGCGCTACGACTTCCTGCTGAACTCGCCCAGCGAGATCGACCTGCTCTCCAAACGTTTCATCGTCTTCGAGATCGACGCCATCAAGGACAACAAGGAGCTGTTCCCGATCGTGACGATCGTGCTGATGGAGGTTTTCATCAACAAGATGCGTCGTCTGAAGGGCATCCGCAAGATGCTGATTATCGAGGAGGCGTGGAAGGCGCTGGCATCCAACAATATGGCCTCATACGTCCAATATTTATACAAGACCGTCCGCAAGCACTTCGGCGAGGTGGTGACGGTCACGCAGGAGGTGCAGGACATCATTTCGTCGCCCATCGTCAAGGAGGCGATCATCAACAACAGCGATTGCAAGATTTTATTGGACCAGCGCAAGTTCATGAACCGCTTCGACGCCATCCAAACCCTGCTGGGCCTCACGGACAAGGAGAAGGCGCAGATACTTTCGATCAACCAGTCGCTCCATCCGGGCCGCAAGTACAAGGAGGTCTGGATAGGGCTGGGCGGCGTGCAGAGCGCCGTCTATGCCACCGAGGTCAGTAAACAGGAATATCTCGCCTACACGACCGAGGAGAGCGAGAAGATCGAGGTGCAGCGCCGGGCCGAATCTCTGGGCGGCGATATAGAGCTGGCGATCAAACAGCTCGCCGAAAAATAGTCATCAACCGGGGCCGACGCCCCGCAAACACCGAAAACATCATGTCGAAAATCATAAGTTGCGAACAACTCCGCCGTCTGGCCCGTCACCACGCGGGTATCGGCGAGATACTGACCGAAACGCTCCTGTCCCCCGATCATCGGGAACCGATGCCGGAGACGATCTTCGGCGAGATACGCGAACTCTGCGACCCTCCGGCCTGCGGACTTTCCGCCTGTGAACTTTCCGCCTGCGGACACGAGGCATCCGACCCCGCACCGGCTCCTTTCGGGGAACCCGCCGTAACGTTCGGCTGGCGCGAAGAGGAACTCCGGCGCAGGGAACGGGAGATGGGCCGCCTGTGCGGCAGGTGGGTGTCCGCGCCGAACCGCTGCGGCATCGAGATCGTCCGCGCGGGGGAGCACTTCGTCCTCAGATACCTTAAACGCAACGGCCGTCCGACCGGCGAGCGTTATGTGCTGGTCTGGCTCGACGGGGATATTCTCTATTACGGCTCCGGCGACCGGATTACGATTCTGGCGCTCGACACGCAGACCGATACGCTGATGGTATCGCCGGGAGAGGATTACACCCGCCAGCGGGAAAACGAAAGATAGGGAGGCGGCCATGTGCAGGAGAAATAACGAATACCCCATACCGGCCTCGCACCTCTACTTCAGGATGTCGGAGATCGCGGGCCGCTGGTGCAGCCGCGAAGGGTCGCCGGAGGTACGGATATACCACAACGAAGCACGCCGGGCCGGCGGCTACCACGTGGCCTTCGCCTACGATGCGAAGACCGTGCTGCGGCGTCCGCTGCGGCAGATGTGGGGCCTCTGTTACTTCGACCTGTGGGGCCGCATCGGTCTTTCCTACGACCACGAACGCGACGTACTGACCCTCGCGGGCTACGGCGACTACTACCGCGCGGAGGAATAAAATCCCGCGAATGTAAAACCCATAAAACAACGAAAGAAAATGAAACGATGGATATGGCTCATGTGCCTCGTTCTGGCCTGCTTCACCCAGCGGGCCGCGGCGCAGTGGACGGTCATCGACCCGTCCAACCTCGTACAGAACATCAAGAGTGCCGTGCAGAGTTCCACGACGGCATCCAACATGATTAAGTCTCTGCAAGAGAGCGTAAAGATTTATAACCAAAGCAAGGCGTATTACGACGCCCTGAAATCGGTGCACAACATCATCAAGGACGCCCGCAAGGTGAAGCTCACGATCGAGATGGTCAGCGAGATCACGGATATTTACATGTCGGGATTCAACCGTATGGTCACAGACCGCAACTTCACCCCCGGCGAGCTGGCGGCCATCTCGGCCGGTTACGCCCGGCTGCTGGAGGAAGGCGGGGCGCTGGTCACGGAGCTGAAGAACATCGTGACCTCCGGCAACGGCCTCTCGCTCTCGGACAAGGAGCGCATGGACGTAGTGGATCAGATCTATACCCGGATGCTGCGCTACCGTAACCTCACGCGCTATTATACCGACAAGGCGATCTCCGTCTCGTTCCTGCGCAGCCAGTCCAAAGGCGATGCCGCCCGCGTGCAGGCGCTCTACGGCAAACCCTCCGAAAGATATTGGTAGCCATGACACCGCTCGCAACAAATTTCGACAACCTGCACCAAGTGCTGCGCAATCTCTATCAGGAGATGCTGCCCCTGTGCGGGGATATGGTCGGCATCGCCAAAGGCGTGGCCGGTCTGGGAGCGCTTTTTTACGTGGCCTATCGGGTATGGAAGGCGCTGGCCTCGGCCGAGCCTATCGACGTGTTCCCGCTGCTGCGTCCCTTCGCCATCGGGCTGTGTATCATTATGTTTCCGACCGTCGTACTGGGAACGGTGAACGCCGTGCTTTCGCCCGTGGTGCAGGGCACGCACGCCATCCTCGAAGGGCAGACGACGGACATCGCCGCCTACCAGAAGCAGCGGGACGATCTCGAATACGAGGCCCGCGTGCGCGAAGGCAAGGCGTGGCTGGTGGACGACGAGGTGTACGACCAACAGCTCGCCGAACTGGGCATTATGGATCTGGGCGAAATAATCAGTATGTGGTGGGAGCGGACGTGGCACGGAATCAAGATGTGGTTCCGAGAGCTGGTGCGCGACTTCTTCGAGCTGCTGTTCAACGCCGCAGGACTCACGGTGGACACGCTGCGGACGTTCTTTCTGGTCGTGCTCTCCATTCTCGGGCCGCTGTCGTTCGCTCTTTCCGTTTACGACGGTTTTCAGGGAACGCTCACGCACTGGCTCTCCAAATACATCTGCGTCTATCTGTGGCTGCCCGTAGCCGACCTCTTCTCGGCCGTGCTGGCCAAGATACAGGTGTTGATGCTTCAAGCCGACATTGCGGCGCTGCAAGACCCCAGCTACATTCCGGACGGCTCGAACGGCGTCTATATCATCTTCCTGATTATCGGGATCATCGGCTATTTCACCGTGCCGACCGTAGCCGAGTGGATCGTGCAGGCGGGCGGCGGTTCGGGGCTGGGCGGCGTCAACCGTGCTTCGTCGTTCGCTGCCGGTGTCGCGGGCGGCGCGACCGGAGCTTTGATCGGCAAAGCCTTTGGGCGCGGCGGCAAATCGAAATACGGCGAGAGCGACGACAGCGGCCCCCAAGGCGATAACCTCGCCACGAAGGATGGCGGAGGGGCGTCCGGCGGCCATTGACGGAATGCAGCCGATCGCTTTTGTAGCGATTGAACCGCATGTCAGCCGCACCTTTTTCTGTGCGGCTCAATAGAAGAGATAAACCCGATAAAACGACAAAAAATGGAATTCAAATCGTTGAAAAACATCGAAACGAGCTTCCGGCAGATACGGCTCTTCACGCTCGTCTTCCTCGGACTGTGCGCCGTGGTGGCTGTGTTCAGCGTCGTGAAGAGCTACCAGTTCGCCCAGCGCCAGCGCGAGAAGATCTATGTGCTCGATCAGGGTAAGTCGCTGATGCTGGCCCTCTCGCAAGACCTCAGCCAGAACCGGCCCGTCGAGGCGCGGGAGCACGTCCGCCGCTTCCACGAGCTGTTCTTCACGCTGGCGCCCGACCGGGCGGCCATCGAGAGCAACATCAACCGCGCCCTGTTCCTGTGCGACAAGAGCGCCTACCACTACTCGCAGGATCTTCAGGAGAAGGGCTACTACAACCGCGTGGTGGCGGGCAACATCAATCAGCAGGTGCAGGTCGATTCGGTGGTCTGCGACTTCAATACCTATCCGTACCGCGTAACGACCTATGCACGGCAGATGATTATACGCGAGAGCAACGTCACCGAACGCTCGCTCATCACGCGCTGCAACCTCATCAACTCGGTGCGCTCGGACAACAACCCGCAGGGTTTTACGATGGAGCGCTTCGAGATCGTCGAAAACCGCGACCTGCGGGTCATAGCACGATAAATTATGATACGGAAATGGATAAAACGCGCCGGAGAGCGGATCGAGGATCGGCTGCGGCACCTGTGCGGGGCCCTCAGTCCCGACAAGAGGGTTATTGCGATCATTACGCTCTTCGTGCTCTTCGCCGCACTGTCGCTGTATAGCACCGTTTCGGCGATCTACTCTCTGGGGCGCAGCGACGGGGAGCGGATACGGATCGAACACCTGCGACGGCTTGCACCGCAGCCGGAGCAGAGGCACAAGCCGGAATCCTTCGGAAATTCAGATGCAAAGCCGCAGCAGGAAGCAGCCTTTCCCGCTGAAACAGAACGAACACAGTCCGGGGCGGACAGCTCCGAACGATTAAACACGACCGATTATGAAAGAGAACGAGAAACACGGCAGTAACGAACAGCCTGCACCGGAGAAGCCCGCGAAGGAGCTTACCGAGCAGCAAATACAGCAGCGGCGCAAGATGATCGTCTTCCCGCTGATGCTGCTGGTCTTCGCCGCGATCATGTGGCTCATTTTCGCCCCTTCGGGCGGTGAGGAGACCACCGAACAGGCGGGGCTCAATACCAGCCTGCCCACGCCGGAGCAGAGCGGCATTGTCGCCGACAAACGCGACGCCTACGTGCAGCAGGAGATGAAGGCCAAACAGGAGGCCAAGATGCGCTCGCTGGAAGATTTCGCCTTCTCGCTGGGCGAGGAACCCGAGAGCGAGGAGGAACGGGCCGCACGCGAGGAAAGTGAGCTGCGCATGGCCCCCAAACCCGTAGAATACTACGAGGCACCCTCGCGCTTCGAGAGCGGAACCCTGCACTCATCGGTGGGGGCGTACCACGACCTGAACCGTCAGATAGGCAGCTTCTATGAAGAGACGCAGAACGAGGCCGAAAGCGACAGAGAGAAGGAGTTGCAGGAACGCATCGACCGGCTCGAAGCGCAGTTGGAGGACGAACAGGCCCGGCAGAGCGTCGAGGAGCAACAACTGGCCCTGATCGAGAAGTCCTACCAACTGGCCTCGAAATACATGAACGGAGGGCAAAATGCGGGCGGTGCGGCGGAAGCCGTCCAGACCACCCCGACGGGCGGTGCATCCCGCAGCGGTAGGAGCACCGTGCAACCCGTCGCCCAAGTGCGCCGAGAGGTCGTCTCGCGCCTCGCGGCCCCGATGCCCGACTCGGTATTCGTCGCGGAGTTCACGAAGCCCCGCAACTGGGGATTCAATACTGCGGCGGGTAACGAGAACCCCGTACAGAAAAACAGCATCGGGGCCTGCATTTATCGCACGACAACCGTGACGGACGGCAAGGAGGTGCCCCTGCGCCTTACCGAACCGATGAAAGCCGGCGGCGTGCTGATCCCCGCGAACACCGTACTTACGGGCACGGCCCGCATCGACGGGGAGCGCATGACGATCACGGTCAATGCCGTGCAATACCGGGGCAGCGTAATACCGGTCGAGTTGCTGGTTTATGACATGGACGGAGGCGAGGGCATCAGCGTCCCCGCATCCGACGAGATCAGCGCCGTGAAGGAGATCGCCGCCAATGCGGGCTCAGGATTGGGAAGCAGCATCACCATTACGGACGATGCGGGGACGCAACTGCTCTCCGATCTGGGACGCAGCGTCATACAAGGCACGGCGCAGTACGTCGGGCAGAAGATGCGGCAGGTCAAGGTGACGCTCAAAGCAGGGTACCGTGTCCTGCTGCTGCCCCCGCTGGAATAACACGCAAGCCACTGAATATCCATAAACCGAACACATTAAAGAAAGACGAGTTATGAACCGAAAGAAAATCGAGAGCACAGTCCGCTCGCAAAACCTTTGCTCGCCGGCAGCGAAGGAAAACAAGCCGGGCGCAGTAAAAAAAATCCTTTTATCGTTCGCACTTTTAGGATGCGTAACGGGTGCCTCGGCGCAGGAGGCCGCCGAAACCGCAGCGCCGGACATACCGGCTGCCGCGACACCCTCGACGGGCGACTACTTCGGCGGGCTGACCCGTCCGCTGACCTTCGACCGCATGATCCCGCCTTACGCGCTGGAGGTGACCTTCAACAAGACCACGCACGTTATTTTCCCCTCGGCCATCCGCTACGTCGATCTGGGCTCGGCAGACCTTTTGGCCGCCAAAGCCGACGGCACGGAGAACGTTTTGCGCGTCAAGGCCGCCCTGCGCGACTTCTCACGCGAGAGCAACCTCTCGGTGATAACGGAAGACGGCGCCTACTATTCGTTCAACGTCAAGTATGCCGACGAACCGGTGAAGCTGTCGGTCGAGATGACCGACTTCCTGCACGACGGCGAGGCGGTGAACCGCCCCAACAACGCGCTGGAGATCTACATGGAGGAGCTGGGAAGCGAATCGCCGCTGCTGGTGAAGCTCATTATGAAGTCGATCTACAAGAACGACCGCCGCGAGGTAAAGCATATCGGCTGCAAGCGTTTCGGCATCCAGTACCTACTCAAAGGCATCTACTCGCACAACGGGCTGCTCTATTTCCACCTGCAACTGAAGAACTCCTCGAACGTGCCTTTCGAGGTCGATCACCTCACCTTCAAGATCGCGGATAAGAAGGTCGCCAAGCGCACGGCCATTCAGGAGCAGGTCATCCGGCCCCTGCGTGCCCACAACAACGTGCAGGTGATCCGGGGCAAGAGCAGCGAGCGCATGGTCTTCACGCTTCCGAAGTTCACCATTCCCGACGACAAGCACCTCGTGGTGGAGCTCTACGAGAAAGAAGGCGGACGCCACCAGACCTTTACGATCGAAAATGCCGATCTGGTGCGTGCCGAGGTCATCAACGAATTAAAGGTCAAATAGCATGAAACGGTTGGCATTGCTGCTATCGCTGGCCCTCGGTCTGGCTTTGGCTCCGGAGGCCCATGCCCAGCGTACCCTGCCCGGAATGCGGGGGCTGGAGGTACGCGCGGGCATGGCGGACGGCTGGTACTCCGCCTCCGGGCGCAGCACCACGGGATACTACTTCGGAGCGGCCATGAGCCGTTATGCGGGCCGTGCGAACAAGTGGGTCTTCGGGGCGGAGTACCTCTGCCGCAATTACCCCTACAAAGCAGGGAGTATCCCCGTAGCGCAGTTCACGGGCGAAGGGGGCTACTACTATAAGTTTCTCGCGGACGGCTCCAAAACCTTCTTCCTCTACATCGGCGGCTCGGCCCTGTTGGGGTACGAGACGGTGAACTGGGGAGATAAAATGCTGTACGACGGCTCCACGATCCGAAGCCGCGAGGGATTCCTCTACGGAGGCGCGGTGACGCTGGAGGCCGAAGCCTATATCACCGACCGCATCGTACTATCGGTATCGGGCCGCGAGCGTGTGCTCTGGGGCACGACGACAGGGCATTTCCACACGCAGTTCGGAATAGGCGTGAAATTCATCATCGACTGACATTCATCCACCACTTTTTATTAACCGCCGCACGAAACGGCATAAAATCAATTAAATCTATGAAAAAGATGATTTTGGCAGCCACGGCTGCCCTGGCCATGCTGGCCTCCTGCAACAAGCACACCGACGAGATCGCAGACTCGGCGACGGGCAGCGTAGTGAAAATCACCCTGACGGACAAGACGCCCGAAACCCGCGCCTTCTTCGACCAGACGGCGGCGGCCGAGAGTTGGGAGAAGAAGATAGGCACGCTCACGCTGTTCGTGTTCGACGGCAACGGGGACGCCGTACTGCAACGCAACTTCACCGCTGCGGAGATTTCGGGACAGACGGCGACCATTCCCGTACCGGACGCCACACCGGGGCAAACGTACAGCTTCTATGCCATCGCCAACGGCAGCGCCCTTTCCGGAATCGGCACACTGGACGACCTGCGAAGCCAGACCGAGAGCGAGATCGCGGACTATAACGGTACGTTCGACGAGGTGACGACGAAGGCCAAACGCTCCGCAGGGTTCACTATGACCGGCTCGGCGACGCAGGCCATCGCTGCGGCCGGGCAGACGACCACCGTGCAGATCGCGCTCGAAAGGCTCGTGTCGAAAGTAGCCGTACAGGCCACGACCGACAGCAAGTTCGCCGCGACTTATCCGGGTCGCGTGCGGATCGCTTCGGCGACCGTTTCCCGTGCGGCATCCTCGGCCTCCTATTTCAACGTCGGCACGTCGCATTCCGGAGGAACCCAGAACCGCGAACATTCCGGAGGAACCATGCCTCTGTTCGCAGCACAGACTTTCAGCCATACGCAGGCAGCGAAAGAGCAGAGCGGGAAATATGCCAATCTGTTCTATATCTACGGCAATGAGGACAACATGGCTGCCGAGAGCGTACTGCTGACCCTCGAAGGCATTTACGATCATGACGGGGATTTCGGAACGACGGACGACCAGATGCCCGTAAGTTACGAGATCGAACTCGCCGGGGATTCGGGTAAGGCTATCAACCGCAATACCTACCGCCGCGTAACGGTGAACATCAGCGGCCTGACGGGTGCCGACGTGGCCGTGACGATCACCCCCGCAGACTGGGAAGGGCCGTTCAATCAGGATGTCAATATCGGTATGTAGCATCGGAAGGGAAGGGACAGGGTGCAATCGTCCCAGTCTTTTCCCTTTATTCATTTTTCATTATGAGAAACCTACTGATTCTAATTATGCCGCTGCTCGTTTTGGCGGTCGGTTGTTCCAAAGAAGATATTGCTCCGGCCGAGGAGTCTGCGACCCGTTTTACGCTGCGGGTGTGTCCGGAAGAAACGCAGGCGGTTACCCGGGCCGCGGACGAACGGGCCGTCAAGGATATGAACGTTTTCCTCTTCGATCCGCAGGGCATACGCCCGTCGCAGCATTTTTACGTGCAGGGCGGCATATTGGAGCGTTCCATTCCCGCCGGCCGGTACGATGTGTATGCCGTAGCCAACTTGCATGAAGATATGGGTCCGATGAGCAGGGAGGCGCTGTTGGCCTATGAGTTCCGCGTACCCCGAAGTTACACGTCGCTGCCCATGTCCGGATATGCGGCATGTACGGTCGGGAAAGGGACGCCGGAGGCTACGGTCACCGTCCGGCGCAACGTGGCCAAAATCGTCTGCAACATCTCCTTCTACGGGGTGGACTACGACCTGAAGCTCCAATCCGTGCAGATGATGGATATGGCAGATGTCACCACGCTGTTTGCGGAGGATCAGCAGGCCCGCAAGCTCACCTCTTCCGAGCTTTCGGCGATCGCATCGTATGAGAACCGCAAGGCATCGCGCACGTTCTTCTTGGCGGAGAACTGTCGGGGCGAGGTGCCGGGAATAACCTCTCAGGAGCAGAAATGTGCCGGCAACGCACCCGAAGGAGCGACCTTCCTGCGGATCAAAGCGCAGCGCGAAGGCAAACTGCTGACCTACGACGTATATCTGGGAGAGAACAATACGACCAACTTCGACGTGCGCCGCAATACGGTATATACGCTCAATATCGTCATCAAGGGCGAAAACGCGGTCGATACCCGTGTGGATGCGTTCGAGGTCGGGATTTCGGACAACTTCCCTTACGAGGGCTATCGGTTCGAGGGCTATTGTCTGTACGACCCCGGCCGGCAGCTTACGATCACCGTGGACGATCCGCAAAAGGCAGGCAGCCTCTCGGCGACGGTTCGCTTCGTCTCAGGAAAGAACGGGGCCTTCTTCTTCAACGGGCAGCCGCTCACCTCGTCCGTCACCTTCCCGCTCGACGACCCTTCGGGCGTTTACAGTTTCCCCGTGGACTACTTCCCCGGCGATTGCTATACCGCCGACAATCATCGCCTCGTCTATGAGGTGGCTGTAAGCAACACGGACGGGTACAGCTATACGAAAACGTTTACGCACGACTTTTATAATCTCCTGACGATATATACCTACTGGAAGCGCGGGACTACCCACCGCGGCCGGGGAGGCGTCGATAAAGAGAATATGACGGTCGTAAAATGGAGCTCATCCTATACGCCCGAAGACAATCGCGTGATGATATTGTCGCTGGACGACGGGCCGCTTGTGCCTCTCAAACCGGTGGATGGGTCGAGAGTCGGGGGTTGGTATGCGGATCGCGGCCTCACGCAGTTCGTTTCGGCGGAAAATCCTTACCGCCATCCCATGAAAATTTTTCGGGATACGCTCTACGTGGACTTCGTGCAGGAAGCCGTCTATATCTACACCCATGTCGATCTGGTCGAGATAAGTTGCGACGGCGCGTACCGGATCGATCAGGAAAAACAGGCGTTCGTAGTTCCGATAGGAAGCCGCTGCACGTTCAAGGGGATCGGAGGGAAAACGGTCGCCGTCTGGTGGAGCAACTTCATCGGCCACTATCCCCGCAAGGAGCTGTCGCGGGAGCCGGAGTATTCCTTTACCGCATGGGAAAACTGCAATGTCGTTCCCGAATTTCAGACCGATTAACCTCTCTCAACGCTCCGCCGATACCTTTTGCCGGATGCGGCGGCTACTCATTCCAACAAAATAGAAACACGATGAAAAGATTATTTGTACTGCTGCTGTTCGTCCTCGCGGCGAACGCAGCTTCGGCTCAATATACGGCCGTGCGCGTCAATGCGCTGGGACTGGCAACGGGAACCGTCCATGCCGGTGTGGATGTGGCCGTATCGGAAAAATGGTCTGTCGAAGCGTCGGCATATTGGAACCCGATCTCGACCGAAAGTCTGCGAACCAAAGTGCTGGGAGCCGTCGTGGGTGTGCGCCGCTGGCGCTTCGAGCCGCACGTCGGCTTCTTTTGGGGCGTGCACTCCGCCCTCGCACAGTATCGCGTCGGGAACCGGAACAAACGCTACAACGGCTGGACTGTCGGCGTAGGTGCCAGCGCGGGCTACTCGTGGATGCTGCATAGGCGGTGGAATTTCTCGCTCGAAGGCGGCATCGGCCTGTATTACATGAACGATACGCGCTGGAACCCCGCACCGCCGCCCGGCGAAGATGTCTTTCTGCGGCATTACCGCCGTATCGTACTGGCTCCGGCGAAGCTGGAAGCCTCTTTCTCTTATATGTTTTAGAATCCCGAGATATGAAAAAGCTCTTGTTTTTAGGACTATTGCCGCTTCTGTCCGCATCCTGCACGAAGGATAGCGGCAGCTACCCGCCCGATGGGCCGCAGTCCCCCGAAGCTGTCGCTTCGCAGGTGGAAATATCTTTTGCGGCTGCGGACAACGGATTTCCGACACGAAATTCGGAGGATGAAAATACCATTGCAGACGTGAACCTTTACCTGCATAACGTGCAGACGGGTTCGCTGGAACATCACTATCTGACCGCAGGGAACGCTTCGCGGACGATGACGATAGCTCACGGCCGTTACGAAGCGTATGCCATCGCCAATACGAGGGAAGATATGGGGCCGATGACGCTCCTGCGATTGCAGGAAGCGATGTACGTTCTCGATGTATCGGGAGATACCGATGAGAGGTTTGCGATGAGCGGCCGGCAGTCTTTCACCGTATCGGGGGCTACCGATGTCGCGATACTCCTGCGGCGGTGTGTGGCAAAACTGACTCTGAACGTCACGACGGCCGGCGCCTTTACGGATTTCGAACTCCGATCCTGTCAGGTAACGGGCGTACCGTCCTGCGTGCCGTTCTTCGCTGAAAGCAAACCCACAGCGGACAGCGAAGTGACATCCTTTCCGAAGAGCATCCTTTCCGGACGCAGCTACTCCGTTGTTCTTTACCTTCCCGAAAACGCTCAGGGCGAAGTGCCGGGCATCACCGACCCGCGGCAGCGCAGCCGCGAAAACGCCCCGCAATACGCCACCTGCATCCATCTCGAAGGCGAGACGTCGGGCCGTAAGGTCGATTATTACATCTATCCCGGCAGCAACGTCACGACCTCTTTCGACATCCTGCGTAACCGTCATTATAACCTCGATGTGACGATTTCGGGGGCCAATGCGACGGATATGCGTCTTTCGACGCTCGGCGCTACCTTCACGGAACTACCTCGGACGTGCTGCGTGGGCGACGATATTTTTACCGAGATGAGGGTCGAGAGCACCGATCCCGACGGTCGCTACACGCTGACCGTCGAACAGGAGAAGGGCGAAGGTACGATAACATTCGACGGTACAGCCATGACGACCGGAATTCCCGTCGCATTGCCCGGCGGAGCCGGAATTAAAACAGCACGGATCGGATACTGCCCGACAGTTGCAGGCGAAGCCGTGCTGACATTCGTCCTGCGGGATGCCTATGATTATGAAATTCGCCGTACGCTGACGACCGAGGCGGTCGAAAAACCCTCTCTCGATGTTACGCTGACACCGCCTTCGGCAATCGTCGTCGGCAATCCCGCCACTTTTACGTTGGAAATCAGAGGAAGCGATGACGCCGCAATCTCTACCTTCACTTGTTCCGATCCGCAGGCCGTTTTCGTATTTCCCGCAGGGACAGGGCTCGGCGGCAACGAAGCCATGTTAGGCAATGGAACCCACAGTTTCTTGCTCGACACCCGTGTTACCGGCGAGCTGACGGTTACGGTGCGGGTAAGCGACGGCAGCGGCCATAGCGTACAGCGGCAATGCACGGTAACGTCCCGTTATCCGAAATTCTCCGCAATGATACGAACCATGTCCTCGGCGGCTCTCTATTCGGACAGTCCGATGACGCTGATCATCCGTTCGACCGAATACGCGGGCGACTATACCGTAAGTTATACGACGACCTCGACGAATTGCAGGGTTTCGTATGGCGGTTTCATGTTACACCCCGACAGTCCTGTAACCCTCGAAACCGGACAACATGTTTTTACCGCCAACTCTTCCTATGCCGAGCGGACGGAATTCGTCTTTACGATTACGGACATCTACGGGCAAAGTCAACAAGCACGGGCGTCGATTACATGGAGGTAGTCGGCCCGTCTTCTCGGCTTATGATAAGAAAAAAGTTGTAAAACAATGAAGAAGATGTTATTGCACAGCCTCGTCGTGTGCCTGCTGCTGGGCGGTTGTACCGTTACGGGCAGGCTTCAGCGCCGGGGCTTGGGCGCACGGGCGAACTATGCGCCCAAAGAACAAAAGCAGGAGCCGAAAAAGGAGTCCGCACCGCAATATGTCGAATACAAGCACCGCGACAGCCTGAAGCCCGTCTATTTCCTGCCTACGACTACGCTCGAAAACGGCGAGCGCGTCATGTCGCTCGAACTCGACGAGGTGGTCGTGGTGGCCAAATCGCGCACCGTCGCCGAACGTATGGGCAAGGTCTGCATCGACTTTGTGATCGAGCTGCCGCGCCAGTTGCAGGGTAATTGTCAGAGCGTGGCCGTAACACCCATGCTCCACAAGACGGACAGCCTCGTGCCGCTTCAGCAGATCAGTATCCGGGGCGGGCTGTTCAGCCGCGTGCAGGATCGCAACTATTGGCAGTTCGACCAATACGTGCGGGTCTTCAAGCCCGATGCGGCTGCCGAGCAGCGGGCTTTCGAGCGTTTCGTCAAGCACCCCTATCCGGAGGGCGTGCGGCTGGATTCCATCGTCGAAGGCCGTGAGAAGATCAGCTATTACTACACGCAGGAAGTCCCGACCAAAGGCGAAGGCAAGACGATGCACGTCACACTTGAGGGAGCGGTCGTAGGGCTGGACGGCAGCCGTTACGATATGCCGCCGCTCGATACGCTGGAATACAACATATCCTCGATGCTGACCTTCGCGGACACCACGAGGCGCTACCTGACCAGAGTGATCGAGAAGTATGCCGTGGTCAAAGACCGCAACTACCTTGCCTTCGAAGTCGGCAAATCGGACATTATCGACACGCTGGAAACCAATGCCGTTCAGCTCGCCCGCATCGAAGCCCTGATGGACGGACTGATAAACCAGCGGGAGTTTTACGTGGACAGTATCGTGCTGACCGCTTCGGCATCACCGGAAGGAGCGCTCGCGCTCAACGAGCGTCTGGCCCGCGAGCGTGCCCTGTCGCTCAAACGGCGTCTGGGCGAACGTTTCGGGCGGCAGGTCGATACGCTGATCGCCGTGCGCTCCGTAGGCGAGAACTGGACGGAGCTGGGGCGCTTGATCGCCGCCTCGGACAGTCTGCCGCACCGCGAGGCGATCCTTGCGCTGTTCGGTGCGGAGAAGAATCCCGACCGGCGCGAAGCGGCCCTGCGCGGCAGGTATCCGCAGGAGTATAAATATATCCGGGAGCGGCTCTATCCGCTGTTGCGCTCGGTCGATTTCAAATACGACCTGCGGCGCGTGGGCATGGTGAAGGATACGATCCATACGACCGTACCCGATACGCTCTACGCGCGGGGCGTGAAGCTGCTCGACGAAAGGCGCTACGGCGAAGCCCTCACGATATTGGCTCCTTACCATGACCGAAATACGGCAATCGCGCTGCTCTCGCTCGGCCATGACGACCGCGCTTACGAAGTGCTCTCCGCGCTGCCCGAATCGGCCGAGGCGTGCTACCTGAAAGCCATCGCCTGTTCGCGGCTGGGCCGCAGGGAGGAAGGGCGCAAATGGTTCGAGCGGGCGTGCGAGCTGAAAGAGACATTCGAATACCGGGGCAGGCTCGACCCGGAAATATCCAACCTTTTAACCGATGACTGACGATGAGAAAAAGAGCGATCGCGGCCACGATGCTGCTGACAGCGGCTATGGCCTTTACCTCGTGCGCCAAACTGTATGAGGAAGAAACAACGGAAACCCTGAAACGCCCGCAGACGGACATCGAGATTCCGGAGGACAACCCCTGGGACGAAGTGCCGGACAGCGATACGGGGACTGGACATTAAAGAGCGGACGCAATGCGAACGGATGTAATTTTTTATACGGATGCGGCCTCCGGCCTCGGCCGGCTGCCCGACAACTCCATCGACTGTATCGTAACCTCGCCCCCGTACTGGCAGCTCAGGGATTACGGACTCTCTCCGATACTGTTCGGCGGGCGGCAGGAGTGTGAACACGATTTCGATGATTACGCCATCTGCCGCAGTTGCGGCGGCTGGCTGGGGCAGTTGGGGCAGGAACCCTCCCGCGAGATGTTCTTGGAGCATCTCGTGGGCATCTTCGACGAGTGCCGCCGCGTATTGAAAAGTACGGGGACGCTATGGGTGAACCTCGGCGATTCGTACAGCAAACTCAATAAATACAACCGCCCAGACGATTGGCCGCCGGGTAAAAACGCCCATTGTCTGAAAACACTGCGCGTCGATCTGTCGATACACCGAGTTCCGCACAAATCGCTGTGCAATATTCCGGGGCTGTTCGCCGAGATGATGATCCTGCGAGGGTGGATACTGCGCAACGAGATTATATGGCATAAGCCCTCGGCTGTGCCTACTCCCGTCAAAGACCGTTTTACGGTGGATTTCGAGAAGGTGTTTTTCTTCGCCAAATCCCCGAAATACGACTTCCGGCAACAGTTAGAACCTTATGCCGGGAATGAGACGAACAGAATATCCAGACAGCCGGAACATCCGACAGGTTCGAAATCCAGAAACGACCTTCAAGGCAGGAACAAACGGACGGTTTGGCGGATTACGACCGAAATCAGCCACGAGAAGCACTACGCCCCCTATCCGCAGAAATTGATCGAGACACCCATCGAGGCGGGGTGTTCGCCGGGCGGCGTAGTTCTCGACCCTTTTCTGGGAAGCGGGACGACGGCCCTTGTCGCCCGCAGGCTGGGACGGCACTACATCGGCATCGAGCCGAATCCGGAATACGTCGCCATAGCCCGTTCTCGGCTGGAACGGGATCCCGAACCCTCAAAACAGTAAGGAGGCCATGCGAATCGGATTAGTGGATGTGGACGGGCGCAACTTCCCGAACCTCGTGCTGATGAAACTTTCGGCGTGGCATAAGCTCCGGGGCGATACGGTGGAATTTGCCGATCCCGTGGCGGGGCGTTACGACAAAGTGTATTTGTCGAAGGTCTTTACCCATACGCCCGATTGCCGGGATGAATACCGCTGCGAGGTGATACGCGGCGGAACGGGCTACCGCGATTATACGACGACACTGCCGGAGGCGGTCGAACATACGTGTCCGGATTACTCGCTTTACGGCGTGGGCGAAGCCTACGGCTTTCTCACGCGCGGATGCCCGAACCGATGCCCATGGTGCGTAGTACCACGCAAAGAGGGCGCTATCCGGCCCCATGCCGACATCGAAGAGTTCCTCGCCGGACGCAAGCGGGCCGTACTTCTCGACAATAACGTGCTGGCTTCCGCATGGGGCCTCGCACAGATCGAAAAGATCGTCCGCTTGGGCGTGCGGGTGGACTTCAATCAGGGGCTCGACGTGCGGCGTATCGCCCGCAACCCGGAACTCGCAGAGCTGCTCGCACGGGTCAGGTGGCTGCGCTTCCTGCGAATGGCCTATGACAGCTGTGCCGTGCAGGAGGATGTACATAACGTCGTAAAACGGCTCGTCAAATGTGGCTTGTCGCCCCGTAAACTGTTCTTCTACGTGCTGGTGCGCGACGACATCGGCGATGCGCTGGAACGTATTCGGGAACTGAAGGCGTTGGGATGCGTGCCCTTCGCACAGCCGTATCGGGATTTTTCGGGCGACGCTAAACCCTCGCGGGAGGCGTGGCGGCTGGCCTACTGGTGCAATAACAAGCGATTGTTCAATGCGATAGACTTCGCGGATTACAAATGCAAATAAACAAAAAAGCGATGAAAAAGTTACTTTTTGCGGCGATGGCCGCACTCGGACTGCTCGCATCCTGCGACAAGGAGCTGGACATTCAGCAGGCGTACAGCTTCTCGCTGGAAACGATGCCCGTACCCAAGCGTATCGGCGTAGGCGAAACCGCCGAGATACGCTGTACGTTGGTACGTGAGGGGGCGTATGCCGACGCCCGCTACACGATCCGCTATTTCCAACCCGACGGCAAGGGAGAGTTGCGGATGGACGACGGAACGGTGTTCCTTCCCAACGACCGCTATCCGCTGGAGCGCTTCTCGTTCCGTCTTTATTACACCTCCCGTAGCGACGACCAGCAGACCATCGACGTCTATATCGAGGACAACATGGGACAGGTGGTGCAACAGAGCTTCACGTTCCAGAACGACAGCGATACGGGCGGCGAAGAGCAATAGTCACAAACGAACATCAGTGCCCGGCCGAAACCGGGCATTTTTAATTCGAGAACCTTATGACAGAACAGGAAAAAGCAGATATCGCCTTGCTCGAACGGGGCGGACGAAAACATAATATGTTCATGACCCTGCCTTTGGAACGACGTACCGAGGCGGTATGCCGCCGCGCCGTCGAGATCGACGGAGAGAATATCCGATATGTCCCCCGCCATATGCGTACCGAAAAGCTGTGTTATACGGCCGTGCGGAATTGGGATTATGCCCTCGACTATGTGCCGGAAGAGCTGAAAACGCCCTCGATGTGCATGGCTGCTGTCGAACGTTACGGCCCGGCGCTGCTGTTCGTGCCGCAGGAGCGCCGAACAGAGGCCCTGTGCGAAGCCGCGGTGAAAAACGACGTATGGGCCTTGCCTGCCGTTCCCGACCGGCTCAAAACGGAACAGATGTGCATGGATGCGGTGACGAAGGACGGCTGGGTGTTGGAGTTCGTGCCCCAAGCGATGAAAACTCCGCAGATGTGCCGGCTGGCCCTGAACGCCCCGCTGGCCAAATTTCGGGAGAACCGAAGCGTCCTTCAATTCATTCCCTATGCCGACGTGTGTCTGGAAGGTATGAAAAAATACCGGCAGGAAGGGGCCGATATGGTAAGTTTGTTGGCGGACATCGAACCGGAGGTGATGGACGAGCGCATCGCCCTGTACGGAGTTCGTACCGACCCGTCGTGCCTGACGGCCCTGCCGAAACGGTGGAAAACAAGGACGGTATGCACGGCGGCGGTACAGAGCGACGGGATTATGCTGCACGACGTACCGGAACATTTACGCACGAAACGTATGTGCGAGGCGGCCGTATCGTCCAGCATCCATGCACTTCCTTATGTACCGGAGGCATTGCATACCACCGACCTGTACCGGAAAGCGATGGTGAACGACCCTGCCGCCATTCAATATTTCAAGCCGGAACTGCTGACACGGGAGATGTGCCATGAGGCATTGTATTCGAGCTATGACCTGCGGGTACTTCGGTACATTCCCTACAAAGAGATCCACGAGCAGTTGTTGGAGCGTTGCGAGGGATACTCACGAACCAAACATTTTCTGGACAGTATGAATCCGGACTATATGACCCCGAAGCTGGCGGAGATGATCTTTGCCAAAGAGCCGGAGTTGTTTTTCAACATTCCCGAAAAATTCAAGGATAAGGAGCTGTGCGAAACGGCGGTACGGTACGACGGCTCATATTTACGGATGGTTCCCGAAAAACTCAAGACGCCGGAGTTGTGCATGGAAGCCATACGCCGCAGTCCGTATGCCATACCGTTTATCCCGGAGGCAATGAAAAGTCCTGACCTTTATATGAATCTGGTAAAAGAGAATCCGCAGAATTTATACGGAATACCCGAAGACGACCGGACTTACGAGATGTGCAAAGAGGCTTTTGACAATACCTACGGAAAAGATAAAACCGATTACAGCGTCGCCGGTGCGCTGACAGAGCCGTCGATGGCTCTGCAAATGGTTCGGGAGCAGGATAATCCTAAAACAATCGACTTTTTGATAACCGTAATGCGTCCCAAAGCCATTTCGGAAGAAGTAGCGTTGGAAGCCGTCCGGAAAAACGGACATGTCCTGCACCTTATACCGGAAAACGTCATTACGCAGCAGGTGGGCGAGGCCGCCGTCAGGAATCATTCGCAGGCGATTCAATGGGTTCCTCACGACATACGCACGGCGGATATGTGCCTGTATGCCTTTAAGAACCATTCCGAGCTGGATATTTACACTCCGGATCGGATCAGGTGCGAAGACAATGTTTATGTATTCGCCCGAAAGATGGACGAGCTGCTCCGCCAACCGATTTCCTACGACGACAGCAAACGGCTCTATGGAGGCGAAACGATTTGTTTACGGAACGTGGAAACGGATACCAAAATCTTCGAGAATTGCGAGGTTCGCTACGACCGTAAGAATGAATCGCTGACCCTGCGGAATCTTACGCCCCGGCAGGAGCGGACACGCCCCATAAAACCGCAGCGCAAATCCTTCATGAAACCGAAATTCTAAAACAAGCCACTAAATGAAAACGACAGAAGAAAACAGAACGATGAACTCCGGCGACCGTCGGGAGCCGGGCGACGTTTATATGATGCTTTCACCGGAAGGAAAAACACAGGCTGTATCGGCAAACGGGAGATATTATAAAAACTTCGGTCATTTTATCAATCATTGCACGGAAATAATACTCAAAGATTGGCTGACGCCTTACCCGAACAGCTTTTTCGTGCATTACCGTTTTGCCGACCCCGACCTAGTATGGAAACCTTACGAGAATATCCCGATGTTTCCGCGCAAACTGTCGGATGCCATCAAGGAGCAGGGATTGAAACCGCTGAACACCTGCCGGCTTTATCCGGCCATATACTGCTGTCAGAACGGCCTCGATCCGCTGCTGCCGGAAAATTCCCATGAGGCATTAAACAAGTCGATGGCATATCAATCAGCCGTCTGGCGTTATTCCGGTCTGGAAAGGAGCAGGGAACAGACCTATACGGGCATCGAAACCGACCGTGGCGTATTGTTGTTCGATAATACGGAGCGAGGTGAGAAACTGCAAAAACGGTACAAAGATTTCTTTGCCGCCAATTTCTTCGATCCCCGGCTCGACATTACATTCTTCAGGACGATGGAACTAATTCCGGACGAGGCACAAAGAGCGAAAGTCAATCCCGATATTGACCTCAATACGTTATTCCGCACCGCACCGGAGCCGTTCGGCTGTCTGTCGTCCGGCTGTTATGCCGACATAAAAGAGATTGGAATATGCGATACCGTCGGACAATTCGATATGTCCCCGACGCTGGCCAATTTCGCTGCGCTTTCGGGATTCGGCAAAGGGGAAATACCGGAGAATATCCCGGATCGTACTTACGACATCAGTTGCCTGCTATACCTTGCCTCGCCGGAGTGCAAAGCTCCGGAGATACAGGACGAGTTTCCCAATTTTTTCTCCTATCACGACCGATTCGATCCTCTGGCGGATAGATTGACCCAAGCCACGACCGAGAACGAAAAAACACAGATCATGGCCTCGGTACGGGAGCTGGCCGGAGAGTTGCTCCGGGAGCAATACCCGAATATCCGCAGGCCGCAGGCGGCGACACCGGAGCGGAAAGAGCAATTTGGGGGCGTAGGGGCAACTACCGAAAAACCGGTGAGGCAGCTGCCCGACGTGGCGAAAAAGCTGGCCAACCGACTTAAAAAGGGCAAAGGAGTTACCCGATAAAATGTCGTGGCAGCAGGATTATTTGCATCGCGGATATGCGTAATCCGGGGAGCCGATAAAAAAGGGCAATATTTATGTAAACAATTTCGTTTACATTGTGTATATTTGCAAAAAGAGCCATGAGAAGCGAAATTGATATGTATAAGGGCATCCGTCCGGGAAAGATCGTCGGCTTGGAGCTGCAGGAACGCAACCTCAGCCAGCGAGCCTTTGCTGCTGCTATCGACGAACACAAACAGACGCTTAATGCGGTTATTACGGGGCGCCGCAAGCTGACGGTCGAAATGGCCCTCAAGATCGAAAAGGCACTCGGTTATGATGAGGGCTTTCTGCTGACGCTTCAGGCATACTACGAGATAGCCGAATACAAGAACCGGAAAGCGAACGAATCCGTTAGTGGCGCTCCGGCCATCCGACGGATGCTGTTCTGGGACACCGATTTCGACAAGATGGATTGGGGCCGGAACAAGGAGTACGTTATCGAAAGGGTTATGGAGCGGGGCGACGAAGTCGAAAAGCAGGAGATCGCCCGCTTCTACGGGATGGATCGGGTTGCGCTCGACCGTTACATGCCGGATCAGAGCTGGCGCATACCCTACAAATACCGCAATAAATAATGACAGATACGACACGACTGCGCTCCGAAGCCGTAATGCCGCTATTGAGAGGGATACTCGGTACACGACAAAGGGGAGAATTAAAAAAAACTTAGCCAATGCAAGATTTTGAAGAATATATAAGACAAGGCGAGCCGCATAAGCGGGAGAAAGGCTATGCCTGGCAGACGGCGATAGGTCTGCAAGCCGTCGATGATCTGAAGCCGTCGGAGTACCTGATACGAACGGCACGTCAACATATCGAAGGCGACATTACCATCGAAGAAGCCAAGCAGCTTATCGACAGCTACTATCAAGCCAAAACGGTCAGAGCCGATATAGCGGATAGGACGGAAGAAGCCGATAAGGTGTCGGCACGCATCGCCGAGATACTCTCGGAAAAAACATTCTCTTTCTCCCCGGTCGAATATATGGCCATTCACCGCAGGCTTTTCGAGGGCATCTATAAGTTTGCCGGAAAAATTCGGGATTACAATATCACGAAAAAGGAGTGGGTGTTGAACGGTGAAACCGTCCTCTATGCCAGTGCCGGCAGTATCCGTGAAACGCTCGATTATGATTTCGAGCAGGAGAAAAAATTCAGCTACAAAGACCTGAACATCAACGATGCGATAACGCATATCGCCAAATTTATTTCCGGAATTTGGCAAATCCATGCTTTCGGCGAGGGCAATACCCGGACTACCGCTGTGTTTACGATCAAATACCTGCGGACATTCGGATTCGACATCAGCAATGACAGTTTTGCCGACCATTCGTGGTATTTTCGCAACGCATTGGTTCGGGCCAACTACAATAACCTGAGTAAAGGTATTTACGCCACTACGGAATATATAGAAGCCTTTTTCAGAAACCTGATCTTATCCGAACAAAATGAACTGAAAAACCGGACGATGCTCGTACAGGAACGTCCGGCACACGATATTCAAAGTGCAACCGTCCCTCATGACAACATTTCAAAGTGCAATATTTACACTTTGAATTGCACTTTGGAAGAGATAGCCGTACTGAACTATCTGCGGGAGCGGCCGAGTGCGACGCAAAAAGAGATCGCTGCACATATCGGCAAGTCCGAAAGAACGGTCAAAACCATAACCGTCCGTCTTGTGCGGGACGGTATTCTCGAACGCAAGAACGGTAAAAGGGATGGATTCTGGGTGATTAAAACAGATGAACTTACATCACAAAATTCCCGTCTGGATGTTGTTTCACCGGTATTATCGCCGCGCCATGTTCCCGACGCAGCGAAAAAGCCGGCCACACACTCTAAAAAGAAAACCGGGCTGAAACCGTAGATTATCATGCTGTACGGCGGGTGTACGACACGGCGGAGGTGGATTTGCATTTGATTATTATTTTATAATAATTATCTTTGCGGGCAGCCAGCGGCACGTCATGGGCAATATGTTCGCCAACGCCTCGCGCCCCTTTTACCAAAGCGTGTCGATGATGTATCTGGAGTGTATCGGGTTGTCGGAGTACGAAAACTTCGCCCGCAGGCATTTTGAAAATAGCGGCCGAAAAATCGGGCAAGGTGTCGTCGCCGACATTTACGACCGTTTCGACGGGGTGACATGGTATGTGCAGAAGATGCTCAACATGCTGTACGGTATCACACCGGAAAGAGGAGAATGCAGGGCAGAAATGCTCCCCGAAGCGTTGGGCAATATTCTCGACTCTTACAAATACACCTATCAGGAGATATTGTTCCGCCTGCCCGAAAGACAGAAAGAGCTGCTTATCGCCATCAGCAAGGAAGGCGCTGCCCGTGCCGTTACCTCCGGGGAGTTCGTTCAGAAATACAGTCTGCCTTCTCCGAGTTCGGTGCAGGCGGCGCTCAAAGGATTGCTCGAAAAGGATTTCGTTACGCACGAGCAGGGCGTTTACCGCATTTACGACAAGTTTTTCGGGATATGGCTCAATAAGAATTACTGACCGATATGCCGATACTCCTGCCGGGGCGGCGTTCCGCAAACGAAAAATCGACGGTTTGAAACCGTCGATTTTTCGTTTGCGCCGAATTTCAAGATTTAATTTCCGGCTTCTCCGATATGTTTCGGCTGATACCAACTATCCCGAAAACGATCGCCAATAAGGTTGAAAGTCCCTGTTTCGCCGCTTTCTTCGGCGAATTTGCGGGCTTGCGGGATGTCCGTAAATTCACCCAGCTTGCGAAAACCGATGAACAGTTTGTAGATACCGGGATTGGCCCGGTGTTTGGCGACCTCGCTTTGGAGCAGGGCGCACAGTTCGGCATACTTTGCCCTTTTCTGCGCCAATTTCTTTTTGGCGCAGCGCAATTTTTCGTCTGTCGTCGGGTCGAAAAACAGATCGTTACCGCTCATGTAACTAACGTATTCCTCCATTTTACGCCCGATTTTCGTAATCTGCGCTTTCGCCGCTGCCACGCACGAGAGCAGGGAGCCGAACCCGGTTTGCAGTCCCGTCCGCTTGTCGTAGTAACAATAATAGACCTGCACGCCCTTACGGGGGTATTGGCAGACGTATTTGGCCCTGCGCCACTCGACGAGCCACTGCCAGCGGTCGAACATCCTGCGGGGCATGTCTATTTTGTGCAGGACGACCCGCGAACGGTCGTCCTCGCGGTACTCGAACGTGATATATACCCAATGTTCTATTTGCAGTTCCCGTTCGGCATGGGCGAGGTCTTTGGCCATCTGCATCCAGTCGTCGATTCTCTCCCGTACCATCGTTACGCCGTTTTGCAGGTTTCGATTTCGGTATGCCGGGCGAGCCATTCGCGCACGCTCACCATGTTGTATTCGGAGGTTACGACCGCCGTGCGGTCGCCGATTTGCGTAAAGCGGGTGCTTTCGTAGCCGTCGATCCACTCCTTCAGGGTCGATACGCCCCACGCCTGCGAATCGTCGAAGATACGGCGCTCCAGCGTGCGGATAGGCTCGGCAAAAGTTACGACAAGTGTTTCATAGTCCGGTCGGACAGGTTCGGGGAGCAGGCGCAGGTATTTCAAAGAGCCGGATTCGTCGTCCTTGTCCCCATGCGCCCAACCGCTGTGCAAAATTCCGTTACCCCAGCGCTGGGGCTCGTCGTAACGCACTTTTACCTTCGCCGTATATTTCGTAACGGTTATGTCCTCGATTACTCCCGTAACCATTGTGCCGAAGCTGATGCACTCGCACCTTCTGCCTATCAATTCCTTGTTTACCTCTGTCGTTTTCATTGTTGTTCTCCATTAAATAAGTTCTACTTCCGCGTTGTCGTTATTTCCCCGAAATGCTCCGGCCGCATAGTAAGCGTATCGGTTGTGCCAATTACTCCGGCGTTTGATATAAGCCATAGCCGGGGGACGTATCTCGACGGATGTTGTGTAGATATTATGTCCGATGGTTATGACTAATTCACAGTTGCGCCATATCTCGAAAGGCGTTCTGAATCCGTGCTTGCCCTCGACGAGTTCCAATGCTGTGGCGACTGCGCTACGGACTTCTCCGGTAGATTCTGCGAGGGTCTTGCGGGTTCCCTCTTTGTAGATGATTTTCATAGCGGTCGGTGTTATGGGGCGGCTGTCGCCGCCCCGATTGTTATTTATATTCTCCGAAATTGGTGATGATCCCGAACCGTCCCGTGTCGTTATACATACCGGAGCAATGCAACCTCCGGCATAGGGCGGAGAGTTGTTTTTCGGTAATGCCCGATACGACTATCGCCGTGTGGTCGTGCTCGCAAATTCTTACCCGGTATCGGGTTTCGAGTTGGGCAAGGACGGCATACGCTCTTGTCGTTTTGTCGTCGTGTTTTTGATTTTTCATAGTTTTGTCGATTTATTTTTCTTACTTGCAAGGGCGATCAGGTTATCGAAACTCTCGTTCAATACGATAGCCCTTTCTTTCCGGTAATCCTCTGCCGGATCGCACTCGCCGACGGTAAACTCCCAAACCTCCATGTATTTGGCTTTCCATTTCCGAACCACCTCTGCATCCGGTAATGATGTGTGCAGGTCGTGTCGGCTGCAAATGGCGTTCAACAGGTCGATGTAGCACATGAACAGGTCGCTTTGGGGCATCCCTGCGTGCAACAGCGTATAATCCCGCTTTACAATGTCCCGGACGGCGTTCGATATGTTGTCGATGATCCCGTCTATATAATCCCGCGTAGAATCGTTTTCGTAGATTCCTGCTCCCCATGTTCCCATAGTTTTGTCTGTTTTTGGTTGATAAAAGGTTTGAACGGCGGCTGTTGCCGCCCCGATTTTATTTCTTCGTGATATGTCCTTTGGCTACGACCTCTCCGTTTTTGACAAGTTCTATTTCCCCGTAGGTAAAGCCCATTTCTTTGATAGCGATAAATCGGATATAATCGTGATATTCCGATTTCTTTGCAAAATTTCGCCCCGTGAGGTTGTTGAAAATCATCGGAAGCGAAAACTCGCAATCCGACCGGAGTACGGTTTTTCCGTTCTGCCGGATTTCGTGGGTCGGGTTCTGTTTACTCGTGTCTGTTTTCATGGTTTGGGTGTTATGGGCGGCTTTCGCCGCCCCGATTCTAATTATTGAAAGATTTAGGATTATGCTGTCAGTCGATTTTCTATAAGGTGCATATTGCGCTGAACGAGTTTTATAATCTGCTTGTGGTACGGACTGTCCTTGTTGCATACGCCCCGGCTTTGCGCCACCTCCAATCGGGATAGCGAAACCTCGACCGTTTCGAGCCGTTGGCCGTCTATCGAGGCCGAGAGGATCAGCGAATCGTCCCGGCGGTAATATTCGTTGGTAAAGACGCAATGGTGCATGGCTTCGCCTTCCTGCCGGAACTGCTCGATGCTCTCCAAGACCCGGACATGGATTTTGCCGTCCGTAAGGTCGATACCGAAAAAGCGCCCTTTGGCATCCCTGTATTGCTGTTCATGGCGTATCGCTTCCCGTATGCGTTCCTGCTCTCTCTGCTTGCGGTAATGCTTCCGTTTCAGTTCCACATAGCGGTCGTGTTCCGCTTCGAGGTCGGCGGGGCACACATATTTGGCATTGCGTAAATCCTTATTGAAAAAGCGCAACAGGTCTATATAGTCGCACCACATTCCCGCATCGGTAATTGCGTACCCGCTGCGGGTAACGATACGGATACTCGGCCAGTAGTCGTCCAATGTGCGGGGATTCTCGGCAAAGTGTTTCAAGAGCGTAACCTGTCCGGTTTTAAGCAGGGTTTCGGCACGGCTGTCGCGCAGCAGGGCGCAGAACATCTCCGGCGGGGATATGTGGTAAAACCGTCCGTTGTAACCGCTTCTTCGCAGTTCGGGCAGGAGTTGCGGCCGGGGATGAACACAACGGGGATGGATATTATACAGCGGCTTATGGGGGCGCAGTTCCAACGAGGTTGTATAATCCCACGTTTTGTAGAAAGGCCGGTTCGTTATGAGTCTTGCACGGGTGGCGCATCGCCCGTCCGGGGCGATCCACCGCTGCACGACTTCGGAATGAACGTATTTCGCCCTTTCTCCGATACGGACATAGTAGGTCAGATGTACGAAGCGTAATACCTGCATCCCGCCCCGGACGGTCATAAACAGGGCGTAGTCCGCCGTGTCGTAAATCCGGCGCAGGTGGTTGTCGTCTATGGTCAGCCGGGTATGGCACGCGGGGCAGATACAATGCTTCCGCGCCGCCTTGTCCGTCCATGCGTGTCCGCACTCGGTGCAAGTTATCACGCCTTTTGTCGTCCTGCGCCCGTAGCGGACGAAGCATCGGTCGAACGCCCACCGTATCTGCCGGGCGGAGATGGGGCGGAGCATGCGCCCCGCCTCTTCTATTTGCTGTTCAAAACTATTTCTCGGTTGCATAATCTTGATAGTTCGGGTGGATGAATTAGGCGGCAATGCGCTTTTGGATAAGGGGCATATTGTCGTTTACGAGCCGCACGATTTTGTCGTGGTACTCCGTTTGTTTGTTGCATACGCCCCGGCTTTGAATAACTTTGAGTTGGGAGAGGGACACCTCTACGGTTTCGATGCGTTTGCCGTCTATGGTGGCCGAAAGGATGAGCGAATCGGCTTTTTTATAGTATCCGTTCGTGCCGACGCAATGGTGCATGGCCTTACCCTCCATGATGATTTCTTTCACACTCTCCAACACCCGGACAGCGATTTGCCCGTCAGTGAACATAAGGCCGAAGAATTTGGATTTGGCTTTATGGTAGGCGCACTCTTTCTGAAGATATGCGGAGAGGTTCTCGGCTATTTCCCGTTCGGCTTCCCTGCGGGCGATTTTGGTTATACAGCGGTCGTGTTCCCGTTTAAGGTCGGCGGGACATACGTATTTGGGGCTGTGCAGGTCTTTGCCCAATGTTCGCAAAGCGTCTATATAGTCGCACCATGTCGTTGCATCCGTGATTTTATAGCCGTTGCGAACGGCGATACGGATACTCGGCCAATACTTGTCGAATCTGCGACCGCTATCATCCAAATACAGTTGTAATAGGCTGTCCTGTCCCATTTTGAGCAGGGATTCCGCCCGGTTATCGGAGAGCAGGACACGAAGTAAGGTCGTCGGATTCTGACCGTACAATCCGCCCTTATATCCCGTTCGTTTCAGTTCGGGGATGAGTTTCATACGGGGGTATATATCGTCCGTGTAAATATTGTCATATATCCACGATTCGCCGTGCAGTTCCAAGTCGGACGAATAAATCCATTGGTCGTAATACATCGTTCCCCATACCCGGCTCCGGGCGAAGGTGCAGTATTTGCCGTCGGGGGCTATCCACCGTTGCATGACTTCGCGGCAAAAGCGGTTCAGCGGTCGTCCGACTTTGGCATAATAATTCACCATAAACACCCGCACGACCTGCATCCCGTCGCAGGCGGTTATATAGGTAGCGTATTCTCGCTGTTGGAATTTTTGTTTGCGGGTGTCCTCTATCCGCAGTCGTGTGCGGCAGGCGGGGCAGGTACAATGTTTCCATTCGGTGTCATTATGGAATACCTCACCGCAGTCGAGGCAGGTAACGACACCTTTTTTCGTGCGCCGACCTACCGATTCGATAACTTTGGTATAGGCCCAGCGTTCCTGTGCCGGGGTCAGCGGTGGCAGTTTCTTGCTTGCTTCGACTGCCTTCTGTTGGAATTTATTTCTCGGTTTCATGGTGTATCGAATTAAAATAGTGATGATTGGGTGGCCGTTTCAGCTTTCTTGGCCTTGTTCTTACCCTGCGTAATTTTCCGGTAGGCTTCGTCCGTTGCCTTTTGCATGGCTTGGCGCCGTGCTTCGGCCTTTTCTTCCTCGGTCAGTACAATCGTATGATTTACCACAACTTTGCAGTTGGTAAGGGGCTTGCCGATGTCGATGTCGTCCTCGTCGTAGTAGTGCATGGCGAGCGAGTAGATTTCATCGTCCGCGAAGCCGTTGCACCCGCTTTGCTTCACATAATTGAGGATGAACGTGATGCAGTCGTCGATGTTCTTCTTGGGATTGGCGTACCGGGGTGCGAACAATTCGTCCTCCTGCGCCCGGCGCTGTAAATAGCTTTGGATCGTCTGTTTGAAATAATCGGTTGCTTTATTCTCTTGTGCCATGATGGTTTGTTTTTATGGGGGACGGGGTTACCGTCCCCGGGTGAATGTTCAAAAGAGCCAAAAATCAATGTCTTCGTCCGTGAGGGCATAAGTGTTCCTTATGCTGTTGAGATATTCGGCGTATGCTGTTCTAAACCGGGCATTACATTCCTGTAAATCGCCCCGGATGGTATGCGCTTCGCACCATTGTTTGAGAAAAACTTCGTTTGCCTTTAAGAACCGGAGAAACCGGGTGAGTTCGGGCGGCTCCGGGGCATCGTCGGGCAGAAAAAAGATGCTTCCGCGCAGTTCGCCTGTTTGGGGATGTCGTGTAAACAACTGCCGGGCGGTTCCGATTCGGATATAATTATCTTTTATACCATACCGCTGTATAACCGCCGGAATATCTACGGCCGTCTGTACCGAAAAGGGGGTTACTTTGATTGCATCGTGCTGTATGTATTCACCCCCTGTAAGGACGACCTTTACATCGGGTTGCGGGTCTGTTTGGGTGATATATTCGTTGAGTGTCATATCTGTTGTTTTTTGCAGGGGAGCGGGGCCACCGCCCCCCGGATTGGATTACTGTCTTTGCGGATTACTTGATAAGCGTGTCGGTTAGATAGAATTTGCGGTGGCAATCCTTTTTCTTGAGTGCTTCCCCGATGAGCCACGCGAACCGTTCGCGTCTGAACTCCTCGGATTTATCCTTGTGGCACGTCCAACTCTGCTCCTTTTCGTATTGCTTGGCCTGTTCTTCCAATATGGGCAGATATTCCGCCGTTGCGCCGTCCATTCGGAGGTAGTCTTTCGTCCCCTTGTGCCGGAAAGAGACGAGGCAGTAATTTTCGGGGTACAGGCGTATCGTTTCAGTGGCTTTTTCATAGAAACAAACCGCCAAATATTTGTCTGCCAATCCTTTGTAGGAGGGGCTGTTATGGCAGTATTTTTCTATCGTGTCGGAAATGGTCGCATCCTCGGAGAGTTCCTCCCGCAGTTCTTTTTCCACCCGTCTGAAGGCGTCGGACAATGAGGGATAAACGGCGGTTATTTCTATCCGTTTGTTTTTGGTATCGTCGTCCTGCTTACGGGTCGATACGATGATAATGTTGTAGCGGTTGTCGCTCCACGCTTTGACCTCGATGTAATACCCTAAATCCGTGTTGATTGCATTGAGGGTGTTAAACGTGTCGGTCGAGCCTTGTCTTTGCAGATAAATGGTTTTCATATTTTCGGATTTTTATGATTCGTTGGTTTATGTGGGGGCGAGGCTGCCCCACGAATTAGACTTTCAGATTATCCAGCCATGCCGATTAACTCGCGCACCTGCATTTCTTTCGCTTTGGGAAAGATCCACCCGGCGCATTTCTCTCCGCGGTATGTCAGTCGCCCGTTGAACCGTCCGCCGAGGTCGGATAATGCGTCCTTTATGGGCTTCGTATCTCCGAATAGGGCTATCGCTTTCTCGGAGTAGTTCACGAGGATAAAATCGCCTTGAACAGTGGTTTGCCCTTGTTCTTGTTCCGGTGTGCGCTCCGGCTTGGGGCTACTGAGCCGGATATTATTCTCATCTCCGGCGATATAGGCCAGAGCGTCGATAAATCCCTCGCGGGTGTAGTGGGTCATTTTGTGGATGCTCCACCCTGAATAAGGGCTTCTGCCGAGCGTGAAACCGGGGTAACGGTGTTCGTAGTCCTTGTTATATTCGGTCAAATACGCCGTTTCGGACAGATTCCGGGCGGCTTTGCGCAGTTCCCCGAAACCGTTACGGGAGGTAGTCGAAAAGCCGAGAATTACGGTGCAGATGCTGGTCGTTTCCCGGCATTCGTAGGAGGGGTCGGTGTATTCCGTTTCGTTGAGTTCGGCCACGATGACCCCCTGCACGTTGTCGGGCATAATCCGGCGCAGTCGTTCTGCACCGATTGCCGCGATCCGGTCGTGTTCGGCCTTTGCACGGGCTTTCGCGTCGGCTTCGTCCTTTGCTTTTTGCTCGGCTTCGGCAACAAGGGCGGCAGCCTCGAAAGCGTCCATAAATTCCGCGGGCGCGTCGGTGTAGTACATGCCGATACCGAATTTCCGCGAGTATGGTCGGAGGATGTCGGTGCGCCGGATCGCTTTCGTTTCGAGGTTTACCAAATGATACATATATCCGTTGGCATCGTGTTCGACCTTGTAAATTACAAGTCGGTCGCGCATTGCGCCGGGGCCTTCAGAAATGACGATTTGGTTTTCCTTTGCGACTTGGATTTCGGTGTCGGTGGTCGTACCGCCGAATAATGAATAATATTTTACCATGACTTTCAATGATTTAGAAGATTTGGGAAAAGAGAAAGGAGAAAAAGCCGATTAGAACGACGAGAGATAAAAGACAGGAAAGGATACCCCGCAGGAGGTCATAGCAGAACAGATAGGCCAAAACGACCCAAACAAAGCCGCTCCCGAAGAGATAAAAACCCAGCGCGACAGCCCCGATTTTCAGCCCTGCCCGCAAACCTGCACCCATGCTGAGTGGAAGGTTGGAGGTTTTCGGTTTCCTGTTCTTATTTTCTGTGCTTTTCATAACCTTTCGACTTTTTTTTTATGCCGTAGCGGAGCCGGTGTGGATGGTATCTGGTTTCAGGAGCATGAAAAAGAAGGGCTTAACCCATGTCAAGATTTTTGCGGGAAATACGCTCGCCCGAAGGGAAAGAGGAAGATTTCTCGCAAAACCGCCCGGCGGCTTGATCTTGCAGGGGCGTGCAGCCCGTAAATACCTTTGCTTCTGAAACCAGATACCATCCGCACCGGGTTCGTGAAGGCGGCTTATAAATGAGGAGAAAGGTTATGAAAAGTGCGGAAAATAACTGTGGCGAAGGGCGTAACGGATCAGCCCTTCGCCCGCACACCAGACACAAAAAAGTCTCGATATGAAAAAGTTATTTGAATTTTAACCTTCAATGTGGTGATATATTATTAAATTCAAGGCGGTTAGGACTGGAAGATTTCCACATAAGGTCTGCCAAATCTTTGTTTCAAATTTATGATTCTTGTCAAGAATTTATTATCTTTATAAGATAAAACTCTTCGTTATGGAATCGTTTTCTATTGTTGCACTTCAACTTTTACCGGATTGTTCCAAGCATATTCGAAAGGTTCTTCAAGAAGATTGGTATTTCTTTACTCAGAAATACCATTTAGATCCCGACACAAAGTATCCGATTCGCAACCCGGATTATAAACTTCCCGATGATTTTTTCGATCCCAAAATCAGCATTAGCGCCATTGTCGGTAAAAATGGCTGCGGTAAGAGCACGATCGTAGAGATTATGCTGCGCGTAATAAATAACTTTGCCGTCAATATTACTGCCAAGGCACATAAAGACTGCCAGTTATACCCCGTCTCAGACGTAAACGCGGCTCTTTATTTTGAGATTGATGGCAAACTGAATTTTATCGAAACATCGAAAGTAGGTATTCTTTGGGGGATAATTGACACCTTCGGGAAACGAGTTCATCCAAATAAGATTGAGAAGACAACACCGTTGGAGAAGGCTTTACAGCAGTTACGCCAATTTTTCTTTACCATTGTCAATAATTATTCATTCCACTCCTACAATGTGGATGATTATGGGGAGGAAAGTGTTGGAAAGGATAAGATTTGGATCAACTCACTGTTCCATAAAAACGATGGGTATCTTACTCCTGTCGTACTCAATCCTTTTCGTCGGGAAGGCCGTCTGGATATTCGAAAAGAGACTTTGTTGACCAACAGCCGTCTGGCTTATCTGTTCTATTATTTCAACACGAAACAGTTCGGTGATTTTATCGACGATTATCAGTATCGTTCTTTATCGTTTAGTTATAATCAATCCCGTGTTGAAGAAAAGTATACATACAACCTTGTTCGGAACAAGAAGACATATGATACGAAGTTGGTCAAGCGGGTTTCCGTTAAAAAGAAGGAGCGTGATTACTTCAATATTACTCTCAAAGCCTATCTCGGTGAAAATATCCGGTCCGGAATACCATCTCTGAATGGGGCATACAAATATCTGGTTGCAAAAACATATCATATCGTAGCGACATATCCCAATTATACCGGGCAGAAATATGTTGCTGTTAAGGATCTTTCGGAATATTGCTCCCAAGAGGAGGAATCTCGGATCAAAGATCTCGTTCGTAAGCTTTTAAGCGATTTTTCTCATGTGACATTTAAGATAAGACAGACTCTCAAATATATAGATTATGTCACGCATAATGTAAACGCAACTGACGGGCGGGATTTTCAGAACCTCACTGAAGATTATATTAAGTACGAGCCCAAAAACTTGCAGATATTGGAAGGATTGAATACTATACACAAGGAGCAAGTTTCCATGCCTCCGTCGTTTTTCGATATTCGGATCGAGTTGTCCAAAAGCGACGGAGCAGTAATCTATTTCGATAAAATGAGTTCCGGGGAACGGCAATTCCTATTTTACATGAGCACGATTCTCTATCATGTCCGTAATCTGGACTCAGTTGTCGATGACGTGGAGAGTGTCCATTATAACTATGTCAATATCGTTTTGGAAGAGGTCGAATTGTATTTTCACCCCGAATACCAAAGACAATTCATCGACAAACTAATCAACTATTTGAAAAAAAGTCAGTTTAACAGAATCAAGCATTTTAATATCATAGTTGTAACACATTCCCCATTTATTCTTTCGGATATCCCCCAGGATAATGTCTTGTTTCTTAGAGATGGTAAGAATGATAATGAAGTATGCGATTTCAAGACTTTCGGTGCCAATATCCATGATTTGTTACGCACCAGTTTCTTTTTGGAAAATGGATTAGTCGGTGAATTTGCAAATAATAAAATAGAAGAGCTTCTCACCTTATTGCAAGGGGATAACAATAGCAAGAAGCAATGGTCTACCGCTGACGTTCAATATATTATCAATACAGTTGGAGAAGATTTGATCCGTGAAGCATTACAAGAATTATACGATATCCGATACCAAGACCGGGTTACACGACGCAATGAACTTGAGCGTCAGATGAAAGAAATTGAGAGACAATTAAGTTTACTGGATCTATGAAACGAATCTACATCGACGATAAATTATATCACATAGCAAAAGATTATGCAAAAGATCCTTTTGCCAGACGGCGAAAAGATTTTAAGCGCCCACCTGTATTACTTCAGGAACTATATGCCGCTTTACCGGAAGAAGACGCCAGCTATCGAGAGTATGTTCAGAAAATAATCGACGAATATGAAGATTTGAACTGCCTGAAACCTTCTGAGGTAGCACGTACAAAACGGAAGTTCGATCGTATTTTACCAGAAGCGGATCTCGGTAAAATATTTACTATAGAAGGTGAGTCGGCGAAGTTTTACGACCTTATTATTAAGGCGTTAAGGTATGATGATTTGCGCAAATCCGATTATATACGTAATAGCGGATATTTGGGATTATCAATTAAAACCTGCGTCTATTGCAATGCGCAACTTGCTGTTGTTGTGGAGAAAACAGCAGGAGGAACACAAGCAAAATTTCAACTGGACCATATCCGTCCCAAGTCCAAATATCCATTTCTTGCAATTTCGTTTTTCAATCTGTGCCCGTCATGCGGAAACTGTAATTCTGTAAAGAACGATAATTCTGTAAAATTCGATCTTTATACCGAGGATTCTAAGGATGACCTGAATCCGTTTCTCTTTTACGTAACCAAAGATTCGATCGTCAAATACATGAAATCTTATGATGAAGAATGCCTGAAAGTTGGTTTTCTTTCAACGGATGGATACCAGGCGTTGTCTAAAGACCATGACAAAAACTTTAGCATCACGGGAATTTATAATACGCAGAAAGATATTGTGGCAGAACTAATTCAGAAAAAAGAGATTTATACTGAAAGCTATAAGCGACATTTAGCAAAACAGTTCAAGGATCTTTTCAAAGATGAATCTATAATCAATCGGCTAATCATCGGCAATTACGATACTGTTGAAGATATCCATAAGCGACCAATGGCTAAATTTACACAGGATATAGCGCGACAATTGAATTTGATTAAATAGACCTCTTATTTATAAGTATATATTCATGATGTAATCGCTTCTCGATAAACAATAAGTAAAGTACAGAATAAGGTCTATCCGGCTAAGGCTTTCGAGCATCCTCTCCAAGGTGGTCGTCGAACGACCGCACGAGAAGCAGTGCACCATAAAAGGTTTCTTGCGGACGTCTTCTTGCCGATATAGACTCCGAACTTCCCATCCTTACTGCAGAACGGACACCGCGCGATGAGGTTCTTCCCGCCGCCGTTTGTTCGTGCCCCGAGTTCCGTCCGACGCTCGGACACAAGCAAGTCATACATATAAAGAAATAGCCGCAGTAGCGGCAATGGGATAGTAAAAACCATTTTTATTTTTCTTTTGGATGGGATTTTTCATTTTCCGACAAATTGTTGCTGAAACATTTTATGTTTTCCGGCAAAATAGAATGAAAACATTTTCTTATTTTCGTCAAAACATTTATCTTTGCAGTAAATGAAAAATTTCAGTCATGCCCGAAAAAATATTCAAGCGTAAGATCTACGAAAGAATGCTCCGATGGAAGCAAGAAAGCGATGGACATACGGCACTTTTGATAAAAGGTGCGCGTCGAATCGGAAAATCGACCATTGCCGAGGAATTTGCTCGTAAAGAGTATGAATCCTATATCATCATCGATTTTTCGATAGCAGACGATGCGGTCAAAGAGTTGTTTTCACATATTTCGGATCTGAATTACTTCTTTTTACGGATTCAGTCGCTATTCAATGTGTCATTGCATGAACGGAAATCGGTTATCGTTTTCGATGAAGTACAACTATGTCCTCCGGCACGACAAGCAATCAAGCATCTTGTAAAGGATCACCGATATGACTATATTGAAACGGGGTCACTCCTTTCCATCAAAAAAAATGTGAAAGGAATCGTGATACCGAGCGAAGAAACACGTATCGCGATGTATCCGCTGGACTACGAAGAGTTCCTATGGGCTATCGATAAACTCCAGACTTATGAGTTGCTCAGATACTCGTATCAAAATTTTAAGTCTTTGGGTGATGCCGTCAATCGTGATCTTATGCGCAATTTCCGTCTGTACATGCTCATCGGCGGTATGCCGCAGGCAATAAATGCATACCTCGATTCAAATGATTTTTCAGCCATAGATGCCGTAAAACGGAACATTCTCGAACTTTATATCGACGATTTTCGTAAAATCGATCCGACAGGACGCGCATCGCGGCTGTTTACCTCGATTCCGGCAGAACTCTCCCGCAATACGACACGTTATAAGGTAGGAAGCGTGATTGAGAATGCGACAGCCGCTCGGCTCAGTGAGTTGTTGATGGATATGGCAGATTCCATGACGGTAAACTTTGCCTATCATGCGAATGATCCCAGTGTAGGATTCTCTCTTCATGCTGATTACGACTATTTCAAGATGTTTCTTGCTGATACGGGATTGTTCGTTACGCTCGCTTTTATGGATCGCGACTATACGGAGAATGTGATATACCGGAAGCTCCTTTCCGATAAACTCAGTACAGATTTGGGGTATGTATACGAGAATGCAATCGCCCAAATGTTGAAGAGTGCAGGCAATGAACTTTTCTACTATACATTTAAGGAGGAGACAGTGAAAGACGAAGAAGAGAATAAAACTGTCCGCAGTTATGAAATAGATTTCCTGCTTTCGCGTAAAGACAAGATATGCCCTATCGAAGTTAAATCTTCCGGATATAACTCACACAAATCCCTCGATAAATTCCAGCAAAAGTTTTCGGCGAGAATCCTTCACAGGTATCTTCTCTATACCAAAGATCTAAAGAAAGACAAGGATATTTTTTGCTTGCCCGTATATATGACGGAATTATTATAAAGAATTATCAAAGCAAGGCAGTAAAGAAACAGGATCTATTGATACTGAAAGATAGGTTATGAGAGATACGATATTTATAAGTCATGCAACCCCGGCAGATAACGATTTTTCCATCTGGATTACTTCCCGATTGGAGATGTTAGGATATAAAGTTTGGATAGATAAAGAAGGGTTACTGGGTGGAGAGCGTTTTTGGGCGACCATTCAAAAAGCCCTGGATCGTTCGATAAAAGTTTTGTTCGTTTATTCAAAAAATATTGTAACGACAGAAGGCATACTTCGGCAAGGAATTGAAAATGAGTTGGAATACGCAAAGAGTATTGCTGCACAAGATGGATTGCAGGATTTTATCATACCATTACATATAGACAATTCCAGCTATCATTTAGTAATAGGACAACCTAATATTAACCATATTCCATTTAATAATAATTGGGCTGATGGATTAAAGCAACTGCTAAAAAAATTGGAGAAAGACAATGTCCCTTCTAATTTCGGCAATCAGAAGTCTTCATTTTCAGAATGGTATGAAAATGAGTATATTTCTAACTGCTCAATTATACCCCACGAGGAGCGATATTATACTTCATGGTGGTCGATAGCTGAAATGCCGAATAGGTTCTATATGTATCAATTTGCCAATACCGCTCAAGCTAAAGCCATCAGAGACCTGAATAAAGAAATTCCGATTAGTTTATTATCCAATTGTATTTCTTCGTTTGATGGGAATTTGAATTTTTCTGTTCAAAGAGATAATGAAATGATTGAAGTTAGGCCAGAACACACGTTTGCATTTTCTCTAACAGATATTTTAGATGGGTTCATGTCTGAGAAGTTTCCTCAACATAGAGACGCCGAGAATCATTTCAAGAGGCTGATGTATTGTGTAATTGCCAATCTATTCAGACGTGCTGGCTTATGGAAGCATGAAATGTCGAATAAGAGATTAGCTTATTTTCTCCCGAAATATGATAAAATTACGAAAGTAAAGTTTATCTATCCTGAAAGTACAAGGAAAAAAGCAAAAGCTCTATTAGGGGAAATGCGAGGAGTGGGATTTTGGCATTATGGAGTTTCTATTCAACCGACACTATTCCCGTTTCTTGGGTTTTCTCTTAAATCTCACATTCTGTTTACATCGGACGGCTTTCAATTGATAGATGATGAAAAGAAACAGCATTCATTCAGAAGGAAAAAAGGGAAACGCCTCTTTAATGAAGCATGGAGGGATTTATTGCTCGCATTTATTCAACGCCTAAAAAATAAAGATGGAGAAATAAGCATTCAGGTAACGTTGCAGGGAGAGCAAATCAAACTGAAAGAATGGCCGGAAATGCTTATAAGTGAAATGGGGTACATAGATCCGGACGCTGAAATGAGCGTCGACAAGATAGAAGATTATTACGAAGATTTAACGGCAGAGGAAGCAAATGATTGAACCTATTCTAAAATATATCAGTGAGCCATCATTGACATTCGGTAGTGGCCAAACAGCAATTGACCCCCGGGATGGTTTAATGCTTTTTGGTCCCTTTGATCATAAAAGGATTAAAGGTGTTAGAAATATCGGTATCATCGGTTCGTCTAACTTAAGGAGAAAGATGATTGACTATCTGAAAAGGATACATGGTCCTATTGTTAATGAGGATTTATCCATTGCCCGACCAAATTTTCCGGGATTAGAATCTACCTTCGGCATATCGATCAATTTTGATAACATTATTCAACTTGATATTAAGCAAAAGGACATTGATGAATACCTAAAATACACGGATTCTCATCAACGAGTTCATAATTTAGTGAATCTATATGTCCAGCCGTTAATACGGTATACCGAGCATGAAGAGATGCCTGTGGATGTTTGGTTTGTCGTAATACCAGAGGATATTTATAAATTCGGCAGACCAAATTCGAAGATTCCGAAATCGGAAGATAATATTAACATTGGGCTTAAGAAAAATGAACGGAATTCGACCCAATTGGATATGTTTTTCCAAGAGGAAAAAGATGCCCTTCGAGAAGCGTATGAGTTTGAAGTCAATTTTCACAATCAGCTAAAAGCCAAAATATTATCTGTAAAAATCGTCACTCAGATAATTCGGGAAAGTAAAATAGCCTATGAGAATCTGTTAACCGATAAGCAAATTGAGGAAGAAAAAAAATTTGATACAGCTAAAGCATGGAACATATCTAATACCCTCTATTATAAATTAGGAGGTCTTCCGTGGAAACTTGGAGAGATTAGGGATGGAGTTTGTTATTTGGGATTAGTATATAAGAAAACAGAAAGCGATACAAAGAACAAAAATGCTTGTTGTGCAGCTCAGATGTTTCTTGATTCAGGCGATGGGATGGTTTTCAGGGGAAATGTTGGTCCTTGGTGGAATCCTACTACCGGCGAATTTCATCTTTCACAGCAAGATGCTTTTGAAGTCGTGTCTCAATCTTTAGAAGCATACTATAATCGCTTTGAATGTTATCCCAATGAAATTTTTATCCATGCAAAAACATTTTTCGATGATCCGGAGTGGGCTGGATTTGAAGACGCAGTTGCGGGCAAGTCAAAAATTATCGGAGTAAGAATAAAGGAAAATAGTACATTTAAGTTATATCGGCAATATTCGTATTGCGTTCCCAGAGGAATGATGTTACAGTATGATGATAGAAAAGCGTTCCTTTGGACAAAAGGATTTATCCCCAGATTCAAAACTCAGATTGGTTTAGAGACGCCGAATCCAATTGACATAGCCGTAACCAGAGGAGAAGCAGATATTGAAGTGGTTTGTAAGGATATATTGGGTTTGACGAAGTTAAATTACAATGCTTGTATATATGGTGACGGTATTCCTGTCACATTGAAATTCGCTGATTCCATCGGGGAAATCCTCACTGCGGGGAAAGATATCAAAACAGGTGTACTGCCTTTCAAACATTATATTTAGTATTGCCTTTTTTGCTCAAACCGGATGACGAACAACAAAAAACGCATAATATTATATAGCATTCCCAATGCCATTTTCTTTTACATATCTCACAACCATATGATTGAGAAGCGTTCGGTGCACTTCGCTGATAAGATGATTAAAGCGATTGAATAAATCCGTTAATTGTACAGTTTCCATGGCGATTTTACTCTCATTTATCTCTTCGTGACGCAGTTTATAAAGTTTAGTTGCATTGATGTGCACTTCGGCATCTCTTTCGTTTTTCCACCAAGAATTTTTTGAAATCTGCTCCAAGTCCGACAATAATTCATCAAACTCGCTTTTGAATCCGGGAAACATCGTTATGATGGTTTCCAACTGCGCGCAATGGGAATCTTTATATCCCTTCTTGCTAAACCCATATAGCTTTTTGAAACTTTCATTAAGTTGGACTTTCAGTTTGCCCCGAAGAAAGCTTTTTTCATACGGATTCGTTGCCCTGACAAATAATTTTGTCAATACGATGCAATCACAAAAGGAGTAACTTGTAAAAGTACCAATCTTGATTAGCGTATTGGTAATTTTATCATAATCGGAATTTTCAGACTTCTGAATCTTGGTTGCGAGTTGGCATATTCCCTCAATGCACTCGGAAAACATGTTTATATATTCATCCGATTTTTCACAGAACTCTACCCGTTCTTGCTCAGACAGTATTCTGTTATTATAGGTTAGCTCACGAATCATACAAACTCTATGTTAATTTACTCGTTTTCCGTTTTACATCTTAATGGCTTGGTCAAAATTGCTCTCGAACAAACTCATTTCGCGCCGACGGTTTTAGTTAGGAATATGCCGGTTACGGAATTGGCCCCCAATTTTTCAAGTTCGCGTTTCACGAGCGTAAAGCTCATGCCGGTAGTTAGGATATCGTCGAGTAGTAGTACGTCGCGCCCTTCGATATAATCCGGGTCGAAGACTACGCCGGACATATTCCTTTGTTGGGTGCCTTTCTGCTGCTCCCGGTCTTGCTCGATCCGGACGGCAGAAAAACCGTTGTCTATTATCAGACGGCGGGAAAGCTCCCCACAAAAGTACTCGAAACGCTGCCGGTGCCTCTCTTTCGTGGAAGCTGGAAGAGGTATCAGGATCGGATCGGCCAAACCATTGAAAAACTCCATTCGTGAAATAGCCAGCGAGAAGAGTTTGGCGGCCAGCGATGCACAGGCGCCCTCTTTGAGACGGAATACGAGGTTGACAACTTTCTTCTGTTCGCTCGTGAGCTTCAATTTATGCGATACGGGATAATAGTCGTGGATATAGAAACATAAAGCCCCGTCCACGCGCAATTTGCCCCGGAACCGGTTGGTCTTGGGATAATAGCTGCGGATGAAATCGCCCTTAAAGGTGAATTTCAGCATGTCGTGCCACCGCCGAAGGGTCTGCTCGTCCTCGACCCGGAACATCTCGCTACCGTAAGCATCCTCTCCGGCCAGCCCCATACCGATCCGCAAACGGTCGTTGAAACGGCCGGACGATACGATATACCAATCATAAGCACGGCATAGTATTTCGATGTTGCAGTCGTCTGTGCAGAGAAAGTAAAAGTTACTTTCCTCGTCCCGGACTAAAAGGAATTCGCCGCCGACCTGCATCATATCCTTCTCGATGTCGAAATAGTCCCCGAGCGGCATCGGATAGTCAGCATCTGTCATTTCGCCGGGGACTCCGAAGCTGAAATTGGTAATCATAGAGCATTGTTTATATTGTCATCGTTAAAGTTTTCAGCGGCTTGCATCATCAAATTAACAAGCTGAGATTTGGCGCTGAATTGTTAGTATTCCTAATAAAAGCAGATAACTTTATTGCCAAATATATGTATAACTGACTAAAAATTATGAATGAGATTTTATGGTTCGGGTTCAATTCGCAGAGTGATAGCTCCATTTTTAACTTCACTTAGGAATGTATCGTATAATTGCCGCCATTGCACACAATGTTCTTGAAAGATAGCATTACGCTGGCTTTCAGTCATACCGGATTCGTTCATAAACGTAGTATAGCACACATATACGGTATCTACCTTATCCTTATGCCTATCACCGTCCTCACTTATCATACCTTCTGCTTTCATGTAGGTAAAACAGACCCCGTCTCTGATACGAAAGGCATACTTTCCTGTCTTTCCGTATTTTTCATAGTTGCGGTTGATGCCCTCATTTTGCTGAAGGGGCATGACGATAGTATTCCGGGAGAAATACCTCGCAGCTACTTCATTAGCACTCGGCGATTTGTCTTTTAAGAAACGCTCCCTGTATCGTTGAAAAAAATGGGATGTATAGACACTGATTTGCCTGACGCCTACCATTTTGCTATCCGGGGTGTGCTTATACCCGCTCGCACCCCATTGAACGACAAACCGATGTTTGTCTGCATAAACAATACAGAAAGAGCCGACTTCGGGATATTCTGCATTGGCCCTGGTTTCTGCGTAAAAATAAATGATATACTGATTGTTGGTTGCCGGAATTTTATATTCATAAAGTTCCCATGCTGGAAAACGGCTTGTTTTACGAAATGCTTTAACCGCTTTGGGCCGTAGGTATTCCTGCTTGATGTCTACTTTGTATTTGTCAGCGGCGAGATGGTCGTACATCTCCCTATATGTCATCGAAGTCAGAAGCATAACCCAATATAACTGTTTCAGCCATTCAAATTTCGCATATTTTCTTTGCTTTTACAAATTCAAAGCGGCGACGCCAACCGTGACATATAGCGACGCCAACCCTTACATCTGCATCTGCAAAAGGCTCGGACGTGTATTCCATAAAGTATTTTTGGGTTCCGGGAAAGCTAAACATTGTAATTATGGAGATGATAATGATCGAAAAACGGGTCTATGACTCTATGGTGGCCAGACTCGAAACGCTGGCCGGAAGGATCGAGGCCCTGAATGCAAAACAGCAAAAACGCCTGGGACACTGGCTCGACAATGAGGAGGTCTGCGAGATGCTGTGCATCGCTAAAAGGACGCTTCAGGCATATCGTGAAAAAAGGATCATTCCCTACACGCAAGTCGGACATAAAATCTACTATAAGCCGCAAGACGTAGAGGCATTGTTGAAACAATCGAAAAAGTAAACGGAGGAATAAGCTATGAGAAATAATATTGTGCAGGGCTCGGACAGTAGCGAGACCGAAGTGTTCGACCTGATAAAGCGTATCGAAAAGGGTCTGGAAAAATTCGGTACGAACCATCGCCTGATTCTGGGCGGAGAGTCGTACCTGACGGACAAGGAAATTTCGGAGCGGCTGAAAGTCCACCGTCGGACGTTGCAGGAATACCGCAGCTCGGGGAAACTCCCTTATTACATGATATGCGGGAAAGTGCTGTACCGGGAGTCGGAGATCGAAAAGTTACTCCAGGATTCGTATAACGGAACGGATGATAAGGCGTTGCTGTAACACCGGAACGAGAAGAAGGGCTGTCTGACAAATTCCCGAGATTGAAAATCGCCCCTGTCAGGATGAATTCCGACAGGGGCGAAAACGTTAGAATCAAGGTTGTTAGACGGCTTTTTTCTTTCCGAGGTCAGTTCACTACCGTCCGTTCCTCCTGCGAGACCTTCAGCACGACCATCGGGGAATAGGGGCGGCGGATCAGCCATCGCCGGAACGCCGCACTCTGGGGCGTGTCCACCCGAAAGGCCAACGCCGAGATCATTTCCAGATTATACAGTTCAGCATGTGCCGTCGGAAGATTCGAGGTTTCCGACATACGCAGTGCACCGTGTTTGTAAATCGCCCGGATATTGCTCGTGACCGCAGATACGAACACCTCGAACATACGGGCAATTTCGGACGGGGTCAGCCACACATCGCCATCGGCACCGGGGATTACGGTTACGGTATTGTACTCGATCGTTATCGTTCCTGTCGCTCTTTCTCCTGTCGTTGCCATATTGTTTGGATATTAGTTGGATAATTATACGAATATTTTTCTTTTCCGTCAAGCGAACGTCGTTTTTTCTCTGTCGGACTGGGCCCGTTTCTTTTTCATAACGCCCACATCCTCTTCGCATAAGACTATTTTCCGGCCTTTCGTTCTCATTTTAAGCCCTTTCATATCTTCACCCACCTTTTTGTCGGTCACTTTGGCGTAAATCTGAGTCGTGGTGATGCTCTTGTGTCCCATCATACGGCTCACGGTTTCGATAGGCACGCCCATCGAGAGGGTAATATGCGTCCCGAAATTATGCCGGGCCTTATGGAAGGTCATATCGAAACCATATGCTTGTCCCAGTTTTCGCGTAAGTATGATAAGATGCTTCCGGCTGTAAAGGTTGAAAATCTTGTCGCTCCGACGTTCGGACCGGTATTTCTCGATGATCCGCAACGGAACCTCCAGCAACCGGACTGCCGAGGGCGTATCTGTTTTTTTGCGCCGTATATGAAGCCACCACGTTCCGTCGGCGGCCTGCGTGATGTCCTTATCCGAGAGCTGGTTCAGGTCGGAGTAGGACAGGCCCGTGAAGGAGGAGAAGAGGAACCAGTCCCGAACCCGCTGAAGATTGGGTTTGTCGATGGGCGTTTCCATCAGCTTTTTGAGATCTTCGAGTTTGAGGTGGCGGCTCTTGCGTTCGGGCAGCTCCGGGTGCAGCTTGCCGTAAGGGTCGCGGCGGAGCGTACCTTGGCTGACAGCCCGTTTGGTCATTTTCTTCAGGCGGTACAGGTGTTCGTGCACCGTCTTTTGCATCATATCGCACTCCGTTCGCAGAAAGAGGTCGAAGTCGTCGTAGAACGTTTTGTCGAGGCTTCGGAGCGTGACGTCTTCCTGCCCGCATTTCTGTTGTACGAACGCAGCCAAGTGGTTGTAAGAGTTCTCGTAGCTGGCATAGGTCTCTTTCGTCCGATCTACGCCGACCCGTTTGTAAAACTCTGCATTGTGTTCCCGGAACAGGGCCAGCAACGTGAGCGGCTTCTGTCCTACGCCTTTTACGGCGTTCTTCACCAGTTCCGCCGTGACGAAGCCGAGGTCGTTGCGAATCCTCCGATAGTGGGCCTCGATCTGTTCGGTCAGCAGGTCGATGGCCCGGTTTACCTTGCGGGCGTTGGCACTCCGACCGTCCGCGCGTCCTGTCTCCGGATTCCACAGCGACGGTTCGATGGCGGCTTTGATACCTATATGAGCCGATTCGGCGTCGATGCTGACTTTGCACAAGAGCTGGCAGGTGCCGTCCTTGCGGACTTTAGTTCGATTGATATAGAACAGTACGGCGAACGTACTGCGGCGTTTTATCTCCTTATTGTTCGTTTCCATGATGATTCGGATTTGAAAAAGGTGATTACAGAGCTATCGAAAACCGCTCGGCGAGCTTCTTGTCGAGGTTTTGCGTATCCGCGCCGATTTTGTCATCGGTTACTTTGGCATAAATCTGTGTCGTGTCGATACGTGTGTGTCCCAGCATCTTACTGACCGTTTCCAGCGGAACGCCCTGCGAAAGCGTGATTTCGGTGGCGTAGGTATGCCGTCCGCAATGGAAAACGAGCCGCTTTTCGATACCGCAGATCGAGGCGATACGTTTCAGAGCCCGGTTGAGTGTAGTGTTGCCGTACATAGGAAGTAATTTCCCTTCCGGCGCGATACCCCTGTATTTGTCGAGAATACGGAGGGGAATATCGAGCAGCGGCAGTTCGTAGTCGATCTTCGTCTTCTTGCGCGAGGTTTTGATCCATACCTCGCCGTCCTCGGCAGTTTCCAGATCGTCTTCGCTCAGGCGGCACATATCCCCGTAAGGAATGCCCGTATAACACGAGAATAGGAACAGGTCGCGGGTTTGGTAGAGCGTCGGGTGATGGAGCGGCGTGGTCATCAGCCGGTGCAATTCGTCGGCAGTGAGGTATTTCTGCACCCTTTCGGGGCGTTTCGGTTCGTACCCGGCGAACGGGTCGGCCGTGATGATACCCTCCGCCACCGCCTCGCCGACGATCGTGTTCAGCCTTGTGGTCAGCAAGACGATAGTTCCCGGCGCGATGCGGCGTTCCGTCCGCAGGTAAAGGTCGTACCTGTCGATGAACGACCGGTCGAGGGCAGCAAAGGGAATATCCGAGAGTTTATACTGTGTTTGCAGGAAAGCGGAGACGCAATTACGGGCATAGCGATAGGATCTGAGCGTGCCTTTCTCGCGGTTTACACCCACGCGCTTCTCGAAATGTTCGATAAACGTTTGAAAATAATTGAGCAGGGTCGTTTGTCCGGAAGCCTTGCCCAGCAACAGATCCCGTACCTCTTCGGCGGTCACGACCTCCCGTATCGCAGACTGTTCCTTGTAGATGGCCAGTGCCGAGGCACGCAGTTCGTCCAACTTCCGGTTGATTTCCCGCGTAGCGGCGCTCTTTCCCGTAGCGCGGCCCGATGCCCACGACGATACGGGAACCGACATCTTGGCACTGAAAGCCGCCTCGGAATGGTTGCCGACGGTCAACCGTGCCATGACGGGACAACAACCGTCGGCATTCGCTTCGCTCTTTTTCAGGTAGAACGCGACCCTTGCATCCATTTGTTCCATAACTCTATTTATCTAATTGCAAAATTAGTTGATATAGAGCCATTTGAAGCCATGAAAAATATAGCAGAACAGCGAAACAGAACCCCGGATCGAATAAACGCGGCTGTATTTTCCCGATAATCGGAAAAAACGGTTATCTTTACAGTGCGAATACCGAAAATACAAGCATTCTTTGCGGTAGCAAACGGTTCGACAGGGTGTTTTTCAGCGAATTTTTCCGGGCCGAAAAAGGCAACGGATAAGTAGCAATCGCCCTTCTTAATCTCTCACAATCCTACTTTTTAATGAGTCGGACAGACAGAGAGATATACCGCTTGACTTTCTTTAGTGTCAGTCACTTATCTTAATCTATCCGATTCCTTCGTTTTTACGCGAGTTATTCGTATATTTGTCAATTCAATATACTCAACTATGATAGAAATGGATAAATATCAATACATACAATGTGCTGAGGACCTCATTACATCACGAGAACAGACGAGAGCTGGTTTCATTGAAGCTGCACGTGCTAAAAATTATAAGGCTCAACCCTATATAGAGCAGGCTAGAACCTTAAAGAGCTTATCTTCCCAAGCTGCATCTCCTTCGGATTTATTGAATATTGAAGAGATCCGCAATAGTCTATTAACCGCATCGGGACTTTCTGATAAGGCCTTTAAATATTTCACGGAAGAAGATAAAACCGAAGCTATAAGGATATTAATTTCAGAATTTCTTGCTCCGGCAGGTGAAAATTTTGTAGATGAATTGGAAAATCGTTTTTTGTTGATCAAGGGAGATTCTTTGGGCGGTTCAATGCGTAACTATGTAGGTTCCGTCGCCCAAGTGAAACTTGTTAGAAAAATATTGTCTATCCTTTCAATGCAACAAATTGCCTTTCAAATTCTTTTTAAAGATGACAAAAAGAATAATGAGTGGCAGACCTTAAGTTATGAGGATGTTTTTGAACGAGTGGATGATGTTACGGCTATTTATTGGAACATTGTGCCACAAGATAAATCTTACGATAGAGTTTTATTTTTTAATGCAACTATACCTCTTGTTAAAAATAATATAGATATCAGTCTTTATAAGGGAGATCCAGAAAAGTTTGCAGGAGGAAAGATTGTGAATGATAATAACCTTGCTATCATGTTCGGAGAATTAAAAGGGGGAATAGATCCGGCTGGGGCTGATGAACATTGGCAAACTGGAAATTCTGCGTTGGTACGTATTCGCAAAGCTTTTGAGGATTATCAAGTAAAGACATCTTTTATCGCTGCTGCTATCGAAAAGAAGATGGCGACAGAGATTTACAATCAATTATCGGAAGGAATATTATCGAATGCTGCCAACCTTACAGTAGACAAACAATTGACTGCTTATTGTGACTGGCTGATAAAATTATAAATATGCAGGATGTATTTCACAATTTGGAAATTGTTGATGCGAAAGGATGGTATGTGACCGAGTTTTCTGCTGGCAATACAAATTCTCAGAAAGCCCGTATTGCTTTAGAAGAACGGTATTGGCCTATCACCGAAATAACCGAGCGATTCAATCGTCAAAGCGTCAGTTATCAATTAAGCAAAAGAGATTGTCTGCATAAATGGCTAAAATACAAGGAGGGGTTTTCAGCTGAATTGGTTAGAACTCTTTTGAAGGATTTTCACCTGCAAAAGGGAGACATAGTGGCCGACCCTTTTATGGGCTCAGGAACAACGGCTTTAGTATCAATGTTCAATGGGTATAATAGTCTCGGATTTGACATTCTGCCAATGTCAAAAATTGCTATTCATGCAAAAACCGCTATTTACACATACAATACATTGGAGCTGAAGGAGCTTCTTAAAGAGATAATAAATTTGAACGTTCCAGAAGAATATGATGGAAGAACTCCTGAAATAAGAATTACTAAAGACGGCTATCCCAGAGAAACGAGTCGGGAGCTGGCTTATTACAAAGAACATTTTCGTAATTCCAGATATTCTGAGAATACGAAAATGCTCCTTGAACTTTGTACTTTGAATGCTTTGGAACGTATAAGCTACTCTGCAAAAGATGGGCAATATCTTCGATGGGATTGGCGTTGCCCCAAGATTATCGCAGCCGCTGAGGCCAGAGAAAAAACTGGGCGAAAACCTTTTGTTGTCAAATTGGACAAAGGGCAATTGCCATCTCTTAAAGAAGTCTTGACAGAAGAACTAAGTGGTGTTATCAAAGATATAGAGTATCTAAATAATAATCCTAGTGGATTTGATACGCAATGTAAATTTATTGAAGGAAGTGCGCTTTTTGAATTACCTAAGATTGCAGACGGAACAGTTAGTGCAGTAATATCTTCTCCTCCATACTGTAACCGATATGATTACACTCGCACCTATGCGATGGAATTAGCCTATCTCGGCATGTCAGAAGCCGGGGTGAGAAAATTACGGCAGGACTTATTGTCATGTACAGTCGAAAACAAATCTAAAATAGAACAACTACAGGATTATTACAAACAAATAGGACAACAAGAACGTTATGAGAGAACAATGAATATCGTCGATGAAAATGCGGCACTTCAAGAAATAAATAACGCCTTGAAGAACCGTAATGAAAATGGAGAAATAAACAATAAGGGAGTCCTTAAAATGGTGGAGGGGTATTTCACAGAATTGACCTTTCTGTTTTCTGAGTTGTATCGCGTATGTAAAACTGGTGCATACGTCGCTTTCGTTAATGATAATGTAAGATATGCGGGCGAAGTTATCCCGGTTGATTTTCTTACTACAAATTTGGCCGAGCAAATAGGTTTTACTCCTGTGAAAATTTACACTTTAAAGCAACAAAAAGGTAATAGTAGTCAGCAAATGAAGAAATATGGACGAGTAGCTTTGAGGAAAAGTATTACGATTTGGAAGAAATAAGAAATATTGATTAATCCATGAAAAGTTTCGAACATTTAATCATCACGCGGTTCAATCTGAACCTCTATGCGCGGGACAAACACGACGCTCCGACGCGCACCGAACGGTGGCTCGAACATCGTTTCGAGATCTTCGAACGCTATTGCCTGCCTTCGGTGGCGGCGCAGACCAACCCGAATTTCAGGTGGCTCTGTCTTTTCGACGCGGCGACGCCCGCGGCTTACCGCCGCCGCATCGGCGGTTACCAGTCCGTCTGCCCGCAGTTCCGGGCCGTATTTTACAGCGCCGGGCAGGCCGGACGCCTGACCGAAAGTCTGCGCACTACGATTTCAGGCCTGCTGGCCGGGCGTGAAGAGCTGGCCACCCCCCCCCTCCGCAGCTGCTGATTACTACCAATCTCGATAACGACGACGCATTGGCCGCCGACGCCGTCGAACTGCTTCAGCGCGAAATCCGCTTCTCCTCCGGCAAACGCATCTACAGCCTTCTTTACGGTTACCAGTATTTCACCGACCGGCGCTTCGCGCTCAAAATGCGCTACACGAACAATCACTTCCTGACGCTCGTCGAGCCGTTCGATGCGCACTCCGAAACCATCGTTTCCTACCGTCATACCAAAGCCATCCGCCAGCAGCCCACGGTCTACCTCGCCACCGATAAGGGCAAGTGGCTCGAAATCGTGCACGAGGACAACGTCAGCAACGATTTTCGAATCAATATCAAAGTTGTGGTATATTCCCCTGCTCTGGGGCCGCCGGTTCGCCGATTTCGGCCTGCCTGACCTCCATGTTCCGGGACTGCGGCAGTGGTTCTGCACGCTGTGCGTCGTTCCCGCGCGGTTTCTGGTCACGGCGGTCCTGCGCCTGCGCCGCAAGTGGGCGCTGCGGCGGGCTGCGTTACCTTAGTACCGGGTATTTGTTGTTGAAGCGGAATCCCACGCCCAGCATCAGGTAGTTCGGGGTCTGGAAATCCTTGAGACAGTAGCCTATGTGGACGAACGTGCGCCGTGTGGCGGCGATCTTGAGCGTCAGCATCTGATAGAACGACTTGAGGTCGCCGCCCTTGTGCAGGACGTTGACTCCCAGTCCGATGCCGACCGTGAAGTAGGGCATGACGAATTCGGCGCGTCCCGATATTCCCAGTGCGATCTGCCGGTCGATCGACGGGGTGTAGAACGTGTAGCCGGGATCGCGGCCTCCGACCTCGACGATATAATCTTCGGTGTAGACGTTGGCGCTGCCGTCGTAGACGCCGTCCAGCGAGAGACCCGCGCGGAATTTATAACCGAAGTTGTACATCGTCGCGAAGTTGAAGCCCGCCACGCCGTAGGCGTTGGGCGAAGCGTACTGCTTGTCGCCGACCTCCACGCCCTTGCGGCGCCACGATCCGAACAGCACCAGATCGTAGCTGAAATGGCGGGGGAAATCGGGCGCGAGAAGCGGCCTGCGCGGTTTTACGAGCGGATCGTCGGCCCGGCCGAAACAGTAGAGCAGGCCGAACTTCATGCCGATCGAGTTGAGTCCCGCATTGGGAAATTTGGTGTTGCCGTTCGAAAAGTGGGTCATCGAGAGTCCCGCCGAGAAATCCAGCTCGCGCGTGAGCGTCACGTTGAGGTAGAAATCGGCGTTGATGTAGGCGTTTATCTTCGACCCCATCATTATGTTGGCCGGGTTCATCTGCGCGTCGTAGGGTTTCCAGCCGAACGACAGTCCGAAATTCCACTCGTAGTTGAACGACAGCCGCCGGCTTATCCGCGCGATGCGCGCCCCTTGGAAAATATAGAACGCCACGGGCGTGCCCAGCTCCTCCCGGTTTTCGAAACTGTAGTAGGAGAACCCGATTCCCTGATAGGCGCCTCCGTATATCCGGTCGGGACGCGATCCGGGCTGGAAGCGGAACGAGTAGCGCAGGTGGGCGGCCAGCGACAGGTCGATCGGCTGCCGGGCCAGATTGTCGCCCGCGAGGAACGGATTGGTCGGACACACGTATTCCGGACGGAGTTCCAGCCCGATACCGTGGACGAAGCGACGGCGGGGGAATGCTGCCGTACTGTCCGTACGGGTGTTGGCGCCCGTCGCGGAGGCTATGCGGGTGCCCGCGTTTGGCACGAAACCGGTGCTGGAACCGTTGTTGCCGTCGCCCGTCGCGGAACTTCTGTCGGAGTTACCGCTGTTTGGCGCGGATCCGCCCCAGTTGCCGGCGCCCCCGCTCTCTGCCGTGCCGGACCCGGATCCCGGACCCGTTCCGGATGCGCCGTCCGGATGTTTTCCCACTGCCCCCGATCCGGCACTGAACCCAGCCTGAAATCCGGTTTCGTATCCGGTGCGGTAACCCCTTTTATGTCCGTCTCTGTATCCTGCGTCGTACCCTGCGGCATATTCGGCCGAACGCGCCGCGCTCTGCGCCGACGGCTTTGCCGGCCGGGGCGTCGTCGTTTCGGGCGAACCGTTCGCTGTGCCGGGAGCGGATTCGACTGTCGGTTTGGCGTCGGATTTTGCGGTTTCGGGGGATTGCGGAGCGTCCGTTTTACAGGCGCCGGGACCGCTTGCGCCGGTCGGACTGCCGACTGGTTCATTAATCGTACTGTTGACCTGATAGAGATCTGCTGTCGGGGATTCCGTTGTTGTCGGATCGCCGCCGCGGTTTGCGTTCGCCGGGGCAGACGGAGTTTCCGAAACACCTGCCGTCGTCAGATCCTTACGGCTCTCGTCCGCCGCTTCTCCGGCTCTGGCGAAGCCGGACAGAAAGAGCATGCTTCCCGCAAGAAGCCCCGTCAATCCTTTCCGTATTTTACATTCCATAATGGCCTATCCCCGTTTTGACCGCACAAGATACGAATTTTTGCCGGAGCGCAAAGCGACAATTCGAAAAAATCCCGCCTGCAATGCGATTTTCAGCGGCCTCCGATAGCATTTCCGGGGCGTAATCGCCGGCAATACGGACTGTTATTTGGTTTCTTCGATTATTGTCTCTATCTTTGTACCCGAACCAATATCCGCTCCGATGAGAATAAACGATTAGTAGGTCGGTTTCATTAAACCGACGCCGTGCCGTAAAACAACCCGGTCTGAGGTTTAACAGGTCCCCATTCTGCGGGACCGCTATTAATCGTTTTCATATGAGTATTATCCTTAGCGGTGTTTCGTACCGCTACCGCAATCAGCAATTTCTGTTCGAAGGAATAGACCTGTCCGTCGCCGCGGGCGCCAAAGCTGCCGTCGTGGGCGACAACGGCGCCGGCAAATCGACGCTCCTTAAACTTGTCGCGGGCGAACTCGCTCCCGCCGCGGGAAGCATCGCCTGCTCCTCGCGTCCCTACTATGTGCCTCAGCACCTCTCCGCCGCCGGCATCTCCGCCGTCGGCGTTTTGGGCGTCGCGGACAAGCTCGATGCGCTCCGCGCCATCTGCGGCGGCAGCGCCGATCCCCGCTGTTACGACATTCTGGCCGACGATTGGGACGTCGAAGCCCGCTGCCGCGCCGCCCTCGACCACTGGGGACTGCCGCACGTCGGCCTGACCGACCCGGTCGATGCGCTGAGCGGCGGCGAGCGGACGAAACTCTGTCTGGCGGGGATTTCGGTCCATAACCCCTCTGTCATTCTGCTCGACGAACCGACCAATCACCTCGACACGTCGGGCCGCCGCAGGCTCTATGACCTGATCCGTGCCAGCCGTGCGACGATCGTCGTTGTGAGCCACGACGTTGCGCTGCTCAACCTGCTCGGTACGACCTGCGAACTCTCTGCGAAAGGACTGAAAGTCTACGGCGGCAACTATGATTTTTACCGCGAACGCAAACGGATCGAGGAGGAGGCGCTGGCCCAGCAGGTCGATTCCGAACAGACGGCCCTGCGGTTGGCCCGCAAAAAGGCGCAGGAGGTCCGCGAGCGACAGGAGCGGCGGATGCGTCAGGGCGAGCGGCACAAGGACCAGCTTCCGCGCATCCTGCGCCGGACGATGAAGGACAGCGGTGAACGGACCAAGGCGCAGCTCGTCGGCAAACATGCGGAGCTGATCGACGGCAGTCGGGAGCGGCTGGACGAACTGCGCCGCCGGCAGCGGACGCAGTGCGAGCTGAAAATAGATTTCGACGACGCGCAGCTTCACGACGGCAAACTGCTGGTCCGGGCCGACGGCCTGAATTTCGAATATGCGCCCGGCCGCCCGTTGTGGCGCGAACCGCTTGCGCTGGAGATCCGCAGCGGCGAACGTATCCGCCTGACCGGCGACAACGGCACGGGCAAAACGACCCTCGTCCGGCTGCTGACCGGCGAACTGGAACCCACTGCCGGACGCATCGGCAGGGCTGACTTCTCGTATGTCTGTCTCGATCAGCAATACAGCCGTGTGAACACCCCGCAGAGCGTGCTGGAACTGGCGCAGAGCTGCAATCACGGCAATCTGCAGGACCACGAACTGAAACTGCGGCTTCACCGTGCGCTGTTTGGGCAGCAGATGTGGGACAAGCGGTGCGATACGCTGAGCGGCGGCGAACGGATGCGGCTCTGCCTCTGCAGCCTGATGATCGCCAACCACGTTCCCGATCTCTTTGTCCTCGACGAGCCGACCAACAACCTCGACCTTTCGAGCCTTGCGATCCTGACCCGCACGGTCCGCAATTATCGCGGCACTCTGCTGGTCGTCTCCCACGACGACAATTTCACCCGTGAAATCGGAATTACCCGGACGGTCGGACTGGAATCGCCGCCGGCCGAATAAAAAGCGGAACCCCGGATCGGAAGAACGGGACTCAGACGGAAATAATAAATCCGGCCCCGTTGGGAAGGGCCGGATTCATTGTCAACGGGGCCGGGCATTATTTGTTTGGTGCCGCGTCTCGCGTGCGGATTAATATCCGAGTATTCTCAGCATCGAGCGGTAGGACTGCTCCTTGGCGAACAGGCGCGTGTAATACTCGTTGTCGCTCTTGTCGCGGTCGATGATGATGTGCTTGGGCGCGGGAATCAGACAGTGCTGGATGCCGCCGAAGCCGCCCAGCGACTCCTGATAGGCTCCCGTGTGGAAAAATCCGATGTACTGCGTGTTGCCCGGTTCGAGCTTGGGCAGGAAGATGGCGTTGGTGTGCGACTCGGCGTTGTAGAAATCCTCGCTGTCGCAGGTCAGTCCTCCGAGCAGCACGCGCTGATACTCCTTGTCCCAGTTGTTCACCGCCAGCATGATGTAACGCTGGTTGATGCCCCATGTGTCGGGCAGGGTAGTGATGAACGACGAGTCGATCATGTACCAGTTCTCGCGGTCGTTCTGCTGCTTCTGGTTGACGATCGAATAGAGCGATGCGCCGCTTTCGCCTACCGTGAAGGAGCCGAACTCGGTGAAGATGTTAGGTTCTTCGGTGTCGTTGCGCTGGCAGATGTTCTTGATCTGGGCGATGATCTCTTCGGTCAGGTACTCGTAGTCGTACTCGAAGTTGAGCGAGTTCTTGATCGGGAATCCGCCGCCGATGTTGAGGCTGTCCAATTCGGGGCAGATGGCCTTCAGCTCGCAGTAGACGTTGATGCACTTCGACAACTCGTTCCAGTAGTAGGCCGTGTCCTTGATGCCGGTATTGATGAAGAAGTGCAGCATCTTGAGCTGGAACTTCTTGCTGTTCTTGAGTTTGGCCTTGTAGAAGTCGATGATGTCGTTGTAGCGGATACCCAGACGCGAGGTGTAGAACTCGAACTTGGGTTCCTCCTCGCAGGCGATGCGGATGCCGACTTTGCATTTCTTGGTGAACGAATCCTCGAACAGCTCCAGCTCCTCCTTGTTGTCGAGCACCGGAATGGTGTTCACGAAGCCGTCGTTGACCAGCTGGGCGATGTTCTCCACATACTGCGGCCGCTTGAAACCGTTGCAGATGATGTAGCGGTCCTTGTCGATGATTCCGCTGTCGTAGAGCGCGTTGATGATATGAATGTCGTATGCCGACGACGTTTCGAGATGAATGTCGTTCTTCATTGCCTCCTCCAGCACGAACGAGAAGTGGCTCGACTTGGTGCAGTAACAATAGTTGTACGACCCCTTGTAGTCCACTTTGGCCATCGCCACGTTGAACATACGCTTGGCCCGGTTGATCTGCTGCGAGATCTTCGGCAGGTAGGTTATCTTGAGCGGCGTGCCGTACTGTTTTATCAACTCCATGAGCGGAATGTCGTGGAAATTCAGCTCGTTGTCTTCGACCGAGAACTCATCCTGCGGGAAGTCGAACGTCTGTTCGATGAGGTCGATGTACTTGTCTTTCATGGCTCGTTTGTCGTGGTTTTTGCAATCCGTCCCGTCTACATCCGAAATTTTCGGGCAATGTAGCTCGTCCGGATTTTCCGAAAAAACGGGATGCAAAGTAGGCGAATATTTTTCGTATAACCAACACTTTGCCGGATTATTTTGAAAAACTCCCCCGAATTTTGGTTTTTTCTTCGAAAAAAGGTACTTTTGGTGCAAATTTCAAGCAAGATTTCAATCGTGTTGATTCACACCATATCGCAATATCTGGAGTCGCACAAACGGCTCGTCGTTCCCCAGCTTGGGACGTTTATCGTCAAGGAGCCGGGCGTAAGCATCGTTTTCTCGGAACTTCTGAAACGTGACGACGGAACGCTCCGCCGTCTGCTTATCGGCGGGGGGCTGAGCGAACTGGAAGCGGCGGGGGAGATCGACCGCTTCGTCTTCGAGGTGCGCCACGCCGTGGAGCACGGCGCCGAATTCCGGCTCGACGGTTTCGGCGTGATGAAGCCCGGTCCCAACGGCACCATCGCCTTCGTCTTCGAATCCCGCATTGCCGGGGCTGCTCCCGTAATCGCCGACAAGGCGCCTGCGGCCGGCGGGAAGCCGGAACCCGTCGGTAAACCCATCGACGAACCTCGCGTTTCGATTTCGGCCAAGATGGCTCCCGACCCTTCGGTGCGCGGCCTGCGCTACGGCAAGCCGCCCAAAAACACCGACGCCTATACTTACGTGGACCGTCCTCCGCGCCGCCGCAAGGCGGACCGCTTCATCTGGATCGCCCTGATCGCCGCGGCCCTCGCCGTCGCGGCCATCGCGTTCGGCTATCTGCGCGAGGCGAAGGACCGGGAGATCGAGATGCAGTACCTCGAACAGCCTGCCGACACCCATACCGCGGCGTCCGGCGATGCGGCACAACCAGAACAACCCATTACGGAATAAATGACGGATATCACCACAGTCAAACAACGCTTCGGCATCATCGGCGCTTCGGAACTTCTGGACCGGGCGCTGGAGGTCGCCGTGCGCGTGGCTCCGACCGACCTGACGGTACTCGTCACGGGCGAAAGCGGCGTGGGCAAGGAGTTTTTCCCGCAGGTCATCCACGCTTACTCGGCCCGCAAACACAATAAATATATAGCCGTCAACTGCGCGGCCATTCCCGAAGGCACGATCGACTCGGAGCTTTTCGGCCACGAGAAAGGCTCCTTCACCGGAGCGCTCGAAGCCCGCAAGGGCTATTTCGAGGAGGCCGACGGGGGTACGATCTTCCTCGACGAGGTCGCCGAACTGCCGCATCCGACGCAGGCGCGCCTGCTGCGCGTGCTGCAGACGGGCGAATTCATACGTGTCGGTTCGTCGAAGGTCCAGAAGACCGACGTCCGCGTCGTCGCGGCCACGAACATGAATTTGCAGCAGGCCATCGCTTCGGGCCGCTTCCGCGAGGATCTCTATTACCGCCTGAGCACGGTGCCGATCACCGTTCCGGCGCTGCGCGAGCGTCCGCAGGACATTCCGCTGCTGTTCCGCAAATTCGCCGCCGACGTGGCCGTGCAGTACCGCATGCCCGCCGTGACGCTCGATCCCGCGGCGCGCGAGATGCTGATGCATTATTACTGGCGGGGCAATATCCGCCAGCTTAAAAACGTTGCTGAACAGATATCGGCCATCGAGCAGACGCGTCTCATTACGCCCGACGTGCTGGCCAAATACCTGCCGCCGCAGGGCGGGGGCGCTCCCGTCATGATGGGCGGGGCGCCGGTCGACGATGCGATGTCCACCGAACGCGAACTGCTCTACAAGGTGCTTTTCGACATGCGCGCCGACATCAACGACCTGAAGCGGATGATGTCCGAGCTGCTGCACAACCCCTGTCAGGAGCCGGTCCGCGACGTCAAGGCGCTGCTGTCGACCACGGCGCAAAGCTCCGCGCCCGTCTATGCAGCAGGCTCGGTTCCGGTCTTCGCCGAGAGCGAGGAGGTGACCGACGAGCCGCCGCGCGAGATGACCAAGGCTGACATGCAGCGCGAGCAGATCATCCGCGCCCTGCGCCGCAACAACGGACGCCGCCGCGAAGCCGCCGCCGAGCTGTTCATGTCCGAGCGCACGCTCTACCGCAAGATCAAGGAGCTGGGCATCGAAGAGAACTGACGGCTGACGGCCCTCCCCGGATCGTCCGGCGGAGTGCACTGAAAATAACCGGTTCCGAACCGGAGTAAAACGATAGAATTTCGGCATGAAGATAAAATTCGCAATCACGGCCCTTTGCGCCGCCCTGCTGACGGGCTGCGGCGTGGCCATCAAATATTCGCTTTCGGGTGCTTCGATTCCGCCCGACGCCAAGACCTTCAGCGTGGCCTATTTCCCCAACAACGCCACGATGGTCGCGCCGATCCTCAGTTCGACGCTCACCGACGCACTGGTTGACATGTTCACCCGCCGCACCCGCCTGATGCAGGTCGAGGAGGGCGGCGACTTCGCCTTCGAGGGCGAGATCACCAACTACATGTCGGCGACCTCGTCGGTTTCGACCGACGACTACGCGGTGCTCAACCGCCTTTCGATCACCGTCAAGGTGCGCTTCACGAATGCGCTCGACGAAAAAATGTCGTTCAACCGGACGTTCACGGCTTTCGAGGATTACGAATCCACGCGGCTGCTCTCCGAGGTCGAGGGCGAGCTGATCCCCCAGATCGTCGATAAACTGGTTACGGATATTTTTCAGGCTTCGGCCTCCAACTGGTAAAACCTGCGCGGCATGACGGATTTCAGACAATACCTCGCATCGCCCGCCACCGCGGAGCGCCCTTCCGCCGGGGAGCTGGACGCCCTCGCGGCGCGTTACGAATGGTTCGCTCCGGTCCGTATCGCACGGGAGATCGTAACCGGGATATGCGATCCGCGGCTGGCCGTCACGGCCCCGTGGCGGGCGCAGAGTTCGCTGCTGCGCCGACCGATCGATGCGGAGGCCGTCCGGCGGCTTTCGTCGGACGACATCATCGACCGCTTTCTGCAGGAGGACGACCTGCGCATCGTCGCGGCCGACGGCGAACCGGAGGAGGAGGTCCGCACGGCCGCCGAGCTGGACGACGACGACGAGGTCGTGAGCGAAGAGCTGGCCGAAATCTATCTCGCGCAGGGGCTTTGTGACAAAGCAATAGCGATTTATCGCAAATTAAGTTTGCTAAATCCCGAAAAAAGTGTTTACTTTGCCGAGCTAATTGGCAAATTGGAAAACAATAATTAAAATTCAACGATATGTTATACACGATTTGCATTGCCCTGATACTCATCGCGAGCGTATTGATCATCCTTGCGGTATTGGTGCAGAACCCCAAGAGCGGCATGGCCGCCAACTTCGGCGCGTCGAACCAAGTGATGGGCGTGCGCGAGACTTCGGACTTTTTGGAGAAATTCACGTGGACGATGGCCATTGCTATCGTCGTGCTGAGTCTGGTCGCTACGCTGGCTATGGACAAAGGCCTTGTCGCCGAGAGCAACAGCGAGATTTCGAAGGACGTTAAGGCGCTTCAGGAGCGCGTTATCGAGTCGGAAACTCCCGCCACGATGCCGCAGGCCGAGATTCCCGCCGCCGAAGTTCCCGCCGAGCAGTCGGCCGAATAGGGGCTGGGTTTCAGCCGGACAGTGCCGGCCGCGAGGAACGGGGTCCCGGCCGATGCGGGTGCTGTCTGATATTTTACAAGCCGTGGATTTTCCACGGCTTTTCGTTTTTCCCGTATTCGGCCGTACGTCCTGCGCCGAAGTATTGTCGGGTGCAGGACAATCGCTCGAATCCAAAATCGGTTATTATGACAACGGAAAGTGGAATAAAGTATTTTGAAAACCGCGAGGAGTGGCGGAGATGGCTGACTGACAATTTCGATACGGCCCGTGAGATATGGTTCGTGTTTCCGCATAAGTCGTCCGGTAAGAAAAGCATCGTATATAATGATGCGGTTGAAGAAGCCCTTTGTTTCGATTGGATCGACAGCACGATAAGACCCCTCGACGCAGAGCATAAAATTCAGCGTTTCACCCCCAGAAATCCCAAAAGTCCTTACTCGCAAGCCAATAAGGAAAGACTTAAATGGCTCATGGACAATGGAATGATACACCCGAAATTCGAGGAGAAGATACAGAAGGTGCTTTCCGTCCCTTTTGTATTTCCGGACGATATCATCGACCGGCTGAAAGAAGATCGAACGGTCTAGAGAAACTACTGCCGTTTTCCGGAAACCTATAAACGTATCCGCATTGCCTACATCGAAGCTGCGAGGTCGCGTCCCGAAGAGTTCGGGAAGCGGTTGAACCACTTCATTTGCAAGACGAAGGAAAATAAGACGATACGGGGATTCGGCGGAATTGAAAAATACTATTCGAAATAAAATTCCGGTGCATGGCCGGACGGGCTGCCCGCTCTTGCGGCTGCCCGACGGGACCGGCCTCCCGGCAGCTCCTGTTTCGCCGCTTCTATTTTTCAGTCCCGATCAGGTAGAGCACATGCCGTCGCAGGGGATGGCCTTCGGGCAGGGCGGGGTGGTCGAACTCGCACAAAAGCTCCATGCCGAGCTTCTGCATGACCCGCTGCGAGCGCAGGTTCGTGACGGTCGTGAAGGCTACCAGTTCTTCGATGCCCAGCTTTGCGGCGAGCGCTACGCAGGCCTGCGCCGCTTCCGTCGCATAACCCTGATCCCAGAACTCGGCCCGCAGGCGCCAACCGATTTCGATTTTATCCTTCATGCCCGTAAACGTTACGCGGTGCAGCCCCGTATAACCGAGCAGCTCGCCGTCCTCGCGCCGCTCGACGGCGTACAGGCCGAATCCCTCGGTCGAGAACTCCTCGCGTATGCGTTCTATGAATTCCGCCGACTGCTCCGGCGCCAGCGGTGCCGGAAAGTACTCCATCACGCGCGGGTCGGCGTTCATGGCCGTAAATGTTCCGAGGTCTTCTTCCCGCCATGCGCGCAGCACGAGCCGGGGTGTAGGTGCTGGAAAAATCATTTCGCAAATTCTGTTTTGAATTGGTGGATGTAGATACCGTATTCCGAATGCCGTTCGGATTTCGGCTTCGCATCGCAGCCGGTCCCGCCGCCGTGTGTTTTCCGGAACCGGATCGGCTGCTTCCGACTGCAGTTGTCTGCCGGGCGTTTACCGCTCCCGGCCGCGGACATTTGTCCGCCTCTTTTTTTATTTCGGGACTTCTGTCCTGCCGTTTTTCGGTTTGTCGGGAGCTGTCTGCTCTTCAACAGCGTCCGGATTCAGCCGGCCCGATCGTCCGCTCTTCTGCGGCCCGGATTCAACTACCGGTCCGATCGTCCGCTCTTCTGCGGCCCGGATTCAACTACCGGTCCGGTCGTCCGCTCTTTTACGGCCGGAGGAAACAGCCCTCGCTTTCTGCGGCCCTACTCGGCCACCTCTTTTTTCGAACGCTTGCGGGTGTTGATCGTCAGATAGCGTTGCAGGGTCTGCTGCAACCGTACCGGATCGATGTCACGGCGCAGTTCGCCGCTCTGTGCGATCGAAATGCCGCCCGTCTCTTCGGAAACGACGATGATGATGGCGTCCGAAATCTCGCTCATGCCGATCGCGGCGCGGTGGCGCGTGCCGTACGATTTGGGAACGTCGCTCTGCGTTACGGGCAGGATGCACTTGGCGGCCACGATGCGGTCGCCTTCGATGATTGCGGCGCCGTCGTGCAGCGGGGCGTTCTTGAAGAAGATATTGCGGATCAGCGGCGTCGAAACCTTTGCGTCGAGTGCGATGCCGCCCTCGGCGATCAGCCGCAGGTCGCTCTGCTGTCCGATGACGATCAGCGCGCCGGTTTTCGTTTCCGACATCTCGCGGCAGGCCGTGACGATCGGCACGACGTTGGTCTGCACCGCATCGTCGCCCGTCGAGAAGATGCGGGTGATGAAGTTGAAATGTTTCTGGCGCATGCCGATCATCTGCAGGAAGCGTCGCAGTTCGGGCTGGAAGACGATGATCAGCGCAATGGCTCCGACCGAAATCAGCTGTCCCAGAATTGTGGAGAGCAGTTCCATGTTGAGCGTCCGCACGACGACCCATAGCAGGTAGATGGCGATGATGCCTGAGAGAATATAGGGCGCGTTGGTGCCTTTGGTCATGCGGTAGATCCAGTACATGATCACGGCGACCAGAATGATGTCTATGAAATCGACGAATGTGAACGGAACGAAACCCATTGCGTGTGCGTTGCTTTTTAGTTTTCCTGCAAATGTATAAAAAAATACGGACTTTTCCTCGGTCGGGCCTCAATAAGTCGTGCCGATGTGCTGCCGGCCTGCCGGTCGCCGCAGCCCGGCAGGCATGTTTCGGCGGTTCCCCACGCAGGCGCGTCCACGAAAAAAGCCGTCCCGCAGGGGACGGCTCTTATTCATGCAGCGGAACCGGATTGCTTATTTCTTCTCGGCTTTCTGGTCGGCCGCATACAGCTCGTTTACCTTCGCCAGCACGGCGGGGGTGATGTTGAGCGTCGTGTCGGCGTCGATAAGGGCCGTCGAGTTGATGATCAGCTTGTACTTCTTGCCGGCGTTGATATCCTGCACGGCGCGGTGCAGCAGATCCTGCGCCCGGTTGGTGAATACGAAGTTCTCTTCGTCGAGCGCCTGCGCCTCTTTCTGCGCCGAGGACTGGTAGGCGGCCACGCGCTTTTCGATGCTCTGCTGCTGGGCCTGCGCGTCGTTGGTCGTAATCAGTCCCTTCTGATACTTCTCCTGTAACTGGGCGGCTTCGGACTGAAGGTTCTGCTCCTTCTGCGCCCAGCTCTTCTGCGCCTTCTGGGTCTTCTCCTGCAGGGCCTTGCCTTCGTTCAGGAAAAGATCGCACTGAGCCAGCACGGCTTCCACCTGTACATAGGCGATGTCGCTTGAGCCGATTTCGCGGGTCGCCTCTTCTGCGGCGGCCGCCGTCTCAGTGGTTTTCGTACCGCAGGCCGTCATGGCGCAAGCCGCAACAAGCGCCGTAAAAAGCATTTTTTTCATGTCGTTTTTTATCGGGTTTAGTTAAATATTCCGCTTTTGAATCACAAAGGTAAAAAAAAATCTTTATTTTTGCCCCACGCCTTGTAAATTTTGACTCCATGTATGAATACATCAGCGGTCCGGTGGCCGAAGTCGCTCCCGCATACGCAGTTATAGATGCCGGCGGGGTAGGTTATTACCTCCATATCTCGCTTGAAACGTTTTCGGCCATCGAGCACACCGAGACGGCCCGTCTGTACGTCCATTACGTCGTGCGCGAGGACGCGCAGCTGCTCTACGGTTTCGCGACCAAAACCGAGCGCGAACTCTTCCGCCATCTGATCAGCGTGTCGGGCGTCGGCGGCAATACCGCCCGGATGATCCTTTCGACCTATTCGCCGCGCGAATTGCAGGGCATCATCACTTCGGGCAACGCCGTGCTGCTGAAAAACGTCAAGGGGCTGGGGCTGAAAACCGCCCAGAAAATCATCGTCGAGCTGAGCGGCAAGCTCACCGGACTGGGCGAAGCCGACACCGCCCTGCCGGCTGCCGGCAACGGCGAAAAGCTCGAAGAGGCGCTCGCGGCGCTGGTCATGCTCGGCTTTGCCAAAACTGCCGCCGAGAAGGCTCTTCGCGGCATTCTGCGCGAAAATCCGGGGGCTTCGGTCGAGGATTTGGTGCGAATGGGCTTAAAAAGCCTATGAAAAGTCTTTTTTCATCAACGAAATCGAATAATTCCCCCCCCCGTTTGTTTGGTTTGGTAAGATATTTGCTATACCTTCGCACCCGTTACTTGATATTATTGATTTATGGAAGAACAAATCCCTCTTGGCTTTATCGGTATCCTGCTAGGGGTGTTCGCCTTTGCCTTCCTGATCGGTGTAGGCGTCATATATCTGAAGCAACGGCGAATTCAACGTCTCAAAAATCCCCGGAAAGACTATTATCGGTAGCATAATCGACGGCTTCGGCCGTCTTTTTTTTGCCCCGGCATGCTAACCGGGGCTTTTTTTGCGTTTCATGCTGTAAAATCGGATTGTTTTTGTAAATTTGCACGATTATACGACGATGAGCAGAGTTTTCATATCCATATTCGCGGCGCTGGTGCTGCTGGCCGGATGCTCCGACGAGGAGGACATCCTGCCCACGCAGAAGACGAAGATCGTCTCCTACCTGACCGGCACCCATTCGCCCAAGCTCGTGGCCTATGAGGAGCTGGAGGAGGGGAGCGACGAGCCTTACTTCACCACTTCGGGCAACGCGGTCTACCGCTACATCGCGGGGATCAACAACCCCGACCGCGTGAACTGGACCGAGGTGACGCGCACCTCGAAGGTGACCGTCACTTTCAGCGCCTACGTCTTCACCTTTGCCAATATCGTGACGCCCGCGACGTCCACCACCAACCTTACGGTGCCCTATTATTCGAACGATCCGGTGCTGATCGCGGCGATGGAAGATCCCGAAAACGGTCCCGGTCTGACGCCGGGCGCGTGGTCGTCCGAACCGCTGGAGATAGATATGCGCGGTTCCGGCATAATAAAAGGGCTTTACGAAGCGTTACTTGGTTGTCGTGAGGGCGACTATGTCGAATCCTACATGACCTACAATATGGCTTACGGCGACATCAACTTCAGTACGATCCCGAAGGAGAGTCCCGTCGCTTATTTTTTTACGGTAAACAGTGTCGAGTAAAATACAAACCGAAAATATGAAATTTATTACCCGTTTTTTATGCGTGCCGGTTGCCGGCCTTCTGGCGCTGACATCCTGTGCGAAAGACGAAGACGAATCGTACGTTCAGTTCGAGAATCAGGCGCTCGAAGCGTGGATGACCCAGCACCGTCCCGATCTGGTGAAGAACTACCAGCCCGACGGCGGTTATTATATCGACGTACTCGATGCCGGGGAGCCGGATAAAGATCCGCTCAACAAGGAGCCGATCTGGGTGTCGTTCGACTTCACGGGGCGCGATCTGGCCGGCAATATTATCCTCACACGCAGTGCATCCGACGCCAAGCTGACGGGCGCTTTTTCCAAGTATACCCATTATGTGCCGTTTTACCGCTATTGCGGCACCGAAAATACGGGACTGATGGAGGGCACGTGGCTGGCCATGCGCAACACGCTGAAACTCGACCAGGAGTATTTCGACAAGTATAAAAACGATCCCGAGCGCCGTCTCACCTCTACCGAGCTGCAGCTCCGCATCGGCTCCAAGATACAGCTTTACATGCCCTCTACCGTCGTCGGCAACGGCGTCGAGGGTACGGGAGGCTATGAAGGGCAGGGTTCTCCGAGCAAATATACGCTGAGCGCCAACCGTCCGTTCATTGTCACGATGGAGATCCGCGATACGGTCAGCAACCCCCTCGAACGCGAGGGTAAAAACGTGGACGAATTCAGCGACGGCAACGGCGGCCGGCTGGTCTACGGCAAGGAAGCCGACGAAAAGACGCAAACCGTCGTTCGTCCGACCGATCCCGAAGACCCGAACCACGCCTATGTGACCGACAAACGCTGGGTCAGCGCCTGCGATACCATTCCGCAGCTCTATGTGAACGTGCGCTATGATCCGACGCAGGCCGCAGACCGGCTGGATTATCCGGCTCCGTACCACTCGGGATACGAACCCTATGTGACCGAAGAGTCCGTAAAAACGATCGATGAGAAGATCGCCGAAGCGCTGAAAAAGCGTTTCTATCCTGACGACGACGATAAATACGAAGGCGTCGTGAAGCTCGACGCCGATTCGGTGACGCTCGAAGGTACAGCCAAAATCTGGTATATCGGGCGTTTCCTCGACGGCTTTATCTTCGATACGAATATCGACGAGGTGAAGAAGATCATTTACGGCGAGGTCAAATCCGCCGGTTCGGCGCTCTCCTATAAGCCGTCGGAAAGAAAGATGATCGAAGCCTTCTACTACACGATTCCCAACCTCAAGTACGGCCAGTGGGCCGAGCTGATCACCACTTCGACCAACGCCTATGGCTCGTCGGGCAAGACCGGATCGACCAGCTCCTCCACGTCGGGCACGAGCGGTTATTCGTCGAGCTATTACGATTACCTGAACTACCTGAATTACGCCAACAGCTATTACGGCAGCGGCGGTTATTACGGCGGTTACTACAATAACTATTACGGCGGTTACGGCGGCTACTACGGCGGTTATTACGGCGACATGTACGGCAGCGACTACAACAGCTCCAGCACGGGAACTACGGTCAAGACCATCAATACCGAGATTCCCTCGTTCACGCCGCTTATTTTCCAGCTTTACATCGAGCCGAAGGAGTAATCCGGCGCCGGATACGAAAACTGAAACCGCACTTTCCGTCGGGAAAGTGCGGTTTCTTTTTTATTATCTCCCCGTTTCGTTTTTATTACACATTTTTAAGGCAGAAATTTTGCAGTTCACCAAAAATGTATTAACTTAGTGATGCAGAACTTCAACTTAAAATTCAACGGATATGATTATCACATTTAACGAGTTGCGCCGTATCAAGGACAGACTGCCCAGCGGCAGCTCGCAGCGCATTGCAGATGAGTTAGGAATCGATGTAGACACCGTCCGCAACTATTTCGGAGGCAAGCACGAGGCGAAAGAATGCGTGGGTGTCCACTTCGAGTCGGGGCCGGACGGAGGCGTGGTTACGCTGGACGATACGACGATTCTCGACGTTGCGATGCGTATTCTGGGCGAGCAGAAATAAATATTGTATGCCGGCCTTCGGGCCGTGTCGTCGGGCCTGCGGTTGCGCAGGCCTGTTTTTTTTGCCGCCTGACTCCGCTGTCCTGTCTGTCTTCGTTGCATCGCTCTTTGCGCTGTCTTCCTTCCTGTCTTACGTTTTCCTCTTGCCGGCCCGTAGCTCCCTCTGCCCGTAGCTCCCTCTGCCCGTAGCTCCCTCTGCCCGTAGCTCCCTCTGCCCGTAGCTCTCTCTGCCGGCAGCTCGCCAGCTTTGTCGGTCCGTCCTCCGGCGTCTGTATTCCGTCTGGTTTTTCTTCCGCCATTCCTTACTTCTTTCGCCCGCCGTCCATCGCCGTCCATCGCCGTCCATCGCCGTCCATCGCCGTCCATCGCCGCCCATCGCCGTCCATCGCCGCCCATCGCCGCCCATCCCCTCGCCGCCTGTTGTCCGTCGCCCGTTGCGCCGTCCATCGTCCAGCGCTTGCCGTTTGTTGTCCGTCGCCTGTACCCCGTCGCCCGCCGCCGCACCTCTTTCCGTTGCCGTTCGGTCCGGACCACGGCTTTTGTATCCGCGGAATCCCGGCCTGCATGTCTGCGGGAGCTGCTTGCCGTGTCGTTCCGCAGCGGTTCCGTCGGTCTGCCTTTCCTCGAAAAAGCCTCCGCCTTCCGCAGCTTGGTCGCCGCGCCGTTTCTGACAAAATAACACCTTGCGTCCTGCTTTCCGGGGCGATATTCCCGGCCCGGTCTGCCATTCTGCTGACAATTTGGCAGAGATTGCCGTTTGGTACAACCTTTGTTCAAATTCAGGACGTGACCGGCGCTCCGGACCCGCAGGGCGGAAGAACTCCGGCGGCACGGAAAGAAAACGGAAAAATATAAACAATTAAACTCATATACGATTATGGCAAAGATTATTGGTATCGACTTAGGAACTACTAACTCCTGCGTGGCAGTGATGGAAGGCAGCGAGCCTGTCGTTATTCCCAACTCCGAAGGACACCGCACGACTCCGTCGGTAGTGGCTTTCGCGGCGGACGGCGAGCGCAAGGTGGGCGACCCCGCCAAGCGTCAGGCTATCACCAACCCCAAACGCACGGTCTTCTCGATCAAGCGTTTCATGGGCGAGCGTTACGATCAGGTGGCCTCCGACATCGCACGCGCTCCGTATGAAATCGTCAAGGGCGACAACAATACGCCCCGCGTCGATATCGACGGACGTCAGTACACGCCGCAGGAGATTTCGGCGATCATCCTTCAGAAGATGAAGAAGACTGCCGAGGATTACCTCGGACAGGAGGTTTCGGAAGCCGTCATCACGGTTCCTGCCTACTTCTCCGACTCGCAGCGTCAGGCCACCAAGGAGGCGGGCGAAATCGCAGGTCTGAAGGTGCGCCGTATCATCAACGAGCCGACCGCTGCCGCACTGGCTTACGGTATGGACAAGAAGAACAGCGACATGAAGATCGCCGTGTACGACCTCGGCGGCGGTACGTTCGATATTTCGATCCTCGAACTTGGCGACGGCGTCTTCGAGGTGAAGTCCACCAACGGCGATACGCACCTCGGCGGCGACGACTTCGACCACGTGCTGATCGACTATATGGCCGAGGCGTTCAAGGCCGAGCACCAGATCGACCTGCGTCAGGACCCGATGGCCCTCCAGCGTTTGAAGGAGGCCGCCGAGAAGGCGAAGATCGAGCTCTCGTCCTCGACGACGACGGAGATCAACCTCCCGTATATCATGCCCGTAAACGGCATTCCGCAGCACCTCGTGATGTCGCTCACGCGTGCCAAGTTCGAGCAGCTCTGCGATCACCTGATCCGCAAGACCATCGAACCCTGCAAACTGGCGCTGCGCGACGCGGGTCTCGACGCCTCGCAGATCAACGAGGTGATCCTCGTGGGCGGTTCGACCCGTATTCCCGCGATCCAGAAGATCGTGGAGGAGTTCTTCGGCAGGACGCCCAACAAGAGCGTGAACCCCGACGAAGTGGTGGCCATCGGCGCCGCAATTCAGGGCGGTGTGCTCACGGGCGAGGTCAAGGACGTGCTGCTGCTCGACGTTACGCCGCTGTCGCTGGGTATCGAGACGCTGGGCGGCGTGATGACCAAGCTCATCGACGCCAACACCACCATCCCGACCCGCAAGTCGGAGGTCTTCTCGACGGCTGCCGACAACCAGCCTTCGGTCGAGATCAACGTTTGTCAGGGCGAGCGTCCGCTGGCCCGCGACAACAAGTCGATCGGCCGCTTCCACTTGGACGGCATTCCCGCCGCACCGCGCGGCGTGCCGCAGATCGAGGTGACGTTCGACATCGACGCCAACGGCATCCTGAACGTATCGGCCAAGGACAAGGGCACGGGCAAGGAGCAGAAGATCCGCATCGAGGCCTCTTCGGGCCTTACCGAGCAGGAGATCCAGCGCATGCGCGACGAGGCGAAGGCCAACGAAGCGAAGGACAAGGAGGAGAAGGAGCGTATCGACAAGATCAACGCCGCCGACTCGAACATCTTTGCGACCGAGAAACAGCTCAAGGAGTACGGCGACAAACTTCCTGCCGACAAGAAATCGGCGATCGAGGGGGCTTTGGCCAAGCTGAAGGAGGCTCACAAGAACGCCGACGTCGCGGCTATCGACACGGCTATCGCCGAACTGAATGCCGCATGGCAGGCCGCTTCGCAGGACATCTACGCCCAGCAGCAGGCGCAGGGCGCCCAGCCCGGAGCCGATGCCGGCCAGCAGTCGCAGGCTAACGCCGGCAATGCGTCGAACGGTGACAGCTCGCAGCCTGAGGACGTCGAGTTCGAGGAGGTGAAGTAATTCCGAAGTGTTCCGAACACTTCAGCCGTAAGGCTCACATATATTTTTCGAGATGCGGTCCGGATTTCCGGACCGCATCTTTTTTTGCTATTGTCCGACTGTCAGTTCCACGATGCAGTCCGCTCCCGCAGGTTTTTCGCCCAAGCGCAGCGTCACGCCCGCCTTGTCCTGCGAGAAGGCGACCGCGCGTTTGTCGGCGAAGCGTACCGCCCGCCGGATGCGTTCGTCTCTGACGGGCACGAACAGCTCTTCGTCGGGCCAGTCGAGAATGTGTACGTAGATTTTGTCGCCGCGGCGCGTGGTCACGCCCCAGCTGCGCGGGCTTACGGGTCCTGCCTGCGTGCCGTAGATGGTTTCGCCGTTCGCGCGCAGCCAGCGTCCCATGCTGTCAAGCCGTTCGAGAGCCGCCGCGGGCAGCGCGCCGTCGGGCTGGGGACCGATGTTGAGCAGCAGGTTCGCGCCGCGTCCTGCGGCCCCTGCGAGATAGCGCACGAGCGTCTGCGCCGATTTGTAATTTTGGTCGGTGATCTTGTATCCCCACATGCCGTTCATCGTCTGGCATGTTTCGAGCGGCAGGCGGCTGATCTCCTGCCCCGAATATCCGGCCGTGTTCTCTCCCGGCAGGTCGCGTTCGAACGCCTGCGCGTCTTCGCCTTCGAACGGTGCGAGATGGTGGTTGTTGATGATCAGGCATCCGGGCTGCAATTTGTGTATCAGTCCGTAGAGTTCGCCCAGCCGCCAGTCGAATCCGGGATTCTCGTCCTGATCCCAGATGCCGTCGAACCAGATGGCGCCCACGTTGCCGTATTGTGTCAGCAGTTCGGTGAGCTGCGCCTTCATGAAGTCGAAATAGGCGTCGGCGTCCTCCTTTTCGGCCGGGCGGCCCGTGCCGAGTCCCGTCCGGCCGCGCGGGGCGTCTTCGCGCCACCAGTCGATCAGCGAGTAGTAGAAGTGGACGCGCAGTCCGCGGCGGTGACACGCGTCGGCCAACTCCTTCACCGCGTCGCGGGCGAAAGGCGTGGCATCGACGATGTTGTAGGGCGTCTGCGCCGTGCGGAACATCGAGAATCCGTCGTGATGGCGCGTCGTGAAGCAGACGTAGCGCGCTCCCGCTTGGCGGAAAGCCTCGGCCCATGCGTCCGCGTCGAATTTCGAGGGATAGAATCCTCCCGCGAGCTTTTCGTACTCCCGGTAGTTGAGGTTGTGGTTGGTCATCGCCCATTCGCCCTGCGCGAGCATGGCGTAAAGCCCCCAGTGGAGGAATATGCCGAACCGGCAGTCGGCGAATTGGCTGCGCGACAGGAGGTTTTCCGGGGCCGGGCGGTAGCCGGCCTGTGCGAAGGCGCCCGTGGCGATCACGAGGGCGCAGAAGGAGGTGAAGAGTCGGGTCATGGTGACGGTCGGGTTTGGTGATACGGACAAATTTAGCAAATAATTTGCAATCCGCACAATGCCGCCGCCGTCGGATGACCGGAACGAAGGGCCGGACGCTCCGCCGCAGGGACGGAGACGGTGGCGGGGTTTTCTATTCCGGCTCCACCAGCACGTCGACGCTCAGCCCGACCCCGGCCTTGCGCATCTTCCACGGCGCCTGACTCGTGTCGCGGGTGTAGGTGCGCGCGAGCAGCCGGGCGCGAATCCAGTATTTCGCCCCCGCCGGCATGTGTGTCAGGTTCTCGACCGAGATCAGGAAGTCGCCTCTTACGAATATCTCGTAGGGCCGCAGGTCTACGGTCGTCGTCTTGTCGGCCTCCGACGCCGGAACCGAGAAATAGACCGGTTCCGCGAGCAGGTTTTTGCGGATATGGTCGCCCCGCATGGCGTAGACGTTTATGCGCATGTGGAGCGTGTCCACGCCCTTGCATCCCGCCAGATTGAGCCGCACCCGCTGCAACTCACCCCGGAGCTCTCCGAGCTTGCATTTCACGCCCATCTCGCCGCCTTCCTGCCCGGCGCGGAACGCCGCGCTGAAACGGTTTTGCTGCCGATGCTGCGGCCGAAGGTGTAGCGTTTGCGGGGAATATGGGTTATCACGGGGCTCAGCGGTGTCTGGGGCTGCTCCTGCAGCCGTATCTCCAGCGGCCGTGCGTCGTGTCCGGCGGCCGGAATCTCCCGTGCGGCATACCCGATGCAGGATATGCGCAGCGTGTCCCGGACGCTCAGGTCGGGAATGCGGAGCGTAAACGAGCCGTCCCGTTCGGATACGGTTCCCGCGGGGCGGTTCTTGAGTCCTATGTTGGCGTAGGGGACCGGTCGGGCGTCCGCTCCGACGATGCGTCCGGAGAGTGTTTGCGCCTGTATCGGCAGGGCCGCGAATGCGGCGCAGACGAGTAGGAATTTCAGCATGCTGACTTTGCGGGTTTATCACGGAACGTCGGGCCGCGGGATTTTATTGCCCGATGCGGGCCGCCGTTCCGCCCGCCACATGCCGTAGAGGATCAGGGCCGCTCCGGCGAGGCCGCCGCGGTGATCCGTTCGCCGATGCAGAGCGCGGCCGTGACGATCGTGACCAATGGGTTGAAATAGATATAGTTCGTGGTTCTTACGGCTCCGAGCCGGTGCATGGCGGCGTTCCACAGGATGTAGCAGAGCATCGACGCGATGATGCCCAGAAACAGCAGGTTGCCCCACACCGCGGGACGCGCCAGTACCTCCGCGCCGACCGAGAAGGGCTGGAAGGCGAATACCGGAAGAATCGTCAGCAGTCCGTAGAAGAAGACCTTGCGGGTGATGAAAACGGCGGGGTAGCGCCCTCCGATGCGTTTGACCGCCAGCGAATAGACCATCTACAGCAGCGCCGCGGACAGGGCCAGCAGATCGCCTTTGGGCGAGAGGTGCAGCACGAAACGGTCGTTGAGAACCACCAGCACCATGCCCGCGAACGCCAGCGCCGATCCCCCGATCTGCCGCCGCGTCATCCGCTCGCCGCGGTATGCGAGGCTCAGCAGCAGCGCGGTCCATACCGGCGCCGTGCAGACGATCAGCGACACGTTCGACGCCGGGGCGTATTCCTGCGCCATGTTTTCGGTCAGGAAATAGAACGATCCGCCCGTCACCCCGGCCGCGGCCAGCAGCGCTTCGTCGCGCCATCCGTCGGCCCGCAGGCGGCCTTTCGACAGGGGCCAGATGCAGGCGTAGGCCAAGGCGAAACGCAGCAGGAATATCTCCGCAGGCGTCAGCGAATGGGCGATCAGCACCTTCGTCGATACGAACGTCGCGCCCCATACCGCCACGGTGAACAGCGCCGCTGCATGGTACTTGTATTCGGTATATTTTATCATACGGCCCCAAAAATACAGATTTTTTGCCGTCCGGGCGCAAATCTTAATTCTTAATTTCCGATTTTCAATTCTTTTTTCCTATCTTTGCGTGCTATTGTGCGTAATGACAATAATTACAACAAATAATAACAAAATTTTTCAACTCAAATGCAAAGTAAAGGTGCTATTAAATTACTCGCGGTCCTTTTGGCTCTTGCGTGTATTTACCAGCTCTCCTTCACGTTCAAAACGCGGAGTGTAGAGAAAAAAGCGGCCGAGTACGCCGCGCAGTTCCCCGTCGGACAGCAGTCCGAGGCGGAGCAGCATTACCTCGATTCGGTCCAGAATGTCGGGGTCTATAACCTCGGATTCAAGAAATTCACCTACAAGGAGTGCAAGGAGAAGGAGCTGAACCTCGGTCTGGACCTCAAGGGCGGTATGAACGTCATGCTGGAAGTGCAGGTCGAGGACGTCATCAAGGCGCTTGCCGGCGACAGCCAGAACGACCCCGCATTCGTCGAAGCCATCGCCGAGGCGAACGCCGCGCTGAAGGAGGGCACCTCGAAAGACTATATCTCCGACTTCGTGAAGGCTTACCAGCGTCTCTCCAACGGCGGTTCGCTGGCGGCGGTTTTCGTCAGCCCCGACCGTAAGGACATCACGCTCGAAAGCTCCGACGCCGACGTCGAGAAGATCCTCAAGCGCGAGACCGACGCCGCCATCGCCGCGTCGTTCAACGTGCTCCGCAGCCGTATCGACCACTTCGGCGTCACGCAGCCCAACATCATGCGCCTGCCCAACTCGCACCGAATCCTCGTCGAGCTGCCGGGCGTGAAGGAGCCGCAGCGTGTGCGCGACCTGCTGCAGGGTACCGCCTCGCTCGAATTCTGGCTGACCTACGACGCCCGCGAGGTGCTTCCCGCACTGGCCGCCGCCGATAAGTTCATCAAGGCCGAGCTGAGCGAAGCTCCCGCCGCCCAAGAGCCCGAAGTCGCTTCCGTCGAAGCCGCTGCCGCCGCCGGGACTCCCGCAGGCGAAGCCGAGGGCCTTCTCGCCGAGATCGGCTCCGACACCACGGCTGTTGCCGAAGCCGAGCACACCGACCGTTACGACCGTGCGAAGAACCCGCTCTTCGCGGTTCTCGATCCCGGTTTTGCGGGCGGCGCCGCCATCGGTGCGGCCTACAAGGCCGACATGGCTGCCGTAAACGAATATCTGGCCAATCCTGCGGTCCGCGAACTCTTCCCCGCCGACATCGCCTTCAAGTGGGGCGTCAAGGGCGACGACAAGATCGACGGCCGCTTCTACCTCTATGCGATCCGCATCTCGACGCCCGACGGTAAGGCTCCGCTTGACGGCAGCGTCGTGACCGAAGCCCGCGAGCAGTACGCCCAGCGCGGCGCCAACGCCGTGGTTTCGATGTCGATGAACGGCGAAGGCACGCAGGAGTGGGCGCGTCTGACGGGCGAGAACATCGGCAAGTGCATCGCCATCGTTCTCGACGGCTACGTCTACTCGGCTCCCCGCGTGAACACCAAGATCGACAAGGGTTCTTCCGAAATTTCGGGCGACTTCACCATTCAGGAAGCCAAGGACCTCGCCAACGTGCTCAATTCGGGTAAGGTTCCCGCGCCCGCCAAAATCATTCAGGACACCGTCGTAGGTCCCTCGCTGGGACAGGAGTCGATCAATGCGGGTATGCTCTCGTTCCTGATCGCCTTCATCCTCGTCCTGCTCTACATGGGTCTGTTCTACAAGACCGCAGGCTGGATGTCCGACATCGCCCTGCTTACCAACGTCTTCCTGCTGATGGGCGTTCTGGTGTCGTTCGGCGCCGTGCTGACCCTGCCGGGTATCGCCGGTATCGTGCTGACGATGGGTATGGCCGTCGATGCCAACGTCATCATCTACGAACGTATCAAGGAGGAGCTTCGCGGCGGCAAGGGCCTTTCGCTGGCTATCAAGGACGGTTTCTCGAAAGCCTACTCGGCCATCATCGACGGTAACCTGACGACCATCATCACCGGTATCGTCCTCTTCATCTTCGGCAACGGTCCCGTGCAGGGCTTTGCCACGACCCTCATCATCGGTATCATCACCTCGTTCTTCAGCGCCGTGTTCATCACCCGTCTCTTGATCGAGTGGATCGTCGCCAAATGGGGCAATATCTCCTTCTCGCGCAAGTGGTCCGAGAACTTCCTGACCAATACGCATTTCGACTTCATCCGCGTCCGCAAGGTCGCCTACACCGTCTCGGTCGCCCTGCTCGCGCTGTCGTGCATCTCGTTCGTCGCCCGCGGTCTGAACCTCGGCGCCGAGTTCACCGGCGGCCGTGCCTACGTCATCCGCTTCGACAAGCCCGTTTCGGCCGAAGAGGTTCGTCAGAATCTGGGTCAGGTCTTCGCGCAGCATGCCGATGCCGACGCTTCGGCGATCAGCTTCGAGGTCAAGCAGTACGGCAACGAGAACCAGATGCGCATCGTGACGCAGTACCGTTATGACGACACGTCGGACGAAGCTACGGCCGAAGTCGAGCAGATCATCTACGACGCCATGAAGTCGCTCTACTCCTACGACATTTCGTTCGAGCAGTTCCGCAATACCCAGACCGACGTCAACGGTATCCTGACGGCCGACAAGATCGGTCCCTCGATCGCCAAGGACATGACGTGGAACGCCATCTACTCGGTGTTGTTCTCGCTCATCGCCATCGGTCTTTACATCACCTTCCGCTTCAAGCGCTGGCAGTGGGCTTCGGGCGCCACGATCGCCCTCGCGGTCAACGCCCTGTTCATCATCGGTCTCTTCTCGATGCTCTACGGCTTCGTGCCCTTCAACCTCGAAGTCAATCAGGCCTTCATCGCCGCGATCCTTACGATCATCGGTTACGCCATCAACGATACCGTGGTGGTCTTCGACCGTATCCGCGAATATCTGGGCATGTATCCCAAGCGCAACCTCAAGGAGAACGTGAACAACGCCATCAACTCGACTCTGTCGCGTACGATCAACACTTCGGGCACGACGCTCGTGACGCTGCTGGCGATCTTCTTCTTCGGCGGCGAGACCATCCGCGGCTTCATCTTCGCGCTGACCGTCGGCGTTATCGTGGGTACCGTCGCGACGATCTTCATCGCCACCCCGATCGCCTACGACCTGATGTCCAAACGCGCCAAATTCGACAAGGAGGCGTAATACACCTTATATCTATTCGAATAAAATGGACTGCACGGTTTGTTGCAGTCCATTTTATTTTTACCTTTGCATCATGGAACTTCAACGCACAATGGATAATTTGCTGAAATGGATGCACCGCTACGTCTCGCCGGTCTTTCTTGCGCTGCTCGTCGCGTCGTTCATTTTGTGGTATATCGCCAAACTGAGCTATACCTATACCACCGAGCAGGTCGTGCGTGTGAGTGTGGACGGGGAGCCTTTCGAGGTGACGTGCGTCGTCGAGGGCGTCGGCACCAACCTGTTCGGCTACCGGGTCTACATGAACAAGACACTGCGCATCCCGCTCTCGGAACTCAAATACAAGCGTTCGCGCGAGGAGGGGCACGAGGGCAAGGTGGTGATCGACCCCCAGTCGTTGCAGAGCGCCATTTCGGTACGCTACAGCGATATCAAGGTGGTCTCCATCGGCGCTGTTCCCGAACTGGATTATCCCGAAGAGAAACCATGATGAAAATCGGAGTAACGGGCGGCATCGGCAGCGGCAAGAGCACTGTATGCCGCCTTTTTGCACAAAAGGGCATTGCGGTTTACGATTCCGACGCCGCGGCCAAACGACTCATGCAGCAGGACGACACGCTGCGTATGCGGCTCACCGAACGTTTCGGAGCCGACACCTTCCGCGACGGACAGCTCGACCGGAGCCGCCTCGCAGGCGTTGTCTTCAGCGATCCGCAGGCGCTCGCCGACCTCAATGCGCTGGTGCATCCCGTCGTGATGGCGGATTTCGATGCGTGGGCCGCCCGGCAGGAGGGGCCTTACGTGATTCTCGAAAGCGCGATCCTGTTCGAAGCCGGCCTCGAAACGTGCGTCGATAAGACCGTTGCGGTACTCGCGCCGCGCGAACTGCGCATCGAGCGCACCTGCCGCCGCGACGACTGCGGTCCCGATGAGGTCGGCCGCCGCATCGCCGCCCAGCTGGACGACGATACGCTGAGCGGCCGTGCCGACTACGCGATCGTCAATATCTTCGAGGAGGACCTCGAACCCGCCGTTGTCAAACTCGACCGCATATTCAGCCATGAAGCAGCACGACATTGATCTCGACCTCTCCCGGCCGCAGGTGATGGCGATCCTGAACGTCACCCCCGACTCGTTCTTCGCCGGCAGCCGCATGCCCGACGCGACGCATGTCGAACGCCGCGTGAAGGAGGCCGCCGCCGAAGGCGCCTCGATCATCGACGTGGGGGGCTATTCGTCGCGCCCCGGCGCCGACGAAGTTCCCGCCGACGAGGAGTGGCGGCGCGTGGAGCTGGGCATCGGGGCCGTGCGGCGTCTGGCGCCCGGCGTCCTGATTTCGGTCGATACCTTCCGCAGCGAAGTCGCCGCCCGTGCGATCGAAAAATTCGGTCCGCTCATCATCAACGACATCTCCGCCGGGGAACTCGACCCGCAGATGCCCGCCACGGCCGCGCGCTACGGCGTGCCCTACGTCGCCATGCACATGAAGGGCGATCCCCGGACCATGCAGACCCTCACCGACTACAAACGCGACATCACGGCCGAGGTCACGGCCTATTTCGAAACGAAGACCGCCGACCTGCTCGCCGCCGGGATCAAACGCGAGAACATTATCCTCGACCCCGGCTTCGGCTTCGCCAAGACCACCGAACAGAATTACGAGCTGCTTGCGGGCCTGCACTGTCTCTGCGCACTGGGGTACCCCGTACTGGCGGGCCTTTCGCGCAAGTCGATGATCTACCGCGTCCTCGACGCCACGCCCGCCGAATCGCTCGCGGGCACCGTCGCCCTCGGCTGGGAGTGCCTGCGTCAGGGGGCCGCGATCCTGCGCGTGCACGATGTGCAGGAGGCCGTCGATACGGTCAGGCTCTTCGACGCATACGAACGGAACCGCAAATAACCATCGCAACCGCATGATAAAAGTTACCGACATACACAAGCGTTTCGGCGACCTCGAAGTGCTCAAGGGCGTCTCGCTCGACGTCGCCGAAGGCGAAGTCGTCTCGATCGTCGGCGCCAGCGGCGCGGGCAAGACCACGCTGCTGCAAATCGTCGGCACGCTTTCGTGCCCCGACGCGGGCCGTGTCGAGATCGACGGACAGGACGCCTTTTCGCTGGGCGACAAGGCGCTGTCCCGCTTCCGCAACGAACGTATCGGCTTCGTCTTCCAGTTCCACCACCTGCTGCCCGAATTCACGGCTTTCGAGAACGTCTGCATTCCGGGGTTTATCGGCCGCCGTCCGCGTGCGGAGGTCGAACGCCGCGCCGCCGAACTGCTGGAGATGATGAACCTCACGCCGCGCCGCGGCCATAAACCCGGCCAGCTGTCGGGCGGCGAGCAGCAGCGCGTGGCTATTGCCCGCGCGCTTGTCAATTCGCCCGCCGTACTGCTGGCGGACGAACCTTCGGGCAACCTCGATTCGCACAACCGCGACGAGATACACCGCCTTTTCTTCGAGCTGCGCGACCGGCTGGGGCAGACCGTCGTGATCGTCACCCACGACGAGCATCTGGCGGCGATGGCCGACCGGAAGATCACCATGTCGGACGGCCGGATTCTGTAATGCCGCGTTTTATGGACGACGAACTCAAAGAGCTGCTCGAACGGCTCCACGACAAATACAACCGCCCTGAGTTTATCGAGGACGACCCGATTTCGGTGCCGCACCGCTATACGGACCGCGCCGACCGCGAGATCGCGGGGTTCCTCGCCGCCACGATCGCATGGGGCAACCGCAGGGCGATCGTCACGAGCGGCCACCGCATGATGCGCTGCATGGACGACGCTCCGGCGGACTTCGTGCGCAATGCTTCCGACCGGGAGCTGGCGACGCTCGAAACCTATGTCCACCGCACCTTCAACGGCCGCGACCTGCGCGATTTCGTGCTGGCCCTGCGCCGCATGGACCGACGCTTCGGCGGCCTCGGCGCCTTTTTCGAGGAGCGCTATGCGGCTGCGCAGAGTATTCCGGCGGTCCTTTCCGAATTCCGCCGCGAATTTTTCAGCTGCGACCATGCGCTCCGCTGCGAGAAACACCTCTCGTCGATCGACAGGGGCGCGGCCTGCAAGCGGCTTTGCATGTTTCTGCGCTGGATGGTGCGCCGCGACGAGCGGGGCGTGGACTTCGGCCAGTGGACGCGGATTCCGATGTCGGCCCTTTACATTCCGCTCGACCTCCATACGGGCGACATGGCCCGCGCGCTGGGGCTGCTCTCACGCCGCCAGAACGACTGGCGGGCCGTGGAGGAGGTCACGGCGGCGCTTCGCGGATTCGATCCCGCCGATCCCGTGCGCTACGATTTCTCGCTTTTCGGCGCCGGCATCGACGGTTATCTGAAAGAGTGTTGACGATGTTCCGCTTCAAACGATTCACCATACGTCAGGACCGCTGCCCGATGAAGGTCGGAACCGACGGCGTGCTGCTCGGCGCATGGGCCGGCGTGCGGCCTTCGGACCGCCGCATCCTCGACGTCGGTACAGGCACCGGGCTGATCGCCCTGATGATGGCCCAGCGCGCTCCCGAAGCCCGGATTACGGGCGTCGATGTGGAGGAGGTCTCTCAGGCCCGCGAAAACGCCGCCGCGTCGCCGTGGGGCGGCAGGGTAGTGTTCGAACAGTGTCCCGTGCAGGAATTCGCGCCGGACGAACACTTCGACCTGATCGTCTCCAATCCGCCCTTCTTCGTCGATTCGCTGACCTGCCCCGACGAGGGCCGCACCACGGCGCGTCACGCCGTGCGCCTGCCCTTCGACCAATTGCGCGACGCGGTCGTGCGCCTGCTCGCCGCCGAGGGCCGCTTCGCCGTGATTCTGCCGACGGACGAAGCCCGGCGTTTTACCGACGTCTGCCGCGGATTCCTCGCGCTGACCCGCTCTACGGGCGTACGCACCACGCCACGCCGTCCGGTCAAACGCCTGCTGATGGAATTTGCGCACGAAAACGCCTGCTCCGGCCTGCGCTCCGATTCTCCTCCTGTCTGCTCCGAACTGGTCGTCGGCACGGGCGAACACGAGCAGTACACCCCCGAATACCGGGCCTTAACCCGTGATTTTTACCTGAAATTTTGATAGCACGGCAAAATAAATTACATTTGTATCAGTGAATAAAAACTTCGAGACCATGAAACTCAGACTTCTCGCCCTCGCCCTCGCCGTATGCGGCGGCGCAGCGGCGCAAAATCCATACATCGCCCTGCAGGGCGCGAACGAAACCGCCGACGGCATCGTCGTCTCCCAGCCCCGCACGGTGCTGGCCGTGGACGTCACCGTCGAGAAGGACGTGACCCTCAGCGGTCCTTACGCCCGTTATGCGCAGAAATTCCTCGGTGTCCGCGCTCCGCTCACCGACAAGACCGGCTGGGCCGTTACCGGAGCCGCCGTGGCTCTGCTCGATGCCAAGGCATGCCTCGACGCACCCGCCCCGGCCGAGCCTTCGCGCCGTATTATGACCTACGCCGCTGCCGAAGATGAATTCGCCCGCCTGCAGGCCGACAAGAACGACATGACGGTGCTGGCGCTGGAAGACGCCGCCCGCGAAGCCGCCAATACGATCTTTTCGCTCCGCAAGCACCGTCTCGAACTGATTACGGGCGAAGCCGGTGAAAACGTCTTCGGCGAAGGACTCAAATCCGCCCTCGCGGAGATCGAGCGTCTGGAGCAGAGCTATTTGGAACTGTTTCTCGGCAAACGCATCGTGACCACCGAAACGCGCCGCTATGTGGTTTATCCTCAGGCCGACAAGAAGCAGTATATCGTCTGCCGTTTCAGCCCTGCCGCAGGTCTGCTCCCTGAGAGCGATCTTTCGGGCGACATGGTGCTGTTGCAGATCGAACCTTCGGGCAACACCTCCAATGCGCTCGAAGCTTCGGCCAAGGAGAACAACGTCGTCGCATGCCGCGTGGCCGATCCTTCGGTCTGCACGGTCATCGCCGGCGGCCGCGAATATGCCCGTGCGGTGCTGCCCCTCTTCGAGTTCGGCCGTACGATCAACGTGGCGCTTCCCCGCCGCAAATAATCCCGTCCATGGACTTCACGTCGCGTATGGTGGCGCTGCTCGGCGAGCTGCGCCGCGAGCGGAACGGCGCCGTCGCCGATGCGATGCGCTGTTACGGCGCACCGTACGGTCTCAACTACGGCGTGAGCCTGCCGACGCTGCGCAAACTCGCGCGCGCCGAGACTCCCGACCACGATTTCGCCCGTTATCTTTATTTGCAGGAGGTCCGCGAACTGCGCCTTGCGGCGCTGCATATCGCCCGGCCCGAATCGCTTACGCCCGATGAATTTCCGGCATGGGCGGCCGGGATCGTCAATTCCGAAGTCGCCGAAGAAGCCGCTTTCGCTTTCCTGAGCCGCTCCGCAGCGCTTCCGGCCTTGTTCGACGCATGGATCGCCGACCCGAATCCGCTGCTTCGATACGCCGCCTTGCACTCCGCCGCCCGCAGCGATCTTCTTACGGCGGCATGGATCGCGCCCGCCGTCGAAGCGGTCCGCCGCGCCGCCGTATGCGCCGCCGAATCCCTCTCCAAGCCTGCCGCCGCTCCGCTTTCCGCATCTTCGGCCGCCCGCCTGATCGCGCAGGGGGCCGTCGCGCTGCTGTCTGCCGTCGGCGGCCTGAACGAGGAGAACCGGCAGGCGGTACTCCGCGCAGCCGGTTCTCTGGGTAAGCTCCCTGCCGAAGACTACGTCCACGAGGAGCTTACTTGGCGTTTGGAAGCATAGCTTCCGCCTGTCAGCGCTGCCCCACCTGCTCGCGCTGTTCCAATTCCCTGAGTACGTTCGCCAGATGGTCGTAGCCGATGCGGCCGCTTTCGCGCCACAGCACCTCGCCGCGGCGGAAAAACATCAGCGTCGGTACCGACATGATGTTGTAGCGGTGTACGATTTCGAGCATGTCCCGGTCGTCTATGTCCACCTTGTAGACATCCACGCGGCCGTTCATCTTCTCCTGAAACCGGTCTATGACGGGGTGCATCATCTGGCACGGCCCGCACCATGTTGCGAAGAAATCCACGAACGTCAGTGCGTCCCGCCAGATAATCTTGTCAAAATCCGTTGCTGTCATATTTGTCGTGTTTAGTTCATTTCCGCCCATGTAAGCTCCGTGTAGACCTTGTCTGTCAACTCTTTTTCTGCATAGCTGATCGTGCGGCGCAGCCCCTCGGCCAGCGGCGTGCGGGGCGTCCAGTCCAGTTCGCGGCGTGCGGCCGAAATGTCGGGTATCCTCCGCCGCGCATCGTCCGGACGTGCCGCCCGGTGTACGATCCGCGAGCGGCTTCCCGTCAGGGAGATGATCTTTTCGGCCAGCGCGCGTATCGAGATTTCGTGGTTGCTGCCCAGATCCAAGGTGCGGGTCTGCTCCGAAGGCGTGGCTTCCATCATCCGTACAAGTCCGTCCACCATGTCCTCGACCCAGCAGAAGGTGCGCATCTGTTCGCCGCTGCCGTTGACCGGGATGTCGCGGTTCTGCAGCGCCGCCACGATCATCTTCATCACCACGCGCTGGTCCATGATGTCGGCCCCGCTTCCGTATGTGTTGAAGATGCGTGCGATGCGTGCGTCCACGCCCAGCTCCTCCTGATAGGCCCGGTGCAAGGCTTCCGCCGCGCGCTTGCCTTCGCTCAGAATGTACTGCCCCGAATATCCCGCCGCCGGATCGGTCGCCGGATCGCGGTATCCCGCGCCGTATACGCAGCCCGACGAGGCGAACAATATCCGCGCATGCTCCATGCGCGCGGTGTCGAGGGCGTTTATCGTGCCCTGCATGTTGATCCGGAGCGTCTCGACGGGCAGCGCCTTGTTGTAGCGCACGCGCGACGACGAAGTGAGGTTGTAAATCTCGTCGCAGCGGATTCCGAATGTATTGATGATGTTGTGGTGGACGTACCGGAACAGCGGATGCTGCAGTACGCTGCGCAGCAGCGGCGAATTCACGGCGTCGCGGATATCGACACAAAACACTTCGTGGCCCTCTTCCAGAAGGCGCAGACAGAGGTGTGTGCCGATAAATCCCACTCCGCCCAATATGACAATTCGCTTTTGCATCTTTTACTCCTTTTTGCAGGAGTACAGAGCAAAATCTATTCCACAAAGAGCGCGCGGGGCAGCTGATCGATGCTGTTTATCGTGACTATTTCGATTCCTTTGGGACGTTTGCCGCCCTTGCCGAGGTAGCCGGAGACGATGATGCGTTTGAAACCCAGCCGTGCCGCCTCGCTGATGCGCTGTTCGGTCCGGGGTGCGGGGCGCACCTCGCCCGAAAGCCCGATCTCTCCCGCGCAGCAGACGCCCTCGGCCACGGGGCGGTCATAGTAGGAGGAGATCACCGCCGCCACGACCGCGAGGTCCAGCCCCGGATCGGCGACCTTGAATCCTCCGGCGAAGTTCAGGAAGACGTCTTTCTGAAACATCTTCATTCCCACGCGCTTCTCCAGCACGGCCAGCAGCATGTTCATGCGCTTGGTGTCGTAGCCCGTGGTCGTACGCTGCGGCGTGCCGTACGCCGCGCCGCTCACCAGCGCCTGCACCTCGATCAGGTAGGGGCGCACGCCATCGGCCGAAGCGCCTACCGCGATGCCGCTCAGCGGCTCCTCGTAGTGCGTGAGCAGAATCTCCGACGGGTTGTCCACGCCGCGCAGTCCGTTGTCGAGCATCTCGAAAACCCCGATTTCGAACGTCGCGCCGAAACGGTTCTTGATGCCGCGCAGGATGCGGTATATGTTGTTGCTGTCGCCCTCGAACTGCAGCACCACGTCCACGATATGTTCCAGAATTTTGGGTCCGGCGATGGTTCCGTCCTTGGTGATGTGGCCGATGATGAAGATCGACGTGCCGGTCGATTTGGCGTATTTGAGCAGCGTCGCCGCGCATTCGCGTATCTGCGACACGCTTCCCGCCGACGAGTCCAGCAGGTCGGTGTAGATGGTCTGTATCGAGTCGATCACCACCAGATCGGGCCGGTGTTCGCCGATCTGGTTGACGATGTTTTCGAGCAGCGTTTCGGGATAGATCAGACATTCGTCGTTGCCGATGCCGATGCGTCCCGCGCGCATCTTGATCTGCTCGGCCGACTCCTCGCCCGAAACATAGAGCGTCTTGAGTCCGTTCGCCGCCAGCGCGAGCTGCAGCGAAAGGGTCGATTTGCCGATTCCCGGCTCTCCGCCCAGCAGAATCAGCGACCCCGGCACCATGCCGCCGCCCAATACGCGGTTCACCTCGCTGTTGCCGAGGTCCATGCGGCGGTGTTCGCTCTCGCGGATGTCGCGTACGCGCTGGGGCTTGGCTGCGGGCAGGGAGCCTGCGACATTGGCCGGCACCGAGCCGCTTTCGCGGGCGACGATCTCCTCGGTGAAGGTGTTCCATTCGCCGCACGAGGGACAGCGGCCCAGCCATTTGGGAGCTTCGAATCCGCAGTTTTTGCAGAAGTATGCCTTTTTGACTTTTGCCATCGCGTGTCGGTTAATAGGGGTGCGACGTGTATTCCTTCCGGATCACCTGCGTGATGCCCGCATCGGGATAGAGCTGTTTGTACTCCTCGGTCAGATCGACGCTGAACAGCGTTTTGCGTAGGTCGTCGGTGTCCGTATAGCCCGAAACCTTGCAGGTGTAGGCCTGTTCTCCGAACGTGAAGTGCAGCTCCTCCGGTTTGTCCGGCTCTTTTATGAATGTGCCCGTGACGGTTTCGGCGTCGGCCGCAGGCCGGACGACGAGCGGACCGCCGTTGTGGTGCGTAAAGTCGAGCCGGTAGCTGCCGCCCGCCTGCACGGGAGCCTTGGCCAGCGCGTCGTTCCGGATCTCCTCCAGCAACGGATTCTCCGGCTCTTCCGGATTCTCCGGCTTTTCCGTCTGCGAAGTTCCTGCGTCCGGATTCTCCGGATCGGGATTTTCCGGATCGGGATTTTCCGGATCGGGATTTTCCGGATCGGGATTTTCCGGATCGGGATTTTCGGGGTCGGGATTCTCCGGATCAGGGTTTTCAGGATCCGGCTTTTCCGGTTCGCTCAGGCTTACGGATATCTCGATCCGGGCGACGGGGTAGGAGGTCGTGTAGAAGACGTCCGAATCGTCGCCGCAGGCCGTGAGTGCGGCTGCGAGAAGCAGCGCTGTCAGTATTTTCAGTTTTCCCATAGTCCGTATATCGCTAAAGTCCCAAATCTTGGTCGATCAGCACCACCAGCACGCGCTTGTCCGGCCAGCAGCGCAGCATCTCCATGCGGGTGTTGCATACCCGGTCGGGCGAATTGCAGTCCGAACATACGCCGGTCTTGGCGCAGGGCGTGCGGAATCCGGGGTGGCGCGCTATGTTCTGCGGCGCCGCGATCGTGCGGATGCGCTCTTCGGCCTCGTCCCGGTTTGCGACGATCTTGTTGCGTCCCGCCACGATAATCACCTTGCGGGGGCCGAACGCCACGGGAGCGATGCGGTTTCCCACCTTGTCGAGCCAGTGGAGCGTGCCTTCTGCCGTCACGGCGTTCACGCCCGTGATGAAGAGGTCCGACATCAGCGCCTGCCTGCGTATTTCGAGCCGCTGCGGGTACGTCATCGCGGGGTCGAATCCGTCCAGCAGCCTGTACCTTCCGTCGCCGCGCAGCCATTCGATGACGCCCGTGGCGCGCATGCTCATCGAATCTCCGAACGATACCGTTTCCGGCCGTTCGGTCTCGACGGCGGCCTTTATTACGGCGAAAGCTTCGTCCGTGTCCCGGACCGTCTCAACCTCGAAATGGTGCCGCCGCAAGGCATCTGCGCAATTTGTTATTTTCACCTTATTTTATGAAAAACCGGTATATGTCGTTGCCGTTGGCGTACAGCAGCAGAAGCAGGATGATAAACAGCCCCACGTACTGCGCGCCCTCCAGTATCTTGTCGCTCACCTTGCGGCCCGTAATCATCTCCCAGAACGTGAAGATGGCGTGCCCGCCGTCGAGTCCCGGTATCGGCAGAATGTTCATCACGGCGAGGATGATCGACAGAAACGCCGTCTTCATCCAGAAATCCTCCCAGTTCCAGTCTCCGGGGAAGATGCTGCCGATGGCGATGAAGCCGCCCAGCTCCTCGTACATCTTGGTCTTGGGCTGTACGATCATCTTCAGCTGTTCCCAGTAGGACGACATCACCTTGCCCGCCTTGCTGATTCCTGCCGGAATCGCCTGCCAGAAGGTGTATTTCTGCGTCCGGAGCTTGTAGGGATTGAGCGCCGTCACGCCCAGTCTTCCCTCGTCCGACACCGGAACGACCAGCTCCAGCAGCATGTCGCCTTCGCGTTTGACGGTCAGCGTCACATCCTCTCCCGCATGGGCCTTCAGGTATTCCCTGTAAGCGGGGTATTCCAGCCCCTGCGCATCGTTTATCGCCACGATCTCGTCGCCGCGCCTGAGCGCCGACGCCGTTTCGTACACCGCGCTGTCGATCAGGAACGGCATGCGGAGCGCCAGCAGGTCTTCGTAACCTTTGTTCTGGCGCATTTCGATCAGCTCGCCCAGCGGCAGTGTCAGCTCGACCTGCCGGCCCTCGCGTTCCACCACCACGCGGCGTTCGCCTTCGGTGATAATCAGCGCATTGACGATCTTGTTCACGTTGTCCACCGCCTCGCCGTCGATCGAAACGATCCTGTCGCCGTCTTGGAATCCGAGCTTGCGGCCCGCTTCGTTGAAGGTGTATCCCCAGCGCGCATCTTCGTTCGAGAAGTAGTTGTCACCCCACGTGTAGCAGATTCCGATGTAGATGAAGATGGCCAGCAGAACGTTCATCACCACGCCGGCTATCATCACCAGAAAACGCTGCCATGCGGGTTTGGTGCGGAATTCGTCGGGCTTGGGGGGCAGTTTCATCTGCTCCTTGTCCATCGACTCGTCGATCATGCCGGCGATCTTGCAGTATCCGCCCAGCGGCAGCCAGCCCAGCCCGTATTCGGTGTCGCCGCGCTTGAACTTGAAGAGCGAAAACCACGGGTCGAAGAAGATATAGAACTTGTCGACGCGGATTTTGAAGACCCGCGCCATGAGGAAGTGTCCCAGTTCGTGAATGCCCACCAGAATGGTGAAGCAGAGGAAAAATTGAATGATCTTGATGATAATATCCATGTCCGTGTTTTGGTTACAAGGCTAAAAATTCCGCGGCCAGCCGGCGTGCTTCGCCGTCCGCCGCCGCATAGTCCGCGAGGGTGGGGGCCGCAGCGAACGATGCGCGATTGAGCGCATGTTCGATGGCGCGCACGATGTCGAGCCATGCGCACCTGCCGCCGAGGAACGCCGCGACGGCCACTTCGTTGGCGCCGTTCATCGTGCAGGCCGCCGTGCCGCGCCGCCGCAGACAGTCGTAGGCGATGTCCAGCGCCGGGTATTTCACCCGGTCCACCTCGGCGAATGTCAGCTGCGGATGCTTCAGGAAGTCGAACCGCTCGCCGGGACGGTTCGCCCGTCGGGGGTACATCAGCGCGAGGCTGATCGGCATGCGCATGTCGGGCGTTCCGAGCTGGGCCTTGATCGCCCCGTCCTCGAATTCGACCATCGAATGGATGATCGACTGCGGATGCAGCACCACCGAGATTTTCTCGGCCGGCGTGCCGAACAGCCAGTGGGCTTCGATCACCTCGAACCCCTTGTTGACCAGCGTCGAGGAGTCGATCGTGATCTTCGCGCCCATCTCCCACTGGGGATGGCGCAGCGCCTGCTCGGCCGTCACTCCGGCCAGCTCTTCGCGCTTCAGGTCACGCAGCGCGCCGCCGCTGCAGGTGATTATCAGCCGCCGCACGGGGGCCTGTTCGCCCGCCAGACACTGGAAAATCGCCGAGTGCTCCGAGTCGATCGGCAGGATCGGCGCACGTTTCTCGGCCGCCCGCCGCACCACAAACGATAT